>JADMIO011575527.1_pt1 | contig 128803 bp, 92 predicted proteins | sample 8958161 | NCBI WGS metagenome assembly JADMIO01 (sample SAMN16585339, study PRJNA669376) | soil metagenome | isolation source: Crop rotation soil | place: USA: Cullars Rotation, Alabama | collected 2011
GCCGCGACTTCAAGTCACGTGAATTCCAAGCTTCGGATCCCACTGTGCTGGAAAGAACGATTGGGCGAGGTTGGCAAGGTGACTTCAACATCAAGCCCGCAGCCGCCACACGCCGGCAGCGTTTGCATTTATGTTGATCGCAAGTGGTATCTTCTGGAATTTGATCCCAAATCGATTCGTACCAGTGATCCCATCAATTCATTGGATGTTTCGCTGCTGCAAGACCGAGTGTTGACGCCAATTCTTGGAATCGGCGACCCGCGCACCGATAAACGAATCGATTTTGTAGGCGGAATCCGCGGCACGGAAGAACTGGAAAAACGCGTCAACTCAGGCGAAATGGCAATCGCGTTCAGCATGTTCCCTACGACCATCGAACAACTCATGGCCGTATCAGACGCAGGCGAAATCATGCCTCCCAAATCCACGTGGTTTGAGCCGAAATTGCGCAGCGGGTTGCTGGTGCATTCGCTTGAATGACCCGGAGAGGGGATATTCAAGCCGGGGCAACGCCCTGGGTCGCACAAAATGATGCTGAGATAGCGGCTGAAGCGTTGACGTTGACCGGGCTTTATGATTGTTCGCTCGGTTCATTTGCTCATCTGTGTTCATCCGTGGCCATCCGTGGTTTCATTTCCCCGCCGCGATACACTATTGCGCCATGACCACTACACCTAGTCGTCCTCGAATGCCTTCGTCCAGACCGGCGCCCGCGCCGCCTGCTCAACCTGACGCCACCATGTCGGTTCTCATCGCAGACAAATTCGAATCTGTGGGCGTGGAAGGCTTGAAGAACCTGGGTTGTGAAGTCACGGTAAATCCTGATCTTTCGCCTGAAACGCTTCCAGCGGCGATGGCTGAACTCGATCCAGATATTCTCATTGTTCGATCCACGAAAGTTCCAGCCGCTGTTTTCGAAAAAGCAAAGAAGCTGAGCCTGGTGCTGCGTGCCGGCGCAGGGTTTGACAATATTGATGTCGCCGCAGCGTCGGCTAAGGGAATCTTCGTCGCCAATTGCCCGGGCAAGAATGCCATTGCGGTGGCTGAACTGGTTTGGGCGTTGATCTTGAGTTGCGATCGTCGCGTGCCTGATCAAACCGCAGACCTTCGCAACGGGAAGTGGAACAAAAAGGAATACTCCAAAGCGCAGGGCTTGTATGGCCGCACGCTGGGAATCGTTGGCTTGGGTCAAATCGGCCAGGAAGTCGCCAAGCGCGCTCTGGGATTTGGCATGCATGTTGTTGCCTGGTCGCGAAGCATGACCGAAGAAAAAGCTGATGCCCTGGGCGTTGATTACGCAAGCAACATTGTGAACCTTGCGAAGATGTCTGATGTGATTTCGGTCAACGTTGCTTCAACTGCAGACACCAAGAATCTTATCAATGAACAGTTCTGCAACGCGATGAAGACCGGCGCGTATTTCATTAACACCAGCCGCGGAAACGTGGTTGACCAAGCCGCGCTTGCCAACGCGATTCGCACCAAGGGCATTCGCTGCGGCTTGGATGTGTTCGCTGCCGAGCCTTCGCAAGCGCAAGGCGAGTTCAACGACGCGATCGTGAAAGAAGCGGGTGTGTACGGCACGCATCATGTTGGTGCTTCGACCGATCAAGCCCAACACGCAATCGCCCGCGAAGCGGTTCGCGTGGCCAGTGAATATATAAGGACTGGCCGCGTGCTGAACTGCGTGAACCGCGCCGCCGCCACGCCCGCAACCTGCATGTTGACTGTTCGCCACTTGAATCGCCCGGGCGTGTTGGCTCATGTGTTTTACACGCTCGGACAGGTCGGCATCAACGTTGAAGAAATGGAAAACGTGATTTACGAAGGCGCTGAAGCCGCGTGTGCCCGGATTCAGCTTGATCAAGAGCCCAATCCAGAGCATCTGAAGGCGATCAGCGCCAATGATTGTGTGTTGAGCGTTTCGCTCACTAAGATTCCATCAAAGAAATGACATCTTCCCGACGACCATGCATTGCAATGCATGGCGTCGCATGACTTTCTGATAAGAGTTTGCACTATGACTACTGCCGCCACATCACCAGTTTCAAAAACCAAATCAGCAAATTCATCTTCTTCCTCGCCAAGCAAGCGAATTTTCAACTTCTCCGCGGGTCCTGCGGTCCTTCCTGAAGAAGTGCTTCACCAGTGCCAGCAGGATATCTGGAACATTTTCGATTCTGGCATCGGCATCATGGAGCACAGCCATCGCGGGCCGGTGTTCGATCGCGTGATTGATGAAGCGAAAGCCGATTGCCGCCAGATCGCCAATATCTCTGACGATTACGAAGTGCTTTTCTTGCAAGGCGGCGCGACGCTGCAGTTCGCCATGATTCCCATGAACTTCCTTTCACCGGAAACCACCGCTGATTATCCGGACACTGGCGTGTGGACCACCAAGGCGATCAAAGAAGCAAAGCTCTTCGGCAAGGTCAATGTCGCATTCGAAGGCAGCAAAGTCGGTTACGCCTACACCCCCTCTGACAGCGAAATCAAGCAAACGCCCGGCGCGGTGTACATGCACTATTGCTCCAACAACACCATTTATGGCACACGCTATCCGAAAATGCCCTCAAGCAACTCGCCTTTGATTTGCGATACAAGTTCAGAAATGTTCAGCCGGCCTATCGACATCAACAAGCACGCGATGATTTACGCAGGAGCGCAGAAAAACCTGGGCCCATCTGGCGTGGTGCTGGTCATCATGCGCAAGGACCTGATCGCCAAGGGAAAGAAAAATTTGGCGAGCATATTGAGTTACGACAACCACGCCAAGAATGATTCGCGGTTGAACACTCCCAACTCCTTTGGCATCTACGTGATTGGCCAGGTGTTCAAGTGGATCCTAAAGCAAGGCGGCTTGACTGCGATCGAGAAACGCAATGCTGATAAGGCGAAGCTGATTTACGACGCGATCGACAACTCCGGCGGCTTCTACAAAGGCGTGGCGCGGCCCGACAGCCGCTCGCATATGAATGTGACATTCCGAACTGCTTCCGAAGAGCTTGATAAAAAGTTCATCGCAGGCGCGGCCAAGCTGGAAATGGACGGCCTGAAGGGCCACCGTGACGCGGGCGGCATGCGAGCGAGCATCTACAACGCGTTCCCGCTGCAGGGATGCAAGGTGCTGGCGGACTACATGAAAGACTTTGCATCCAAGAACGGCTGAAATCTGCCTGTGAATGAGAGTCGCGGTATGCGCCAACTCAATCCGATCGGTGGATTTGGTCCGATCGGTTGGATTGGCGCTGTTGTGTTTTCTGGCATTCTTGTTGCCGCGCTGGCTGGTTTTGATTTTCAGTACCATTTTATCTGGCTTATGAATGACCTGTTTGGTCAAACCGGCCTCTGGTGGTACTTCAATCAGGTTCACGTTTGGCATGGGTACTTGATATTCAATCCGATCTTCGGCCTGATCACGGCAATGGTCGCGATCATTGCAATCTTTGTTTCGCCCAGCGCGAATCGATGCTGGTGGAAATATTTCCTGATCATCGTGTGGGGCCTTGTGCAACCGTCGCTTTGGATTCGAGAATACCATTGGGTATTGCCGGTTTACGCCGGGGGATTTGGCTTGGGCGGCGCGATGACGCTTCCTGTTGCTTGGTTCTTGACCAACTGCATAACGTGCTTCCTGCTCTTTCTTTTGACTCGGTCGTGGTGGGTGTTTGTCATCACCGGCGTTGCTACTTCGGTTGTGAGCTTCGTTGCCTATGAACGTAACTTGAATTCACCACCCAATTTCTGGTATGGACCGGCAGGTGGGCTGATGGACTATGCGTTGGGACCCTTTTGGATAATCGCCATTTGCAGTTCTCTCATTCTTTGGTCAATTCATTCCTGGCGCAGCATGACACGTCCGGGGTTCTGCAGTTTGTGCGGCTATGATTTGCGTGCGACAACTTTTAAACGCTGTCCGGAATGTGGGAACTCTCAATCCAAATCCGAGCCTGCCATGGATTCGCGATGAACGTCTGTTGAAAGTAAATCATGGGTTGGGGGATTTGGGCCAGCAGCAGTTCGCCTCTCCAACTGGACCCCGTTTTACGGCGTTATTTTGCGACTGCGCAACGGAAAACCTTGCTTTTTATTGGACTGAGCGAAGAGTAGAACAAATTCGCGCAGTTTCTGCATCCAGTTCAGTACACTACGAGTACGTTTCAAAGCTCGATTGTGAGGGTCCTTAACGTTTTGAGGGAACCGGGGGCTCTGGAGGTTTGTTCGTGCCGCGCATTGAAGTTCGCAGAATCAGCAGTCTGGCGGATCACGATTTTGATGAACGCCCGGTCACCATTGGCCGATCGTCTGAAAATGACATCGTTTTGGCCGACAGCCGCGTCAGCCGCAAGCATTGCGTGATTGAAAGCGTTGATGGCCACGTTGTCATTCGAGATCTTAATTCCCAACGCGGCACATTTGTCAATGGTGATCGCATTCTTGAGCACCGCCTTCGCCATGGCGATCGAATTCAAGTCGCCCGCTTTGAAATGGTGTTCGATCATCCTGCCGGTCTCAATGATGATTCGGCCGTCTCGGCCACGTCTGATCTTCCCATCTCGCTTTCATCAGATTCCCTCGCCTTGCACGCGCAAGGCAACGGAATTGACGCCGCGATTCAGAAGCGAATTGATGAACTGAATGAACGCGAAGCATGGCTGGGCGATCAATTGAACCAGCTTGAGCAGCGCCATTCGCAATGGCGCTCTCGAATGGCTGATGAAGAATCCCGCCTCGCAACACAAGCCAGGCAGCGGCAGGAACAACTCAATCACCGCGATCAACAGCTTCAACTCGCCGAGAACGAAATCGAATCGCGCATTGAATCGCAGGTCAACCAGCGGGTTCAGATTCAGGTTGAGCAGCAGTTGAAGGCGATCATTGCTGAACGAACCGCAGCGTTGGATCAGCGCGAAGGTGAGCTTCGCGAACTGTCTGAAAACCTGGAAGCCCGCGTTGAACAGATGGTGCATTCACGGCAAGCTGAGCTTGCACAACGCGAACAACAACTGGTTGAACAGGAAGCCCAGATTGAACAGCGCGTAAACGAATTGCTGAAGGATCGACGGGTTGAATTGGATGGCCGAGAGCAGGAACTGCTGCAACTGGCGGAAAATCTCGACAATCGAGTGAACACGATGGTTCGCGATCGCACGCTTGCCTTGAACGATCGCGAAGCGCAACTCGCACAAAACGAAGCGGATTTTCAATCTCGCCAGGCGATGATTGAAATAGAGCACGAAGATCTGCAACAGCGCTTGGAAGCGTTGGAAGCAGCGCGAGGCGAATGGGATGCAATGCATCGCAACATGGATGCACAACTGAACCTTCGGGCTGAACAGCTTGCCGCGCAAGTGGCTGAGCATGATCAGCGCGAAGAAGAGTTGGAGCGCCAAGCTGCGGAACTGGCCGCGCAAACTGATCGACAACATCACATTGATGCTGAACGGATCGCATCGTTGCAACAATTGCTGGAAACCGAATGGCAGCGTCGCACGGAAGACAACCAGCTGATCGGCAGCCTGACTCAACAATTGGATGCAGCCAAGCAGCAACTGCAGCAACTTTCAGGCAGTTCGCAATCGATTCAACAGCGATTTGATCAGATGGAAGCAGCGAATCGCAAGCAGATTGCCAGTCTGCAGGAAGAACTTGAAAAGAAGAATCAGCTTGTTCGCAGCTTGCAGGATCATGAGTCGACTTTGCAGCAACAGGTTGATGCTCTTGAAATGGCGCGTCGCACGTTGTCAGACAAGGCCAACAGCGCCACGCAGGTGATGAACACCCTGCGCGGGCAGGTGCAATCACTCGACGATGCCGGCCGCAAGGTCGCGGCACTTCAGCATCGGCTCGCCCAGATCGAAGAAGCATGGGTGCAAGCCGATGAGGAATTGAGCGAGGTTGAGGAAGATGACGAAGCAACGATCGAAGCGGCGATGCAGCAGCGCCAAGCGATGAGCGCGGAATTGGATGCGCTCAATCGCGAGCGCGATGCGGCGGTCGCGTCAATGCGTGAATCCGCAGAGCAATTGCGCAGCATCTCTGAGCGCGCCACCGCAACGCTGACAATCGTCAACCCCTTGCCGCCTTCTGTCGCGCCGCCGGTAACCGTGGCCTCGCAACATTCGCAACAGCAATCGAAACCCTCGATCTGGCGAAGACTGGTTAAAAAGTAAGCGATCGATGAAGTGTGACTCGCGAGCCGGATGCGAGCCGCCGCGTCCTCGCGGCGCGATTTGACCTGATTGACACTGATTCGCCCTGCCGAAAATACGACACTTGCAGTTGGGCTGAGCTGCGCCACGAAGACGTGGCGGCTCGCATGTTACAGCAATGCTTCCTTGCCCATCGGCAACTGCATTCGATCGCGAGTGCGCGTGTAACCGATTCCGCCCATGCGCCCCACCGCATCGAGTATGGTCTGGTCAATGTGAAAGCGTTCGTTGATCAAATCATCGCGAACAAAAACGTGCACCACCTGCCCAATCACGATATTTCCCGCAGCCGGCGCGCCGGGATTGGTTCGCACAACCTGCAGCGTTTTGCATTCAAACGCAATCGGGGATTCCGCCACGCGCGGCGGCCGAACGCGCACACTTGGCGCTTTTCCCAACCCAGTCAATTCAAACTCGCTCTCGCCATATTCCAGAACTTCAGACGCCGCAGCCACCTTGCGAATGTAATTGAAGCTGGCGACGTTCACGACGAATTCACCGGTGCCGCCTTCGGAAACTGGTTTGCAATTGCGCAGCGTGTCCTTTTCTGAACCGTCCGGTTTATTCGCAGGGCAAAAGAGCACCGTCATGGGATTTGATCCCACGGCATTGAAAAAAGAAAACGGCGCCAAGTTTGTGAATTTGAAATCAGGCGAAATGGTGGACACAAACGCAATCGGCCGCGGCACAATGCTGCCAATCAACAGCTTGTACCGCTCAGGCTGGGCCAGGCGTTCAGGATCAAGTTCCATTCTTGGGAGTGTAGCAGGTCAGAAGTAACCACGGATGAACACGGACGAACACAGATAGGGCTGGACAAATAGTTGACAGGTATATCGAGAAAAAGCAAAGTAACGCAGAACCGTTTTTTCTCGCTTATCTCTTATCCCCATTTCAAATTTTCATCGGTGTCTATCCGCGTTCATCCGTGGTTCAAGTCCTTTATTTCTTCCGCTTGTATGTCACTTCCATCACTCGATAATCCTCGCCGGCGTGGAGGTCGTAAATCGTGAACACTTCCGTGCTGTCATCCACGAATTTGTATTGAAATTTCACCATGCGGCCGATCACGTCCAGCATGGGTTCATCCATTTCGCCGTAGTAAGTCACGGTCTTGCCATCGGGGCTGGCGGTGCCCTTCATGGTGAGAAGTTGCGTGCCAGTGGTGTCCGCCCAGCACGTGACGTACATGTTGCGATTGTTGTCGTAGCCATGCATGCCCATGCCTTCCCAGGGAATCTTTTTCATCTGACCGGTCATGTCAGGCATCATGATCTCTGAGTTCATCTTGTCCACGACAAAACGCTTGCCCAACGCCCAGGTTCGTTCGGCAGTGCCTTGCGTCACCAGCGGTTCAGCCTTGGGATCTTCCATCCACATCTTGGTGGTGGTTTCCCACGTGCCAACCATTTTCTCAAACGCCTTGTGATGTTCGCCCGGCTGCATGGTTTTCATCCACTTCTGCATGCCTTCCATCATTTTCTTCATCTCATCAGGCGATGGCGCTTTGCCGGCCTTGTTGTCTTGCGAAAATGCCTGGTTCACGCCTGCCGCAGCGACAATACCAAGAACAAATCCACACGCGAGCGTTCGAATTCTCATGATTACTCCTTTTCAGAATTGAAGATGCATCACTCAGAGTAGCGAAAAGATCACCAAGCGCAAAGGGCTATCTCGCAACGAAAATGCACGGCGAGTGCATGAATGTCGCAAAACATGCAACGCCCTATTGCCGCAACACTTGTTCAACCAACTGCATCGCTTGCGAAACATAGCCACGCCCGAAAATATTGATGTGGTTCAGCACATGATAAAGCTGGTACACCATGATTCTCTTTCAAGCTTCAAGGATGAATCATCTTGATGTTGCATTGCGTTGGCATGCGACGCAAAACACTCCGGTGGAAATCCGCCAAATAATCTCATCATGGCGACATCAGCCCACGCATCGCCGATTGAACATGCCGGGTCAATTACAGCGATTCCTTTTTTTCCGCATACAACATTGCCTGACCACAAATCGCCATGAAGTATTGAGCATCTTGGCCGACGGGGAATGAACTGCTCCAGTTGATCGATGAGCAACTGAATTCGTTGGCATTCTTTGTCGTTAAGTAAATCCGCATCGCGCGCGGACTGCAATTGAAATCCCAAACGATTCACAGCATTGAACTCGACCCAATCGCCATGCCATGCGTTCGGCTGAAGAGTCGTTCCGATGTGATTGTCATGATCAAACCCGTACCGCGAACCCATTTCTGCATTGTGCATCGCGGCGAGTTGGGCTCCGAATTTTCGCCAATCAGGGTGCGCCGAACTCATTTCAATCGCACTCATCAAAAGCACCGCAAGCCCTTCAAGAGTTTCGCAAACAAGGGGTTGGGGAACCAGCACCGTCTTGGTGTTGGCAATCGCGCGCAGTGAATGCACTTCCTCATCAAAGAGATGCTTGTGATGCGAGTCATTCAGCTTGCCAACAAATGTCCTTCCATCGTCAACAGTGATTTGCAACACGCGATGAATGCAGCCGCCCGAAAGCGCCCGCGTCGCAAACTGTTTGGATTGAATCCCAGCGGTTTTCAGCGCGTGCTGAATGGCAAGATGTTCGCGGGAATGAGTTTCCATGCTTTGCCCGCAATTCTAGGGAGATCAATGCGAACGCACGCCAAGCGAATCGTCATTCCCGCGCAGGCGGGCATCCAGGGCGCGTAAATACCGTGCTTACGAATCAATTACGCACGCATCGAAATCGCTCGAAACACAAACGATCTAATGATCGCGCTCAAGCAGCTTTTTCAACATCGCTTCACACGCTTGATCAACAAGTTGATACACCAACTCAAATCCATCTTCACCACCATAGTACGGATCGGGAACTTCACGCCGTGGCGACTTCGGATCGTACTCCAAAAGCAATTTCACCTTTTCAGGTGATGCGCCCATGGCCAGGACGTGATCGCGATTGTCTTCATCCATGCAGATAAGAAGATCAAACGCCTTGAAGTCTTCGCATCTGATCTGACGTGCTGTTCCAGTCATTGTCACCTTGTGTTTTGTCGCACATTGGCAAACTCGTGGATCTGGCGGTTCACCCGCGTGCCAGCCTCCCGTGCCTGCCGAGTCAATTTCAAATCGATGAAGCAGACCACGCTCCCTGGCTTTGTGACGGAACACGCACTCGGCCAACGGACTGCGGCAAATGTTGCCCATGCACACAAAGCAAATCTTGATGAGATCTGGAGAAGACATGATTCTACTATCGGCCACCGAATTGCGATCGCACGCAAAGTTAGACCGAAGCGCCCGCGGTGGAACGTCGCACTGCCTCCGCCTGTTCCGCCTGCGCCAAGGCGCGAGCCTGGTTGGCTGCCGCGTTGTCGGCCGCCACAGCGCGCTGATGCCGGCGCGCTGCTTTGACAGCCACTACGCCCACAAAACTGAAGAGAACCAACGCGATCGCATAAATAACTCGGACGCGCAGGTGCGTTTTCAACACCAGGGCCGCAAGAGTCACGCCGACCACCGCGAACAAGAAGCTCATGGCATACAGCGTAATCACCGCGCGGCGAACGCCACCCAACGCGCGCTTCAACTGGTGATGCAGATGCTGATCATCAGCGGCGGACATCGGCGTGCCGGCAAGTTTGCGGCGAATGATCGCCAAGGTTGTATCAATAATCGGCACGCTGAACACGATTAGTCCCGCAAAGACCAGATGCGTCTGGCCATGCTCACCCAACATCAGAATGATCACCACGCACATGTAACCCAAAAGCAGGCTGCCGCTGTCGCCCAGAAAAATACTTGCAGGTTTAAAGTTGTGCGGCAAAAACCCCAGCACCGCGCCAAGCAAACCAACGCAAAGCACAATCCGCGCACCAGCAAGCACTCCCCCATCAGAGCCCAACGCTTCCAATGGAACGTACGGAGCCATCAACAAACTGATGGCCAGCAAGCCAACGGCAACAATGGCGGTGACGCCTGACAGCAATCCATCCAAGCCATCGATCAAATTTGCAGCGTTGCATCCGCCCAAAACGAAGAAGGCGATGATCGCAGTGCCCGTCCAGTACACGACATCAAAGGTCATCATTCCGAACGGCGTGGAAAAATGGAAAATGAGATTTTCCGAACCGCCGAACAACGGGCCAAGAACGCCGGCAGCGACATTGACGCCAACATTCTCAACCGCCAACGCTGCGGCGGCAACAAGTTGGCCTGCGATTTTCAATCGCGGATCCCATCCCCAGACATCATCCGCCAATCCTGTGAAAGTAATCGCCACCATGCCAATCACGACAGCCATGGGAACCGGTGCATAATTCGTAGGCACATCGCCAACGCTGACGTAACTCACGCCGATCGCGACCAGCAGTCCTGCAAAAACGGCGAGTCCGCCCAGATAGGCGACCGGTTGTGCGTGGGCCTTGCGTTTGAAATCTGGCTTATCAACCACGCCGCCGGCTTCTGCAATTTTTCGAACCAGCGGTGTCAAAAGCAAGGTGACGATAAACGCAGCGATAAACACATGCGCGTAGTTGTTCAACAGATCGATCGCGGAAGCTGCAATGCCCGCGGCGCCATCGGCTTGCGGCGATGTGGGAATCCCAGCGGGCGGATCAAAATGTGGAAGCGTCACTGACATTATGCTCTTGACCCCAACACCGCGCCGCGGCTTGTATCACTTCGTGAAAACTCTTCTGCCAGATCGCGGATCGTCTGCACGAGTGGAATGACAGGTTCAAAGCCGATCGTCTTGCGAATCCGCGTCAAATCTGGCCGCCGGTCGCGAAGATCATCAAACCCCGCGCCGAAGACCTCTTCATAAGGCACGCGAACAATTGGCGATTCACTGGCGAGCGTGCTGCGAACCAGCTCGGCAAGATCGTTGATTTGAATCGAACGATCTGATCCCATGTTGAACACGCGGCCGGCACATTGCGGGTTGGTGACCATGGCGGGAAGGAACTTCACCACATCTCGAACATCACAAAAGCATCGCGACTGCTTGCCATCGCCATGCACCTGCAATGGTTGATTGCTTAAGGCAGCAGCGACAAAGCGCGGCAGCACCATGCCGTATTCACCCACTTGTCGCGGACCAACCGTGTTAAAAAATCTCACGATCGCGATCGGCAATCCATGCTCGCGATGGTGCGCCAATGCCAAATATTCATCAATTGCTTTTGAGCAGGCATACGACCAGCGGCTAAGCGTGGTTGGGCCGTACACGACATCATCATCTTCTGCGAACGGAGTTTTGGATCCCTTGCCATAGACTTCGGAAGTGGAAGCCAGCAATGTTGGCGTGGCGGTTTGCGAAGCAAATTGCAGCAGCGCGGATGTTTCCAGCACATTCGTATCAATCGTATGGATTGGTTTTTCAATCACTAACCGCACGCCCACTGCGGCAGCGAGATGATAAATTTCAGCGAATTCGCCAGGCTTGAATTCGCGCATCGCCTGCGAAACATTGCAATGAATGAACTTCAAACGCGATGGATCAACGCCTGCGAGATTGCTCAGCCGACCAGTGGACAGGTTGTCAACCACCACTACTCGATCACCGCGCGCGATCAATCGCTCGACCAGATGCGACCCAATAAAGCCGGCCCCACCCGTCACGAGAATCACGCGTTGGGTAGGGCTGGACTTCAAGGAGGTTCTCCAGAATAGCAATCCGCGTTGAGCATTCAGCGATCAGCACATTGCTGACCGCTGAATGCTAATTGCTTCTTCAAGCCGCGGTTGTGTTCACGCTGTACTCGGCCATGGTGGCATAATTCTTCTTCAAGTATCCGCCAGCAATTCCGCGGGGACGATTGAGCACCACGCCCAACAATTCGCTGCGGCTGGCTGCCAGTCGATTAATCATGCGTGCAACCAGGCCGCGGTGCTCTTGATGAGCACGCACCACCAGCACGGCTGCATCAACCTTGTTGGCAAGCACCAACGCATCGCCAGAGACAACCGCTGGCGGTGCATCGAAAATGATCAAGTCATATCGACCGCGAAGCTCAGCCATCACGCTGTCGAACATGCCATTGTTGAGGCGATCAAACACGCGATTGGCGGGAGTGCCTGCGGGAATGACGGTGATGCCGTTGCCTGCATCGAGCGTTGCCTGGTCAATGGTGGCCGCGCCGCTTAGCAGATCAGCAAAGCCCGGACCTTCGCTGGGCAGGCCCATAGCCTGGGCCAGACGAGGACGACGGAAGTTGGCGTCGATCGCCAGAACTCGACGACCCGATGCTGCAGCAGCGGCCGCGAGATTCGTCGCCACCGTTGTGGTGCCTGAACCTGGCAATCCGCCCACCAGGACCAGCGACTGGTGTGCATTGACATCCATCAACGGAAGGATGGTTGTAGATGCCTGTCGATACGATTCCGCCAACACGCTGAACGGATGCTTGCGAACCACAAGTTCAGCGGCAGTCGTTTTGGTGGGATCATCATCAATATCAGGAATCGCAGCGAGCACATTCGCGCCAGGCAGAACAGCCAAGTCGCTTGCCGTCTTGACGCGTTGATCCATCAACTCGCGCAAGAACACCAGACCAACTGTCAAGCCAACCAGAATCAATGCACACAAGGGAATGATGACCTGCGGCTTGGGGAAGGAAGGCTCGCGGGGTGTGAGAGCAGGTTGGGCGGTGGTGACTCGCGAAGCATCTGCACGCAAGCGCATCAGCTTCACTTCATTGATCAACTGCATATCTGCGGTGCGCTGCGATTCCAAATGTTCGCGACGAACCTTAAGCGCTTCATATTGCGATTGTTCAGCGGCGTAATCCTTCAGAATGTCCTGGTTCTTTTCAATTTCTTTTTCCAGGCTTTCCACGGAATTCTTAGCCTTTTCCATGGCGTCGCTGTAAAGCTTGAGACGGGCATCAAGGTTGCGGTGAATAATTTCGCGTTTCTTGGCTTCGACTTCGGCCTCGGTTGCCTTGACGCGATTCTCCCAGGAATTGATGGTTTGATCGCCCGGAATGCGAATTCCATACACACGCCTGAGTTCAGCCTTGAATGATTGCAAATCTGAAATCTGGCCCATCAACGATTGATCGTGTTCAGCTTCCAAAACATCTGCGGCTGACGGTTCAATCTTGCCGGCAAGCTGATCGGAAACCAACTGGTAAGAAGATTGAGCAATATTCAAATCGCCGGTGGCTTCGGCAAGCTTGCTGGTCAACTCCTGCACCTTGTAGGCCTGCGTGCTGCGGTTGACGTCTTCAAGTGAAGTGAATCCCGCGTTGCGAACCAGCAACTTGATTTGAGCAGCCAGATCTTCCAACTCGTGCTGCGTCGAACTGAGCTGAGTGGTGAAGAGTTCAAGGTTCTTGTCATAAACGCCTGAATCGCGCTTATTGCGAGCGTTTGAATAAGCGGTCTCAATGGCGTTGAGAATGATCGGCACATCCTTGGGTTCATGGGAACTCCATGAAACGCTGAACAGGTTACTGCTGCGCACCACGCTCGTGCCGACATCATCAATCAAATCGTCCAGTGCTTCTTCCTGATCAAAGAAGGGTTGGCCATTGCTCTGCGTCTTTGTGAACTTCTGATACCACTTGGTCTTGGTGATATCCGGATTGCGCAACGCCGCGCTTAAGACTTCGCGGCTGACCAGCATGTATGTTTCGGTTTGAGCGATACGAAAGACCATGTCATCGCTGCTGGCGTCAATGGTGCCAATCTGGCTGGCGGTTTGCAAGCCAGGGCGAACCTCAAAGAGCACCTGTCCGCTGTAGAGCGGATAGAACTTCATCAAGCCGTAATACGCGCCCACGCCAAGCGCCGCGCCGATCGCCGCTGCGGCAATGATGCCTACAAAGTGTCGACGAAGCACGCGAATCGGATCAATCGTGCTGGTGAGAGAAATCTTGCCCTGTGATCGCTCAGGTGCAGCGGCGCGCTGCGGACGTTGACGAGGTGGAGTTATCGTGCTCATTGGTCTTTCCTATCTCCGGCGAATGTGGCTGCTCTGATCTGAAATGGCTCTCTTTTCAAGCGCCAGGTGATTCAACGATCATGACCGTCCCGCGGTTCGCCGCTTTTTTATATCGTCTTGTAAAGCGTTGATTTTTTGTTGAGTTGTCGCATCGAGCTCTAATTTTTGAGCATTTTCCAAGTGGCGCTGCGCGCCGTCGAAATCGCCCGATTTCAACAGCGCCTCGGCCAAATGCACGTGGGTTGACGCCGCGTCGGTTTTTTCCAGGCTTTTTCGCAGCATTTCGATGGCTTTGTCGTTATCGCCACTGTGATAAAGAACCCGGCCCAAGGTGTCCATAACCGGGCCATCCGTGGGAGCCAATTCCAAAGCCTTCTGTGCGTACACCAGGGCGCTTGATGGATCCTTCAAATCTTCAGCCATGACAAACGCCATGTTGTTCAGCGCTGCGACATTCTTGGGATCATTCTGCAGAACAAGCTTATAGGTCGCAACGGCATCGTCGAATTTCGAGCTGACCAAAAGGAAGTTGGCCAGCTCCATGTTGAGATCATTCTTCAATGCAGCATCGCCTGCCGGGCATTTGGCGATTGCTTTTCGCTGATGATCAAGAGTCTTGGTCAGCGCAGAATCGCCTGCAAAGATCCACATGGTCGCCAGCGCGCGTTCGTTGTAGACATCAGGATCAGAACCGGCATTCTCCTTCACGAATTGCTCGGCGGCGCTGAGAACCTTGTCCAAGTCCGCTGGACTTGCATTGGGCGTGGCGGGAAAGAGCGATGAAAGAATGGAAAACCATCGCGCGATTTCCTCTGGCTTGTCTTTTCCATCTTTGATCAACTGCTTTCGCTGGGCATAAGCATCGCGCGCAAGTTGAATCGCTTCATTTTGACGGCCGGCGCACGCAAGGGTCTTTGCATACAACTCCTTCAATGCTGGGTTCTGTGCCACATCTTCACTTCGCGCCGCAAAGCGGGTCGCCAACCCCTTGCAATCCGGATTTGGAGAGACAAAAGTTGCATCCGCAAGTTTTTGCAGAAGATTGCTGCTAGGCGAAATATCAAATGCCTTGGCATACATCGCGACGCATTCGGTGAGTTCAGCAGGTTTCAGCTGCGCAGACTTGTCCAAAATCCGCTGCGTCTTGTACACCTCGCCCTTGGCTTCGTACCAGACAGGAAGCGTCGGGTCGAGTTTGATGCCTTCATCCGCGACTGTTAACGCTTCTTTGTACTTCCCCATCGCGACATTGAGTTGAATGAGCTCATAACGGGCTTGCAGGTTGTGCTGAGCATGCTCAAGATATCGCTGCAACTCACGAACAGCCGCAGGGTTATCGTTCTTTAGCTTGTAAACCGCCACGCGGCCCATCGTGATTTCGCCAGCGCCGGGCGAAATATTGTCGGCGCGATTCAGCGCTTGCATGGCGTCATCCAACAGCGATAAAGGCTTGGGAATCTTGCGCGAACGTTGGTATTCAGCGACGTAGCTGTCGGCCAGCATGACTCGCGGGCCGGGGTTGGTTGGCTGAAGCAGTTCAGCGCGTGAAAGGGCATCGCGCTGTTGTTCAAACTGACGCTGCGCGCCTGGTTCATCTTTCTTTTCCCAAAGATCGCGGCCGCGCGCATCGGCCAGGCTCGCCGCGAGCATGACTGATGTGTAATCTTCGCCATTGGCTTTGTTCAGGTCTTGCAGCTTTTTCTCAGCCTCATCAAATCGCTTCAAGCGGGCCAGGCATTCGACCATCTGCGAAGTGACCGTTCGATCTGAAATGTCTTTGGCAATCGCCTCTAAATGTTGAAGGGCAAGATCGAATTTGCCCAGTCGACTTGAATAAAGATTCGCCAGCTCGATATCGGCTTCGTGCTTCTTAGGATCCTGCAGCTTCAACGCTTCTTTGAAGGTATCGATCGCTTCAGTCATGTGAGCGCTGCGCACTTGATAGCGGCCAAGTTCGATAAGCATGGCGGCCGTGACTTTGGATGGATCGGTGCGGCCGATGAATTGATGCAACAGCTGTTCACCGCCGGAAACATCGCCACGCTGTCGAAGCAAGGAAGCTCGTAAGGCCACCAGCGCTAAATCGTCTTTTGAATCAGCGGACAATTTATCGAGAATGGCGTCAGAAGTCTTGATCCAATCTTCTTTGGTGCGCTTGATGAGTTGTTCGCGATCAGTTGCGGTCATGCGCGCCCAGCGTTGTTCGGAGACGCCGAGATTTCCCGAAGAATCCGGAATCAACTCACGAGTTGGCTCCAAATCGCCGAGCAGAGCCGCCAGGCGAGTTGCATTTTGTCGATCGCCAGGCGTGTCGGCGTAGATTTTCAGGCGAGTCGAAAGGGTAACGGCCTTGTCGCCAATTTGATTTTCCATTTCCAGCCAGGCATCGCGAAGCCCGGCATCTTGCGGCGCGATCTGGTGAACTCGCTGCAGCACATCTAACGCGCGCGTCCCTTGATTCAGCTGGCGAAGAACAAAGACGTACCGGCGAATGTTGTCAAGGTCATTCGGATTGCATTTGTAAGCCCGCTCATACGCTCGTTGCGCCATCGATAAGTTGGATGCTGATTCATAGGCAAATCCAAGCACGCGCCACGCCTGTGCGGAAAAGCTCAAGCGATCGCAGGCACTTTCAAGATTCCGAATTGCCTCCGCGGTATTGCCTCGCACCAGCTCATAACGGCCCTTGTAAAGCAAACCATCCGCTTGGTCGGCATTGATGGCTTTGGCTTTGGCCAGCAGAGGCTCAGCAGCACTCCAATTCTGCGAGGTGATCGCTTCATTAAAACGATATTCCAGCAGTTGAATATCGTCTGGCGCCAACTGCTCAAGTCGATCGGCATATTTGCCAGCTTCGGTCTTTGCGCGCTCAGCCAGTTGCTTGGCCTTGGCGGCCGCATCAGCGTTGTGAACGTATTCCATTCGCGCAGCCATCGCCTGCTGACCAAGATGCATCGCCACCAGATTGGACATCATCGCCAGCGCCTGCGATTTCTCATCCTTGTTATTGACCTTCACCATCTCAGCCATCGATTGAATTGGATCATCGTATTTCAGCAGCGCTTGCAGTCGCTTGAGATCTGGGCTGTCGGGATTAGCCGCTAAGGCGCGAGTGAGAAACTCGCGTGCTTTATCAAGTTGTCCAGCCGCCGCTTCCAACTGAATCATGCCTTGAATCAGTCGCCCATCATTTGGCGCCGCCTGCATAGCGCTCGTTAAGGTTGCTCGCGCTGATTCAATTTCGCCTTTGTTCATCGAAGCGCTGGCGCTTGCCAATGCGGTGACGACCGGATCAGCCTTCGCTGGTGCCGTGGTTGATGAATCGTTGGTTCGCAACTTAACGCTGCTGACCAGCGCCTTGACTTCATCGCGCTCAAGTTCGCTCGCGGGCAGCTGCTTAAGTGTTGCTGCCGCGTCATCAAAGCGGCCCATGGTCACTTCCATGCGTGCCTTTGTCAGCAAAAGCATTGGATTGTTGGGCACCCCCTCGCCAGCCGTTGTCAGACGTTCATACGCCAAACCCAATTGTCCGACTTGTCCCAAAGAAAGCGCCGAGAACAGCATGGTTTCGACATCTGCTCCTGAACTCTCCTTGATGATTCGTTCAAACGATTGGGCCGCTTTGTTGTACTCGCCCTTGGCGAAAGCGATCTTGCCATCAGCTCGCAATAGCAGCGGATCATTTGCCTGATCGGTCACCAGGCTTGCCAATTTCGTGCGGGCATCTTCCAACGCTTTCATCCGCGCTGCCTTGTCGGCCTGATCAGCGGCTTCAAACCGGCGATATTGAATGTCGCTGAGCAGACCCGCCGCTTGCTTGCGCAACTCAAATTGCAATTGCGAAACAAAACTCACTGGCAACGGATCGGCATTCAACACCACGTTGGCAACGCGTTCAGCTTCATCCGTTTTGTTCATGAAATATGACAGCCGCGCCAACATGAACTGCTTCTCCAGTTCTTTGGGATGCGCTGCGACATATCGATTGAGCAAATCAATACCCGATTGAATCCCATTGCCAGGAACGGATGCCAGCAGACTTACAACTTCAGTGACCAAGCCTGATGGCGCATCGTCTTTGACAAGTGATGCCAGGCGAGTTGCTGCCTGCGTGATCTGATCGGGCTGCACTAGTTTGGGATCGAGGTTCTGCTTGTCAACCAGGTGCGCCAATTCAACACGCGCCACCTCGGCGCTGTCGGGCACTGCTTTCATCGCCTTGGCGAGCGTGTCTTCAATTTCGCGAATCTGTTGATCAATGGTTTCGCGCGAGCGGGCGCTGATGCGCATGTTCGCCATGTCGGTGCTGCGAGCCTGCACCGCCATAGCCCAGGCCAGGTCATTCGTCGGGTAGGCCTTGACCACCTGATCCAGATCGGTCACGGCTTCTTTAAATTCGGCGGCGGTGCGCTGCGTTGACAGGTGAACGGTCGCGATTGAGCGATACAGCTTGGCGAGAATGCGCTTGGGGTTGTCTTCAGCCACGTGTTCCCACATGAAATCGGAAGCTGAGATCAGAGGATCCCACAGCCGCTGATTGCCAACCTGCCGGGCGTTGTCAAGCAATTCGTTCAGCAGAGTCAGGTGCGGTTCAGGGTTCGTGGGATCGTACCGCGCGATGTGCGAATAAATTCCAACGCGCTCGTTGTAAAGTTCGCGCGCGTTGTCAGCCGTATTCGGAATCGTTTGAAGCAGCGTTGACTCGAGCTTCCGGACATACTGCATGTTGGCAGGCTCTTTGGCGACGGCCCGCGCGTAGTTGTTGCGCGCCCCTTCCAGATCGCCGGCCGCGAGTTTCTCATCGCCGATTCGCGCATTGCGGCCGGCGTTGTGCCTCAGGTTCAGCACGTACAGCCCGCCAATAATCGCAGTGGCCAATCCGACCGCAAGAACCAGGAACAGCACCAACTTGGTATTAACTTTCGAAGCCATGGAATCCTCGTGAACCTTTCAATATTGCCTAGTGGCGAGAAGAGTCGTCATGAACCTTCTGAACGACTTTTGGTTTGATTTGTGTTGGAACTTGAAGTCGAACCTTCACTTGAAGCTGGAACTGATTTTCCTTCAACTTGCGACCAATCTGGCAAGCGCTCCATCAATTCCGGAAGCAACTGCTGGAGCAAATCCGCGGACAATTGCAGGAATTTCTGCTCCGTCGCGTCAGCAGAGAGGTACACGATCTGCACCTTGCAGTAATACGCATACTTTTCTGATGGACGAAACGCCATGGCTTTCACGCCTTCGGGCGTCGGCGTCACGCGATTATTGGCGATAAAAAAGTATCCGCCAAAGATTCGCGCTGCAGGTTGATCATCTCGATAAAACTCAGTTGTGCGAATCAGCCATTCGCCGCTGGGCATGGGGATCATTTTCGTTCGGCCGCTGAAATCATTGTGCAGCGGCGCCAACCAGTGCGCTTGCGATCCAGTTGATTCCGGATAACGGTCGTCAGTCCGCCAGCCGCTGGTATCAATGGGCAAAGGCAAATTGCGCGGCTGAACCTTGATGTTGTATCCCCCCGCCACCATGCAGCGGTCAGGCACGTGCGGCACAGCATCAATCATTCCCGTGTAATACGTCAAGTGAAGATTCAGGAGCGATGATGAACCCTTCTCTTCGCGCAAATAGCTGCGCTGGAGGTATTTGTCAGTGCCCAGTTCTTCGATCATGGCGGCATCCATGATCTGGTCTTTGCCGATGGCTTTCCATTCACCGAGTTGTTGCGAGAGCGATGAAAACGAGCGGCGCATATCGATGCGCTCTTTGCGCAGGTACACGTCCAGCTTCGCCACTGCCCATTGAAATCCAACGTTGCTGGCCAACAGCACGATGCACGCGACAATGAACGCCGAGAAGGACTTGTTGTCAAAGATCGCAGCGCTCATGCGGGTTTGACTCCTCGTGGCTGTTCAATGATCAAGTGCGAGATGATCCACATTAATCCCAGGTAGATCAGGAATGCCGGCACCAGCCACACCAATCCAACGAATGAGTGAAAATCGCCCGCTGCAAAATTGGCGTTGATGATGGTGAGAAAACCCAGTGTGACGACGCGCAGAATGTTCACCACAATCGCAGTGGGCACCGCCATCAGCACTAAAAGTACGCGCTGCCAATTGCGCTTGAATCCCGTGTACGCCATGAAAACGCCCAGCGCTGAAAACGCAACGAGCATTCGCATGCCTGAGCATGCTTCAGCGATGTTCAGCGGCCGCGTTTCACCATTGTGAAAGATGTAAAGCGTGTTGCTTTCGCGCGTGATATCGACGCCTGTAAGAGCGAGGACGTAATACGCGCCGCGGGCGGTCAGATCTTGCATGCCAAACGTCACGCGCTGCAAGAGCGCCTCGGAAATATTCTGGCCGAACACAAACAGGAAGATGAGCGGAAACCACAACCATCGCATCGCCCGCCAACCGCAGAACAGAATCACTATTCCTACAAGCGTCAACCAGACGCCCGTTCCCTGAATGTTGAAATGGTTGAGCACGGGAATTGTGACTGATGTCACATAAATGCCAACACCCAGAAGCATTGGAATGACGCCGAACCATGTTGTGCGAAATGGTTCGGCCAGAAGGTTCTTGCGATTGAGGTAAACAAAGTAGCCAACGATAAACGGCACGATGAGCGTGTGGCCCCAATCGGCCTGTTGACTGATAGCGCGAATGACTTGCGAGCGCAGAAAACCCCAGAACAGACCGACAAACAGCGACAACAGAACAACAGAAGCGGCAAGCGGCCACTTCCACGCGGCCAACGCTTCATCGAACGTCTGCGCGCTTTGAGTTCTCGAACTGTTCATCGTCCCCTCAAATTCGACCATACGGGATGACCGCTTCAGCACCGGGTGTTTGGCACGCCGGCTCCTTCACCTCAAGATTGGAATCCCTCCATGCCAGTAGAGCGTTTTGGCTCATGCCAACACACTTGCCGCAATAGGCTGAAACTCTGCCGGCGCTGCTGCCGGAGGAGGTGTGCCGGTGGCAGAGCACTTCTACGAATCGACGCACGCGTTTGGTTCGGACTTTCCAACGGTTAAGCGGCGTTCGCGAGCAAAAAACGACCGTCATCACGAAACTCTTCCGCTTTACCATCATCTTTAGCGGAAGTTCACCGGCTCAGCGCCAAATACATCGCCGCCGAAGTTTCGGTCCAAAATGAATCCGAATCCATATGTGGCCCGGAAACCATTGCGAATAATCGCCAACGGAGTGGCAATCCAGTTCGTGCCAATGCTGATGTAATCATCAGGCTTGAGCACCACATCCGGCTCGGTGCGGTGTCGAATTGCCGCCAGATCAAGGCGAACGGTGGCTTCGCGATTGTTTCCTACTTTTCGGGTCAAATCGACTCGTTCTGGGATAGCTATTGGAGCAAAGCCACCCGCAGCTGCGACCAACCGACTGAGGGTCAAGGTGCCGCTATTGGGAAGTTGGAACACGCCTGGTCTGGCGATTTCGCCATCGATATACACAAATCCCTGCGACGGACCATCAACATAAATGCGGTCATTTGGTCGAATAACGATGTTCTGCGAGCTGTCGCCTCGCAGCAGGCTCTTGTAATCAATGCGAATGACTCGTTCAACAATGAGTTCAGGTTCACCTGGCGCAGTGGCCGCAGGCGCCTTGCTTGGTCGGCCATTTGCTGGACGCTTCGCCGCGCCGCCCGGCATGCGCACCCATTCGCCGCGCTCTTGAACGTAAATCCATGAATCGGCATTGTCATCGCCTGTCTTGGTCTGGGGGCGAATCGTGTCGACATCAACGGGCGGCTGTTTTTGAGCCGGACGCACTGGCTCAAGCTGATCGATGTCAACCATCGGCCGCGTATCTTGGGGAGCCATTCCCGGCAACATGCCCGGGCTTACGCGCGGATTCGACTGGCCTGGCGGAACATTCCCGGGCGGATTCTGTGGCGGTTGATGAAGCTGATCCTGTGGCGGATTGGAAGGCGCATTCGGCGGTGTTTGCCGATTTCGCGATGGCGGCGTTGGGCTCGATTGCCCCTTGTCCTTATCCAATTGATTGATCAGATCCTCAACGTCAACTGGTTGCCGCTGTTCGCGCGGCCGTGTCGCCGCGCCTGCTGCCCCGCGGCGATTTGGATCGGTTGAAGGCAGAACCTCATCGCTCAAAATCACCTGTCGAATCACAAATACTCGCTCGGTTGAAAGCGGCGCTCCACCGGCAATTGCCAAGGCGTCCAGCAATCGCAAATCGGGGCTTGTCAAATTGAATACGCCCCAATTCTGCACAAAACCAAAGACCGTGTATCGCAGGCCGCCCGCTCGTTCCACCACCACATCGACCTGCGGATTTTGCATGACCTTGGCGGCCAGCTGACGAATTAATTCGTCTTCAAACTGCTGGGAAGTCAAACCCGCAGCACGAACATCGCCTAATTCCGGAACGCGATAGTAACCGCCTGCATCAATCTGACGTGTGACGTTGTACCAGATGTTGGGCTGGTAAAGCTCGAAAATGCCTACCGTAACGGTATCGCCGGGGTAGAGAAAATACGACAAATCACGGGGCAAAAGGTCATCTGAACTTGGTGAAGAAGCCCGCGAAAAATGATCTTCTTCCTGCTCAATCACATCCAGGCGATCAAGCACCGGAATCGTGGTGGGAAACCTGTTGTAAGCACCCGTTCGCGATGGATCAAAGAACGAATTGACCTCGCAGCCCACCATGTTTCCAAACACCGCGACCAGCGTGGTGCACAGCAGAACTCTGCCAATGCGTGAGCAACACTTTTGAATCGAATATCTCACCATGGGTTCCTCATATCTTCAGTGCCTCGGCGAACGGCGATCCTTCTGACTAACCTCGGCGGCAACGATCAACTGCAACCTCGCTTGAACCGCGTACGGTAACGTCCAAACGGGGTTTCGTGCAACCTCAATGGCTGACAACCCCTTTGGCGCCAGAGCCGTCCTCCGATCCAAAACCGCTTCTTTGCATCGACAGGCGGAGTTATATCGGTTGATCAACCGCTTCGGTTCGCTCCAGATGATGGTTCTCGGACGATCACTAGGGAAACCGGTGTTATTTCGTCCATCGCGTCCCAACCCGGTACAGGTGAATGTAGAGCCGCTGGGTTCAGAAATCCCACCGCGCGCACAGATTTTCAAAAGTGGAAGAGTTTGCGCGCCCGTTTGGAGTTCATTCGATCCAACGCATGGCTTATTATATAGAAGCCTGACCTTCAGCGGCAGTCTTGATCCTCTAACTGCTGAAACACCCCACGTATTCGAATTAACAATAGCCGCGAATCTGATATTTACGATTTCGCCTGGTTACAATCTTTAATCTGCAATGTGATTGAGGTGGCCGCATGTCTTTTCAGGATCGATCCTACTACCGCGATCCGCCGCAATATAGGGCGGGAGGCGGTGATATTGCTCAAAAGGCGCTGGCATTCTTCAACTGGTCGTTTTCCATCGGCAAATACTTTGGCATTCGCGTTCGGGTGCACATCACCTTTGTGCTTTTGCTGATCGGGCAGCTCTTGATTGACCACGATCCAGCATGGACATTGCGATGGGCAGGCATCTTGTTCTTTAGCGTGTTGTTGCATGAATTTGGCCACTGCATTGGCTGCCGCATGATGCGCGGCACCGCCAACGAAATTCTCATGTGGCCGCTAGGCGGACTCGCGTTCTGCGCACCGCCACGCCGACCCTGGCCAGAGTTTGTCACCGTGGCCTGTGGTCCGTTGGTGAACGCGCTCCTTGCCACCGCATCATTTGCAACTTTATTGGCGCTCTATGGAACTGATTCGCCGGTCACGCTCAACCCATTCCATCCATATCACTTTCAATATTGGAATTACAGCGAAACTTCGCGACTGCTTGCGGACATCTTCGCCGTGAATTACGGCTTACTGCTGTTCAATGTGCTGTTGGTTTTCTACCCGTTTGATGGCGGGCGGATGGTGCAAATCGCTTTGTGGACGCGCTTGGGTTACGCGCGCAGTATGAAGATTGCCACAACACTTGGCATGGCGGGTGCAATTGCCGCTGCCATCTTCGCCTTGGGAGTGAACAACTCGCTTCTGCTTGCCGTTTGTGTGTTTGGCTTCATGACCTGTTACCAACAATCGCGATATTTGCGACAAGCCGGCGAATACGAAATGTCTTGCGATGCCCGAGACGAATCCAGCTATGAAGCGAGGCCAGGATTAATGCAACGATGGCGAAACGCACGTTCGCTGAAAGCCGCCAACCGCGCCGCGACTTCGCGGCGCGAGCAGCAGGAACTGGTCGATCAAATTCTCGCCAAGGTTCATCAGCACGGCCTGGCGAGCCTAAGCGAGAAGGAGAAAGCCGTCCTTCAACGCGCTTCGCAAATGTAAATTGATCTTCAATGCAGGAATTTGTCACTGGGGCGAAATGGCGTGCTTGATGATGATCGGCTGACCTGCAGTTCCCTTCGCGGGAACCTTGGGCAACTGCGCGACTTGATCTGGCGAAAGCATGCCACGAACAGTCTTGATGTACCGATCATCCAGATCGCGACGCTTGCCAAACGCTTCACGCACCGGATTGGCGGAATTGGAATCGCCCATCATCATTGGTTCCATCGGATGATCGCCAGCTTTGAGCGCATTCAACTGCTCGATTGAAGCGCGCGGCTCAAGCGGTTCCTGCTTGGCCAGCGCATTGCGAATCTGCGTGTTCACTTCGTTCAACTCAGCGCTGTACGCTTTTTCAAGCTCAGCAAGGCCAGCCAGCGTCTGCGAATCCAAACCTTCAATCTTCCTGGCTGCGGCAAAGGTCTTCTGCGCGTTGGTAGTGCGGTACACGCTTGGATATGAAGTTTGCAAAACCAGGTTGCGGAAAGCGCCAGCCTTATCTGCAGGCAGTTTTTCAGAAATGACATCCGTGAATTGTTCGTTGATTGATCGAATCGCAACGCGCAACGACGCAGCGCGGTCGATAATCGACAACGCTTTGTCAGTCTCGCCATCTTTCATCGCCTTGTCGACTTTCGTCTCGCACGCGGGAATGAATTCATTGCGCTGGGCGATCGCGGTATCCAGCGCCAATTCATAACTGTGCAGCGATTCTGCCACCGCGTTGCGGTCTTTTTCGTTCAAGTCCAGTTGCTTGATGACTTTGACCAGGTCCGTGCGCTCTCCGCTCAAGCGGCCTTTGGGCAAACTTTTTTCGCGGCGAAGCGTGCGCTCAAGATCTGGCCAACGCTCAACTTGCGGCTCTGCCAGTTTGGTTTGCACATCCATCACAAATTGCTGGCGAAGCGTGTTCTTGGCTTTGCGGAATGATTCGGCTTGCGCGGCAAGCTCTTCCTGACGCTTCTGCAAATCTTCAATATTAATCGGCCCATTCCCTAACCCAAGCGGGCCGCCTGCATCGCCGCCTTCGGCCGCTTGCTTTTCCATGCGCTCTTTCATTTGCTGCGCGATTTTGGCCGCGGCTTCTTCGAGCTTTTGGCGCATCGCTTCGGGAATCTCTTCGCCATCCGGTGAATTGATCGCGATCGATACGCCCGGCTCTGCCAGTGGAACAACACCTGTTGGAGCTGCATCGGCTTGTTCATCATCGCCTTCTTCAGCAGGGCCGCCGACGCGCACGGTCATTCCCACGGCCATCTTGTGACCAGCCCCGCCTTGCTCAAAATCAGCGAGTTCAGGCGCGCCTTCAAAATCGAAATCGCCCAACTCTGATGGATCATCGCCCGGGCCAAGCATGACGACCGCAGGCGACTTGTCATCTTTGCCATCGCTTTGAGCCTGGGCGCCCTTCGCATCAGCGACGGCTTTCTGCAAGTCTTTCAGACCCTTCATATCGCCGCCCAACGCGATACGCATCGGCGCTTCGCCTTTTGGCAAATGTTCCCGCGCGAGCTTCTTGAATGATTCCAGATACTGTTCAACCATCGTTTGCACAACTGAAGTCTGCTCAGGGCTGAGCAGAAGTTTGTCAGCAAACGTCGGCACATCGCGCTTGAGGAAATCAGGTTGCCGCAAGTCAAAGAAATTCGGCATGCTGAACTGCATCACCTGCGGCGGCGCGCCGCTGCCATCATTTCGAACCACCACTTGTTTGGATTGTGCGAAAGTCTGTACAGCAAAAGCAGTTGTGGCCGCCATGCCCAGAAGGGTTGCAGCCAGGCGCACGGTGGATGTTCGGTTCAGCATGAAAAAATCTCCTCGGCCATTCTGAGTGAACGGGCCGGTCAGATCAGATGACATGTGATCGCAATTCTGACAGAAATTCAAAACCACCGATGTTACTTTTGATAAAAATCGCCGAAGCCGCGTCTGACGAGCGACCTGTGTGCCCTAATCCTGCTCAAACCATCAACGCGAGGAAGACGCGGGTCCACGCGTTCATCATGCGCCTCCCACTGACACCCACGCCCGCGAAATCAGCATCTACCAGCCAACCCACTGATTACTCAAGATCGTCATATTCGCAGGCTGGCGATTCACTGTCAGCAGATCGGGCGCCCCATCTTGATCAATGTCGCCGCTTGTCATCCATGCGGGATTGCCCTGCGATTCATAGGTCGCCGGTTCGCCGAACGATCCGTGCGAATCATTGATCAGCAAATACACTGCATCTCCGGTGCGGCTGGCGATCGCCAGGTCAACCCAACCGTCTGCGGTAAGATCACGCGCGACGATTGACGTTGCCGCAGCCGCCAGTGAAATAGTTGTTGGCGCATTTAGTCCACCGGCGCCATCACCTTTGTAAACCTCAATGCCTAAACCATCTTTGGTTGCCAGGACAACATCCATCGCGCCATCTTGATCGAGATCGGCAATTGCAAAGTTGACTGGATGCGCGCCGCAAGCGAACGTCTTGGCTGCAAAAAACTTGCCATCGCCCTTGTTCAAGAGAATTGAAATCGTGCTCGATGTTGCGTTGATTACCACCAGGTCCGGCGAAGTGTCGCCATTCATATCCGCAGCCTGAACCTGCATGGGCGTGACGCCCACGTTGTAGTTCTTGCGGGCAGCAAATTGCTTGGACAAGGCGAAATTATGCTTGTTGTTGTTGAGCATCACCGAAACCTTGTTGTCCAGTTGATTGACGAACGCAATATCGGCACGAGCATCGTGGTTGAAATCGGCGGTGATGACCGAGCGTGGCCGGCGGCCGACAATCGTCGCGCCATCGCGCCAGAAATTTCCGTAATCATCAATGCTTCGATAAAACACAATCTTGTTTTCGCCAGTCGCTGCGATCGCCAAATCCTGGTTTTGATCGTGATTGATGTCCACCGCAACCACAGATGTGGCGCCCTTGCCCGCCTCAAAAAGTTGAGGCGATCCAAACAAACCGCTCGGCAAATACGATTGAATCGCCATCTTGCTGCTTGTCGGATCAATGCTTACCAGCTTGGAATATCCGGAATGGTCCAGCTTTGCGAGCAACGCGAAGGCGGGGTTGTCGGTTGCAGCATTCTGGTGAAGCGTGGGGAACGAACCAAGCTGAGTTTCCAAGCCCAGGCAAAGGTAGGCAGCCCCGCTGGCGCCATTTCCGTAGTTGCCGGGCACGTAATATCCTGGCGCTCCAATTAGCAGATCATCAAACCCGTCGCCATTGACATCGCCTGCATTGCCCAGCGACATTCCAAAGTATGAGTTTCCACCCGGGCCGTTAAAGGTTTGAATCGCGCCGCCGGTGGCGCCGCTGTACACGTAAGCGCGGCCGATGACCACTGTGGTCGCCGCGAAATTCGTCGCGCCCACTGCAAGGTCTGGCACGCCGTCGTGATTGAAATCGCCTGCCGATGAAACGGAATATCCGAAGTACGAATGCGCCGGCCCCAGGAAGGTTCGAAGAAGGCTGCCGGAGGCGCCGTCGTACACATACGCTCGATTGGAATTCTTCGCGCCGATAAAAATCTCATCGACATCATCGTGATTCAGATCGCCCGCATTGGCCACTGCGCCGCCGAAAAACCCGCCGCCACCTGCTGAAAGCGTGTAAAGAATCGTTTCATTGTGCGCATCGATGACGAGTACATTTCCATAGTAAGGATCGCCTGCGATGACATCGTCAAACCCATCGCCGTTTACATCACCTGCGCCATCAACTGCGAATCCGAGTTCGCCGCTGCCTGTTGAGTTAAAGACATAAAGCGGCGTTCCATCGGCGCCAGAATAAACGGCAACGTGACCACCGTTGCCCGCCGACGGTCCGCCCGTTACAAAATCAGGTGTGCCATCGCCGTCAACATCGCCTGCGTTGGCAGTTGACCAACCCAGATCAAACAGCGATCCCTGCACATGCAACAATCGCTGATGCGTGGCGCCAGACCATATTTCCACTGAACTGTGCATGGAAATAATCGGTGGCGAAACATGATCGTCAACATTCAGGTCAATAGGCGAGCCAATCAGAATATCTGCATATCCATCATGATTCACATCACCGGCGCCTGCGATGGAATTGCCAAATAAATTCTGGGTAATCTGCGGCCCAACGATGGACTGGATGATCGAACCATCTGCGCCAGAGTAAATGTTTACGCTGCCGCCAGTGCTTTGTCCGCGCAAGAGGGAAACCGCGTAATCGCTTACGCCATCCCCGTTGTAGTCGCCGATGCCTACAGCTTTGAATCCTAATCCATCACCAGATTGGCCATACATGGTTCGATACGCATATTGCGCCGGTCCCAACGCCAAGGTATGCGCCGCCGCGGCGCCAAGACCAAAGGCACAAATGGCCAGATGAAGAGTACGAATGGTTCGCCGCATGATGAAGCTCCTTTGCAAGGCTTCGCGTTGATAGAAAGAAAACGCGCGACAGGTTTTCAGACGAATTGGCTTTGCCCTGAATCCAAGTTAGGCGCAAGCGCTTCTTATACGACATGAGTTACGCCAATAGCATCACAAAATTGGCGCACAATGCAAATTTTCTTACTGCCAAGGCTTCCCCGCCGATCTCGCGTTTAGCTTCAACCTGTTGATAGGCAAAGAGTTATGATTGCGAAAGTTTCTTTGATCCAGAAACCTTTTGATCCTGATTTGAAGAATCATTCATTTCTAATGTGGTGCTCCACGGCGGATGTTCGCGTATGCGTTGTGCTTCTGCACCATTCAGAGCCAAGATTTTCAATCGTTGAGATCACACCTACAATAAGGCTTCGTGACTTCGCAACCCGCACCTTCGTCAGCAATCGCACGAACCCTCGCCCGCCATCCGCGGCCATTGGGTGGCGATACCGCGCGGCACTTGGACAAACCCCTGGTGAGTCTAAGCGATCGGGTGTTGAACAATGGCGGGCAGGCATCAATGGATCAAGGCATCAAGGCATCGAAGGTAGACAAAGAGTATTCGCTTGATGCCTGGATGCCTGGATGCCTTGATGCCTCGCCGTCACCTTTGCCCTCTCATCTCACCATCCGCCGCAAGCCGGATTGGATTCGCGCGAAAGTTCCCGGCGGCGCGGGTTACGAGCGATTGAAATCGATCATTGATGAACACAAGTTGCACACGGTTTGCCAGGAAGCATCATGCCCAAACATGGGCGAATGCTGGAGCCGCGGCACTGCCACCATCATGATCTTGGGCGACACCTGCACGCGCTCGTGCGGATTCTGCAACGTCAAGACTGGTCGCCCTCCCACGCTTGATCTTGATGAACCCAGACGAGTTGCCGCCTCGCTCAAATTGATGAATTTGAAGCACGTGGTGATCACTTCAGTAAATCGCGATGAACTTGATGATGGCGGCGCTGCCATCTGGGCGGAAACGATTCATCGCGTGCATGACGAATGCCCGCACATGTCAGTTGAAGTTTTGGTGGGTGACTTCTGCGGCGATGAAAAAGCGATTCAAACCGTTATCGACGCCAAGCCCGAAATTCTCGCTCACAACATGGAAACGGTTCGACGCATGCATCCTGCAGTCCGGCCGCAAGCAGATTATGAACGGTCGCTGAACGTGTTGAAGCAGATCAAGGCCGGCGGACTGGTCGCCAAAACGGGAATTATGGTTGGCATCGGCGAGCGCGATGACGAAGTCCTTGCCCTTCTGGGCGATGTTCGCGATTTCGCCAATACGGATATTTTCACGATCGGCCAATACCTGCAACCAACGCGCAATCATCTTCCAATCGATCGTTGGGTGACGCCCGGACAGTTTCTTTCATTTAAGAAAGAAGGCTTGGCGCTTGGTTTTAGGGTTGTTGAATCCGGCCCACTCGTGCGCAGCTCATACCATGCAGAAGAGCAAGCTGAACGACTCAGCCCAGATCGTCGCGAAACCGTTGAAATGATGGAATCGATGCTTGCCAACGCAAAAGCAGAGCGATTAACGGGTATCGATTAACGATTGAAAGTGAATGATTGTCGCTAGGCTATCAATGGCCTGAGTGTCCGGATTCATGCTTGGATGAATCGCCATGCGACTTTTCGCTGGCCTTTTCAGCGTGACCTGATTCGCCATGCCCCGATGATTCATGCTTCGCCGCCTCCTTCTTGTGAGCTGCAACGCTTGGCGGCGCGCTTTCAAAGAATCCTGATTTCCCCAACATCCACACGATTGGCACCCAGGCGACCAGCGTGATGGCAACAAAGTTGACGATTGAACGTTGCGGCGAAGAGAAAGACCGCAACGGAAAATTCGCCATCATCAGCAGCTTGATAACCGGCTTGGCAATTCGCTCAAGAATGGTTGTTCGCGTCTGTTGGTTTGCAGAATCTTCAATTGACGCTGCTTTATCTTTTTGCGAAGCGACGCTGCACGCGGGTTTGTCGCCCGATGCAGAAGCAATCGCACTCGCGCTGTTGTTCTCTTCGACGCGGTTCAGCGATTCTAACTTGGCGTCGGATGAATTGGCATCAATCTGATTGGCCGAAACACTTGACACCACGGCCGGAGTTTCAATTTCTGAGGCGTCTGAAGTCTCAGCAAGATCAGCAGGCGCTTCAAAAGATGCGTCTTCAGCGAAGGCATCTTCAGAACTTGAATTTGCTTGCGAAACAGCTGACGGACTCACCATTGTCTGCTTCGCTGGCGCCGATGGAAGCGGACCCGAAGTCGACGCGGGCGAATGAATTTCCTTGCCTTTCAGCGAAGGCTTCGCATCCGGTTGCGCCGAGGTCCCAGCCTTGGCGTCCAGAACGTTTTCGGTTGCCGATTCATCAAAGGCGCCTTCGAGCACGGCATCGATCGATTCAAAATCGCCTTGCAGCAAGGCATCAATATCGTTCGCCAGGTTCTGATCCATCGCCGTGAGCGCGGCATCGTCGAGTTTGGGCGCCGCCTTTGTCGCTTCAGCCGATGCAACCACCGATTCAACCTCTGCCAGGGCAGCATGCGCGTTTTGCATCTGCGACTCCATGCTTGGTGAACTTGTGGCGACCGGCATCGATTCTGCACCGGGCTGGCGAGTTTGTTGGTCAGTGGCGTGAGACATTTCGGATTGCAGATTTATCGTCGCAATTTCACATGCCCGCCGCACGAAGTGAACGCATCGCCTGGCAGCGTGTCAATCTCTCACACCCGCGTCATCTGCACAGCTTCGCTTGAACCCATTTCTTATTATCAGCCTGCATCACCCACTCACAGGCTTGGATGTGAAGCGCTTGAGTCCGAGAAATCCAATCGGAAGTTGCGTACGGCCACGTGTGGCCAAATCCGCCAACGCCTCACCAAGAACCGATGCAAACTTAAAGCCGTGGCCGCTGAAGCCGCAGGCAATCGTGATGTTGCCATTTTCAGCGCACGGATGATGGTCGATGATGAAATGACTATCTGGCGAATTGGTGTACATGCACACCGCCATCGAGAGCAAATCGCCATCCGCATCAGGAATATATTGCTTGAGCAATGGACGAAAATCGTTTTCGTCTTCGCGCTCAGGCAAACGATTGATTGTGTCTGGGTTTGTGATTTCTCCATGAAAATGATGTGCGATCTTGAAGCCTGCACGACCGCCTGCGGGTGTGTGCGAATGCATCGGGAAGCCGTAAAACAGTGAACCGTCAGGAAGGTCAATTCCCCAGACAGGCAAAGCGCCCAACTCAAACTGGCTGTGATTGTTGGGCCAAACCCAGCCAAGCACTTGCCGCGTCACGGTGAGGTTGACGCCGATCTCGCCAAGCAATTGTTCGCTCCATGCGCCGCCGCAAAAGATTATGCGGTTTGCGCTGTATTGATCGCGATTCGTTTGCACCTGAACGACGTTGCCTTGCACATTCCAATCAATGACTTTTTCAAAGCCATGCAATTTCGCGCCGTGCTTGATCGCCAGCTCCGCATGCGCTGCGATTGCCCGCTCAGGCAGAAGAAAACCTGCGTTGGGCTCAATCACTCCAACAAAATCTTGTGGCACATGAAATTGAGGATACCGTTTGGCAAGCTCTGGCCGATCCAGTAGTTGATGTTTCAGATCATGATCACGTGCAGCGCGCAACGTGCCTGCAACCAAATCACTGTCAGGCCGACCCATATACAACCCGCCAGTGAGATAAAGAATCTGCTGTTTCGACTCAGACTCCAATTCATGCCACAACTGGTAGGCCCGTTTCAGCAGCGGCACATAATCCGGATGTTCGTAATAGCACAGGCGGATCATGCGCGAATCGCCATGCGAACTTCCCATCGCGTGCGGCACTCCAAATTGATCCAGCCCAAGCACATGAATGCCCTGTTTCGCCAAGTGGAAGCTCGCGGCTGAACCCATCGCCCCAAGCCCAACAACAATGACATCAAAATGACTCACCAAAATTTTTCCTACCAATCCTGGATTTTCACTTGGACGCAATGAACGCCACGCGGGATTCGCGGACCTCCTCGAATAAACTGCATGACTTCACCATGTCTTTGCTGCAACAGCATGTTAAAACTGGGCGAACTACTTACTCCTAATGGATGCTCTTTGCATGCTACATGATTCTGTGATGTCTCGGAATGCGCGATCGCAACCCGATAATGACCGTCAGCAGTTCGTTGATCCAAATTCAGTCACCACTGAACTCGATCGTCGCGAATCTGATCGCATCCCTTTTCCAGCCGAACTTGTGCTGGCGTGGAACCATGACTTAAGCATGTCAATGCGCTATCGAGTGATTGACGCTGGCGACGGCGGCTATCGAATCCATAGTTCGCTTCCCATTCTTGAAGGCACAACTGGAATCGCGCTGCGCTTGTTGCCTGGCGGCCGCGCGCCCTTGGACCAAGCAGTCATGGTCATTTGGATTCGCCCTTCAAGCGATGAAGATGGCTTTGATGTGGGGCTTCGATGTTTTTGAAACTCTCCACGACTTGAAATTTTCGCAAAACCAAACGAAAATGGAAACCTCATGCTCCACGACCTTGCCGTCGACCGGAGATTTGCCTTGCTTGAACACTCTTGATGAATCTCGCATGCATTGGCAACTGCAATGGAGTTAAGCAAAAGGATGGGAGTGGCAACGGGCGAAGGTTAGCAACTGGAATCTGATCGCTGCCAGTCGGAGGGGAGGAAGCCCATGGCGTGTCCATGATCGACATGAACATGCCCTTCCGGCCGAGGAATCAGCTCCAGAAGTCCTCCAGCCCACGACTAGAAACCGCCTCGCATGATGTGAGGCGGTTTCTTTTTTACACCTATGATTTCGGGATTTTGAGTTTTGAGTTGCGAAATGCGAGTTGGGATTATGATCCCTTGAACGATTTATCCGGATGCTGCGGCGCCTTGGGCACTTCCACCGGCTCCTGTTGAATCTTCTGCTTGAGATACTCAATCGCAGCGTCGAGCTGCGCATCTTTGCCTGTGAATGTCGCATGCGGCAGGTTGTCGACCACTTGATCAGGCTCAACGCCATGACCCTCCACCAGCCAGATGCCTTCCGGACCATACACGCCTGTTTCTGCAGCAGTGGCGATGCCCTTGTCAACCAGCACGTTGCTTGAGCTGAGCCAGATTTCGCCTCCCCAGGTTCGCGTGCCGATGACTTTTCCAATCTTCAATCGTTTGATGCCTTCGGAAAACGCTTCGCCATCAGATGCAGTGAACTCATCGCACAGCACCGCAATATGACCGCGGAATGCGTATTGCATGTTCCATGTCGGCTGGCCAATGCGCGGCTGCCAATAGAACCACGCTTTGCGCATGAGCTTCTCAAGAATCCAACTGTCAATATTTCCGCCGCGGTTATGACGCACATCGACGATCAAACCCTTGCGATTGAACACCGGATAAAAACCCCGCGCGAATTCGGAAATGTTTTCCGCGCCCATCGCGCGCAAATGCACGTAACCAATTTCGCCAGCGCCTTTGTCATCGACGGCAAGACGGCGAGTGTGCTCCCATTCGTGATAGCGAAGATCGTTCTCACTCTCGGTCGTCATCGGAACGACAATCACCTGCCTCGATTTGTGGTCCGCTGACTTCACGCTCAACAGCACCTGCTTGCCCGCGGCGTTGCGAAGCAAGGTTGAAATGTCAGGCGATGCGAGCGTTGCACGGCCATTAATCGATTCAATGATTTCACCCTCTTTTACGTCCACACCCGGTTTGGCAAGCGGCGCGGCAAGTTCCGGACGATCAGGATCATGCTGGAACACATGCTGTACGCGATAGCCGCCGGCACTTTCATCGCGAACAAGCTGCGCTCCCAGCGAAGCTGGATTGATCTTGTCATCGCCCTGGCGCAAATCGCCGCCGCGCACAAACATGTGCAAGGCCGAGAGTTCGCCAACCATTTGCGCGAGCAAGTCATTGAGTTCAGCGCGGGTGGATACACGATCGACCATCGGTTGGTAGCGAGCCAGCATGCCCTTCCAATCCACGCCATGCATGTTGGTGTCGTAAAAGTAATCTCGTTCCAAGCGCCACGCTTCGGTGAACATTTGCCGCCATTCATCGCGCGGGATGAGCGGAAATGTCCAGTTGTTCAAATCGATGCCTTTCTCTTCCAGCGCAGCCGGCGCCGTCGCGCTGGCATCAAGAACGAAGATTCCTTCTTTCTTGCGCACAAGAATCGCAGAGCGATCGAGCGAAAGCTCGAAGTTCGTCGCGCCCTTGACCAGTTCCTTGGCCTTCACATCCTTGTTGGCAATGTCAGCCACCATGAGATTTGGCGTTGAATCCGGATCTGATGATCTGGTGGTCCAGAAGATTTTCTTGTCGGTCAGCGCCAGATCAGAAATGTTGCCCGGCGGCAGCGGCACTTCAATCAATCGCGATGCAAGTCCATCCAATTCAATTTCCACATTCACTTGTTTGGATTTGTGCTCGGCCCCCCCTGGTTGCGATTGCGCCGGTTGCGACGGCGCGGGCTGCGTTGACGCCGGTTGCGTCTGCGCGACAGGTTGAGTCTGCGGCGGCGAAATCGGCTTTGGCTGCACGGGCGGCGGTGAAACTTGCTCTTCCGCGTCGGCAAACTCGTCAAACCCTTCGCTCAGCATTCTACCTTTGTCTTGCTCCTTCTCCTTTTCCTTTGTCTTCTCCTTGTCTTTGTCATCACTTGGCTTCCTGGCGTCATCCTTCGGATGCAATTCATCGCTGGGCGCAAAAGGCGAACGATATTCTTTCTTCAACGCGAGTTGGTAAACCTTGGTTTTGTTGTCGAAAAATGGCTCAGGTTGCAAACGACCCCAGGGCGAAGCCACCACCGATTTCAAGTTCCTTTCAGAAAGCAAATACAACCACTTGCCATCCGGACTCCATGCAGGATTGGAACTGTCGAATCGATCGGTCGTCGCGAACGTGATCTGCCTGGTATTGATGTTATAAAGTTTGATTTGACGATTCTGATTCTCCGCAGGCGCCACATACGCCAGCCATTTGCTGTCGGGCGACCATCGCAGATCTTCCAAATCGTCGAATTGATTTTCATCGATCTTCGCATTGGTTTTTTCTTTGACGTTGAACAGCCAGAGTCTTCGATTTTTGTCGTGGTGGGCGATCCAATTGCCATCTGGCGAAGGCGCCGCTTCCCAGCGCAAGACATCGCCGTCTTTCGTAAGTTGCGTTGGCTCACCCACCCCGTTGGCGGGCGTTGTCCACAGTTCAACTTCGCCTGAAGCATCTGATAGCGTCAGCAATGATTTGCCATCGGGCATGAACTTGGCATCACGATTTCGCACCGATGCATTGTGAGACGCATCAATAAGCCGTCCTTGCAGGCGGGGCGCAACGACCACCTGTCCGCGAGCCGTGAGGGTTACGCGATCGCCATCAGGCGAAAGATGCGCTGACGTCACGTAATCCAGCGGCTTTTTGATCCAGTGCTCGCGCGTTTGGTCAAAGTCGCTGCTCAGTTGAATATCCAGTTTGGATTCAGAATTCTTGGCGATGTCGTACATCCACAGATCAGCGCCAAACTGATAAGCGACTTTGCCATCCCAAAGTGATGGCCCCTTGACATCCATCAGATCGTGATGAGTGTGCTGCTTGGCATCCTTGCCATCGCGCTGCATTGACCATATTTCCATCGTGCCATCACGATCGGTCAGAAAGTACAGTCGATCTTTCCACCACAAGGGTGAAACACTTGAGCCGGGATAATCTGCTGTAAGAGGGGTGGCTTCAGCGTCGCCTTCAGCAAATCGCCACAGGTTCTGCGCCGTGCCGCCCTTGTAGCGCTTCGTTTGACTGTTCTGGGCTTGCAAGCGCGTGAAGAAAAGCGTCTTGTTGTCATCGGCATAAACGCCTTCTGCTGCTTGCGCCAGCGGAATAATTTCCCTCGCGCCAGATGATGGGTTGATCAATGTCAGTTGCGTGGATGGAAGCGTTGAGAAATGTGTGGTGGCGGCAATGATCTTGTCGCCGCGCCATCCGACCACTCGTGCTGACTCTGCGTCCCAGGTTAATCGCTTGGGAAGTCCGCCAGCAAGCGGCATCACGTACACTTCGGCTGGTCCTTCATACTGCGCGGTGAATGCGAGTTGCGCTCCATCTGGCGAAATCTGCGGCCAGGATTCTTCACCGGCGTGAGTCGTCAATCGAGTGGCCACGCCGCCTGTTGCTGACGCCTTCCACAGATCGCCTTCCGCTGAAAAGACGATGATCTGGCCGTGAAGCGAAGGTTGGCGATAGTAGCCTTGCGGCGATTGAGCAAACGCGTTGATCTGCAGAAAAAGCGTCGCGGCCACAAGAACAGTTTGATTTCGCATGCTGGTCACCTTGAAAAATAATCCTGGACTTGGCAAGCATACTGGCAAGTGCGGCTGCGAGTTGCGGAATTGAGGATGCAACCGCGGCAACTCGTGCATGGAAATTCCCCGGTCCAAAAAAAGAAGCTCGGCCGGAGCAAGCCGGCCGAGCTTTGGATGTGCTCCACAGCCCCATTGGGTTCGTGGAGGAGACTCAAGCTCGTAACAATTCGTTCACAAGCGAGGCACGCTTGAATCTCGGTTCAATGTTTGGAAACATCCTTAACTTTTTTACGGTGTCGCTCCAGTCATGAATGCCGTGACGTCTTTCTCATCCAGCCAGCCATCGTGATTGAGGTCAGCCTTGATCAAATCTTCCAGACCGCGTTTCTGGAGTTCGCGCACGCTGATGCGAGTGACAGGTTTATCTGAAGGTGGATTACGGCGTGCCGAAGCCGCCTCGCCCGCATCAACAAACACAGGCATGTTGCCCGCGCCGCAGCAATTGGCCTCGCTGGTCTGCAGGAAATTCTGCTGAATGAACGTGAAGTCGCCCGTGAACACCACGCTATCGCCATCAATGTCAGCGTTGTTTCCAACATAACCGCAGGTGGTGTCGGCGCCCGGGGCTGAGCTGAATTGACCAACGAAAATGCCGAAGTCCAGAATGTCGATGAAGAAGTCATCGTTCAGGTTGCCGCCCACCAGCGCATCGCCGCCTGTAAAGTTGGCGACATAAACAACGCCCATGGAATGGAACGATGAGTCAGTTCTTCGCAAGGTGTGTTTACGATCTCGTGCGGTGATGCAGTTGTAACTGCCGCATGGCACTTCAATCGCAACGCCATTCGCCTGGCCATTCACAAAGTGAATATTCTGATCGACCACCGTCACTCCGCCACCGCTGCAATGGCGCAATTCAAAGCGAATGCATCGCATGAAATCGGTGCCTGCATACGTGCCTGCAAGATGAATGTCGGTCATCATGGTATTCACTGGATTGACCGTAACAGTCTGAATTGCCATGCTCATGTTGTTGCAGGCATCGGTGGCTTTCCACGTGATGGTCGTCACTCCCGTCGGATACGGTGCATTCAGCGCGAGGTTGTCGCTTCGTGTTCCTACGACAGATGGGTTTGCATCGCACACATCTTGTGCCAAGGCCTGACCCACGTTCACAACGGCCGTGCAACCACCTGCATCAGCATTGATCGGTCCAATGTTGGCGGGCACAAAAGTGAACACCGGCGGCGTAGTATCAACCACGTGAATGTGTTGCACGCCAGAAGATGAGTTGCCGCAGCTATCCGTTGCAGTCCAGGTGCGGGCGATGAATTTTTCCTGGGCACAAGTGCCGTTGGTGGTGACATCCGAGAATGTCACCAGCGGTTGAAGAGTGCAGTTGTCATTTACATTGGCAACGCCCACGGCATTCGCACCGGTATAAGGCGAATTGGCGCTAAGCGTAATCGTGCCCGCGTAAAAATCGCCATCATTGCCAGGATCGCCAAAGCTGTCATAGGTCAACGATGCATTAAAGTAGAACCGGCCATTGAGAAGAAAATTCGAAACCGGTGAATTAGGCGTCATTGGGTTGTACCAATGGATGAAATTGTCGGTTTGCAGAATGCCGCCAATATTCGCTACGTATACCGTGCCTGTGTGCGTCACAATGTTCTTGGTGATGATGACTGCGTTTGGAGCCAAGCCTGCGGAGCGAAACAAGCTGTTGACCACGCAATTAGAAGGATTGGTTGGTCCGCCAGTGGCGTTGTAATCGTTGATGGCCCAGACCACGTTGCCTGCTGGGATTGCGCCGCCGCAGTTGCCATTGGTATTATCAACCGCGGTAAGCAATGGAATTGGCGTCATGCCATCCCATGTTGGTGCGGGCAGGACCATGTCCAAACCAAATTGACTTGGCGAAACCTGACCAAAAAGTGTTGCCCATGTCACGCCCGGAAAGTTGTAGGGTGAAAGCAGCGAATTATCGAATGTCAGATGCGCGCCATTGTTGTTGCCGCTTTGGACAAATTTCGTCTTCAGATACGCTTGCTGGGCCGGCACTTCCGGCTGGCCAGCGTTATACACAATGTGAACGCCGCCATTGGCCGTGCCAAGGAAAACTCCAGGCTGCGCTGTCGGGTCGGATGGATCGCATTCCACGGTGACATCTGGCGGAAGATTCAACGTCGGCGGAGTGCTGTCGATGGTGAGTGAGCCGAGATTGCTTGCGCGAGGCGTGATGGAATCACCTTGTGAATCGGTAAGACGCGTTGGCGGGAAATTCGCGCGAAAGCTGACGAGATTCGCCGTTGAGCAGACCTGCTGCAATGTATTGAACTTCAGCACCGCCATCGTGCTGTTGTTCATCGTGCCCACGCCGTTGATTTGAATGCCCACGGCATAATCAATTGTTCCGGCAACGGTGTTCACGCTCTCGAAGATTTCATTGGTGAATGGTGCATCGCCGGGTTCAGCGCTGACAAACTGCAATACGCTGTTGTTGTACTGCAGAAAGAATTGTCCGCCGACAATGGTCATCGATTGACCACTGACATCAATTGTCACAATCAACATGCCATTGTTGGTGCAGGCGCTGCTATGCAGTGCAATGCCCGGCGGCCCGCCAGCTTGTGCGGCGGAACCCAATACACAAAGAGCAAGTGTTAAACCAATGAACAGCCTGATACCAATCATCTAACTCCTCCTGCGACCTTGCCTGGTTGCGGCAAGCTTCGATCTTTCTCAATTGAGCTGGCCAAACACTGCTGCTTCATGAATACCTGTCCAATCATCCTCTGCAAATCATGGACAAGCGCCCCATCCGTTAATGACCAATAACAAATCATCAACGTTGACAAACCCGTTGGCGTTTTGATCTCCGGGACAACACAATTGCGAACCCGGGCACATTCCCCAATGATTGATAACGACCAAAAGATCATCAACGTTGACGAATCCGTTGTGCGTGGCATCGCCTGCACACGTGCTGACTTGAATCGTTGAACCTGTGAGTGTTCCCGTGATGTTGGTGTTGGGCATGGCGCCCGAATACACAATGGTGTGGCCCACTGGATTACCGCCATTTAATGCAATGGTGACGGCGGTTGTGGGCTGCGTACCTGCCACGGCAGTAAAGTTGAACGTGGTCAACAAAGTCCCGGGCGAAGGCGATACTTGAATCGTGTTCTGCGCGCCCAGCGGCGCCAAGCCAATCCACATCGCATCGCCATCACTCAATGAATCATTCAAATGATATGGGTTGGACCCAAAGCCCGATGAAAGCCATGTCGGTCCGCCCACGTTACTCGCGTTCACGAGTTGCACTCGCGCGATGTCCCAATTCAATATGACTTGAATAGCGGAAATCGTTTGAATGGTCCGATTGTCCGAAATGCCGTACAACCCCAACGCGATCGGGCACCCAACACCTGTCGCATTGTTCATGGGCCTTAATTCAAGATTAATATTTCCCGCAGCGCGTTGAAACGGCGCAACAATCGCCACCGCTCCCAACATCCATCCGAAAACCATCCCTTTAACCTTATTGAAGGGCAGCTTCATAACCCACGAACTCCTTTTGCACCGGTCCGCGCCGCGTGAGCAATGCCCAAACAGCCGCCAACCCATTCGTTATTCGAACCTTCAATCGCGCTCACTCCATTTGAACGCGAAAACTTCCACAGCAAACGTGCACACAAAAAAATACCATCCCATCCACTTTCCCCAGTTCACAGCCGGAACTCCGCCAAGACCCACATCCTTGCAAAATCCCCCTCCTGCGGGCATCGGATGGCGTGTTTCACCCACCCACCCGCCGCCGCCAACCACTTCTACACCAATTTGACCGCAACCCCGCAGACTGTCAATACGAAAATCGGGAAATGCACGCAAATTGCCTCCTAACAAAATCCGTCTCGGCAAGACAGGCGGATTAGAACGCTCCCTCCCGCCATTCAACACACCTCTTCATCTGCATAAACAAAAAACGGCCGCTGAAAAAATTTCAGCAGCCGCTCGCACTCATCCATCACTTCACAATTCCTAAGCGCCCGATGCCATTCACCTCTCGATCAAGTTCGTCTCAGTTCATCACCATTCAATCATGCTCAGACTTATTCGCGGCATCCGCCTTGGCGACATCCTTTAAGATTTCATCGTGAATGGTCTGCGCTTCAACGCCGCGCGTGGCGTGAATCGATGTCGCTGTACCAAACCGTTCTGAAAGCAGCATCGCAAGCATCGCCTCAACAACATTTCCCGCGCCAAGCGAGCCATATCCCCCGCCTCCCCCGCCGCCACCACCGTTTCCGTTCCCACTCCCGTTGCCGCCCCCGTTGCCATTCATCGATGCCCCAACGACAATCCTGGGCACCATCTCAATACCCGATTCCTGAATCGCTTCCGCAAATCGGTTCATCACCTGTTGAGTAAGTTGGAACTGCGGGCCGCCATAGGCGCGTACCTGCTCTTCAATCGCGATCGCCTGGGCCACGCCCAGCCGTGCAGCGCGTTCTGCGTCCGCATGCGCCAAAATGCGGACCTTGCTGCCTTCAGCGTCAGCCATCGCGCGGATTCGATTGGCCTCTTGCAGCGATCGTTGGAATTCCGCCTTGCCTTGGTTTGTTTCAACTGTGATATTCAATTCCGATTCAGTCAATTGCTGCTGCTGTCGCGCTCGCGCTTCGGCCTCACGCAGGTCGCGCTCCTTCACCGCCGCCTGTTCCTGACGCGCATACGTTTCAATCTGCTCCATGGCAATCTGTCGGGCTCTCAGTTGCGTGAGGATTTCTTCAATGCGTTGATCGCCTTTGGATGAAGTTGGCGTTCCGATCAACACCTCTTCCAATTCGAGATTGTAGTGTTCGAATTTTTCCTGCATTTCGTTCAATGCGATCGCCTGAATTGCAGAGCGGTCTTGCAGAAGTTGAATCAACGTGCGCGTTTGCGCCACGTTTTTGAAATAAGCAGACACCATCGGGTCGAGCGTTTGTTCAACCAGCTTCTGAATATCGCCGAACCGTTGAATCACCAGTGGCGCCTTGCGATAGTCAATGTGAACCACAACTGAAAGCGGCAACGACGGTTCAAAGGCGTCTTTAGTGATGAGCGAAACCTCAGAAAGGTTCGCATCGAATCGATGCGAGCCAGTTTCATTCTTGATCCACTTCAAAATGAAGTTGGTGGTTGGCACCAGGATCGCGCGACCCGCATAGGTATTGAATGCATATTTGCCGGGGAGCAACGCCTCGCTCCAAACGCCGCGCTGGCCACGCCGAACCAGTTCACCATGCTTGTAATCCGTGCCGCTTAAGTCCGCCCCGGTTTCGCCTGTATACGAAACCACCACGCCAACGTAACCAACTTCAACAACCGTCTTATGAATCATCTCAATCGTGGCAAAGAGACGGTTGATGTAATAGGTTCCCTCAACAAGCACTTGCAGTTGGCGACCGCGCCGCCCGCCCGATGCGAGAAACTGTTCGGGATCCTGGAAATTGTTGTGGTACGTGGTTGCATCATCCGGCACATTGCCAACCACCGGCGCAATGATTTGACCATCAGGCAATGCCGGCCCGTCATGAACGGTCACGATTCCCACCTGGTCATCCGCCCCCTTGATGATGAGCGGTTCAAATCCGTGGCGTTCTTCAATGATCGCCGCCATCTCCACGAAGATCGGTTGTTCACTTCGATCAAGCGGCAGATAGAACATGCGGTCTTCTGTTATGACAACGAATTGAGCGAGATTGATCGCGTAGGTTCCCTCGCGCAGAATTTTTCGCTGCGGACCGCGCTGACCGCTGTTGCTGAGAAAATCACGGACGTTTTCAAAGAACCGGGCTGTTTGGTTTGAAGCCAGCGATTGCGTGGGCGGCAACGGCTGGCCATCGCGCGCAAAGATATATCCAATTTTGCCCTGCGGAATCGTCACCAGCGGCAGAATGTGCACCCGATATTGAAACGGCATGCGCCAGTGCACCCCGCCTCGCAGCACATCCGGTTGAAATCCCGCCTCGCCGTTCAGCGCAATCAATCCAGAGCGCAGCGAACCGTGAGAGCTCCATCGCCTCTCGACAACGCCGATGCGCGTGTTGGGAATGATGCGAATGCCAAGCACCAGGAATAGACCAAAAGCAATGATCGCCACCATCGCGATTTGCATGAGCGTAAGAGAGAACATGTTTCCTCCTCTTGATAACAAGCGTGCAGCCGTCGCCAGCGCGCACGCACAACCATGTGCCTGTGCACGAACATTTTTTCGAGTTTGAATTGAGCGAAGGCTTCGCGCTACGGCGGCGCCAGCGGCATGCCTTGGACATGACGGCAGGCTTTTTCAAATTCGATCAATGAAATCGAAATGCAATAACTCTTCATGGATGATCGCAACATCGCTGGCACTACAAAACACGCTTTATTCTGCTGAATTTCTGCCTGTTTTGCACACGCGCGATGCCGCGCCTCCTTTCAATGCAGGCAGATTCTATCAATCACTGAAGACACGGCGAGGTCCTGACGTGTCACTTGTGAGACATGCACGTTGGCGAAAAAAAACCCCCGGCCAAGGCCAGGGGCACAAAAGAAGGAAAACCCTGCCGGATTATGGGCAAGCGCCCCAGCCATTGATCACCGCAAGCAGATCATCCACATTCACAAACCCGTTGTTGTTCACATCAGCTGCGCATCCCGTGCAAGCGCCCCAGCTATTGATCACCATCAAAAGGTCATCAACATTGACAAAACCGTTGTGCGTCACATCGCCCGGACAAGGATTCGCTTGCGGTGCGGTTGTTACAACCATGTTGTCTGCGAGGAAGATCGGGCCCCAATCCTGACAAGTCGGCGGCTTGGATTGATAATGCACCACCGCGCTGTCGAATCCCGCGCCGCCATTCAACGCATTAATGCTTAGTGTCCCCGTCGGCCACGTGCCGGGCACGGGCGCGGTTGCGGTGTTGGTGGCGACAAACGCGCCGCCCTTATACACCGTTACACGCATCAAGGCTGAAGTATCGCAGCCAAGTTCCTGAGGCGAGTACATGATTGAGAAAAAAGTAAGCGGTTGAGAGAAATTCACCACCAAGTCTGCTGCGAACACGCTATTGGGATATAAACACAATCCGGAAAAACCTTGCGGCGTGAATCCCAACACACCCGCAGATTGAATCGAAAATCCCGATCCGGTCGCAGACAAATTGGCCGTAAGATTGTTCACCGTCAAACTCATTGGCAAACTTGTGTACTGCGGTGCGTTATCGAAATCAAACGTGATCGAATTCGCGACGTTGACAAACTGCGCGACCAATGGCCGATCCGCGCTGGCTGCAAACGCATAACTTGGCGAGTTGCTCACCACAGTTCCGTATTCGGTCCATGCACTGAATTGAAACCCCGGGTTCGCCGTCGCGCTCACCGTCACCATCGTTCCACTGTTAAAAGTTCCGCCGCCTGAAGTTGTGCCGCCAAAGCTTGGCCATGAACTCGTCGTGATCGAATACGCAGGCACAAAGTTCGCTACCAGCGTGCGATTGGCTGTCACCGCAAACGTGTATGACGCGTTCGTGCTCACTTGCACGTTGTTCTCGGTCCATCTTGCAAATCCCCAGCCGGCGTTGGCCGAGGCCACCAACGTCGCGGTGGTTCCTTGCGGGTATTGACCCACGCCTTGAATCACGCCACTGCCTGCAGGCGAAACGCTGGCATCGATCGTGTAGGTCGGCGATGAAGAACTCATCAGCGAAAACGCCACGTCGCCAGGCATGTTCTGGTACATCGCATAGTTGTGGCGAAAGTGATGCGAGTCGCCGCCGGTCCCGCCCGCCAGCGACCATTCGGGAATGCCGTGCTGGTACGCTTCAATCTGCACCCAGTACCGCACATTGGCGCTGGCCTGAAAAGCAGAGGGCAGCGTGAAGTGGTAGTCGTACATCGCCACGCCACCAAACGTGCCTGCATTCGTTTGATTTGCATTGCTGTTGGTGTGATAACGAACCAAAGGCGGATGACTCACATCCGGCTGAGTGTTGACAGCGATCGAGGGATAAATCGCCACGGTGAAATCCACTACCGGCCCGCTGTAGCTTTGCCCATAAACAAATCCACCACGCCAATGTACTTCAGTGATGGCCTGATTCGATGGCAGCGTGAAATCATCCCATACATATTCATCCCAATCACTGCCATCAGGATCCAACCACGCGGAAAGATACAAACTGTTTGAACCATTATGGGGCTGCTCAAACGCGACCGCGCCAACGCTATGCGTGCACAGCGAAAGAAACAGAACAACAACAACGATGGTAATGATGGTGGAAAGCGATTTCATGACGTGCTCCATAATCAATTCAACTTTCAAATTGAAGCGCTGCAAACAGGGAAATCACCGTGATGCAAGACCGCCTCATCTTGCACTGCTCAGCGTGCGCTTCACGACCAGTGGTTGATCACCGTCAGCAAATCGTTCACATTCACGGTGTCGTCTGCATTGAGGTCCGCAGAACAACCAGCATTGGGAACACATGCTCCCCATGAAGTAATGACTTGAAGAAGGTCATCAACATTCACGCGTCCATCAATGTTGACATCGCCAACGGGTGGTGTCGTGATCGGCGTATTTGGCGTATTTTCAAAGGCCCAATCGCGAAGTCGGAAATTCTCTGGGCCGCCCATGTTGCGGACGCGCGCCCATCCGTAGTACATCCCTCCGCCTTGGAAAAGTCGAAGAGCAACGAATTTCTCATCGTTACGGTTGGCCCAATCACCCTGAATCGTTCCACCCTCACTGACAAGAATCATGAGGTTGCCATCTGTCGACCAACTCAGATTGTCCGGAATAGTTTGGTTGGGGCCGATACCCATGGTCATCAGACCACCGGCGCCGTGCGTCGCCACGTAACGGCCAGAATAGGGAAGTGCATCGCAAAACCGTCCAAAACTGGTTACATCACTGTAACAAAAGAGGAAATCGATCGAGCCATTGCCATCGAGATCGATTGGCGTTCCGCCTACGGGAAGCACGCGGTCAGAAAATTCCGTATGAACAACCGAGCCTGACGCAGGACTGTCCAAGATGCAAGCACCAAGCAACGCGATCATGCAACCAGACAATTTCATTGAGAGATTCATGGCCAACATTCCTTTCATGGATCGCAGTGAGCTTCGCTTACGAGTGCACCTGAATGGTTCACCCTGTTATCTAACTCCTTTGAATTGCCGAATTGCACAGGGAATTCGCCGTGTCACGAAGTTGCGCTGCGAAATCCCTGCTTTGAAACATTCAGGTTTGAGCATGCGCTACGAGTTTCGAGAATTGCGAACATCTCAAAATGGAAATAGGCGTTCCATAGAATGAACACTTACACTGGCTATGGTTTTGATGCTTGTCAGACTTAATCCAATTTGGCATTACGAGGTCGCACGCATCTGCAAAGCAGTGCTTGTGCTGGCGTTGTTTTGGTTAAGTGAGTTAGCGTTGGCACATCCGCCAATTGAAACTTCGGCAGATGTTCAAGTGACGGAAACTGGCGCGATTACGATCAGTATTGTTCATGATGCGCTGGCGTGGGCGCATGGCAGCACTTCGCAGGCCATGAGCAGCTTTGACTACCTATCCATGTTGAACGGTTCGGAGGAGGATTTGGGTGCGGCATTGAGGGCGGCGAATGATCGTTTTCAGGCTGAGTTTCTGTTGCTTGTTGATGGACAGCAGGCGAGATTTGAGGTTGAGCAATCGCCTTCGGTTGAAGCGGTGCGACGATGGAAGTTGGATCATGCTGGGGTGTTGGCGACTTGTGCGCTGCCGATTGTGGTGAGGGCGAAAATTTCCAAGAATGCCAGGGCGATTGAGTTGAAGTTTCCGAAATTGCTGGGCAAGACGGTGGTGACGGTGCGGCGGCCGGGGCTGGGGTTGGTGAGGTTGCCACTGATGGCGGGGGAGATTTCGCCGGAAATTGATGTGGGTGGCCAGGGGAAGGGGGACGCGGCTGAGCCGATGAGTGCGATGAACGTGGCGTGGCGGTACGCGAGATTCGGGTTTGAGCACATTCTTCCGGAAGGGCTTGATCATTGCCTGTTCGTGGTTGGGCTATTCCTGTTGTGTCCGCGATGGAAGCCGGTGTTGCTGCAGATTTCTGCATTTACGGTGGCGCACACAGCGACGCTGACGCTGACTTCATTGAATATCGTGGGGTTAAGTGCATCGATTGTGGAGCCTGCGATTGCTGGATCGATCGCTTTCATCGCAATTGAGAATTTGTTTACGAAGGACATCACTCGATCGCGATACGTCATTGCGTTTTTATTTGGGTTGGTTCATGGGATGGGCGTGGCGACGGCGTTTAAGGCAGTGGGATTTCCAACCGGACAATTGGTGATGAGCCTGGCCTCGTTCACGGTTGGCGTAGAGGCGGGGCACGTGACGGTGCTGGCAGCGGCGATTTTGATTTTGGGATGGTGGCGAGACAAGCCTTGGTATCGCAAGCGGGTTGCGATTCCGCTTTCGATCGTCATTGCGGTGATCGCGTTGTTCTGGGTGGTGCAACGGCTGAGCGATTCGATTTGAGCGAGCTGATTTGAGCGCTTTGGATTTTGCAGCGGCTTGAAAGTCAATCGAAGCTGTTGTGAAGTGCACGAGTCAAGCAAACGCAGAAGATGGCGAAAAAAATGTGAATTGCCGCAAGCAGCAATTCACATGTCTAAATCCAATGTTTGAAAGGTTGCTTATCGCCGTCAGACACCCTTATGGTGGGCACTGACCCCAGGCATTAATAACCGCCAGAAGATCATCGACATTCACGCTGCCGTTGCCGCCTGCAGGGGCGATGTCAGTCGGACAGGTTGTTGGCGGAACAGGGCATCGTCCCCATGAATTGATCACGGCCAGAAGATCATCCACATTGACGGTGCCATTGCCGCCTGCCGGAGCGACATCGGCTGTACATGGCGTGCTGCAATTGATTTGTGCAGTTGAACCGAGAAAGTTTGTTGGCGAGTTGACGGTTACAACTCCACCCACCGAGAGTGAGTGAACACAATCGCTTGGAAGCCCGCCTGCGGCAAAGGTCATGGAGTCGTACACGTGATAGCGCACGGTGTCGCCGTTGCGGTTGAAGAAGTTTGCGGGAATGATGACATTTGGCGTGGGAGCGCCAGGCAGCGCCGCGAATGCGGCCGTTGCCAGCAGTAAGCTTTTATTCAGCGTTGATCCTGATGTGCCGGGCAACGTCGCCTGCATGCCTGTGGAATCGCTTGTCACTTTCAATCCGCTGGTGAAATTCTCAGATCCGGTCGGACAGCGAAGTTCAATGAACTGAATAGTTCCCGACGCGTTGCTGAAAATCTCATTCACTTTCCACGTGTGCGCTCCGGCAAACGCAGAAGATGACAACACGGCTATGCCCAGGGCGTTGAACATGAGTTGGCTAAGTTTCATAATGGATTTCCTTTTGCAGGGCAAAGGTAGGAAAAAGTTCGGCTGTCAAGTATTTTTTGGGAATGATCCGTACTCCCTTATGTGCGTGGCGGACGTGGAACTTGCACTGGTTTGTCACCTGAATAATCAATTAAGCAAATTGGGCACGTGCGATGCACCACCATGGCGCACGCGCAAAGCTCACATGTTTTCACTTTTTCGATCGCTGCAAACAGCAATTTATATTCACCAGCTGTAACTTCAAACGTTTTTCGATCAGAAATGGCGACATTCCCAACGATTCCGCGGCCCGAACCACATGCGTCGCACCAGCCGGTTTGATCAAAATGGGAGCGGCATAGTTCGCATGTCACGCTTGCCTGATCAAGAGCCATGCCTTGAGCAAGCCCGTGCGTTAGTCTTGAGAAATAGGTCAAGCCATCCACATATCCCCGGCCGCATCTTGTGCAGAATCCATTGCTTTTGATGGCTGTTTGACAAGATTCGCATTCGACCTGCGATAGGTCCACTAGGTGGCCATGAGCATCGAGCGTTTCAAACAACAGAGCCGATTCAACGCGATGTCCTGCAATAAACCCCACGTTGCACTTATGACACCAACCGTTGACGTACTTGGCTGTATCGCATGTACATGGCGCATTTGGATCGAAACTTGGATGTTGCGCCGCGTGGTTGAGCGAAGCGGAACTTTGCAAAGCATTGCTGTTTATTTCAGCAGTTGATTCTTGAGCAGCAATCCCTTGATGAACGGGTGTTGAACTGGATAACGGAAGGATCAATCGGATTCCGCCTCGCACCGCAATGGCTGCCGCCATCAACAACACGACAGCCATCGTTGAAATCAGCAACCAATGGCGTCTCATCTTCGCCCCCTTTGAGTTAGACCTGGTGATGAACGCACGAAAACCTCCTGATCGTGTCATATCAGCGTTCTAAACAAAGGATAGCTCCAGAGTTGACGATCACAACCTGATAATCGCGAATCAACTCTTCAACGGTTGAACAATTCACTTGGCTATATGGGTAATTAAGAAAGTTGTTGAAGATTCAAAAAAAGGGGATTGATCTTCACCCCTCGCTGTTATGCTTCTTAGAACGTCTTTCAACGCCTGAGAAGAGAGTGGAGATTCAACTCAGGAGTAAAGATGATTTCTCAGTCGAACGTTTTAATTGTAATTACCGGTTCTGTGCTTGCCGCAACTGCACCTGCCTTTGGCGGCTTCATTGGACAAACCATACTCGGCCCCCTTAGCGCTGGCAGCTCTGTGGATGGCACGTTGATCGGTGCAAGTGATCTGAACGATGGCTTCACCAGCGGCGACCACTTTTTTGATATCTGGAATGGCGGCGATCGTGTCTATGGCCTCAATTGGCTTGGCGGCGACATCAGCATCACCTTAACCGCGCTTGGCGGCGGCGATCCGGATCTCTTTCTTTATACGCCAGATAATCTTGATGATTCCGGCATTTATTCAGCAAGAGGAAGTATCGATACTGTCTTGTTGCTGGATGCAAAGCCAGGCTTCTATTACATCGTTATAGACACCGTTGCTGGCGGTGAAGGCGCGTTTCACCTCGATGTCGCGCCAGTGCCTGGCCCCGGCGGATTGGCGATGATCGGCGCAGTCTCACTGCTGGGACGGAGACGTCGGCGTAACAATTAACTACCGAAAGCTCCACTTATTCTTAGCGGGGAGTGCGGGCGTTTCGCCCGCACGAACCGTCGTGCTCTGACATCGCCGCACGATGCCACGCTACAAGTCAGGTTAGGGTGCGATAACCACCACACATCATGGTGCGATCATCAAAATGCGATCACCCATGTGCGATCACCATGGTAGTTGCACGCTGGCATTCATCGCCGCGCTACTCAACTCATCGTCGCGGCTTGCCCGCTTCGAGGATTTGAGCGTATTGCGCAATCGTGTATGGTTCGGGACGTTGCGCCGCGATCTCCGGATGCTCCGAAACGTATCGCTCAAATTCAGCCTGCGATATAAATGGCTGGTGAACATCCAAACATTCGTTGGCATGCTCTGGCAGAATCAGGTACACCGCAGTTGACGGGTCAGCCGTCCATGCCGTCTTCTGCCGCCGTAGTTGGATCAGTTGTCCCGATGATGGACTGCGTGCTGTCAGCGTTACATCTTTAGTTTCAGCGGCAAGGTCCGTCAGGGCACAATGAATGCAGCGGTACGACCGTACATCCAAGCTGTCAGCGACTTTGGCCTCAACTCCCCCACCTTTGGGAATTTCCTTGTTGCATAAGCGGCACTTTTGCGCAACCGATCCAGTCGGCGCAGGTTGCTTGGTTGCGCATCCACACAAACCAATTGACAAACTGATAGTTGCGACAACGACCATTATTCGCTGGTGAAGAGCACCAAACATAACGTTCCTCTTCGCATCAAGACTGAAATCAACAGATGTTCAAAGACAGCTGCAGTATAACGATCCGTGAAAAGAAAAATGCCCGGCCAGGGCGAACCTTTTGCCGGGCAATGCCAGAACAAGAGTCGAACGAAATCAGCGTTTTCGCGATGATCGACCCGCGGATGCCGATTGTGATTCCTCTTCTTCATCTTCTTCTTCACCTGCCTGGGCTGCTGCGTCGTTCACAGAATCTTCAGCCAGACCGCTGAGTTCTTCGTCGGCTTCTTCTTCTTCGGTCAGCGATTCCTGCAGCAGTTCCGCGACGCGATCCAATCCCAGTGTTTCGGCAAACGCTTTCAGCGATCCGTATGCTGAAATTTCATAATGCTCAACCTTTTGCGCCGCCGCGATCAGAGCCGCATCAATTGCCGAAGGATTGCCATCCTTGGCTTCTTCCAGCACTTCCTTGCCTTCTTCGACAAGGCCCATCATGCCATGGCATACCTTTGTCTTAGGCTGCATTTCAAGTTCGCGAAAAATATCCTCAATGCGTTCTACCTGGCCTTCAGTCACTTCCAGATGCTTTTCAAAAGCACTGCTGAGCTCGGATGATGATGCGCCCTTCGCCATTTTTGGCAATGCTCTCACCAATTGTTTTTCAGCGTGATACACATCTTTAAGCATGTCGACGAAGACATCGTGCAGGTCATTCATAGCCATTGCAAATCTCCTTGAAAAAGTTCATAGTTGATGGCAGTAAGAAGGATCGCTCTGTCAATGGCTGGTGTCAATCGGCTGAGATGCTTGATTTGCAAACCTTTTGGACTTGCCCCGTGCCCAGCAATTCCTAGAAAGAGCACAGCCACGTGATGCAAACTGAAAACATGGTTGGTGAATCCGCAGCCGTTGGAGTTGGTATCACTGAATCATGACGCTATCTCCTTCCGCAACAGAGCGCCTGCGTGAAATCGGTCGCCACATCTTGAACTCGTATTGTGAACTGCCTCACGTTGCGTGTGCTGCAATCACAGGCTCGGCTGCAGAGGGCATCGCTGATTTTCATTCTGATCTGGACATGACGATGTACTATGACGCCGCCGAATTGCCCAACGAAGCTGATCTCACTCGCTTGCGCACGCGACTCGGTGGTTCAGAGCGAATCTGGATGCTGGGTGATCGCGCAGAAGGCGACATCGCTGAGAGCTTTCGATTGCATGGCGTTGAGTGCCAGATCGGTCACATCACCGTGACAAAATGGGAAGCTGACATGAACCGCGTATTGGCGGGCAACGATCTGGGCGGACCGCTGCACAAGGCTATGTCAGGCACGCTTACATCAATGGCGATATGCGGCGAGAGTCGTTTGCGCGCCTGGCAATCGCGATTGATCGCGTATCCTCAATCGCTGCGCGAAGCGATGGTGAAACATCATTTGCATTTCTTTGCGATCTGGGGCGTCTTCAATCGAATGAAAACTCGTGATGCGGACCTTTGGATGCGGCAAACTCTGGTGGAAAGTTCATTCAAGATTCTGGGTTCACTTGCGGGCATCAACGGAAAATATTTCACATCATTTCAGTTCAAGCGAGCCAGATCTTTCATAGAAAATTTGAAAGTTTCCCCGCCAAGGCTTGCGGACCAGGGCGGTGCGATCACTTCAACAATTGGTGCTGGAGTTGGTCGAACTTGTGGAACATGAAATGCCAAGCATCGATACGCGACCCTGCCGCACAGCATTGGCTCGTGATGACCGCCAGTGGCAATTGTGACATTCATAGAACAGGATCGCGATTACCATATAACGCTTGTCACAAAACAATTTGTTGCAGAGTTGCGCAGCACATATCACACTGATGTGCGTATTCATGCCGCTCTGTTGACAAAGCCAATTTCCGGCTGGGTGGCTCGCACGCATCCGTTTTCTCACGGATTCGGCGGGTTTTTTAAAGAAGTGGAGCTGATCGGGGACGATAATGCGTCGTCACGCGCGCGGGAAAAGCCCTTGATTTCAAGTGTCTGTTGAATGTTTTGAGTATCTCAATTTTCAGAAAAGGTGAAATTTGGGGGACACCTTCGGTTATCCGTGCGCCCATGCCATAGGGCAGAAAAGGATCAAAGCAATGATGAATCAGATTGAAACCTCAAGTCTTCACGTAATTGGATACACACGCGTATCAACCTCAGAACAGGCAAATGAAGGAGTATCACTCGATGCACAAGAAGAACGCATCACCGCGTATTGTAAGGCACACGGAATGAAACTGGTTCAAATGTACGTTGACGCGGGACTATCGGGTCGCAAGGCACACAACCGACCTGCATTGCAATCTGCGATTGACCATGCGTGTCGTGAAAAAGCCGTTCTTTTTGTCTTCAGTTTGTCTCGGCTAGCACGAAGCACGCGCGATGCAATCAGCATTGCGGAGAGACTATCGAGGGCTGGCGCTCAGCTTGTTTCTTTGTCCGAAAAGATCGATACGACAACCGCTACGGGCAAAATGTTCTTTCGCATGATGAGTGTTCTTGCCGAATTCGAGAGCGATCAAATTTCAGAAAGAGTCAAAACCGCCGTCACTCACAATAAACAACATGGAAAGCGATATTGCAATCTTGCTCCCTTTGGTTACCAGTTCATCAATGGAACAATTGTAGAAAATGTTGAGGAACAAACGACAATTGCGCATATGCGACTGTTGCTGGCGACCGGATTATCGTTTAGACGAGTTGCGCGTGAGCTGACGAATTCGGGAATTCTGGGCAGAAACGGTAATCCGATTCCGTACCAGCACGTTATTCGGATTGTGCGAAGAAAACCATTACTGCCACAACAAACTTGATGGAAACAGCACGCGCGTGCGGGCGTGTGAGCGTTCGGTAAATGTGGATTCATGTTCTATGAATCAAGTGCAGGAATTCAATTGTCAAATTGAATTTAGCGGCTTCAATACGGTGACCGCACCCCCCGCCCCCCCTTTCAAGCCCGCTGGACCGACGGTTATGTGCGCGCAAATTATTTACCGCACAATTTCCGCTAACCAGCAACATCGTGCTTGACGTTGTACTTTAGAATTATGTGACGAATTGATAAACTGCGGCAATGTCACTTCCGAATTCCAAAGCAAAAGTGCATCGTGTGCATTGGCCAAAGAAAGAGCGAAAAGCATTGCTGTACTACAAGAATGCATTGGGTCGAATCAGGAATCAATTTCTGCCCAAATCGCTGACCGGGAAACTCGATGTTTACGTGCGAACAAATCACAAACTTCGTGAACGGTTTCAAATCGGCGCTGCGAAGGAAACACAGCGACTGCTTCATCAGGTATTGCGGTGCCCAGCACTCAGCGACGCAATAGAGAACAGATTTCGAGAACAACGGCTCGATCCCTTGACCAAACGAAGAATTCCTTGCTGGACGACCACGAAAGCATCTCCTGTTGGAGCGGATTATCGCATTTACCAGCAGTTAACTTCAAATGGCATGTTAGACCTTTTGTTGAATGACAATCCGCCCGTTGTCCATTTGGTTGGTTGGCACGAATTTTTGCCGACTGACGAAACAACGCTTGAGGATGTGTGGGACAGTCTGTTCCAGTTAGACCGTCGCTTTCTTCACCTAAAACGGTTCATGTTGAACAAAGGTTGGGTTTATGGTGGGTTTGCAATGCGGGAAGTTGATCGCACGTGGCATCGACGAAGACAAGGAGTGCTTGCTCATGTACACATCATTGTAACTTTGATGGATCAACGTACCACCGAAGAAGCAATTGCAGCCTTTCAATCCTGTTGGGCAGGATCAAAAACATATGACGGCCAAAGCGCGAAGTTATTTGCTTATCTGAATCCGAAACAGACCAAATATGACTTGAAACGAATGATCTTGTATGCTGCCGGTTCTCGACAAACAGAAAAACATCGGTTTGCAAAATACCTTGAAGGGTTTTATGAAATCGAATGGGCTGATCATTTTGATTACGACGCTGCCGAATTGAAGGGTTGGCGACGCAAAGGCAAAACGAGCGATCGCCAACTTATTCTCATGTTGGGTGGCCTCTCGTATCCTAAGCAACAACCTCGGTGGTTTGGTGCGTGGGATTCACGAACAAAGTGGGGTAAATCACTCAAGCGCAATCTGAAGTTATGTATGTAGTGAAGATAGATGGTTACCATCGGACTTCATACGCTTCACAAGCGTTTCGTCATGGTGCCATCAAGCTTCAATCGGTATTTAGTTCAACAATCTGTTGATTTGAAGTGTCTGGCTATCGACAGTAATTGCAACAGATTGTCAAGAATTTCACTGATTGCCACAGATTGAATTGATTGTCTTAGATTCAGTTGATTGCGACATTCATCAATTTGAGGTGATGTTCGTGAGCGCGTCTATTCCACAGTCTGTTGATTTGGGATTTCAACAGTCTGTTGATTTACCCTGTTCCACAGTCTGTCGATTTTGAAGATTTCAACAGTCTGTTGATTTGCCCTATTCAACTGTCTGTTGAATTCATCAAGGGATAGATCAACATTCCAGTGTGCCCAGCAACGGACTTCAGCAAGTGTCGTTCATACTTGCCCTAACGCTCTAGAACGCGGCCAGCGGCTGATCGCAACGGGATCAACGCCCCAAACGCCGTCGCGTAGCTGTCAAGTGTCCTAGGGCCTCTAAATCAGCCGATTTATCGATTCGTGACATACGAAGGGTACATGTGTGTCACTTGAAATGAGCAAACACTACTTGAAGAGTGAACTGTACGACTAGTGTTCATTCACCACTGCCTGGATGAGTTGCCGGTGGTGATTCCATTTTGCGCGTATGAATTGTCGAGTTCACGTTCTTCGCCATATCCTTGGCCCATGTACTCGCCGTATCGATCACAAGTTCAATGCCTCTCATTCGGCGCGCATTTAAGGACCCATCAGCATCAGTGATGTAGTGTTTCACTTCCTCCAAGAAATCATAATACCTAGTGATTGCATCAACGGTTTCAACTGGCACCAAGAATGGCTGCGGAGCTGAATCTGCTACGATTATTATTTGATTGTCCTTTTGAATATATGGATTAATTTCCATTCGATACGGCACAATTATTCCAGCACGTGGTGGTTTGTTCGGCGACATTTCATGGACCGGAACTGGCCAATCAAGCCTAGACCACACGTAGTCCATTGCTAGGCGCGCTTGTAATTCTTCATTGAACGAACCGAACGCTAATCGTTCAAGTTCAGTTAATCGTCTACCTAGCTCCTGACCCCCAATCTCTGTTGAACGTCTTTCCAAACGATCCAAGGTAGCAATTGCGGTTGTACCAAGCTCACCATTATCGAGTATCGGATAATCCCATGCCAAATAGCCTATGACCATCGGCTGGGGCAGCTCCTCGATCAACGAGACAGTTCGATCAGTCACCGCAGATACGTGAACTCTTGCTTCAGGCATAGAGGCAGGCCACTCTTTAATTGACGATGATGGACCATTTTTCAATGTAGCATTTAATGAACCATTTAGATCTCGTGTCCGAGTTACAATGGCTGACACTTTCTTTGCGAGAAACACACGTGTTATCATTCTAAGATATAGCGGCTCAGTTGTGGACTGGGCCATTTCTCTCAATTCATCCTTAGCCACAGTATCTAAATTATCTTTAAGTGACTTCAAGAGATCAGATCGCTCGGCGGCGTAGCTGTAGGCCTCATTAATTCGGAGCTGCACAGTAGCCGAGGAGGTATTGAGCACGTCTAAACCTATTTGAACGCCTTCAAGAGGCAAGGCAATGTCAAGACCCGAATTTGCATTGACTGTAAATGAGTACGAAGGAAAGGCTACCGCTGCGGCCGAAATATCGGTTCCTGGCAGAGTAAATCCCGTTGATTGGTTTGGACCAGAGCTATTTTGATAGAAGTCTTTGTAATTAAGGCTCTTAAGTCGGAGGTAATGATAATCAAATGGCAAGAAGCCCTTTTCATCGTAGACCGCCGCCTGTTGCTGAATAGGAGTTCTTACAATGAAGACGTCGCCCGGTTGTAAGTCCTGAGTCAATGGATAAACGGGTACAACTTGACTTGCGCGTATCATCATTGACCAGTCCTTTGCGACTCGTTCTAAGTTGGAGTGCGTTTGAACCGATTCACATCCACCAAGTCCAAGACAAAGCGTTACCATGAACAAACCGACGCATAGGTTTGCAAACGCTCTGATCAAACATTTCGCCTGGTTCGGTCGTGTCAATTTAGACCTCGTTTCGAAAAAGATGTTTAAGAAGGGAAGCCACCGACCAGCAGCCACTTTCCGTCTGGTTGGCGCATGAAGAGCTGGCCTACACCCCAACCGATACCAGCGCCTTGTTTTGTGAAACACTTTTCACACATGTTCGCCCAAGCATTGTCATTGGATAGCTTGCCATCGATAAAGTATTTCATTGCACCCAATGATTGACCGCACAAATCACACTTGCTCGGTGCATTGCATGTCTGTTTTTCTTCTAGTGCACGCTTCAAATTGGCGAATTTATCCAATTGACTGTCCAAACCGCCAAATTGGAGCTGCGCATCGAGTTCATCGGTCTCATTTTCATCGTCATTGCCAACCACTTCACCATCCACTGTTACAGTCAAGGTGTATCCCGGTTCGTGAAAATCGATGCAAGCAACCTCATCTTCAAATGGCTGCGCATCATCGACGATGCGAAGATTTGGAAGGTAATCTTCAAACTCAGTCTCATACCCTGGTTGTGCCATCCAGCGCATGCATGTAAACGAATCGCCGCCGGTGGATTGACGATAGAAATGCCCACCCGATGAGATTTCAATGCATTGATCTGAGATTTGAATATTCCACCAATGCCAGATTTCGTGTTCACCGTACCATCGCCTCGGACCGCACAACTCAACCAACACTTCCGATCCCGGGCTGCAATTTGGAATTTGGTCGAGAACATTGAACACATCAAACATTACCATCAGCTGCTCGTCGTCCGCAATTTCGTCGTCCATAATCTTCGACAAGAGTTGCCGTGCTGCGCATAAAATACTTTTGTCGCGGTCCTTAAGAATGTATCGATCACCGTTTTCGAAATGTTGCATGACAAATCCGAATGCTCAGTCACTCATCCTCGACATCCTCAGTAGCCGCACCCATGCGGTACTTGATGTCGTAGTTCACGATGAAGTCCAACTCCTCCGCCGTGAAGCGGTAGTGCTCCGCCAGCGCCGCGTCGATTTCGTCCATGATTCGCTTCGACTTGCTCGGATCGAATTCTTGATACTCCACACCGTCTCGCCGTTTTCGCACAATGGAGTGCTTGCGAAAATCTGCCATGAGTCTTTCAAACAGGCAATCAAACAATTTCGATGCGGCGCGAGAGAGAAGACCATCTGGTACTGGGAAGCTGATGATGTCCCGAATCGTAACGTTGCGGCCATTTCCATAAGCAATGAACCAAATGTAAAAAATGGTGCTGTTGATTATGCAGCCCACTACCGGACTCAACCAATCCTGCGTGACGGGAAAATCCTTAAAATGGTGAACCGAGCGACTAGCGCTTTCTGAAGCAAAATGTGGCAGGAAATCCATAGCACGAATCCAATAAAGCGGACTTCTATAGTAGTAAACCGCGTCTTTGCCCTTTGAGTTGTATGCAGTTTCAAGTCTCGTGGGGAGTGCTCTGATTTTTCCAAGGACATTCGAAAGGTCTACGCTTCCAGCCTTGGGAAAGCTACCCGACAAAAGGATGCTGGTAACAACGCCATAGCTGATCATCGGGAACAGGTTGCCTCGTGTCTCAGTCGGCCATCGCGTTAGATTCGTGGTGAGTACGTTGCACCGTTCACGCTCATTTGACCGACCCTGACTAAGCAGAATCGCTGCGCGAATGTGTTCAAGTCCGTCAAACAATTTTCCAGGGCGGTCATCAAAACAAGATGCCCAAACAACAGATGTGTGGGCCAGATATTGCTGCTGGAGTGGATCCATACGATCGGTGCAAATGGAAGATAGTTGAACAATCATGCCCATTCGTGACCACGAATTCGACAAGTCAAAGCATCGTTCTATCACATAGGCGTACAGATTCCCGCATGACTCAGTCGAGTATTTCCCAATCCTGTAGCTCCCCTTCAACGTGTTATATTCAACATACGGAGGATTGCCGACGATTACATTGAAGCCACCATCGCGCATGATGCCGTAGAATTCTGTGATCCAATGAAAAGGTTGATGACTGACGCGCCATTTGTCGAACGCGATCTGTTTCTTTGGGTTGTCGGGTTGGACGAAGTATTGCCCTGCAAGAAAGCGGTCGAGTCGATCATTGAGTTTTCCGATGGAGTCGCGTAGTGATGTTTTTGCAGCAGCCATCTGTGACGAGTCGGGCCTTACCGTGGTCTGCGTTTCACGAAACTTGCGAAACATCCTATCAACAGCCTCGGCAGATATGTCGATTTCACGAATATCGGACTCGGCAAACCCAAGCCGATCCTCCTGGCTCTTGCGGACCTCATCGATAGACGTGAAGCCAATTAGCGTGTTACCGGCGCGAATGTTGAAATCGATATCGGGCAATGGCTCAATTCCAAGATTCGGCTTTGACCCATCCGGCTCAACCTGGGCGACCAGCTTGAGGAACATCCGCAGGCGGCAAATCTCCGTCGCTTCCTCCATGATGTCCACGCCAAACAGATTGTTCAGGATGATGGATTTGTAAATGAAGTAAGACCGGTTGGGATGTTCTTCAAGCGCCTTGAGCCAACCCCGGTAATCGTCATAAGCGGTTGCCTGCGCCTTCGTGATCTTGGGTTGTTTGGCGGTGGAAATGTTGGCCAGCGCCTTGGCGTCGGCGATGAATTGTTCCATGCGTTCAAGGCAGGCTTCATATAGCGGTTCAAGGATATTCAGCGCGGCGAACAGGAACGCACCCGACCCGCAGGTTGGATCAAGGATCGTGACGTTGGTGATGGCGTGGTAGAACGCGCGAAGCAACTCGGGCCCTTCGCAGGATTCGATCACGTCCTGCGCGAACTGCCGAATGTCAAGATTCAGCGTGATGAAATCATTGATTTGTTCAATTTCACCGTTGGCAAGCTTTTGCCGAATTTTCATACACCGTTGACGACGGGCAACATGTTCACGCCATGTTTCAGTTGGAAGTGCAAAAGGTGCTTCGGCCGGAGTATTCCAACTTTTTCGTTTGGAAACGTCATTAACCCCTTCGGCTATGTTTGCTGGTAACGGTATTTCGTCGCCGTTATTATCGATGATTCCATGCCGAACGGCTTGATAGATGTAACGCTCAGGATCATCTTTTGGCAAGCGCCAGAGGGCCGAACCAGACCTGAACGCAACCTCGCATTCTTTCTTTGCAGCATCAAAAAGAAATGGAATGATCGTGTTCTTGCCTATGTATTCGGTGATGTCTTCTTTCGTGTAATAGGCCCCCATCTGTTTTTGATTGATGTACTTTTCAAAAATGTAACCAAGGACATCGGGATTAATCTCCATGTCATCGCGCAGCGGACGTTCATCTAGGTGCCATTGGTAACGGTCAAAGAACTCAAATACACGTTCGAACGCTTCGTCAGGAATATCAAGTTCGGTGTGTTTGGTTTCAAGTTCATGCTCATCGAAAATACCGCCATTGAGATACGGTATGCTTCCGATCAGCGATTCAAGTTCCTTTTCACGCCTGGCTTTTCCAAAACCATCGTGCATCAACCGTCGCAGGAAGTAGCGGTAAAACGAAAGGAAATGATCCTTGCCTTTTGTGCGCTGAACTTCGCGTAACTTGTTGATCAGGTAATCGCGGTCATTGTCAAGAAATCCCTTCTTTTGGATGAAGTAAATGAACATCAACCGATTGAGCATGATTGAGGAATACCACTCACGGTCGCCTTGCTCATCAATTCCGTCGATGAATGATAGAAAGGCGCGATGCTCCTTCTGGAAATTGTCATAAAACCGCTTCGTCACGCGCTCAACATCAAAAGCCCGTCGTGCGCGGCCGGTGACTTCGGGAAGGGTCAGCTTCGCTTCTTCATCGAGCGTAAACGCGAGAGCGTCCAGCTTTTGTACCAAGGCTTCACCGGAATGATCTGAATAAATCGTGTGACGCCGATAGCGGTCAGGTTTCCCAACTTCGTGCCGCACCCATTGCCAGGTTTGTGTTTTGGATTTCGGTTGAACAAAAATCAGAATGTGTTCATGTGCTGATTTTGCAACGCGATTTCCAACTTTCGTAAGTATTGATGGGTTTGGAGTGTGACCGTTATTGCTTGCTCCGTTGAGAGTGCACACAAAAACTGCCATGCCGCGCTTTTGAGCGCATGCCTTGAGTTGAAAGGTATGATCGTCAACTGTAATTTCGAGAGTACCGCTATGTCGATCCCACCCGAGTTCATCGATGAAGAGACGGGGGAACTCCAATGCCTTCAGACAGTTACGGGCATTCAGCGCGTTGATCGGCATTGGTTCATTGTCACTGTTCAAACAACGATTTGCAATCGGTCGGGCGAGGGATTACCTTGAAAACTGCCTTGCGCCCGTTGCCGGTTTGGGAGATTTTGTGGTCGCTAATAAGCCCCCGTAGAACGCTGTTCCGAACCGATGGCGGAATATCGAGGCGAGCAATTTTTTGCAGTGAAATGCCCTTGGCGTGCTTTTGTATTACCGATAACACCCGATCCTTGATCAATTTGGTTTTCGCATTCTTTGCATGCCTAGTAGGAGATTGCACTTTTTCAGTATCGGGCGATGTCACTTGCTCCAACGCGATACCTAGTGTTTTGGCAATGATTGGTTTCATCTGCCTTTCAGCGCGCTCCAAACGCTGGCGAATTCTCTCGCGAGTCAAGCCAAAGGATTGTGCAATTTCTTCCAACGTATGCGCATGTCCATCAAAACCATACCGCTGTCGAATCATCATTCGATCTTCGGGAGTGATGGTTTTGAGTGCATTTTCTGCGATGAAGTTCAAATCAATTCGATCATCAAGGCTGAGTGGCTCGTCGGCGGTCCAATTCAAATATCGCCGAAATGCTCGTCCAGAGAGATCGGAGAAACGTTGTACATTGAGGGCCATTTCATACCGATGCCAAAACTCTGCGAGCTTGGGCGCGCGAATTTGCAAGTCGGCCAAATGTGTTGAAACCGCATCAAAGTCACCCCTTTCGGTGAGCTTGTAGAATTTTGCTTGAAGTTTGCAACACTGGTTTAGTACATGCTGTGGCAGACGAATGAAGTTCGCGCATTCTGGACCGAATCGTTGACATGCTTGCCGCAACCAATGATATGCGTATGTTGAGAACTGGTAACCTTGATTCGGTTCGAAGCGATGTGCAGCTTCCAACAATCCGATCGCTACGATTTGCGTGCAATCATCCTCATCAAGATTGTAAAAATATCGACGCCACCGCTTTGCGGCCCACGGTAGAAAGCGCGAATTCATCATTACAAAATCGCTAAACGCCTCTAGATCACCGCCTTTCATTGCAACCGCAAGTTGATCACTCTTTTCGGCGAATTCTGGGTTATTGACAAACAAGTTCAATTCCGGATCGGCGTCGAGCACCCCTCGCACACGTGCGAGCGCGTCAACGAGTGAAACGTGCTCCTCGTCTTCGAGGGTGAACCGAAGTTGAGATAGTCGCGAAACGAGCTTAGGAGATGGCGTAGAAGAGAAAAACGGATGCTGACGATAAAGTCGCGTGCGTCCGTTGGGTTGACAAACTGACCATTGCCACACCTGCTTGTCACGCGGTTGTGAGCAAGTGAAAATTAAAATGTGTTCATGCGCAAATTTGTGAACTTGATTCTGAATTTGCTTCAAAAGGCGCCGATTAAACAGAACATATTTGTTTGAATCACATCGAAAAATTTGAAATCCGCGCTTTTGCGCCAGAACTGAAATATTGAATAAGTGATCCTTCACCGAAACATTGATTTCTCCGGATGAAATATCCCATCCCAACTCTTCGATGAACAACCGTTTGAAGTCGTGCCTCGCAAGATAACTGGCAATTCCTTCCATTGACCTCTAACCTCCCCTAAGCCCCAGTGAGCAGATAATTCGTGGCTCAAAATGATGATCTTCCTCGTGGATGATTGACAACCGATCCTCTTCATTCAGAGCAATAACCAACGTAGCCAAGTCTTGGTCAGAAATGCCTTGCCGCAACTCTCGGTTGATGTGATCAGTTGCACTCTGACGCAGGGGGTATCGATAGATTTGTTCGACGACTTTCCGCAGTTTGTCAGTGTCAAAGATGGTATCTCGCACTTGTTCGGCGAAGTGTTTTAACCGCTCATACACTCGGAATCTTGCACCTGATGGCTTTCCAAGTTGACCGCCAATCAATCGCTCTTCAGCCGCGATCAATTCAATTGCTTTTTGAACAAGAGAATGATGATTCGGCGCGTGCGGTAGGGCCGGTGTATCCGGAGTGCATTCTGCGGCTTTTAAAATGGAAAATTGGGACTCCGTGACACTTTCACCACTATTGTTGATCCAAACAAGAGCATCATTGCCTTCAACTGTTCTGGCGAAGACTAAGCTGCCTTCTGGTTGATTTGTTGTAACCGTGTGACTGCGTGCAGAAAATACAACTTCAGGTAGATCGGGAATGGTCTTCGCAAGTGCAGGATCACGCTCAATCGCGTTTTTCCAGATTTGGTAGGCGTATGATGCGAGATCGACTTCGGTATCTTCTTCGTCATCTAGAATGCCGGATCGTTCAGTAAACAAATCTCGAATAGCCTGTTCGTTGTGATCGTCTTCGAAGAAATGTTCATCGGTGCCAACGACTTCAGCATTCTCATGCAACCGCTGACGAACACGCGCGCGAAGACGAATAATCCGCTCGACTCCATCCGCAGGCAGAAATGTGTAACAAAGGATTGTGTCTGATTTTTGTCCGATTCGATCCACACGACCGGCGCGTTGCACCAATCGAATAATTGTCCACGGCAAGTCAAAATTTACGATAATTGCGGCATCTTGAAGATTTTGCCCCTCGCTCAACACATCCGTTGCGATCAGAACGCGTAGCTCATCTTCCGATGCGATCTCATCTTGTTTTTTGTTACTTGTAGGGCTGAATCGCCACGCCAGTTTCGTGGGGTCTGCTGAAGCGCCGCTGACCGCTGCGAGTTTTACAACACCCTGTTTTTTCAATTCGTACGTTAGATAGTTTACTGTATCTGCAAACTGGCTAAAAACAATAATTTTCTCATCAGGATGGTCCTGAACGATTAGCTTTGTCAGAACCGCAAGTTTTGAATCACGTTTCGAACTCCAGTGGCGACACGTGTTGAGCACTGTCAGCAGAAGTTCATTGTCGTTCTGCAAATCCGCTTCTAAAGATTCCTTAAACAGGCTTGAATGTAACCAACTGAATCGCGAATAAAACTGTGATTTGTAATCATCATAAACTTGAACGGCCCTAACTCGAAACTGCTCTTCGGTTCGCAAGAATTGAGAATTTGCCAGAATATCCCCATCTGAATCATCGCCATCGCGCTCGTCGTCATTGAAAAATGAACTCGACTGAGTAAATGAATCAGAATCTTCATCGTTCAAACGTGTGTCGAGCATTGCTGAATCTTGCGGTCCGATCGGAAGTGCGTCAGCATTCTCAATTGCTCTGAGATAAACGAAGTTGCGAAGAATATGGCGCTCAATGGATTGAATGAAAGCCTGCCCGCTACTCTCTAACCGCTTGAAGAGATTTGTTCGACAAAAGCCCATGAGTCGCTTGCCAGCGCGCGAAAGGTCCTGAATTTGTTTCGCCTCAATTGGCGTTGGTGGTTCGTGCGGATTTGTCTGCACATAATTACCCAAACCGTATCGAGGTAGATTCAATCGATTAATAGCGCTGACAACGTTTGTGCCATAAAGCTTTGCATACTGGTCGTTAGGATCATCTTCGTCGATCTGAAACTTGAGTGCCTTGGGTTGCCGAACGGGGAAGTACGAGCGATTGCCATCCGGAAAAATCAAATAATTGCGGTTACGTTCATCATCGAAATGCGCATAGTGTGCTTGAATGAATGTTCGCGTTCGACGAACCAAATACAGCCGCATAAGATCGCGCCAATCATCTGCAAATTCGCTCTCTTCAAAAGCACGAAGTGAACGCGGTGCAATTTGCTTGCGCTGTAGATGCATCTCGCTGCGCTCCCGAATAAAACGCTCAGGACGAATACCAATATCCTGATCCTCAGGAACGAATAATCGCAACTGATTTGCTAGATCGAGAAATGATTTGTTGTACGGCGTCGCAGAAAGAAGAATGACGCGACTTTCATTTTGCCGCATGTATTCGTGAATAGCACGATATTGTTTCCCATCCCTGTTTCGAAGATTGTGGCTCTCGTCTATCAACACGAGCTTGTAGCGACGCATTTGAGCGAGTCTTCGAGTTGCCTGGCTGATCGGAAGTACCGATCCGCGTAGTCCGTATTCGCTGCGGTAAAAATCCCACATCGGCACAAGATTTGGCGGGCAGAGAATCAAGGTCGTTATGCCTTGCTCATCCTCAACCAACCTCGCCAATGCCGTTGCCATGAGCGTCTTTCCCAAGCCGACAACATCGCCGATAAGAACACCACCTCGCTTCATAAGGTGATGCGCAGCAATCTTCACCGCCGCAGCTTGAAATTCAAAGAGTACATTTTGAAACTCCCTCGGTAATCTGAATTCAGTTATACCGGCTCGCGCCTCTTGCGAAAGGTGATAAGCGATTTTCAAATAAATGTGATACGGAGGGATGAGTTCCTCTCGGGCCCAACTTTCCCGAATGATCTGCTCTAACTCTGAAGAAATATCGATGCACCAGCGGTCATCCCACCTTGCGTCAAACCAACGCGACAGTTTCTCACATGCGTCATGATCCATGACATCCACATTTAATTCACCTTGCTGCGCCAATCCCGCGAATGTGAGATTGCTACTGCCGACAAATCCAACCTTCGGATTCACAGAATCTGCGCGGTGCATCAGATAGAGCTTTGCATGCAATGGATGACGCAAAAACAATTTCACTATGACTTTGCCGTCACGGATTTGTTTACCCAAACGCCGTAAGCCCTGTTCGTCGGCGTCGGTCGGAACTCCCATCGTCAACTGATTTCTGAATTCCTCCGCTAGCTGGCGCTTCAGTCGAATCACGGTTTGGTTATCAATATCAAACTCATCACGAACTACACGAAGCGCTCGACTCAATTCTTCTTGAGGTAATCGCTGCATTCCAACGAGCAATCTACAACAATTCGTAGGACCGCCGGACCATGACTCGACGAGCCCATCGATTTGTTTCCAACCCCTCAAGTTAAAGTAACCGACGCAGAAGTCGGCCCGCTCGGCCACTTGCAGTGTATCACGAAGCGCTGGAAGTAACTGCTGATCGATGTTGTCAAAAATTCGCGGCATTAAGCGGAAGCTCGTGCGTCAGATGAAACAGAATACAAAACTTTCAACTTTGATCCAGCCTCTAGCTCATGTGGTTTGCTCACAGATTCCTATCTGCTATTGCGCACATTTGTACGAAACTCCTTTTCGCGTTAAAGAATGCAAAGTCTTCTTAGACGGTTTTTCTCTATTTGGATGGGAGCACCATTACCCGTTTAACAAGGGCCTAAATCCTTGCGGTTGCTCAATCAGGTGCATACGCCCCCGCCGCACAAGAACTCCTGCAACCGATATGTGAAAGTGCTTTTTGTGTGCGTCGCACGCAATCTGATAATCGTGAGCATCTAGTGTCGCCCGCGCTCGCAGCAATTCATCGTCGTACTGAAATTGAAGCGTCACATCACCGGCCATCTTGTTCTCATCATTCAACCTACCCATAAGAGCGGCAACTGTTGCAATAAACCGATCTCGTTGGGGGGCAACTGTTGGTCTTAGCCGGTTGGCGCATTCTTCAATACCAGGAAACATCTGTTTCGGAATATTGACTTTGGCAGGAATCCCCTCGGCTGCAAACGAGGGGGCCCACGAGGCAGTGATTTCTAAACGAGCGTCGGCACCGGGTGGCTGCATTTCGATTAGCGCGTCGCACAGATTCGCACTGATTTGAATACCATCAACTGGCTGAACTAGGTCTTCCGCACGATCGTTACTCAATGCGATAACAATTTGATTAACCGCCCGCATCAAATGCGACGAGGTCTTTCGAACAAAGGGGGTGTCGATATCATCTTCGTACATTCTCATTTGATGCGGTTGCGAAACATCATCGGGAACGGCGTTTAAAGGCAAAATCACCAATGCGACAAAGCTACCTCGCTCTGTCTGTCCTAATCGCGATGTTCTGACGAGGAGATCGGACTCGGCACGTGATAGACGGGAATGGAATCGCTGAGGTTCAACAACCGAACATGCCGCCGAGCGTATTGACTTTTGCGCTCCTCGGAGCAGTTCAAGTCCCTCGTCAAAACCAACAGTCCCATCCGCCGTAGTTCGATCATCTAGCCGAAACCGCAAAACGTCCGATGAAGCGACAAGAAGGTCGTTTAACACCTGAGTGACAGAGCGTTGTTCAAAGTCGGCCAATCTACGAACAACATCAACAATTCTTTCACCGTAATCATCAAATGAATGATCGATTGGAACAATAAGCTGATCGAATCGTTCCTCATGGGTGGGACGTTGCAATACGTTGGAACTTGACCTCTTATTTGCCACACGTATCCAGCCTTTTGCGGCTGCATAGTTGAGCAAACGCTGATGCTCCACGAGCTGCGCGAGTTTGAGATTGACTTCCTCAACCGGCATAAATCAGACGCTCCTCACGACTGAGCTGCACCATCAAGTCACGCAGAGTATCAACTGTAAGTACATTAGCCTTTGGTATGTACACCACTTGCGACGTGGAGTTTGCTGAAGGTGGGGCACCGCAAAGACTAACCCAATAGAGGCATCTCCTTGAGACCATTCCATCTTCCAAATGAGATAGCCACTTTTTGTCTTGATCCGGCAAATACAATACCGCTAAGATTCGCTGCGATTCAACTTTCTCATTCCGCAGTTTATCGTAGTGTTTCACTTCGAGATCAAATGGAAAATGATGAGGCCGAGCCCTTGGGCACCGCCGACGGCGCGCAGTGGCTTTGAGTTGAACGTGCAAAGTGAAATCCATCAAGGTGGATTTATGATCCAAATGGGGCCCATGTGCGCTAACTCTCGCATCAACACCGGCATTGTCTTCATGGCGGTTGCCCGCAAAGCATGAAAAGCCTCCGCGCGAAGCGATTGCGTGAAGATACGCGTAACTCAATTCACATTTAATATTTTCAACCGAAAGCGTCATCCCCGTTATCCGCTATTCAGCAACCAGGTCTGTTACCAGGACTCCAAAGACGAATGCAACCTATCCAGCTGATTAGAGAATACCACGCGTTGAATTTGATGGAAGGGCCTAACCCTCGATTTCCGAGATGCCGTCTGTGGGTCGGACTCCACACGCTCGGCACCAGTTGACGAATTCAATCGGATCAAGGCGGCGGTCGCCCGCCTCACACTTATTGACGTACGAATGTGGCTTCCGAAGTTTCCGGCCGAGTTCTCGCTGTGATAATCCAGCCCCCTCTCGCCATGCACGAATTTGCTTGCGCAAACGGCGATATTGGGGTGTGTGAAGCGGATTTGTACCTTTTGGGATTGTCCCCATAAAGGCGACACGTTAAAACTGTTTACGTCTTGTCCCGATAACGGGGACATTTGGAGGCCCAGTATGAAATCTGTTTGTCTAAAGGTCACGGTGCTCTTTATTTTGTCCACAATTGAAGGGTGTGGTGAGCGACGGGACCTTCGTTCCACCGCTGCTGCAAAGGACGAGCTTGTACTCAAATTGATCGACGCGACCTCCCGAAATGATCTTGATGAAATGAACCGATTGATACGCGACGGTGCCGACGTTAATGGTGCCGATGTTAACGGTCGCCCAGTAATTTTCTTCGCGCTAGACTTTGTGAAGCCTTATCGCACAACGACAGGTCTGGAATTGTTGCTCGAAAACGGTGCAGATATCAACGCGCGGCAGGATCATAGGACGTTGATCACCGAGGCAATCGAGCATTCCGAAGTTGAAACAATCAAATTTCTCTTGGACCGAGGCGCAAACATTGAGACCGTCGAAGGCGGATTGCCTTTACTCTGTTTTGTCTCGTCAAATGGAACAACGTGGCTCAAACACAAACATCCTGAAGTGGGCAGGTTGCTCCTTCAGCATGGCTGTGATCCAAATGAAGCAACAGCTACAGGTCTAACACCATTACATTGCGCTGTTCTAGCATATGACGCTGACATGGTAGAGTTTCTGCTCGATAACGGTGCGAATCCAAATGCAGAACACACTGATGAAGGAGTTTCTATGACGCCCTTCCACTATGCAAGAATGAAATCATTTGAGAATTGTCGAAAACGAGAAAAAGTCGGTGACCTGTATTTGCCGGGCGACGGGGATCGCATTTTGAAATCGCTCGAACTTCACGGTGCGATCTCTTCGAATCCAAAACATCAATGATACTTGCACGGTTTCAGATAACTGGTCCCGCATACTCATTTCAACAGACTGTTGAATATAAGTAGTTAAGATATTCGGTGACCGTTCCTTCCTTTCGCAACTTGCATTGATCAGCAACAACACTGATCTCAAGACGCTACGATGTATGCGAAAGGAATGTGTATGTATGAGTGAATTACTTAGTTGGAAGAGAATGCTCAATCGACTGCGCGCGATTGAACGTCGTGGTTATGAGCTTAAGGACACAGACGGTCAGAGAATTCGTGGATCGGGTCGATCAAGTATGGTTCAATACGTGCGTGGTTATCCCTTTCCATATGCCATCAACAAACTTATCAAATGGATTCGAGATTTTGAGGTGTTATTGGGCACCGAAGGTAGAGATTTTGCAATCAATCGAATCGATCGATTGTTGCGCGAAATGGCAGATACCTCGCTCTCGTGCATTTCTGATTTGAAATTAACTGATTTTGCACCGCTTCCAGAAGATATCGATGGTGAACCCGATTACGACTACTTTACAATGTTGGAGGGATTTGATTTTCTATTGAAGAGCTTGATTCGCGAAACAAAAGCTCTCCAAACACATTCAGAAGTCGCAGAGTTGCGACCGTGCAGCGTCCGATCCGACTCTGACTTTTTGAGCATCACTGAGTTGGCCAATCGATTACGGATAAGACGAACAAAAGTGATCCAAGACGTATGTCGTTTCAAAAAACAAAATAAATCCGATCCAATTTGGGTGAGGCGTCTGCCCGGTAGACAACGAGGTTTTATGATTCATTGGCCAACGTACGAATCACTGATGCGCGCCGGTGATGAACGGGCACCAGCATTTCGAAGAGCTATTCGGTAAACACATCCAATGCTTGAATTCGCTTCGCACCTTCTTCATTAGAATATTGGGCATAAATCATCGTTTCTTCAATGTTTGCGTGCCGCATCAATCCCATGATTGTTTCAAGTCGCACATCGAGTTCACGTAGCCGAAAACCGAATGTGTGCCTGAGATCGTGGACACGGAATTGTGATGGCAATCCAGCAGCAGCAAGAAGTTTCTTGAATTCTGCCCAATAATCACTTCGCAACGGTCCACCATCCGGATGTGAAAACACAAATGGCGACGCATTTTTGTTCGCTTTGCGCCGTCGATTGATAATCTCGCGAGATTTTTCATTCAATGGCACATCACCCGGTCTTGTCTTTTGTTCCCAACGCACAGTTGTGTTGACACGCAGCGTTTCCTTTTGCGAGTCCCATGCTTCACACTCCAAAGCCATCAAAGCGCCAGTTTGTTGGTCTGCGTAGTTTGCGGGCACAACTGACCGCATCTTTCGCTCACTACTGAACAATAATTCGTGAGCGGCGCGGCCTTCTGAAATCTCTTTCATACTTTCAAGACGATTTTCGGCAATTTTGATCTGCAATTCCACCGCAACAGTGAATGCTTTGATATGTATCAATCCAAAGTCGCCCCATTCCAAATCGACGTTCTGCCACGGCAGATAAATCAATTCCTCTTTGCGAAGTCCGGTCAACAAGAACAATTCGGTGATATCGCGAATCATTCCTTTGAATGTAGATTGGCCGCCTTCTTTTAGTTTTGCCTTGTCGTACAAATTGGCCGCTTGCAGCAACGCACCAATCTGTTTTCTCGACAGCGGATTGTGCGCACTGAGTTTCTCAGTTGTCTTACGCTGAATCGAAATCCCATCAAAAGGATTTTTTGGAAACCAACCATTCGCAACCGCAGGGCGAAACAGTTTTTTCAATCGTGACACGTCATCGCGGACAGTTTGTGAATGAGGTTTTGAAGTAGGTGTTGAGGGCTTCATCCAACCGCATCGAGTTACATCTCGTTGTTGTCGCCAGACGACATATTCTCTTGCAATTTCTGGAGAAAAATCACTCACAAACAGCAGTTGAGGGTGCTTTTCACGCAAGAACGTCACTAGCTGCCGAATTCGGTTCCTGTAGCTCGCAACGGTCTTGGGCCGTAGGCTGTCAAACGACAAAAGCGTGTTTTCAAGATATTGAGAAATCCCCAATCCTTTGGCGGATTTTGAATGTTGCTTAAATTGCCCACGGTCAATTTCAGTTCCGATTGCCAGCGCACGCTCCATTGCCGCTCGTAGGCTCTTGCCCAACGGGAGCTTGATCCGTTTCCCTCTGTGAACACGTTCGAAGAAGAATCTGCCATCTGGATGCCGGTAAAGATTTTGTGGCCAATCTTCCTTTCGGGAGCGCGGATTCGCCAGCCGGAGTTGATGGGGGGACTCTTGGGGGACATCCGCTGCAATCTGTCGCAATCTGCGAGAATCTAGAACAGTACGTGACATATCAAAAAACCCTGTAAAAATAGCCACTTTACACGAATAAAGCGGCTTTTCAAGGGCCTTTCAAAATGTATCAACTTGACAAAGTGGAGCTGATCGGGATCGAACCGACGACCTCTTCCATGCCATGGAAGCGCTCTCCCAAACTGAGCTACAGCCCCAATCTATTTCATTCAACCGAATTCATTCAAATTGATGCATACAACTTCAATCAGTTCAATTCAAGAACTTGAACAGCAAAGCATAGCAGGATTGCGGCACGGTTCAAGAAGCTTGGAATGCGATGCCAGGGGCTAGTTTTCCGCCCGAATCTCCACGCGGCTGACGCTGTCGATCATCAATTCATACACAAGCGCGATGTCATCAGCGAGCATGCGCACGCAGCCCATGGATTTCATCTGTCCAACTGAATCGGGATCGACTGTGCCATGGATGCCATAGCTTTCAAGATCGCGAATATTTTCGCTCACGCCGATCAAACCGATCCAATATTCGCCCAGAGGATTTTTGGGATCATTTGGCTCGAAATGTTCGCCGGTGCGAGGGTTCGACCATGCGGGGTTGATCAACTTGGAATTGGGTTTGACCGTGAACATGCCTTCGGGCGTGGCATCGTTCTCGCCAAGGCCGACCTTGAAACTGCGTACAAACACGCGGTTCTCTCCATCACCCATGTAAAGATCCATTCTGAAATCGCGCTTATGAACAATGGCGTGGAACGGGCCGGTTATGATTTTGATGCGCTGACCAACGCGAATTTTTTCCGGTGAGCTGATGTTGTTGATGCGCTGCAGAAATCGCCAATCAACGTTCAAGCCCAGCTTCTTGGGGAGTTTCGCCAGCGAATCACCAGATTCGATTGCGTATGGGCGAGAGAACGGATCATTCGCTATCGTCTCCGAACTGAACACAAGTTTGGAGTTCAGCTTGGTAAGTTCATCGCGAACTTTAAGAGCATCGGTTGCAGAAAGGCCTGGTGTGTCGATTGCAAGCGTCAACATTCGGCGGCCTTCGATCGGCTTATTTTGTGCGAGCAGATCGAAGCCTGACTTCATGCGGCCAGCGGCGCGAGCTGCGGCTTCGCCCGAAGGTGGTTGAACCGGTGGCGTTGGCGGAGGCGCGGCGGCGTTGGAGTTGGAAGGTGGCGATGAAACCCCCGGCGCCGTTGACTTTGAAGGAGGAGCGGGCTTGTCTGGCTTGTTCCCGCTCGCAAAGTTCATCAAATTAGGAATTGTTGGCAATTGTTGATGCGAAGAGTCACCAGTCGACGCTGCGGAACTTGTGTTGGAGCCGCCGCCCATCGTGAGCTTGTCATTTGTTTTAGGCGGCGCGATTGGAAGTGACGTCTTGGGATTTGCCACAGGAGGCGCTGAATTTGATGCTGAAGAAGAGGATGATGAAATGTTCTTCACATCGCTCTGTATATTGTTTGAATGAGCAATTGGAGAAGGTGTGATCGCTGCGCTGGGCGCCGCTGCAGCGGGTGAAGGCGAGCCGCCGCGCAAAAAGAACTTGAACACCACCGCCACCCCCAGCGCTATAACTAGCACACCGATCACAATCGGCAGCCGCTTGCGACGCGTGCGGCGATACATGTGGCTGCGGGAGCTGGCTGGTCTTGCGGTTTGGCTGGGAAGCATGAGAATCTCGAAGAATGATGAACGAACCTGAATGATTGCAAGGCAATGAACAACGCTGGGCCGTATGGTACCGGCCCTTTGCATTATCCTCATCGCCAAAATGAATGATTTCTCTGCGAAATTCGTGCGGGGTGGAGGTGCAATTTTTGCGTTGTGCGATTTTGCGAATGCCGAATGATAATTTATGTTTTCGTCGCCCTCGCCATCGTGACGCGACGGTCGGTCACCACGATGTCTACTGCCAAATCGTGCGGCTGCACCGGCACCGCGTCGACAATCTGCTGATCGAAGACCAGCCCGATCGTGGTCGCGCTGCGTTTCAGACGATTGAGGAAGCGGTCGTAATATCCGCCGCCGCGGCCCAGGCGATTGCCTTGGGGATCGAACGCGCGGCCGGGCACGATCACCAGGTCAATCATCGTTGGCAGCATCGGCGAGCATTCCTTGGGCGAGCGAACGCCATGCTTGTCGCAATCCATGATGCGGTCATCGAGCGAAGTCACCTCCACCGCTTCCATTTCCTTGCGATCCCAATCAACTCTGGGAACACAAACGGTTTTCCCTTGACGAAAACATTTCACTGCGATTGAAGTCACATCAACTTCAAACTCCAGCGGCATGTAGAGCATGATGATTGATGCGTTGGTAAATACATCAAGATTCATGAGTCGGTTGCACGCATGCACCGAGGCTTCGTGCCGCTGCGCGGGCGTGAGCGATTGAATAGTTTTCAAAACTCGTGAGCGAATTTCAGCTTTGGATTTCAAGATTGCGTCACTCATGGCGTGCCTGTTTATCGCCTCGTGGTGAGAAATGCACCCTTAGTATTTACGAACCATTTTCAAAAGTGTTTCATCTATCCTGAAGTGACTAGCGAAAAATATCACCGCAGAGTCGCAGAGAACTCAGAGAAAGAAATTGTTTTGGTTTTCCTCCGCGCCCTCTGCATCTGTGCGGTGATTTCAATCTCGCTGGTTTCGAAGTCGTTCCAATCGTTCCCCAATTTCTTTTTCAAATCCTCGATTTGTGGGTGAATAGTAAGTTCGATCAACACCAAGATATTCCTGAGGCGTGTACCCATCGGCTGAATCGTGCGGATAAACGTACTCTTCGCCATGGCCGAGTTTTTTCGCAGCGAAGTAATGCGCATCGCGAAGATGTTTGGGCACGGGAATGGTTCTGCCGCTTCGCACTTCATCTGCTGCGGACCAGATCGCCATCGCCGATGCGTTCGATTTGGGCGCAGTCGCCATGTAAATCGCAGCTTGCGAAAGCGTGAGCTGGCATTCGGGCATGCCCACGCGTTCAGTGATGATCCACGCGGACGCTGCAATGTTGATCGCATTAGGATCAGCGTTGCCAATATCTTCAGAAGCGAGAATTGCAATGCGGCGAGCGATAAAACGCGGATCTTCACCAGCTTCCAACATTCGCGCCAGCCAGTACACCGCTGCATCGGGATCAGAGCCGCGCATTGATTTGATGAACGCGCTGATGATGTCGTAATGCTCATCGCCGGTGCCATCGTAGACGAGCGCTTTGGCTTGAATGGATTGTTCTGCAACTTTGCGATCAATCACAATTGCTGTGTTACGACTTGTCTCGTCGCGATGACTCATCACCGCGGTTTCCAGCGCGTTAAGCGCTCGTCGCGCATCGCCATCACTAATCCGCGCCCAATGCGCGATTGCATCGTCATCGACTTGCAAATTGAGATTTCCGAAGCCTCGATCTTTATCTGCGATCGCGTTGCGAATCACCTGTTCGATTTCATCTGTCGTTAACGGATTGAACTGAAAGACTGTTGAGCGGCTGATGAGAGCGCTGTTCACCGCAAAAAATGGATTCTCAGTTGTCGCGCCGATCAACGTGATCAAGCCGTTTTCAACATCGGTGAGCAGCACATCCTGTTGATTGCGTGCGAAGCGATGGATTTCGTCAAGAAAGAGAATCGTTCGTCGGCCATTGTCTTCCACGCGCTTGGTTGCTGCCGCGAGAATCTCGCGGATTTCCTTCACGCCGATCTGCGCTGCGTTGGCACGCTCAAAATGCCTGCCTGTGTGATTGGCGATTACTTCCGCAAGTGTGGTTTTCCCAGTGCCAGGCGGCCCCCAAAAGATGACAGATGTCATGCGATCCGCAGCAAGCATGCGCGTCAGCAAGCCGCTTTCTCCCAAAAAATGTTTCTGGCCTGCAAATTCCGCCAACGTTCGCGGGCGCATGCGCACCGCCAGCGGCCGTACCGCTTCGCGTCGCTGCTGTCGTTGGCCAGACCATAAGTCGGACATGCAATAATGTTAGACGCCTCCGTCAAATACTGATATCACAGTAGAGACACAGCGAACGCAGACTAGGAATTGAAATTGTTTTTTCCCTCTAACGTTCTCTGCGTATCTGTGGTGATATTTTGATTTGCAAGAATGGCGAAATTCTGTTGGATTTGCCGATGGAATTGGGCTGTCAACGAGTTTGTCTTGTTTGGTCATAGAATGACCCAAACCCGACTGAATGTTGAACCGTAGCATTGCACAATACGGTTGAGATAGGTCTTTGAACCCGCTTATTTGCCCATCATGAAGGAATTTCGCCTTGTGCGGCATAGTCGCTTATATCGGAACCAAACCCGCGCTTCCCATTCTTCTGGAAGGGTTGAAGCGCCTTGAATATCGCGGCTACGACTCGGCAGGCCTTGCGGTCATTAATGAGAAACTGCATGTCGCGAAAACCGTCGGCCGCGTGCGCGTGCTGGAAGACATGCTCGAACAACGCACTCGTACCGAACACTTTGATGGCACGCTTGGAATCGCGCATACGCGCTGGGCAACCCACGGTGAGCCTTCTGACCGCAACGCGCACCCGCATTCAGACAACAAAACCAACGGCCACGGCATTGCGCTTATTCATAACGGCATCATCGAAAACTATGCCGTGCTCAAAACATGGCTGCAAGATCGCGGCCACACATTTAACTCCGATACCGATACAGAAGTTCTCGCCCATCTGGTTGGCGAACTTTACGATGGCGATCTGGAAACCGCAGTTCAATCCGCGCTGCGCGAAGTCACCGGCGCGTACGCCATTGCAGTCATTTGCGAACAGGAGCCTGGCGTGCTTGTAGTCGCGCGCAAGGGTTCGCCTTTGATGGTTGGCGTGGGCAAGGATGAATACATCGTCGCATCCGATTCATCTGCAATCGTCGCGCACACCACGCAGGCATTCACGCTTGATGACTACACCGTCGCCAAGCTCACGCGCGATTCGTTCCGCACCACAACCGTTGACAACGTTCCCATCACGCCACAGATTCGCGAATTGGAATTTGATCTTGAGCAGATCAGCCTGGGCGCGTACGAGCATTACATGCTCAAGGAGATCATGGAGCAGCCCCAGGCATTGCGGTTATGTTTGAAAGGCCGCATTGATACGCGCGCTGGGCAAGTGGTGCTGGGCGGCATTGCGCAGTTCGCACGCGATCTGGTGAAGGCCCGCCGCATCATCTTCGTTGGCCAGGGAACCGCCATGCACGCGGCTCTCGTTGGCGAGTACCTGATGGAAGATCTCGCAAAAATTCCCACCGAGGTCGAATTCGCAAGCGAGTTCCGCTATCGCAATCCCATCATTGAAGAAGGCACGATCATCATCGCGATCAGCCAATCTGGCGAAACCGCGGATACACTTGCCGCATTGCAAGAAGGTAAGCAACGCGGAGCGCTTGCGTTGGGAGTTGTAAATGTTGTAGGCAGTTCAGTTGCCCGCGAGACCGATGCGGGTGTGTATCTGCGCGTGGGACCAGAAATTGGTGTTGCATCAACCAAAGCATTTCTCGGCCAAGTAATGGTCACGGCGCTGCTCGCAACCTTCATCGGCCGGCGCCGTTTCCTTTCCGCTGATTATGTTTCGAATCTGCTTCGTGAATTGGAAGCAATTCCCGATCACATCGATAAAGTCGTAAAGCTTTCCGATCAGATTCGCGAGGCAACTGCCAAGTACATCGAGCGCGAAAATTGGCTGTTCTTGGGGCGAGGCCATAATTATCCAGTCGCGCTGGAAGGCGCCCTCAAGCTTAAGGAAATCTCTTACATTCACGCAGAGGGCATGCCTGCTGCGGAAATGAAGCATGGCCCGATCGCGCTGATTGATGACGGCATGCCTGCAGTGTTCGTCGCCACCAAGAATTCGCAATACGAAAAGGTGATCAGCAACATCGAAGAAGTTCGCAGCCGCGGCGGGCACATTATCGCAGTCGCCACCGAAGGCGATAAACACATCCGCAAACTTTGCCAGGCTGATGAAGATGTGTTCTACGTGCCGGACATTCCCGAGCCGTTGCAACCGATGCTGACGGTCGTGCCGTTGCAGCTGATGGCGTACCACGCAGCGGTCTTGCGAGGCAAGGATGTTGACAAGCCGCGAAATCTGGCCAAGAGCGTGACCGTTGAATAAGTCTACTCTAGTGAGTGAAACTGTTGCGAGAAGTTTGGTTAATTCGGCTTGGTCAGGGCCTCGCCAAGTTTATTTTCCAGCGCGCTCTGATCAAACGGCTTTTCCAGCCAGTGGCAGTGTCGAAACTCAGGCGGAAGCGAGCCGGGGCACGAATATCCGGTTATGAAGACAAATGGCGCGTCGCGGAACAGCAATTCATCAGCCACGGTCCAAGTGCTCACCCCATTCAAATTCACATCCAGCAAAACACAATCAGCCGCTTCATTCTTGATGAACTGCATGGTTTCATGCACTGTTGCAACGGGGCCAACCACTTCGCACCCAAGGGCGCGCAGCATTCGTGCGACTTCAACAGCAACCAAATGGTTATCTTCAACCAACAGGATTCGCTTTCCCTTCAGGGCCTGGTGATGCGGCACATTCGGCGCGTTGGTGCTGCTCTTCTCTTCTGCCACTTCAACAACCAGGCCGACATCATCGTTCCAAGGCATCTGGATATTGCATTTCAACCCTGAAGCGGCATAAGTGATGTTCACCTTGCCTTGCATTTCATATTCGATGCACTGCTGTGTCAGCTGAGTTCCTAATCCAAGTTTGGAAGGCGGCTGCACCACTGGCCCGCCCGATTCAACCCATGCGACATGCAGCATTTTCGCAGATCCATCGGACGATGATTGAATGATTTGCCAGCGCACGCTTACTTGGCCGGCAAGAACACTTAATGCGCCATACTTGGCAGCGTTCGTCGCCAGTTCATGCAGCGCGATGCAAAAACATTGAGCGGTTTTTGATCCTACAACAATCGCGGGGCCTTCGATGATCGTGCGCGGACCTTGGTCGGTGAGATACGGCAAGACAGCTTGCTCAACCAGGCGTTTGAGGGATAAGCCATGCGATTTATTCTGCGTCAGTAGCATGTGCATTTGCGAAAGCGCAGCAATGCGGCCGGTGAATGCCTGCTTGAAATCACCAAGCGACGTGGCGGTGGCAAGGGTCTGATCAGAAATCGCCAGTACAGTGGCAAGGTTATTCTTGACGCGATGTTCGATTTCCTGAACCAGCAGTCGTTGGTGGGCTGCCTGCTGACGATCGGTAATGTCCTGACAGCACAGGGTGACTTCCGGGCCATGATCATCTTTCGCGGGCATCAGCGCGCAGCAACAGAACAAAATACGATGTTCATCGCTCTCGCCGCGAATGTGCGTTTCAAATTGCCTCATGGAAGCGCCGCCCATCACCACTTCGATCTGATTCTTCACCACTCCTCGCATTTCCGCGGGAATGCACAACTCAAGAAAATTGCGATTCAAGGCATTGGCAGAAGCAATGCCGAAGATTCGATTGGCTTCATCATTCCATTGAATGATAGAAAAATCAGACGACAAGCCAACAATGACGACAGGCGCGGTTTCGATGAGCGTGCGATATCGCCGCTCGCTTGCTTGAAGTTGCCGTTCTGCGGAGCGGCGCTCCGAGACATCGCGAAGCAACCATCGCAAATTGTCAATCCGATTTTGAACCGCCGCCGACGTAGCCACCGTAGCGTCGACGGGAATGATCTCCCCCTTCCGGTTGACAAGATCAAACATCCAGCGGTCGCTTGGTGTTTGTTTCTCCACCATTTGCCGCAAGCGAGTTCTGAAATCCGGACGATGTTCGAGATCGAGAAAAGCCACGATAGGCGTACCGATGAGCGAACGACGATCCGCGCCTAGAAGCTCTGCTGCCGCGAGATTCGCATCCCGAATAACGCCATCAAGTGAAGTGACTAGATAAGGATCGGGTGCAAAATCAAAGAGTTCCTGATATTGGTTACGAGCCTGCTGCGCCAACAGCGTCCATTGCGCGATTTGCTCGCTTTGGCGAGACAACTCCTGCTCGGCCACATTCAACTCTTCAAGTGAGGTTTCCAGCTCAGCGATGGCTTCATTCAACATGGCCTCAGCGCTATCGCCGCCCGCCTCCGCACGCACGCGCAATTGCTCGATATGCCGATGCACTTGTCCGATTGCATTGGCAAAATCAGCCTGCTTCACACCTGCGACCTCCGTTCCACCGTAGTTTATCCATTTTAACTCTCCGCAAGTTCGTCCACAAGAAGAATGACACCTTCCGTGGCTCCCTTTCCCGACTCTTTCAACGGGCTGCACATCACCCGGCAACGTATGGCCTTGCCTCTTCGCGATGTGCAAGACACACGCGTATCGCCAGATTCTTGCTTCTCGAGGCATTGGTTGACCAGATCTACCAGTTGATGCACCGGCAGGCCAATGTCCAAGCCGAGCAATGAGCGGCCAAGCACTTCTTCTTCGCGCAGTCCCCACAATTCAAACGAACGATTGTTCCAACTTGTCACTCGAAAGTCGCGGTCAAGCACAATTACGCCGCACTGCAAACTTGTCAGAATCGATTGGAGGAACATCTTTGATCGATTCACTTGCTCCTTGTGCTCGTTAAGCTCGTTGTTGACCGCTTCCATTTCGCTGTTGGCAGCCTGAAGCTCTTCATTCATCGTTTCCATTTCTTCATTGGCTGATTGAAGTTCTTCATTGGTGGTTTCCAACTCTTCAACCGTGCTCTGCAATTCCTCATTGGTGGTTTCAAGCTCTTCGTTGGTTGAATGCAATTCTTCAGACGCGGTCTCCAACGCTTCATTCGTCTGCTGAAGGCGCTTATGCAAACGCTGGAAATTCGTGACATCGTGGTAGGTCACACTGGCGCCAATCATGAGATCGTCTTCAGAAAATGGAACGATTGTGATATCGAATAACTCAGCTTCACCGTCTGTTCGATGCCGCTCCACCTGTGTCACGACAACCGGCTGCCCCACTTTGTATGCCTGGTTTAAGAGCGATCGCAAATCGACCGGGCGAAAGGAAACCTCAAGATCCTGCAGTGGCCGGCCAATATCTCGCGACGCGATATTGAATTGGGTGCGAGCTTTTTGATCGGCAAGCACCAGAATGCCTTGACGATCAACGACCAATTGAGCCTCGGGCTGCGTGTCAAAGGCCACAGCCAGCAGATTTTCTCCGCCGCTTTGGGGCAGCAACTCTTCGCGACTGTTTTGTGCCAGCATCAACAATCGCTCGCGCAAATTGCTTTTGACGACTTTCTCAAACAATCGATGTTTAATTTCAACAGGTTTGAACAACTCTGATTGGGTCAAAAGCATTTCTGCTTTGCCCAGGAATAGATACCCTGGATTCGACAGGCCAAAATGAAACCGCGTCACAATGCGAGACTGCAACTCCGCGTTGAAGTACATCAAGGTGTTACGGCAAATCAGTAAGTCCAACCGCGAAATGCTCGCGTCTTGCACCAGGTTATGTCGACCGAAAATGATCGATCGCCTCAAATCTGCACGAAACACAAACCGCCCATTCATCGATTCAAAATATTTTTCGCGAAGAGGTTCAGGCACATCGGCGATCTGGTGCGAGGTGTACGATGCCTGCCGCGCTTTCGCCAGCGCGTCTTCATCAATATCAGTTGCATAAATTTTCACCCGTCGCGCAAATGCATCGGCGCCCATGGCTTCAGCGAGTAAGATCGCAACCGTGTAGGTTTCCTCGCCCGAAGCACATGCGGCAGTCCAGACGCGGACTGAGTCATCAGCCCCCTTGTTTTGCAAAATTTTGGGAATGACAGTGGTCGCCAAACTCTGCCATGCCGCAGGATTGCGAAAAAAACTCGTGACGTTAATGAGAAGCGTGTTGAAGAGTTCGGTGAACTCCGATTGATGCACCTCTAAATAATCCATATAAGCGCGAAAGGTCTCGCACCCCACTTCTTGCATGCGCTTCGAGAGTCGACGATTCAAACTCGGCCGCTTGTAATCTGTGAAATCGAATCCGCGGCTGGTCTTCAAAAATTGAAGCAGCTCCTCCAGAGATTGGTCAATGTTCTCGCTGTTCATGGCCGTTGCTTATCGCCGACAAGCTGCACGAGCATACCAGCAATCTGATTCAAAGGAAGCACATGATCGACGAACCCAGAGCGTATCGCAGCGCCAGGCATGCCGAAACTTTGTGATGTGCGCTCGTCCTGAGCAATGATAATTCCGCCTGCCGCCTTCACGGCCGCAAGCGACGATGCTCCATCAGAACCAGAGCCGCTCAGCACAACTGCAATTCCGCCTTTGCCGATATTCGCCGCCAACGAATGAAGCAACAGATCTGCTGAAGGCCGCACGAAATGAATCGGTTCGCCTTCAACGAGCGAAAGCGATCGATCACGATTAATAAGAAGATGCATGGCCGGCGCCGCGACAAGCACCCAGCCTGGTTTCAGCTGGTCACCTTCCGAGGCTTGCTTGACAATCAGCTGGCAATTACGTGAAAGGATTTCAGGCAAGCGACTTCGGTAATCAGGCGACAAGTGTTGCAGCACAACGATCGCAGCGGGAAAATCTTGAGGCAAACTGGAAAGAATTTCCATGAGGGCCTGCAATCCGCCGGCTGACGCCACCAAGGCCACAACCTTCAACTTGATCGCCGTTTGCCTTGGAGTCTTGCGCGCACCTGAATCTGCATGCACTCGGTTGCTGGCAAAGTGCACATCAGTCTCGCGACTTTTGGCTGTCTCGGTTTGCCTGGGCGTTGGTGATCGCCGCGATGATTTGGGTTGTTGTGCCATGCCGCTTCGACACGTGTCCTGGATTCACTATATCGCAAGGCAACATCTGTTTCACCTGTTCTGATTGCAATCTTCGAAAATGATCGCGCTGGGTAGCGTTATTTCGTCTCACGGTGGACATTCGTCATCTGTTTTGTCGCTTGATGTGGTCATCTGCTGCCGAGCGAGAAACTCCGCCAGCGATCGCCGCACAGGCACAGTCACTTCAATCAAAGCAGCTCCCAGGAAGATCGCCAGTGCTACTTCCGGGGAGAGCAATTCTGAATAAACTCCGCCTGCTGCCATTGCCGCTTGCGTCACAGACGCGTTCATCGAACCAAGTGCAAGGCGAAGTGAGGTAATGCCCGAGCGACCACCGGTCAGCATCGATCCAATGTACGCACCTATCCACCGACCATCATCACTCACAATCAAAATGATGAGAATCGGCCAGAACGCAAAATGCAGTATCCAATCAATCTTGAACGTTGCAGTTGCGATCATCACCGGCACCAGCGCTGCCTCTGCGATGACGATCAGCCAGGATTTTTCAACGAGCTCATGCAGTCGTGTTTTTCTTTCGCAGCGCCGTTGTCGGAAGAATGACAGCATCCAGGCAAGCGGCAAGCCGCAGAATGGAAGCGCCAATAGCAGACCCTCACCTTGGTGCGATGACCAAAGCGCCCACATCACGGCAACCATCGCACAAACGGTGGCGACCCGCCCAGCGGTCTGCATCATTCGCGCCCCACCGTGCTCAACATCATCTGCCACTTTGCGATCATTCGCTGTCCATAACCAAGGTCCAATTCCCAGCGAAGCCGCAGCCATCAACGCTTGAAGATTTGGAATGTTGAGCGTCAAAACCATCGCGGTGTAGGTCACAGCGCCAGGCAACACCGCAGACCAGGCGCCAATGCTCAGCGGCGCACTCCAGCCTTGCCTTTCCTCGCGCCGTCCGAATGCACCATGAGATGACGCGATGAACGTCAACGTCACAATAGACATAATGAACAATCGCAGCGGCCGTTGATGCAGCCAGCGCGCATGAGAAAGTTCCTGCTCCAGTGCTTTGCGTTCTTCATCTTGTTTCTGATGAAGCTCTTGAAGTTGCGCTGAAGAATACCTGGCATGTTGTGCGGCAAGATCATCAGCCCCTTGCCTGCTTACCAACGCCGTGAGCGCTTGACGCTGTGTCGTGCCACCAATTACCCACTGCTCGTAAGGTTGTGGCCATAAACGACCGGCGAAAGTCGGGCCCAACAAGAAGCCCGCGATGAGTCCGCTCACAATTGGCCACTGGATTGCCGAAGCATCGCGCAGATTTGTTCCGCGCGCCGCCCGCAACAGCCACGCGCAAAGCGGCGGCACGATCGCCAGCGCGCTGAACACAATCCACCAAGGCGAATTCACAATCATCACTACACAATAAGGCATCCATCGTGCAACAGCGATACACTGACGACGTTACGATCACGAAATTGGCTTTGAGACCAATCTTATGCAACCAACAGCAAAATTAACTCTCTTCAGATTTGCGGCCGTCTTGCCGTTTCTGTTTACCTTTGCGACGTTCGGTCAATCGCCTGCGGAAGAAATGTTGAAGCTGATTCCACCCGACGCGCCCGCTGCAATCGTGATTCCCAATCTGAAAGCCGCCAGTGATCACATCACCCAGATGCTTGAAGGAATGGACCGCGCCAACCTGCTCATGGGATCGCGCCCGATTGATCAAGCCAAATCGACCACAGGATTCAATGTTGGCATCAACGACGCAGGGGGAATGGCTCTTGTTTTTGGCGCTGCGAAACCTGAAAACAATGAACCCGCGCCGTTCGCAGTGCTTGTGCCGGTGAGCGATGCGCAATCGTTTTTGGATGGCAATTTCTCATCGCATGAAAAGGATGCCTACAAACGTGCTGATGGCAGCATCCTTTACGCCAAGGCGCTTGGATCGCATCTTGTACTCTCGCCGAATCCTGGCATGGCGCGCGCTTATGACGCTGGCGCGGGTTTGGTTGAAACAGCAAAATTTGCATTGGGACAACGTGGAATTGATCTGATGCGCTTAGGTGAAGTCTTCATCATCGGCCGGCCTGAGAGTTTCAAGAATGCAGTTAAGGCGATGGAAGATAAATCGCCGATGCCGCTGCCGTTGCCGTTCGGCAACTTGTCCACTCTGCCCATGATGCAGCAAATGCAAATGGGAGTGGCGGTGATTGATTTCGATCCGCTGGGTTTCATCGCAAGAACGTTTGCGACTTTCAAGGCAGACAGCCCAGCCGCCCAACTCAACAAACTTCCGCCCCAAGTTGGAGGTGCATCAAGTTCATTGTTAAGTCGCTTGCCGGGGAAACCGTTCTATTTCGCAGCTTCAGCAGATGTTGCTGGGTTTGGAGGCACGTCAGGTTTGAACACCTTTATGCAATTGATTGGCCTGCCGGCAACGGCATTGCCCGCATGGGTCACGCAAGCCAATGGCTTGCAATTTGCAGCGTATCCAAGTCCGGCTGGTTTGGCAGGTGGACTTCTCAATGATGCGGTGCTCGTGCTGCAGACATCGCAGCCTGATCAACTTAAGGCGACAATCAAGGAGCAGATGCTGGCGATGCAAAATCCCGCCAACGGAACAACCCATCAGGTGAAATGGGAAGAGAACCACAAGGTAAGTGAGACTGCCGGCGCTGCTGATGCTTATGAAATCAAAGTCGTTGATGTTTCACCAGATCAAGCGCAGTTTCAGATGGTTTCGCAATATATCTTTGGCCGCGCTGGCTGGCGAGGATTCGTCAAGTCAACAAAGGACGCGGTGATCGTGACATTCAGCCAGCGACCTGCCGTCTTAGATGCTGCATTACAAGCAGCAAGCAACGCCGCGGGCGCGACTCAGTTGGGAGCGACGGCATCAATCAAAACCATGCGCAACATGATGCCTGCAACCTCTGGGGCAGAGGTGTACATCAATGTGGCACAACTCTTTCAAATGGTGAAGCAAGTTGCAGCAAGTTTTGGCGCCCAGGGCCGCATGCCCGAGCTCGATGCAAATTTGCCCCCAATCGGTTTTGGCGCAGCCTTGCAAGATCGCGGCTTGGAAACTTCGCTTGTTATTCCCGCAGGCATTCTTGCGGTCACCATCGATCAAGCGATGCAGCAAATGGCCAATCGCGATCATGGCGAGAATGACGGCCAGCCCGCTACCACACAGCCGCGCCCAACTCCCAAGGCAATTCCGCAAACTCATCCGAAATAAACAACGAATTCCGGCCACCATTCCATTTCCGCGCAGAGCAAAACCGATTCACTACTCCGCGCCGCATCATGACTTCATCAACTCCTCAAGCGTGGCAGGTTGCACCCGATCGAATCATTTCACTCGATCAACCACGCATCATGGGCATTCTCAATGTGACGCCAGATAGTTTTTCTGATGGCGGCGCTTATGCCAATGGTCAACAGGCGGTCGATGCGGCAATTCAGATGACTAACGAAGGGGCTTGCATCATCGACGTCGGCGGCGAATCAACTCGCCCTGGCTCGCAACCTGTCACTGAACAGGAACAAATTCATCGCGTGGTTCCTGTCATTGCAGCGCTTCGCGAGCAATTGACGTCGAATGATTTCTTCATTTCAATCGACACAACCAGCGCGACAGTGGCGCAAGCTGCATTGGATGTGGGCGCCAGCATCATTAACGACACATCAGCCGGCCGCGATGACCCGAGCATGCTGCCCTTGGCAGCATCGCGCGCGTGCGGAATCATTCTGATGCATCGCCTCAAGCGCCCTCATTTGGATTCATACAGCACTTCGTATGCATCACCGCCAGATTATGGCCATGATGTGGTTCACTTTGTGAAACAATTTCTCTTTGAACGAACTGAAGCCGCGATCGAATCGGGGCTTTCGAGAAACTCGATTGTGGTCGATCCAGGACTAGGCTTCGGCAAGACGGTTGCGCAGAATCTTGCGCTGGCGGGAAGAATTTCCGAGTTTGCAGAGTTAGCTTTTCCGGTACTGAGCGCGGCCAGCCGCAAGAGTTTTGTCGGCGCGGTGAGCGGCGAAGCGTTGCCTGCCCAGCGCATCTTGGGAAGTGTGGCTGTGAGTGTTGCCCATTGGATCGCAGGCGTTCGATTGTATCGTGTGCATGATGTGGCAGCACACGCCAAGGCGTTGCGAACGGCAAACGCGCTGACCAACGCGGCCGCTGGCCGCGCGAATTGAAAGGTAAGAGTTACCCGTGCTAAAATGAGTGCTAAGATGATTGGTGCGGATTACATGATGAGTGTTTGACATCACCACAGAGGAGTTTCACCATGGCTGGCAAAGCCGTTCAAGAACTGACCGATAGCAATTTTCAGAGCGAAGTGTTGAATTCTGACAAGCCAGTGTTGGTTGATTTCTGGGCTGAGTGGTGCATGCCATGCAAAATGCTCGGGCCAACAATTGACCAGATTGCCGCTGAATACGAAGGCAAAGCGAAGGTCGGCAAGGTTGATACCGATTCCAATCGCGAAGTTTCAGTTAAATACGGCATCCAGGCGATTCCGACTGTTCTTCTTTTCAAGGGCGGCGAAGTCAAGAAAAAGTTCGTCGGTCTAACCTCAAAGGATCAGTTCAAAACCGCGCTCGACCAATTGATGGCTGTTGATTCTTCCAGGCAAGCCTGAAGTCGCCAGTAATTCAAGATGCATTCGCATTGGTCGCCGTTGCGCCGCATCACCTGAAGGTCTCTCCGGTATGATGAAGTTATGCTTCGTCATACCTTTTTTTATCGGTTCGTAATCCTTGCCTTTGTGGTGGTTTTGGCTTTCAACTGCCTGGGCGCGGAACCAATTGTCGTGACCGATCTGCTTCGCATTCGGTCGGTAACATCAATTGATGTGTCCAAAGATGGATTGCGGACGGTGTTTGCTGTGCGATCGGTCGCTACATTGCCCGCCGACGATCAATCCAATGCGGATACCGATGCAAAATACAAGAATCAGGCTCACCTGTTTCTGCTTGATCTCAATGAAGCTGGCGCTCTGCCTCGCCAACTCACCACGGGCGATCGCAATGACGGGGCGCCACGATTTTCGCCTGATGGCAAACGAATTGTCTTTGTGCGTGAGGCACTAACCAAGCCATCAACTGGGTTGGGCGGCATGCGTGTGCACGACCAAAATGAAACGACTCAGGTCTGGATGATTCCCGTTGATGGAGGCGAGGCGCGTCAAATCACCAATTTCCAACACGGCTGCGATTCGCCGCAATGGTCGCCAGATGGCCGAAGAATTCTTGTGCGGTCGTCCATTCCTATGAGCGAAATGGAAGGTTCGCCGCCATGGCCGATGGAGCGTCCCAAGAGAACCTGGAAAGATTCCAAACTCCCCGACGGCGTCAAGCCCAAACCCGATGGAACGCGTGAGCAGATTCGTGCATGGCTTGATCGCAACTCCAGCCGAATGAATCCCAATGTCATCAATCGAGTTGAATTTCAGGATGAACATGAATTGAAAGGCGAAATGCGCTTTTCGCAATTGTTCATCATTGATATTGATCCAACGGGCGCAGCCACTGCTTCAGGAGCGTCATCGCCGCCAATCGAACAATCTGCGGCTCGCAGAATCACCAATACTTTTGTTGATCATAATGATCCAATGTTCATGCCCGATGGCCAGAGCATTGTTTATGCAGCCAAGAAAGTGACCGACCAACACATTGATCGCGTGCTCGGCCAATCGCTTTGGCGAGTGAATGTTGATGGCGTAAACGATCATGTCATTCTCAACATCGATGGCTGGACGTTGAATTCTCCCAAACCGAACCGCGACGGTTTAGCGCTTGCTTTTACTGGCCAGAAACTCGATGAGCCTGCGTTCAGGCAAACACAACTGGGATTAGCGTCACTCAAGGGTGAGATGGCTTCTGATGCGGTCTGGATGACCGAAGAACCAAGTTTTGCTGGTTCAATTCAGAGCTTTGATTGGTCCTCATCACAAGCTGCGTCAATTGTTTTCATTACTGCAATGCGCGGCGGCTTTCCACTTATGACTATTAATTCAGGTCTCGTGCTGCCAGCGACAATTGCGGGCGAAGCTGACGGACGCCCGATTGGCGTGCATGCGTTTGGCGTGGGTGGCGGTTCAACGGTTTACAGCGTGACAAGCGCCGCCAATCCGTGCGTCTTGAAGGTTCGCGATGGGAGAGGCGAACGACTGGCTTTCGATCTCAATTCCTGGACGGCCAACAAAAACATTTCGCTTCCAACGCAGAGTGAAATCACAAGGCCCGATGGGACAAAAGTCCAATACTGGTTGATGGAGCCAACGCTGCGCGAAGCGAATCACAAATATCCCTTGTGCCTCGAAATGCACGGTGGCCCCAGTTCCATGTGGGGGCCGGGAGAATTTACGATGTGGCATGAATTCCAGCTGTTGTGCAGTTGGGGCTATGGCGTGGTGTATTGCAATCCGCGCGGCTCTGGCGGGTATGGATATGAATTTCAAAAGAAGAACTTTCAGGACTGGGGCGAAGGTCCTGCAGGCGATGTGCTTGCAGCTGTTGATCAGGCTGTGCTGAAAGACTGGGTTGATCCTGAAAAACTCGTCATTACTGGCGGAAGTTACGCAGGCTATCTCACGGCATGGGTCATTTCGCATGACAAACGGTTCAAAGCCGCAGTGGCACAGCGCGGCGTGTATGACTTCAGCACATTTTTTGGCGAGGGCAACGCGTGGCGACTGCTCGCGTGGGCGATGGGCGGCAACCCTTACGATGCAAGATTCAAGCAAATCATTGAACGCAATAATCCATTTTCAAACGTCAATCGGATCAAAACACCACTGTTGATCGAGCATGGCTCATCCGATCTGCGCACAGGCGTTTCTCAGTCTGAAATGCTGTATCGCGCCTTGAAGGAATTGAATCAGCCAGTGGAATACGTGCGCTATCCCGGCGCTGGACATGACATGTCGCGAACCGGCGAGCCGCTTCAGCGCATGGATCGATTGGACCGAATAATTGAATTCTTTGAGCGCTATATCGACAATCCGCGGCCAGCGCCAGTGGTGAGCGGGCAATAGCAGGCTTAGAACAACAGCTGAAACTGGGTACGGAAGACAATTTGCGGATCAACGCCATTTGCATCGGCGCGGAAGCCAGCGGTGTCATTCGCAAATACTCCCTCGATTTGATAAAGGCCAACGGAAAGATCTGTTGTCCATTTCAGATCATGGCCGTCAATGTAATAGTTGACACCAGCCGTGACAAGATTCAAATCTGAAATCATAGAGTTGTTAAATCGAAAAGCTCCATACTCTCCGCGAATGAAAACTTCCCACTTTGGAGTGACATAAACGCCAGCCTGAGCAACGATTCCAAAGCCATTAATAATGACGCTCGGACTATCAATATAAAAATGGGTGAAAGCAATAAAAGCGTTTGCACCGCCAAATTCAAATGAGCCGTCCACCGTATACGCGCCAAAAGACGACTCGTTTCGGCCAAACGAGAGCTGATTATTCGCTTCGCTTCGCTGGACGTGTCCAGCCAGGCCGAACATCATTCCAAACTCATCACCAACCGGACTCGTGAAGTCACTGAATTGGTCCCACGTGCCGGCCGCCAGAAATTCGTAACGTGCCGTAACAGCATACTCGGTGCCTTCGGTTAAGGCGGAAGTGTTGATTCGAGGCGCTCCAATCAAAGTGCTTTGACCCGTTGAAAACGGTGAAGCTGTGCTTGCGCCTTCAGAATATGCGGCTGTAAATCGAGAGGTCCGGCCTGTATAAGTCAAATCGATACCTTGCGTTCGCCCCAAACTGAACAACGCGCCAACCAGCGATCGTTCCACCGCCAATTGTTCTGCTTCTGAAACGAGTTCTTCACGTTCAAAAGGCAACTTGAATTGCCCAAAGCGAACGCTCCATTCTTCATTCAGGTTGTAGCGCACCCATGAATCCAGCAATGAAAATGTGCCGCCTGATCGAGAAAATTCGCCCCGCACCAAATATTCAATATCTTGACTAAAAACATGGCCACGAAAGGTCAATCGCGTGCGAGTGTTTTCAAATCCATGTCGATGCCGATCTGGTTGATCGTGATAGTTGTAAATCCAGCGAATTTGCTCCATCCCCTCTAAGATCAAGCTGAATCTTCCATCGGGACTTGCCAGGAAAAAATGATCGCTCCAACCGGCGGTGATTCCTTCTTGCAACAGACTTGCTCGCTGGTCAGCATCCGCCAATACATCCTGGACCAGCCCCTTTATTTCAGTTGCGCGCTGCTGGGTCAGCCAATCAGCATCGGTCTTGGCGCGAAGATCATCGATCTGATTCTTCATCGCCTGATTTTCACTGCGAAGTTTGTTCAACTCCTGTTGAACGCTTTGCAGGGTTGGCTGATCTTGACTTGTTGCATCTGACGCTGGCGAGTTTTGCGCCCATGCGGTTGAAGTGACGAGCAACGATGCAACAACACAGATGGATGAAATGGTTCGCATGATGTCAAACTCCTCTTCGCATGCAGCGTGCGCTTGAGCCGTCGATGCATGAATCAACACGGCCATGAGCCGGATGATACCGAAGCCGGGCTGAACCGCCAGTGGCATGGGGATTCCATCTGCCGCATTCGGCATTGCGGGCAATGAAGAGCCAACAGCCTTTTCCTGCTGCACAAGGCAATGGGAAAAGAAAAACCGGCCGGCCTTGGGAGGCCGACCGGTTGACTTTCAACTTCTCACATTCAGATCATGCGAGAATTGTTGTTACGTTCAACTTAGAACAGGATCTGCCACTGGGTGCGGAAGACGAGCTGGTTGTCTTCGTCGCCAGCATCTGGGCGGAAGCCGGTGATGTTGGCTGGTGAAGCAACGGTATCCAGACCCCAACCAAAGTCGGTTGTCCATTTGGCGTTGTGACCAGAGAAGTACTTGTTCACACCGATGGTGATAATGCTCAGGTCTGAAGCGCCTGGAACGTCGATATCGCTCCACTCATAGCGTCCGAAGAGTTCCCAGGTGTCGGCAAGGTACACGCCACCCTGGATCACGAAACCCCATGGGTTCGTGGAGCCGCCGCCTTGTGGGTTGATGTCATCCCAAACAACGGCTGCGTACAAGTTGGCGCCACCGAATTCCAGTGAGATATCGCCAGTGAGGAAGAAGAACTCAGTTTCGCTCGCTGGAGCGGTTCCGAATTCACCCTTTTCCCAGTGAGCAGCGCCGCCGACGAGGATGCCGGTTTCGCCGCCTTGTGGGCTGGTGAAATCCTTAAACTGATCCCAGGTTCCTGAAGCGAGGAATTCTGCGCGGCCGGTGAATGCGAATTCAGCGTGACCGCCGCCTGGACCGTTGCTCCAAATGGTCTGACCTTCATTGAAGCCATCAGAGAACGCGCCAGTGACGTTGATCTTGTCGTTGCGCCAATTGACTTCCAAGGCATCGCTATAGCCAGTGGTGAAGAGGTAGTTGAGGTTTGAACGCTCAACAGCCAGTTGATATTGAGCATCAACCAATTCTTCGCGCATGAATGGGAGTTTCATGGAACCCATCATGATCTTGAAGCCGTTGCCGTAGTTATAACCCAGGTAGGCATCGCCGGTGCCAACGCGCTCACTGCCGTTGTTGCCAACGTTGATGTCGACCAGGTAGAACCAATCGGGATTCACAACATGTCCGCTCAGGATGAACTTGCTGCGGGTGTTTTCAAAGCCGTAGCGGGTTTGATCGCCGTCAAACGTGGCGGCATCTTGCTGACGGTTGAAAATAAAACGCTGCTGCATCAGGAAATTAGTCTTGAGCAACCAGTTGCCATCGGCGGAGCCGAGGATGAACCCGTTGTCGTAACCCGAGGTCATGCCAGACTGAAGCAGGCTGGCGCGGGTGTCGGCATCGGAAAGGACATCCTGAACGAGTCCACGGATTTCCGTAGCGCGTTGCTCAGTGAGCCAATCCTTGTTCTGATTATTTTCCATCGCTGCAATTTTTGCTTCCAGGGCTGCGATGCGTTGCGCCTGGTCGTCATTACTGTCCTGCGTGGAGCCAGCGAAGCTAACGCCAGTCAGCGTCAGCGCAGTGGCACCAGCGAGGAGGCCAACTCGCGTCGTCAAACTCATTTCGAGACTCTCCTAATCTGTCGAACGCTCTGCCGCTCCCGGCTTTGCGTCCATTTCATCCACCCGTCGCGCTAGCCCAGGCCAACACGGCCTGGAGCGGAGGTGATTCATGATATCGGCCGTCCACGGCCGGTTTGTTGAAAGGCGAGATGATATCGTTTTATGCCGTCAATGCCAGAGGGTGCACAACATGTGGAAATTTTTTTCATGACTCAGCACCAACTAGGAAAAAGGTTTGCGTTCACAAACTCTGTAATATCAAGGACTTACAAGCAGTTTCTGAATCAGAATCAGCATTCCGACCCGTTTGAAAAAAATTTCCAAACACTAACAATTTCATCCAAAAATGTTTGTGAACACTTGCAAATCAGTCCGGAATCATCGGCTCAAGAGCGGGCGGACAATAAATCACTGATTTTCATCTTGTGCCGATCTGGCATCAACTCTCACGCGCAACCCCTTCAATTCCAGGGACTTATATCATTTCCGCCCGGGCTGGAGCTGCTCGAGAGCTTGAGAAAGTGTTGGCACAAAAATTTTTTCAGCCGGTTCTCCGGCGTTTCGTGGCCCCGACGCTGGCAGAATAATTGTCCGATAACCCAATCGCACAGCTTCTCGGGTGCGCTGTTCAATCTGATGCACATGTCTGATTTCGCCTCCCAAACCAACTTCTCCCAATACAGCAACACCCGCGGGCATGGCTTTATTGTAGTGTGCCCCCGCGATCGCCAGGCACAAAGCTAAATCAGCCGCAGGCTCAGCTACCTTCAATCCGCCTACCGCCGACACAAAAACATCCTGATCTGCCAATCGCAGCCCACCATGTTTTTCAAGCACCGCGATCAACATCGCCAGACGATTCGCATCCAGGCCCGATGTCTTGCGCTTGGCAGCGCCAAGAAATCCTGTTGCGGTAAGGGCTTGCACCTCAACCAACAGACAACGAGTGCCATGCATCGCAGGACAAACAACTGAACCCGGTTGGGGTTGGGAGTTTGGATCGCGCAGCGAAGCAACGTTTGAAACTTCAACCAAGCCGCCGCCAGTCATCTCAAACAATCCCACTTCAAGCGTTGCGCCGAATCTATTCTTTACCCCGCGCACCACACGATGGGCATGATGCCGATCGCCTTCAAAAGAAAGCACTGCATCAACCAGATGCTCCAAGAGTTTCGGCCCTGCGAGCTGGCCATCCTTGGTGACGTGGCCGACGAGCACAATCGCCATCCCACTGACTTTCGCCAGGTAGACAAGCTCGGTGCAAACTCTTCGCAACTGTGTGACACTGCCTGGCGATGCTTCCAGATCACTCTTATAAACCATTTGGATGGAATCGATCACGCAAACAGAAGGTTGAACTTGGCGAGCCTGTTCAACGATTCTTGCGAGATTGGTGTCAGCAAGCACGAACAGATTTTCCAGGCTGTGGATGCCTGCCGATGCTTTGGGCGCTGGCTTGGCGGGCTGAATTTTTATTCCTTCATTCTCAAACAGCCGTTCAGCCCTTAACCGAGTCTGGTATGCCGACTCTTCACTTGTGACATACAGAACTCGTCGCGGAGTATCGGTCGCCATTTTCCCCGCTGCCTGCAGCATCAATGTTGACTTGCCGATTCCAGGGTCGCCACCGAGCAAAACGACGGACCCGGGCACAAGTCCGCCACCCAATACGCGATCGAATTCCGCGATGCCGGTGGGAAGCCGCGCAAAGTCGGTCGTTTCAATTTCTGGAAGCGGAGTTGCGACTGCTGAGGTGAGCGTGGCTGAAGTTGTGCCAACTGAAGTCGGCACGCCGGAGCCGCCGGAATTGATCCATGCTTCCGCCGATGCAGAGTGCGAATCCTTCATCGGCTTGGGTTCAATAAATTTCTCAAGCGCGTCCCACGTGCCACAGTCCGGGCATTTTCCCATCCATTGTGTCTGCACACCACCACAAGATCGACAAATAAAATGAGTGCGAGCCTTGGCCATATTTCAAGTGTATCTGCTTCGCAGTGATTGACAGACTATGGGTTCGATTGTTTTCGCATCCGGCCCACCCACTTGCCATAATCGATCATCGCTTTGAATCGTTCGCGCCGAGTCGTGAATTGATCGGGATGTGATCCAAAAGCTGTTTCATATCGCCAGCGCCAATACTTGTTGTTCATGCGAAAGCGACTTTTGCATGCAAGGCGAAACAGTTCCCACAAGGCGCCAAAGATTGAAAGTGCATTGCGAATCATAAATTGTGGCAGGCGTGGCGTGATTACACCTAGAGTTTAGCGTCGCATGCATCCTTCGCATCGCTGCGGTGTTCGTATTCAGGCAAGAACTCGAGTGAATCAGAACTTCTTTTCATCGTTGCGATCGCAGCGTAATGCATCTTCGACATCGCAACGGAATTATGCGCACAAGTTGCAATGATCTCTTCATGCCAATTGAAAACACACTGTCGTGACAGAGTTTTTTCAATTCATTACTTTGCAATCTCTCACGCGTGATTACAAAAACATTCGACAATGATTTGCGACGCGTGCGCTTGACGCGCACGCGCGATGTGATCTACAGTAGTTGCAACAACTCTTGCGCTTCACTTGCTTGGATGAATGATGCGTGAATAAAGTTGTTTGAAAAATTTGCAACAGTCTTCGCAGACGCCGATCGAACCTCCGACCGATCGGCGTCTGTTCTTTTCTCAGGTCAACCTTCAACAATTTAACGAGTCGATGTGCAATTGCTTTCGCAAAGTGTTGACTGTTGTAACGTTGGCTTGTTGAGTGTGCCGTTACCGTTCGCCTGCAGTGATTTCCGCCAGCGCTCGTGGTTCGGTTGGCGACGTTACTACATCATGCTCGTTCAAAGGACTAAAGCGGCTTCCAATCAACGGAATGCGACGATTGGGCGTCGCCTGACGCGGCAACATCGGGTGAATCACCCAGAACACAATCGCAGTTGCGATTGATGCAAGCCACATCCAGTTTGATGCCCAGCCCATGTACACCATGAAACTCGTGACCAAAACCAGAACCAGGCTTGCGGGAATCATGCCTTCCCAGCTCAAACGCATGAGTTGATCGAATCTGAAGCGTGGCAGAGTCCAGCGCACCATCATGGTCAGACAGATCAACAGAAACACCTTGCCAAGCACGATGCCGAATTGAAGCAGGATCATGCCGATGCCGCCTTCAAGCGGAAGGTCCGGGCCATGACCGAACGGATTGAGCGACCAACCGCCAAGGAAAAGCGTGGTGAAGAACGCGCCGGAAACGACCATGCCGATGTATTCGCCCAGGAAGAAAAGGGCCCATTTCATGGATGAGTATTCTGTGTGCCAGCCGCCCACGAGTTCCGCTTCAGCTTCTGCAAGATCGAATGGCGCGCGGTTGGCTTCAGCAAGCATCGCGGTATAAAAAATGATCGCAGCGAGTGGTTGATGCAGCAGAAACCATTGGTGTCCATGTCCCATTTGCGCTGCGACGATTTCATCTGCGCGAACGGTGCCTGCCATTAAGATTACGCAGAGCAAACTCAATCCCATTGGAATTTCATAACTGATCATCTGCGCTGAAGCGCGCATGCCGCCAAGGAACGAATACTTGCTGTTGGAGGCCCATCCTCCCAACGACACGCCGTAGACTCCCATTGATGCGGTCGCGAGCAGATAGATGATGCCGATGTTGATGTCGGCCGCCATGATCTTGACCGCAGTGTCACCGATGTGCAGTGTGCCCGCCCAGGGAATGATTGCAAAACCAATCATCGCGGTGATTGCTGTCAAGCCTGGCGCGATGATGAACAAAAATTTATCAGCGCCGCTCGGGATCCAATCTTCTTTTAAGAAAAGTTTAAGTCCATCCGCAATCGGCTGAAGCAATCCCAGCGGCCCGACCCGATTCGGACCCAAACGATCCTGCGCCCACGCAGAAATCTTGCGCTCAAGCAAAATAAGATATGCAGCAGCGCCCAAACACAGGTGAATCACCACAAGAATGACAATGATTGAAGTGACAAGCTGCGCGTTATCGTGAAGAAAATCGGTCAACCAGGTTGGCATAGTTCAATAGTGTAGTGAAAGGATGCGAAGAAGGCATCAAGGCACGAAGGGCACGAAGGCGACAAATCTTATCGAGTACCCTCCGCCTCATAGCCGCCTTGGCTCGTCGCGTCCCATTAAAAAATCACTGTGCAGCGACGGGTGTTCGCATCCCTCTTCCCACAACAACATCCGTTTCTACTTGGCGTGGCTTCATCGCAGGCCGCGCCAGATGTGGAAAATAATCTTGGATTGCGCTGACCGACCAATTTCCAGCCCGCAGCGCTGCAATGGCCTGCACCGCGGCCTTGGCGCCAGTAATAGTAGTGATCATCGGCACTCGGTTGCGCACTGCGGTGGCGCGAATGCGGCCTTCATCAGTCTGCGCGCCTTTTCGAGTGGGTGTGTTCAAGATCAATTGAATCTCGCCGTTGGCGATTTTGTCCAGAATGTTCGGCCGCGCGCCTTCGGAAACCTTGCGTAACAAAACTGTATCGATCGAATGGCTTGCCAGCAGCGCATGCGTGCCGCTAGTGGTGTACACCGTGAATCCCATGCTGACCAGCAATCGTGCAATCTCGATCACGTGTGGCTTATCTGATTCGCGCACTGACAGAAAGACATTTCCTTTCACTGGAAGTTTGACGTTCGCAGCCATTTGCGCTTTGGCAAGCGCCACCGGAAGCGAACGATGGGCGCCCATGACTTCGCCAGTCGAGCGCATCTCCGGCCCGAGAATGACATCCACTCCCGGGAACCGATCAAACGGAAACACCGGCTCCTTCACTGAATAAAAACCAGTCTCGACAACTTCTGCAATTTTCAAATCGTCAATTGAAGCGCCCATCATCACCTTCGCAGCCAGCGTTGCATAGGGCACGCCCTTTGACTTGGCAACGAACGGCACGGTGCGCGAAGCGCGTGGGTTCACTTCCAGAATGTAAATCGTTCCATCTTTCACTGCCATCTGCACGTTCATCAAGCCGCGAACGTTCAACCGCTCCGCGAGCTTTCGCGCTTGATCCTTCATTTTTTCGACCAATGATTTGGAAAGCGTGAATGGTGGAATGATGCAAGTTGAATCGCCACTGTGCACGCCGGCCTCTTCGATGTGCTCCATGACGCCGCAGATGACGGCGCGGCCGTTGGTTTTGCCCACGTTTCCCTCTGCGGAGCCGGGGGCCAATGGATTTGTTGGCGAAGCAGGGTGGATTGTCGGATGAAGTCGCGTTCCTTTTTCTTCCGGCAACGTTGAAATTGGCACAAAATCCGCGATCACATCCACATCAACTTCAATCGCTTCTGAGAGAAATTTATCGACAAGCACCGGCGCGGATGCGAGTTCAGAGACATCAACTGCGGTGCGCATGTAACGTCGCAACGCATCTTCATCGAAACACGTTTCCATCCCACGGCCGCCCAGCACATAACTCGGCCGCACGAGCACGGGGTAACCGATTCGCTGCGCGATCTGCACGGCTTCATCGAGTGAATACGCAATGCCGCTTGGGGGTTGGGTGAGTTTTAATTCATCTAGCATGTCCTTGAATCGATCGCGATCTTCCGCAAGATCAATCGAGTCAAGACCAGTGCCGATGAGCGGCACGCCTGCAGCAGTCAGGCCATGCGCGAGATTCAATGGTGTCTGCCCGCCGAACTGTACGATGCAACCAACTACTCCCCCGCTACGATCAGGCACATCCACGCCGCCGCCGTTCAAACGTTCGACAACGTTTAAGACATCTTCGAGTGTAAGCGGTTCGAAAAACAGCAGATCAGAAGTGTCATAATCGGTGGAGACCGTTTCCGGATTGGAATTGATCATCACCGATTCGAAATTCATCTCGCGTGCTGCGAACGCAGCCTGCACGCAGCAGTAATCGAACTCGATACCCTGGCCGATGCGATTGGGCCCGCCGCCCAAGATGACAATTTTTTCGCGAGGGGAAACGCGGATTTCATCATCGGTTCCACGTACTACTTGGTTCGGCCCGCCCGCAGAAACAAATGCAGGGAATAGTCCGCGTATCGCCGCTTCAACGGCGTCCGGATTCATTGCATCTGCACCCATCACTTTATCAAGCGAGTTTTCATAAGTGCTGTAAAAATAAGGTGTGATTGCATCAAACTCTGCAGCACAAGTGTCAACGAGCTTGTAAACAGGAACAACATACTGTTCTTTTCGATGCGCCCGCACTTTCAAAATCGATTTGATCGAAATCTCACCCAGATACAAATTCGCAAGCTGAGGATCGCTGTAACCCCATTGTTTCGCTTGCAGCAAAACCTCGCGCGGCAAATGTTCCAGCTTTTCATACGAGCACAAAACATCTTCAAACTCGCAAAGTTGCTGAATCTGATCGAGGAACCAGCGATCGATTCGTGTCAACTCATGTACGCGATCAATGGTTAATCCCATCTTGAATGCATAGCGCACGTAATACAGGCGTCCCTGGCTTGGCACGGTCAGCTTGCGGATGAGCGTTTCTTCAGGAATCGGCCATTGTAGATTCGTTTTTCCATCGGAAGTAAACGAAGTCGCGCCGCGCTTGGCTTGCAGCCACTTGTCATTCTTATCCAACCCCAACCCAAAGCGTTTCACTTCCATGGAGCGAATCGCTTTTTGCAATGCTTCTTTGAAAGTTCGCCCAATGCTCATCGCTTCGCCCACGCTCTTCATTTGCGTGGTGAGCGTTTCATCTGCCTCGGGAAATTTCTCAAACGTCCAGCGCGGCATCTTCACCACTACGTAATCAATGCTTGGCTCGAAACACGCTGATGTTGTGCCGGTGATATCGTTGCGAAGTTCATCGAGCGTGTAGCCGATTGCGAGCTTGGCTGCGATTTTCGCGATAGGAAATCCAGTGGCTTTCGATGCGAGTGCGGAGCTGCGCGAAACGCGCGGGTTCATTTCCACCACAATCTGTTCGCCGGTTTTCGGGTTCACGGCAAACTGCACGTTCGCGCCGCCGGTTTCGACGCCCACGCAGCGCAGGATCGCGAACGCTGCATCGCGCATCTTCTGATATTCCTTATCAGTGAGCGTCATGATGGGCGCAACGGTGATTGAATCGCCTGTGTGCACGCCCATGGGATCGATGTTCTCTATGCCGCAGACGACGATGCAGTTGTCGTTCTTGTCGCGAATGACTTCCAGTTCGTATTCTTTCCACCCAAGCGCCGATTCATCGATCAACACCTGCCCGATCATCGATGCATCGATTCCCTTGCGAACGAGGTCTTCAAATTCGCCTCGGTTGTACGCAATGCCGCCGCCGGTGCCACCCAAGGTGAACGCGGGGCGAATGATTGCAGGCAAACCAATGATTTGGAGAAATTCATTGCCTTGTTCAAGATTCGTGACAGTTCTCGCGCGGGCTTGCTTGAGCCCAACCTTCTCCACAACTTGCCGAAACGCTTCGCGATCTTCAGCGCGATAAATCGCATCGCGATTCGCGCCGATCATCTCGATCCCGAACTGTTTGAGTGTGCCATCATCATGCAGCGCACAGGCACAGTTGAGTGCGGTTTGCCCGCCAAGTGTTGGCAGCAATGCATCAATTGGCGTACCACGCTCTTTTTCTTTCGCGATGATTTTGCGGACTGCCTCAGGCGTGATCGGTTCGATGTAGGTTCGATCCGAAAATGCGGGATCCGTCATGATGGTTGCTGGATTGGAATTGACCAGCACCACGCGGTAGCCTTCTTCGCGAAGGGACTTGCATGCTTGCGTGCCGGAATAATCAAATTCACACCCCTGGCCGATCACAATGGGACCCGAGCCAATAATCAGGATGGAATGAATATCATCGCGGCGGGGCATGAGCAGGCGTGCGCAAAATCTTTGACAGCATAGCGTGTGGAACGCAATTGCTCAATGGCTGCAAACGAATAACAGAACTACACAGCGTTCGGAAGTTGAAGTGCATTAGAAGGCATGAAAAACGTGAAACGCGCCCACTGATTCGCCGTGCTCTTGCCCGCTCGGCCCGCGCAAGTTAGTGTTCAATGTAATAATGCACATTCTTTGGATCATTCTTCTGTCACTGGCAGGATGGATTGCCTTTCTCGCCGTGATTCAATATGGGGTGACGCCGTGGTTGGCGGCGGGCCCGAACCGCGATCCGCTTATCGGCATCATGTGGCGGGTGGTGCGCGTCTACGCCAAGCTGGTTCATCGCGTGAGCTTTCATGGAATGGTAGAACTTCGCAGGCAAATTGACCCCGGGCCGCTTATCGTCGTGTCAAACCACACTGGGTCAGTGGATCCATTGCTCATTCAAGCCGGATGCCGATTTCAGATTCGATGGATGATGGCTTCGGAAATGATGACGCAATGGCTGGATTTCGTCTGGAAAAAAGTGGAGCCAATTCCGGTCGATCGTGATGGCCGTGATTTGGCGCCCACGCGTGAAGCGCTGCGATACTTGGCCCAAGGCGGAGTGGTAGGAATTTTTCCCGAAGGTCGCATCGTTTGGCCGCCCAAGCAACTCCGGCCGTTTCACAGCGGTGTTGGGTTAATTGTGGCTCGCTCTAAAGCGCCGGTGCTGTTGGTGTGGGTTTCAGGCACACCAAATTCGCGGCAGCTGACCGGTTCGCTTCTGACTCCCAGCGACGCCACGGTGAAGTACATCGAACTGATCGATTTCAAAGGTGAACGCGATGCTGCGAAAATTACAGATCGCCTGCGAAATCGCATCGCTCAGGTGAGCAGGTGGCCTTTGAACGATGAGAAGCAGGATTGATTAAGATAACCAAGCAGGCGCGCGAGCAAGGTCGCTCACGCGGCGGCATGGTGTACACGACATGATCAACCGCATTGAAGGCCAACTCATCGCACTGACTGAAAGCGGAGAAGCGCTCTTGCGCTGCGATTATTTGACCTATGAACTCATGATTCCAGGCGCTGACCAGCAACGTCTTGCGACGCTTTTGAATCAAACCGTCGAATTTCACACGCTTTATTATTTGGAAAATCAGAATCAGGGGGCGGCATACATTCCGCGGTTGATTGGCTTTTCTTCACCTGAAGATCGCGATTTTTTCGAGTTGTTCACCACCGTGAAAGGCATAGGAAATCGCAAAGCGTTACGGGCGTTGCAGCTGCCATTTTCATCAGTGGCTACCGCGATCGCAGAGAAAGATGTTGATCTTCTTATATCGCTTCCAGAAATTGGCAAACGAACTGCAGAAACAATCATTGTTGAATTGCATGGCAAGGTCGATCGATTTATTGAACTCAAACCCGTCTCGGGGGCGCGCGTTGACGATTCAGTGCGTGGGGCGCTTATTCGCGATGCGGTGGCGGTGCTTGCGCAACTTGGCGAGCCCAAGCTCGTGGCGCGCCAACTCGTCGACCGTGCTCTTGCTGCGGATCCCACGTTAGATTCTGCAGAAGTTGTCGTCGCAGCCGCGTTTCGTTTGAAGGAAATAGGATAAATCAGTCGGCAATTGTTTATGCGCTACGCAATGATCATGGCTGGCGGATCGGGCACAAGGCTATGGCCGATGAGCCGCAAGAAGATGCCCAAGCAGTTGCTGCCGTTCATCGGCGGCAAGTCGCTGCTTGAGATTGCTGCACAGCGCTTAGACGGAATCGTTCCACACGATCGCCGCTTGATCTGCACCGGCGAAGCGTATCGCAGCGCCATTCACCATTCGCTACCTTCGTTCAGCGACGAGCAGATTCTGGGCGAACCGACCGGTCGCGATACGGTCAACGCCGTTGGTTTCACCGCTTCCGTTCTGCTGCAGCGTGATCCAAACGCAGTATTCGCCGTGCTCACTGCAGATCACCTCATTGAGCCGCAGGATGAATTCTCGAGAAAATTCGATTTGGGATTTCGCTTGGTGGAAGATGATCCATCGCGCTTCGTGACGTTTTCGATCAAGCCTGCATTTCCCGCAACGGGCTACGGTTACGTTGAACAAGGGCCGCCGATTAAGGGATTTGATGGCGCCTTCTGCGCCGGTATGTTCGCGGAAAAGCCTGACCTCGCCACGGCAACTTCATACGTGCAATCGGGCAAGTTTCATTGGAACAGCGGCATGTTTATTTTTTCCGCTGCAACATTCATGCAAGCGTTGAGCTGGTATTTGCCTGAGAATTATCGCGGTCTGATGGAGATCGGCAACGCATGGAAAAGCGCCAATCGCCAAACCGTTTTGGAGTCTATTTATCCGGCATTGAAAAAAATCAGCGTTGACTTTGCGGTGATGGAGCCAGCCGCGAAAGATTCGCGCATCACAGTTTGCACGGTGCCAATGGAAGTTTCGTGGATGGATGTCGGAAGCTGGAATGCCTATGGCGAAACCTTGCCTGCAGATTCATCAGGCAATCGCGCCAACACAAATGTGACGCATCTGGATTCGCGAAACGTACTTGCCGTTTCCGATGATCCCAGGCACACGATAGCCGCAATCGATTGCGAAGATTTGATCATCATTCATACTCGCGATGCAACGCTCGTATGCAAGCGCAATTCGGCGGAACGAATCAAAGAATTGGCGGGCAAGGTCGATAAGAAGCTGCAATAATCAGTTTCATGCGTTACCTGGGAATTGATCTCGGCGAAAAGCGCACCGGTCTTGCGCTGGGCGATGAAACGCTTCCCGAATTTGTTTCGCCGCTCGGTGTCATTGTCGCGCCGCTATCGAGCGACCTGCTAATCAAGTCAATCCTTAAAATGGTCCAACAGCAATTGCCCGGCGCGCTGGTGATCGGCCTGCCGATCAACATGGATGGCACCGAAGGAACCGCCGCAAAATCTGTCCGGGAATTTGGCGAGAAACTGGCAACGCAATGCAAGCTACCCGTGCATTATCAAGATGAACGATTGACCAGTTACGCGGCGGATCAACAGATGAATCAATCCGGCCGCACGCACAAGGAGAAAAAACAGCTGCGCGATGCGCTGGCGGCTGCGGAAATACTCCGGGATTTCTTTGATGGACGCCGCTGAGTCAGCCGACGATTTCCTTCGATTGAGTCATTGTCCAACATGTGGCTATGAATTGTCGGGATTGGCGCGCGATGGAAACTGTCCGGAATGCGGTTTTGCATATGACTCGACCATGTTCACCCTGGAGGGAAAACGAAAACAGCAATTTGAAAGGACGTTGCGCTACGTGTGGATTGCAATGGGATTGAGCTTTCTTTCGCTCCAAATTGCCCAATTAGGTTTCGGAGTGCTCATCATTTCCTTTGCGTTGATCAGTGGGGTCGTCTTTTGGAAAATCCGCTCATCGCGTCGCGAATGGATTTTGTTTACAAGATCAGGTGTCGCGGTAATTTGTCACGGTAGAACAAATCCACATGTCGTTGAATGGCGGGAATTCAAGCGCGTCCGCTTTTTTCGTGTCGGGCCACTTTGGCGGGATTTACCAAGCGGAAAAAACATTTGGCAAATCCGCTTGGATCGTGAATCTGCGTTCCTGGGGTTCAGCCGAGATCCAATTTTGTTTGATGTGTCGGCGACGGGGGTGCAGGCCAGTGTCATAGCTGCCGAATTGCACCGACGATTCGATCGCGGTTGGCGTCAGAATTGATATTTCAAATCCATCAAAGATGCTAAACGTTTGGCTCGCTGATTGAACTTAAGATCAGTCCGATTCGGACGATCGCGTCAACATCTATGATTTTTTCCCTGTCGCCAATTCCTTGCCCGAGTCTTTTTCACAACTGATGCAATTTTGGTCAATCTTCCAGCAATCGCAGCTCATCTCGCAAGATTGCTGCCAGCTCGTAATTTTCGGCATCGATCGCGGCACGCAGTCGCTCCTGCAACTCAACTTTCTGCGATGCGGGCAACTTCGGCACCAGCGCATCGCGCATGCCGCGAAGCAGCTGAACTTCATTGGCGTTGTCAAAATCGTCAATTTTGCCCGAGTCTTCAAAGACGGCCCGCAATTCGCCTAATCCGCGATCAAGGATCGCCAACGCGTTCTTGGGTTTTCCCGCCAAGAGAGCCATTTCCGCCTCGCTGCGAACTCGCATCATCAGCACAGGCGCCCTGAATTGCTCAAGAACTGACCGATCCAATTCCGTTTCGCCGTAGTCACGGCAAAGGTCAAAGACTTCTAAATTCCGATCTGTATCACGAGCCACACCAGCAAAATCACCCAGCGCAAACAGGCCGACATACCGGTGGTAATACTGCACAGCTTCTTCTCGAAGGGCACGACATTCATCCTGAGTGAGTACGAATCCAACAACGCCTTCGCCGCCACCGCCTGAATATCCAGATTCTCGCACATAACGCAACAAACGGTCCTTCTGGTAAGCAAAAAGCGATTCGGCGCCATTCGGCCGTTGACCGTCGGGGCGGCCTTCGACTTCCATTTGCAGCACGCCAAGATCAATCCGGATTTGCAATTTAGGTCGTCCATCATCACCGGTGATGCGGCGGGCGTTGATTCTGCCTGGCTCTAAGGGCCAAGCGCGAAGAAATTGGGTGAGGTCGGGGTTGTTCAAGGATATCGCACCAGACTTTCGCACAAACACGCCACTATCAGTAGATAACGGAACTACGTACATCGGCAGGTCCGTTTTGACGCCCCAATGATTGCCCCAAATTACCCTGACGGACGCGCCCGGATTGGCCAAGTCTATCGTTGACCTAATAGCTTAAGGAGACAGTTGATGGGGCCGAAATATCCAAACGGCGGGCTTTTCAGCCCGTTGCTCGATCAGGAACCAGGTGAATTTCTCGTTGCAGGCAATCGTCCATCCAAGTAGCATGAAACTTGGTGGTGGATCAGCAAAATATGTCGGATCAGATTGCTCATGCGGTCCGAATAACTAACAGGGTGAGAAGGCATTTCTCTCGGCTGAAGACCAGACCCAATTCAACTAGCTCCGTCAGTCTCGAAACGTTTCACGATCCCTCATCGTTGGCTTTGTCAAAAGGACCCGCATGGCTCGACCTGCCCTGCAATCCGATCTGCAGCTTTATCTTAAGCAGATCAACGAAGTTCCTCTCCTCACCGCGTCTGAAGAGCGCGAGCTGGGGTGGCGCATCATCAACGATAACGATCAAGAAGCCAAAGAACGCATGGTCAAGGCAAACCTCCGATTGGTGGTTTCCATTGGCAAGAATTACGTTCACCGCGGTCTGCCGCTGGCGGATTTGATCGAAGAAGGCAACATCGGCCTGATTCGCGCGGTGGAGGGTTTTGACCCTGCGCAGGGTGCGCGATTTTCTACCTACGCGTCCTGGTGGATCAAGCAAGCCATCAAGCGCACGCTCATCAACGCGGTGCAGCCAATTCACATCCCTGCATACATGGTGGAATTGATCGCCAAGTGGAAGGAAACCACGCGAAAGCTGGAAGAGGAACTTGGACGCCAGCCGACTTCACAAGAGTTGGCCCAGGCGATGCAGATTCCGCCCAAGAAGCTGAACATTATTCGCCGCGCCATGAAAGCCTTTCACGCGCCGCCTCAATCGCCTCTCAATGAAGATGGCAATGGGATGGATTTTGCTGATTTGTTCGAAGATTTCCGTTGCGACCAGCCGGATGAAACCATTGCGCAAAGCGAAGAATTCCAAACCATTTTACGGTTGCTGGATTCAATCGATGAGCGCGATGCCCGCGTTCTGAAATTGCGATTTGGACTGGAAGGCCAGGAGCCGCTTACCTTGAAACAAATCGGTCGCGAGGTGGGGCTCACCCGCGAGCGCGTGCGGCAGATTGAAGTCGACGCATTAAAGAAACTGCAAGCGCAACTGCAAGACGATCGGCCCAGCCGCTTTTTTCGCGACAAGAACAAGTCAAGCTCATCGCGGTCTCCGACAAAACCAGTGCCCAAACCGCAGTTGAATGAACACCGCGCTGCTTCGTAATTCAAATTCACCTCGAATCAGAGAATATGGCAAGAGAATGGCAGTATGCTTGAATCGTGTTGCGATTCATTGCCATTTTGTTTTTCCTCAGCCTGTGCGAGCCTGCGTTCGGGGTGGCTGATTCAGATGTCATCCACTACACCGTTTCACTTCCTGCGCCGCAAACGCAGATGGTTGATATCTCAGTTGAAATTGGAAACATTAAAAGCGATCACATTGACTTCTGCCTGCCGGTCTGGCGGCCCGGACGGTATTACATCTTGAATCCAGCAGCTACGGTGCGCGAGGTTCGGGCGATCTCGGACCACAACACGCCGCTTCAAGTTAAAAAAATTGACAAATCTACGTGGCGGGTCGCGAGCAACGGGGGACATCGTTTGAAACTCGCTTATCGTATCTACGCCAATTCGCTCGGCGATCGCACGCGTCACGTTGATGACACGCATGCGTTTCTTGATGGCGCCGCGGTATTCATGTACGTGCCGCAATTGCGAGCCAATCCGGTTGAGGTGCGAATTGATGCGCCCAAGGAATGGAAAATCGCGACGGGCTTGGATTTCAAAGCCGAAGATGTGAATACGGTCGCTGCATCAAATTACGATCAACTCGTTGATTGTCCGCTTGAGATTGGCGTTCACGATGTCATTGAATTCCAAGCGCTGAACAAACCGCATCAAATCATCATTTGGGGAAAGGCTGATTACAATGCAGAGCAGCTCAAAAAAGACTTTGCAACAATTGTCGAAACCGAAGCCACTCTGTTTGGCGGGGCCCCGTACTCGCGATACGTCTTCATCACCCATGTTGGGGCGGGCGCTGGTGGCGGAACTGAACACATCAATTCGACGGTCATACAGACTTCGCGCGCTTCGTTAGAAGATCCGGATGCATACAAGCGATTTCTTGGACTCGTCGCGCATGAAATGTTTCATACGTGGAATGTCAAGAGCTTTCGCCCCGCGGAAATTCATCCTTACGACTACCAGCACGAGAATTATTCAAAGCTGTTGTGGGTTGCGGAAGGAACAACAAGCTACTACTCGCAAATCATGCTTGTCCGCGCGGGTTTCAAAACCCCTGATGACCTTTTGGACGATTTCAGCAATGCAATCGACAGCATGCAAAAGCGGCCGGGCGAATTGGTCCAAAGTGTGGAACAATCATCATTCGACTCTTGGATCCAGTTTGAAAAACCCACCGCTGACAGTGTGAACTCTGTTGTGAATTTTTATGGCAAGGGATCGCTGGTCAGCTTGCTGCTTGATCTTACGATTCGCACTCGCACCGGCAACGCACACACTCTTGATGATGTGATGCGGCAGCTTTATGAACGATTTCCACTTTCTGGTCCTGGATACAGGTCAGAAGATCTTCAAGGCCTTGTTGAAGAGTTGTGCGCTTCGGATTTTGATGAGTTTTTCGAAAATTTCGTGCGCGGAGCCAAGGCATTGGATTTTCAATCAGCCTTCAGCGCAGTCGGCCTGGAATTGCAGTTCAAGAAAAGTAAACAAGACGCTGCGGATTCAGAATCAATTGCTTATCTGGGTTTGAACCTTAATGATCAAGGCGGACACGCGATTGTGAGCAGCGTGCTATCTGATGGCCCTGCATATGTCGCAGGGATTATTGTGGGCGATGAGATTCTGGCTCTTGATAGCCGCAAGATTACAGCAGGCGAAATCGATAAACGATTGAAAAATCTGAAGCCGCACCAAATTGTTCAGCTGACGTATTTTCGACGCGAGGAACTGCGAACGGTTTCAATCACGCTTGGCGAAAAACCAAATGGCTCATGGAAACTTTATCGCATGAAAGATGCGAACGTCGAACAGAAATCAGGTTACGAATCGTGGCTTGGACAAAAGTGGCCTGATTAGCACCAGAAACCGCGCAACGCCTCTGCTTCGTCAGGCGACGTCTTCCTTTTTTTCAGGTTGTTTAATGTGCAGCAACACCTTGTCGATTCGATGGCGGTCCATATCCATGACTTCGAATCGAAATCGATCGTACTCAAAGTGATCGCTCTCGCGCGGCACGCGGCCCAAGTAGGTCATGACGAATCCAGCAACTGTCTGAAAACTTGTCCGATCCTGATGCGGCAATGATTCAACGTCCATCATTCGCATCAACTCATCGATCGGCAAACTTCCATCCACCAGCCAGGAACCATCTTCGCGGCGCACGGCGAGCGGCTCATTATCTTCACCCGCTCGACTCATTTGCCCGAGCAATCCTTCAACCAGATCGTTCAGCGTGATCAGTCCCGTGATCACGCCATATTCGTCAAGCACGAAAGCGATATGCATTCGCGATCTGCGAAATTCATCGAGCAAGCGCAGCGCAAATGTTGATTCGGGAACGAACAGAGGTTTACGGGCCAGCACTCGCAAATTGATCGATTGCGTCAACAATCCGCTCTTGATCATGTCTTTCAGATGCACCACGCCAACGAGATGATCCAAACCGCCAGCACAAACGGCAAAGTGTGAATGCGAGCTGGTAGCGACCGCAATGCGCACTCGCTCTGCCGAAGAATCTGCCGAAAGCCACGCGATGTCCGGCCGGGGAACCATGAGCGCACTGACGCGTTGGTCAGCCAGGCGAAAGATTCGTTCCACGAGTTCGCGTTCTTTCTCATGAAACAGCCCGGCCTGCGTGCCTTTCTGGATCATGCTCTTGATCTCATCTTCAGTAACCAGTTCATCGCCAGGCGTCTTTCGTGGAAAGAGTTTCAAGATCAAATCGGTCGAGAAACTCAGAAAACCAACAGCCGGCGCCGTGATTCTGGAGAGCACCTGCATGGCGGGGGAGACAAAACTTGCAATCCGCTCAGGACTGTTCATCGCCAATCGCTTGGGAACTAATTCACCAATGACAAGTGACAAATACGTGATGACAAGAATGATTAACACGGTTGCAATGGCATGACTGTGGGCCGCCAGCGAAGGAAATCGCTCAATAACGGGCACCAAATGCTCAGCGATCGCCGCTTCGCCAAATGCTCCTGCAACAATTCCTATCAGCGTGATTCCGCCTTGAACAGTGGATAGGAATCGCGTGGGCGAATTGGCTAACGCAAGCGCTGCGCGAGCGCCTCGGCTGCCTCGTTGAGCCGCCTGTTCCAATCGCACCTTTCGCGAGGAAACTACCGCTAGCTCAGACATGACGAGCAAACCGTTAAATGCGATGAGAAGCAGAAGGATGAAAATGTCCATAACGGGATTATTGCAGAATCACCTCAAAGGGTGGCGGAAAATCAAAATCGCCCGTAGATCTGCAACGCCTAAAGGCCTCGTCTTGATTACCGCAATCTGCTAATCAACCAATCTGTGGTATTGATGAGAAAATCAATATCGGGAGATTTCGCATGCCTTCAACCGCCAATCGGTCACGATCAAGCTCCAAATCGCAACGGACAACTTCGCTGCGCGAGTACAAAGCAAAGCGAAATTTTTCCGCATCACCGGAACCGAGCGGCTCGCGAAAGAAAAAAAACAAGAAGAGAGGCGCAGCAGAGTCAAAAAAGAGAACTCGCATCTTCTGCGTGCAAAAGCATCTTGCAAGTCATTTGCATTACGACTTTCGACTGGAACATAACGGCGTTCTGCTTTCCTGGGCCGTGCCCAAAGGGCCTTCACTCAATCCCAAAGACAAACGCCTTGCGATGAAGGTCGAAGATCATCCTTTCGATTACAAAGATTTTGAGGGCGTCATTCCCGAAGGCTACGGCGCGGGAATTGTCATGGTGTGGGACGAAGGCACGTGGTCGCCCGAAGCTGAAACCGGTGATGTTGATGCAGCGCTCAAAAAGGGTCAGCTCAAATTTTCACTCGATGGCGTAAAACTCAAGGGCAGTTGGGTACTTGTGCGAACGCGCGGGAGCGATTCACGAACGTGGCTCTTAATCAAGCATCGCGATGAATGGGCAGGCGAGGTTGACATTATCAAACTCGCATCCAAAAGCGTGAAGAGCTTCGGCGATTTTGAGGATATTCTCGCCAAAGACAAGCCAGACATCTGGCTCTCGCACAAGCCGCCAGTCAAAGGCGGCGAAACAGGAGCGATGCTTCGTAAGATCATTGCGCGCGCGATGAAGTTGAAGGATAATTCAAAGGGAAGAACGAAGAGCGCGAAAAGAACTTCATCGAAAGATTCCAGGCCGAAGCGCTAGCGAGGCTCGCGCATTGCCTTGGCTCGCTCGCGCGTCGGCCTGGCCCACTCTTATCTCTTACTTCGCTTTATAAAAAGGCGTTGCAACGACTTTCGCATCCACGTTTACTTTACCCAGATCAATTTGCAATGCATTTCCGATCTCGCTTTGAGCGATATCCACATATCCCATCGCGATCGGATATCCGAGCGTCGGGCTCAAGCAACCGCTGGTGATGACACCGACTTCTTTGCCCGATCTTGATATTTTCATTTCCTGCCTTGCGCTGCGTTTGCCTTCCAATTGCAAGCCAACGAGTTTGCGCTTAACCCCGTCGCGTGCGATTTTCTGCAATGCGTCCTGGCCAATGAATCTTCCAATATCAGGATTGTCATCGCCTTTATCGAGCTTGATCGCAAAATTCAAACCGGCCGAAAGCGGGTCAAACTCTTCGGTAATTTCGTGGCCATACAGCGCCATCGCCGCTTCCAGGCGCAAGGAGTCACGCGCCCCCAACCCAGCGGGTTGAACCGGGGAATTGCCGCCAGCTTCCGCCATGAACATGCGCACAGCTTCCGTCGCAAATTTCGCTGGCAAAATCACTTCCACACCATCTTCGCCCGTGTAACCGGTGCGCGAAATAATAAGCTTCGCGAAGATCAGGTTTTTTTCAGTGAACCGATATCGCTTCAACTTCGCAACCTCGCTCGTGAAATGCGAGATGAATTCAATCACCTTTGGCCCTTGCACAGCAATCATCGCGCTGGATGTGGTTTCATCAACCATCTTGAAAACCATGCCGGACTTTGCCTTGACCTGGTTGAAATGGTCGAGCAACTTCAAGCGATTGGATGCGTTGCACACCATCAGGAATTCCGCTTCATCAATTTTGTAGATCAGCACATCATCTCGGCAACCGCCGCGTTCGTTGCATACGATCGAGTAACGCGCCTGGCCAGGCGTCATGTCGAAAATTTGACGCGTGCAGACATGATCCAAAAACTTCCGCGCATCTCTGCCGGAAAATCTCACTCTCCCCATATGCGAAACATCAAAGAATCCGCTGCTGTTGCGAACCTGGTGATGTTCATCCAAAATCGAGCCGTAGTGCAGTGGCATTTCCCAACCGGCGAAATCCACCATTTTCCCGCCATGGTCAACATGGAACTGATGGAACGGAGTGCGAAGCAATTGTTGCGATGATGTCATGGTGGCTGTCATGGTGCACAAGGTTACGCTTGAAGAAGCTGAAGCTGCCAAATGAAAATTACACGCCTAACAGAGTTCAATCAGTCACTTCATTCATGTACAGAGCAAGGATCAATCTTTCACGGTCGGCTGTTTAAGCTTTTCTAATTCGCGCTCAACCACGCGCACTCGCTTCATCAACTCGTAAAGCTCCAAGGCAGCAAGAGCGTTTCGCTTTGCCTTGTCGAATTCGATAGCCGGTGCGCCGCCAACCTTCATATTGTCTGGAACATCCTGAGCAATGGCGGTGCGGGCCGCAGCCTGCACGAAGTTGCCGATTTTCAGATGCCCGGCAACGCCCACTTGCCCGCCTAACACCACGTAATTGCCGACCTCAACAGAACCGGAAACTCCCACCAAAGAGACAAACAAACAATGGTGGCCAATCGCGGCGCCGTGTCCAATCGAAATCAAATCCGCAAATTTTGTTCCCTTGCCGATGCGGGTTTCACCCATCGCGGCGCGTTCAATCGCGCAACCAGCGCCCATTTCAACATCATCTTCAACAACCGCGATTCCCATTTGCGGAATCTTGTGATGAGCGCCTTTGTGCGTGGCGTAGCCGAATCCATCATGACCAATGACCGTGCTTGAATGCAATGTCACCCGATTGCCAACAACACAGCGATCGTAAATTGTCACGTTTGGATAAAGAAGCGATTCATCGCCGATCACCGCATTCTCGCCGATGTACACACCTGGGTACACAACACACCGGGCGCCCACCTTTGCGCCCGCTTCAATCACCACATGGGGATGAATCATCGTGCCTTCACCCACGGTTGCCGTTGGATGAATCACGGCGAGTGCACTGATTTGTTTCGTAATGTTTTCTTTTGATTGCGATTTGCTGTCAGAGCACATCACGTGCGGATGAGTTCGAAAACCATGCAATTCGATCACTGCATTGCGAAAAGCAAAGTAAGGGTCTTCGGCGATCAGCCGGGTTAAATGCGGCGGCGCGGATGTTTTTGCGTCGATCACCACGGCCTTGGCATTCGTCGTTTCCAGGAACTGCGCGTATTTGGCATTGGCTAGAAAAGTGATTTCGCTTGCAGTTGCTTGTTCAATTGTTGCGCAGCCGTTCACCAGCGCCGAGCCATCGCCAACAACCTTGGCGTTGATTCGCTGAGCAAGTTCTTGCAACGTGATCGACATGACAATGAATGCAATCCGAATGGATCAAAAGTGGGATTTGTTTGTGAAAACTAGCTTTTCGTTCGCGATCATTCAACCTGACACGTTCCTAAGCATACAGCGCGGCTTGTGACCTAGGGAAGCCGCCTGTATGCTCCGCCCCAATGATGCTTGATGCGGCGATGATCTTGCATTCACTTCGTGTTCGCAACGCGATAGCAGCGATAGTGGCGATCGCATTGCTTTTCATCGCGCCATGTTTGCTTGGGCAAACGCCGCCCCCACCTACAACTCCACCTGCTTCGCCGGCGACCGCACCACCACCTGGCAGTTCATCTCTCGATCAAGCCGCTGACCTTATTGATCGCCCGATTTCCGCGGTGCGATTAGAAGGACTCGCTCGCGTCAGCCGACAGGAAGTTGCCAACAACATTCGCGCTGCCGTGGGCGAACCGTTCGATATTGCCACCGTGAAAAACGATGTTGCTCGGCTGAACCGACTTGGTGAATTCAAATATGTCGATGCAGTCGCAGAGCTTCAGCCCGATGGATCTGTCAATTTGATTTATAAATTCGTTGAACAGCAGATGATCAACGAGGTACAGGTCGTTGGAAATAAATTGATCGCAGATCAGGATCTGCTCGCAGTGGTGCAGCTGGTGCCCAAAGGGCCTCGCGATGACTTCCTGATTCAAAATGCAAAAAGGGGAATTGAAACTCTTTACCGCAAGCGCGGCCACTATCTCACCACTGTCACCATCGACGAAACCGAGCTCAGCAAAGGCATTCTGCTTTTCCGCGTGACGGAAGGACCGCGCGTGAAGGTTCGGGCCATTGAATTTCAAGGCAACCAGGCCTTCACCGAAGACCAGCTTTATCCGGAAATCAAAACTCGAACTGCGATCTTCATCTTTCGAAAAGGCGAACTGGATGAAGAGCAGTTGACCGATGATGTCGCCTCGCTCGATCGGTATTACAAGGATCGTGGTTACCTTGATGTTCGTGTCGATCGTGAAATTGAATTGAGTCCAGACAACACCGAAGCGAAGGTTGTTTTTCTTATCGCGGAAGGCGATCGCTACACATTGCGTTTTATTCAAGTGAGCAATCCAGCCGGAAAGCCGCTGAAGGTTTTCGCGCCTGAACAAATCGCCGCGATTTTGGAATTGAAATCCGGGGATGTGTATTCGCGGGATCTACTCAACAAATCTATCAAGGCGGTGAAAGATTCCTACGGATTAATGGGATACTTGCCCACTGAAGAAGAACGCGCTGCTTATGGGTTGCAGGATTGGAATGTGTATGTAAAGCCAACAGTGTTGCGCGTTGGCGACCAACCGCAGGTTGACCTGCTGCTTGAAATTGCTGAAGGCAGGCAATTCAACGTGGGTGTTCTGGAAATTCAGGGAAATTTTCTCACACGAGACAAGGTCATTCGTCGCGAAGTCCGCGGGCTTAATCCCGGCCGTTTGTATGACGGGACTGAAATTGAAAAGACCACCGATCGTCTGATGCGAACCCGTTTGTTTAATGATGTTCGCATCACCGTTCAAAAGGAAGAGCAGCGCGATGATGCCGGGGGCGAATCACAGACCAAACCCGATTCGCCCGACAACCCTTCAGATCAGACACTGGAACCTTCAACTCGCGACATCTTGATTGAGGTTAAAGAAAAGAACACTGGTTCTGTGAATTTCGGCGTTGCGGTGGGTTCCGATTCCGGAATATTTGGCGAGCTTTCGCTGGTGCAGAACAATTTTGATGTCTCGGATTTCCCAGAATCCCTTCAGGAGTTATTTGCTGGCCGCGCGTTTCGAGGTGCGGGACAAAAGTTCAACGCAACGCTGAGGCCAGGCACGGAGTTGTTCCAATACGCGATGAGCATTACTGAACCGCACTTGCTGGACAGTGACTATGCCTTAACCGTGGGTGGGCAATTCCGCACTCGCGTCTACCAACGCTACGATGAGGAACGATTTGGCGGCAACGTTTCCATTGGTCGCCAATTCGGCGACATTTGGAATATCGCGCTTCAATCACGCATCGAGCAGATCACGCTCAGCAAGATCGATCCAGAATCGCCTACCGAAATTTTCGAAGATAAAGGTCCGGATTTGCTGACGGATGTTGGAATCAGCCTGACCAGGACCACGATTACAACCTTTACCCGCCCAGGCAAGGGCAGCCGACTGCAGCTTTCACTTGATCACTTCGGCAGTTTGGGCGGCGACTTTGATTTCACCACTGCCAACGCTGAATACACGGTGTACTTCACTGTTGATGAAGATTTCTTGGGCAGGATTTCAACGATCAAACTCACATCGCGAGTGGGTTACATTTTCGGCGGCCGCGCTCCGACCTATGAACGATTCTACTTGGGCGGCCGATCGTTCCGCGGATTTGACTTCCGAACGATTTCTCCCAAAGGCACACGAGCTGATAATGGATTGGCCAGCAAAGATCCAGTTGGCGGCGAATGGGAATTCTTTGTCGGTTCACAATATGAATTCCCGATCTTCGGGGATGCGCTCACCGGCGTAGCTTTCATGGATACCGGAACTGTTCAAGATCACGTAGGCTTCGATGAATACCGCGTATCTGTTGGTGCAGGCATTCGGCTCTACATCCCGCAATTTGGCGAAGTGCCTATCGCGTTCGATTTTGGCTTCCCGCTTCTGAAGAACGGCAATGACAAAGCACAGCTGTTCAGCTTTAGCGCCGAATTGCCGTTTTAAGAAAGCTTCTTCGTGGACATGTTGAGAACTCGATTTCAACTCGTGATTTTTGCAACTCTGATCGCGGCGGGATTTGCCATGCGATCACCGCTGCAAACGCATGTCCTGAAATGGCCACGTGGCAAAAGCAAATCATCTGAGAATTTATACGTTCCTCATTTTCATGCCACGATTGAGGACGTGATTCATGAAGTCAGCTCTTACCGCGATATCGATGGCGAAACGAGCCTTTTCAATTTCAGTGCTGAACTGCCGTTTTAGTCACTATCCGGCTGAAGTTTGTTCGCGAAATAATCTCCCTCGAATGCGGTTATCATGTTTCGCTCTTATAGCGGCCGATCTTTCTTGATGCCGTTTTTTGATTTGAAAGGATTTCCAATGACATCAATCTTCAAGCGATCTCGATTTTTTGTTAGCGCACTGGTTCTTAGCGCTGGCGCGGTTTTGGGTTACCAGGCTTTGGGCGCCGCAATGGCTGCAGGCCAACCAACCGCTGTAGTTACGGTGAATCTCTCCAAGGTGATTGAAAAACTTGATCAGCGCCGCGATGAAGAAGCCAACTTCAAAATCATGGTTGATGCCATGAAAGACGAAGACTCAAAGCAGCAGGATGACATCAAGAAAATGGAAGAAGATCTCAAGAAGATGAGCGATTCATCCGCCAAGGAAGATTTGCAGGAGAAGTACGCTTTGGCAGCCCTGAAATATCAATCGTGGAGCAAATTCAACAGCGAAAAACTTGATATTGAGTATTCGCTCATCCTTCGCGATTTGTATCAGGCGATCAAACTCGCGGTGGCGCAAATGGCGGCAAGCTCCAAGTTCGATCTGGTGTTGGTCGATGATTCGCAAGGCGAAGTGAATGCAAACCCTGATTCGAAGATTTCGCGCAAATCACAGATTGAACAGCAGATCGCGGGACGACGCATGCTTTTTGCCAATCCTGCAATCGATGTGACTGAAGACCTCATTGTTCGAATGAACAATGCCTACAAGGCCCAAGGCAAGGCTGCGGCAGCAGGTGCTCCGGCGCCCGCGGCCGGAGCAGCTGGCAAAACGACGAAGCCAAAAACTCCTTGACGACTTCGCCAGACCCGAATGAACTCGCCATACTCACAAGAGTGAGTATGGCGAGCGTGTTTTTGACTCGCCAATCGCGTTTCTGCCGATGGTTGAACCAGATTTTGCTCGCGCAGTACAATTTCGGCTTCATTTATTTTTCGAACGGCAATCAAATGCGCGTGCCGTCAACTTTTTGATCGAGGCAATCTTTCATGATTTATTCCATCACCCGCAAAAACCCCGCAACATTGGCGCTCCTCACGATTGTGGCCACTGTTTTCGCGTATGAAGTCATTGGCAATCGCACTGCTCCAGCTGCGCCGCCCGCAGCGCCAACTCCATCCAATCCAGCGCCCGCCACTGCGGTGGCGACATTTGACCTGGAAAAGTCTTTTAACGCGCTGCATGAAAAAAAATCTGCCGATGCTGAACTGCTCAAGCTCGCCGAAGCCATGAATACCAAGGGCGAAGAGCAGAGCAAGGCGATCAAGCAAATGCAAAAAGATCTGCAGGATCACCAGGAAGGCGCGCCCAAATGGCGTGAACTGAACGAAAAAATCGCGCAAGCAACATTGGACTACCGCGCGTACGTTGAATTTTGCAAAGCCAAGATTGACATTCAACGCGCTCGAACTTTAAAGAAAATTTATCTTCACATTCGCGAATCCGTGAAAAAACTCGCGGAAGAGCGCGGCATTGATGTCGTCTACGTAGACGATTCAATTGCTGAAATCCCGCCAGGCAATGAAGAAGAAACCAACCGCCAAATTTCTGCTCGGCGAATTGTGTATCGCAATCCGAAAGTTGACATCACCGAAGAATTGATTTCGCGGATGAACCAGTCGTTTCTCGACGCTGGTGGTGTTGTCCCGCCTCCACCTACTCCGGCCGCGCCGTCTTCTACCAACAAACCCTCCGCAGCGGCTGCACCTGCTAAGAGCAAAGATACTGCAACCGCACACGCAGGCGATGGAAATACTCCTGACGTCGCCGGCAAGAAACCGTGATTTCGCCTTGTAGTGATAAGGCTCGTTGCGCTTTTGCAACCTCCTATCAAATGGGATAGATGATCACTTCGACCAAAGAATTCTTAACGTCTGAACTTGCCCAACGCGTCAACGGAACGCTGCGCGGGCCAGGTGAAATTGTGATCACCGGTGTGCAAGCGATCGCCGACGCGGGTCCTAACGACATTACGTTCATCACGTCGGGAAAATACGGCTGGCAGTGGGGCAAATCGCGCGCGGCCGCAGCGGTGGTCACCAAAGGCGTTGAACCAACTGAAATTGAATCTGCCAAGCAAATTCGCCCGCTCATTTTTGTTCCAGACGCAGATGTTGCGATGATTCAACTGCTGGAATTATTTCAGCCGTTACCGCTCTTGCCCGAATTGGGAGTTCACCCGACAGCATTTGTGCATCCCTCAGTTTCGTTGGGTAAGGGAGTGCGCATTGGACCGCACGTCAGCATCGACGCAAACTCATCAATCGGTGACGGCGCGGTTCTTTTCGCTGGCGCCCAAATCTACCAGCAAGTGCAAATCGGAGCCGGGTCAATCATTCATGGCTGCGCTGTCATTCAGCACAATTGCAAAATCGGGCGGGGAGTTATTCTGCATCAAAATGTTTCAATCGGGGCAGATGGCTTTGGATATCGCCCAAACCCGAACGGCGCTGGATTGCTGAAAGTGCCCCATATTGGCAACGTGATCATCGAAGATGGTGTGGAAATCGGCGCAAATACATGTGTTGATCGGGCAAAGTTTGGGTCCACTATCATTGCCGCCGGAGCCAAACTCGACAATCTTTGCCAAATCGGCCACAACGCGCGGATCGGTCGATGTACGGTGATTGCCGCATGCGCGGCCATCTCAGGCTCTGTAATAATCGGCGATGGCGTGCAACTAGGCGTCGCTGTAGGCGTTTCTGACCATATCACCATAGGGAACGGCGCCAAGATTGGCGCTCTGGCATTTGTGATGCGCGACGTGCCCGCGGGTGAAACATACCTGGGCTACCCAGCGGATGAGGCGCAATCCGTATTGCGTCAGTGGGCTAGTGTCCGTAAACTACCGAGCCTCGTGCGGCGGTTCGCGCGTCAAGCGCAAATGGACGAGCGACCTTAGAGCCAAGAGGTTGGAAGGCTGAGTCAGATTAAGAACGCGATTGATTCTTGTTTTTTCACGCGCGCTATTTCTGAACACAAAAAGCTGACTGATTCCGCTATCTGGCCTTTGAATTCCGACTTCTGCTCTTTTTATCATGCTTCAATCGCTCGAAGAACCCAAAGCACCACCCATCGCCGTTGCTGACCTGACTGCGCCCAAGACCAGACAGCATACGTTGGCGGAACCGGCAACGGTTCGAGGCAAAGGCTTACTTTTGGGTGAAGATGCCACAGTGACCATTCGGCCCGCACCGGTCAATCATGGCATCATCTTTCTTCGAACAGATCTCAATCCACCGGTCGCCGTTCCAGCTAACGTGAACAACGTTGTTGAACGAGCGCGCCGCACAACATTGAAGGTTGGCACAACCACCATAGAAACCGTCGAACACTGCATGTCGGCGTTTGCGGGTTTGCGGATCGATAATGCACTGATTGAGATCAACGGCCCAGAGTTGCCATGTGGCGATGGTTCGGCAGCTCCCTTTGTTGAACCAATCCTTCGCGCAGGCGTCATTGAACAAGATGCCCTGCGGCGTGTGTTTAAGGTGACAGATCCAATTGTCATTGAAGACGACGACGCGATGCTTGCGGCATTTCCTGTCAAGAACGATGAATTCAAACTCATTTTCGATTTGGACTACGGCAGCAACTCGCACCGCATCAAGCGCCAATCGCAGGCTTTCGAATTTAACAATGGCAATTACCAGCATGAGCTCGCCCGCGCTCGCACCTACAGCCTGCGTGAAGAAGCCCAAGCCCTGTGGGAGCGTGGCATGTGCCGCCATCTCACGCCCAAGGATGTCCTTGTCATTGGCGATGAGGGCCCCATTGACAATGCATACCGATTCGAAAATGAACCTGTCAGACACAAAATCGTTGACCTGATGGGTGATCTGTATTTGATTGGCGGCGAAGTGCATGGCCGCTTCGTCGCGCACCGTTCGGGGCACTCACTGAATCGGCGGATGTGTTTGAAGATTTTGGAGCAAGCTGAAATTCGCCGTCGTGCTGACTTGGCCATGCGAGGCCGCACCCTCGATATTCGCTCGATTCAACGCATCATGCCGCATCGTTATCCAATGCTTCTGGTTGATCGGGTGGTGGAAATTGATGGCGATCGGCGTGCGGTTGGCATCAAGAATGTCACGATCAATGAGCCATTCTTTGAGGGACATTACCCTGGCACGCCGATTATGCCCGGAGTTCTTTTGGTGGAAGCAATGGCTCAACTGGGCGGTCTGCTCATGAGCCAGAAGCTTGAGCACACGGGAAAAATCGCAGTGCTGCTAAGTTTGGATAAAGTAAAGCTTCGCAGGCCAGTGACGCCTGGCGATCAAGTCATTCTGGAAGCTGAGGCCGTTCAAGCCAAGGCTCGCACCGGAACGCTTCGTTGCAAAGCGTTTGTTGGTTCAAAACTGGCTGCCGAAGCACAGATTCGTTTCATGATGGTCGATTCAGAACAAGAATGATTGGATAATAAGTCAACATGACTTGGAAAGTGTTAACTCTAGCTGGAACCGAATGCTGACTTTTTGACTTTTGGATTTTCGCCCTTGCCTACCGTTCACCCCACAGCCATAGTTGATCCCACCGCGCACCTTGCGGCTGGCGTAAGAGTCGGCCCGTATTGCGTGATTGGACCAGATGTGAGCATCGGTGAACGAACCGTGCTTTACAACCATGTTGCGATCCAAGCCCTAACGGAAATTGGTTGCGATAATGAGTTTTATCCCTTCTCCGTCATCGGCGCTGATCCGCAGGATCGGAAATACAAAGGTGAGCGAACCACCCTCATCATTGGCGATCGCAATAAAATTCGAGAGCACGTGACAATCCACCGTGGGACTGGTAACGGCGGCGGAAAGACATGTGTTGGCAATGGCAACCTCATCATGGTCGCCGTGCATGTCGCCCACGATTGTTGGTTAGGCGATGATATTTGCATCGCCAATCAAGTCATGCTCGCTGGTCACGTGCGAATTGAAGATGGCGCGAACATCGGCGGCGGCGCGGGGTTGCATCACTTTGCCACCGTTGGTTCATGTGCGTTCGTAGGCGGCCTGGCGCGTATCACCAAAGATGTGCCGCCGTTCATGATTGTTGAGGGAAATCCTGCCGAAGTGCGAGCCATCAACTCAATTCAAATGACTCGCCGGGGCTATAGCGCTGAACATATTGAGGCGGTCAAAGACGCATACAAGCGGCTGTATCGCGACAATGGGGCGCCCATGTCAGACAAGCTTGTCGATCTCAAGCGCGAATATTGCCACATTCCTGCGGTGGTTCAATTATGTGATGCTCTCTTTGCCGCAGCAGAAGGTGTGCATGGGCGAGCATTAGAAGTTCGCCGCATCGATGATAAGCGGTTTACGCCTGTGGAAGCGGCTGTTTGAAATCGCGCCAATGCTGAAAATGGATGAATGACTTGGCGTGTCGTGGAAAGACGATAGGTCTTTATTCAACACATCTGAGTGCGGGGAATGAACTGATTTCGCACGTTACCGCCAACGCGAAGGTTAACATTCTTTCGTTCTCGAGACACAAGAGCGCACTCCCCGCGCCGCATTCTGTTGCTTATTCATCTTCAAGCAACTCTTCCTCGTCATCAAGCTCTTCATCGTCATCGTCATCCAGGAAGTCATCATCTTCCTCATCGCCTAGATCAAGGTCATCTTCGTCATCAAGAAAGTCTTCATCGTCTTCTTCATCGTCTTCTTCCCAAGCCAGGGGCTGCAAGGGCAGCGCTTCCAGAAGTTCTGAATCGCAAAAGGATACATGTGCGTCGGCGGCGGGCTGTTCGAGCACGGCGGTAGTTGAATAATTAATAGATGACATTGAATTGGACATGGCTGAAACCAAACGAGTTGAACGACGCATAGCGGAAACTCCCAAAGGCAAGCACTTAAGGTCTTTGCGGGCCGTATTGGATCGATTCCACCGCCGTTGTCAACCCCCTCCTGCACCTGATCTTAAGGACGATTTTTCTGCCTGAAATCAACGAATGATGAAATGCTGCATTCCATGCATCGAACAATGTCAGTTTCACACCCGGCTCAAACTCAGCGGCGCTTCTAAAAGACTGCAAATACAGCATTTTGGTGCAGTTCTCCTCACCAACTCTCCATCCGGGCCCCATAACTCCATCGCCCGCTCGCTCTGATTGATTGGCCACCCAACGCTATCGATTGTTTCGAATCAATCTTCAGAAATGGGCAAGCCGCAAGCAGCCGCGTCCAGATACCACTTCAGCTCACCATTCAAAGGAGTCACACCCACGATGGGAACTTCACTGACTGATTCGCGGCCGCTGGCGACGCGCTTGACCATCGCCGCCTTGCTTTGACCCGTAATGAGCACAGAAACGAAGCGAGCAGAATTGAGGAGCGGAAAAGTCATGGTCACACGCTTTGGCGGATGAACCACCGCATGAAAATTGAATCGCATCAAGCGATGTTTTTCATGCAGAGGCTCGGTATTCGGAAACAGACTCGCGGTATGACCATCAACCCCCATGCCCAATAGAACATAATCCAATCGATCCTGACCCTTCTCCCGCCAGGCGAGGGTCTCGCGGATCTGATTCTCATATTCGACATCGGCAGTTGGCGACATCGCGAAGATCGGATGAACCTGCTCCTGGGGAATATCCGCGTGGTCGACAATCGTTTCGTTGATCATCCTGAAATTTGAATTCGGGTCATCAAATGGAACGCATCGTTCATCAACAATCCACAAATGAGTGCGGCGCCACGGCAACCGCCGATAATTCGGGTCGTACATCAAACGCTCGTAAAGCGGTTGTGGCGTTGATCCGCCCGAAAGTGCAAGGTGGAAATCACCAAACTGCCGCACGCAATTCTCTGCATGAACAACAAGGTCAGCTGCGACTTTATCGATCAGCTCATCAACACTTTCAGTGACAATTACATCACCTCGCAGAGGCGGGCCGACGAGTTTGGTTTCGAACAACTCAAATGGCTCAAGTTGATGTTCTGAACTGCCGCCGCTCGCGGGCCTGAACCCGTCAGTACGAGGTCGAGGTTGAGGGCGCGATTCGCTCATGCGTCTGGTTCATGATTGCATGGTTGAGACGGAAATGCCAGTTCCAAGGGCATAATTCAGTGGTTTGGCGTATTCCGCAATGCCGGCAACCTGGAACTTCGCTGCATACATGTAGCCGATCTGACGCTACGATTACTGTATGAGCACGGTCCACAATCCAAAGTCGCATACATCTTCAGCGAAAGTCATTCCTTCAAAGCCCGATCCGGAAACCGTCACTATTTCCGGCTACATCGTTGATGAAGTGTATAACCCCAAATCGGTTCCCGTCACAGATCCCAGCAATCCCACCCAGCCGCATCCGCGAATAGCTCAACCCGGGCAGTTCCCTTATACGCGTGGCGTGCACAAGGGCATGTACCGCGATCGCCTTTGGACCATGCGCCAGTTCGCGGGTTTTGGATCTGCTGATGACACCAACAAGCGATTCAAATACCTCCTGGAAAACGCAAAGGGAACGAAAGCGAACACCGGCCTTTCAACCGCATTCGATCTTCCAACGTTGATGGGCCGTGACAGTGATGATCCGCTTTCAGCAGGCGAAGTCGGCCGTTGCGGCGTGGCAATTGACACCATCGAAGATATGCATCGCCTGTATGCAGATATTCCTGTCGATGAAGTGACGGTGAGCCAAACCATCAACGGACCCGCAGCTGTGATCTGGGCCATGTACCTTGGCATGGCCAGGCAGCGCGGCATGGATTGGAAAAACATCGGCGGCACACTGCAAAACGACATCTTGAAAGAGTTTCACTCGCAGAATGAATTCATCTATCCACCAGAAGCTTCGGTGAAATTGGTGATCGATACGATTGAATTCGCAACGCACAACACGCCGAAGTGGAACAGCGTTTCGATTTCGGGTTATCACATTCGCGAAGCCGGTTCCACCGCAACGCAAGAACTGGCGTTCACGCTTCGCGATGGAATGGAATACGTTGAATGGTGCATGAAGCGCGGCTTGGATGTCGATTCCTTCGCGCCGCGGCTTTCGTTCTTCTTCAACTCGCATAACGAATTCTTCGAGGAAATCTGCAAGCTGCGTGCAGCGCGGAGAATCTGGGCACACGCAATGAAGGAGCGTTACGGCGCGAAGAATGATCGATCATTGCTGATGCGAACCCACGTGCAGACCGCGGGTTGCTCGCTTACTGAGCAACAGCCGCTCAACAACATCATTCGTGTTGCCTACCAGGCGATGGCGGGCGTGCTAGGCGGTTGCCAATCGTTGCATACAGATTCAATGGATGAAACGCTGGGCTTGCCAACGGAAACTGCGGTCCGGGTTGCGCTGCGCACACAGCAGATTCTCGCCCACGAAACAGGCGTGCACCGCACGGTTGATCCCTTAGGTGGAAGCTGGTTCGTGGAAGCGTTGACCGATCAAATGGAAAAGGACGCCAACGAAATCATCAAGACCATTGATGATATGGGTGGCGTAGTTGAAGGCATTCACAAGGGTTATTTCCGTCGCGCGATTGCTGAAGCTTCATATCGCTTCGGCCAGGAAATGGAGGCAGGCGACCGCATTATCGTCGGCGTGAACGCATACGAAGAAGGCAACGATGATAAGCAAGTCGAAATCCTTCAGATCCCACATGAACTGGAAGGCGAGCAATGCGATCGCTTGTCGCGCTTCAAGAGGAGTCGCAATCAAGATGCAACGAAGCGCGCGCTCGATGCAATCCGCAACGCAGCACGGCATAATGAAAATGTAATGCCAAGTTTGGTCGAAGGCGCAATGAACAATTGCACGCTTGGCGAAATGGTGCAAGCGCTCGCGGATGTGTATGGGAGGTATACTGGTGGGCCGGAGTGGTGATAGAATCTTTTCGATGAATTCACTTCTCGCAGAAAATCTCTCAAAGTTGGAGGCGTTGTGTCGAAAACACAACGTCAAGAACCTTTTTTTGTTTGGGTCAGCGCTTCGAGACGATTTTGATTCCACGAAAAGTGATCTGGATTTTCTCGTTGAGTTTGAGAACTTGCCTGAGGGTCAGCGCGCTGATGCCTACTTTGGATTGCTCGAGGAGCTTGAATTGCTCTTTCATCGTCGCATTGATCTGATCACGACTTCTGCTGTAATGAATCCGTATTTCCAAGCATCGCTGTTCAACACGCGAGTGCCACTTTATGCCGCCGCGTGATGTACGCATGTACTTGTCAGATATTCTTGGATCGGCTCGACATATTCAATCCGTGACCGAAGGAAAATCACTCGAGAATTATTTGAGCGATCTCAATCTACGCCTCATTATTGAGCGCAGCTTTGAAATCATCGGCGAAGCATTGCGTCAGGCCATTGATGTCGAACCATCACTCGAGGAATCAATTGGAAATGCACGCCGCATCATCGGTCTTCGAAATATATTGATCCATGGGTATCACATGATCGATCACTCAATCGTTTGGGATATTGTCGTTTCATATCTCCCCGGCTTGGTGGTTGACATTGAGCGCGAACTTGAGTCGCGCGCCTGAACGCGCCTCGCTGGCGCTTCGGCCTGGTGAAGATTCAATCCACCCGCCCCGCGCCCGGCGGCAGCAGTGTCGCAATCACCGTCAACCCGCCCCTGACCTTGTCGCCCTTCTTCACATGCACGATCACATCCTGCGGCCGGGGCAGAATCAGTTCAGTGGTTGAGCCGAACTTGATCATGCCGAACTTCTGGCCACGCTTCAAGTGATCGCCTGGTTTGAGCGGACAGACGATTGCGCGGGCGAGCATGCCGGAAACCTGGCGCACGCCGATGCGCTCTTCACGCCCATCTAATTTGATCTTCATCGAAATCAAATTGCATTCGTTCACATTCGCGGATTCTTCCGTCTGCGCGTTCAGGAATTTGCCGGGTGCATGTTTAAGCGCAACGACTTCCGCATCGAATGGACTGCGATTGATGTGTACATTCAAAACACTCAGGAATATACGAATGATCTTGGCGGGCGCGCCCCCCACTGCTTCGTGTGCTGGAACATCCAATACCGCAGACACCACGCCATCTGCAGGACTTAAAAACACGTTTGCATTCAGATCAGTTCGAATGCGTCGAATCGGATCGCGGAAGAAAGACAGCAATCCCAGCCCCAACGCAATCACCACGACCATCACAACCAAACTCCACGTGGTATGGATCCAGTAGAAAACGCTCGCAAGCGCAACCGTCACAAGCAGGATAGGTAACCAGACACGTAGGCCATAGGGAGTTAGGGGCATGAAGTAGGATAAGCCAATTCAACGAATCAGATCAAAACTCAGAATGCCCGGGCCAATCACTGTTGGTGATCGGCCCGGGCATTTCATTTTCATATCATTTGAATCCAGAAGAATTATTCGCTCGCCTTGCCAAGGAATAATCCCATCAAACCAAAGATGATTGTCACACCAAGCAATCCGCCGGCCCAGAACCACAGGTGATCATCAGCAGCAATCATCGTCGCCAACTGAGGAGTTGAGCCGCGAACACCCACCACAGCCATAATGGCAACGCAAATCATCGCCGCCATCGCGCCGATTAACAACCCTGCGCCCAAACCTGAACCCGCCCCATCATACGTTTCAACCATCACGGGCATGGCAATGCCAGGTCGACGAATTTCATCGGCTGCCGCATCAGCGCCGGCCGCCTCAAACAGACCTGACGCATTTGCCGGAATGTCAATGTTATCTTCGCTTGAATACACCTCTTCAAGCAACTCAGCACCCAGTGATGTGTCATCGCTTTCGCGAGTCAGGTCCAGCAAACCGCTTCCGGAGCCAACTGATTCCAAACTCAGCTCATCATCCACAGTTTCGCCGCCGACCTGAGTTTCACCGGAAATTGCATCGGAGGACGTCATGCCATGATCGGTATCGAACACGCTGATGCCGGTGCCTTCACGCGAATCGGCAAGACCGAGTCCTGTGCCCGTGCCACTGGAATCTTTCAGGTCAAGACCTGAACCTGTGAGACCAATCGCCGAACCACCTGCCGATGTATCTTCCAATTCAAGATGCACTTCGCCGGACTCTTCATCGCTGCCCGCTAGAAGGTCGATCTGATCGACCTTAAACATGAGCTTGTCGCGATCGCGAAACTCCTGAATCTGGCCACTCTTGGCCATCTGCTTCACTTCATCCGGTGACTTGTGCAGCTTCGAGGCGACTTCTTCCAATGTATAGAACATCTTGGCCATGACATAACTCCGGCGATTCACACGAGGTGCGACAAACAAAAAATGAGCCCGAAGGCCCATCCTTGGATTGTTTACGCTACCAAATCGCCGCGGTTCCGGCAAGATAGACGATTCGCTCGTTGCCTGAGGCTTTCCAGCTTGTTGGCCGCCCCCCCAAAGTCAACTCCAGTGGTTAATCACCACGAGAAGGTCATCCGGTCCTACAGCGCCGTTTCCGCCAGTGGGCGCCAAATCTGCTGGACAAGGATTGGGCGCGGGCGGGCAGGCGCCCCAGGCGGCAATGACCGCCATCAGATCATCTACATTCACAATGCCATTGCCATTCACATCGCCCGGGAGCGTGGTGGATCCAGCCTGATAATCCTGGTTGCAGCCATTCTCGCCATACGTCATGTATTCACCTTGTGAGGGATATCGCCACGTTGTGCCCGAGGCGCTCACCACTTCAAAGTGATAAGGCCTGCACCCCGAGGAGGTTGCCATGGTCTTTTCATAAGTGCCCCGCGCTGCAGCGCCCATGTGAAGATTCATCGCGTAAGCCGTGCCTTGCACAACCAGTTTCACACTTTGAGGTGCGCCAGCTTGCGCAGATGGTTCATACATATCAACCAGGAACCGAACGTTTCCGGTCGATGGAAATACATGTGACCCCGCAACGACAGGTGAAGTCACCGTGAAATTGCGCGTGCCCATGTCTTGCACCCAATACTTGCCGTAAGTCGAAGTTGAACTAAAGGCGTACCCAATTCCCAACTCACGCGATGCGGTGCTCATGATGTTGTCGCGGTGACCTTGCGAAAGCAACCAGCCGACCATGACTTCCAACGGCCCCTGATAACCTGCAGCGATATTTTCGCCGGTGGGTGAACCGGTGTATCCGGCGTTGGCGATACGTTGCACCCAGGTTGTGCCATCCTGACTCACATGCGAAAAATAATTATGCGTGGCCATGTCAACCGCATGATTGCGCGATGCGATGTTGAGTTGCGCATTCCAATACAACGGCGCCACGCCCGACCCGGTCAAAATTGAACTGTTACCCGCAGGCAAGTACGTGTCGCGATATTGAGATGGCGCCATGCGAACGGCATTGGTCAGCGTGAGGACTGCTCGCTCTTGATAGCTCGGCTGCCCGTTGACAGGGACACCTTCTGCCGCGAAAGCACCGGAAACAACCAAGCCCAACAATGACATTCCTAATGCAAAGGCCAAGGATCGTGAACGTGCAGGTCGAGCCAAACCGAATGAACAATCATGGTTCTCGGACATGGTGAAATCCTCATTGAAAGTTGGAGTGATGGATTTAGCTTGAATGCAAGACACACATTGCAACGTCATCAGGCGCTCCTAAACCCCCGGTTAACCCAGCTGCAAAGCGGTCCCCAGAACTCCCTATGCAACCAGAAATCCTCAGCGCCTCCATTTACCTTAAGTACTGTCGACACAAAGGTTTACCGATATTTACGGTGAAGGGCTTTCCAGCACATTGGGATCCTAAGCTTAGAATTCCACGTGGACAAGTTGTCGC
>JADMIO011089268.1_pt1 | contig 128695 bp, 115 predicted proteins | sample 8958161 | NCBI WGS metagenome assembly JADMIO01 (sample SAMN16585339, study PRJNA669376) | soil metagenome | isolation source: Crop rotation soil | place: USA: Cullars Rotation, Alabama | collected 2011
CGCGACAACTTGTCCACGTGGAATTCTAAGCTTAGGATCCCAATGTGCTGGAAAGCGATTCGGCCGTCAAGACCATTTGTGTTTGAGGGCGATTCCGAGTTCGATAGCCATTTCATCCGAAACACCCGTCCCACATCGTCACGTTGACCTCATCAGCCAATTACAGGTAAACAAGGAGCATGAAACTCGCATTCATCGGCTTGGGGAACATGGGCGCCCCCATGGCACGCAATCTGCTTCACGCCGGACATCAGGTCACCGTCTACAACCGCACGCCCTCAAGGGCCAAAGCACTCGCTCCCGGCGGCGCGCGCGTCGCCGATTCGATCCCGGACGTTGTGCGGGACGCCGAAATTGCCATCACCATGCTCGCCGATGACGCCGCGATGAACGACGTTCTGGGTAGCGGCTTTGTCGGCGCGCTGCCTCGCGGCGCTATTCACATGGGGATGAGCACCACCAGCGTCGAGCTGTCCCGGCAACTGTTTGGGCTGCATGATTTCGGGCATCAGGCGTTCGTCGCCTCCCCGGTGCTCGGCCGTCCCGAGGCCGCTCATGCCGGCAAGCTATGGCTGATCATGGCTGGCGCTGCAGCTAACGTTGAACGCTGCCGGCCGATCGTGGATGCGTTGGGGCGAGGCTACACCGTTGTCGGCAGCGAGCCATGGCAGGCGAACATGGTGAAGATCGCGATGAATTTTACCCTCGCCTCCATGCTGGAGACGCTCGGCGAAGCTTTCGCACTGATCGGCAAGTCTGGTGTCGATCCCTTGCGATTCCTGGATGTCGTGAAGAATCTGTATCAGTCACCGGTCTACAACAACTATGGCGCGATCATCGCCGACCGGCAGTTTGAGCCCGCCGGCTTCCGCATGAAACTCGGACTGAAAGACGTCAAACTGGCCTTGTCGGCGGCCGAGGCGGAGAATGTGGCGATGCCCCTGGCGTCGGTGCTACGCGATCATTTCCTCGAAGGCATCGCCCGGGGATACGCCGATCGCGACTGGTCGGCGATCGCCCAGGTGCTGGAGGAGCACGCAGGTTACATACCGCTCACAGCCACAAAACCGGCTGGCGAATCGGGAAGTTCCGAATGACCTCTTCCACCGCAGGATCCGGATTGAGCGTGCGCCAGAGTTTCAGATAATCGTCGTTGCCATAGGCCACGCCCGCGAAGACCAGGCTCGGCTGTCGCACGGGGAAGTCGTCGAAGTGCATCACGTCCTTCGGATACGGCCAGCTCTTCTTGTCCTTGATATAGGGATATAGGAACGCGACGGCTCTGCGCAGGCCTCGGCCGTCGGGCAGTTCGAATCGCCAAAGGTTCTCCTGTTTGGTGGAGAGAATCTGACACACTGCGGCCATCGCATCCAGATTGAAAATCGAATAGCTGTTATGGTTTGGTGCGCTTGAGTTCCAGGGGGAAACCGCCGTCGGGGGCATCTGGTCTGGAATCAGGACGGTTTTGAGACGATTGCGACACCACGCCAGTTGATCGTTGTTGCACGTCAAGTGCGCGAAGGCGGTTGCATCACCCAGCAGGTGCCGTGATTGTTCTTGGCGTCGCGCTCGTCAGTGCCGTATTTGTGCGTGGTCAGCCACTGGATATAGTCGGCGAACCACGCCCGGACGGCTTTCATGTCAGCAGCGCCGATTCCGCTGCGCTCTTCCAGGATCTGGCCCGCACGTGCGACTTCCACCAGATGGATTGTGTCGATGATGCCGGTGCCACGGCCCGTGTAGCGCCCGTGGATAGCCTGCGAAAATTGCAGGTTCGGATTCATGCGCGAGGCGTAATCGATGAACCACGCGCGCAGATGTTCACGGCATGATCGGCATACTCGCGGTCGCTGACGCCGCCGCCGTCACAGTGATGGGACCTTCAGTGAGATATCGATCGGCGGCTTTCAGCACACGGCTGCGCTCGAGGACAACGATGTCGAATTCTTTGGATCGCGCCAAACGGGCGAGTCCGACACCGCATGCCGCGGATCGCATAAAATCTCTACGAAGCATAGCCTCCACCATAGCGCTCTTATGATTCGCACACTCGCCATTTCCTCTTTGCTCGCCGCCGCCGCCGCGGGCCAGACCGCACCCATGGGCGCCGGGCGCGACCAACGTGAAGCCCTCAAGGTGAACGAAGCCATCTACCAGGGCATCGGCTTCGGCAACACCTTCCTGGTGACGACGCCCGCGGGCAACGTCATCATCGACACGTCGTCTCCGGCCTCCGCGCCCCGGCATCTGAAACTGCTCAAGGCGGTGAGTCAGGCGCCGGTGAAGTACATCATTCTCACTCACGGGCACGGCGACCACATCGGCGGCGTCTCGCAATGGAAGGAGCCCGGCACCGAGATCATCGCGCAGCGGCAGTTTGTGGATTTCGCCCACTATCAGCATCGGCTGCAGGGCTTCTTTGCGCGGCGTAACGCGGCGCAATTCTCGATGCCGGTGCGCGAGATCGGAGCCTGGGAGGGGAACTACGGAGCCAAGACGGTCGCCACCATTCTGTTCGACGATACGTACAAGTTCTCGCTCGGCGGCGTGGACTTCGAAATCTTCCGCACACCAGACGAAACGCCGGACCATCTCACCGTCTGGATCCCGCGGTATAAGGCTGTCTTTGTCGGAGACAACTACTACGATTCGTTTCCGAACATGTACACGCTGCGCGGAACCATGCCGCGCTGGGCGCTCGAATACGTGAGTTCCCTCAACAAAGCCATGTCGCTGAAGCCGGAGATCCTGCTGCCGAGCCACGGCCAGCCGGTAAAGGGCAATGCCGAAATCACTCGCCGCGTGACCCGTTATCGCGATGCCATTCAGTATGTGCATGACGAAGTGGTGAAGGGCATGAACGCCGGGAAGGACGTGTACACATTGATGCGTGAAGTGAAACTGCCGAGAGAACTGGAAGTAGGCGAAGGCTACGGCAAGTTGACCTGGTCGATCCGCGGAATTTACGAAGGATACGCCGGTTGGTTCGATCTGCGGCCGGAGACTCTGTTCGAGACGCCGGTCTCCACGGTGTATCCGGACATGGTTCGATTGGCGGGCGGGCCGGAAGCGGTCGGCAAGCTGGCGGCGGAGAAACTTGCGGCCGGCAAGGCCGTCGAGGCGCTGGATCTGACAGGAGTGGCTTTGGCGGCGGATCCTGCGAATAAAGCAGTCCTGGCTGTTCGGCTGCAGGCCCTTGAAAAACTGAATGCCGAATCCAAGAACAGTAACGAGCGCGGCTGGCTGGACTATGCAATTCAGCAGGTCAAGACCGCGCAGGGCGGCGCTTCCCGCTAGGATCCTATTTCTTTTTCTTCATCGGCGCCAGCCGCTTGTGCAGATCGGCGGCCGCGGGATCGGGCGGCGGCGGAATCATCAGCCGCGTCAGGAACTGCAAGCCTTCGGTCAATCGCGGCCGGATCGTCCGGCCCACATGGTCGGCTCCGTGCACCAGATGATATTCGTGAGGGATCTTGTGCTTCCAGTAGATCTGGTGCATGAACTCGGTCGCCTCGTCGAGTCCGAATGCATCCTGATCGCCGACATCTATGTAGATTCCGATGCCCGATTTGCGGATCTTTTCGGGATTCCTGTCAACAATTGTTGCGGGGTTGTTAGCTGCCCAGTATTGGGTGTCCAACGGTTTTCCGAAGATCGTCTGCATGATTTCATCGGATCTCCAGAACCGATGGCGCGGCAGAATATCCTTCCACTCCAGCACCGGATCCACGCCGGGTTCGAGCGCGGCCAGTCCCGCGAACTTCTCCGGATACTTCATCCCCATGCGCAGCGAGCCCATGCCGCCCATCGAAATCCCCGAAAGATAGACGCCCTGGCGTCCGGGCCGCAGCTTGTATTTCTCCCGCATGTATTCCAGAAACGGACCGGTGAGCAACGTTTCATAGCGGTGCGATCCGTCCTTGTAGTCCATGTAGAACGAGCGCTCACAGTCCGGGGTCACCACCACCAGCTTCGGCAGCTTACCGGCGTTCCACAGTTCATCGAAGACCGACTTCTGCTTTTTCAGAAATTCGTTGTCGCCCCCACCGCCGTGAAGAAAGTAGAGCATCGGCACCGGCTGGGCGAGCGAATCGTAGCCATCCGGCAGCAGCACGGTGTAAGACAGTGGCTTCGGAATCAGCTTGGTTTCGAATTTTCCCGTGGCAAGACGACTCTCGGGATACGCGACACAGACCGAAATAAACGCCAACGAAGCGCGGCACAGCGATCCGAGTGTGAGTTTCATTCCGAATCATACTATCACCGATTGAAGATAACCATCGATAGCATTTCTTTGTTGCGGATCGGGCGATTAGAATAGCCAGGGGAGAACCGCATATGCGAATGTTGCTCGGTCTATTGCTGATTGCGGCGCCAGCCGCCTGGAGCCAGGCCATGGTCGAATACGGTTTGGGAGCCGCGGCCGCCGGGACTGCCGGAGGCGCGAGCGCCGCTTCCCGGGGGATCGCCGGCGTATTCTCGAATCTGGCCAACACCCTCAACTCGACAACCGGTCAGGCGACCACCGCCGCCTCCGCGACAACGGCGCCTGCCAAAGCCGCAACCGCGAAACCCAAAGCCGCTGCAACACAACCCGCCACCACACCGAGTGCAGCGGCGCCCGCGCCCGAGAAGCCCGCGGTCGCCTACGAGGATGCCGCCGGAATCAAAGTGGGGATGGAGGAGGCCGAGATGATCAGCCGGTTCGGCGAGCCCACCATGAGAGTCACCAGCGGAAACAGCGGAGCATCGCTCTCTTATGAAAACAAGGAGCGTGTGGTCGATGTGGAGACGCGCGGCGGCAAAGTGTATTCGGTACGCGTGAAAAACCGGACGCGCCAGGCCGCGGTGGTAATGTTGCAGTAGGCTGGGCTACCTGCCCGAGGATCCGAAGCCGCCGGTTCCCCGCTGCGATGCGTTTAGTTCGGTTTCTTCCCACTCGATCGCTTCGTAGCGCGCAATCACCATCTGTGCGATGCGGTCGCCGGCGCGAATGCGATAAGGCTCGCGCCCGAGGTTCAACAGGATCACCCGAATTTCGCCGCGATAGCCGGGATCTATGGTGGCGGGACTATTCGGCAGGGTGATCGCATGCTTGAGCGCCAACCCGCTGCGCGGCCGGATCTGCGCTTCGAAACCCGCCGGAAGCTCGATCGTCAGGCCGGTCGGCACCAGCGCGGGTGTGCCGGGCTCCAGTACCACGTCTTCGAGCGCGTGCAAATCGAGGCCTGCGTCCTCCGCCGGCCCGTGCGCATAGGTGGGCAGGATAGCGCGTTCCGATAATCGATGGAGCTTGATACGCAATCCGTTATGATAGCCATTTCATGGCGGCCATTTCATCCCAGAACAAACCGAAACGCGTGATCACGGTGGCGCCGATGCCTCCGGAAAAATGCGCGTACGCGCTGGCTCGCTACAGCCGGTCGCCCGATTCCATCCGTCAAAGCCTGGAATGGGTGCGCACCCACGACTCGCAAAAGTTTTTGGAGAGTTTCTACTTCCAGTACGGCCACGCCTCCATCGCCGACCTGGGGCATGCGGTGATGTGTTTCGAGGGGATATCCGAGATCGCGGCGACCGAGATCGAAGAGGAGTCGCTCTGGGACGGCCAGGCGAAGTCGTCGCGCTATCAGGATTTTTCCAAACAGGGCTTCATCACCCCGCCGGAACTGGAGGGCGAATGCGGCGCCGCGTATCGGGAGGCGGGCCAGAATCTGCTGCGCGCCTACGCGGAAGTAAATGCGCGCGCGTTCGAGTGTCTCGCCGAACGCCTGCCCAGGCCGGAGGACATGAAGCCGGACGCATACAAGCGCAACCTGGCCGCGCGCGCCTTCGACGTGGCGAGGTATCTGCTGTTCTGGGGCGTGCCCACGAACGTGGGGCAAGTGACCAGCATCCGCACGCTGGAGAAACAGATCCGCCGGTTGAAGAGTTCGGAGTACGCCGAGGTGCGCGAACTTGGCGACGAGATCGCACAGGCGTGCGCGGCGCCGCCCGATTGCGTGCTGGATGAGACTGCCACGCAGGAGCCTTTAGCGCCGACGCTGGCCCGTCATGCCGATCCGGACGAGCACGCCCGGCGCGCGCATGCGGATCTCTTCCGATGGGCGGAGCAAAACCTGCCGCCGGCCACGGGCGTGGCGGTGGACGAGATCGATCTCCTACGGCCCGCGAACACGGCTGCCGATATCGTAGCGACGCTGCTCTATCCCGTTACCGATCGCCCGTTTCGGGAGCTGTACGAAATGGCCTGCGGGTGGAGTGCCGGACGCCGGGCTCAAGTTATCGATGTGGCGACGCAATCCCGCACCCGTCGCGACGACCTGCTGGCGGAGTTTCGCGGCGGTCTGTACGTGTACGACATCGTCATGGACATCGGCGCCTATCGCGATCTGCACCGGCATCGGCGCTGCCAGAAATTTCGCCAGGCGTATTCCGGCAAGCTGGGTTACGACACTCCCGATCTGGTAGCGCAGGCCGGCGTCACGGAGCCTTTCCAACGAGCCATGCAAGCTGCTTTGGATGCGGCGCACCACTTGCCCGCGCCGGGCGCGCACTACCTGCTCCCGTTCGGTGCGCGATCGCGTTTCCTGTTCAAAATGGATTTCGCCGAGGCGGAGTACATCGCGCGGGTACGCAGTGGGGTCAAGGGACATTTCAGCTATCGCAAGGTCGCCTGGGAGATGAAGCAGAAGATGCAGCAGTTGGAGCCGGAACTGGGCCGTCTTATCGAAGCTACGCCGCCCTGGGTGGAAGATCCGCTAAAGCGATAACCCGTGTGGAGTCACACCCTCGTCATTTTGCAACTGTCTTCTGGAGACTTGCCCCCACAACTCGTGCTATAGTTTAGGTTTGTAGACTCTGCCAGGTTTCCCACCTTAGCCAGTCCGCATTTCTGAACAAACTTTACACTGAATGAAAACTTTTTCTGAACTACCTCTCTGCACCCAGTTGCAACGAAATCTGGCCAAATATAAGTTCGTCCAACCGACGCCCGTACAGAACGAAGCAATACCTCCGGCCTTGGCGGGCCGGGATGTGGTCGCAACCGCGCAAACCGGAACCGGCAAGACGCTGGCGTTTCTGCTGCCGCTGGTTGAATCGCTGGCTAAGCCGCAAGGAAAACCTGCTCCGGGTGTCCAGGCCCTGATTCTCACCCCAACCCGTGAACTCGCTCTACAAATTCAGGAGACCGCATCCAGGCTGACAGAAGGACTGAACCTGAAGTCGACGGTGGTGGTGGGCGGCATGAGCGAAAACGTGCAATTGCGGAACCTCCGCCACGGCGCGCAGATCGTCATCGCCACCCCGGGACGGCTGTGCGACTTTCTCGACCGCAAACTCGTGCCGCTCGGCGGCCTGCGCGTGCTGGTTTTGGACGAAGCCGACCGTATGCTGGACATGGGCTTCCTGCCTGCGCTGAACATGATCCTAAAGGCCGTTCCGGCAAACCGCCAGACGCTGCTTTTTTCGGCGACTCTGGAAAAATCGGTCGTGCATCTGATCGGCGCCCATGTGAAGGATCCGGTCCGCGTGTCCATCGGCGCGATCAGCCGCCCAATTGATCAGATCGATCTGCGTATCTACGAAGTGGAACAGGACCGCAAACTCAGTCTGCTGCAGAAATTGCTCGAAGACGAAGCCGGCTCGTTCCTGGTCTTCAGCCGCACCAAGCACGGAGCCGATCGTTTGGCAAAACGGTTGAGCCTGTGCGGCGTTAAAGTCGCACGCATTCACGGCGATCGAACCCAGGGGCAGCGCAACCAGGCGCTGAACGGGTTCAAGAATGGCGACTATCGAGTGCTGGTGGCGACCGACGTTGCGGCCCGGGGCATTCACGTCGACGGTATCGCGCACGTGGTGAATTACGATCTGCCGCAGGTGGCGGAAGATTTTATCCACCGGGTGGGTCGGACTGGCCGCGCGGGAGCCCGTGGAACGGCGTCCACCTTTGCCACGCGCAACGAGCGCGGAGAGATCCGCACGATTGAAGCTGCGATGAAGATGCGGCTGACGCGCCGGGAAGTGCCGCTCTCCGACCTGCCGCGTGAGGAGAAGTTGACACCCCATCCCGCCGGAAGGGCACGGCCGGAAGCAAAGGTGATTCCGATTCGCCGAAGCACTGCGCGAAACCGTCGCCGGTTCCGCCTCGCGGCTGCCAAGTAGTGTGGCGCAGGCACTCGTGCCTGCCGCGCCGAGACTAGACTCGTCTCGGCGCTTCGCGAGAGTGTCCGCGTCACGCTATCGGCGGCCGCTGTGCGCCATCCAATGCCGGAACATCGCCGCGAAGTCGCGCGCGATCTTTTCCGTCCGCAGCTCTTCCAAGGTGAACCGCATCTTGCGACTCCAGTTCGCGTATTGCCACGTCGTCCCCGGCAGGTTCTGCTGATACGGCTCCTTCGTCAGATCCTCCTGATTGACCACCAGCAACTGCGAAGGGGTCGACGCCAGGAAGCCGATCACTGCGTTGTGCAGTTCGCCGGTGAGATCGGGTAGATCAGCGGCTGAACGCGACACCGTATCCGGAAGCATTCCGGAGGCGTGCAGCACATCCAGCATCTTCTGCTTATCGTTAGCGCGCGACGCCAGTTGCGAACGGTAGTTCTCTTCGCTGCCCAGCACTCCCGCGCGCCATCTGGCCTGGATGTCCTCGTTTTTCCAGAATCCGGCCAGCGTCGGCAGATCGTGCGTTGTCGACGACACCAGCGCCTGCACCGGATAATTCCCAAACGGAATGAAGGCGCCCGACGAATCGCGCTCGAAATAGAACAGGCGATAGCTGAGAATGCCGAACTTCGCCAGCGCCTCGCGCACGAACGGCTCCACCGTACCCAAATCCTCTCCCACCACCACAACCTTATTGCGAACGCTCTCCAGCGCCACGATGCGGATCAGATCCTGCCAACGGTCGCGCACATAGGTACCCGCGGTCGCGTCCACGCCATCCGGTATCCAGTAGAGCCTGAAGAACCGCATCACGTGATCGATGCGCAGCATGCCGCCGTGCCGGCAGTTCTTCCGGATCGACTCGACGAACAGGCGATAGCCCGTCTCCCAGTGATGCAGCGAGTTGGGCGGCGGAAAGGCCCAGTCCTGCCCCTTGGGTGAGAAATCATCCGGCGGCGATCCCACGCGGCAGCCGGCTACAAAGAAGTCGCGGTGTGCCCACAGGTCCGACCCGAAGCGGTCGGTTGCCAAAGCCAGGTCGTGATAGAGCCCAGCCGGCAGGCCGGCGTGGACCGCGGTCTCCTGCGCCTGCGCCAGTTGTTTGTCGAGTTGCCATTGCAGGTACTGATGAAACTGGACGTGACGCCAATGCTTCTTACGGAATCGGGCCACCGCCTGCGATTCGGGGTCCTGATACTCGTCGGGCCAAGCGGGCCAGTTCCAAACGTCGGAGTTCTGCGCGTGCATCCACGAGTCGAGCGCGCAATAGGTGGCAAAGCGCTCCAGCAACTCGCCTTCGCGCAGGCAATACTCACGGAACTCTTCTGCACGCGGCCCTTTGCTGCGCAGGAAGGTCACAAACGCCAGTTTGAGGAAGCGCAGCTTAAGTGCGCAGACGCGCTCGTATTCCACCTGTTCGGAGGCGCGCAGTTCGGCTACTTCCGCCTGCGTTGCCGGATCGTGCCAGCGCCTTTGCGCCCGGCGCGAATTCTGAAAGTCCTCGATCGCCTCCACATCCAGGTAAAGGAAATTCTGATAGAAAACGCAGTTCGGCAGGTACGGACTGGTGTTGAACGGGCGCCGATTGTGGATGGCATGCAGCGGGTTGAGCGCGATGAAGCGGGCGCCCAAATCGTCGGCTGCCCACGTGCTCAAGTCGGCGAGATCGCGGAAGTCCCCGCATCCCCAGTTGCGGTGCGACCGCAGTCCGTAAAGCGCAACCGCAAGCCCGGCTGCGCGTCCGGCGGGGGCGTATGCCCGATCGGGCGCGACGATCAGCCGCATGGCCGCGCGAGTGCCTCCCGATGCAACCTCGACATCGTGGTATCCCAAGGGCAGATCGAGCGGCAGCGGCAGCGTGTCGGCGGCGGGCGCTTCATAGAACTGCTCCCGGCCATCCTCACGCTGGATCCGAACACTGACCGGCGCGGCGCCAGGCGGGACGCGCAGCGGCGACACTCGCGGGCGATCGTTTTCGCCGATCACCACGCACGGCGGCACCAGCCGCAACTGCTCGTTACGCTCGCGCTCGGCGATGGTCCGGGCAATCGCTTCGCCATCGGAGGTGTTGACTCCCATGGCACGCAGAATCGCCTGTTTAGTTTCGGCGGACGTGACGTGGTGGTGACCCCAGATATCCCAATACTCGGGATCGATGCCCCATAGACGGGCAGCGCGGTCCAGGAGTTCTTCGTAAGAATTTGTGGGCAACTCTTATATTAGCGAAACGGCGGCGGCACCCGGCTTCATGCGAAAATGAAGTCATGGAAACCCCCTTTGCCAGCGGCCCAGCGGAACTTTTTGCCCGCATCGACAATGCCGCCATCGACAATGCCGCGTCGGCTGCCAGTGAAGGTGTGTTGTTCGCCAAACTCGACCAGGCCATCAACTGGGCACGTAAGAATTCCATCTGGCCGATGTCTTTCGGGCTCGCCTGCTGCGCGATCGAGATGATGTCGATGAGCGCCTCGCGTTTCGACATCGCACGCTTCGGCGCCGAGGTGTTCCGCGGTTCGCCGCGGCAATCGGACCTGATGATCATCGCCGGACGCGTTTCGAACAAGATGGCCCCGGTGATCCGCCATCTCTATCAGCAGATGCCGGAGCCGAAGTGGGCCATCTCTATGGGAGCCTGCGCGACATCCACGGGTGTGTTCAACAACTACGCGCTGGTGCCGGTGAACCAGGTGATTCCCATCGACGTGTATGTGCCCGGATGTCCACCGCGGCCCGAGCAGTTGATCCACGCGCTGATGCTGTTACAGCGCAAGATCCAGGCCGAATCGGGGACAACCAAGAACGTTCTGAATCTGTAAGAATAAAAGGTGTCTGACACCTTTTTTACCTTTTTTGCGCGCATCTTGTTGGCGGCCTTCTTCGGAGTGACCCTGGCCGCCGCTCCGGTGGTACAGCCGGCCTATCCGATATTCGGCATTCTGGAGTTCGATCCGGACCTGCCGGACAAGCAGATCCCAGAAGGCGTTGACTTCTCGCTGATCGGCTCGACCCGCCTGATCTACAGCGGCAGCGGCGCGCTGAGCGCCATTCGCGACGCACGCCGTCCGCTCGGCGGCGGTCCGCCGGTGATCGTCTACATGGGCGGCTTCACCACCAATCCCGGTGGCGCCACCGCGATCGAAAAGGGATATCGGCGAGCCACCGCCATGGTCGACGTCACCGTCCTCGCCGCCGCAGTGGACGCGAGTTCCGACGAATTGCGCGTAGCCGTGCCCGCGGATCGCGAACTGGCGATCAAAGCATCCACGGCTGACTTGACCGATCCGCACGACTTCAAGAAATTCTGCTTCTGGATCCGCGTCAACGATGAATTGATGCAGGTCAAGGCGGTGGACGCTGCCACCGGAGTCTTGCAGGTGATGCGCGGCTTCGAGTCCAAGCCCGCAGCTCACGCCACCGGGGCCAAGGTGCTGACGCCGGTCTTCGTCGGCAACCGAAATGACCTGGGCGCTCTCCGGCACAGCAATAGCTGGCCCGGCGGGCCGGACTATCTGCGATACGCGCTCGATCCCCACAGTGCCACCGCGCAGGATTACAAGGCCGACGTGATTACGGAATTGATGAAGACCGGCTACGACGGCGCCTGGCTGGACACGTTCCAGGGCTACCGGCTGTATAACCTTTGCGACGCTCTGGGCCGGCCCGTACAGCATTACTACGACTTCACGTCCGGCCGGCGTTACGAGCCGGCGACGTACTTTGCGGCGTTGCAGGACTACATCCGCGGGGTGCGCGAGCGTGTGCGCAAGTCGACCGGGCGCAATCCGCTGCTGGTGGCGAATAACGTCGCCGGGTCGTATGAGTTCGGCGGCAAGTCTCTGTTCCGCACGCCCGAGCATCCAGATCTGCTGGACGGCTATTGCTTCGAGGATTCGTACATCGGGATCGCCGGCCGCGAGGGCAAGCGCGGCGGCAAGGTGCTGATGGCGCCGGTCGGGCCGGAGCGTTGGATTCGGAATCTCACGAACCAGTCTGACGCGGCCAATAGCGGGCTGCGGGCGTACAACATGATTGCCATGGCCGGGTACGTGGCGGCGTACCTGAACCCGAAGATGCCGGATTACGATCGGCTGATTCGCTTCGGGTACGGTTCGTTCCTGCTGACCGTGACGAAGGAGCGCACTACGGTTTTCGGCCTGCCGTTGCTCTTGACCAAGGTGGACGGCAAGACCGCATTTCTGCCGTGGCCGGAGATGTTGTTTGCGCCGATCGGCGATCCGGTGGACGGCACGTTCGACGTGAAGCGTAAGGCTCCGGGCGGAGATTACTACCAACGCCGTTTCACCAATGGAATCGTGTACGTGAATCCGCCGGGGGCCAAGCCGGTGGATGTGGCGGTCCCTCACGGGTACGTGGACTGGCAAGATCGCCGGACGGTGGGGAGTGTCCATTTGGTGGGCGGCGATGCGGTCCTGCTGATCGCGGTTGAAAAGCGAATTGGCCACAGATGAACACGGATGAACACAGATAAGAAAAGCGTTTTGCTTTTGTTTTATCCGTGTTCATCTGTGGCCGGAAAATGGTTTTAACTTGGTTTGGACTTGAGACGGCGCTGGACCGCGGCGCCTTCCAGCTCACGTAATGCATCCGCGGCGATCCACCTGGCGCTGCGGGAATCGATCTCGCGAATCCGGCGAGCCTCTTCGATCGCCGCCCGATTCAGCGCGCGGTTGCGTTTGCCGATCTGCCGCAGCGCCCAGTTCACTGCTTTCTTGACGAAATTACGGTCGTCTGTTGCGCCTCGCCGGATGGCAGGTAGCAGCCGCAGAAATTTCGCGTCCGGGGCTGCTTTGTCGTGCACCGCCAGCGCCGCCATGATCGCGTAGGCAGCGCGCTTCACATACTCCTCATCACGGCGGCTCCATTCCACCGCTTTCTTCCAGGCGAATTTTGTCTTATCGAAAAGAACGCAGCAGGCGGCGTCGCATACGCTCCAACAGTCGAAATCGGCGGACCAGGCGTCCATCAACTCTTCGGTTACCAACTTGGGATCTGCAATGAGGCTGGCGACAATTCGCGTTTCCAGAATTTCGGCTCGCCATAGCTCCTGCGCCAAATCGTGGTTGCGGCCGATGCGTTTGGCCAGCGCCCGCAGCTCGGGCGTCGACACGCCAAACTTGTTTTTTGAGATGATGCCGAATCGCTCCATGCCGGCCACCGCCTCCGGCCGACCCAAAGCGCGCAATTCGGCTATGACTTCTTCAGCGACCAATCTTCCTGATGATACACGCGCCCATTGCCGTTTTGCGGGACCGCAACCACCGGGATCGGCTGCGGCAGCACGGGCCGGTCGGCCGCCATCCATGCGCGGATCTCCGGCAGGACCTTTTCCGCCGCCCGCTCCCCGGCTTCCACCAACTTCTGTGCGCTGGTGAACTCGTCCCACTGCACGGCATCCACCTCCGGCACGATCACCAGGTCGGACATGCGGCGCCAGCCGTCCTCCATGCGCTTCTGCATGATCTGGAAACTTCGGTTTACCACCTGAAACATGTTCTGCGGCGGCGCAGCCTGGCCCTGCATCGGAAGATGAACGGAGATCACGCGCGTGGCGCCTAGTTTGCGCGCCACTAGCGCCGGCACCTCCATGCTCATAGCGCCGTCCACCAGCAGCAGGTCGCCCATCTTGACCGGTTGAAACAGGCCGGGGTAGGAGCAACTGGCGCGGATGGGCAAGTTGACGTCACCCGTGTCCCGAAACAACACAGGATCGCCGGTGGAGAGATCCGTGGCCACCACGCCGAGCGGGACCTTCATATCCTCGAAGCGAAACCCCTTGAGCAGGCGCTTCAGGAACTTTTCCATGCGCTCGCTGCCGACGAAGCCCATGCGGCAGATGCTCCACTTGGCTACATCTGTAAATCGCATGGAACAACCGGCGCGCGCGATCTCATCCGGTGTCGCGCCACTGGCGAACGCCGCAGCCACAATCGCGCCGGCGCTTACGCCCGCAATCGCGGTGACCGGGATCTGATTCCGTTCGAACACCTTCAGAACGCCGGCGTGGGCGATGCCGCGGGCGAACCCGCCGCCGAGCGCAAGACCAATACGAAGCGGCTCTCGGGGCAGGGATGGTGCGGGAGCTTGTGGCCTCCTGCCCAACAGGAGGTCGAGCCAACCAAATCTCTTCAAGGACCCCTCCTCGGCTATTCCAGAGAACTCGCGGAATAGTCTAACATTGTCATTTGATGTGCAGTTTTGATTCCAAGTTCCTCCTCCTTCTCCTTTGCTTTGTTTGTGCTTTTCCCGCGGCAGCGCAGCGCGACCTGTCGGGCACGGCGGAAATCGAGCAAACATTACAAAAACTAAATGTTCTCGGCAGCGCGCTCATGATCGGAGCGCACCCCGACGACGAGAACACTGCGGTTCTTGCATATCTGGCCCGCGGCCGGCATGTCCGCACCGGTTATCTTTCGCTCACTCGCGGAGAGGGCGGGCAGAACCTGATCGGACCGGAGCAGGGCGATCTGCTCGGCCTGATCCGCACGCAGGAGTTGCTGGCCGCGCGACGCATCGATGGCGCGCAGCAGTTCTTCAGCCGGGCCATCGATTTCGGATACACCAAGACGGCTGTGGAAACGCTGGCTAAATGGCAGCACGACCGTATCCTGTCCGACGTCGTGTGGGTCATCCGCCGCTTCCGGCCCGACGTGATCATCCTGCGTTTTTCAGGCACTCCTCGCGACGGTCACGGGCAGCATCAGGTGTCGGCCATGCTGGGGAAAGAGGCGTTCAGCGCCGCGGCCGATCCCAAGCGGTTCCCCCAACAGCTCCAGTACGTACAGCCGTGGCAGGCGAAGCGCGTGTTTTGGAACGTTTTCCGATTCACAAAAGAGCAGGAAAAGGAAGCGGCCAAAATGAAGGATCTGGTTGAGGTCGACGTGGGGGATTACGATCCGGTGCTGGGTAAATCCTACGCCGAGATCGCCGGCATCAGCCGCAGCATGCATCGCAGCCAAGGCATGGGCGCGCCGGAGCGCCGCGGCGCTTCGCGCGAGGCGTTCGCGGTGGTGGCGGGCGAGCCGGCGCCGAAGGACCTCTTCGACGGGGTCGATCTCTCCTGGAATCGGGTCAAGGGTGGTGCCGAGGCCGGAAAGCTGATCGCTAAGGCGATCGCCACGCTCGACCCGCTGAATCCCGACCGCATCATTCCACACCTGCTGGCTGCCCGCGCTGTGATCCAGCATTCAGGCGATAAGGAAAAACTGCGGCAGCTCGACGAGGCGATTGCCCTGTGCGCGGGACTCTGGGTGGATGCAGCCGCCGATCGTTACGACGTGATTCCGGGCGAGAGCGTCAAGGTGAAACTCACGGCTCTCGACCGCTCCCGGTTCCGCTTCGATTCCGTGAAGGCGACTGTGGGCAATATGGAAGCCGACATCTCGGCCAAGCCCCTGGCATACAATCAGCCGGCGGAGATGACCATCACCTATACGATTCCGTCCGATCAGCCGTACTCGCAGCCTTTTTGGCTGGCAAAGCCGAAAAGCGGCGATACGTACACCATCCAGGACCAGCGTCTGATCGGGCCACCCGACTCGCCGCCGGTGCTGGAAGCCCGCTTCCACCTGGTTACGGGCGGCACGCCGATTGAAATCACTCGTCCCGTGCAGCACCGGTACACCGATCGCGTGCAGGGGGACCTGACGCGGCCGCTGGTGGTGGCGCCGCCGGTCGCGGTGAACATGACGGAAAGTGTGCGTATTTTTCCCCGGGCGGAAAAGCGCGGGATTCATGTGCAGGTGCAAGCCAACCGAGCCGGCGCGGAAGGCGATCTCAAACTGGAGTTGCCCGCCGGCTGGACGGCGCAGCCGGCTGCGCACCATTTCAAGCTTGCGCAAAAGGGCGAGCAGCAGGATCTGCTCTTCGACGTGACCCCGCGCGGCGGGAGCGAAACGGCGCGGTTGCGTGCGGTAGCGGTGGTCGGCGGACGCGCGATCGACCGCGGCATGGATGTGATCTCGTATTCGCACATCCCGGTGCAAACCAGCTTCCCGCCGGCTGCCGAACAACTGGTGCGCGCCGATATCCAGGTGCTGGCGACGAAGGTGGGCTATATCGCCGGAGCGGGCGACGAGGTTCCGCGTGCGCTCGAACAGATGGGCTGCGAAGTCACGCTGCTGAGCGCGGCGGACCTGGAACAACGCAGCCTGGCGGAGTTCGACGCGATTGTGGCGGGCGTGCGTGCTTATAACGTGCGGACCGACCTGGTGGCGAACGAACAGCGGCTGCTGGACTACGTAAAGAACGGTGGAACGTACATTGTTCAGTACAACACGGTGGATCGCGGTCCGCTGCCGCCGATGGGACCGTATCCGTTCAGCGTCACGATGGATTATCAGAAGCGCCACGATCGGGTGTCGGTGGAGGAGGCGCCGGTGGCCTTCCCGCATCCGGCGAATCCGCTGCTGCACAAGCCGAACGAAATCACCGGACGCGATTTCGAAGGCTGGGTGCAGGAGCGCGGCCTCTACTTCTCCTCGATATGGGATCCGCAATATGAGACAGTGCTGGAGAGCCACGATCCCGGGGAGCCGCCGAACGAGGGAGGTATGCTGTACGCGCGGTACGGCAAGGGCGTCTACATCTTCAGCGCGTATTCGTGGTTCCGACAGTTGCCGGCGGGCGTTTCCGGCGCATACCGCATCTTCGCGAACATGTTGAGCGCCGGCCGCACGCGGTAGCACAATGCCGCGAGACTACTTCAAGGAGCTCGGCGTCCGGCCCTTCATCAACGCGGCCGGCACCTACACGACGCTGACGGCCTCCCTGATGCATCCGGAGGTGGTGGAGGCGATGGAATACGCGTCGCGCCAATTTGTTCATCTTCAGGATCTGCACGACGCGGTGGGGCGCCGCATCGCATCGCTCATCGGCTGCGAGGCAGCGATGGTGAGTTCGGGTGCGGCGGCGGCATTGACGCTGGGCACGGCCGCCTGCATGACCGGCACGAACCAGGAGTTCATCCGCCGGCTGCCGGATACGGCGGGCATGAAAGCCGAGGTGATCGTGCAGAAGGCGCATCGCTTCGGTTACGACCACGCGGTGCGCAACTGCGGCATCCGATTTGTCGAGGTAGAGACGGTCGCGGATCTGGAGGGCGCCATCAGCGATCGCACCGCGATGATGCTCTTCCTGAACGCAAACGAACACGTGGGGAAGATTTCCGCCGCGGAGTTCGCGCAGTTGGGGAAGAAGCATAACGTGCCCACGTTCAACGATGCGGCGGCGGACGTGCCGCCGGTGGCGAATCTGTCGAAATACATCAATCAGGGCTTCGATCTGGTGGCGTTCTCGGGCGGCAAGGGCATCCGCGGACCGCAGAGCGCCGGACTGCTGCTTGGCCGCAAGGATCTCATCGAGGCCGCGCGGCTGAATGGCTCGCCGCACAGCGACACGATCGGGCGCGGCATGAAGGTGAACAAAGAGGAGATCCTGGCGATGCTGGTGGCCGTCGAGATTTACCTGACGACGGACCACGCGGCGGAGTGGCGCGAATTCGAGAATCGCGTCCAGGTGATCGCGGACGTCGTGGGGTCGCTACCCGGCGTGAAGACGGAAACGTTCGTTCCCGAGATTGCCAACGCGGTGCCGCATCTGCGCATTTCCTGGGATGAAGCGGCGTTGAAGTTCACGTCAGCGGAAGCCACCAAAGAACTGCTGGAGGGCGAACCGTCGATCGAATTGCGTCCTTGGGCGCAGGCCGGAACACTGGAAGTCGCGGTGTGGATGTTGCAGCCGGGGGAGGCGCAGGTGGTGGCGCGGCGGATTCGGGAGGTCCTGAAAAAAACTGAATTTGGCCGCCGATGAACGCAGATAGACGCCGATAAGGCACTTAAAATCGGCGTTCATCTGCGTTCATCGGCGGCTAAAATAATTCTACGGACAGGCCCGTCCGCACTTCGCGTTGATCACCTGCATCAGGATCGATTGATACTGCAGTCCGCTGACACCACGCGTGGGCTGGCCGCGTTCCGCCGGCACGGTCTTATGCGCGATCACCAGATCGAGGGCAGGTAGCACGGTAATGTACTGGCCTACCGCTCCGAATCCTGAATACGCCCCCTGAAACGGTCCTGTGCGGTTGTGATCGTCCCACACCCACCACATGTAACCATAACCCCACAGTCTGCCTGCGGCGTAACCCCGGCGGGAAGGCGGGTTCATGTCGTAGACCGGCGTAACCAGGGAAGTGATGGTTTTGATCCACTCACTCGATACCACCTGACGGTCACGCCACTTGCCCTGGCGCAGCATCAGATATCCAATGCGTGCCATGTCCCGGGTGGTGAGCCAAATCGGATAAGCAGGGTACTGCGAAACCTTCGCGTCTCCGGATTTCTTTTGTAATGACCGATCGAAGTCCTGCATGCCGATCATCTCGGCAAGATCGGTTTGCAGCGCGTCGTAGATATTGCGGCCGGTCATTTTCTCGAAGACAAAGCCCGCGGCATTGAAGTCCCAGTTACTGTAGAGGTAGTAAGTGCCTGGAGGTTGTGTGCCGCGTGGCGGAGCCTGGTCCAGATCATCGCCCGGATACGATGCCTTGTGATACACGCCGGAGCGTGCCGTGATCAGGTGCCGCACCTTGGCTTTCTTCTCCACCGCCAGCAATCCGCCTACGTCATCCATGCCGAGCTCTTCGAGAGTTGCATCCAGATTGATCTTTCCGTTGGCCACATACTTCCCGTAGAGCATCGCCAGGATACTCTTACGCACCGAAGCGAGGTAGCTCTGGCGTTTCAGGTCGCCGTACTCGAAGATCACTTTACCTTGATGGACCACCAGGATGGCGGTCGTGTCCATAGTGGCGAGGTACGATGCGAGCGCGGCAAGCCTTTTGGATGAATACCCGGCGGCTTCCGGCGGAGCGGTCTCCCAGTCGCTGCCTGGATAGATGGCCTGTCCCTGAAGGAGGCCTGCAGTCAATAGCCCGATCGCACAGCAGCGGCGCAAAAGCATGAATCGATTATAAAGCGTGGATGATGCGACCGCCGATATCGTTCGGGCGGTCGCATGGTGAATGCCGGCGGTGCCGTGCAGGGGACCGCCGGTCGCGCGTCCCTAGCTTGCGGAGGTGTTCGCCGCGGCGAGCTGGCTGTTGGTGATGGCCCAGATACCTTGGACGCTGTTGCCGGCCCCGATGAATAGAGCCGCCGAGGCTAGCGCCACAAAGGCCAGAAGCAGTGTGTACTCGATGAGATCCTGACCCGATTCGTCTTTCCAAAGTGCAGTTAGAAAGTTCATTGTCACTCCTTTATAGTGGAATCCGTGCGCACTGATTGCGCATGACTTCAACATAGAGGCGGTGAAGACAAACTCGCAATACCGTCGATTTACGATGCCCAGAGTTAACGAGCCGAAAAACTCAACATTCGATCGTTATATTCAGGCAATACTCACTTGGCCGATATCGACTGTTTAGTCAGCGGCGCGGCGACCACCCCCTCGGCGCGAAGCGATTCGATTGCGCTTTCGTCGAGGCCCAACTCTCGCAAAATTTCGCAGGTGTGCTGTCCCACCTCAGGCGCCAACGTAGCCGGCGCCTTCGCGTGTCCGTCGAGCGTCACGGGATTGCTTACTGTCTTGAGATTTGTGTCCTCGATATCCACGAACACGCCGTTCGCGGCCATCTGACTATCGAAGGGCACCTCGGCCGATAGCGGCACAGGGGACCAGATCACCTCGTGTTCCGCGAAGATCAATTTCCATTCGGCAGCGGTCTTGCGAGAGATGGTTTCGTCGATGATCTCGATTAGCGCGGCGTTGTTTTCCACGCGCAGCTCGGGCGAAGGGAATCGCGCGTCTTCCAGTAGCTCCGGATGACCGATGGCGCGGCAGAAATTGCTCCAGTCTTTCTTGGGATCGAGCAATGTGAAAAAGAGGCGTACGCCGTCCGCGGTGAGATAGTGATTCACCAGCGGGTTGATCGCCGAGCGCCGGGTCCATCGCGGGCGAAATGTGGCGCCGCACATGGCCGCCTGGATCTGACAGGCATTCGACCAGGCGCCATTCGCCATCAACGAGGTCGAGACCTTCATTCCTCGGCCCGTCCGTTGCCGCTCGTAGAGCGCCATCATGATCGCCGCGAACATCGACATCGACGTAGGATGATCGCCGAAGCCGGCAGGCGATTGCACCGGATCCGCATCCGCGTAGTGCATCGTCGCCATCAGTCCGGAGCGCGCCCAGTAAGCGGTGGAATCGTAGCCGGGGGCGCCCGCGCCATCGCCATGCTCGCCGTATCCGGTGACGTAAGCGTAAATCAGGCGCTCGTTCAGAGGACGCAGATCTTCCCAGGTGAGTCGGAACTTGCGGGTGAGATCGGGCTGGTAATTGGTGACGAAGACGTCGGCCGCCGCCACCAGCTTGAGCAGAATCTCGCGTCCGGCCTCGGCGCCCAGATTGAGTGCGAGGCTGCGCTTATTCCGGCCGTCGAGCAGCCAGCAATAGTCGGTGTTGCCGTAGGGCATACCGGGCACAAGGGGCAGGTAGCGATACGGATCGCCGTAGGGCGGGCGCTCGATCTTGATGACGTCGGCGCCGAAATCCGACATGATCGTAGCCGCGGCGGGGCCCGCGATATAGGTTCCGCAATCGATGACGCGCAGTCCGGAGAGAATCATGCTCCGAGCGAGTCTACCACAGCTAATTTAGTGCAGCGTCTGCAGGTATTCGCCGGTGCTCGCATCTACCAGGACCGAGAAGTTGCTGGTGCCCACCGACTCGCCCCAGATCACGCGCCATGCCGGATCGGGAAACTTTTCCGTTTTCTCCAGCAGGAAGGTGATGGGCTTGTCCGGGTTCTTCTTTTCGTATTCGACGGCTTTCTTCTTCGCCGTTTCCAGAGCGGCATCCGTATCGGTTTTCACCGCGGCCATGGGGAAGGGTTTAGGGCCGCGTCCGCTTGCCGACCAGCTTTCTTCCTGTCCGGCAAAGACGCCCTTGTGCAGATTGCCTTCGGATTCCACGATCGAATATGTATAGCTTCGCGCTTTTTGCGTGCGGGCGGACACAAATGTTACCTGCCATGCGCCGGACTTGCCCGGCTCGGCTTTTACATCCGCAATTCGCAGGCTCTTAAACTGCACCGGTTCGATGTCGGCGCCCATGGACCCGCGCGCCGCCGTATACATCTGATAGAGCGCGTACTTGCCTGCGACGGGCTCCGCCGGCTTGGCAGGCTCGGCGGCCTTCTTTTCCGTCGTCTGCGGAGTGTCCGAACAGGAAGTGAGCAGCGTCACGAAAGCGATCGTGCTGGCGAACATCAGTATTTTCATAGGAAAACGATCCGGTCCTATTTTAACAGGCGCCCGCAAGCCAAAGGAGTATAATTGGGGCAGTCGAAGTTTATCGCTAGGCACAGCCTGCTGGAGGTGGCGGGGAATGGTCCGAAACGTAATCGCATTGATTTTGACAGCCGCGGGATTTGCACTTCCCGTCCTGGCGCAAAAGGGCGGCGGCGGGACATCCAATACCAACCCGACAATCACAACGCCTACGACCCCAACGCCGACGAATAACCCCTCGCGCACGACGCAGCCCACGCAACAGCAACAGCAGCCGTACGACATGGGGCAGCGTCCGATCTTCCTCTCGGGCAAGGTGGTGATGGACGACGGCACTCCGCCGCCTGAGGCGGTTGTGATCGAGCGCGTGTGCGGCGGCAATCCGCGCCCGGAGGCGTGGACGGATTCGAAGGGCCATTTCAGCTTCCAACTTGGACAGAACACGGCGATGATGGCGGACGCGAGCGTCGGCAACGTCGGCGGCATGGGATTTCCGGATTACAACTCCGGCGGTGGATTCGGGCAGCAGTCCACGATGGGCGGCGGATCCGGCAGCATGGGAATGACCGGGTCGATGGGCCGCGACCTGATGAATTGCGATCTGCGTGCGAATCTCCCCGGGTATCGTTCCGAAGTCGTGAACCTGGCGGGACATCGCATGTTCGACAATCCGGATGTGGGCACCATCATTTTGCACCGTCTTGGGAATGTCGAAGGCAACACCATCAGCGCCACCAGCCTGGCCGCGCCGAAGGATGCCAAGAAGGCGTACGAAAAAGGTAAGGAAGCCCTGAAGAAGAAGAAACCGGCGGATGCGGAGAAGGAGTTCCGCAAGGCCGTGGACGTGTATCCGCGATATGCGGCGGCCTGGTACGAACTCGGGCTTCTGCAGCAGCAGGCGAAGAAAGTGGACGACGCGCGCAAGTCTTATGCCGCGGCTCTGGCGGCGGACTCGAAATACGTGCAGCCTTATGTGCAGTTGTCAATGCTCGCCGCTCAGGCATCAGACTGGCAGGACCTTGCCGAGAAGAGCAGCCGTCTGCTGAAACTCGATCCGGTGGATTTCCCGCATTTCTACTTCCTGAATTCGGTGGCGAATTTCAACCTGAAGAACTTCGAGGCGGCGGAAAAGAGCGCGATGGAAGCCCAGAAACTGGACACCAAGCATCGTAATCCGAAAATCGACCAGATCATGGGTTTGCTGATGATCGAAAAGCGCGACTACCCGGCGGCAGCCGAACAGCTACGCAACTACCTGCAGTTCGCACCGTCGGCTCCGGACGCCGCGCAGGTCCGCCAACAGTTGGCCGAGCTCGACAAGGTCACCGGCGGCTCCGCGAAGGCAAACGACGAAGGCCAGGAACAACAGCAGCAACAACAACAGCAGCAGCAACAGTGAGTACTGGTGGGGCAGACCCCTACAGGCCAGCCCCCCGGTCTGCGCGCGCCCCCTGGTCCTTAATCGTTGATGCGGTCCCCGTGGCTCTTGGGTTGCGAAATGACAAGGAACTCTATTGCCTGACTCGAAGCATTCCGGATGCAGTGAGGCGTTCCCGCTGATATACTGAGTCCCTCGCCGCGACGCAGAGTCAGTACTTCGCCATCTACTTCCATCGATGCTTCCCCGGCCAGGATGTAGAAGAACTGCAGCGCCCTCCGGTGATAATGCCGGACCTCCGACGTTTCCGGCGGCATCCGCTCCTCGATGACGCTCAGGCTCTCCTGCTTGACCAGATGCCAGCCGTCGCAGGCATCGCCCCACGTGTAATGTTCGGCCTGGGATCGGCTCATGGTATGGAGTGACATACCATTAGGAATAACCCCGCAGCCCCTATGATGACCACCTTCCTCGGCGTCGATCTCGGATGGTACGGCAAGCCCAGCGGCCTGGCGTCGATTGTACTCGAAGGCTCGACCCTCCGCCTTAGCCGGATCACACGACTGCAGGGGATTGACGACATCATCGATTGGATCGATGCCGAAGCCGGATCGGGGAACGCCGTAGCCGGAGTGGATGCACCCCTGGTAATCCGGAATGCAACCGGCATCCGTGCCGCCGAGCGTGGCTTGAATGCGGATTTCCGGCGTTTCCATGCCGGTTGTCACGCGGCCAACCTCGGGCGGCCGTTTGCCGGGAAGGTGATCGCCTTCAGCCGCCGTCTGGAAGCGATCGGATTCCGGCACGGCCCAGCGAACGAGGCTCGACAGCCGGGCCGCTTCCAGATCGAAATCCACCCACACGCGGCCACCGTGAGCCTGTTCGGCCTGGATCGCATCGTGAAGTACAAGCGCGGCGCCCGCGACGAAAAGGCTGCCGGATTACGCCAACTACGGAGTCTGATGGTATCGCGTCTGCCCGGGCTCGATCCACCGCTGGCGTTGCGTTTGCCTTCGGTGCCGCGCACCGGCAATACCAAGCCCGTGGAAGACCAGATTGACGCGGTGCTGTGCGCGTATATCGCCGCACATTGGTGGTTCTGGGGAACGGAACGGAATCGTGTCTACGGCAGCGAGAGCGATGGCTATATCGTCGTGCCTACTCCGGCGCGGAACTCTGCCGTGCGATCTCCTCGAGCTGCGGCAGATGGTTCAACTGGTGACCCGCCAGCGTGTACACAATCCAGGCGACATTGATCTCGCCGGCTTCCGGATGGGATACGGGTATCGCCATATCCGCCTCGGTCAGCGTAGCGAACAGAGCGGCGTTCATGCGGCTGAGAGACTGGTAGGCATTGACCGCGGCCGTGCCCTCGATGCCGGACTCGTGCTCCATCCAGCGGTCCTGATCGAAGGGCTGCACGGTGTACGCAGGCGTCGTCAACGCCATGCGCACCCGCATCCCGAACGCCATCTCGATGTGCGCGAGATGCAGCAGGATCTGCCGGGCATTCCATTTTCCGGGTGCGTAGGTGCGCTCGAAATCGTGCGGCAGCCAGCCCGAGGTCAGAGCATCGATCCGGCTGGAGGTTTCGCGGAGGGCGGCAATCGGCTCACGATCGCCCAGGTACTTGCTGTAAGGTGTGGCAGGCGCCATCTCCCGATTCTACCTATTTGCAGACAAAGTTCGCGTCCTCGTCCGTGCTGCCCGATCCTTTCCAATGTGCCGTCTGCGGATATACGCACAGCGGGCGCGTGCGCGCGACCGCCGGCGGATTGGTTCCCGCTTTGAATTTGGTCGCGATAATCTCTTTCGGCGCGGCGCCTTCTTCCACCCATCGCTCCATGGCCTTTTCCATATTATGCAGCGAGTCGCCCTGGCCCTGGCCCGTCTGCCCGAACGCGCTGGGACCGTCTCCCCCGCCGCAATGCTGCATGCCCGGCACCATGTAGAGGCGCACGAAGGAGTCGGCGTTCTTCGCGCCCATCTTCTTGACGACGCTCTGATAGTAGTTGACGGTGGACTGGGCGGGTATGGCTGCATCGCACCAGCCGTGATACAGAATGAGTTTGCCGCCCCGATCCTTAAACTTCTTCAGATCGGGGTCGGTCGCGCTGAGGATGCCCGACATCTTCTCGTCGGCTGCGATCGGATCGCGGTCAATGGAGAAAGTCTTGTAGTCCCACTCGGCATTGCTATAGACCATGTTGCGGAAAAAATTGCTGCCGAAGGCGTACATCAGGCTTTGCAGCGGTTGCGGACCAGTGATCCACGCGCCCCAACTGCCTTGAGCGCCCTCGCCGCCGGGAGAATATCCGGGAACGATCTGCTTGCCGCTCGACGTCCGGGGACCGGCATAGATTTTTTTCAACGCGGCGAGCTGCGGCGCGGTGAGGCAGCTATCGGAGTCCTCGCCCTTGCACAACAGCGGCGAGGGATCGAAATGACACTGCGCAGGATTCTCGATGACTCCATCTTTGACTCCGTCCTGGTTATCACAAGCGGCCAGGGCAGCGGCCTGGATCGCCGGCAACTTGCGCGGGGGAATGAAGCTGGCCGGATCGAGCGTGAGCGATTGCGTATGCCAGACGGCGGCGCTGAGCAGGTGGGTCCAATCGTTCGCCGGAGCGCCGGCGACGATGCCGTCGTAGTCGGCAGGATATCGTTGCGCTTCCATCAGCGCCTGCCGCCCGCCATTCGAACACGAACTGAAGTACGACCGCTTGGGCGCGTCGCCGTAGAACGCTTTGATGATCGCTTTGGCTTTGACCGCGGTCTCGTGGACGGCGCGGTGCCCGAAATCCACGATCTTCTCGGGATGATTCAGCGCCCAGGTAGCGTCGGTGCCGCCGGCCTTGTGTCCGGTATCGCTGCCGGCGGTAGCGTATCCGCGGGCCACCAGGGCACCCAGGCCTGCGTAGCTGATCGACCCGGGGTAGCCGCCGTTGCCGACGCCCTGGAACTTGCCGTTCCATCCGGAAACGGGCAGCCAGACTTCGGCTTCGATATGCGAATCACTCGACGGCTTGAGCACCAGCGCCACGCGGCAGAATTCGGGCAGGTTGCGCAGCGGCTGTCCCACGGGTGGTGTGAAACTCCCGGCCGGAACCAGTGCGACGGTGGACAGGGTCGCATCGGAGAAGGAGAGCTTGGACAAATCGTCGCAATTCGCGGCAAAGGCGGGCGTCAAAAGAAGGACGCCCAGAGTTCCCAGGATGGCTGATCGCATACGGTTTTCCTCCAGGCTATGGTACCCCAGGCGAAACCAGCTAACCTGGAGGCAATGCGCTTTCTGATCGCACTTCTGGCGCTGTCGCCTGTCTGCGCCGAGCAGAACGCGGACGTGATGCTCGCCGGCATCCGCGAGAAGATGCGTGACAACCTGGCGCGCCTTCCCAACTACACCTGCCGCCTGACTATCGACCGATCCTTCGGCCGCGAAAATGCCAAGCGGCTGCGCCCGATCGACACGGTCCACATCGAAGTCGGCTACGTGGACGGCAAGGAACTATACGCCTGGCCTGGGCAGAGATTCGCGAACAAACCGCTCGAAGAGATGATGCCGTCGGGAGGAGCCGTGGGCACTGGGGACTTTGCACTGCATGTGAAATCCATCTTTCTGACCAATGCGCCGACATTTACTTTCGCCGGGCGCACCGAACAGGAAGGACACGACGCGATCCGGTTCGATTTCAAGGTTCCCCAAAAGAAGAGCCGTTACCTGGTACGCAGCGGGCCGGAGCGGCAGCAGGTGGTGGGCTATCACGGCTCCTTCTGGGCTGATGCGCAAACCCTGCTCCTGCGGCGACTGGAAATTACACTCGACGATATTCCTGCCGCACTCGGCATCCGCCGTGCCGGAAGTCTCCTGAATTACGCAGTGACTCGCATTGGGGGCGCCGACTTTCTGCTGCCCCATAGCTCGGAGTTGTTTATCGTGGATGCCGGAGGGCGGGAGAGCCGAAACCGAACCCGGTTCGAACAGTGCCATCAGTATATGGGTGAGTCGATAGTGAGTTTCGCCGATCCGTCCAGCCTGCCCGAGACTCCGAAGCCTGTCACCATAATTCAATTACCCGCCGGTCTGTTGTTGGATCTGACGCTGCAGGGCACGATTGACGGCACTCGTGCGGTAATCGGCGATCCGATCCACGCCGTGGTTTCCAAAGATGTCGCGAAATCGGGGGCCATTGTAGTTCCAAAAGGGGCCAAAGTGACGGGACGGATTACCCGGCTGGGCCAGAGAACGGCCGGCCGCCTGACCTACCAGGTGCTGGGATTGCGATTCTCGACGATTGAGTTCGATGATCATAAAGCTGAGTTTCTCGGACACATGGAGTCAGTAGCCGTGGCTGCCCTACAGGTGACGATCGGCGAAGGTAACCGAAGCAACTCTCACCGGCGGCCGCCGCCGGGCGCCGGAGACACGATGCTGTACATAAAGGGCAACTCACTACGCCTGCCGGCTGGTGCGCACATGTACTGGCGTACACATACTGAAGCCACTGAGTAAGAAGTTTCATGCTACAAAGCTTTGTTTGTCGGGACAGTCTGATACAATCGAGATCCTATGGCAAGACACACTGCTGTTGACAAGTCTATACTGGAAGCCGCTCTGGTCGGCCTGGAGCAGCAAAAAGCGGAGATCGATGCCAAGGTGGCCGAAATCCGGCGGCGATTGCGCGGCGCTGCGGTCGTCTCGAAAGTCGAAGCGGAACCGGCGGCGGGTGGTGGACGCGCCAAGCGTGTACTGAGTCCCGCGGCACGCAAGCGGATCGCCGCGGCCACTCGCAAACGGTGGGCCGCATATCGAGCAGCGAAAGCCACGTCGGCGGCTCCGGCCAAGAAAGCGGCTAAGAAGAAAACCGGACCGAAAAAGAAGAGCGCGGCTCCGGCGGAACCGGCGTCGGCCTGATTCATCATTCATCCATCCGCGCGCTCGTAGAATCCGGTTGTGATTGCGCTATGGTTGAAGGATGACTCGCCGTGAATGGCTGGTCGCCGCGGCCGCTGCGCCGCTTACGGCGCAATCCCTGGACCTGGATCGTTTCTTCCAGGAGTTTCTCGAGCAGTGGGTGAAGGCAGAGCCGGAATCGGCTACGGCAATGCGGCTGTTTACGGGTGAGGAACAGGATCGCCTGGATAGCCGGCTCAACGACATTTCCGATCAAGCTATGCACGCGCGAATCGCGCGGGCACGTGACGGACTCACCCGCCTCGGGCGATTCGATGCGGCAAAATTCTCGCCCGCTCAGCGCCTCTCCGTGGAGATGCTCCGCTGGTTGCTCACCGACATTGTCCAGGAAGAGCAGTTCTTCGATCATCGTTTCCCTCTGAATCAGTTCGGCGGCACTCAAGTCCGGCTGATATCTCTGCTTACCGACTTACATCCGCTGCGTAACCGGCAGGACGCCGAGAACTATCTGACGCGATTGCGCGACGTGGGCAACAAACTGGACCAGGCAAACGCCGTCATGCAGGATCGCGCGGCGAAGGGCATCCGGCCGCCGTCGTTTATTCTTGCCGAGACCACGGCGCAGATGCGCCGGTTCATCATGCCCGAACCGGAAAAGAACATCCTGGTGACGTCGCTGGCGGAGCGGCTGGACAAGATCAAGGATATGGGTACGCTCGCCATCGCAGGCTATCGGGGGCAGGCAACCCGGGCGCTTCGGGACAGCGTGTATCCGGCCTACCGCCGCGCGCTGGACGGCCTGGAGACGATCGCGGCCAAGGCCAACCCCGACGCGGGATTGTGGCGGCTGCCGCGCGGCGCCGAAGCTTACTCGTTCTATCTCCACCGATACACTACCACCGACATGACGCCCGCTGACGTGCACCGCAAGGGGCTCTCGGAGGTGGCGCGCATCGAAGCCGAGATGGACGGTTTGTTTAAAAAGCTAGGGTACACTCAAGGCCCAGTCAAAGAGCGGATGAAGAAACTGGAGTCGGACAACTGGTACCCGGATACGCCTGATGTTCGTAAACAGGTGCTGTCAGACTATGAGAAGATTATCGGCGACGCATTGGCGCGCTCGGCCGAGGCTTTCAACCATCTTCCGCGCGCGGCGTGCATCGTGCAGCGCATCCCCGAGTTCCAGGAAGGTAACGCCGCGGCCAACTATCAGGCGCCGCCGCGCGACGGATCGCGGCCTGGAATCTTCCGTGTGCCGCTGCCCGGGCCTCGCTTGAGCCGCGCCGGGATGCGCACGCTCGCCTATCACGAGGCAATTCCAGGGCATCATTTTCAGATCGCCCTACAAGTAGAGATGACGTCGCTGCCGCAGTTTCGCCGCTCCAACCCGTTCGGACCGATGTCGGCGTTCAGCGAAGGCTGGGGCCTGTACGCCGAACGTCTGGCGTTCGATCTGGGCTGGTACAGGAACGAAGCAGTCGGCGATCTCGGACGTCTCAACGCCGAGTTGTTTCGCGCGCGGCGGCTGGTGGTGGATACAGGGTTGCACGCGCAGAAGTGGACCCGACAGCAAGCGGTCGAGTACGGAATCGAGCAGAAGGAGGTCGACCGGTACGTGGTGATGCCGGGGCAGGCGTGCTCGTACAAGATCGGCCAGTTGAAGATTCTGGAACTGCGCGACGCTGCTCGGGCCGCTCTGGGGAACCGTTTCTCGTTGAAGGAATATCACGACGTGGTGCTCGGCAACGGGTCCATTCCCCTGATGCTGCTGGATCGCGTGGTGCGCGAGTGGATCCAGGCCAAGAGACAGGTGTGAGTTATGCCCCATCCACTGTCTAAAATGGTCAAAGCGAAACTTCGCGAGCTTGTGCACACTGCTCACAATAAGGCGCTCCAAACCGGCCTCGATGAACTCTGCGCCGATGCTGATCGCTGGCGGCGGGGCGAGATCGATAACTTAGATTTCTCCGACCGCATTCAGGCGTATCGCGACGGCCCCAACCGGAAAATCTACAAACGTTTCACCTGGAGCCGCCATGAGGATCTGCCGCCGATCGTGGCGTCGGCAATCGAAGCGGGGTTGCTCGACGAGAAGACGATTCCCGAAGACGTGATGGCCTCCGGCGTGCGCAAGTACCTTGGTTTCTTACGGAGCTAGACAAATATGAATCGCAGACAGTTGCTGGCCGGCGCTTTGAGCGCCCCGCTGCTCCGAGGAGCGGCGCCGAAGACAAACGTCGTATTTTTCATGACGGACGACCACGGCTACTGGGCGTCGAGTCCATACGGCTGCACGGACATGCAGACGCCGAATCTGCAGCGCCTCGCCGACGGCGGCGCGCGATTCACGCGAGCCTTCTCCTGCACGCCGGTCTGCTCGCCCAGCCGTATGACTTACCTCACAGGCCTGATTCCTTCTCAGCACGGGGTACAGGACTGGCTGGTTCCGGAAGACGCCTACGGCCCCGCCTCGCGCCGCTTTCAGCAAGGTCACACGACCTACTCGGAGGTCCTGGCCAAACACGGCTACACCCTGGGAATGGCCGGCAAATGGCATATGGGCAACGACGATACTGCCCAGGCCGGCTTCACTTACTGGGCTACCGTGCCGGGCGGCGGGGGAACTTACGAGAATCCGGAGTTTGTCAAAAACGGCGAGAAGATTCGTTACAAAGGTTACAAAACTGACGGCGTAGGTGACTTTGCGATCGAGTTTCTGGACAAGTATCACGACCGGCCGTTCTTTCTGCAGGTACCGTTCTACGCCCCGCACACGCCGTTCAACTATCAGCCGGAGGTTTATCGCCAGCCTTACAAGGACTCGAAATTCCCTTGCTTTCCGGATGAGCCGATGCATCCCTGGCAGAACGGCGGGCTGGCCAACAATCACGGCAATCGGGCATCGAAACAAGCGTACTCGGCGCTGATCACGGGCATGGATTACAACGTGGGTCGGATTGTGAAGCGGCTGGAAGAACTGGGAGTTCGAGACAACACGCTGGTGATCTTCACGGCCGATCAGGGTTGGAATGCGGGGCATCACGGTGTTTGGGGCAAGGGTAACGGTACGGTACCGCTGAATATGTACGAGGAGTCGTTGCACGTCCCGCTGATCTGGAACCTGCCGGGTAAGATCCGTGCCGGACAGACACCGGAACCAATGTTGTCGAGTTACGACTTCTTCCCGACGATTCTGGACTACCTCGGCGTGCCCGCGCCCTCCGATGGCGCGAAGCGTCCCGGCCGCAGCTATGCGCCGTTTTTGCGCGGTCAATCGCCGGCGTGGCGCAACCGGCTCTACTTCGAGTACGAATACGTGCGCGGCGTCCGCACCGAGAATCTGAAGTATGTGGAGCGGACGAAGAAGTGGCCGAGCGAGCTTTGGGATCTGGAGGCCGATCCGGGTGAGAAGAAGAACGTGATCGACGACCCGAAGCACCAGAAGCAACTAAGCGCATTGCGCAAGGACATGCACGACTTCTTCCACCGCCAGGGCGCGCCGGACATTGAGAATTGGCGGTCGACTACGAAGCAGAAGCTTTCGGTGTACAAGAGGAAGGCGGACGACGGCGTAGTGTCGCCGTAGCTGCAGAATAAATTGAATCCACCTCAGCCGCGCCGCCATCCTGACGTCGAGCACTTATGCTGGAGAGCGATGTTTCGCTAGAAACCAGCGGGCGCGACGATCATCACGATCGTTGGCTCGCGATGCAGTCGGCATACAAGGAATACAGGCGCGCTTCGGACGTGCTCGAATCCGTGGATGAATCCATCGCCGATTCAGCCACCGAAGAACTCGTGCGATTGGGCGTGTTGGAGCGCCAGCAGCGGGTTGCCTTCGAGCGCTACGTGGAAGCCAGGGTTGATTATCTGGAGTTTCAGTACGATACCTCCTACAGGCTCCGGGCAGCACAAAGTGCTTCCTCCCCGTTTGATGCCGCTAAGTGGATCCTGCCAGGAATTGCCTTCATCGTACTGTGTGCGATGGCCCTGTGGTTGATCCGCGAGCACAACCGGCTACAAAGTCTGGAGGTAGCCCGCGACGAACTCCGAGTTGCGTTACACAAGACCCGAGCGGAGATCCAGTTCACGCCTCGACCGGATGCTCCCAGGCCACTTCCTACGCCGCCCGTCGCGGCACCTCAGTCTGCCGGGCAGCACTCGCAGCGTGCCCGGCAATCAAGAGGGTCGCGTGCCATACCTCCTCATCAGAGAAAGCCGCAGATCGGTAGCCCAGCCCGGCGATCCGGGGTTAGAAAATCGGAGCGTATCACAGCTTCGGTTGTTCGCTAGCGCTCGCTCAGCCGGCCCAACGCGAGAGCTCCCAACGCCAGTCCGAGATCCCGTAGCGCGACGTCGTAGAATCCGGGGACCAGCAGCAGGTTGATGATAATCCCAAACAGCCACGCCGCGACGATATAAGCGCCAACTCGGGGTTTCAGCAGGACAATCAATCCCGCCACGATTTCAATCACGCCGGCAGCGAGCATAAGGTTGTGACCGCCAACCGGCGACAGCGCTGCGATACGCGGTGCGAGATACTTGTCCCAGTTCGTCAGAACGTGAAAAAACTTGTCCAGCCCCGCCAGAATCGGCGCCGCTACAAAAGCAACGTGCAGGAACTGGTAAGCCTGATACACCGGATTAGCGAGGGTCGCCTCACGCCCTGGTATGTGCGGAAGGAAGTCCGTCATTGTTCGTGCCATAACATACTTCTCCTGGCAACTGGCGCTGCTGCCGCCGAACAGAATTGCACGAAGCGGACCAATGCTTGAACGCAAAACACATTAGCCGACGAAGCGATTGCCCCGCCGGCTAACGTTGTAAGACACAACTTCCCGTTTCTAGCGGACGGCCAGTTCCTCTTTCCGGACCTGTGCGGTAACAAGCACTTCAGGATCCTGATGCTTCCGCAGATGCATTAGCCCGTAGGCTGACGCTGCTACCAGCGGCAGCACGCCTGCTACCAGGAACACGCTGTCGGGGATCATGCGCAGCCACAACAGGCGGTGCACCAGCGGCTGCTGATAGAACTCCAGGCTGCGCGCCGACCAGAAGCCGTTGCGGAAGCTTTCGAGCGCCTGCATCACGCCGATCGGGCAGAGCGTTACTACGATCATACCCATCAGGCCGATGTTCAAGCCCCAGAAAGCCGTCATGATCCACTTCTCTTTCCAGTACCGCGGCTCCACGATGTTGCGCAGCGAGAAGACCGCCAGCGCGATCGCCAGCATTCCGTACACTCCCATCAGAGCTCCATGTCCATGTGCGGCGGTGAGGAACGATCCGTGCTGGAAGTAATTCACGAACGGCAGATTGATCAGGAAACCCAGCACGCCCGCGCCGAACAGGTTCCAGAACGCGGTCGCCACCAGGAAGCAGAAAGACGCTTTGTACGGGAAGTCCAGGCCGCCGTCGCGAATCACTTTGTACTGGCCGTAAGCTTCCACCATCAGCAGGGAGAGCGGGATCACTTCCAGAGCGGAGAAGACGCTGCCCAGCGCGATCCAGGCTTCCGGAGCGCCGATCCAGTAGTAGTGATGCCCCGTGCCGATGATGCCGCTGCCCAGCAGGATGATGAGTTGGAAGTAGGTTGCCCGCAGCGTGGACTGCGCAGTCACCAGGCCGAGCCGCACCATCAGGAAGCCGATCACCACCACCGCGAAAACTTCGAACATGCCTTCCACCCAGAGGTGGATCAACCACCAGCGCCAGTAGTCGGCCATGGTGATGTGGCTGCCCCGGTTCACCATCAGTCCGAAGCAGTAGAACACCGGAATCGCCGTGGCGGAGTAGAGCAGCAGGTGGGTGAGCCCGCCGCGGTCGGTTTCCGCCTTGAGCGCGCTGCTCAGGCCGCGAGCCACGATGAAAAGCCAGATGCCCATGCCGGCGATCAGCAGAATCATCCACAGCCGCCCGAGTTCCAGATACTCCCAGCCTTGCGTGCCGAGCCACCACCAGGCGTTGCCGAGCGATCCCTTGATGGACAGGTACTCGCCGGTCAGGCTGCCCGCGACCACCAACACCAGCGCGCCGAACAGAACGTTGACCAGCAGGCGCTGATGCTTCGGCTCCTTGCCGCTCACCAGCGGCGCGATGAAGATTCCCATCCCCAACCACGCGGTGGCAATCCAGAAGATCGCCAATTGCAGGTGCCAGGTGCGCGCGATGTGGAAGGGCAGGTATTGCGACAGGTTGAAGCCGAAGAAGCTGGCGCCATCCGCGTAGTCGTGCGCCATCTTCCCGCCCAGCAGCGATTGCACCAGGAAGAGCACTAGCGCCACCACGAAATACTTGGCCGACGCGCGCTGCGACGGTGTGAGCGGCATTTTGGCGAGGTTGAAGTTCAGACGGGTGAAGGGGATGTCCTGCGCGCTGAGCTGATATCGATGCTGGAAGTACAGGATCACCGCCAGGAACAGCAGCAGCCCGGCGACGCTCGCCGCCGACCACATCATCGAGCCGGCGGTCGCGCCGTTGCCCGCGGCCTTATCGTAGGGCCAGTTGTTGGTATAGGAGTGCGGCGCATCCGGACGATTGGCCACGGACAGCCATGCCGTCCAGGTGACGAACGCCGCGAGCTCTTTGGCGGCCTGGCGGTCGCGCATCGGATTTCCCCCGCCCTCACCGGCGGGCAGAAGCGCGCCTTTGGGCAGCGCTCGATCCGGCTGGCCCTGGATGAAGGTGGCGGCATAGCGATCCACAATCGAGCCCCAGGCGGCCGTCTGGTTCCAGGTGAACGTCAGAGTTCCATCTCTGTAGCGATTCTCCTTGAGCTCGGCAGCGATCTCTGCATCAACCGATGCCTTCTGGCCGATCGACAGCGCTGCATAATCGGGAGCCTTGCGGGCACGGATGGCTTCGGTCATGAAGTGCAGAGCCTCGGCCGTATAGTCCGGTCCCAGATATGCGCCGTGGCCGAGAACCGAGCCGTAGTCCATCAGGCCCCGCTTGCGGAACAGGTCCTGGCCGTTCTGGACATCGTTCTCGGTGAATAGGGTCTGGCCGGACGGGTCGACGACCGTCCGCGGTATCGGCGCGCGGCTGCGGTACATCATCACGCCGCCGACGATCATGGTCGTAAAGCCAAACAGGAGGGTGAGGAGCAGGCCGTGCTTCCAAAGCCCTGATTTTTGATCGCTGTTCATCATAAGTTTCAGAGTATCGGGGCTGGAAGGCGCTTGATATGACTTTAGTCACACGCCCCGGAAATTTTTGCCGGAAACAGGGATTGCATAGCCTATCCCCGAATTTGTATTGTTATGGGTGACCATGAGCGACGAACTGCCCGAGGTTGAATTTCAGCGATTCTGGCGCCGGTTGCAACGGCTCGGCTTGAATGCCTACGAATCGCGCTCGTACCTGGTGCTGCTCGGCCATCCCAAGTTCAAAGCATTGGAACTGGCCGCGCGAGCCCACGTGCCACGGCAAAAGATTTATGAGGTGCTCGACAGCCTGGTTGAGAAAGGTTTTGCCCAGGTGGTGCAGGAGAAGACCAAGCTCTTCTCCGCCGTCGAGCCCAGTCTCGCCATTCCCGGATTCCACTCGCGCAAACGCGCCCTGCTCGAGCAGGAGCTGACCGATCAGGGCCGGTCCGGCACGGCGCTGGTGGATGATCTCAAGGAGATCTACTCCGAGGGTCAGGGCGGGCGCGGCACTCTCGATTACCTGCGTATCGTCACCGAGCCTGCGCAAACCGGCGCCGAGTATCGCCGGATGCTCTCGGAAGTCAAGTCGGAGTACCTGGAGTTCTCCCGGCCGCCGTACGCTGTCGATCCGCTGGACGAGAAGCTGGTCAAGCAGGCATGCCTCACCGGCGTCGCCTGCCGCCTGCTGATCGAAACCGGCACGCTCGACGATCAGCACCGGCACCGGCTTTCCGAATACGAATCGGCCGGGGTGCAGGTTCGACAGGCCGACGCACTGCCCATGAAGCTGGCGGTATTCGACGGCCAGCGCGGCATGATCGCCCTGCTCGATCCAGTGATTACGCGTCCCACCTGGACCTCCGTAGTATTCCATCACGAGGGCATGGGCGAGGCGATGAAGGGTCTGTTCGAAGAGCGCTGGGCGCGCGGCACTAAACTCTAGCGATGCCGGATGCATCCGAGAAAGATCCGATCGTACGCATCACCGGGATCTCCGGCAGCCGGCGCACCGGCAGCTACACGCGGATGGCTGTGGAAGCGGCGCTGCGGGGCGCCGCCGAGTTGCACGCCGCCACTCAACTCATCGATCTGGCGGAGGTCGAACTGGCATTCGCGGGCGCCGGCGGCCACAAAGGACCGGATTTCGAGCGGCTCAGCCAGGCCGTCAAAGACGCGGACGGCATTATACTGGGCACGCCCGAATACCATGGCAGCTTCAGCGGCGTCCTCAAGAATGCGCTCGACCTGATGGGTTTCGACGAGTTCGAGGGCAAAATGCTCGGGCTGGTGGGTGTATCAGGGGGCGCCATGGGTGCCTTCGAAGGCATCAACAGTCTGCGCAACGTGGGTCGGGCGCTGCATGCCTGGGTGGTGCCGGAACAGGCCGCCGTGCCCGAAGCCTGGAAGGCGTTCGACGCCTCGGGCGCGGTGAAGGATCCGAAGCTGGAAACTCGACTAAAGGAGGTGGGCCGACAGGTGGTGCGTTTCGCCTGGCTGCACAAATCCGCATCGAGTGAGTTTCTTAAGAAGTGGGAAGAAGCGCCGCCGAATCCTGGCGGCTGACCTGGTATTCCAATTGGCTCCGTAAATATTTCCCGGATTGGCACTTTGCCAGGGCCACTTCCCGTCAGACACTAAGAGCATGGCGAGAGTGCGTGGACTGGGGAAAGAAGAAGTGTCCGATCCGGATATCCTCCGGGTCTTCGAGCGGCAGGAGAAGACTTACGGCTCGATCCTGGAGAATCACGCCATTCTGGCGCGCCGCCCGGCAATTTTCCGCGGATTCCGCGCCATGTGGGACGTTCTGGATGCAGGCAGCCTGCTGGGCGCGCGCATTGCCTTCCTGGTGAACATCCGCCTGGCGGGACAGATTGGATGCAGTGTGTGCATCGGCGCGAACGCCGTTCTCGGGCGGGCCGCGAGCATTACGGACGATGAACTGCTGGCGGCGCGCGGCCCCTTACCTGGCGACGTTTTCACAGAACGCGAGAATGTCGCGCTCGCTTACGCGGACGCGATCGCGGCGTCGAACGACGTCGGCGAGGATTTGTTCGCACGTGTTCGCGGTCATTTCTCCGAAGAGGAGATCATCGAATTGACGGCGACCATTACGTGGGAAATCTGCTCCGCGAAATTCAATCGCGCGCTGGAAATCGAGTGGGCGGACTAGCCTAGTTATAGTAAGCTGCGTTCATCGCCGCGAACTCCGCGGACTCGGCAGGCAGCTCGTCGATCGGGAAAATGGAGTTGGTCGGGCACACCGGCACGCAGGCGCCGCAATCGATGCAGTCCGCCGGGTTCACATAAAGGTGCGGTGCGGCTTCAAAGCTGTCCGCATCCTTCTTCGGGTGGATGCAATCGACCGGGCAGGCCTCCACGCACAACTCGTCCTTGGTACACGTTGCTGTAATTACATAAGCCATAAGTGATTTCCAATGGGATAGCTGCATTTTAGATGCCAGCCATTGCCGTCGCTAAGTTGTTGCTGCCAAAGCTTTGTAGCTAAATTCAACGGCCTAAAATTGGGTGAAGCTACGCAGTTGGGGCGCACGCGAGGAATTCCACACTGGTGAGGTACGTGCTCACCGAATCAGAGCATATGCGTACCATTCGCTGCCTCCCGTTGCTCCTGCTCCTGACCACGCGCGAATCCGCCGGGTATTCCGTGCTGACGCATGAAGCAATCATCGATTCCGCCTGGGATTCCGATATCAAACCACGCCTGAGGAAGCGTTTTCCGGATGCCACAGAAGCCGACCTGCTGAAGGCGCACGCATTTGCGTACGGCGGTTGCATCATCCAGGACATGGGCTATTACCCATTCGGAAGCAAACTGTTCAGCGATCTGGTCCACTATGTGCGCAGCGGCGACTTCGTGTCCGCCCTGTTCGAAGAGGCGCAGTCGTTGAACGACTATGCATTCGCCTTCGGCGCTCTGGCCCACTACTCGGCGGACATCAATGGTCATAGTGTGGCGGTGAATCGTGCCGTGCCCATGGAGTATCCGAAACTGAAGCAGAAGTTCGGCGATGTGGTGACGTACGCGGACAGTCCTTCGTCGCACATCAAGACGGAATTCGGCTTCGACGTTTTGCAGGTGGCTCGTGGCCGCTATGCACCCAAGGGCTATCACGATTTCATCGGCTTCGAAGTCTCTCGAGAACTGCTGGACAGGGCTTTTGCCTCCGTGTATGCGCTGCACCTGAAGGATGTTTTCTCCGCCGAGGACCTGGCGTTCAGCACCTACCGGCGTACCGTCAGTGGTTTGATTCCGAAAGCCACTAAGGTTGCCTGGAAGCTCAAGGAAAAGGACATCATGAAGGAGCAACCGGGAATGACGCGCCGGAAGTTCCTCTACAACATCTCGCGCTCGTCCTATCAGCGCGATTGGAGCGAGAAGTACCACCGAACCGGCGCCGGCACCTGGATCCTGGCAACCTTCATACGAATCCTGCCCAAGGTCGGGCCGCTGAAAGCGCTGGATTTCAAGCCCCCGCTGCCTGCCACGGAACAGATGTTCGAGCTGAGTTTCAACCGGACACTGGAATTTTATCGCAGCCTGTTGGCTCGGGCGAGCGATGGCCAGCAGATCAAGGCAATCAACCTGGACACGGGCGACCCTGTGGTGGCGGGAAAGTACGAGCTGGCCGACCAGGCATACGCCCAATTGGTGAAGAAGTTGGCCAGCCGCGATTTCGCGGACGTTCCCGAGCCGATGCGCCGGAACATCCTGGACTACTACGGCAGCGGGAGTGCAATCGCCGCATCGCGCGAGCATCCGCGCGACTGGAGCAAGACGCAGGCCGCCTTAAGTAAGCTGAGAACCGGACGGTAATGAATGCCGGGCGACGAATACCCTCAAATGTAGTGATCCGTTGAAAAAGACTTCTTTTCTGCGCAGAAATCGCTGCAAATAACAACAAGAATGACCGATTTTGCTTCCCCCGAAGGTGTATTTCGTCTAATATTTGGTCATGAAGATAATAATACCTTCAAATCTTGTATTGACCATCGCAGCCTGTCTCGTCATGCCGCTGCTAGCCGGTGAGACGCCAAAGATCAAGCGCATTCCGGCGCATCCCACGACGTCCGTCATGGGTCAGGACCTTTTTCGTGAATACTGCGCCGTCTGTCATGGAAGCGACGCGAAGGGCACAGGACCGGCGGCGGCAGCGTTAAAGGTAAAGCCCGCCGATCTGACGCAGATCAGCCGCAAGAATGGCGGCAAGTATCCGGAGATCCGGGTTCAGCGGGTAATCCACGGGGAAGATGAGTTGATGTCGCACGGTTCGCGCGATATGCCGGTGTGGGGCCAGATTTTCCGTCAGATGAATTCCAACCAGGATCAGGGTGCGGTGCGGATTTATAACCTGGTTAAATACATCGAGCAGATTCAAGCCAAATAACGCAGTGGCGCCTCTGCTAGGACTCTCATTACCCGGTTGGTCCGTTCCGGTACTGGCTCGAATGGAAAGCTTCCTATAAGCTGAGCGGCGGAGGGATTGATGCGCAAGAGGGTTCTGGGATTAGTGTTTTTAACGGCAGGGATGTTGGGAGCCGAGAATCGTCTGTGGAAGTGGAGTCTGGCAGCGGTAGCAGCCGGAAATGCGGCGGACATGGCGACGTCGATTGGCCGCTACGAGTTGAACCCGGTATTGGGGGTGGGGCGCTTCGGACCGCGCGCGGCGGGTGTCAAGATGGGGCTGTCGACGGCGGTGATAGGGATGCAGTATTTGATGGTTCGCCGGAAGCCGGAAGCGGCGAGGAGGCTGTCCTACGTGAACTTCGCGATGGCGGCGGCGACCGGCGGGGCGGCCGCCTATAATCGTCTGCAGTAAACAGTCGCGAGGCACTTGCATGGAGAGCGGCAAAGCCGCTAAAGTGAAGATACGCGAAAGGCGCGCCCGTAGCTCAGTTGGATAGAGCGTCTGGCTACGAACCAGAAGGTCGGGAGTTCGAATCTCTCCGGGCGCACCATAGAATCAATAGCTTGCAACTTAGTTCAGCTTCTTCTCAGTCGCATTGACCGCTATTTTGACCGCTACCGGCCGAAAAATCTCATCCATCTTTTCGGCGGCGCCCTTCTCCGCATCGGGAACCAAATGCATGTAGATATCCTGCGTAGTACGCACCGAAGCGTGGCCTAAAAGCTTTTGTATCGCCTGGTCTGGAATTCCCGCCATCTTCAGAATTGTAGCGGCCGAGTGACGGAGATCATGAAAACGTATCTTGGGCAGCTGGGCCCGATCGCGCAACCTGTAATATTCCCGCAGCATGTTCCTGGCATCAAGCATCGTGCCAATCCCGGTGGTGAAGACCATGCCTGTGTCACGCCAGGCGCTGCCGGCGAAGTTCCGCTCCTCATCCTGAAGCCGACGGTGGGCCAAGACTTTTTCGAGGACGATTTGCGGCAACCATAAGCTACGCTCGCTTTCCTCTGTTTTGGTGGGCAGTAGTTGCAACGTGCTCTTCTTTTCGCCCGGTAATTTAACCCTTTGGAGAGATCGTAACAACGACACGATGCCGGTCTCAAAATCGAAATCGTTCCATTTCAACCCGAGCAATTCTCCCTCCCGCGGTCCGATACACAGAGCCAGCCAGAAAAGCGCCTCCAGTCGGTCGCCATGGATGGTCTCCAGGAATACGGCCGCCTGGCTTTGGCTATAGATGTGAGGTTTTCGCTTCCGAACTGTAACTGTTATCAACGCGGCAGCATTGCGAGTGATGAGATTCCATTTCATCGCGACGTTGAGCGCTGCGCGTAGTGCGTCCCTACAGTGCTTCGCTGTTCTCGAAGAAAAAAACTCCGGCGGATTAGCGGGCGTCGCCGCTTTTCCGTCTTTGTCCTCGCGGTTCGGTGCGTTTTTCTTGCGCGTCGGCTTCGGTGTTTGCATCAGATCGCTTACGAACTGCTGAACGTTTTGGGGCGCCAACTTGCTCAACTCGATCCGGCCCAGGGCGGGAATGATGTGGTCTTCGCAAAGATCCCGATAAGTCCGTTGTGTTTTCAATGAGACATGGGGCGGGCAACAAACAGTATCGAGCCAGGTGTTAACAAATTGTCCTACCGTTTGTTTCTCTGCTCTCGGCGGCAAACCGTGCGCAAGACGGTTCTTCAATTCGTCGAGTTTCTTCGCTGCTTCGGCTTGTGTTCTGCCGTAGACGCGCTGCTTTTGCTGCCGGCCGCGTTCGTCGTATCCGACGGTAACCTCGGCCGCCCATCGACAGTCTGATCGGAGGTAAATCGAGCCTTCACCATTCGCCCTTTTCCGAAGCCGCTTTCTTCCCACCTTAGTCCTCTCCTTGTGCTTTGTCGGAATCTGCCTTGATCCGAGCGCTACGGTAATATTTCAGATCGAGTGCCAGCGATTCCCGAATAAGCCGGACCTTCTCGGCAGGGAATTGGAAAACATAGCTGAATATTGCTGACCATAGTGCAAACACTTCGCGTGCTGCTGCGTCTGCCGCGGAATCCGCTAGCGGCACTAACGGTTGTTGGCGCATCCGTGCATATGACTGCTTTAGATCTTCCAACGTCGGGTACAACTTCGGAACCACCTTTTGCACCATCTTGTGATGACGCGAGACGCTGTCTTCCAGCGCCGTCCTGAAGATATCTTCGACGGGAAAAGATGTCGTGTGAGCTTGGTCCTCGATCGCTCTGTGAAGGTATTCCGGCGCCGCGAAGTATCGCTCGAGAGCGCGTATAGCGAGTTGTTGAATGGTGAGATTTCTCTGAAGTTTCTCATCCATCATGCGCTGGTAAAACTCTTCTGAGCACTCAAATTTGACCTGGCGCTTTGCAGAAACAGGCTTAACCGCTTTAGCTTCGTTCTGTCGTTTCATCGAAAACTTCCTTAGCTACCCAACGAGAATGTTCGGAACGTTTTTGCTTGCAAGTTTCATGTACATAGTGTCACAATGTACGCAGTTGAACGTTTGGTCATAGACGTACACGAGTGTATCACGTGCACGATGGAGAACGAAATGAAAGCCTTCTATCGCGTATCCGAAGTTATGGAGATCCTCAGCATCGGACGCACAAAAGCTTATGACATGATTCGGTCGGGCGCGATTCCGAGTGTTGAAATCGATGGAAACATCCGCGTTCCGGTAAAGCTTTTCAATGACTGGATCGACAGCAAGATAGCTGGTTCGACCGCGGAACGAACATCATCTGCCCCGACGCCGGTTGGGACAGAAAAACCGCAACGCCCGGCCCGACGTTGAAAGAGATGGATGGTCCGGTGCGGAGCGGCTCGTCCTCGGCGTCGAGGGGCATCCGACAGTTCTTCCCACTGGACACGCACGGAAGCCAAAACCCGGTGACAACAGCTACCCAAACCAAAGCGATCAAGCCGCCAGCCCTGCCGGCTAATCAAGAAGCAGAATTGTTCTTGCTCGGTTCAATACTGTCGGACGATTCACAGTTTGGCGCGGTCGCATCAGTCTTGCAGCCAGATGATTTTTCAATTGAAAAGCATCGGCGCATATTTCGCTGCATGTGTAATGTCAAGGCCAACGATCTTCGGATCGATCGCCTTACATTGCATGAGGAACTCAAGCACCAAGGGCAACTCGCAAGCGTTGGTGGGCTCCGCTACCTCACAGAACTCGACTGTCCGCGCCTCGTCGACCTGCCTAGCTACGTGAGGATCATTAAAGAAAAGTCGAACTTACGAATGATCATCGCGGCGGCCAACCACGCGATGAATTTGGCTTTAACCGGACAGGGAACAGCAGAGGAGATCATAGCGCAGCATCTCGGCAAGATTGCAACTGTTTCACGAGCGGCAATCGACCGACCCGGTATCGAGGTGTACACCTACACCGAGCTCCAAGCAAAGCAGTTCAAACCGCCCGTTGCGATTGTCGAAGATTTTCTGTCGGAAGGAGAAACTATCGGACTTGTTGGTAAACCAAAACAGGGAAAGTCACGGTTGGTTCAACAGCTTGCAGTAGACATCACCCGCGGCCGACCTTTCCTTGGGCAGATCACTCCAAGGCCACGACGGGTTCTGATGCTGGATTTCGAAAACAAGCCATCCGGTGCCAGCATCCGCCTGCACAAAATGGATGGGTCTGCCGCAATAAATGAAAACCTCCTTGTCTACGCTCCGGATAGTCTGATGGACAATCCCATCACGATGATTCATCCTGATGGCGAACGTATCCTATCTGCCCTGGTTGATCGGTATCGTCCTGACGTCCTAATTATTGACAATTGGCGCCTATTTCTTGGAGGGGACGAAAACAGTTCTGATGTCGTAGTTCGTGGACTCAAGCTGTTGTCAACGCTCCGCAGGATCATTCCGACATTGGCGACAGTCATAGTGCACCACCTCCGAAAGCAACAGCAACGGGATCGGCAGCCGTTACTGCGGATCGATCCTTCAGCATGGTTGGAATTCGCGAGTGGTCACTACGCCTTCGTATCGCACCTTGACGCTTGCTTTGGCTTAGAGCGAGAAAAAGGCATGGAGGGCGACGACGAGCTGATCGTTTTTGGCGGCGTAGCTCGAAACTCGATCGCCAGAACGCTTCTGCTTGAGGAGGAAGACGAGAAAACACTCCGATTTACGCTCGCAGCGGCAGCGAATGTAGAAAAAATTTTTACCCCGAAAGAGTTTGAGTTTTGGCGGGCAATAGGTCAATTAGAAACTTTCCGATTTCAGGATGTGGTGGACTACGCTCGAACAACGAACAGAAAAACGGTTACATCAATGCTGCGGAAGGCGCAGAATAACGGCCTCATCGAAAAATTGAGCGATGGGTACAAAAAACTCCAGCGGCCCACAGTTCCGTCATAGTTCCGCCATAGTTCCATTCCAAGTTCCGTACATAAATTATTCATTTATATAGGTTAGTTCCGCTAGTTCCATTGGTTGGCAAGGAGGTGTTTCAGGTCAGGCTCCATCGCCGTGTGCCTCAATCGATAACCCCAATCCCACGGAACTAGCGGAACTATTCCTGTATTTTCCATAACTTGGAACTGGAATGGATGATGGAACTGTTAGGAGTAAACGGAACGGCAAAGGTGCTCGGTGATCGTTCGGCTGAGGATGCCTTCAGCCACGACATTTACATTTTGCCGCAGATATGATTCAAACAAATCCTGCGTTTTTCGTGTGTATAGTATAGTATCGTACCGTATGCCCCGAGGCACCAGTCGCACAAGACACACGGCCGTTAACGCCGAAATACCTGAAGACAACACACAACCGATAACTGCAACACCCGAGCGCGGCGACGACGATAGATCGGCTGAACCAGGAAGCGATGAAAGCTTCTTTTTTGATCGTATAGCCGCTATCACAGACGCGGAATGGGAAAGCCGCTACGTTGCATATCTCTACATGATCGCGCCTAAGATAGCCCTCCCCGGCGATCGCCACCATGTGGGCAAGCTGAATGCCAGGTTCGATGAAGCCGATATTCTGGCCAGGTACGGCAGTGGGCAATACCAGGTGAGGCTGAACGACAAGAAAGCCCGGAAGACGGTCGCCACGCACCTGTTTAACGTTTACGATCCGAAGAAAGCGCCGTACTGCGATCCGTCGCTCATCGTGGACTGTCCGGAGAATCAGCCGTACCTGAAATGGATTCAAAACTCCCAGGCCTCGGCCGCGGCGACAGAAGAATCAAAACGGGCCGACGATCTAGGCGACACACCGCGAAAATCCAAAGCGCCATCCGTGAGTGAGGAACTGCTTTTAGGTATGGCGCAAGGAAGAGACGCCCTGGCCTCCAAGTTGGCCGAGGTAGCGAAGCAGCAGCCGAACATAGATCCGATAGCGGCACTCACACAGGCCGTCGACCTAGTGCGATCATTGCAGCCCCAGGCTGATAGCGGTAAAACCGAAGCTTCATCGCTGGAGCGTGCCATTAATCTGCTCGCGAAACTGCATCCGCCAGCAAGCCCAGCTCCTACTTTGACCGAGCTCGTAACGTTGGCCGAAAAGCTCAACCCTCAGCGGCCCAAGACGGAAAGCGATGATCCGATTGCAACTCTCGAAAAGGTTTTGAACATCAGCGAACGCATCAGGCCTGCCCAGCAGGAATCCACCCCTGCGGCGGCCGCGGGCAGCGAATGGGCGAGCATACTCGCCGCAGTCCAGCCAAGCCTCACCGCATTGATTGCCAACTTCCCGCAGGTAGTGACCGGCTTTAAGCTGGCGATGGGGGGGAATCCGCTACGTCAAAACGCGCCACAGCCGCCGGCGGGCTTTCGACCAACGCAGCCTCACGCGGCCGCATCACCGGGTGCCGGAGTTGATTCTCCGCCATCGGCCGTTACGCCCAACGTTTCCGCAGCGATGCCACCGGCCGAGCCGTTGGCCGATCCGCAGCCCATGCTAACGGCCGAACAAGAGAACTTGAAGCGCCAGGTTCAAGACGTTCTACGGCAGGTTACCCCGACCATGCTGTTTCACTTCAATAACCATTTTTCGGGCGTCGAGTTCGCCGAACATGTCCTTCAGTCCGGACTCATGTTTAATGGCATGATGGTCCCCGGCGATGTCGCGCTGCAGCTGGCGCGGCAAATCGGTAAGGAAAACCTGATTGGATACTTCCGCACGAATTCGGCGTTATGGGTGCAACTGGCTCCCACGCCCGAAACTGAGGGCCGGTTTACTAAATTCGTGGAGGATTTTCTGACCTATGAGTCTGAACCACTCGAAGAAGACGAGGAAGACGCACCAACGGCGGAAGCAACCGGGAGCCGGTAACCTGGGTCTGTCATTGGCTGCGCTGGCCGCCCTGCAGAATCCCCCGGAGATTATCACGCTCGAACCCATCACCAAAAATGGGGAAACAGTTTACACCAGCAGATCCGAAGCGGTTATCGAAATGCTGGAGCCTATTGTCCGAAACATGGAAGCAAAGGTATGCGCGTTAACGGAAAAGGGGATGAGTGCGCTCCGGGCAGAGTTGGCAGCGTTCGGAACAACCCGTCTGATATTCTGGGCGAGCTCGGCCGCGGGCGTGCTGCTCATGGCAACAATCATCGCCGTAGAAAACGCAACCCCAAGGAAAATCTGATCGACCTGCCGGCCGAGATGGCCGCGGCCGTTACCGCGATCGTAGACGGCGCCGAGCGATACGGATTCTCCCGACCGAAACGGCTTAGGACCGCCAGATTCATTCACCGGCGATTAGTCCCACCGAAAGGACCATCCGGCAGACCGCGACAGCGGCGACTGGATGCGGCTCTGGTGGACTATGAGAACGGCGTTCGCGGTGTGGCCCTGTACAAAAAGCACATTCCCAACTGGGATCGTCTCTCCAAATGGCAGCGCCGCATTGCCCAGGAGCGGCTTTCCAACGCGCTCACAAAACGACGGACACGAAGACGTAAAGCCCTGGCCCGCAGAAAAGCCGCGCGCGTAAAACGGACATTCAACGTTGCGGAATAGTCCGGGTGACTTTTCCCAGACCTCTTTTTGTCCCTGCCCCTGCCGTGAGAATCTACTGCTCGAAAGGAGATTTAACTCTCATGGCTGCAAACAAAGCGGAACTACAGTCCCAGATCGACGAAGCAATCGAGGTGTTGTCCGACGCGGACTCAGTCGAAAGCACACGTTCGGACCTGGCGACGGCCCTTACTTCGGCACTGGCGATCCTACGCGGTGAAGAAGACGAGGAAGAGGAAGACGAAGACGACGACGACTCGGACGACGAGTAATAGCCCCACCTTTGCGGGCTTGCGCGGCAGATGTGGGTCTGTCTGCCGCGCCAGCGCCGTGTTTCTGAAATTCCCTTGGACGCGAGCCGGTTATGAAATTGATCCAGGCAGATTTGACAGCGGCCCGCCGCTACCTGGCGAGCGTGGCCGAGATGTGCCAGCAGGCCGCGGCGGCCGAGGATCCGCGCGTGGTTGCCGTCGCCCTGGCCGTGCTGGCGAAGCAATCCCTCACCGCGCGTTCTGCAGCCGCTAAGGAAGTCCGGGCAGACCTCCGGAATTTGACATAACATCCCAAGTCCGAAGTAGCCCCCCACCTAAACCCCTGAAAGCAAACATTCGGCTATTCAGACTCCACCGTCTTTTCTGAAACCCTTGATTTTATTGCGGTACACCCGCGTCGAGTGTTACGCAGGGCGTTGGTTTGTCCAGGAAGGCTCAATTCCAGGCCCTAGGATGGCTCCGCTCCGGTTCGTGTGCCTCACAGTCGGGGGTGCTGTAACGAAATTCTCCACGGCGCTGCTATGTGCAGCAGCGACCCCTGCTACGTGGGCTGGCGGCAGGGGGAGGGATGCCCCTGCCGCCTCCAATTCACAACCCAACCGAACTTTCGCACCCGTTAAAGAGATCGGCCGGCCGGAAATACCGCTGTACCATGCCGATCGTTTTGTGTCGGGTCGTGCGCATGATGGTCAATTCGTTTACGCCCGCTTCGCCCGCTGCCGTCACGTAGCCAGCTCGCAAGGAATGGGCGCCGTACTCTTCCAGGTCCTTCACGCCGATCCGGGCGAGTTCACTCCGCACGATGACACAGACGGCCGCGCCATCGAGGCGCGGATAGCCGGGCCATATCACCTCGTTGCCAACGCGCTTGCCCTTGCATGTTTTGTTGATCAACCGGGGGAAAAGCGGCCCCGGCCTGTTACCTCGAATTTCCACCCAGCGGCGCATCGCATCGGCCGGACACGTTTCTTTGTTCTTGCCGTTTTTCACTGCGATATTGCACCCCTTACCGAACTGGTCCGTCTTGGACTGTCGCAGGTAGATAATATAGCCCCGCGGGTCGAATCGGATGTCATCAACGTTTAAGCCGGTAATCTCAGATCTGCGTAGCGCTGCCGCAAAACCGATCAGGATGATAGCGCGATCGCGAATCTCGCGCTCGGTCACGGCGGGCTTCTCGCATATCCTCTGCAGGTGTTCGAGGGTAAGCGCTTTTTTCCCTTGTGGGGCTTCTTTGAAAGTCCGCTTCGCTCCCCGTATCAGTTTGCGAATATTGTCATCATTGAGCGGATTCGCCAGCCCGACAGATACATGAGCGTGGCGGATCGAGGCCCCGTAGTGAATCGCGGTGGAAATACTGCGGCCGCTACGCAGGACCTCGGCGAGGTAGCGCGCAACGGTCGCGGACTCTGCCGGCAGGGACGGCAGTTTATTTTCCTGACACCACCTGGCAAAGCAGCGATAGAAGATCCCGTAATCTCTGTTGGTCGCTTTTGAGTGACAGGCCTGGTGCAGGGTGTTCAATGATAGCTCGGCTTGTTCGACGCCTAATTCACGGCGCCGCGCCAATGTCTTTTCGATTCGGCCCTTATACGGTTGCCGCTCAGGACCGCACGGTGTGAACGCTCTTTCCTTGGGTGCTTCTAATGGCGCAGCTTGGATGCTGTGGGGGCTTTTCTGGTTTTGCCGCAGGGCAGAATTAGACATGGTTCCTTTTCGATTACCTCCGCATGTATTGTACATATGTACATATGTGGCAGTCAAGGTAAAACATTTGTACATATGTACCGGGCCGTATGATAGAATTCGTCCTGATGGGAAAAAAGCGTCTGGTAATCGACCTGGATGAATCGGAACATGAGGCCCTCGTCAAGAAAGCTCGAAAGGCATCATTGACAGTTTCGAATTATGTTCGAGGCGCCATCAATCTACCCATGCTGCGCCAGGGTGTAAAACGAGCACCCGCTAAACAGAAGGCAGTGGCCCCCAAGTCGCGAAAGGGAGCTTGAACGCTATACATGGAGATGATTGCGGGGGGCGGCATGGGTAAGATTGCCAAGTTGGTCCGGGTCCACCTCAAAACAAAATTGCCTTTGCCAACTTTTTCGTGATCGGCACTAACACAGATGAAAAAGCAGTGGACCGGTCGGCATCGGCCATGGCGACTTCACAGGGGTGCAGGACAAATACATCGCAGCCAAAGAGGAAGCCAATGCCGCACTTGAAGCCCTTTTGGACCATACGCGGCAGCACGACTGCGGCTGATGGGGTAATGGTACCGTTACCGGTGACCGGCATGAAGTCCGCTGCTAGAATTTACAGCATGCCCGCACCCAACACAGACGCGCTGGTTGCCGCTCTTGCAGACTTCGTTTTTGAGACTTACGCTCGACAAATGGCGATACTCTCTCTGCTTCGCGAAAGCCCTGAATTCAATCAGGGGATGCTTGATCGCGAGATGGAAAAGGCTATCAGGCGAGTACAGCGCACGCCTGGAATGCGCGAGCTCCGGGCGAAGCGTGACCCCTCGAAGTTGATCGAGATCATGGCGAGCATCCAGACGATTTAACGCGCGGCGGGGCTTTAGAATTTTACCAACCCGAATTTATGGGCAATCGCCAAGCCGACCATCCAAGCAAGCACAATCGAGAGTACGGGAATTGTCCAGTCCATGATTTCAGAGCCGATCCCCGTGAATGGCTTCCGCCAGCGTTTTTGACATCCGCTTGTCGCGCGCCGCTAGGCGCCGTTGTTGCGCTAGAACCGAGGCTGTCAGTGCCAGAACTGCGGCCAAGCCAAGAATGCTGGTCAGAAGCATGGACGAGATAAACATGCTCCAAGGATCACCCATGCAGAGTTTTGCTACAACGTAATTCGGGGTTTAAAGCGTACTGAATCCGTACGGTCCATATCAAAAGTTAATCTGCCGACTTGCTGGGCGGTCGTCGGCGCGCAATAATTGACCGATGGACCGCTCGTGCGAAGAATGCGACCGTCTATGGCGCGAATACGGTGAGGCGACCACCACACACATACGGCTCACGAGCAAGCTTCAGGTGGCTGCACTCTCGCACGAAAACGACAATATTGCCGACCTAACCCCAAAAGTGGAGCGCGCCGAAAAGGCCCGATCCGATGCGCGCGCGGCGATACGTAGGCACGAATCAGAAGGGCATCTCAATTCCGATTCGGCGTCCGCAAACCTTTGATTTTACGCGCTGAATATCTATACATCGGCCCTCAGCAACGCAGTTCGTGACACTACCCGGGGCTGTTCACAAAAATCGAGAGTTGCTGTTTAGGATGCAACTGGATGTTCTGTACCCTCCGCCAAGAAGATAGGCGCTGCGCTGCGTGTTTGGTGCAAGCAGCACGGGCCCCGTCGGCGACGCGTCGAAAAGCCGATTGACCGCTACGTTGACCGCTACCGCCACGGATATCAGCGTACAAAACGGCATTTACCGAACAACCTAAGGTGCGTAAGTTGAACAAAAAACAACGAAGCGAACACCTACGCACCTTGAACCTTGCAGCTACGAACCAGAAGGTCGGGAGTTCGAATCTCTCCGGGCGCACCATAGAATCAAGGCATCTTATTTTCCGAACAATTCCGCAGTCACCCCGTCCGATCCGAAGCGCTGAATCATGGGCAGCCTTGAATCGGTGGCATACTTCCGCAGCACGCCGGGAAGTTCGTCGACCGGCCCCGACACTAATAAATCAAATCCCGCCGGAGTAACTGCCGATATGTCGGGAAAACAGCGCGGGTCGTCGCCCACGCAAACGATCTTCCCCGGCCGCGACACATAGTTCAGCCGCGGTTCTGTCAACAACGCGGTCATAGGCCAGTCGCAAAGCACCCGTGCCTCCGGGGGGTATCGTTCGATAAATCGGCAGATTTGGCGTTGCGCGCTTACCTGACGCAAGTAGCCCATGTTCCATTCGTCATTGTCCGCACGATCGACTCCGGCGATGCCCGAGCCTTTCATGGCCAGGGCCAGTACGACAAAGACGTAACGAAGAATCGTTTGCTCGACCAGTGCGACAATCGCCCCTCCCGCCCATATACACAGGTGCGGAAAGACCGGCATCATGTATCGGGGCAAAAACGAGACGATGACGAACGAGTAGCCGGAAAACAGCACAATCAGCGCCGATAAAACCAGCTCACGGCGTTTTCGAAAAGCCGGCCGCAAAATCAGGCCCAGCAGGATCAACGCAATTACCATCCATTGCCGTTCCAGCAGAAAGAGCCATTGGCTTGCCAGACCCAGCTTGAAGAAGAAGTTCCCGGCACTCAGATCGGTAAGCTGTGCATGGTTCGAATAAACCCAGGCTATATGTCCGGTCATGACCCACTGGAATCCGTGAAATGCGACCGAAACGATCAAGGGCGCGGCGAAAAACCCCGCGCGCCTGAGAGCCTCCCACCGGCTGATCCGGAAGTGTAGTGAGACCGCGTACGCCGCTATTGCGAGCGGAATCGCATTTCCCGTCTCCTTGATCAGGACCAGGTAGGTGGCACAGAGCAGATATCCGATGCGGGCGTCTCGCACCGCGAAGTAGACGGTTGCGATACCGACAGCCGCCACCGGCAGATCCGCGAGAAACATCGCCGATTGAGCGAAGTAGATCGGGGTCAGCCACAGCAGCGCGGCTGCCGTCACCCCGGCTGTTCTTCCGAACCACAGCGACGCCAGCAGATAGGTGAAAACAAGGCCGATCGCGGCGTAAGCCATGATCATGGCGTGCGCTACCCCGGACGACTCGCCGGCGATCCGAAACAGCGCCGCCGCAGGCAAGAACAGCCCTGGAGGATGCCCTGCAAACGTCAGCGGATGATTCAGCGCGACAAATCGCCAAAGAGGTCTTTGCGACAAGACGTGTGCGTACCGGCTCCAGCCGATTTCATCCCAGTAGAAGGGAGTGGTCAGAACGGACGCTTTGGAGGCGATCACCACCAGTGGGAGCAGCACGACGGCAAGGGTGTCACACCAGTTCCAGGTTCGCGACATTCAACGCGCGTCCTTTCGCTCGCCGGGCGTTTCAGCCGGCAACATTTGCACCATTACCTCGCGCCGGAACGGTGGCAGCCATGTTCGATAGGGGAAGCGCGGAAACGGCGCGGCAATCAAATGCGGCTGACTGGCGTGCACGACAATGTACCTGGGCTGAACATGAGGTGTGTTAGCCCAAAACCAGTAATTCTCGTTTGCCGCGGCAGGTGGGGGCAATCGAATTTTTCCCATCGGTGAGCGAGAGAGATGACCCGCCTGCGTCAACTCTGTCCAACTGTCATACTCCAGGCCCGCCGAAATATTTGTTCGCGGCACGCCGGTGGCTTCCACGTAACCGGCCGCTGCTGCCCGAGCCCGTCCCGATGCCAGATAATCATGCGTTGTCGCCACTCCGTACAACGCGTTGACGAAAAGGCCGATGGATCCCGCCGCCAGAATTCGAGGACCTGCATGCGTCTGACACAAAAGCAGAAGAACGATGATGAATGGCGGGAGAAGCGGCAAGATGTACCGATCAAACACAGTGGCGGAAACGAACACCAGCGCAGCGAAGTATGCGGCGGCAAAAACGGGCAGGATCAGAAATCCGGAGTAATCTTCCCAGCTTCTGGATTTGCCGATACGCAACGGCCACGTCCCGACGCTCCGCGTTGCCTCCAGAATCACGCAACTGAGCGTCAGGTAAACCAATCCTACCGCTGCAATCAATACACTTCTCGGCAGGACAGCCGGTCTGCGTCCCAAGGCTTCGGTGCCGGAATCCAAAAAGCCGTCCCAGGTGACGGTATTTCCGATCAGTGTAGGCACGTGAATTATGCGCCGCGTCCCCCACATCAGGCAGAACGCCAGGAGAATTGCGGCCAGCGCGCGCCGTTTGCTCCACGAAAGCAGCCGCGTCCCGGCATAAACCAAACCGACAGGGAGGATGAAAAGCAGCGTAGCCTGAAAAATGGATATGGCCGTGCGTGTCGTGGCGCGGCGGTGAGCCAGCGCCTTTTGCATATTGGTGAGGGGGGCTTCGGATTTCACGTACGGTTGCCGGCTTTGCCATCGGCTGGTCCCCATCCAGGTGAGCAAGGTCACGAGCCAGAGAACGGCACAAGCCAGGATGATCTGCTTCGACCGTACACGGCAGGCCCCCAGCAGCACGGCCGGGAGCACCGCCAGCGGTGCGAGGTAGCTGATTTGCCTGACCGTCCCCGCGGCGATTCCGGCGAGGGTAGCGGCCGCCAGCCAGAGTATTCGCCGGCTGCCGGATTGCGCCTGTATCGCGGCGGTAAAAGCGAATAGAGATAGCAGCGTAAAAAAGACAGCCGGAATGTCCGTCATGAATGACGAAGCCAGCGGGATGAACAACGGGGACAGGCAGAATGTCAACGTGCCGAATAAGGCGATGCCGGTTCGCAATCCTACCCGGCGAGACAGCAGGAACAGGACCGTCGCGCAGCCCATCGCGAATGGAAGCAGCGAAAGCCGCAGCCCCGTAAAGGAAAAACCGAAAAGCTGGATCGTCCACGCACCCCATAGGGCTTGAACCCCAAGAAAAGGCTGTCCCCATCCGTTATATGTCAGGCGGCCGGTCTGAGCCAGCCGGAGGGCGCTAAATGCATAGGACCAGTCGTCATTCACTCCCATCTCGAGCACTGGCACGGTGGCGATCACCGAGATCAGAACAGCGACAGCCGACAAGATACAAGCCCGGGTATCGTTGAAACGGTCCAGTTGCATCTGACTATGCTAAATCGGATTGCCGTTATAATGACAGATCAACGCGAAATCATGGCGGCTCCAGGCGACCACATCGCGCGCGACCTTCTCCGGACCTTCATTCTTCGAACCAATCCATACTTCCCTTTCCGCTCCTGGAATCGATGGCCGTATTCGTGGGCCGTTCGAGTTGCCCGGGGCGAATTTGGCAATCGGCCGGAGATCCGCGGCTTGTATCTTCGACACGGCATGGCCAGGGACGGCTGGATTCCCGGACTAAGTGATATCGATCTGAGCGTCATCCTGAAAGCGGGGCTGCCGGAAGAGCAGGAATTCCCCATTGTGGATTCTCTGCGGGCGCGGCATCGCCGGTTGAAACGAGCATTTCCCATGCTGGGCGAAATCGAAATTCTTGCCGAAGACGATTTGCCGGCCTGGTTGTATTGGACCAGCGATTGCCCCGGCAACCGTGAGTGGACTCTGCTGGAAGGGCAGGGCAGCGACCATGTCACCGCAGCCGGGTCGCCGGTCTGGCGGCGGCGTGCTCTGCATCTGGCGCTGTGGGTTTATCTCGAACTGCTTCCCCCATGTGTGTCGAAGCCGGATTCATTTCTGCGCTTTAACGATGCCGCCCGGCGAGTTAACAAAATCGTGCGCCAGTTGCATCCCATTCTGCGCGAAGATGGCCATCCCGCCACCGAGATTGAAACGCCGGCGGATGTGCCTGCTTTGATCGGACGCGCAGCGACGGCGCTGGCCTCCGCGGTATCCCGCGTGGAGCCGGCGATGGACATCCGAAACTGCGGAACTGATACAAGCCTCTCGCAAGAGTTGGTGGGGGTCCGAAGCGGTATCCTGCACGATGGCCGGGTGATCCTGGTAATGAACAACGATCTCGACGGCGCCGCTTTAGCCAAGGTCACGAAGCAGGCGCGAGAACGCTGGACCGAACCCGTTGTCCTGCTGCCGGAGAATGTTTTTCGATACTTCGTCTGCCATTACAATCCGTACCTGTACGGAAAGCTCGCGGGGGATCGCAACATCCTGTTGGGCGGCGACCCTTTTGATGGCGTACCTCCTCCGGGGCGAGCCGAATTCGTCGCGTCCACGCTGGACTGGGTGGGCCACATTCTGGCATTCGCCCGTGGTGCGGAGTTGTTCTCGAGTCCGGGAAAACATTTCCTCGGCGATTTCGAGACTGAGATCCGACGCATGATGGCACTGCAGTTGTTGCTGGAAGACGACTGGATCTCGCCTGACCGGGATGGTATCGAAGCGCGCTGGCGCCACAGGTTTCCGGACAGCGCGCAGGTTGTGGCACGGATCCGGACCGATGCCGCCGCCGGCCGCAAAACCGCGACGCGCACGGCGTTCACGCTGTTTCGAGACCTTGCCGCGGAGATCCGCGAACCGGTGGCAGCGCGACAATGAGCCGCACGCCGTCTGTTTCCGTGGTCGTGCCTGCGTATAACGCCGGCCGTACGGTGGCGAAGACTGTCTCCTCCCTCCTGGCGCTTGACTATCCCCGGGAGTTGCTCGAGTTGATCTTCGTCGATAACTCCTCGACGGATACCACCGGCGAAATTCTGCAACAGCATTCGGATCGCATTCGGATCGTATCCGAGCCGCGGCGGGGGCGTTCGCGGGCACGGAATGCGGGATTGCGCGCGGCGCGGCACGCGATCGTGGCATTCATCGATGCGGACTGTGCCGCGGATCCGCAATGGCTCCGTCAAATCGTGGCTCCGCTCGAAGACCCGAAGGTGGGCATCGCCGGCGGCAGAATCCTGGCCGCTCGCCCGTGCAATCCGGTCGAGGAATTCGGCGAATGGCTTCACGACCACGAACGATCGATATGCCAGTACCAGCCGCCATATGCCATTACCCCGAACTGGGCATCGCGGCGCAGTGTGCTGCTCGATACCGGCGGTTTCGACGACGAGATGAGCCGTACGGAGGATTGCGACCTCTCTTACCGTATCCTGCAGGCGGGTTACCGCATCGAATACCGGCACGGCGCGATCGTTTTTCAGCGAAACAGGGTCAATCTCCGGGAACTGTTCCGGGAAGGTTTTGACGGCGGCTATCACAGTGTTCCGTTGCTCAAAAAGCACTCCGATTTTATGCGCAGGTACAATCACCGGCACATCAGCTTGGGACCCTATAAGAGACTTCTGGCGAGCCTGGCGCGAATTGCGAGTGGGCGCGGCAACGCTCACGCACGTTTTGAAACCATCTTTAACTGCGGCAAGATCGGCGGCAAAATCTGCGGGTCTGTGCGCTTCCGGTGGATCGAGTTGTAACTTTCGGATCTAACTTTCGGACGTGGAGTTTCGGTATCGGAATCATTTACACTGTTTTCATGTCCCGTCATCTTCCCCTTGGCGAATATGGGTCAGGTTCCAGGTCCTAACCACCATTCAGCAACTGAAGATGCCCCGCCGTGCCGTAATTCGGCCAACGCCTCGACGCCACGCCAGGATAGGGTCTGAACGATTTCATGGCGCGGATTATCAGCGTATATCGAGCCTTGCCGAAGCCGGCCGATCTGGCGGAGAACAACTTTCTCATTCGGGACATGGGCTACCTTCGATGGTTCAAGATGGCCGATGCGTTGGCCCGGCGCGGACATGAAGTCGAGTTGGCGGTTCCGGATCGAGCAGTTTCATGGCGTAATCCGTACGGGCTGCCTCAAGTAGCGCTTTCCTCAGTTCAATGGCGGGAATATGACGTAGTCAAAACCGACTTCCATCGCGGTTACGAGACACTGGAGGCGTTCGGAGGCGCCGAGCATCCGTTCATTATCTCGAAGCTGGGTTCGGTGGTCGGCCCGGAAGACCGGCTGGGGATTTATTTTTATGGCGACATTCGACAACATCTATACCGCCTTCAGGAGCGGCTGCATCGCAGAAGCCGCGTAGTAGCTGTGTTGAACGATATGGGGAGGCGGCTCCTCACGGAATGTCACGGGGAACGGGACAACGTCGTCTGCGTGCCCGGCGCGGCGGACAGGCACTTGCCGTCACCCGGAGCGGACCCGTATCCCGAACCTCGGACGGCACGGAAGCGGGTACTGTTTGCCGGATCCGTCTATACGGCCGACACGCAACCTGAGGCGAACCGCATTCTTGTCTCGAAATTGAACACGTTGGGAAAGCACCTGATCGAGCGCGACACTCAGTTGTTCATGATAGGACAAGGTGATCTTGACGACCTGGACCGACGCTATGTGAACTACCTGGGCTCCATCCCGCATGATCGGACGCCGGATTACTTCCTTCACGCCAACGCGGGAGTCGTGGTGGCGGCTGGAGAGTGGCACCACAACAACGAGAGCACAAAGATCTATCACTATCTGCGGGCGGGTTTGCCGGTAGTTACCGAATCCGGATTTCCGAATGAGTTTCTGATACATGAATCGGGCCTGGGGTTCGTTGCGCCGGCCGGGCGGATGGATTTGCTGGCCGACAGGCTGGCGGAGGCGATCCATGCGCCGTGGGACCGCGCCCGGGCGCGGGACTACATTCTCCGCGGTCACACCTGGGATCACCGGGCCGCTGTCTACGATTCCGTGCTGGGCACTCTATGAGAAAGCTACGCATCCTCGTTGCCGGATTTCTGCCGCCATACCCTGGTGGAGCGGCCACTGTACATCAGGTCGTCCTGAAGTATCTGGCCGCGCAAGGGCACTCGATCCGCGCAATCGCCCCGATGAATGGCGCCGACTCCGCCGCGGGTGATTGGTTCGCAGCCGCCAATCCTTCGCTCCACATCCAGCGCTTCGAAGTTCCCTTCTACATGTCGGCCACGGCTCCTCAGCCGGAATTAAAAGCACAGCGCGCCGCCTTTGCCAGCCGGATCTGCGCCGAATGCGCCCTGGAGCGCCCCGATGTTCTGTTGCTTGGCGACGCCGTCACCCGATTTGACGAAGCAGCGCCACAGCCCGACGGGATTCCTATCGCCATGTTTGTTCATGGGACGGCTCTGCATAAGTTGCAGAACCACCTGCTCTCGGATGAGGAAATGGCGGATCTGCTCGATTTTTACCACGGGGTCGACCATCTGATCGCCGTGGCGCCCCACCAGAGCGCCGCTCTCAACAGCTTAGGCCTCACCCGCCACTCGGTGATTTCGAATGTCATCGACACACAGGAATTCAAACCGCGGCAAAAGAGCGCCTCGTTACTGGCGGAACTCGGCATCGCGGCGGACGATGTGGTGGTGGCGCACTTCTCGAACCTGAAGCCCGTGAAGCGTCCGCTGGATTTTGTGGACGCGGCAAGCATCGCCCTGACCCGCAATCCGAGCCTGTCGTTCGTGGGTGGCGGCGACGGCGAGATGCGAAACGCCATGCATGCCAGGTGTGCGCAACTTGGCATCACCGGACGTTTCCGTTTTCCCGGCTGGATTCGGAGCGATCGGATGCCGGACTACTATTCGATCTGCGATGCTGTGGCGATGACCTCCGAATCGGAAGGACGCTCGATGGTTTTCCTGGAGACGCAGGCCAGCGGGCGCCTCCTGATCGCCGCGGACATTCCGCCGTCGCGAGAGTTGATTCAGGACGGTGTCAACGGACTGCTGTTTCCTCTAGGCTCGCCCGAAGCGCTGGCGGAACGCATTTTGACCGCCGCAGCCGAACCGGCGATGCGCGAGAAGGTCGGCCGGCAAGCCCGGTCGGATGTCGAAAAGCACTCGCTGGCCGCTTACGGCGCTTCCCTGGAACGAACTTTGTTTGAACTGGCGGAGAAGGGTTTGCACCGGACCGCTTAATCAGTCTCGACAAGAACCGGAACGATGATCTCCCGCAGCAACCCGTCGGCAGCGGAATTTGTCCAGAGAGGCTTTGCCGCCAAAGATGTTTTTCCGCATCGCGCAGATGTGATCGGAAAACATTATCCCGACACCCTGTTGCAACTGGAAAAGCGCGGCGTGCCGTCAGCGGAGTTGCCGGCCTGCCGCCTTTGCCAGATGAATCTGTATTCCGATCACCTGGCCGGCTTACCGGACGAACTGTTCACGAATCCGGCGCTGAACTGGCACAATCAGCAACTGGGACAAAAAGGGCTGATCGCCGCGGCCGGCCTGGCGATCCAGGACTCCGCTCTCATCGTCACTTTGATGCAGTCCGATCTGTGCCAGCAGCTCTTCCGCCATGCCGCGTTGAAGCAAAGCTGCAAAACGATCGTGGATAATCGGTTTGGACACTGGTATCGGATACTCTTCAACGCGATTCTGGATTTTGCCCTGGAGAGCGGGATCGCAGCGGTGTATTGTCCGACCGCGGAATGGATCCTGAGCGTCACCCCCAGACGGATTCAGCCGGAACTGTTTCAGCGAATCTACAACCATCCCGGTCTCTTCTATGTTGCCAATCGCGTGACCCGGCAAGGCGCCGAGTATTGGGAAGTTCCCTTACAGCAGAACGCCGATCGGGTGGTACGGCTGACGCCGGCGGACATACCGCCTCCCGTTCCCGGAAGGCGGATCTGCATTTTCCACGACATCGAGGAGAACGTGGATACCGCTATTCCGGCCGAGGAGTGCCGGCGCAATCTGACGGCCATGCTCGCTATAGAAAGAGAATTCGGCTGTCGCGCCACATACAATGTGGTGGGCAACCTGTTTGAACGCGCGCGCAGTGAAATTCGCGACGCCGGCCCTCACTGCATCGCATTCCACTCTTATAACCACGTCCTCTCTGAGGCGGACCAGTTGGCGAGGTGCCGCAAGGTGGATAAGCAGGTGAAAGGGTATCGGCCGCCGCGTTCGGTGATCACGCCGGAGGTATCGGATGAGCGACTTTCCTACTACAACTTTGAGTGGCTCGCCAGCAGCAGCCGCTCGTTAGGACACAATAACATCACTCTGGAAAACGGCATCGTGAAAATCCCGATCTCCGCGGACGATTATCCCCTAGCCATGGGCAGAGTCGATTTCGGCGAATGGCGCCGCCGTCTGATCGATTCAGCAGACGGCAGCGCACTCCTGGCCTTCGGGTTGCACGATTGTTACGCGCGCTGCTGGCTCGATTCGTACCCGGCCCTGCTGGAGAGCCTGGCCGCGCTGGGGACGTTCGTGACAGCGGATGAACTTTGCGATCTGACGTTCCGGCAACAGGGATAACTACAGCCGCCGTCATCAGAGTGCCGCGTGCCAATCGTGCCAGGACTCGGCGCCCGATGCGGCTTCGGCGGCCAGCACGTCCTGGGCCTGTTGCAGGCTTAGCCAAGTTCCCGGGGTATCGTCGCCCCAAGGTCCCGAATTCCCGATCTCGAAAATTCCCGGACAGGAAATTCGTCCGGAACTGGTCACGGCGGAGAAGTCCCGTTGAAAGATCAGCTTGAAACGCCGATAGCCGGCGTGGTGGAGGAGATCAAGGGTCTGGGTAGCGACTTCCTCGTTAAGTGTTGATGAACCTCCCATGCATTCCGACTCCAGCGAAATGAATCGCGGCAGGATGCGTCCTTTGAGCTCCTGCACGCAGAGGTGGTCATTACCTTCGATATCGATTTTCAGATACTGGGGCGTGCCGTATTCATCGAGGATTTCGCCGAATCGGCGCGTCGGGACCTCGACGGCTCGGGGCACATAGCCGCGGCGCGCCGCGATCCGGCGATCGAACGAACTCCACTCGCTTTTGCGATCGCAAATCCAAAATGGCAAAGCACCCGACGCCTCGGCGATTCCGATGTTCAGCAAAGTGAGTTTTCCGCTCTCGATCTCCGCCGCGAAGCGCCGCCTGGCCTGTGCGGCCAGTTCGGGATTGGCCTCGATGCCCACGACACGGTAACCTTGCGACAAATAATGGGCGGTGTCTCCACCGGTGTGCAGCCCGACGTCAATGATGAGGTCGCTGAGGACGTCGGCGCGCGTCATGTTCGTTGCACCGCCAAGGCGTTTTCCCCGTGGCAGAGCGCCTCGATCCGCGGGATTCTCAAATCCCACGAATGATGATGCTTGAGATGACGCATCGCCTGTTTACGATTCCACCGTCGCGATGCCGCGTCCGACAGGAGTTCGGCCAACCTGCGGTCGTCGCCATAGGGCGACACGAATCCCAGGCCGGCCTGCTCCAGCACGTGATTATTCGGAACCGGCTCTTCGCTTACTACCGGCAGTCCGGCGCGCAGGTAGTGATACAGTTTCGTGCTTTCGTTGTGTTGCACGGCGCCTTGCGCGAGAACCAATCCCGCCGCAGCAAAGTACTGGTAATCCCAAACTTTGTTGTGATCGATCGGTCCCAGACAAACGACTGCTTCGGGATCCAACAACTCAGTATCGCCCGGCCCGATCAGGCACAAGCGCAATTTGAATTTCCGCAGTTCCCGGCCGAGGCTGTTCAAACGGTGCTGCCACACCAGGTTCATCTCCTTTTGGCGAATGCCGTAAATCGAGCCGACATAGACCACGGTTCTGTCTTCCAAGGAGCCGACCGGATTGTGTCGTGGCTTGGGAATACGCCGGTCGACCCCCTGCGGAATGACAACCACGTCTTCGGCCCGCCCATGCTGGCGCACGAATAGCTCACGGCTCGGCTCAGTCAGCACATTGATAAACCGCGCCTCGGCTGCGATGCGTTCCTGGACGCTGTACAACCACTTTCGCCGCTCTCCATAAAAGTACACTCCGGGCACACCGTCGGACGCGCCGACCACCGACCCGAGATTGCTGATGATCCGCGGGTGAGGCACGCCGCCGTAATCCATCAGGTTTGTGAAGCCCCGATCAAAGAACGTTAGAATCGCATCGTACCGGTGCCAGTGAGCCTCCGTATACGGTACCGAGCGGAGATGCACAGCCAGGCGCCGCGGACAACCCTGCGTTCCGGCAATCAGATCCACGGAATGCCCTCGCGCGGCAAGACCCTGCGCAACCCGTTTCCACCACAGCACCGCGGCATCGTGCTCCGGGGTCTCCTCAAGAGGATCGAGCCGGTACAGCGCCGCGATTTTTAGAGATAGCCGAGTGCGCATTTTCTTACAGGTATCAGCGCGACGAGGACCCGTCAAGCAGTTCGTAGAGTTGTGCCTGGCCCTCATGCCGGATGAGCCGGAAGTTGGCGCTGGATTGCACGGCGGCCGCGGCCCGGGCGTCCGCACTGCTGTTCAGGTTCAACAGCAAATGCCGCGCGTGCTTCTGCCGCATCCGGTTTTCAATCTCGCCCGCGCGGCCGGCGGAATAGTTCACTCCGGATCGGCCGGTAATGATGCCGATGATGTCCGGATGTTGGCAGGCATAGGTGTCGTTTGCTCCGGCGTTCGCTCTCCACCACATTGCCAATCGCTGCATGTCATCGTGTCCCGAATACTTCACCGTTTGATACGGAACCGGCGAAATGCCGTCCTCCGCGAGGATTTTTTCAACGGCTTGAAGTCCGCTAGCCAGGTACAGTCCGAGACAGAGGAACGCCGGAACATATACCGGTGCGGGCTTCCATCGCTCAGCAACTTCTTGCACCCCTGCCACCAGATATCCGAAAAGCAGCGGAAGTATCGGAACCATCAAGCGGATAACCACTTCCGGCCAGTACATCGCGACCACGATCGCGAAGAGCAGCGAGTACGTCGGCGCGGCGGCTTGGCCCGCACGCAACAGGCGCCGGCAGCCGGCTCCGATCAAAGCCGCCAGGACCAACCCGGGCAGAACGGCCCATCCGATATTTGCCGTCAAGTCGTTGGTGAGCAAATCTTCGAAGGCCCGGCCGTATGCAAGATTCGCAAACAGTCGCGACAACATTGCTACTGGTGCAATGTGTCCGCTGGCCGGGTTCCAAGGCTCGTTCTGCGTCATGAGTTTGGTGTAGGACCAGCCGATTAACCGGTTGCGCAATTCCCAGGAGGCTATGAACAGGAGAGGCAGTGTGTACGCTGCCGCCTGCGTCCAGCGTTTTTTCGGCTGCCGCAGGTAGTCGAGAAGCAACGCTGCGGCGAGAGACACGCCGACGGATCGTGTCATGCACGCGGCCAGTGCAGCGAGAACCGCGCCCACGTGTTCGTTGCGTTGGTAGAGCCACAACGCCAGCAGAGAAAAGAAGACAAAAAACACTTCCGAGAGCAGGAAAGTGCTTCGGTCAAAGAACTCCGCGGAGCCCAGGCACAACAAGACCGCTACGGCGCTTCCGGCTGTGCCCAGAGAGTCACGAAAAAACAGGAAGCAGACCAGCAGCGCAGCCAGCGCAAAGAGGATCACTTCGGCATTCAGGACGCGATAGGATCCGCGGCCCGCAATCCACCCTACAGCCAGCAGGGCGGACGTGCCCGGGGGAAAGAGAGACGCGGGGGCTCCACTCTCCCGATAGCCCTGACCCTGGGCCAGGGACTGCGCGCCGAGCACGTAGGTCGTGCTGTCCGGCGTGATTTTCCAATATGGACCCGCCGCCCGGCAATACTGAACCACAAAAGCAGCGGCAACGGCAATTACAGCCACCAGCAGTAAGCGGGTGGCGCGCGTATTTCCGGCTGTAGCGGGGCTCTCCATGTTCGCCTGAAGATGAGGACCGTGCGTGAGTGGCTCGCGGCCACTCCCAGTGTCCTCCAGGCATGATAATACGTAACGGCCGACGTCCGGGCTGAAGGCCTCTTCTATACACCTGACGCTCCGGTGCTATCTGCTGCGACCACGGTCAGGCTCGTGCTCGCCGTTCGCCCGCCCCACGAGGCGGTGATCACGCCTGCCCCATCGCCAAGTTGCGATCCGGGCAACGCCAGTGTCGCCGTCGCGGAACCGGCGCTTCCGGTCAGCACCGCTGTACCCAGTTCGGCGCCGAATCGGCTGAAAGTTACTGTCCCCGACGGCGTGGATCCATCGCCGGCAGTGGCGGTGGCCGTCAAATAGACCGTATCCGACGCGGCTAGGGTGGCCACGTTCGTCTGCAGCATGAGGCTGATCGTTTGGGAGAAAACCGCCGCAGCGCTCCAACTGTTCAACAACAGGTATGCGTCGATCGAGCCGAGCCCCGTAGCCTGATCGTACCCCTCACCTGCCGCGAACCCTACCGTTCCCGAGGCGCAGTTGCGCCTTCGGCTGGTGCAGGTGACCGTAACGATATTGTCTCCGGCGGTTACATCGTCGAAGGCCGCCGGGGCCGTCAGCGATAGCGCATAGAGCGTGGGATTGATATTGCCCAGACCTGCCGCCGCCTGGCCTTGATAGACGAGACGCTGATTCAGCAGCGCGGCGAAGCCGGCGTATATGGGTGTGGGAACGGACGTTCCGCCGAATACGTAGTCCGCACCCTGGGTATAAACCAGGTACCCGTCATGATCCGCCGAAGCGCTCATGGATACATCGGGAACGTGCCGCGCGGTGCCGGCAGGCACGCCCAAAACATTCTGCCAGGACGTCTGCCGAAAAACTGGCTGGCCCCGCCGCCGGTGAGCGTGATATCGGTGAGGGTTGCGTCCGGGGCGACGCGTCCGGCATCGTTCGCCGACGTTGCCAGAGGATGGACCTGTGCCTCCAGACGAAATCGGGCGAGGCCGGATCAGAGCCCGTGCGCTGGGCCGGCAGCGCCCGGCCGGCGCCCAATGTGTAGATTAGGGCGAAGCTGAATGCGGCAAGTTTCGTAGAGCAAGTAGAGACGCATCGCGTAAAGACATGTCGGTTATCCTTCTTCGAATGACTCTTCTCCCTTACTTCTGACGGCGATGCGCGAAGCTGAGCCGGTTAAGCGTTGTAAAGATTGACTTCGCCAAACTGCCACCCTTCGCGGTCGGATGTGAGCTATTTTGCCGCCTGAAACCTCGCGTATCATACTTTCGTCCGAAAGCACTTGGAGCCATATTTATGCAACGCTTTCCAGTGCTTCGCCGCCGCGAGCTGCTGTTGATGACCGCAGCTTTCGCGGGCGTTCGTTCCGCGGCCGCATCGCAGCCCTTCTGGAACACCAAAGAGCCTGCGGAATGGTCCGAATCCGAAATCGATACCCTGATCACGTCCTCACCCTGGGCCCACCGCTTCAGTCTTTCGATTGCAGGAGCGACGGACGATTACGGCCCGCCGATCTCCCAAGTCCCCTCGAATACGGGTGGCGGGGGCTGGGGCATTCCCGGAACCATCGGCCTTCCTCGCACACGAACATCCAGTCCCGGTCCCTATCCTCGAACTTCCCGAATGCAAGTGGACGGTATCGTGCGGTGGGAAAGCGCTCTCCCGATTCGCGAAGCATTGCGGTCGCGCGTGCCGGAGCAGTTCAAGGATTCGCTGGTGATTTCCCTCAGCGGTATCCCCGTCAACATGGATTCAGCCGGCCGCCGTACGTTCGATCTCGAGACGATTCGCCAGTCGGCCAGGATCGAGTATGAAGGAGCGGCCCGTACACCCGAGCTGGTTCAGAATGGACCGCTCTCGTCGGGTATGACACGCAGCGTTCTGCTCGGCTTTTCACGCAATAAGGTGGCGTTGTCCGGTTCGTCCGGCAGCATCGTGTTTAGCGGACGGCTTGCCGGCACGCCGTTCAAAGTCAAATTCAAGCCGGCAGACATGATGTATCGGGGTAAGTTCGCTGTTTAAGGAGCCGTCCATGAAGAATCTTCTCGTTTACGCGTTAACATCCGCAGGTATCGTCCTCGGTGCGGAGCAGCCGGAGAAAGTCGCCATTGCAGTGGATGCGGGAACGCGCATCCCGCTGAGCATGATCAACAGCATCAGCACTAAGAGTACGGCGGAAGGGGATCGGGTTTATCTGGAAACGGCGTTCCCGGTGGTCAACAACGGCCGCATAGTCATTCCCGCCGGCAGCTACGTGAACGGCACCGTCACTCAGATCAAGCGCGCGGGCCGCGTCAAAGGCCGTGCCGAACTGTATGTCCGCTTCGATTCCCTGACGCTTCCGAACGGCGTCACGCGCGACTTCCGCGCTCGCATCGGCGCGATGGACGGCACCGCCCCGGGCAAGCTGGATCGTTCCGAGGGTAAGATCAGCGGCGAAGGCAACAAGGGTGGTGACGCCCGTACGGTTGCCGAAGCCGCCGGCGCCGGAGCGTCCGTAGGGGCGATCGCCGGAGGGCTAAGTGGACATCCGGTATCAGGAGTCGGAATGGGGGCTGGCGCGGGCGCTGCCGCCGGACTCATCGGCGTGCTGCTCAGCCGGGGACCCGACGCGGTGCTCACCAAGGGTACGACTGTCGAAATGGTGCTGGACCGCCGCCTCGAATTCGATGACTCGGAATTGCAGTTCGCCGGCGTGTCCACTGCGCGCCATTCGTCGCCGGCCGCAGAACCGGCGCCGGCAAAGAAGGATAATCAGAACCGGCGCTGGCCGTTACCGTTCTGAGGCGCGGATTACCGATTAGAACACGAACCGCAATCCCAACTGCATCGTCCGATTTACGGTCCTGGTCAGGATCTTGGTGAAGTTCGCGTTGCTGGTGGTCAGGTTCGGCACGTCCGGCGTGTTGTGGTTCAGGAAGTTGTACGACTCGAACCGGAACTGCGCATACTTGCCCTCGGTAACGTGAAAGTCCTTCGTCAGCGCCAGGTTCGGCTGCCAGTACTGGCCGGTTCCCCAGAGGCTGTTGCGCTTCAGGCTGCCGAATGTGTTCCGGATCGTCGGATTGGCGAAGGAACTCTTCGCGAAGAATCCAGCCGCTTGGCATCGTTCGAGCCGGAAGTGTACTTCACCGGCGAGACCAGGTCCGGACGGTCGTTGGGGATATTGTCGAAGTTCCAGTCCTGTCCCAGGATCACGTTCATTGGAGTCCCCGACGTCAGGTAGAGCGAGCCCGACATTTTCCATCCTGCAAACGGTAACCGGACTGCGCGGCTGCTGTTCTTCAGCATGGGCAGAGAGTAAATCCCAAAGTACCGGAACATGTGGCGCGGAGCTGTCTCGGCCTTTTCGCTGTCGATGTTGTATGGGTTCACGGTTAGATTTGGAACCGTCCATTCCTCATCCTGAATGGACTGGGTTTTGCCGTACACGTAGATCATGCGCAGATCAATCCGCCCGATCGCACGTCCACCTTCATCTGCACTGCGTCGTAATAGCTCCGGGCGCGCGAGTTCATGGCCTTCGGCATCGGAACGTAGTTCTACACCACGCCGGTCGACTGATTGCGCAACTCGATCCTGGCGGCGGCAACGCTCGCGCCGCTCGGATCGACCGCCGTACCGCGCAGCGCACCGGTAATCTGCTGAGCTATCGCGCCGGCGCCGGCCAAAGCCAGCAGCACCGGCAGTGTAAGCGCAGCCGCCCGCAATGTTTTCCATCCGAATTTGAGTTGCCGGGACTTGTTACTCTCGGCCATTTCGTTCACCTCTGGGCGCTTTAATTTTTACCCACCAAAAACTTTGGTATTCGCTATCGCGGTATGGTATCAAAGTGTAGACAGTCTGTCTACAGAATTCACCGATGCCCTCTCTTGGCCGTCCCACACAAGTTTTACTCTTGTTAACCGCGTTGCCGCTGGCTTCCGCGCTCGATCTTCGTCACGCCACGATCTACTCTCCTACGGGAGCGGCGCCCGCCGCCGTGTCCATGCTTGTCGAGGAGATTGCTGCCCGTACCACCGCCAGGCTCGCCGTGGTTTCTGCCTGGCCATCGGCCGCGGCGCCGGTCATCGCAGTCTCGACGGGCACTCCTACCGGCATCCCCGCGGACGTCGTATCCGGTATGCCCGCCGCGCCGTCTGGCGCCGACGGCTTCCGCATCCATCAACGCGGCAACGCGATTCTGATCCTGGGCAACAGTCCCCGCGGCGCGCTCTTCGGCGCGGGATACCTGCTGCGGCAACTCCGCATGGATATCGGCAGGTTGGAACTCATGGGCGAACTGCACATCGCCACCAGTCCGGCGAAGGCTCTGCGCGGCCACCAGGTGGGCTACCGGCCCAAGGTCAACACATACGATGCCTGGACGCCCGCCGTGTTCGAACAATACGTGCGCGATCTCGCCGTGTTCGGAACCAACGCCATCGAACTCATTCCGCCGCGCTCCGATGACGACGATCTCAGCCCGCACTTCCGTCTCCCCAAGCTCGACATGATGGTCGAGATGTCGCGCATCATCGCAAAATACGGCCTCGATGTCTGGGTCTGGTATCCGGCGATGGATGAGGATTACGCAAAGCCGGAGACCGTGGAGTTCGCGCTGCGCGAATGGGAGACGGTTTTCAAAGCTCTGCCGCGCATCGACGCGATCCTCGTCCCCGGCGGCGACCCCGGCCACACTCAGCCGAAGCATCTCTTCGCGATGCTCGAAAAGCAGACCGCCAGCCTGCGGCGTTATCATCCCAAGGCATCCATCTGGGTCTCGCCGCAAGGATTCACCGCCGGCTGGATGCGCGAATTTCTCGACCTGGTCCGTGCCGAACCGAAGTGGCTGGGCGGTGTGGTCTTCGGCCCGCAGGTGCGGCTGCCGCTGCAGGAACTGCGCAAACAGGTTCCTGCGGGGTATCCCATCCGGCTCTATCCCGACATCACCCACACCATCCACGGCGAGTACACCGTGCCCGATTGGGACCTGGCCTACGCAGTGACTCAAGGACGCGAGATCTATAGCCCGCGTCCTCTCGATCAGGCGATCATCTTTCGCCACGCGGCCCCCTACGCGATCGGCTCGCTCACGTATTCGGAGGGAGTGAACGACGACGTCAACAAGATCGTCTGGAGTGCGCTCGGCTGGAATCCCGAAGCGGACGTAAAGCAGATCCTGCGCGAGTTCGCGCGATACTTCATCAGCCCACGCCTGGAAGAGCAGGTTGCCGAAGGGCTGCTCAGCCTGGAGCGAAACTGGCGCGGTCCGCTCGCCGCCAACTCCGGAGTCGATACCACCTTCGCCCAGTTCCGGCAGATGGAGCGCGAAGCTTCGCCGCGCGATCTGTTGAACTGGCGCTTTCAACAGATGCTCTTCCGCGCCTGTTTCGACGAGTATGTGAAGCAGCGGCTGGCCTATGAAACGGCGCTGGAAAATCAGGCGATGGAGAAACTGCGCGGCGCAGCCGAAATGGGATCCCTGCCCGCCATGCGCGAGGCCGATCGGATTCTCGACCGCGCCGTGACCGCGCCAGTCGCGCGCGATCTCCACGCACGCATGGGCGAGCTGGCCGAGGCGCTTTATCAGAGCATCGGCGCGCAGTTGAGCGTCGACAAATACAAGGCGCTGGCCGTCAGCCGCGGAGCCAGCCTGGATACCGCGCAGGTTCCCCTGAACAGCCGGCACTGGCTGCAGGGCCGTTTCGAAGAGTTGCGAAAGCTTTCCACCGAACCGCAGCGTCTCGAAGCCATCGACGCCATTCTGAACCGCACCAATCCGGGTCCAGGCGGGTACTACGACGACCTCGGCAACCCGGCGGCGCAGCCTCACCTGGAGCGCGGCCCCGCCTACGCCGACGATCCGGATCATTTCGTGGCGCCGAAATCCGCGACGCTCTCGTTCGGCGGACGCGCGATCGGCCGCCGCTCCGCCGACGCTTTGCATGCCGACGGTCAGGCCGGCTTCCTGAAATATCCGACGTCCTGGTGGAGCTACGCCGAGTCCCGCTGGAGCGGATCGGTTCAGATGCGGTACCGGGATCTCGATCCGCATGCCACCTATCGTTTGAAAGTGGTCTACGCTTCGCGGAGTGCGCAGGTCCGGCTGGTGGCGAACGACACTGTCGTCATCCATGCTTCCTTGCCAAAGCCCGCGCCGTTTGAAATTCTGGAATTCGATCTGCCGCGCGAGACCACGGCGTCCGGTGAACTTCGCCTGCGCTGGAGCGGCGATCCCGACATCGGAGGCTCCGGCGCCGGTCCTATGATCGCCGAAGTTTTTCTGGTTCGAAAGTGACCCCATGGCTACCTTGATCAAGCGAAAGAAACACGTCGCATCCCCGGAGGCGCCGGCCTCCGCGCGCGAGAAAGCCTACCTGGCACTGCAGCAGAAGGTGCTTTCCGGGGAGTACCCCGCCGGCTTCGCGATTTCCGAAGCCTCCCTCGCGCGTGAATTGGGCATCAGCCGCACGCCGTTGCGCGAGGCGGTGGGCCAACTCATCGCGCAGGGCTTTCTGCGCGCCATCCCGAATCGCGGCACGGTGGTGCTGGAGTTCACCAAGCGCGACATCGCCGAGATGTACGAAATTCGCGAGGCCCTGGAGGTCTACGCCGTAGGCAGGGCCGCCGAAAGCAGGATTCAGCCGGCGGACGTGGAGGAGATCGGCCGGCTCGCCGATCAGGTCCTGACTCTGCAGGTCGAACTGGAGACTTCCTGCCGGCCGCGTCTCGACGGAAGGCAGATGAATCGGCTGGTCGACATGGACCTCCGCTATCACGCGCGGCTTATGGGCGTTGCCGCCAACATGCGCCTGATGAAGATGCTCGGCGACACGCGTGTGCTGCTCAACGTTTTCGCCCTCCACCGCCTCGGTCACGACCTGCAGCAGTTGGAACAGATTCACGGGTATCATCGCGGCATTCTGGATGCGGTCGTCCGGCAGGATGTGGCGGGGGCGCAGCGTCTGCTGGGCGAGCATATACGGCTCAGCAAGCAGGAGCGGCTGCAGGAGTATGAAGAACTGGAACGGGAGCGGGCCCTGCGCGATTCCATTTCTTCCTGGCCGATGGCGGAAGTGACTTCTAAGGAGTAACCAGCGTGACGTTGAAACTCTGCCTTGTAGTCGCCTCTCTTTTTGGCGCGTCCGCGTGGAGCGCCGATTTTGATGTGGTTGTGTACGGTGCGCCGCCCGGAGGCATTGCTTCCGCCATCTCCGCCGCGCGGATGGGTCGCAGCGTGGCGCTGATCGAGCCGCTGCAGCATGCCGGCGGCATGACCGCCTCCGGCCTGAGCCGGTCCGATGTGCAGACCCGCGGCGCGATCGGCGGACTCTATAACGAATTCGTTGCCCGCGTGTACAAGCACTACGTCGGCGCCTACGGCGCCGGCTCGGAAAACGTGAAGCTCTCCGATAGCGGCTATAGCTGCGAGCCGCACGTCTGCGAACAGCAGTTGATGGCCATGATCGCCGCCGAGCCGCGAATCAAGCTGTTCCTGGGCCACCGGTTGGAGGACGTGTCGCGCGCGGGCCGCCGCGTCGTTTCCATTCGCGTGCGTCGGCTGGCGACCGGCCAGATCGAAGAATTTCATGGGCGGATCTTTATCGACGCCAGCTACGAAGGCGATCTGGCGGCGGCCGCCGGCGCGGCCTATCGCACCGGACGCGAGAGCCGCAGCGAGTTCAACGAACTGCATGCCGGCGTGATCTACGTGAATCCGCGCACGCACGCAGTCCTCGCCGGCACCACCGGCCAGGGTGACAAGCGCATCCAGGGCTATACGTACCGGCTCTGCCTGAGCGTGGATCCGGCCAACGGGTATGTGATGAAAGAGCCGCCGCCCGAATATCGCCGCGAGGTTTATCTCGGGTACCTGGAAGATTGGAAGGCCGGCCGGCTGCACGACAGCAATCCGAACCGCATCGGCGCCGGCACGGTCATTCGCGCATTCACTCTCACGGCGATCCCGAACCAGAAGTACGACGCCAATTCCTACGCGATGGCGCTCACCTATCCGTTCGCCGAGGAGAGCGAGCAGTATCCGGATGGCAGCCCAGAAGTCCGGCAGCGGATCGTGGAGCGGATTCGCAATCTCACGCTTGGTCTGCTCTGGTTCATGCAGCACGATCCCGACGTTCCGGAGGAACATCGCAAGATCGCCCAGCGTCTCAATCTGGCGCGCGACGAATTCCCCGATACCAACCATTTTCCGTGGCAGCTTTACGTCCGCGAAGCGCGGCGTATCATCGGCCTCTACACGCTGACCGAGAACGACGTGATGCCGCTCGTGGTCGAAGGCCGCCCGCCGATCCATGCCGATGCCATCGCCGCAGGCGAGTTCCCAATCGACAGCATGCCGATGCGCAAGCGTCAGCCCGGCGATTCCATAATCCTCGAAGGCTACCTCGGCATGATGCGCGACATCACGCGTCCGTATCAGATTCCATACCGGATCATCGTGCCGCGCGACGTCGAGGGCTTGCTGGTACCGGTGGCTGCGTCGACCACGCATCTGGCGTTTTCGAGTATCCGCCTGGAACCCACGTGGATGGCGTTGGGCCACGCGGCCGGGTTGGCGGCGCATATGTCCATCGAAAGCGGGACTCCGGTCAGCAAGGTGGACGTCGGCGCGCTGCAGCGAACGCTGCTCAAACAGGGGCAGGTGCTGACCTACTTCAAAGACTTGGAACCATCGGATCCTTCCTTCCAGGCGATGCAATATTTCGGCACGAAGGGGTTCTTCGCGGACTACAATGCCAGACCCGGCGAGCCTCTCAGCCAGGCGCAAGCGAAGGAGTGGCTGGAAAAGGTCGGGCCGGAGCTGAGGCGGTCAGGCGAGCAAATACTGCAGCGAAAAAAGGTCCGGGCGATGACCCGCGGAGAATTCTGCCGCGCGTTGTACGAGGCGGATGCTCACTGAACCAGCCGGATCTTTCCCAGTACGCGAAAGACGATAAACACGATTCCGATCGGAATCAATCCTGCCGTCGCAAAGACCGGTAGATAGGAAAAACGGTCCACCGCGACGCCCGTCGCCAGCATCAGCAGCATGCTCATGGCGTTGTCGCCCACACCGGTCAGAGCGGTCACGCGTCCCACCACCGGCGCGGAGAAGAAGTCGCCGATGTAGCCCATGAAGATCGGCTCCATCATGTTCTCGCCCAGGTTCGCGGCGCACAGCAGCGCGATCGCGGTCGTTAGATCGCAGGCGAAGAACACCGTCAGGTTTCCGGCCGAGCAGAGGATCGCGCCGATCACCAGCGGGATGCGCCGGCTGCGATCCGGTCCTGCTCCATGTTGCTGCAGCCAGTTCGAGAGATAGCCCGCGCCGATGTTGCCGATGCCGGCGAACAGATACGGCAGCCAGACCACCACGCCGATCTGCTTGAGCGTCAGGCCGCGGGCGCTGGAGAGATACGCCGGCAGCCAGAACCAGTAGAAATGAGAGAGCGGACCGGTCAACGCTCTATATGCAATGAGTCCCCAGGTTTGCTTGTGTCGAAGCAGGGAACGCAACTCTCCGCCGGCTGGCGCTGCTGCCGCGATCGAAGCCGATCGCGCGGCCTGGCGCGGGTAGAAGATTAACCACGGAATCACCCACAGCGCGCCGACGCTGCTGGCCACCATGAACGCCGTGTGCCAGGAATAGCGCAATGTCAGGTGAGTCACGATGAACGGCGCCACCACCGATCCTACGAACGTGCAGCTATTGAAAATCCCGCCGGCCAGCGCGCGTTCGCGGGCGGGGAAATGCTCGGAGATGACCTTGATGCCGCCCGTATAGTTGCCGCACTCGGCCGCGCCCAGGCCGAAACGCAGGAGGCTGAACTGGAAGGTCGTACGGGCGAATGCATGCACGAAGCTGATTACGGACCAGAACGAAACGATGATGGAAAATCCGCGCCGGGCGCCGAAGCGGTCCATCAGTAGTCCGTTCGGGATCTGAAACGACGCCATCCCCAGCAGGAACGCGAACACGATCACGCCGTACTCGGAATTGCTGAGATGAAGTTCTTCACGCAGGAGCGGCGCGACCAGCGACAGAATCTGGCGGTCGACAAAATTGACGACGAAGGCGAGCGAGATCAGCGAAAGCAGCAGCCAGCGCTTCCAGGATGTCGTTGCGCTTGCCGCACCGGTCATGCGGCGGCCGTAGACTGCCGCAGGTAAATGAGCGGGAGGTCCGCCGCCAGGTCGGTCAGCGTGATTTCGAGGTTCGGGTGCTCCTGCACGAACGAGCCAGGACATCGTCCAGTTACGGGACCGAACAGGGCGCGGCGGAGCACGCCGGCATGCCAACTCCGCATGAAAGTGAGGTGGATCTTGCGGCTCAGCATCAGCTCATACATGCCGAGCGTGATGGCGCGACGCGGGATGATGTCCCAGTTGCCGCCGGTGCCGCCCATGCACATCTGCGTCATGCTCTCGGGCCCTATCTCCAGGATCCGGGTGCGGCTGTGGCGCTCCTGCTCGTCGTCGCAGGGGGCGCCGGGCGGCGGCGGATCGTTGAACGCGAAGTGTCCCGTCGCGCCGAAGCCGCCGTAGCAGAGGTCGGCGCCGCCGTGTTCCTCAACCAGGCGGGTTGTCGTCTCGGGATCGTGGGGCAGCGGGAAGTGAATGTTTTCGGCAGGCACGCGCGCATTGCCTTCCAGCCGGTCGAAGAAATTCTCGCGCATGAAGCGGCGGAAACTCATCGGATGGCACTCGCCGACAAGGTCGCCGTTCTCGTCCAGGTACTCATCCATGTTCAAAGTGACCAGCGCCGAGCCATCGGTGCCCTCGCGATTCATCGCGTCCGCCCATACCGTGTAGTCGAGCGGGCCGACCGGGAGAATCACCATCAGTTTCCGGCCGTCGCGCGCGGCGCATTTCAGCGCGGAGGTAATCTCCTCCGCCACGATCCGATTCAACGTCGCCAGGTCCGGCACCTTCGTGATGGGCCAGGGCCGCAACTTTGAAAACGCGGCAAACGGGATTGTGTAGACGTCCATCGATGAGTTCTCCATGTTAGTGCTTGACCGGACCTCGCGGCTGCGCGTAATCGGGCATCGGCATACCCTCGATCCGAATGGGCGGCGGCTTCTCGGCACGCCACTTCTTTAGCGACTCCTTCAGGTCCGCGATCAGCTTCTGATGCTTCGCCTCGGCGATCAGGTTCCGCTCCTCGGCGGGGTCGGTCTCCATGTCGTACAACTCCGCCGGACCGGTCAGGTCGAGACTGTTGTCGATCAGTTTCCATCGCCCGGCTCGCACCATTGCGTTGTTCCGATGCGGCGTCTGCGAGTGCACCCGGTTCTTCCAGCCGCGCTCGCGGCCGTGCATCAGGCCGCTCAGGCTCGTGCCCTGCACGCCCGCAGGGATTGAGATGCCCGCGCTTTCGAGCACGGTGGTGAACACGTCCACGCTCTCGGTGACCTGATTCTCCACGTGCCCGGCTTTGCCCCGTTGTGCGCGCGGCGGCCGCAGGATCAGCGGCACTCGCGACGCCCCGTCGTACATCACGCCCTTGAACCAGTAGCCGTGCTGCCCCAACATGTTGCCGTGGTCGGCGGTGAAGATCACTAGCGTGTTGTCGGCCATACCGAGGCGATCCAGTTCGCCCAGGATGCGGCCCACCTGATCGTCCACGTGCGTGATGGCGCCGAAGTACTCGGCCGTCATCGCGCGCTGAATCTCCACGTTGTCGATATGAAGCCGCTTCCACTGCCGGTCCTTGGACGAGTTCCGGACTTCCGTGGCATTGGGCGGCAACTTGAACACGGGCACCGCGGCCGGATCGTACATCTTGTAATAACGTTCCGGCTCCACGGAGGGCGAGTGCGGCTTGGTGAAGCTGGTGAACATGAACCACGGCTGCGCCTTTCCACGCTGCGCCGTCATGAACTCGACCGCACGGTCTGCCAGCCAGTTGGTTTCGAAATCGGCTTCGGGATATCGGAAGATGCCCAGGTCCTTGCCTAGCACGTCTTTTGGAAACGGACACGTGCCCGGCACGATCGGCCACTTGTCTTCCGATCCGTGCTTGCGCTCCAAATACGCTTCGTAGCCTTCGGCAGGCGTCGGCCCTTCGTCCTTATAACTCCAGAAGCGGTCGAACCCGTAGGAATACTGTTCGGGGGTGAAGTGCAGTTTGCCGGCGATCCCTGTGGTGTATCCGTAATGCTTGAGAATCGAAGGCAGGAAGATCTCGCCTGGATTCGCCCCGACGTTGTTCTCGTATGCGCCATGCACGTGCGCGTAGCGTCCGGTGAAAAGAGATGCACGCGAAGGCGTGCAGACCGAGGATACGGTGTAGGCATTGGCGAACCGTGCGCCTTCCCGCGCCAGTTTGTCCAGGTGGGGCGTCTTTACCATCGGATGTCCGGCGCACCCCATGGCGTCAGCACGCATCTCGTCCACCATCAGCCACAGAACATTAGGTCGGGCCGGTGTCGCCCCGGTGGCGAATGCGGCGGCCGATGCTCCGGCGAGAAAGTCGCGGCGAGTGATCATTATGCGTCCCTTTCCGATTTCCCGCGCGGCAAGTAACGCGGCGCACACCATCGCGAGGGCGGCCGTCCCACGGAATTTCTCGGTCCGACGTCGCCCATGGGATCCTCCAGCCGGGCCATCATCGCGTACAGCCGCGCCTGCATATCCGCCGCCTCGTTGCGATGCTTTGCGTCGCGCGCCAGATTGCGCATCTCCGTGGGGTCCTCCTGCAAGTCGTACAACTCGTCGTAATCGAAGCCGTTGAAGACATATTTATGACGGCTGGTGATCGCTATGCGCTGCGTGTAGAGGTACTCGCCGCCGTAGAACGCGCACAGGATCTCGTCATTCCATTCCTTGCGTGCCGGATCGGCGAACAGCGGCTGCAGCGCGCGCCCGTCGGCGTAGGGCAGGGAAGCGGTCCCAGCCGCCTGCGTATAGGTGTGCGCCAGATCGTGCGTCTGCACCAGGTGCGACGTCTTCGCGCCCGCCGGAATCACGCCCGGCCAGCGCATGACCATGGGCACGCGGTAGCACTCCTCGTAGGGCATCCATCCCATCAGCCACATCCGATGCGCGCCGTTCATGTCGCCATGATCGGTGGTGAAGGTGACGATGGTATTGCCGGCCTGTCCGGTTTCTTCGAGCGCATCCAGAATCCGGCCGATCTGCGCGTCCAACTGCTCCCAGTACGCGTAATAGTGCGCACGGCTCTGACGATAGTCGTCTTCGGTGATGCCGTTCCACGATTCCGATTCCCGCCGGTGCAGATTGGGCTTGTCACGGAAGTCGTCGTGAAAACTGCGCGCGACCGGTATCGACCGGGGATCGTAGCGGTCCAGATATTTCTTCAGCGGCAACAGCGCGGTATCGCCAGGATCGGGATAGTGAACCTCCAGGTGCCAGGGCTGATTGCCGCGTGCAAAGCGCCGCAGCATACGGATGGCGCACTCGGCGCGATGGAACTCCGGCGTCGATTCTTCCGGTCCCTCGCGGTGCCCCCACATAGGAAATCGCTGGCTGCCGGGCCACTGCATGTACCGCGCGATGGTCGCTTTCAGCGGCCTCGGCGCCTCCACCTGGTCCGGGTTCAGATCCAGCTTCTCCAGCAGTTTCGGCCAGCACCCGTGCAGATCGGCCACTTCGTCGAATCCGAATTCGAGCGGCGTCCGCATATACGATGCGTGCCACTTTCCCACGTAGCCCTGACGGTAGCCAGCCTCGCGCAGGCGCATCGAGTACAGCACCACGTCCCGATTCATGTCGCGATGCACCGAGGGCGCCGAATGCGTCTGGCTGTAGACGCCGTTGTGCCAATGGTAGGCGCCGGAGAGCATCATCGCCCGCGCCGGGCAGCACAGCGCCGATGGCGTGTAGCTGCGCTCGAACAGCATGCCGCTGTTTGCCAGACGATTCAGGTTCGGCGTCCGGCATTCCGAGCGTCCGGCGATCGTGCCCCATTGCTGCTCATCGGACATGATGTGCAGGATGTTCGGCCGACGGACCGATTGCCCCTGTGCCGCCGAGGCGGCCGCCACGCCGAGAAATGTGCGCCGGTCGATCATCGCTTAATCAGGAACAACGCATCGGTGGCCGGGACGGTGACCGTGGCACCCGCCGCCGAGCCGTCGTTAGTTTTCGGGTCCTGGCCGGCGGAACCTTTCAGCCGGACCAGCTTTTTGCCGGGAAACAATTTCGCCAGTTCGAAAGCATAGGGCTTATTCCCCGGATTCGCCAGCACCACGCCATGTTCGAACTGGCGCACCATGGCGGCGGGGGCCGCGTGCATGGTGAGGCCAGCCAATTCCACGGGATCGGAGCCTTCGAACTCGAACGTCAGGTTGATCGCCGGACCCTTCAGGCCGCGGAAATAAAATTCAGACTCGAACCACTGGCCGTTCGACCACGTCATGATCTGCCGCGGCTCGCCGCCCGCGCGCTCGTAACCCACCCACGCCATACGGGGCAGTTCCTTGGGATATCGGCTCAACGGATCGGCCTTGATGCGATAGCGGACCACCAGGTCGGACGCGGGAGTCTTGACATCCGGCAGCGTGAATTTCAAGTTGCCGGAGCCTGCCGCACGAGCGGATATGCGGACCGAGTCACCCTTCGCTTCCAGCTTCGCGTTCTCCGATTTCCAGGACCGCACGCCGGCGCCTGCGAGCAGGTCGGGCGCGTTCATCGCCAGATGTCGCGCCGGCCCGACCGGCTGTCCCAGCCAATTGGACCGTTGCTCCGCCCCCATGCGCAGTTCGTCGAAGATCTCGATCGAGAGCCGATTCCCTTTCTGCCACGGACGCATGCCGTAGACCTGCGTCCAGTCGAGCACTTTGCCGTCCGCATTGGGCGGCGGAATGCGATAGGTGAACGCCGTGCCGGTCAGGCAGGTAGCGGCGATACCGAGCCGCGCGGCGCGCAGCGGGATATCCATCCTCTCTTTGCTGCCGAAGCCATAGTTGATGTAGTCGAGATCCGGCTGGCGCGCGTTAGCCTTCCAGAACAGCAGACGATTCATGCCGCCCGACCAATCCTCGTACTCCATGTCGCGCTGCCCTGGCCAGCCTTCGCTCTCCAGTCCGTTCATGATGCGCGCCGGGCGATGTTGGTAGTCCGCTTCCCAGCCGCCGTCGCAGAGGATCAGCTTATTGTCGCCAACGCGCTCGCGCAGTCGTCGGGCAAACTCGAAGACGCCGATGCCGAAGGAGTTGATGCCGTGAACGACGCCGCCGTCGGGCTTGCCGTCGCCGTCGGTATCCACCTGTTCGTCGCGCGGCGCGAAGAAGAGCGAATCGAATTCCACCCCGTCGATCTCGGCGAACTCGCCGCCTTTGGCAAAGCGCGGCGCGAGATCGTCCACCAGGACGTCGACCGTCGAACGGCCTTTGGCGTCGCGGGGAGCGTCGGTGCTGAAGTTGTACAGCCAGATCGCATGCGACTCTTCGCCGTACGTCCACGGTCCCGTCGCCACATGCGCGGCGACGTAGGCCTGGTTCGCGTCGAACGCCAGCGGCCGGGTGCCGTACTGGCCGCGCCGCAGCCGCAGAGTTCCGGCTTCGCGATCTACTTTTGTCACCTGCGCCTGTTCGCAGCGGAACCAGTCGGGCTTGCCGTTGGAGCCGAGCGCGCAGATCACAACGTCCGGATTCACCTTGTGCCAGGCGCCGAACGAGTCCTTAAACAACTGGGGCTTTGCTACAGGGACCGTGGATTCACCGGTCTCAGCCGGCAGCGCGCCGGTGATCCTGGTCCCCGTGGTATACAGCCAATGGCCCGCAAAAAACTGCTGGGCGTTCCAATAAGGATCGCGAGCCCGGCCGTTGACGTGAGCCAGCGCGAGCTGTTCCGGATGCGCCGCTTTGAAGCGACGAAGAAAGACGCCGCTGGCCGCCGTCGTCCCCGGGATCTCCTCGTCGAGCACCTTCACCATCACGCCGTTCAATCGGCCGAAGGTGCGCTCCCACTCTTCGTACGTCATCAGTTTCTGATGCACCGATCCCTCGGCCAGCCGGAAGAAGAACGCCCGCGGATAGCCGGCCTGAAAAATCTTCGGCCGCGAGCCGGTCTGGGCGCAACACAGCAAAGCAATGATCAGCCACAGATGAACACAGACGAACACGGATAAAACTCTTGCTCTTAATCTGTGTTCATCTGTGTTCATCTGTGGCTAACCCTTCTTCTGTACGTGTCGAACGGCGTACTGCGCCGTGATCTGGTGGATCTCCGCCAGCGACGGATTCATCTCGCCGCCGTCCGGCACCCAGCTATGTCCGGCGTTAGCGACGGTCTTCAACTCCACCTCCGCCCCCACCTCATCCGCCTTCTGCTTCAGATGCCGCGAGTCCGCTACCTTAAAGGTGCGGTCGCGTTCGCCGTGCAACAACAGCATCGGCGGACAGCCTCGGTGTACGCGGTAGTAGGAACTCATCTCTTTGTACGGCTCCGGATCCTCGGTGAACGGCAGCTTTTTGCGGCTGATGTACAGGATAAACCGTTCCGGCTTGATGAAGCGCGGGTCGGTGAAATCCGAAGTTCCGAACCACGAGATCCCCGCCGCCGGACGCACGCCATAGGGCGCCAGAGCGTCGTCACCGCGAAAGTCGTCCTGCTTCGAGAACGTCAGCACCTGCGCCATCTGCGCCCCGGCCGACGACCCCCAAATCACGATGCGATCGGCGTCGATGCCGAACTTCTTTGCCGACTTCTTCAGGAAGCGCAGTCCGTCCTGCGCGTCCACCAGGCAGTCGCGCATCATCACTGTGTGCGCTTCGTCCACCAGCCGGTAGTCCACCGAAACGCATGCCATGCCGGCCTTCAAGGCATTCGTGAACACGCCGAAGAACTTTTCGTTGCTCACCTTACCGCGCGCGCCCTTCACCCAGCCGCCGCCGTGGATGAAGTAGAGCACCGGTGTCTTGTCGGACCGACGCTCGGCCGGCGGATAAAAGTCCAGCATCAGCGGCGTGCCGTTCACCCGCTTGTACTCGATATCGCGCGTCCGTTCCGCTCCATACACGGGCGCCACTGCGCATCCCAGCATTCCCGCAATCCAGCTTCGCCGATTCATCCTTTGTTCCTAAGCAAACTGCGGCAGATTCTCCGCGTGCGCCTTCAAGAACTCCTCAGTCAGTTTCAGCGCGGTGGGATAGTCCGGACAGCCCGAGTCGAGCATCATCGCCTCCGCCATCAGTTTCCGGTTGCCTTTCACCGCGGCTTCGACAGTCGCCTCCACCGCCGCCACTCTTCGAAGAATCACTGCGGCCATCGCCGGCGGCAAGTCTCCGTATGCCGGCGCCACCAGACCGTCGGACGTGGCTGCGGCCGCCACTTCCACCACGGCGTCGTTAGGCAGGTTGCCCACGATCCCGCGATTCACCAGGTTCGCCGACGACCAGCGCCGCCGGTCGTGCCAGATGCTGTCCAGCACCTCCCAAAAATTCCGATGCTCGGCCTTAGTCTTGTCCACCACCGCCAAGGGTCCGGCGATCTTCGCCTGCTTCAGCCGCTCCTGCCACTGTTTTTCCTGACTGCGGATCTTCCCCTCGAATGGGAACACATCCACGCCCAACGTCTTGCCGTAGTACTTGCCCTGCGGAAATCGATCCGCGAAGAACTCCGCGATGTGCCGGTCCATGGCGGCCGGGAAGCCGCCGAATTCGTCGAAGATCTCCCACGCGAACGGATTCGACAACTCACCGGCGGCACGCTGCCGCGCGGCTGTCTTCCGGAGCGACGGCCACAGGTCCTTCCCGTCCGACCGGATCTCGGTGATCCAGGTCAGGTGGTTTACACCCGCCCATTTGGCCGTCAGCGACTCCATCGAGACACCCGCCGTGTCCGCCAGATAGTCCAGGGTGCTTTGAACGCCGTCGCACAGGCCCACCGCGCGGACCTGTGTGAACTTGTGCAGCGCCCGCACATTCGCGGTCATCGGATTCGAGTAATTAATGAAGCGCGCGTTCGGACACAGCCGGTGCGCGTCGTTCGCGATATCGAGCAACGGCGGAATGGTGCGCATGGCGCGGGAGACTCCGCCCGGCATGCAGGTATCGCCCACCGGCTGAAAGATGCCGTACTTGCGCGGGATGAAGACGTCATGCTCGCGCCCGCGCCGGCTGCCTACGCCGATGGTGCTGGCGACTACCGTCGCTCCGGCCAGCACGTCGCGCCGCTCGGTGGTCGCAGTGATTTTGGCCGGCGTCTCCGTAGTGAGCATGTACCGGCGGGTGATCTTATCGATCGCATCGAGCGCCTCCGGGTTGATGTCGACCAGTGCGATCTCCCATTCGCCCTTCGGCCGCCGCAGGAGCCAGGAGAGTATGATGCCCTCCGTCCACACCATACTCCCGGCTCCTATGATCACCAGCTTCTGCGGGCCCGGCGGGTTGAGCACGTCCCATTTGTGCGAGCCGCCCACCTTCTTGGCCGCCTGGGGCGCGCCGGCCAGGTAAGGACTCGCCATCGAAGCCAGCGATAACGTCTTCAAAAGCGTGCGGCGGTGTAGAGAATCCACGGTTCCATCCTCACTTTCGCGGTGGTTCGTTTTGGCGCGCGCGGCAGTACTCCGGCAACTGCATCCCCGCGATCCGAACCGGTTCCGGTTTCTCCTCGCGCCAGCGCGTCAGCGACTGCTTCAGTTCTTCCACCAGCGGCTCGCGTGCCGGGTCGTTAATCAGGTTGCGCTCTTCCAGAGGATCATGGCGCATGTCGTAGAGTTCCAGCGGCCCGCGCAACGTGTGGCTGTTGTCGATCAGCTTCCAGTCCGCGGTGCGCACCATGCCGGTACCGAGCTGGGAGTAGACGCGGTCCCGCCAGGCGCAGGCCTTGCCTTGTTCCAGTTGCATCAGGCTGCGTCCCTGCATGCCGCACGGGATCGGAATGCCGGCGTAATCGAGCACGGTTGGCGTAAGGTCGACATTTTCCACCAGGCGATCCTCGACGTGGCCCCGCTTCTCCGGCGAACTCTTCGGCGCGCGCATTAACAGGGGAATGTGGGAGGCGCCTTCATACATCACGCCTTTGAACCAGCGTCCACGGTCGCCCAGCATGTTGCCATGATCGCTGGTGAAGACGATCAGCGTATGATCCGCCATCTCGAGTTTGTCGAGTTCACCGAAGATCCTGCCCAACTGGTCGTCCAGGTGCGTGATGGCGCCGAAGTAGATGGCGCTCATCACCCGCTCGATGCGTTCGTCGTCCAGATGCAGGCGCGACCACTTGCCTTTGCCGTGGTCCTCCCACCGGATCTGCTTGGCGTCGGCGGGCAGTTTCGGCACGGGCACCGTAGCCGGATCGTACATGTCGAAATACCGCTTCAATTCCACCGAGGGCGAATGCGGCTTGGTATAGCTCGCGAACAGAAACCAAGGACGCGGGTTGTCTTTGCGTTCGCGCACGTACTCCAGACAGCGCTCAGTAAGCCACTCGGTCTCGAAGTCCTCGTCGGGACGGCTGTATACGCCGACATCATGACCCAGGGGATCTTTCGGCCAGGGCGATGTGCCTGGCGCCTTCGGCCAGCGGTCTTTCGATTTGTACTTTTTGTGCAGGTAAGCCAGGTAGCCGATCTCCGGCGTCGGACCCTCGTTGGTATAGCTCCAGAACTTGTCGAAGTCGTATCCGAACTTCGCCGGCGCGAAGTGGAGTTTGCCGGCGATGGCCGTATCGTATCCGTAGTGTTTCAGAATGGACGGAAGGAAGATCTCGTTCGGATGCGGGGGCACGTCGTTGGACGTGGTGCCGTGTACGTGAACGTATCGTCCGCAAAAAGCCGATGTCCGCGAAGGCCCGCACACCGGACCTACTGTATACGTGCTGGCGAAGCGGACGCCTTGATTTGCGATCCTGTCCAGGTTCGGCGTCTTCACTACGGGATGCCCTGCGCATCCCAAGGCGCCGGCGCGCATTTCGTCCGCCATGATGAAGAGGACGTTCGGGCGCTGCGGCGTGGCGGCAGACTTCCCGGTGGCGAGCGACATCGCGCCCAACAGCAGTTCGCGCCGTGTGGTCATGACTACCAGTCATCTTAGGTACCGCCGTGGTAGGCGTGGAAACAATTTGGATCTGACTCCTCCGTTGCGGCCAACGCAACACTGGCGGACTCCAGGCGTCGCGAATCGTTGTTCAGCAGGCGCGCGGTGCACGCTGATCTCTGTTGCGTTTGGCGCAACGCGCCGACCACTCGCGATTTTCTTCTCGCGGCGGAACCGTTGCCGGGAAAGAATGGCTGAGACATTAGGGGTCGCCACGTACCAGAAACGGAGTGTGTAACGCCATGAACGCAATCCGAGCCCGGCAACTGCGCGGAAACATAAGGCAGGCGAAAGCGCCTGCCCCACCACACCCACACCCTGACTGTGCATTGGTGGGGCAGGCGGTTTCGCCTGCCCGGCACTTTTTACGGTGGTTCATCCTGCTCGCCGCCCTTCCCTGCGCTCTCGCGCAGAGTAATTTCGGCAGTATCACCGGCATGGTTACCGATCCGGGCCACGCCGCCGTAGCCGGCGCAGCCATCACGATCCGCAATGCCAACACCGGCATCGATCGCCGCATGACGACGGAATCGAGCGGCGGCTTCACCATCACCAACCTCGTCCCCGGCACTTACGACCTCAGTGTCGAGATGGCCGGCTTCCGTACGTATAGGAAGACCGGCATCGTCGTGACGGTTGCGCAGGAAGTGCGCTCGGACGTAACGCTGGAGATCGGCGCGGTGACGGACTCGGTCACGGTCAACAGCCAGGTGGAAGCGCTCAATACCGAGAACGGAATGAGCAAGGGCGACGTGATCGTGCAAGGCGAGTTGCAGGATCTGCCGTTGAACGGCCGCGATTATACGGATCTCGCGTACCTGGTTCCCGGCGCCATGGAGAACGCTCGCAATGCGCCCGGTGGGGGCAACTTCGATTTCGGCGGCGGCCGCAACGACACTACCAACTTCTACGTCGACGGCATCAGCAATCGCGACGCGCGCGCGGGCGGCGCGCAGGTGTCTCCTAATCTCGATTCCATTCAGGAGTTCAAAGTCGAAACCTCCGGCTTCTCCGCCGAGTATGGCAAGATGGCCGGCGGCACCATCAACGTCGCGCTCCGCGGCGGCACCAACCAGCTTCACGGCGGACTGTTCGAATACATCCGCAACAACGTCATCAACGCCAAAGGCTACTTCGATCCGCGGCTGGTACAGTTGAACCGCAACCAGTTTGGCGCCAGCCTCGGCGGCCCGATCGCGCTGCCCAAAATCTACAACGGCCGCAACCGCACCTTCTTCTTCTTTAGCTGGGAGAGCCTGCGGCAGCGCTCGGGCTCCAGCCAACTCGGCAGAGTGCCGACGGCCGAAGAGCGTAACGGAGATTTCTCCAAGACCCTGGTGAGCGGCCGGCCGATAACGGTGAAAGATCCGCTGACCGCGGCCGGTACGCAATTTCCGGGCAATGTGATTCCCTCGAACCGCTTCAGCCCGGTGGCGGTGAAGCTGCTCGCGTACATGCCGCTGCCCAACCGCGGCGATGCGCTCAACAACTACGTCGGCACCAGCTCCAGCACGACGGCCTGGGACAGCTACATGGGCAAGATCGACCATCGCTTCAGCGAGAAAGACACGATGTCGTTCCGGCTCCTGCGCCGTTACGATAACGGCGACACGCCCTTCGCCGGCAGCGTGATTCCGATCTTCGACAACATCCCGATCGCCGGCTCGACTGTTGCCGGCGCGGATTACACTCACCTCTTCACTCCCACCTTCCTGATGGAAGCGCGGGCCGGTCTGAGCCGCGTTAACAACGAGACTGATTGCATTTTCCAGGGCCAGAACATCGCTGCGCAACTCGGCATCAACGGCACCACCCAGGATCCGAAGCTGGTCGACTTTCCGAAGATCACGATCCTTAATTACGTCGCGCTGGGCTGCAACCCGAACCAGCCGGTGGGCTGGGTGGTGATGGACCTGCAAAGCAGCCTCAAGTTCACCTGGATCAAAGCCAAACACAATATGAAGTGGGGCTTCAACGAATCCCGCACGCAGTACCGGCAGCCCTACTTCAACAACACCAACGGCACGCTCGCCGTCCAGCAGGCCTGGAGCGGATACAGCATGGGCGATTTCCTGCTCGGCTTCCTCAACTCCTCGTCGCGCAACGCGCAGCCCACGCTCAGCTACGTGCGCGAACTCGCCATGGGATTCTACTTTGCTGATGACTGGAAGATCAGCCCGAGCCTGACCCTCAACGTCGGCCTGCGCTACGAATATGATCCGCTGGCCTCGGAGTTGTACGGCCGCATGTCCAACTTCATTCCGGGCATCAACAAACTGGTGGTCTCCAGGCCCGAGAGCGTGCCCGGCCTGGCCGATCTGGCCAAGTCCACAGGGCTGACGAATCTGATTGCGTCGGCGAAAGATCTCGGGCTGCCGGGCAACCTGGTCTATCCCGATCGCAACAACTTCGCGCCGCGGCTGGGCTTCGCCTGGCGGCCGTTCGGCGCGCAGAAGACCAGCGTTCGCGGCGGCTACGGCATCTTCTACACCGGCCACCTGCTGAACACGTTCCGCGGCAATCTCATGGGCGGCTTCCCGTTCGTCCTGAGCCAGACCTTCCAGCGCCTCACCACGCAGGCCGATGCGTTGACGCTGGCCAACCCGTTCCCGGGCGGACGGCTGGCGCCTCCGGGCTCCACCAACAGCTCGGGCTACCAGGTGGACGCCCGCACTGGATATCTGCAAAGTTACAATGTGACCGTCGAACGCAACCTTGGTCACGATGTCGTGCTCGAAGCCGGGTACGTCGGGTCGAAAGGCACGCACCTGAGCCGGCAATATGACGTAAACCAGCCCACCCGATCGCTTGCGTCCTATCAGGCCAACGGCACCTTCGCTCGTCCGGTGAAAGAGCTGGCCCAGATCAATAATTTCCGTTTCGGCACAAACTCCTTCTACAGCGCCGGACAGTTCAGCCTGCGCAAACGCGGGCGCGGCGGCATGTTCTACCGGTTGAACTATACCTACAGCAAGTCGATCGACGACGCGTCATCGTTCAACGGATCATCCGACGGCGGCTTCACCGGCACGCAGGATCCGAACAACCTGCGCGGCGAGCGCGGGCGGTCCGATTGGGATCGCGGCCACGTGGTCACGGGCGCTTTCTCTTATATGCTTCCCTTCGGTAAGGGCCGGCCGGTTTTGGGCTCCGCGAAGGGCGTCGCCAACGCGCTGATCGGCGGATGGCAACTGTCCGGCTCCGCCAACTTCGCCACCGGCTCGCCGATCACCATCGCCACCGCGGGCGTCAATCAGGATATCGGGCAGGCACTGCGTCCGAATCGCCTGGCCAGCGGTGAGCTGCCGGATCAGCCGGGACGCCGCGGCGTGGACTATCCATGGTTCGATCCCAATGCGTTCGAAGCCGTGCCGGCCTGCTCCACTCCTGCCACCTGCCGGCCCAGCCCGCACGGATTTTTGTCGTTCGCTTTCGGCAACTCCGGCCGCGGCATTCTGGACGGTCCCGGCTACGCCTTCGTGGACATGTCGATGATGAAGAACTTCCGCTTCCACGAGAGCAAGAACATCCAGTTCCGCTTCGAGTCGTTCAACATCACCAACCATCCGAATTTCTTCATCCCGGATAAGATGTTCAACTCCGCCACCGCCGGCCTGATCGACACGGCCCGCAGCAACGGACGGGGCGGCTCGCGCATCATGCAGGCCGCGCTAAAATTCACTTTCTAATATGCTGAATCACCTCATCTCCCGGCGCCGCCTCACCCTCGGAATGGCCGGCTTCGCCGCCTTGAACGCGCAGGTCAAAGACACGCCGGGCATCGGCGTGATCGGGTTGGGCAATCGCTCGCGGCAGCACTTCGCGGCCATGGCGGAATTGCCCGAGGCGAAGGTGGTGGCTCTCTGCGATCTGGATTCGAAGAGGATCGCGGCCAAGAATGACGGCCTGTCGCGCAAGGCGACGCCTTACACGGATTACCGCGAACTGCTGCGCGATCCGAACGTGGGCATGGTGGTGATCGCCACTCCCAACTTCACGCATCACGATATCGCCATCGCGGCCCTGCGCGCGGGCAAGGACGTGATACTGGAAAAGCCGATCGCCATCAGCTACGCGCAGGCGCGGGAGATTCAGGCGGAAGCCAAGCGCAACGGCCGCATCCTCGGCATCGGGATGCAGCGCGTTTTCCAGTCCGACCACCAGATGATCGAAGCGCTCCGCCAGGGCTTGGTGGGTAAGATCAAGCTGATTACGTGCGCGGAGTTTCGCGGCGACTGGGCTCCCGGCGGCTTCGTTTATCACGACCCGGTTTCGGGCAAGTCGGCCAACTGGCGATTTCTGAGAGCCTCGGCCGGATCGTCGGAACTGGAGTTTTCGGTACACCTGTTCGGCACGCTGATGCGTTTCATCGATTCTCCGCTGCGCCGGCTCTCGGCCACGGGCGGAACGCTGTTCTACACCAATCGCGATACGCGCGACACGTCGTCGGCGGTGGCCGAATTCGCCAACCGCATCAGGCTGAGCTACACCTACGGCATGTTCGCCAAGCAGGATTCGTATCTCATCGTGATGGGCGATCAGGGCAGTCTGCGGCGTGACGGACGCTCCAAGCTCTCGGCCAGCACGCTCAACGGCAAGCCCAAGCCGATGCCGGACATTCCGATGCCGGAGGGTGCAGACCTGATCCTGCTGTATCGCGACTTCTTCGACGCCGTCCGCTCGCGGCGTCAGCCCAAGGTGTCGGCGAACGAAGCCATCGAAGCGGCCAAGCTCGCCTACGCAATGGACATCAGCATCGCGGAGAACCGCGTCGTGACGGAGAAGGAGTTCGCCTAGTGGGGCAGACCTCCAGGTCTGCAGCCGACGTCCACGTCGGCTTGGTGGGAGTTACAACGCAGTTCGCTACAGCGGGTCCTGGAGGACCCGCGCAGACCTGGAGGTCTGCCCCACAGCTACCTTCTCCACCTGTCGCATCAGGCGCAGCACGTTACCGCCGTAGATCTGGCGGATCTGCTCTGCCGTATAGCCCCGCTGCAGCAACTCGCGCGTCAGGTTGGAGTACTTCGACACATCCTCCAGTCCCTTCGGCAGGCACTTGGTGCCATCGAAGTCGCTGCCGATCCCCACCGCGCCGATGCCTGCGATCTTCTTCACGTAGTCGATATGGTCCGCCACGCTGGCAACCGTTGCGGTTCCCTCCGATAGCATCTGGCAGACGAAGTTGATCTGGATCAGGCCGCCCTTCGCGGCCATCGCTTGGATCAGATCGTCCCTCAGGTTACTCCGGTGCGGACAGATCGCGAAGCACGACGAATGCGACGCCAGGACAGGCGCTGCGCTCAGTTCGACCGCATCCCAGGCTGTCTTCTCGGAAACGTGCGAAATGTCGACGATCATGCCCAGCCGGTTCATCTCGCGAATCACATCCTTACCGAACGGACTCAGTCCGTTGTGACGTCCGGCGTCCCCGCCGGCATCCGCCCAGTCGTTGGTGATGTTGTGCGTCAGCGTGAGATAGCGTAATCCCAGCGCGTAGAAATCGCGCAGCACGCGCAGGCTGTTCTCGATCGGATGGCCGCCCTCCATGCCGATCAGCGCCGCGATTTTGTGATCGCGATGGGCAGCTTCGATGTCGTCCGCGCTCAGCGCCAGGGCGAAGTCGCGCGGATACTTCTCCACGATGTCATGGCGGATGCTGTCCAGGATCTCCATGCCGCGATGTGTTGAGCCGTTGGTCTTCTGCATCGTGTAAGGCACGAAAATGGCGAAGAACATCGCGCCCACGCCGCCGGCGCGCAATCGCGCGAGGTCGGTCTGTCCGCGTTCGGAAGGCGTGCCGATATCGTAACCGTCTACTGTCTTGCCATTGACGTTGTTGTGCGTGTCGATCAGCAGCGCCGAGCGATGTACCTCCATCACCTTCGCGTCGGAAACCTGACGCGGTTGCGCGCTCAAAATGGCGCCAGCCAGCCACAGCAGGGCGACGGTCAGAGCTTCATCTCCTTTTCCATATACCGCTTCGCATGGCGCACATTCTCCCCGCTGCTGACGCCGGGGATGGGCTCGGCTTCCAGTTCTACGAACGCCCAGCCCGACCAGTTGGTGTCGTGAATCGCCTTGGCTATGCCCATCAGGTCGACATCGCCTTTGCCCATCGGGACCTGCTTCTTGCCGACGCAATCCTGAATGTGAAACGCCGTGATCCGGCTGGAGTACTGCTTGATGAACGGAGGGACCTTGGCGCCGACGGCGGTGGCATGGCCGACGTCGAGCACCAACCAGACGGCGCCGGCGGGCGTGCCTTCCATCACCGCGCGGAGTTCGGCGAAATCGTCTTTGGCTTCATCCTCGTGGTTGTGGACGCCCACGCGGATGTTCCACTTCCGGCAGACCTCCGCCGCGTGGACTAACTCCTCGCACTTTCGCCGCAATCCTTCCCGCAGCGCCTCGCCGCGCAGATCGCGCGAGGCCGAACGGCTCAGAACGATGTGGGTGCCGCCCAATTCGTGCGCAGCTTTCGCGGTTCGCTCGAGGATCGCCCGGTTCTTTTCCCGCGCCTCGGCCACGTGCAATTGCACTCCCAAATGCAAGCCCACCAGCGGCACATACTTCCCGATCGTGGCCTTCGCCGCCGCCAGGTCGGGTAGCGATTTGAGGATGCTCATATTCGTCTCAAAGCCCGTATAACCCGCCGCGGCCATGTCCTTGATGCGGGGCAGCAACTCCTCCATGGTTTCCGGAGGCATGCCGTAGGATCGGGTCTGGCAGCCGATGCGGATCTGCGTTTTGCCATAGCCAGCCACGGCCAGCATCGCAAGGAAGGATCGCCTGTCAATCTTCTGCATATGGTGTCAGGAAACATAATTTCACACCGGTCAGCAGGATGCGCGGGCGGCGCGGCGAAACTGACCTTGTTGCGCTGATCGCAACAGGCAACGCGGCAGATCGTCTCGCTCGCAGCTTGAGTCCGCCGTGTGATACTCAACTGTTCACAGACTGGGAGGTTTGCCAACTTGAATCGCCGCGAGTTTCTGCTGACGCTCGCCGCCTCCTCCGCGATGCGCGCGGAGGAACGGCCGCCGAATCTCATTTTCATTCTGGCGGACGACATGGGCTTCGGCGATATTGGCTGCTACGGCCAGCGGCAGATCGCCACGCCGCATTTGGACGCACTCGCCTCCGAAGGCATGCGCTTCACACAGGCGTATTCCGGCGCTGCGGTATGCGCGCCGTCGCGCTGCAGTCTGATGCTGGGAAGGCACACAGGTCACACACAGATCCGGGCGAATCGCGGCGGATCGCTCGGCGCCGGCGATGTCACGATCGCGGCCGCTCTGAGGAAGCTCGGCTATCATACCGGCGCCTTCGGCAAGTGGGGCGTGGGTCCAGTCGGCACCGACGGCGTTCCGAACAAGCAGGGCTTCGACGAATGGCTTGGATATGTGGACCAGTTGCACGCGCACTCCTATTTTCCCGAGCATCTCTGGCAGAACGATCGGGAAATGATGCTCACCGGCAACATGGGCACGAGCCGAAAGCAGTACTCGCATGACATATTCACGCGGGCGTCGCTGCGCTTTATCGAGCGCAACCGTAAGGCGCCGTTCTTCTTGTATGTACCGTTCACCATCCCGCATGTGAATAACGAACTGGCACGCGATACGGGGAACGGCTTCGAGGTGCCGAACGATGCGCCGTATCACGATCGGGACTGGCCCCAACCGGAGCGGAACTACGCGTCCATGATTCACCGGCTGGATCAGTCTTTGGGACAGATTGTGGCGAAAGTGAAGGAGTCCGGGCTCGACCAGCAGACCCTGATCATCTTTTCCAGCGACAACGGGCCGGAAACCCTCGGCGGCCATACCGTCGACTTCTTTCGAAGCAAAGGTTCGTTACGCGGAAAGAAACTCGAGTTATGGGAGGGAGGGGTGCGGGCCCCGTTGATTGCCCGCTGGCCGGGACACATTGCCGCGGGCGCAACAACGGACCATCTGTGCGCGGCCTGGGATGTGCTGCCAACCGCGGTCGAGCTTGCCGGCGGCGCTCCGCCGTCGGGTGTGGACGGCGTATCGTTTCTTCCAGCGCTCCTGGGGAAGCCGCAAAATCCACACGAATTCCTGTACTGGGAGACGCTCGACAAGGGGTTCTGGCAGGCGGTCCGGATGGGTGATTGGAAGGCGCACCGCCGCGGCGAGAACGGACCGATCGAGCTGTATAACCTGCGCGACGATCCCGCGGAGTCGCGCGACGTGGCGTCGGCACAGCCGGAAACTGTGCGCCGGATCGCCGGGATCATGGCGAAGGAGCGCACTCCTTACAAGCTCAAGAAGTACAGCAACGCGTTAACTCTCTGATCCGCTTGGCCGGCCGGAGCCCGGGTACGGCCCCGCGCCGCGTAAGTCGGAGAGACTGTCCGACGTTTGCGCAGTGATGATCTGCGCCGGAAAATTACAGTCCCGAAACACCGAGAAACATTTGCCCAATGCTATCCTGATGGTTCACAGCAATCGCACAACTCGGCGTGCGAACGCCCGGAGGACCTGAAGATAGACACAGCAGAGCTCGAATTGGGCAGCCCATCGCCGCGTAAGCGGTTTGGCGCCGACATGCGGGCTTTGGCACGGCGCTTGGTGGTGGCCACGTCGGTGGGTCCAGTCCACGATGCATACGTTCTGGCTTATCGTGGCTTGATTCGCTACGCGTGCTGGTGGTTCCGTCGGAAACCCGGGACTTTGGCTATCTATCTCGTGAGGGGCGCAACCAGCCGGATTGTGCCAGGTATCAGCGATATTGATCTACGGGTAATGGGTGAATGGACCCCCCAGCAGCGGCGATGGATCACGCGCCAATATCACCGCATGCGGAAATGGGCGCCGGTCTATGATCCCACTGTTCCCTTGAAGCTGGAGAATCCGTCGACAGTTCGCCGCCTCTATGAAATCGATCCTTGGGACAGGTACAGTCTATGGGAAGGAAGATACCGCTGGAAACTTCTTTGGGGCGCCGATATCGTGGCGGATTTGCCCGATCTTTCCGCACCCGAGCGTTTGAGCGCCGTCTACACGTACGTGAAATGGTGGTGGATGGTAGTCGCGCACACAGCCCTCGATGCGGCGCGCGCTGCGGCGGATCCCTACTTCACCGGGTCGATTTGCGCCAAGGCTGCAGCCGAATTCCTGCGTATAGAGTTCTTACGGCACGGCTGGCACCCGATCTCGCGAGACGAGGCCCTATCGCTGGCGGCCTCACGCTCTGAACCGGGCAGCTTCCTGCGCCGCCTGAACGAATATGTCCAGTCCGGTTACTCGGCCTTTGATGGCGACCTGGTTCGGGAAACGGTCGATTACCTGCCGCGCCGCGTGTCGTCCCTGTGTTCCCGCTTAACCGTCGATCTGGAATCCTGCGTCTCGCGCCCCGTTTCGATCGAGATCGATGGCGCGCCCTCGGAGCACTTCCACACAGATGCCGAATCCACGGCTGTCAACCGCCTCCGGGAATATCTGCAGAAAGAGTGGGAAGACAGTGTGCAGGTGTTTGAAACGGTTGGAATGGCTTTTGTCATGGACGAGATCGTCCTCGTTATCCGTGGATCGAAGCTGCCCGGCTATGATCGCCTGCTGGCGTTCAACCGTTTTCGGGACTCTGTTGGCAACGGCCTGCGGCGCAATCTCGCGTGCTTCCTTAATGTCGACGATACGCTCCTGCAACTCCACCCGGCCGATCGCAACCAGGCCTGGCAGGCGATTCTCACGCGCGCGGCCAATCCCGAAACCGTTCTACCGCTCCCGTTCCCACAAGCGGCCCAAGCAATCGGATGGAGCCAGGCAGTGGAGGACTTTCTTCGTCTTGAAATCACGCTGTTCGAGGAAGCGTTGGATTCGCCTGCGGTTTACAAGGCCAATGCTCTCGATTTTCTGCGGATGTTTTGGAAGTATCTGCAAATGGTCATCGTGGCGCGTACATCGGCGCAGGGCAGGGCGCTGTTCCCGCAGACGGTCGACGCGGTTCGGCGGGGAACTTGCCGCATTCGAGCGCCACAGTCCGATTTGCTGCCTGAACTGGCGAGCGCCTACTTTGCCCTGCTCGCCGGCAAATCCCGCGACCTGGGTTGGATGCAGCCAGCCGCTGTCGAATATTTGAAGGAGGTACGTTCTGCAGCTTAGGAACCTGGAAAATCCCGGCCGGCTGACGACGTCGGTCGTCATCCCGACACGGAATCGTCCTCAGCATTTGCGCGTGGCGCTCGAAGCACTGATGAAGCAGACTGTCCTTCCCGACGAGGTTGTCATTATCGACAATGGGTCCAACGTCAGCTACGCCGCCGTCTTCGAAGAATTTCGCGGACGCCTCCCCATCCGTATGGTGGTCGAGCCGACTCCGGGAGTTTCGCCCGCGCGTAACCGAGGCCTCCGGGAAAGCGTGGGAGATATCGTCCTGTTCACCGACGACGACTGTGAACCGGAGCCGAAATGGGTAGAGCTACTGACCTTACCGTTCTACCGCGACCCCAATATCGGGATCGTCGGCGGTCCGCTGATTAATCCACAGGTTTCCCGGGGCGTGATAGGGCGGTTCTTTCTCAGCCAACGGGAATAAGAATGGTCATCGATATTACCAAGTGCAGGTATCAGGAGGGCTATCTACCTCCGGAAGAAAGCGGACTGTTCCATCCTTTCTTCGCCACAGCGAACGCGGCTTTCCGGCGTACCGCTCTTCAGCGCGCTGGAGAATTCGATACAGCGTGCGTCACGGGTGAGGACTTGGACCTCTGTGTGCGGGTCGCGCGCTCCGGCTTCGAGATGTGGCACCAGCCGGACGCCCGCGTCGTGCATCATGACCGCCAGACAGTTGGCGCCGTTCTGAAACAGTTCTTTTATTACGGTTACGCCCATGCCTATCTCTTTCGCAAGCACCTGCCGTCGCGGCGACTGCAGGTTTATCGTTATCGCCCTACTGATGGCCGAAAGACTGCTGTTGCCGTGCATCGCGTCTTGGACGTTCCTTCGCCGGTTTACGCTATGGTCTATGTGGGGGCGTACCAGATCATGCATCTGGCGCTTGTTGTTGCATGCATCTGCGCCCTTGCGGGATTGTCTTTGGCAGCCTGGCTTGCGGCAACGATAGCCCTCGTAAGCGCGGTTTCTTATTGCCGCCAGACGTTCGAAATGCGGCGCCCCTTTCAATCGCTTTCGTTATGCGGCCTTTGGTACCTGGTTCATAGCGCCTATTCTCTCGGTGGCTTCCTGGGAGGCCTCAAACACGGTGTCTTTTTTATAGAGGCGGCGAGCCGGCGGCCACGCGGAGCCAGCGGGCAGAAATTCTCGCGAACCGGGCCGCAACCGGCGCGTCGACCGTGAAAACCGTGGGACTGTCGGCACCACTAATGTGGACTTCTTTCGAAGTGTTCCCGGCGAGGCGCGGGACGTGGCGGCCGCGCAGCCGGAAATCGTGCGCCGGATCGCGGAGATCATTGCGAGGGAGCACAGTCCTTACAAGCTCAAGAAGTACAACAACGCGCTGACGATCTGACTCGCCATCAGCCGACTGGAGGTCGCGCGCGACTCTGCGCCGCGTCGGTGGGATAGAACTGACTGACGTTCTGCGCCGTGATCACCTGCGGCTGGACATTGACGCTCAGCGGGACGCGGCGCTTTTCCAGAATCTCGATCGCCAGCCGGATCAGGTTCTCTCCATATCGTTCCGGAAAGAACCCGACGCACGCTACCAGCCGGGTTCCGGGCATACGCAGTTCGGCGCGCGCTTCCTGCACGCCGCCGAGTGCCACCGCGGCGCAGAATTCGCTCCGTCCGCACTGTTCGAATGCACGCAGGCCGCCGAGCGCCGCCTCGTCATTGAAGCCGACCATCAGCGTACGCCGCGGCTCGCTGAAGCGGAGATATTTGCGCACGGCGTCGAAGGCCGGCACAAATTCGCCGCGCGTATCCAGGTGCTGCACCCGTTGCAGACTGGTGACGCCTGCCGCCACCGAAGCTTCGGCTCCGGACAGGCGGAGTTGCGGCACATTGCCCGCGATGTCGGCTCCCAGCAGCAGCAGATCGTCGGCCTGCTCCTGCCAGTGCTGTTTGGCCCACTTGGCCAGAACCTGTCCGGCGAGCTTTCCGGCCCGGTAGTTGTCGATCCCATACGACACGGCGTCCGGATGCGGAACGCCGACCGCAATCAGCGGTATGCCGGCTTCCTGAAACAGGGCGGAGACCGCGGGTGCGATGCGTGCGAAAGCTTGAAACTCGATCGCCAGATTCACATGTTCGCCAATCAGGTGACGCGCATTGGCCAGGGCGGTCTTGGGGCTGTAAGCGTTGTCCACGATGATCAGGTCGATCTCGTTCTTGACCGCCGCCCACCTCAGGCTGTCCGTGACCGCAGCGGAGAACAACGATTCGGTACCTTCCGCCGCGTAACCGATACAGAACGGCTTCTTGGACAGCATCCGGATATTCAGGCAATACCGATGGCTGCCGGCCTTACGCAAGAGGCCTTCGCCTTCGAGCGTGTGGACGAGCCGAAACGCGATGGTTTTCTCGATGCCGGTTCGCGCCACAATCGCCGAGAGCGTCAGCATTTCGCTTTGATTGGCAAAGGCCTTCAAAACAGCACAGGCGCGGGTGACGGATTCCAGTGGCTTGGGAGTAGGCATCCAGCAGTATCGGCCGTCGACGGTCAGAGAAATTCTACCATCCGCGAAGCGACGTCGTTCTACATCCGCGGCCGGTCGCTGTGAAACTGCTTGCCGCCATGAGTGAGTTGCGTCGCCGTGAGCGAGCGCAGGTCGAGCTTCCAGATTTCCCAAATGCCCGTGCGTTCGGATTCGAAAACGATGGTCCTGCCGTCGCGCGAGAACCACGGATGACCATCATCCTTCGGTGAATTGGTGATGTTTCGGGCGCCGGTGCCGTCGATGTTGGCCAGGTAGATCTCGTCGTCTTTCCCGTTGGCGTCGGTCTGCCATGCCAGAAGCTTGCCGTCCGGCGAGATGGCGGGACGGCGATGAAGGTGTTCGTCGTCCGTCAGCAGCGCCATTCGGGCGCCGGCGCCGAATCCCCACATACGGGCCAGCGACACGGCGCGCGCGCCCGGGCCGCCGCGATTGATCTCATGCATGAAAACTACGCTGTCCGGCAGCGCCACTCCATTGCTCGCGGCGGTGGTCACGCGGTGCGCGGCCGCGCCGAATCCTACCCATTCGCTATGCTGCTTCCCGCAGTCGCGATGGTAGGCGGGCAGATCGCCTCCATAAGGGGATAGCGAGGCATGATGCAAAGCGCATCCGGCGGCCTCGGCGACAGTCTCCCGCTGACCCGTATAGATGTCCAGCCGGATGAGACGGGCGCCGGCTTCGACTTTATAGTCGTCCGCCGCGAATTCCGCATACAGGACGTGCCGGAGATCGGAGTAGAGCGATGGATGATCGTCGTACGTGGGGCCGTGGCTCAACTGCTTCTGGTTCGACCCGTCTTCCTCCATGATCCAGATCTTCGAATTCAGAACCGGCTTACCGGCGCCGTCGTAGTGAGTCCGGCAGAAGACGATTGGATGGCGATATTGCTGGGCGACGGCGAGCGCCGCAAGAGCAAACAGGCAGATTGTAAGGCGTGCGGTTCGGAATTGCATGGTTACCAGCGCTTGATTCGATCTATTATTGGAACATTATCGATGGAAGAGGTGTTATGTTCAATGGCGATGTCAGCCGGCGCAGGCTATTGACGGGAGCAGCCGCCGCGGCCGCTGCGATCGCGATGTCTTTGAGCAGCGCGACCGCGGCCGAAAAGATCCTGATCCAGAGAATCGCCGGCGCCCGGATCGTCGTGCCCGACCTGGAAAAGACCCGGCAGTTCTACACCGGCCTGCTCGGACTGGAAGAGGCGTTTACCCTCAAAGACGAAAACGGTGCAGTGACCAGCGCCTTCTTCAAGGTCAATGATGAGCAGTACGTGGAGTTCGCGCCCGGCGCCGTGTCGGACTTTCGTTGGGAGCACCTGGCGATGCTGACTGCCGATCTGAAATCTGCCGCCGCGGAACTCCGCCGTCAAGGAATCACTCCCGGCGCCATATCGAAGGCAGGCGACGGCACATCTTATTTCTCGTTCCCGGATCCCGACGGCTTGCCCGTCAGGTTCATTGCGTACGACAAGGACTCGCGTCAGGCGCAACTTCGCGGGAAAGCGCTGGGATCGCGGCGTGTGTCCGATCATCTCCAGCACGTGGGTTTGCCGGCGGATCATCAGGATGAGGACATGGAGCTTTATCAGAAGAAATTCGGCATGAGAGAGGCCTTTCGCGGCGGGATGATCGAGGGCGAGTTGCGCTGGATCAACCTGGTGGCGCCGGGAACGCCCGGCGATCCGGGCGACATGGTCGAACTGATGGTGTTGAAATCAGCGCCGGTGCAAGGCCGCCGGCACCTGGCCTTCGAAGTTCCGAATATGGAGCGCGCGCGTCAACTACTGATCGAGCACGGAATGCCGGCTCGCATGAAAGCGAATGCCGGCCCCAGGCAGAATCCGAGGTGGATCCTCAATCTGCGGGACCCCAGCGGCCTGCGCGTAGAGATCATGGGAGAGACTGTGCCTGCCGATCAGCGGAAGTAGTCTCGGTCAGGCCAGCGCTTTTCCGTACAGCGCGAGCAGACGTCCCCAGGCCTTTTCCGCCTGCGGTTCGTTATAGACTCGCGAATCCGGAGGACACCACCCGTGGGCGGCTCCGGCGTATACTTCGATCTCCGCGTGCAGGTTCGCCTTAGCGAACGTATCCTTGAGAACGGTCTTATCGTTCGGCGAGCGCTCGTCGTCGTTCGTCGCGATGCAGATAAGGAATTGCGCTTTCGTTTTGGCTGCCGCCAGGTGCGGACTGTCCGGCTTGTCGGTCACCAGTCCGCCGCCGTGGAACGAAGCGACTGCGCCGACGCGATCCGGCGCCGCCGCGGAAGTTCGAAACGCGATTGGCCCGCCCATGCAATAACCTTGCGTGCCGATCTTCCGGTTCTTGGCGACCGATGCCTGGCTGTCGAGCCACTTGATGAACGCCTTCGCGTCTGTCGTCTGCGTGGTCTCGTTGAGCGCGCGAGCGAGCGGCATCAACTCCTGGATGGGAGTGGCGCCGCCGGCTGCCGCAGTCGGGGCCTTCTTCACGCGATAAAAAGGGTTCACCACCAGCACCGAGTATCCCGACTCAGCCAGCCGCTTGCCCATCTGCCGGAGCGCCGGCCTCAGCCCGAAAATGTCAGGCCAGAAGAGAACGGCTGGCGCCGTGCCGCTGCTGGGATGTACGAAGTAGCAGTCCGCGGTGCCGTCCGGCGTTGTGATGTTCACGTCCGACTCGGTTACGGGCGCCGCATTGGCGACTTTAGGCAGCATCATAGCGACTCCCGCTCCCAACATCGCGCCGAACTGCTTGCGCGTCACCAATCCGCGAGCTTCGTACTCTAACCGGTCGTTTTCAAAATGATCCTGGTCGCACATACACCCTCCTCGTCGGCCGCGGCCGCGAGTTCGAACCGCGGTCGTATCGGGTATTATAAACCGGCCTTGGCGCGGGAGAGTAGTGTACGCTGAGGCAGATGTCCTTGCAAAAGCCGAGTTCCCGTGTCCTGGTCTTCGTTTTCTGCGCCGCCGGCGTTCACGCCCAAACCATGCCCCCGCCCGCCGGCCCGGTGCAACCGCAAGCCCTCACTGTCCTCAACAACGCGTTCCGCGCCGCCTATGCCGACGCCAAAGCCCGTGTACTGGCTTCGTCCGGTCCGACTCTGATTGTTAGCGGAGATAACTTCTCCCTTCTGCGCGACGGGCGTCGCGTCGAAGCCAACGTTGGGACCGCGATCTACGACCCCGTCAAAACAATTGCGCACGTTCCGCTCGCGATCTACATAATCCTGACGCCGGGCGATGGAGCCGTCGACGACGAACGCATCAAAGCTCTCGCGAACCTGCGCGAACTCATCCCGCCCGCCGCGGCCGGCCTCGACAGCGTGAAACTCTCCGCGGGGACGCTCGCGCGTCAAAAGAAGATCGTCGCCGCCTCACTGGCTTTCCTCGACGATGTCGCGGAAAAGCGCAGTTTCAAACGATCCGCGCTGTTGGCGTTCACCCGCGGAATGGCGCCGCTGGTGCTGCGCAATGTTTCCGACGCCACGCGCGCGCAACTGGATGCCACTCATGCGCAGGTCTCCGCCTGGCGGCGGGATCTCAGCCCGCAGGAATGGAGTAAGTTGCACGTCGTGATCGTCGGCCCGCACATGCCGCGCGAGGAACTGGTGGTGACGCAGTACTTTCTACGGCTGCTGCACGAGGCGAAAGAGGGCCGCCGCGTGGTCTACGCCGAATCCCTCTGGGAGGAGCCGAAGGCTCTAGACCTGCTGGGCACGCATCTGCTCGACGGCAGTGTGGGCGACGCGTTTTTCGGGGACTACATGCGCATGCATCGTGATCTGCTGGGTGAATCCGCCAGACAATACCTTCCCCGCCTGCTGCCAAAGTAGTAAGAGACTGGAAGAGGATTTGCTCTGGAACGACTAGCATATGCGAAAAGGCTTTACGAGAAGACCGCAACCGGATGAGCCCGCGACGAGAAGCAAGAACTACATCACGCCAGGGGGACTGCAGCGCCTCAAAGATGAGCACCATTTCCTGCTGACCAGGGAACGTCCTGCCGTGACCGAGGTGGTGGCATGGGCTGCGAGCAACGGCGATCGCAGCGAGAACGCCGACTATCAGTACGGCAAGCGGCGGCTGCGCCAGATCGACGGCCGGCTTCGCTTTCTGACGAAGCGAATCGATGCCGCGCAAGTGGTCGACCCGGAGACGCCGAGAACGGGACAGGCTGCGACGAAGGCATTCTTTGGAGCGACCGTGCGTTATGTCAATGCCGCGGGAACCGAGCGAGTGGTGAGCATCGTGGGAACCGACGAGGTCGATCTCACCCGCAACCACGTCAGTTGGGTGTCGCCTCTGGGAAGCGCGTTGATGAAGTCGGCAGCGGGCGATCGCGTAGTCCTCCACGCGCCGGGAGGTACCGAGTACCTGACCGTGCTGGAAGTGCGTTACCAGCGCATCTCGGTGGAACCGTTCCGTGAACCACCTGGAGCCGAGGCCTCGGGTAAGGGACTACCGCGCGGCTAGAGCCGCGGTGGCTATTTCAGGTGGCGGTTAAGCTGGAACCGCTCCCAGTCCCAGCCCCGTCAGCGTGCTGGTGTCCATCGTGCCATCCGTGACCCGGAAGATCCCGGGGAAGCGCGCAGCCCACGGCTCGTTCGCGACCGGCACATACTGCCGCGAGTTGGCTTCGATGGCCGCCACCGTCGGGACGTGCGCCGCCAGACCGGCGGAGTGAATCAGGGACGCCCCAGGACAACTGAGGTCCTGGACGCACAGGAACATCCGATACTTCAGCGCCGCGGCCCCCATCAGCAATGCCTGGCTTTGCGTCTTGCAGGCCTTCAACGCCACGCCCGTGTAGCCCATCTCCCGCGCCAGCAGCAGGCTTTCCAGGTCCGTCAGCGATTCGTCGATCACGATCGGCCGCAGCTTCGATGCGGCGTGCATCTGATTCTCCCGGTGCGCTGCCAGATCGCGCGCCGTCGGCTGCTCCACATACTGAATGCGCGCGAACGCCGCGGGCTGCTTCTCCTGTACGGTGCGCAGGCACTCCAGCAGGTACTCGACGTTCGGACACTTCTCGTTGAAATCGAGCGAATAAAACCACTGGCTGACGCCGAGCCCCGGCTGGGTCTCGGACGCGGCGCGGTCTACACTCAGCACCCGGTCGATATCCCACTGCAGGTTGTCGCCGTTCAGTTTGATCTTCAGATGCGTGAGGCCGTTGAACCGGATCCATTCCGGCAGGTTCTCCGGCAGGCCGTCGCCGACCGGCTTCGTGACGTCCCCGGGGAAGATTGGATCCACGGCGCCCACCAGATGATAGAGCGGCATCTTCGGCTTCGGATCCACGTTGACGTATTGACTCAACTGCTCCCCTTGGAATTCGGCGCCCAGGTAGTGACCCAGGTCGTGGCTCATGAACTCCGGGCCGTAGGTGTGGTAGCAATTCAAACCGTGCAGCTTGCCGAAAGCGTCGTGAACGGCGGCGTCGAAGGCGCTGGCGGTCACCAGGGTGGCGAGCTTGGGAATCGGCGCGTCAAGCTTGAGTTCGGTGGACAGTTCCGCGGCCGCGCGCAGGCATTCCGGTTCGGTAAGCACCTGCAGGTCGATCGGATGTCCCGTCTCTTTTGTATCCGCCGTGATCCTGGCGATCCGTTCCGCCACTGCCTTCATGGCGCCGAGCGTCACGTCGTACGGCATAGTCTGCGAAGGAAAGGCCCAGACGTTGCTCAGCGGCATGGAGCCGAACCCTTTGGCGGTCCGTCCGCCGGCTGTGCCGACGACGCAGTTCACATTCAGAATGCTGACGCGGTCGAGCACCGTGCCGCCGAACTTGATGGGTGTTCGGTAGATGTAATCTTCGTAGCTGCAGCTCACTTCGTGAACGCGGATATCAGTTGACTTGGGCAATGTAGGCTCCGGGATTCAGACTTTAGCAGACTGTCAGGCCTGCGTTCTATAGGGCCAGCGCGGCACTACGATTCCCAGAGTAGCAACGATGGGCATCAACCCGAGCGCGAAGAAGATGGGGATGAATCCACCAGGTTTGTTGGTGATGACTCCGACGGCCCACATGCCCAGTGCGCCCGCAAAGGCGCCAAACGCGCCGATGATTCCCGAGACTGACGAAACCTGGCGTTCGGACACGTCCTGCAGCGCGGAGAGGTAATGCGCGATCCAGGCGCCCAGACTCACCGCCATGATGAAGATGACTGTCAGTGTGGCGAACATGTCTTTGATGTGAGGCACGGTCATGATCGGTATCATCAGGACGACGGCGATCGAGACGATCAGTTTCCGCGAGCGGCGTACATCCCAGCCGCGCTTGCTCAGCCAGATCACCGGCAGCCCTCCCAGCATGCTGCCGATGCCAAAGCCGATGTAGGGAACCATCATCAGCTTTCCCAATTCCGGTCCGAACGCCACACCCCGCTGCTGCACGAAGTAGGTGGGCAGCCAGGTCGAGTAGAAGTAGTAGCACGGGTTGTAGGTGATGGACGAGACGACCAGGCCCCAGAATCTGCCGGACCGGAGAATTTCGGACCAGGTGGAAAGCGTGTATCCGCTGTCAACGACCGCAGCCTTGGCGCCCGGAGCAGGTTGGACGTCCCCCTCGATGGACGGCAGCCAACGGGTCAGCACCAGCCAGGCAACCACCCAGACGAATCCCAACATGCCGATCGCCACGAAGGCGAATCGCCATCCGGAGCGCAACGACAGATAGACCATCAGCGGGGGAGTAATCACGGCTCCGACGCTCGCGCCGCTGTTGAACAAGCCGTTTCCGAACGAGCGTTTCTCGGGCGGCATGATCCGGGAAACCACGCGCAACGCGGCGGGCCAGTTGGCTGCTTCGCCGATTCCCAGCAGCAGGCGGCAGGCGAAAAGGTGCGTGAAATTCTGTGAGAGCCCGGTAAGCGCGCCGGCCATGGACCAGACCGTCACGCATACCGCGTATCCCCAGCGAATGCTGACGCGGTCCAGAATCAGGCCGGTGATCCCCTGCATGGCGCCGTAGGTAAAGAAAAATGCGGAGGCCAGCAGGCCGAATTTGGCGTTGTCCAGGGCCAGCTCTTTTTGCACCAGGGGTGCTGCCATGGACAGTGTCTGGCGGTCCATGTAATTCAGCACGGTTGCCAGAAAAAGCAGTCCGGCGACAGCCCAGCCGATCGGCGAGATTCGCGATGCCGCATCCGCCGGGTTACTGGCGGACCGGGCCTCTACAGGGCGGTTTGACAAGATAGCAGTGTACTACATGGCGCGGACTGGATTGCGTCGTACGCACGGCCCTTGATAAGATTCGTTGAAGCGACCTGAGGGCAGAAGCGTCCGCAAACTCAAGCTGAATCGTGCGATCCGAATCCTCAAGCTCAATACAGGACCGCCCTAACCCGGTAGTCTCGCTGGACAAGGTGAGCCATTACTTTACGACGGGCTCGCTCCGTACGCAGGTGCTGTACGATGTCACGGCGGACATCTGGCCCGGCGAACTGGTGATCGTCATGGGGCCTTCGGGCTCCGGCAAGACCACCATGCTCAACCTGATCGGCGGCCTGCGCCGCGTGATGGAGGGCCGTCTGCGATTGCTCGGCCAAGACTTCCCGCCGGGAAACGACTCCACCCTGCGCCGTTTGCGCGGCCGGATCGGGTTCATTTTTCAGCATCATCACCTGCTCGTCTCGCTTACCGCGCGCCAGAACGTCGAGATGGGCGTTCCGCCTGCGTGCTCTCCCCGCGAAGCCAGGCAACGCGCCGACGCCATGCTGCGTCAAGTCGGACTCGAAGGGCATGAGGATGCCAATCCGAAACACCTCTCCGGAGGCCAGCGGCAGCGCGTGGCGGTGGCCCGCGCGCTGGTGCGCAATCCCGAACTCCTGCTTGCCGACGAGCCGACCGCATCGCTCGACGGCCAGACCGGCCGCGAGATCATGGAACTGCTGCGCCGTCTCGCCCGCCAGCAAGGTTGCGCCGTGCTCATCGTGACGCACGATTCCCGCATCCTCGATATGGCGGACCGCCTCATGTACCTGGAGGACGGCCGGCTCAGTTCCTTCGCGCCGGTAACGTCGGCGCACGCCGCGCATCTGCTTACGGCGCTCGGTCCCGTCGCCGCCTCCGGCGGTATGAGCGCACTGCTGCTCAAGATGAACGATCCCGAGTTCCTCGATATGGCCCGAACCCTGGCCGCCGAGTCCGAGCAATTCCTGAATGTGATGGACATGGGTTCTACGACTTCGGCCCGCGAGGTGGTGGGTCAGGCGATGCGCGCACTGCTGGAGCGGGTGTGCTCCCGTTTGCACGCCGGCGAAGCGCGGCTCTGGATGGATTCATCGGACAACGTTCACTGCCTGATTGGTGTTCCGGATCGGGGCGGTGTGGCGCCGCCCTTATTGAAAGAAGTGATGCGAGGTTCGGCGCCGGTGCTCCATCCGCACTCGCTTTACGTGCCGATTCGCGACCGCGAGCATGAGATCTCCGCAGTGGCCGAGATTCGCGGCGAAGGCTTGGGCGATGAGGCCGAGCGCGTATTCCGGGATTACGCGCGTCCCTTGGGCATCATGGCCCAACTGTATGAGCGACTGGACAAATGACCGATCGGAAGAATAGGCGCGGTCGCATCTGGGCCTGGTTGACTGCCCTCGTTATCCTGCTGGCAGCCGGTGCTGCCTGGAAGTGGAAGCCGTCGTCCGTGGCCGTGCCGCACATTCCCGCGGCTGCGGCGTCGACGGAACCTCGTATGGCGACGCCCGCGACGGTCGGATGCCTGGGCCGGTTCATTCCCGAGGACGGCGTGATTCGCGTCGCCGCACCATACTACCAGTCCCGCCCTTCGGTGGTCGCGCAATTGGATGTGCGCGAAGGCCAGTGGATACAGCAGGGACAGTTCATCGCCTATTTGGACGGCAAGTCGCAAGTGGAGGCCGAACGTGCCCGGTCCGCCGCGCAGGTGGAACTCGCCCGTATGCAGGCCGCGCAGGCGCGAACCGGCGCCAAGTCCAGCGATGTGAGCGCACAGCGGGCGGAGATTGCGGGGTTGGAGGCGAAGTATCGGCTGCTGCAATCCGAGTACGAACGCTACGAAAAACTCGCACGGAAGCAGGAGATTTCCGCCGCGGATCTGGATTCGCGCAAAGCCGCCGTGGAGATGGCGGGCAGGGCCGTGGATGCGGCAAAAGAGCGCTTGGCCGCCATGAGCGAGGTTCGCGGCGAGGATGTTCGCGTAGCGGACGCCGCAGTCGAGGTTGCTACCCGGCAGTTGGCGGAAATCGACGCCAGGCTCGCCGCGCTCACGGTCACCTCGCCCGCGTCCGGCTGGGTGCTCAAGATCTATGCGCACAAGGGCGAACAGGCCGGGCCCGACGGCATCCTGGAACTCGCCAACACGTCCCGCATGGAGGTGGATGCGGAAGTGTATGCGACGGATATCGCGCGCGTGCGTCCGGGCCAGCCGGCGGTGGTGGAGATCGAAAACGGCGGACCGAAGCTGACGGGCAAGGTGATCCGCGTGGGCGAGCGGGTGCAGCAGGCATCCGTGCTGCCTGGCGACCCGACTTCGTATAGCGACGCGCACGTAGTGCCGGTGCGGATTCGCGTTGAAGGCTGCACGCGCGGCGCCTGCCCGATCAATGCGCGGGTCAAGGTCACAATCGGCGGCGCCCAATGAGATCGGGCCTGCGGCTGGCATTCCGTCAACTTCTGAAAGAGAAGAAGCGGGCTGCCGCTGCCGCCACCGGAATCCTGTTTGCCGTGGCCCTGATGCTGATCCAGTTGGGTTTCCAGGATGCGCTCATGGCTAGCGCGGGTCTCCATGCCAACGCTCTGAATTGCGACCTGATCATGGCGACACCGCTTTACCAGTACCTGCTGCAGCCCAGTAGCTTCCCGCAGCGGCGGCTCTACCAGGCGGCCGCGGACTCCCGGGTGCAATCGGTGGCTCCGCTCTACGTGTCGGGCTTGCCCTGGAAGAATCCCGTGACCCGCGAATTGCGCCTGATGCTGGTAATCGGCGCGCCGCCGCGGCACGGGGTATTCGCTGTGCCGGCGATCGACAGCAACATTGAAAAGCTGCGTGACCCCGAGCAGGCGTTCTTCGACGCTAAGGCGCGCACCGAATTCGGACCCATAGCGGCAGTCTTGCGCAGCGGACGCAACATCGAAGCGGAGATCGCCAACCGCCGCGTCCTGGTCACCGGGCTGTTTGAGATCGGCACCACGTTCGGCGTGGATGCGACCGTGGTGGTCAGCCAGGATGGGTTCCAGCGGCTGATGCCGTACCACGATCCCGGGGCCATGATGCTCGGATTGATTCGCTTGAAGCCGGGCGTACGCGCCGAAGATGTGTTGGCAGAGTTCAAGAGCTCGCTGCCTAACGACGTGGTGGTTTACACGCGCCAGGGGTTTGTGGAGCACGAGCAGCAGTACTGGAGCAAAAACACACCTGTAGGGTTCTTTTTCAAGCTCGGGGTCGGCATGGGGCTGGTCATCGGCCTGATCATCGTGTACCAGATCCTGTACGCCGACGTGATGCAGAACCTGGAGGAGTACGCGACGCTGAAGGCGATCGGATACAGCGATGGCTTCCTGTCCGCGGTAGTGCTCGAACAGGGCGTGATCCTCTCGGTGCTCGGATTTGTGCCCGGCACGGCAATCGCGCTGATCGTTTATGAAGCTGCCGGCAGGGCCACGTTTCTGCCGCTTTCCATGACTACCGAACGCCTGCTGCTGGTTTACGGACTCACCGCGGCAATGTGCGTCGCCGCCGCGGCACTGGCCATGCGGCCGGTGCGCGTGGTCGATCCGGCCGACATTCTATGAAAATCCTCGCTGTTCATCCCGGAGCGCTGATGTACACGGAGGTGTTCCTGCGGCTGGAGCCGCTGGGCCTCGAACTCGCCGCGGAAGCTCTGCGCCGCGCCGGACACGAGGTCCAGTTGCTCGACCTGCAGGTGGAATCGCACGGCGATTACTTTCGCACTCTGGAGACCTGGCGTCCGCGGGCGGTGGCATTTTCTCTAAACTATCTGGCCAACGTCCCCGAGGTGATCGACCTCGCCAAAGCCACCAAACGGCTGCTGCCCGAATGCTTCATCGTGGTGGGCGGGCACAGCGCTTCGTTCGTCGCTGCCGATATTCTGCAGCATGCCGAAGGCGCGATCGATTGCATCCTCAAAGGCGAGGCGGAGGCCGCCGTCGTCGAGCTGATGGAAGCAGCGGCGGATGATCGCGCGAGCATCGTGCGCATTCCCGGAGTGGTCACCGAGGGCGGGGAAGGGCCGGCGCCGAAAATGGTCGAGAGTCTGGATGACTTGCGGCCTGCGCGCGACCTGCTCCGCCACCGGAAGAAGTACTTCATCGGCGTGCTCGACCCGTGCGCGTCCATCGAGTTCTCGCGCGGCTGTCCCTGGGATTGCGTGTTTTGCAGCGCGTGGACTTTCTTCGGACGCAGTTACCGCCTGGTGAGCCCGGAACGCGCCGTCGAGGACTTGTCTCGGCTCGCCGAACCCGGTGTGTTCATCGTGGATGACGTCGCGTTCATCCGCGGCGACCATGGCATGAAGATCGGCGAGGCGATCGCGCGCAAGGGCATCAAGAAGAGCTACTACCTGGAAACCCGCGGCGATGTGCTGCTGCGCAACAAAGAGGTGTTCCGTTTCTGGCGAGACCTGGGCATGCGGTACATGTTCCTGGGGCTGGAGGCGATCGACGAGGCCGGCCTCCAGCTTTATCGCAAACGCGTGTCCATGGGCGCCAACTTCGAAGCGTTGGAATTCGCGCGTTCGCTCGGCATCAAGGTGGCGATCAACATCATCGCCGATCCCGACTGGGATCGCGACCGCTTCCGGGTGGTGCGCACTTTCTGCCAGGAGATCCCGGAGATCGTGAATATCAGCGTCGCCACGCCGTATCCCGGGACGGAACTCTGGCACACGGAGTCGCGCCGCCTGACCACGCGCGACTACCGGTTGTTCGATATTCAGCATGCGGTGCTACCCACGCGGCTGCCGCTCCCCGAGTTCTACGAGGAACTGGTCCGCACTCAGCAGGTGCTCAATCGGAAACATCTGGGTTGGAAAGGCCTCAAATCCGTGGCCCGCATCGGCGCCGGCCACCTGCTGCGCGGCCAGACGAATTTCGTCCGCATGCTGTGGAAGTTCAATAGCGTATACAACCCGAAGCGACAGGTTGCGGATCACCAGCAAAAGGTCCAGTACGAAATGCGACCGCCGCGCTCGGGCGGGCCCGATGTGAACGTGAAGGAACTGTACGTGTATCAACCGCAGGGACGCCGCGGCCGCGCGATCGACGACTCCACGGAGCAATTCGTGGACACCACGCGGATGCGGCCCGGCGGCCAGTAACGGAAATGTAAATCAGATTCCGAATCGAGGATGCCGTGAGAGCGATCGTAACCGGAGGGGCCGGCTTCATCGGAGCGCACCTGGTGCGCCGGCTGTTGCAGGAAGGAGTTTCCGTTGGCGTGGTCGAGCGGCCTGGAGCCTCGCTCGAAAATCTTGCGGGACTCGACGTGCGCGTGTTTAAGGCAGACATCTCCAGGCCGGGCTCCATTCGTCCGGCACTGGATGGCTGCGACGTGCTCTTTCATCTGGCGGCCAATCCGCGCCTTTGGGTCCGGGATCGCGATGAGTTTCGCCGTGTCAACACCGTAGGCACGCAGAATGTTCTCGCCTCCGCCGAAGCCGCGCGGGTTGCACGCGTCGTGTATACCAGCACCGAGTCCATCATCGGTCCCTCGCGAAACGGCGAGCCGTGCAACGAAGGTACGCCCGCGCGGGCTGAAGACATGGTGGGCAAATATTGTCTGTCGAAATTTCTCGCCGAACAGGCGGCGCTCGAATCGGCGGCACGCGGGCAGGATGTCGTCATCGTAAATCCGACGATTCCCGTCGGCCCGGGCGATGTCAACCGATCGCCGGGCTCGCGCCTCATCATCGATTTTCTGAAGGGCCGCATCCCTTTCTGTATGGATTGCTCGCTCAACGTCGTGGACGTGCGCGACGTCGCCTGGGGGCACATCCTGGCGTGGCGCAAAGGCGTGTCCGGACGGCGCTACATACTGGGGAATCAGAACATCAAGGTGACGGAGCTGCTGAAGCTCGTGGGTTCGATTTGCGGCCGTAAACCGCCGCGCGCGTGCGTGCCTTATCCTGCCGGACTCGCGATTGCGTACGTGTCGGAATTCGTCGCCGATTACGTCACCGGACGCGAGCCGGCCGCCACCGTGACCGGCGTGAAACTCACGCGCCACATGCCATACCTCGACTGCTCCCGGGCCGTGCGCGAGCTGGATTTCCGCCCGTCCGACATTCGCAAGGCGCTGGTCGATGCGCTGCGCTGGTTTCAGCAGCGCGGAACCCTGGGATCGCGGTTTACCGAAGAGGTCACCGCCTGACTCATGTGCGGAATTGCCGGAGCATTCGATACCACAGGGGAACGGCAGTTTCCGCGCAGTGTTTTGTCCGCGATGCTGGCAGCCATCGCGCATCGCGGTCCGGATGACGAGGCGGCACACCACGAGCCTGGACTCGCGATAGGCGCGCGCCGTCTGTCGATCCTCGATCTGGACGGCGGACGCCAGCCGATCGCGAACGAAGACGGATCCATCCGGGTCGCATTCAACGGCGAGCTCTTCGAATACCCTGAGATGCGAGAACGACTGCTGACCCGCGGCCACCGGCTGCGCACTCGCTGCGACACCGAAGCCTGGGTGCATCTCTACGAGGACTACGGGGCGGAGATGCTGGAGCACGCGCGTGGTCAATTTGCGGTCTCGCTTTGGGATAGCAACTCGCGGCGGCTCCTGCTGGCCCGTGACCGGTTCGGCATTTGTCCTCTGTACTACGCGCTCGCGGACGGGTGGCTGCTCTGGGCCTCCGAGGTCCGAGCGATCTTCGCTTCGGGCCTGGTCCAGCCGGAGCCGGACGCGAAAGGCATCGACTACTTCTTTCGGTTCTTCTCGCCGCCGCCGGAACGCACATTCTTCCTTGGCGTGCGTATGCTGGCGCCGGGGTTCCTCTTGGAGGCGGGCGCACGGGGAGTGTCGACTCGGCACTACTGGGACCTGAACTTTCCCCGGCGCGGGGAGGAACTTCGCGGCGAACCCGCCAGCGAATTGCACGCCCGCCTGGATCGCGCCGTCGAGCGCCGGCTCCGCGGCGATGTACCTGTCGCCTGCTACATCAGCGGAGGGCTCGATTCGAGTGTCGTGCTGGGCCTGGCATCGCGCCTCCGCCGGGATGGCGTCGCATCGTTCTCTATCGGCCTGACCGGCGGCGCGGGTCCCGATGAAACCGGGCCGGCTTCGGAAACCGCGAATCTGTTGCGCTCCCCACTGGCCATCGCCTCGATGGATGCAGCCGCGATCGCAGAGGCCTATCCGGAGCTGGTCGAGGCCGCCGAAGTCCCTGTGCTCGATACCTCATGCGCATGCATGATGCGCCTCGCCGGCCTCGCGCACGAGCATGGATTCAAGGTAGTGCTGACGGGCGAAGGCGCGGACGAGGCGCTCGCCGGTTACCCATGGTTCAAGGTGCAGAAGTTCGCCGCGATGACGCCTTTCGCGCCGCGTACCGCATCGCACCTGATCTCGGATGTGGCCGCACGCGCCCGTCGCGAGGTCTATTCCGCGGCCATGTGGGAGCAGACGAACGGTTACGAGGCGTGGGACGAGCTCGGACTGGATTGGTCCCGCCTGGACTCGTGGCATCCGCTCAACCGGTCGCTGTACCTCGCGTACAAAACGACCCTGGCAGGAATGCAACTGGTGTCCAAGGGCGACCGCGTGGCGATGCACTCATCGGTCGAGACCCGTTACCCATACCTGGACGAGGATGTGGTGGAGTTCTGCTGCTCGATGGCGCCGGAATACAAGCTGCGTCGCCTTACCGACAAGTGGGCGCTGCGCCAGGCTGCGGCGAAGATACTCCCGCCGCAAATTGCGGGGCGGCCCAAGACGATGTTCCGCGCGAAACTGGCGCCGACGTTCCTCGGGCCGCATCGTCCGGCGTGGGTGGATCAGCTTCTCAGCGCGGAGTCGCTCAATCGGGCGGGATGGTTCGACCCGGCCCTGATCCATCGCGCTCGCTTGCGGCGGTTTGGACTGCGCCGCACATTGGGGAACTTTGGGCTGGCGTCGGTAGTCGCGGTACAAGTTTGGCATCATCTATGGTGCGGCGGAGGCTTGTGCGAACTTTCCAGCCTGGCGTTCGCCGCCTGCACAACGGAGGCGAAATGAAGGAATTGGTGGAATTGTTCGAGTCGGAGCATCAGCATCCGGTAAACCGTGCGATTCATTTCTGGGTAGGGATGCCGCTGGTGGGCGTGGGCCTGTTCATGTTCGCGCGGAGGAACTGGCGCGGCGTGATTCCGGTGGGACTTGGCTACAGCGCCATGTTCTACGGCCATTACCGCTACGAGAAAAAGCCTCCGGTGATTGTGAAGAACCCGCTAGGCCCGCTAGCCGCCGGAGCGTTCGTGATCGACCGCCTGTTCCTGCGGCCGTTCCGCCGCGACAAGGCATGACCGTATGTTTACCGTGGGGGCCCTCGAACACCATCCCGCTGGATATGCCTGCCGACTGGCAGCTTGCGAGCATCCATAACCCCGACCTCTCGAATCCCATCGAAAACTACTCTGAGGCGCTCGAAGCAGCCATCACCCAGGCCCGCCTTGCCGACGGGCTTAGGCCAGGCAGCCGCGTCGCGATCGTCGTGGATGACGCGTCGCGCTGGACACCGGTTCGTGAAGCTCTGCCGCCAATCCTGGAAACGTTGCGCGAGGCCGGTGTGCGACCGGAGGACATAACCATCAGCGTGGCCGTCGGCCGTCACCGCGCGATGGATGCGGCCGCGCTGCGCCAACGGCTCGGCGACGATGTGGCGATCCGTTACCAGTGTTTCAGCCCGCCCGTGGACGATGCCAACGTCTACGTGGATCTGGGCGTCTCGCCCGAAAAAATTCCCGTCCGCGTCTTTCATCGCGTAGCCACGGCGGACCTCCGGGTTCTCATCGGCTCCGTGTTGCCGCACCTGCAAGCCGGATTCGGCGGCGGCTGGAAACTGATCTTTCCGGGAACCAGCCACCGCAGCACCCTAGTCGCGCTGCATCGATGTGGTCTCGATGGCGACACATCGCGGCTGCTGGGCAGCGATGCCGCTTCGAATCCGATGCGCTGCGCGGTCCGCTCGGCCGCGCGGCTTCTCACCGGTCCCACGATTTCCATCAGCCACCTGCTGGGTCCGCCTGGCGCCGTCTTGCGGGTGTGCGCCGGCGAACCGGACCAGGTCCAGGACATACTGGCTGCCGAGGCCCGCCGCCGCTTCCAGGCGCCCCCCGCCGAGCCGGCTGATATCGTGATTGCGGGCAACTATCCGTGGCCAGGCGATCCGATGCAAAGCTTCAAGGTCCTGTTGCAGCACCGGCCGGCATGCCGCACAGGCGGTGTCCTTGCCGGCTTCTTTCACAGCGATCCCGAGGAATTCGACCGCTCGGTCCCACTGCCGCCACTACGCGCCGCTGCGGCCACGGGCTGGGTCGGAGCGCTGATGGTGAAACGCGGCCTCGCCGCCGGGAGTTCGCTCGCCTCCGCGCTGGGACTCCCCAGCGCGTTCATGGTTCGTTGGGCGCGTGAGCTGGTGGTGGATCGGACTGTGCTGTTGTATGCACCCGCGCTGCACGCTGCCCTCGGTCCGACGCTGGGACCGGTACGCATCTTCGCGGACCAGGCAACGTTGTGGGCGGCTGCCTCGCGCGCGGTGCATCGGAGTTCGGCCACTCCCACTGTCCGTGTATTTCCTGCCGGCGGCCTGAGTTACTGCCGCGGCGGAGAAGTAACAACGAACGCGCGAGCTCCCTTTTTACCCGATCCCACATAAGCGTGCGGCTCGGCCGGATCGAAGTAGGCGCTGTCGCCGGAGTTGAGCGTGTAGTCGTCGTCCTCGAAGCGGATCACCAGCGTGCCTTCGAGCACGTGCAGGAACTCAGCGCCATTGTGCTGGTGGGCGGCAGCGTGTTTCGCATCCTGCGGCGGAAACTCCGCCAGATACGCTTCGAACACCTTGCCTTGGGTAGCGAACGACAGGCATTCGAAGAAGTACGCCGGACTGGGCACGTCCGGACGCTCCGGAAAACGGATTCGCTCTTCCCGCCGCACCACGGCAAATCGCCGCTGTCCGCGCTTCGTGCCGAAAAAGTGCTCCAGCCCCACATCGAATACCATGGCAATCCTGGCCAGGGTCGGGAGCGTCGGAATCAACTTGCCGGTTTCCAGTTGCGACAACATCGAAGCCGACAGCCCCGTGTGCCGCGCCAGATCCGCCAGCCCGATCTTCTTGCGCAGCCGCAGTTCTCGCATCTTTCGGCCCAAGTCGTAGGAGCCTACCACGCGATGGATCGTTTCCTCACTGGTTTCGGCGTTTTTGGAACTCATATCAGTTTTGCTGAAAAATAGCCAATTTTTTTCATTATATCTAAATCAAATTTTATTGATGCTGAAACCGAGCCCTCTATACCGCATCCATTCAGGTGATAGTCAGAGGATTCGAGATGCAGAATAATTTTCCAGCCTTACAGGATGCCGGCGAAATCGAGCTGATTGCCAACGCGCAGCAGGGTTCAGAGGCAGCGTTCGAAGAGCTCTTGCGGCGGCATCGAAAGCGCTTGTGGCGAAGCGCCATGTACGTGCTGAAGAACCCCGACGATGCCGAGGATGCCGTCCAGACCGCCAGTTGGAAGGCATGGCGGCACCTTTCCAAGTTCCGTTGCGATTCCAGCTTTGGCACATGGCTCACTGTGATTGTCGTAAATCAGGCCCGCATGCGCCTGCGCGAGTTGCGGCGGGCCGGCACGCTTTCTCTGGATGATGATTCCAACGAAGGCATCGCCTGGATCCCGCAGATATCCGACGTGGCTCCGACCCCCGAAGAGGCTTACGCGGGTTCTGAGTTGGTTCGCGCTCTCCACCACGAGATCCTGCGCTTGCCGTCGCAGTTCAAGCAGGTCATGCTGCTGTCAGTCGAGGACCGGACAATGGATGAAGCGGCCGACCAGCTTGGGGTCACGCTGGCTGCGGCGAAGGCTCGCCTGTTCCGGGCGCGCCAGGAACTTTACCATCGGATGCGGCGTTACGCGGGCTATACTAAATCGGATTGCACGTTAAACAACACGGCGCAGGCTCCACGCCATACTTCGGTCTGCACGGCTGGAGCGGCGACCATCGCACGTTCGATCCTCTAGTCCCCTTCGTCCCGCCGGGCGCGCGCCTGTATTCCGCCGATCTGCCCGGCTGTGGGAAGTCGCCGGCGCCGGCCCGATGGGACCTGGATACGGTGGCCCGTGAGATCGCCGCCGAACTCGATCGCTGCGAGAGCCCGGTCACGCTGATCGGCAACTGCAGCGGAGGACTGTTAGGTATGCGCGCGGCGCTGATCCGGCCCGAAGCGGTCAGTCGCATCGTTCTGATCGACGCCTTTGCCCGCTGGCCGTGGTACTTCCGGGTCTTCACGCAGCCGGGCTGGGGAAAGTACGTGTATGCATCCACCTTTGCCAATCCAGCCGGGCGATGGATCACCAATCGGGCGCTGGCTTCCAGGCGTTCCCGTGAAGTCCACCTGACCGAAGGTTTCGCTACGTTCGATCACGAGACCGCGCTGCGCTATCTCGAAATCCTGGGCCAGATCCGTTCCGCCGCCGATTTCAAAAATATTTCCGTGCCCGTAGATCTGATCTCCGGCTCACGCACGTTCCGTGCCGCGCGAGAGTCCGCGGCAGTCTGGAAAGCGATGTGGCCGCAAGCGCGAGTGTGGACGCTGCCGGGTATCGGTCACCTTCCGCTGCGTGAATCCGCGGCCGCGGTGAGTGAAATCATCTTCCAAAAAAAAAATTAGCCACAGATGAACACGGATGAACACAGATAAGAAAAAACCAACTCTTTGGTTTTATCTGTGTTCATCTGTGTTCATCTGTGTTCATCTGTGGCTAAAATTGTTTTTCTTTAAGTGCGTCACTCAGCGCGGCCTCGAAAACTTCCCGCTCAACACAGATCCGCATGATCCCTTCCAGGCTGGCGAACCGACGCACGAATTCCGCCGTTACCTGTATGAATCGCGATCCGGTCAGCATCGTCACGGATCGTAGCCGCGCTTTGTTCGCCGTCAACCATGCCGCCCAATCCGCGCTGACCTCGATGGACGCGCCGCGCACGTCGCCGGCGTCGATAAAGAAATCCACCGGCTGCCGGCTCGCCAGCCAGCCGTTCAACGCCTGCATGGGCGCGTCGCCAAACTCGCCCACATCGCTGCCGCTGATCCTCAATACCAGTACGCGATCGGCGAACGTCTGAATCGCGAGACGGCAGTGAATGCCGTCGTACAAGATCTCCTGCGGCTGCGGCGCCATGACTAGACCTTCTCGATCACCTTCAGCAGACCCTTCAGGGAAGTGTCGCTCGATGCCGCTTTGCCAGCCGGACCCTTCCAGTGGGTCTCCAGCGTGAAAGTCTCCTTGTAGCCGTCCTTCAACAGCGCCCGGATGTGCGCCAGATTGTCGAACTCACCGCCGCCCACCGGAGCCCATTCCACCTTGTCGCCGTTATGCCGGAAGTCGCGGACATGTACATGGAAGATTCTGGCGTGGTCCAGTTTCCGATACCCGTCGGGGAACGGACGCTCGCCCTTCTCCGCGGCATTGTTGGGATCCCACGTCAATCCAAGGTTGTCCGCCTTAACCCGCTTCAGCATCTTGCCGGCATCCTCGCCGGTCCAGATGTAACTGCCGCCCACATTCTCCAGCGCCAGCCGCAGACTGCGTTCTTTCGCCCGGCGCGCCGCCTCTGTGATCAGCTCATAGATGCGGTCATACGCTTTCGGATCGGGTTGGCCATCGCGCCCATAAGTGAAGCCGAAGACGCGCAGCTTGTCCGTCCCGAAGATTTTGGCGCGTTCCATGGCCGCATCGAGAGTCGCCCATTCCTTATCCAACTTCTTCCGTCCTTCGGCGTCATCGGCCGGCAGCGGCACTTTGAAAAACGGCGTGCCTTCAATCGATACGTGAATGCCGTTCGAATCGAAAATGCTGTTGGCCTCCTTCACCTTCTCCGCCGGCTGCGCGGTATTGTACTTGCCCCAGATGTTGCGCACCTCGGCCCAGCGCAGGTTACGCTCCTTGAGGAACTTGCACGCGGTCAGGACATCGTCGTCGATCTCGTCAGTGGTAATGCCGAGTTTGATCTTGGCCAGCGGCAGGGCGAGGAGGCGGTCGAGGCTCAGGCCGAGCGCCGACGCGGCCAGAAATTGGCGGCGGTTGGTGGAGAACATGTCCCGATTATATCTTTCCGCGCACCCGGATAACGCTAACCACGGTTAACCCTGAAAAGACAACCGGAAGCAAATAATACCCGCTAACCAAAAACGGACTGGAAACAAAAGGGGATTTGGGTTATTTTTCTACCCATAGAAAGGTCAATACCAGCTATGCCCGAAGATACTAGAAACAAGGAGTCGAAGCCGATTCGTCTGCACCGAAGCAAGCTCGCCGCCTACAAACGTTGCCAGTGCGGAATGTGTCGCGAGTGCTATGACAACGCCAAGTGGGATCGGATCTTCGCCAAGTTCGAAGTGAACGTGTATTGGGACGAACGCGGTGTGTTCCAGTCCACCTTGGGCGGACTGTAGTTCCATCTCCGGCACCGGCGCGCTTCCTCGTCGATAGATCGCGTCGGTGCATTAACTTACCGATTTCCCGCGGTTGAAATCCGTACCGCCGCATACCCTCGGAACTTACACGAATTTCAGGTCAATACAGGATTGTGCTTGCGCACGGCGATGCGCGACCATACTATTGAGTAAGGGAACATTTTCTATGACCACTTTTCGCGAGTTCATTGGTGTTTTGTCGATTGCGGCACTGTGCGGCTTAGGCGCCGGCTGCGCAAAGAAAGTGGCGTCCGTACCGCCACCCCCGCCTCCGGCTCCGACTTCGGCGTCCTCTGCGCCCGCTTCCACTCCGCGTCAGCAGCCCGCCGCACGTCCGACGCCCTCAGCGTCCACTCCGGCTGAGGCGCCGCGTCCGCGGTATCCCGATGCCAAAACGATGGCGAAGATCGACGAACTTCTGGCCAGGATCCAGGATGCCTATTTCGATTACGACCGGCACAACCTGCGTCCCGACGCCCTCAAGGCCCTCGAAACAGATTCCAAGGAACTGGGCGAGATCATCCGCCAGTACCCGGACTTCAAGCTGAAAGTCGAAGGCCATTGTGACGAGCGGGGCTCGGCCGAGTACAATCTGGCGCTCGGCGACCGCCGCGCCGCTGCCGCCAAAGAGTACCTGGTTTCCATGGGTCTCCCCGGCGACCAGCTGGCTCTGACCAGCTTGGGCAAAGAGCAGCAGGTTTGCACGGATCACTCGGAAGAGTGCTGGCAAAAGAATCGCCGGGCGCACATCGTCGCCATGGCAAAACCGTAAAATCTGGTAGTTATTTAGCGGGCGGCTGTTGCGATTGGCGCAGTTCAACCGATCGTGCCTTCAAACGGTCGCCCGCTCTTATCCCCACAATCGATGCCTGGGGTTTCAATCCCCCCACCTTGCCATTCAGGATGGCTTGGCCCGCCGGCGTCGATTGAAAAGCCTCGAAGGCGATAGTGTTCCCTCCCTCATCCAGACTCAACAGAGTTCCGTCGCTCAGCAAGATCATAAAAGCCTTGGTGTCCGCGGTGATGGCGCAACCGGCGTTGGAATAGCGGCTGGCGTGGTCGGCAGTGTGCGGCAAGATCGCGTCCGCACGCTCTGCTTTGATCACTTTGGGATCTACCGTGATCCCCGTAGCAGTCGCTTGAGGCTTTGTCGCCATCGCCAGCGAGTCCATCGGCTGTGCCCGCAGGTTGGACAGGCTTCGATCCGTGCAGCCCGCGTCCAGCATCAGCCCCGACCAGGTCGCCGGCTTGTCCGCTGCGTGCAGCATCGTCGAGCCCAGCAACACTGCGGTGATTGTCAGGAGCCGCATAGTTCCTCCGCTAGTAACGACGTTTGCCGTGCCGCAAGGATTCCGCCGGCTCGTTCAGGCGTGTTGTAGCTTTCACATTTGGCCGGAAGATAATCGACCCGCCCTCCGGGAGACGATATGATAGGAATTTGGATAGGGCTGACGGGGTTATCAAGTCCGCGGAGAAGAAGAAACTGCCGTCCTGGGTTCCGCAGGCAGCGGGATACACGTTGTCTATCGCCTGCCTTGCCTGGGTTCTCCACGGTTACGATGTCCGCGAGATCGAGGCCGCCGTTAAAGATCTCGACTGGCCATGGGTTTTCCTCTGCGTAGTTTTCGACCTGCTGGTCTATGTTTGCCACGGCTGGCGATGGACGATCGTGCTCAACCCGGTCCGTAAGATGCCGTTGTGGAGAACCGTACAAGCCATCTACATCGGATTGTTCGCCAACGAAGTACTGCCGTTGCGCACGGGCGAGGTGATCCGCTGCTACCTGCAGGCTCATTGGAACGGGCTCTACCTGTCTATCGTGCTGGCGTCGGCCGCGATCGAGCGCCTGATGGACGGCGTCTGGATGGTAGTGGTCTTCCTGATCACCGCAAACTTCCTCAAACTCCCCGGCGGCATCGTGGACGTGGTGCGAGTGGTGTCGGTGCTGCTGATTCTGGCGTTGGCGCTGTTGATGTACATCATCTTTCACAAGCATCATGCGCGAGCGGTAGTTAAAGAGAGCCGCTGGGCAGCAACGCTGCACCATGTGTTGGACGGCCTGCATTTGATGGGGAACGGCCGGACACTCGGTATGGGGATGCTCGCCAGCCTGGTCTATCTTCTATTGCAGGTGCTTTCGTTGTGGGCCTTGATGAAGGCGTACCGGCTGGACCTTTCCTTCTGGGCCGGCGCGGCGATCATAGTGATCGTGCGCTTCGGCACGGTGATCCCTAATGCCCCGGGCAATGTCGGGCTGTTTCAGTTCGTCTGCACCGCCGCCCTGATGCTGTTCGATGTTGAGAAGGACGTGGCGAAGACCTTCTCGTTCCTCATGTTCATCGCCCTGACGCTGCCGCTGTTGCTGGGCGGCGCGGTGGCGGTGGCGTTGACCGGCCTGAACCTGACCGATATTCGCGCCAGTGCCAAGCGAGGTCTCCAGGCCACGCAGGCACAGCCGGCGCCAGACAATCGCGGAAGCTAGAGCTTCATCCGGCAGACCACCCCGACGTCGTCGCAATACCAGAGCATCCCTTCCCAAATCGTCATGCCGTGGGGCAGGGGATCGCTATCGGCTAACTGGATGCGCTCCACCATCTCGCCCGTCTCCGGATCGTGCTTGAAGAATGCGTTCAGATTCGAGTCCGTCGCCCAGAGATACCTGCCCTCCCACCCGATGCCGTGCGGACGGTTCGCGGCGGTGGGAAATTTTGCCTCCACCACCCAGGTCTCCGGATTCATGCGATAGATCTCGCGGGAAGGCGGCACTGCCATCCAGAGCTTGCCGTCGCGCAACTCCTGCCCGTGCGCCCCGGTTCCGAGCGCCTGTGCCCCCATCACTTCACCCATCTGGAATCCGCCCACGGACTGGCCCTTCTTCGGTGTCGCCGGACTCGGGGAGGCCCGTCGCGGACGGGTCTTGGCCAGCGGACTGCTGCGTGCCGGCGGGTCGCCGAGCATCTTATATATAATGCCGGCCCCCGGCGTGAAGTGCTTCGAAATCGTCTTCCCCGTCTTGGCATCGCAGCGGACGATCTCCCGGCTGTAGGTGGAGCCGATCCAGAGAGTCTCCCCATCGCAGGTGATGCCGCTCGATTTGTCGGTCTCGGTCTGAAACGATCGGATCACCTTGCCGTCCCGATAGCTCACCAGCGCCGCCATATTCCCGGCTCCCTGGTCCATAACCCAGAGGCCTTCGCGTGTAGCCTGCAAGCCGTTCGGCTGAGGGCCGGGCGAATCGAACATGATCTCGACCTTGCCGGCACGCCGCGCCGGGATCTTGTCCAGTCGGGCGGCCAATGCCGGCGCGGCAGCCAGTGCCAGAAAGTTTCTACGATTCATGATCAGGGTCCTTTCTCTGCGCGGCTGCCAGCGTATCATATCCGGGATTGCCTTTGTTCGCAGAAATTTCGGGTTCTCGCCAAGATCGCCAAGATCGCCAAGAAAACCACGCCAAATTCTCTTTTGATTTTCTTGGCGTACCTGGCGTTCTTGGCGAGAAACGGTTTTCAGGGTGCCGCCGGTTATAATTTCCACGTGGAGATTCCAATGAAACAAGCCGACTCCGGCCTCTCCCGGAGAGATATTTTTCACAAGGCCGGGGCGGTGGCCGCTACCGGATTCACCATTGTTCGACCCGAATCCGTGCGCGGATCGCAGGCCAATTCCAAAATCTCGGTTGGCCTGGTCGGTGTCGGCGGACGCGGATCGTACGATGCCGGCGTGTTCCACACCGATCCCCGCGCGCGTGTCACCGCCCTCTGCGACCTGTTCGACGATCGCATCGAGACCGGCATCCAAAAGATTAAGCTCGACAAGCCCGCCGTCTACAAAGATTTCGAAAAGCTGCTCGCCTCATCTTCCATCGACGCCGTCCTCATTGCCACGCCTCCCTTCGAACACCCGCGCATGCTCGAAGCCGCGGTGGAGGCCAAAAAGCACATCTATTGCGAAAAACCGATGGGAGTCAATCTGGCCGGCGCCCAGCAGGTGATCCGCGCCGCGCGCAAGCACGATCCGAAGAAGGACCTCGCCGTCGGATTCCAGCAGCGCTACGGCCCGGTCTACCTGGAAGCCTACAAGCGGCTGCAGGCCGGCGATATCGGCACACTCTCCAACGCGCGCGGATTCTGGATCGGCGCCGATCCCTTCACCCGCCGCTCTTATCCGGACGCCAAGACCGAAAAGCTGCGTAACTGGTTCTGCTATCGCGATTACTCGGGCGACTTCATAGTCGAACAGGACTGCCACAATTTCGACGTCCTGCACTGGTTCATCGGCGAACGCCCGATCAGCGCGGTGGGGATGGGCGGAACGAAGGTGCGCACGTCGATGGAGATCATGGATCATCTCACCTTGAGCTTCCAGTTTCCAAACAACCTGCACGTGAACTTCGAGGCGAATCAGATCACTCCGCGCGGTTTCAATCGCATCGGCGAGGAGTTCACCGGCACTAAGGGCACGCTGCTCACGTCCCGGCAGCAAATGGTGCATGTCCGCGGGACCAAGCCGGAAGACACCGAGATCATGAAATCTCCCCGCGATATCACGATGGACGGCATCGAAGCCTTTCTCACCCGCATTCAGAGCGGCAAGGTGGAGAACGTCGGCGAGCGATCGGCCATCAGTACGCTCTTCGCGATTCTCGGGCGCACCGCGATTTATGAGAAGCGCGAAGCCACCTGGAAAGGCGAATTCGGTTCCGTATGAGGAAGTTCTTCCTCCTGATAACGGTGTGCAGCAGCGTGCTTATGGCTCAGGATCGAACTCTACACATCATTGCCTTCGGAGCGCATCCCGACGATTGCGATATCCGCGCGGCGGGAACCGCCATGAAGTATGCCGCCCTGGGGCACAAGGTCAAGTTCGTCTCGGTGACCAACGGCGATGCGGGTCATCAATCGGAAGGGGGCGGCGCGCTGGCCAGGCGGCGGCGGGCGGAGGCTCAGGAATCGGGCCGCCGCTCCGGGATCGCCGAGTACGAGGTCTTCGACAACCACGACGGTGAACTGACCCCCACGGTGCCCGTGCGCGAGCAGATCATCCGCGCCATCCGGAAATGGAATGCGGACATCGTACTGGCGCCGCGGCCGAACGATTACCATCCCGACCATCGCTACACCGGCGTCCTCATCCAGGATGCAGCGTATATGGTGGTGGTGCCGAACATCTGTCCGGATACGCCGCCGCTGCGCAGCAATCCTGCGTTCTTCTATTACGAGGATCATTTCCAGAAGCCGGCGCCGTTCCGGCCGGACGTGGCGATCGCGATCGACGACGTGTGGCAGCGGAAGGTGGATGTGCTGGACTCGCACGTTTCGCAGTTCTACGAATGGCTGCCGTGGGTGGACCACACGCTCGAGTCGGTGCCGAAGGATCCGGTCGCGCGCAAGGAGTGGCTGAGCCGCACGCGGACGCCGCGGGTGTCGGACGCGGTGCGGAAATCCCTGGAGAAGTGGTACGGCGCCGAACGCGGCCGCCAGGTGAAGGTGGCCGAGTCATTCGAGCTCTGCGAATACGGCTATCAGCCGAAGGAAGAGGACCTGAAGAAGCTATTCCCGATGTTAGGCAAGTAGTACGGCGGCTCTACATCTCGCCCGTCATTACATACAGATTTGACAACACCCGGAAACAGCCGTAGATGTACGCGCGTTCGTCGGGTGTAATGCGAATGGACTGGATCAGCACCACGCCCGCGGGATCGGCCGGGGTCAGATCCTTCCACAGCTCCCGCTTGCCCGTCGCGATCTCCAGCTTGAAAATCCGCGCGTGCGAAGCGAAATGATTGGTCACGAATAGCGATTTACCGTCAGCCGTGAATTGAACGATCCCTTCTCCGGGGGCGCCTCCCGCCACGTCCCGTGTCTCCTTACCGTCCACCCCGAACAGCCGGATGCCGCCGCCCGCCGTGTGCCGCGCCACCCAGCGATCGTCGGGCGAAACAGGCAGAGACAACTCCGGCACCAGGTCCTGCGCAAACGCGCGCGGCGGGCCTCCGGTGACGTCCTGCACGTAGCCGCGCAGGCCCTGTCCCGATTCCGTCCCAGTGAATACCACCCGGCGGCCGTCGTGCGTCCAGTTCGAATACACGTACGAGTCGATCGGACCGCGCGGCAGCGTAATCGTCGCACCCGCGCCGGTCGGCATCAGGATAAGCTGTTTGGGCGACCCGTAGAGGATTGTGGAAACGTACCTGCCGTCGGGCGAGAGCGCATTGGCATAGCCGTCGCCCAGACGCACCGCGTCCTTGCCATCTGTGGAGCGCAAATACACGCCGTAACGTTGCCCCTCTCCGGCCGCGGCCTCGGCAATCAGCAGCGTTTTGCCGTCCGCGGAGAGGTCTGCGTCGATCGGGTTGTCGAGCCACGTCATTTCGCGTTCGCTCACATCGCCGGAGGTGCGGCCGAAAATTCCCGAACCGCTGCGGCCGTGCGCCATCAGTACACGGCCATCGCGTGCGATGTCCTGCAGGTCCATGGTGCCAGCCATGCGGCTCAGAATCCTGTGCGCGCCGGACCGGCTGACTGCCATCAACGATCGCGACAATCCGGCGCCCGGCTCGGAGGCCGTAAACCAGATTTCGCCGTTGGGCGCCCAGGCCACGCCACTCGAACTCTCGTAGTACGAGCTTAGAGTCGTCTTCTTGCCGGCCCGATCGACGATCGCCACCGTACCGGCATCGTCGCCGGGTGTTGGATGATCAAGGAACGCGATGACGTCGCCGGAAGGGGAGAACGCCGGCGCGCTGATCCAGCCGTGCGATTGGTATAGGGGCGTGCCGATCGGAAATTCGAGCCGGGAAGCGCCGTTTACAGCGCGAACCACGGCCAGGCCGGCGCCGTCGGGAGTCCACGCCGCCGCCTGCGCGTTCTCCACCAGTTCGCGAGGCATCCCGCCGGCCAGCGGGACGCGCGCCAACGTTCCGGTGTAGCCCTGGAATGAGTTTCGGTGCCCGATTAAAATCGCCATCTCTCCTGTCGAGGAAATGGCGCATAGCAACGCGTTCTGCAGTTCCAGCCGGCGCGACGCGTTCGAATCTGTGCGAGCCGTATACAATTGCGGACCTTTGCCGTCCCAAGCCGCGCCGTACACGATTGTCTGGCCGTCGGGACCGAAACGCGCACTCTCGATATTGCCGCGCCGGAATGTGATCTGGCGAATCGACGGAACCGGCCTCTTGCCGGTTTGCCGTCCCGCGAAAAAGGCGCCGGCAAGCAGTGCCAGCAGGAGAGCAATGCCCGCCCCGATCCACAGCGGCCGGCGCGATTTCACCGGCTCCTCGACGATCGGCGCAATCGACTCGGTCGACAACACCGTCATGGCTTCGAGTTGGAACGCCAGGTCGCGCGCCGACTGGAATCGCCGCTCAGGATTCTTTTCCAGGCAGTGCTGCACGATGCGCTGCAGCGCGGGCGGCGCTTTGCTGCCCGTCATCGGCGGCGGATCGTCGCTCAGGATGGCGTGCATGGTGGCGACGGAATTGTCTCGCTGAAATGCGCGCTTGCCGGTGGCCATCTCGTACAGCACCGAGCCGAGAGCGAAGATGTCTGAGCGATGGTCCACATTTCCGCCTCGCACCTGCTCCGGAGACATGTAGCCCGCGGTGCCCATCACCACCCCGGATTCGGTCTGGGTGACGTCTTTGTTGGCGATCTGCCGGGCCAGCCCGAAGTCCAAAATCTTCGCGCGTCCGTCGCGCGTCAGCATGATGTTCTCCGGCTTGAGATCGCGATGCACGATGCCGCCTGCGTGCGCGGCAGCCAATCCATCGGCCACCTGCGCGCCGATCTCCAGGATCTGCCGCAGGGGCGGGACGCCATTCTTCATCAGGCTCCGCAGCGATTCGCCATCCACCAGTTCGCTGACCAGGTAAAGGAGTCCCTGTTCTTCACCCACGTCGAACACAGAGACCAGGTGCGGGTGATTTAAGGATCCGGCGGCGCGGGCTTCATGCTCGAAGCGCTGCCGCCGCCCCGGATCGTGCATCAGATCGGCCGGCAGGATTTTGACAGCCACGTCGCGCCGCAGCCGGGTATCGCGTGCGCGGTAGACCTCGCCCATGCCGCCTGCCCCCAGCATAGAAACGATTTCGTAAGGGCCGAGCCGGGTAGATGGCGCCAGGGGCATATTTTGCTAGTGTACACACGATGTGGCGCAGACACTCGTGTCTGCCGCGTCGAGATTTGTCTCGACGCTTTTCCGAAGGCCGCAACACAAGGCTCGACACGAGTGTCGACCCGGCAGGCTGAGAGCCAGGCTGAGAGCCCGGCTGAGAGCCTGCGCCACCTCCCTTCGTATTAATCGAGCAGGTCAACTGCTGCCGCGTAGAGCTTTCTTTGTTCGGCTCGGTATGACTTCGTCCGCAGCGACCGTTTGCCCGATGCTTGCCTGTGCAGCGCGTCCGCCTGCAAGGACAACCGCGCCAGCGCACCGAGCCTGCTGCTGTCCCTGTCCGGACCATCCAGGTCGAGCTTGCGCGCCAGCGCCCAAATTCGCTTGCCTTCCGGCGACGGAGTGTAGGCGATATTGAAATTGACGCTGAGCTTGTCCGCAGTCGTGCCGTTGTAAGTGCTCTGGAACATCTCCCGCAGATCGGTCGCGAACAGATCGCCGTAGTTGTTCGGCGGCAGTCCGAGTAGCAGTTCCTCGGTTTTCACAATGGACGCGGTGGAGTAATGCCGCGTCCCGACGTAGCCCGGCCGCGCGTAGGGACTGATCACAAGAAGAGGCGTACGATGCGGATGAATATGATCGAGAGTCGACTGCGCGTCGTCCCAGGTCACGAAGATCGCCGCTCCTTCGCCGGTCTTGGGATCGTAGTAGATGGGACTGCGCATGATATGGTTCACGACCATGCCCAGCGCGATGTCGCCGTCGGCCACCTGCTGCGCCGGAGCCGTGCCTACAACCTTTGCGTTTGGCGCCTGCACGCTGCCGGTATGATCGTTCGGCAGGTAGATGTATAGGAACTGTGGCACCGTGCCGGCCGCCGTCATCCGATCGAAATCGGCCATGAATCGGCGGGCGCGGCGCTGGTCGGAGATGTTGAAGTTCCATCCGGGATAGTCGTAATCGACGCGCGACTCGCCATTCGCGTTCAGCTTGCCCAGCACTGACAGGCCCGGCAGCGCCATGAAATACGACGAGCCAAGCCCCTTGGTAGGAGTCGTCACATCGCCTCCATTCGCAGGCGGAGTTCTGACGCTGAACTCGTCGTCCTTGAGCGCGGGATACCCGGCGTTGCCGCTGGCCGGGTCGTTAAACGTGGTCGGGGAGGTGCCTCCGGCGTCGGTGCCCATCAGGCGCGACATGTCGCCATAGACCTTGAAGCTGACGCCGTTGCGCGCGGCGTTGTTGAAGATGTAGCCGCTCTCCGGATAATCCTCGGGCTCGAAATTCTTGTTGACCAGCAGGCCGCGGCCGCTCTTCACGGAGAGGGTCTTTTCCGTGTAGTCGGTGGCCGTACCCGACGCGGCGAACTGATGGCCGGCGTCGCTCTCTTCGGAGTCGGAGTAATAATTGGCTGCGGTGGCAAAGGTCCGCGCCAGCAATTGTGTATTCAACGCCACGCCCGTATACTGGCCGTCCGTGGACGGATTCCCGTCGCGATCGTGAAACACCATGCCGGCGAGCCCGCCGAAGTGGTCTTTGAGATTTCCCAGCAGCGAATCGAACGTCTTGTTCTCTTTCAGAATGAAGATCACATGCTTGATCTTCGGCGACGGCTTCCCGCCGGCGGGCACGATGCTGGTGTCTGTGGGCGCGTGTATGGCGTAGTTGGTCGCGAGCACCTCGGTGTTGGGGTTTGGCGCCGTGCTCAGGTCGACCTTTTGCACCGAGCCAAAAATATCGTTGCTGTCCAGGTCCTCCACCGACTGCAAACCCGAGGTGGGCGCCGTCTGGTCGTTCGTCGGCGCCTGAGGATTGATGTCCTCACCCACACCTTTGGCGTTCGCGATATAAAGGTGCGCCCCGTCCGGACTCACCGTGACTGCGGTCGGATACCATCCCGTCGGAATCCTGCCCAATAACTTCGGCGACAGTGGGTCGGTGGTATTGAGTACGGCCACCGAATTCAGGCCGGCCTCGGCCACGTACAGCGTGGAGTGATCGGGCGACACAGCCAGCGCATTCGGATACGCTCCGTGGATCGGATGTCCGTCGGCCGCCGTCAGGTTGACCGGGGACAAATCCACATCCGGCAACGCTCGATTCTCTCCGAGCAGGATGCGGCCCAGCGCGTCGCTATTCGCCTTGGCGACGTAGAGCACTTCCGTGTCGCCACGGCGCACGATCGCCGTCGCAGAGGGATGTGTGTCGCCCACCTGGTACAGATCGTCGAGCGGCTTCCCCTGATAGATCGCGCCGGCGGGCGCCAGTCTCGCACCATCGCCGGCTGGCGCGGTATAGAGCGAGATGGACGATGTCCGCGGATTCGATCCGTCAGTGTTTGTCCACGGCACGTAATAGCCGAAGGGCACATGGTTATCGGTGGCGCGGATCGCGGCCAGCCGCCCCTGCGCGTCGTATTCGGGATTCACGAAGCGGTACTCGGTGACGCCCCAGTTCGAGACCAGCACCTGGTCGCCCTTCGCGCTCACCGAGACGCTGTACGGAAAATATCCGGCCGGTACCTGGCGCACTACGCGTTTGGACGCGGTATCGATCACCGCGACGCTGTTGTCGCCATTGCAGGCCACGTAAAGGAAGCGGCCATCGGGGCTCAGCGCCGATCCCGCGGGATACGTGATGCCTATGGTGCCGGTGCGCGCGAAGCCAACTGGCACCGGCGGGCGGTTACCGGCCGAGTCCGTTGCGTTCATCGAAGGCGCCGGTTGGTAGCTGGAAACGAACCCGGCGGTGCGAGGCAGGGTGGGTGCGATGGTGATCGTCGGGGGCTGAGCGGTGGCGATCTCGCCTGTGGCGGAGATTTCGAACAGGCGAATCTGATTGTCCGGCCCGGCGGAGACCCACGCCGTATAAGGGCCGCTGCCCGAGATCTGGAGACCGACGAAATACCGGCCCGCGGCGATGCGCGAGACCACGGCCATGCGCGCGGTATCGATCACCGAAAGCGAATAGCCCCCCTTGTTGCCGGCATCCTGCAGCGACTCGTTGCCCGTGCTGCGTTCGTTGTCGTTGCTGGTGACGAGGAACTTGCCGTTCGGCGTCAGTGCCATACCTAAAGGCGACATCCCGACCTGGATGCTGGTCCCGGCCGGCTTCACGATCCGACCATTGGGTAACACGCCGCTATAGTAGGTCCCGAATTTGTTGGGGCCGGCGAACAAATCCGACGCGCCTCCCAAAGCCTTCTCGGGCATACCGAATACCGGAGCGGTGACGGCGCCCCAGTTGTCCAGATCGATTGGCGGCGTCTGCGCGGACGCCACCGCCGCGAATGCCAGGCATGTGACTCCCGGCAGCAGGCGGAGGGTGCTTTTCATCAGCTACACGATATCACTCGTGCAGTTGGCGGCGGCGGCGCGAGGCACAGTACAATAAAAGAAACGGATGGCCAATACGATCGCAGAAATCCTGGGTGTCGCCGGATCCATCGCCAAAGGCATGGGTGTGACGCTCAAGGAAATGATGTCTCCCACCATTACGGAGAATTATCCGGACGAGCCGCCTACGCTTGAAGAGCGCTTTCGCGGCGTGCACGTCCTGCAACGCGACGCCAACGGGCTGGAGAAATGCGTGGCCTGTTTCCTGTGCGCCGCCGCGTGTCCTTCCAACTGCATCTATATCGAGGCCGCCGAGAATACGGACAAAGTGCGGATCAGCGGCGGGGAGCGGTACGCATCCGTTTATAACATTGACTACAACCGGTGCATCTTCTGCGGCTATTGCGTGGAAGCCTGCCCCACGGACGCCATCACGCATGGCCACGGATTCGAAGTCGCCAGCTATAATACCGCGACTCTGGTCAAGCGTAAAGAAGACATGCTGGTTCCCCTACCCTGACGTATGCGTAAGAACATTTTTGCTTTTCTGGCGGCTGCCTGTGCCGTCGCGGCCATGGCGGCCCCTAAGCCGAAATTGGTGGTGGCCATCGCGGTCGACCAGTTCCGGTATGACTACCTGACTCGATTTCGTGCGGAGTACAAAGGGGGCCTGAATCAGCTCCTGACCAAGGGCGCGGTGTTCACCAACGCCCGTTACGAGCATTTCCCCACGGTGACGGCCATCGGCCACAGTACCTTTCTGAGCGGCGCCACGCCTGCGATCAGCGGGATTATCGGGAATGACTGGTGGGAGCGTTCCGAAGGCAAGAACGTCACCAGTGTTTCCGACGACAAGACGAAGCTGCTGGGCGGCAAGGACGCGAGAGGATCGTCGCCGCGCCGGCTGCTGGTTAGCACCGTCGGCGACGAGATGAAGATCGCAACGCAGGGCAAAGCGAAGGTGATTGGCATTTCGCTGAAGGATCGCGCGGCCATCCTGCCCGTGGGCCACATGGCAAACGGCGCGTACTGGTTTGACGGCGTGACCGGGAATTTCGTCTCCAGCACATACTACTTCGACGACCTGCCCGGCTGGGTAAAGGATTTCCTTTCCAGCACAGTGGGATCCGAAGCTTGGAATTCACGTGACTTGAAGTCGCGGC
>JADMIO011406703.1_pt1 | contig 128625 bp, 135 predicted proteins | sample 8958161 | NCBI WGS metagenome assembly JADMIO01 (sample SAMN16585339, study PRJNA669376) | soil metagenome | isolation source: Crop rotation soil | place: USA: Cullars Rotation, Alabama | collected 2011
CCGCGACTTCAAGTCACGTGAATTCCAAGCTTCGGATCCCACTGTGCTGGAAAGGCAGTCCCGCGGCAAACCAGTCAGCCTTGCCCGGCTGATAGCGGTACACGTGTGAGAACCCGAGCGTCTCGAGCCGCGACGCGGCCCGTGCGCTCATGTCTCACTGGTAATCGTGGCAGTAGACGATGACCGGCCGGCCGGCATCGAGCTGCCGCTTCGTCTCGCGGTCGAGGGTCTTCAGTGGGATGTTGATCGCGCCGGGGATGTGCTCGGCTTCGTAGTCTTTGGCAGTGAGCACGTCGACGAGCTGTGCCCCGTCTCCGAGCATCTTCTGGACGTCGTTCCGATCGATCTGTCTCATCTTCGTGACTCCTTCAGGCTGCGCACTCTAAGGATGTTTGGATGATCTGCTGCTCCGGTCCTGTGACCTCGCGCGCCGCCGCCAAGCTCGCCAGGCCAGCCCGGCGGCGACGACGACGAATCCGATGATCAGGAGCCCAGGAGCTTCCTCGTACGATGCCGATCCCAGTCAATCCCGCACCGCTGAGGAGCACCAGCAGGGCCAGGCCGCCACAGCAGATGAGGGAGATGGCAAGGATCCACAGCGTCTGACGAGCCCCTGATGATTGCGGTTCGCCATGTTGCCTCACGCCGCCCTGCCTGAGAACGGCGCGGTCGGGCGCAGCGTCTGCTTTTGCTCACGGCTTCCCCAGAGCCGGACGGCCGTGTTGATCAACGCGATGTGGGTGAAGGCCTGGGGGAAGTTTCCGAGGAGCTCACCGCGGACGGGGTCGATCTCCTCGGCGAACAGACCGACGTCGTTCGCGAACGAGATGACGTGGCGGAACAGCTCCTCGGCATCCTCCGTGCGGCCGAGCAGGTGCAGGCACTGGACGAGCCACAACGTGCAGATCGCGAACGTTCCCTCGCCGCCTGGCAAGCCGTCGTCAGCGCCGAGGTACCGGTAAACGAGGCCGTTCCGCATCAGGCGTTTCTCGGTCTGCTCGATCGTCCCCTTCATCCGCGGATCGTCGGCGGGCAGGAACCCGAGCAGCGCGAGGCGCAGGTTCGCCGCGTCGAGCGCGGGGTCCCCGTAAGACTGGGTGAAGGCGCCGAGGCGCGCATCGAACCCCTTCGCCAACACGTCCGTGCGGATCTCGTCGCGCGCCTCACGCCACGCCCCGAGGTCGCCTTCGAGCCCGCTCGCCTGCGCCATCTCCAGCGCGCGGTCGAGCGCCACCCAGCACGAGGCCTTCGAGTGCACGAAGTGACGCGGGCTGCCGCGCACCTCCCAGATCCCGGAGTCCGCTCGGCGCCAGTGACGCACCACGAAGTCTGCGGCGTGGCGCACCATCGTCCATGCCGGGCCGGCGAGGGTCTCACCGTGCCGCTCGAAGCCTTTGCGGAAGTAGTAGAGGCACACGCAGTCGATCAGCTCACCGTAGATGTCGAGCTGGAGCTGGCGAAACGCGGCATTGCCGATGCGCACAGGCCGGGAGGCGCGATATCCGGCAAGATGGTCGAGCGTCTGCTCCATGAGCTCGCGCTCGCCGTTGATACCGTACATGATCTGGAAGTCCTCGGCCGGGCATGCGCACACCTTGTGGATGAAGCCGAGGAAGTCGCGCGCCTCGCCCGTGTAGCCGAGGTTCAGCAACGCGGTCAGGGTGAACGTCGCGTCGCGGAGCCACATGAAGCGGTAGTCCCAGTTGCGGACACCACCGATCTCCTCGGGCAGCGACGTCGTCAGAGCGGCGAGGATCGCGCCGGTTGGCTCGAAGGTGAGAAGCTTCAGGGTGAGCGCGCTCCTGACCACGACGTCCTTGAACGGCCCGGCGTACGTGCAGTCATCACTCCAGTCCCGCCAGTAGCGTGTCGTCTCCTCGAGCTCGGCCTCGAGATCCTCGGGAGCGAGCCGGGGCGAATCCTCTCCAGGCCGGAGGTACGTCAGGCCGATCCACCGTGTATCGCCGGTGCCGAGCGAGTAGCGCGTCTCGATGCCGTCGGCAGCGAGACGCAGCGGTCCCGGCGCCCCGAGGACGAGCCGATGGTTTGCGGCGGCGAAGACCGCGCCGGCGCCGTCGATGAGGCTGGTCTCGGCAGCGGCGCGGGCATAGTCGAACGTCGGTTTGACGGTGAGCGCGAGCTCCACTCGCCCGGCTCGGCACTCGACCTTGCGCGTGATCCGACGCCGTCCGGCCACGTCCTCGCCCGGCCCACCCTCCGTCTGCTCGCGCCGCTGAACGGGCATGAAATCCGTGACCGTCACCACGCCGCCGGCGATCTCGAACGTCGTCTCGAGCACGTTGGTGCCTGGCCGATACGCGCGCCGCGTCCGGTACGGCGTCGTGGGCGCGATCTGGAAGAACCCGCCGCGGACGCGGTCGAGCAGCCCCAGGAAGACCGCGGGGCTATCGAAGCGAGGAAGACAGGCCCAGTCGATCGAACCGTTCGTGGCGACCAGCGCGCCCGAGTGCGTGTCGCCGATCGCTGCGTAATCGCCGATCGGTCGGTCGGCGGCGTCGTGCTCCGGCTCGGTGGCGATCGTTCTCGGCGCGGCGGCCGGCTCGCCTGTCATCACCGGTCCCGTGGATCACGCTGCCCGGTCGAGAACGTCGAGCACGGTTTCGGCCGCGACGCCATAGGCGATGTGACTCGCCAGTCCGCGGACCTGGGCTTGCCACGGGAAGGTGCGCCCTGCCGGCCAGGAGCGCAAACATGACCCGCCATGCCGCCACCGATCACCAGAACTTCGTACCGGTCGCCCATCGTCTCCTCGACCAAGTCGTCGAGATCAGGTCGTCGCTGTGCGGGGGCTCGCCATTGGCGACTGTTTCCCTCGCAGCAACACGCCACGCGTGTTAGGTAAAGAGCTTGAGCAACGCAGGTGCCAGTGGACGCTTATATGACAGGCAGTTACAGACAGGAGCGAGCTAATCTCTACAGAAACGGACGCGGCGCGATCGTGTTACAGAGGTGGTTCGCTTTCACGTGCGCCGCGGCGCTCCAGCGGTCCCTGGAGCAGTGACGCGATCGAGCACGCGGGGAAAATGATGTGCTCCTGAAGTAAATCGTCCGTCGGCCGGGCGGCCGACCCGCGAAGTGTATGAGCCGCACGGACGACGAGCTCATGGCAGCAGTGCGTGCGGGAGAGACGCGGGCGTTCACTGAATTGTATGAACGTCACGGCGCGGCGTTGCTCACCTTCCTGGTCCGCCTCCTCGGCAACCGCGCGCTCGCGGAGGACTTGCTCCAGGAAACGTTCCTGCGAGTCTACGGGGCTCGACATGCCTATCAGGCTATGGGTCAGTTCCGAGCCTGGGTGTTCACCATCAGTCGCCGCCTGGTGATCGACTGGCGGCGTAGCCAGCAGATCGTCTGGTCCGATGACGCAGCGGCGATCGAGACAACGCCGGCACCCGAGCGCGCCGAGGACCGAGCGGAAGCCCACGATCTTGCCGTCCGACTGGAGCGGGCGCTTCGTCGTTTACCGGAAGGTCAGCGGGAAGTGTTGCTCTTGAGCCGTTACACAGGTCTCAATACCGAGCAGATCGCGCAGGTGACAGGGGCGACGCCGGGCGCGGTCCGCGTCACGCTTCATCGCGCGCTGCAAAAGCTACGGGAGTTGATCGATAACACCGAAGACCAGGGTGACGCCGAACAGGCCTGACATGAAGGACCTGCTGACCATCGTGTTCTCGGGAATGCTCGTCATCTTGGCCGGCCTCTGCGAGGTCGCCGGAAGGTACCTCGTCTGGCAGTGGTGACGAGATCACGCGATCTGGCCGGTCGCGGCGCTAGTGCTAGGTGCGCCAGCAAGTAATGGTTCTGTGCGTTCCGCAGGATGACCTCAGAAATGTTCTTTGTCGTCGTCGTAGTGATGGAGCCAGTCGCGGGCAACGTCGACCACGGCCTCGGGGGAATCGAGTTTCCGCGGTGAACGTTGTCCCGGGCGCCGCCCGACGGTCCAGGTCGCGATTTGGGGCGGTAGCGCTTCGTTTCCATCGATCAAGCTCCGATACTTCGGTCTCGTCTCCCGGTCTCAGAATGGAACCTCGAGGGGAGGAGTGATGGCTATCTGGCTGAAATCGATCATGCTCTTCGTTGCCGCAGGACTGTGCGAAATCGGTGGCGGCTATCTGGTTTGGCAATGGTGGCGCAACGGGGCCGCGGCGACTGTTGGTCTCATCGGGGCTGCCGTCCTGATCCTGTATGGGATTATTCCGACGTATCAACCGCAGCAGTTCGGACGAGTCTACGCGGCGTACGGCGGCTGGTTCGTCGTGCTCTCGATTTGTTGGGGTTGGGCTATCGACGGCATCGCACCAGACCGCTTCGATGCCATCGGGGCGTTGATCTGCCTCGCTGGGTCGGGGTCATTATGTATTGGCCTCGGTAGGGAGACAGCGAAGCGTTGAGGCGCGCCTATGCCCGCACCGCCGACAGCCACGCCTCGGCTGCCTCCTGCACCGCGTCCCGCGGCGCGCCCATTGGCGGCGTATAGTCAGATCGAGGTCATTCGTGCCGTCGATGGTCATTCCGTGGAAGAGGGCGGTCGCGAAGATGTCGATGCGCTTGGAGACTTCAGCTTGCCAGTGTCCGACGATCTGCGCGCCCAACAGCCGGCCGGTGCGCCGGTCGCCGGTGATCCGGACATGTAGGCGGTGCGCGCCGGGGTAGTTCCGCGCGACGACGGAATCCTGACACGCCGCGATCTCGAGCTCGCCGTCTCGTCCGATGATCTCGCCGACTTGAATACCGGTGGCGACGTCGATGCCGTGGTGCTCCAGCTCAGTGCGGATAATCTCGCCCAGGCTCGCGTCGACCGAGGGCATGACCGTGGGCAGTCGACTGACAAGCGTGACGCGCAGCCCGCGGTGGATGAAGGCATCGGCCATCTCGAGGCCAATGTAGCCAGCGCCCACGATCACCGCGCGCTCAACGCCGCCGGCATCGAGCCTTCCGCGGACGCGGAAACTATCTTCCATCGTTGCAGCGGATAGACCCCAGGCAGTTGCATCCCCTGGATTCCCGTGGTTCGCGGGCGCGCGCCCGTGGCAATCACGATCGCGTCGTATAACACTGCGCGCTCCTGGCCCGCACCAGCGCGCACGAGGACCTCCTTTGCGCGTGGGATGAGTCGCGTGGCGACGTGGTCGAGGAGAAGCTCGACCCCCTGTCTTGTGATGATATCGGCCGGGCGGTGGGCCAGCGCTTGCCAGTCTTCGACCTCCCGGCTCACGTAGAACGGCGGGCCGCAGATGTTGAAGTTCGGGTAGCGGTCTGCCAGCATCATCGTCACCTGGACGGCCGGATCGAGCTGACGCGCGCGGAGCGCGGCCATCACCCCGGCGTCGCTGCCGCCGACGATGAGAAGTCGCGTCACTTTCGGCGATGCGAACCGCCTCGGGCACGGCCACCGAACGAAAGCATCAGCCAGCTTGCCGCAGAAGAGTCAGTCGGATGCGAGCAAACATCAGGTTGAAGGTGTGACCTGCAGCAGTTTCGCCCTGAAACCGAGAAGGTCTATCACAGCGATCAGCTTGTCCGACGAGATCTTCGCATCGTCGATCTCGACACGCGCCTGTGCTTTCTCGAGGCTCACGTCGACCTTCTTCACCCCGGGCAGCCTTTCCAAGGCTGCGGCCACGGAGGCCTGACAGGAGGCTCAGACCATCCCCTTGACTTCGATTGTCGCCACCCTCGGCGCCGCCTGCGCGGTCATCGCGGACGCGACGAAGATAAGGAAGACGAGGAGTCCAAGAGCAGCATGCTGCATTCCTCGCATGAAGCTTCTCCCAACGACCGGCTACATGCCGGCGGCAATATAGTAGTAGCCAAGGTAGAGTCCGGCCACGATTAGCACTGCACCGCTGACCCGTTTGATCCAGACGGTCGAGGCCTGGAGCCGGCGAAGCACGCTTGCCTTGGCCAGGCCGACGAGCAGACTCGTGAGGAGCATCATCAACGCCATGGCGGAGGCGAAGCTCGTGAACGTCACCAGCGCTGCGCCTGCGAAGCCACTCGTTAGCGGCAGCACGATGATGGAAACGTAGATCGGCAGCGTGCAGCCCGTCGACGCGAGCGCGTAGCCGAACCCGTAGAGGAACAACCCGGCAGCCGGTGGCAACCGACCGCCGACTCGCCCGAGTGGGAGGGCGATGGACGGCAGTCGGATGTCGGCGACAAGCCCGAGGCCGAGTAATGCAACGCCGATGGCGATCACCGGCTTCATCGCGATCAAGTACCGGGAGATGACGCCCCCCATGAGGGCGATGGCGAGGCCGGCCAGCGCGAAGAAGACAGCGCTCCCGGCGGCACACGTCAGACCGAGCGCCAGCGCGCGGCCGGGAGTCTCTCGGCTGTTCCCCGCGGTGGTCAGGTAGTACGAGATATAGGCCGGGAACAGCGCGAAGGCACACGGCGCGAAGAACGCCCCGATGCCCGCCACGAACCCGAACGCTGCCAGCGTCAGCGGCGAGTCGAACTCGACCAAGCGGAGACCCGCGAGGGTTCCCTGGTTCCATGCGACCCACCCAACGACGGCGAGGAGCACGAGGCCGGCGAGCGAGGCCGCGACCGTCACGCCGGGGGGAACACGCGGTCGCGTTCGGTCGATCTCCGCGCCGGTCTCCGCGCGTTCGGAAGTCTCAGTTGCCATCCGACCTCGCAATCATCGCCAGACGCTCGAAAAACTTCTGCTCCGTGGGAAGAGATCGAAACTCCAACCGTCCGTTGACGACGATGGCCGGCGTGGCCATCACGCCGTAGCGAGGTCCGAACTCCGGGTGCTCGGCAAGGTTCCACTCGCGGACCTCGAGCTCGGGGAACCGAGCCTTGGCCTTGTCGACCACGCTGAAGACCAATCGCCTGGCCTCCTCGCACTTCCCTCAGCCCGGTGCGGTGAGGATCTCGATTCTCAACTTCATTTGTGACTCGCAACGTCTTCGCGAAGCGGGATCTCGACGCGGCCTGTCTTCCTCACCACACGGACGATGAGGTCCCACGGCCCCGCCATCGTGAAGAGCACTTCGCCGCGATACACACCTGGCTCGCTGGCTGGACGCAGCGCCGCGGCGGTGCTCATGCCGTCGGACATGCGCCCCGTGAGTGTTACCCGCGCGTCGGTGATCGGCTTCCCCGCAGCATCGAGCAGCCGCAGCGTATAGGTCGTCTTCTGGTCCTTTATCGGCGCGTCCGGCACGCTTCTGAGTTCGACGCCTACGCCGTCGACGTTTGTCGTCGCGCTGCCGCCCAGTGCGCTGGTCGTGACGACTGACAAGCCGAGGACGACGAGGAGGGCCGCGCGAAGCCCCGCCGTCACGGCTTGGCGGCCTTCACTTCCACGGACTTCGCGATCTTCTCTCCCTTGTCTTCGACGTAGGTGATCGCGACGCTGCGTCCCATGGTTCCCGGCAGGAAGAGGTGCCCGTCGCCGTGCTTGAGTACCGTCCCCTTCTGGATCTTGATCGTGACCTGACCCGGTGTCGCGCCTTTCGTGTCCAGCGTCATGGTTCCCTCGCATCCCCCCGGCTTCATGTCGCAGGCGGTCAACTTCGTGCTCACCACGGTGCCCTCGATCCGCTGTTGTGCCTGGACGACGGAGGCGACGGCGAGCAGTACGACGACGGCGGAAACGATGATAGTGAATCGATGGCGCATGCGATGTTTCCTCCCTTGTGTGGTGGTGGTGGTGGTGTGGCTTTGATCCCGTGCCGCGCGCCGCCTCATGGGCGCGGCTTCGCGAGCACGACCTCCGAACGGAAAAGGGGAATCGCGGCAATCGCCGCGGCGACCTGGATCGCGCTGAAAATGGCCAGCGCCTCGCCAAACCCGAGCGTGAGCGCCTCGCCGAACAACAGGCTCCCCAGCCCGAAGCCCGTGAAGAGGCAGAAGACGTTCAAGCCCATCGCCTGGCCGGCGCGCGGGCCACCGAGCGCGGTCACGATACCGGCCAGCAGTGGTTGGGTCATGTCGTACCCGAGCGACAACAACGTTACGAGCACGGCCGCAGCGAGCACGGGCATGTCGAGCATCAAGAAACCGGCGGCGAGTCCAGCGATGCCGAGGCCGGCGGGGATCAGCCAGCGCCGTCCCCATCGATCGGCCGCTCGCCCGATGATCGGCCCGAGGACGAACCCGGGCACACCGTACCCGAGTAACGCCAAGCCGATGCCAACCTCGCCTAGGCCATGGCGCTGTGCGAAGTACAGTCCCAGCCATGTGAAGACGCCCGAGTGGAAGACCGAGTTGAGCAGGACGTACGTGTAGGTCCGTAGCCCGCGGGCGGTCGCGAGAAGGGCGCGATAGCCACGTATGACGTCCCGCATGGTTGCGGCCGGTATCGGCGAGGCTTCACCGAGGAGTCCTCGATACGGCAGCAGGAGTCCCAACATCGCCACGCCGAGCGCGCTGACAGCTATGAAGATCCCCCGCCAGCCGAGCCAGGGCTCGAGCAGCGCGCCGAACGTCGAGCCGAACGCCGCGCCGCCTGCCATCGCGCCGAAGAGCCGCCCGAGTGGCCGGCCTCTCCGCTCGTACGGATAGACCTGTCCGATTAGCGCGAGCCCAAGCGGGACCACACCGCTCGCGCCGAGGCCTGTCAGGAGACGAATGGCGACGAGTTCGGACACGGATCGCGCGGCGGCCGTCAGCCCTGTGAGGACGACGAAGGCGGTGAGCGAGGCCAGCATGATCCGTCGCCGCCCGAGCCGATCGGAGAGGACACCGAATACGAGCGTCGAAATTCCGTAGGGAATGAGGTACGCCGGGACCATCAAGCCCACGGTCTGTGCACTGACTCCGAAGATCGTGGACAGCCGCGGGATGAGGGGCGCCACCATATAGGCCTGAAAGAAAATCAGAAACGTCGCGGCGGACAGAAGTCGGACGAGCCTCTCCCGGTGCGCTTCGGCCAACGCGTCCGGCGGGGCAACCGCCTTCTTCTCCTCGGCCCTGACGCTAGCTCCCAGCGACAAGCCGCCCATCCTTGATATGCACGACCCGGTCGGCCATCTCCGCGAGCGCCTCGGCGTGGGTTACGACCACCACAGTTCGCTCGCGCGCGATCTCCTTCAGCAACTCGTAGATCAGCTGGCCCGTTTTGGAGTCGAGATTCCCGGTGGGCTCGTCGGCGAGGACCAGGGGCGGATCGTTGGCGAGCGCCCGCGCGATGGCAACGCGCTGCTGCTCGCCGCCTGAGAGTTCCCGCGGACGGTGACGGAGCCGCTTGCCGAGGCCGACCCGTTCGAGAAGCGAGGTGGCTCGGTCACGTCGTTCGGATGCCGACACGTTGTTGAACTCCATCGGCAGCATCACGTTCTCGACCGCGGTGAGGTTCGGGATGAGGTTGAACGCCTGGAAGACGAACCCGACCGTCTGCCGACGGAACCGGGTGAGCGCGGCTTCGGGCAGAGTCGTCAGGTCTTGCCCGGCGACGTGGAGCTGACCGGAGCTTGGCCGGTCCATTGCCCCGATGAGATGCAGCAGCGATGATTTGCCGCTCCCGCTCGCTCCGACGATCGCCATCATCCCTTTCTCGGCCACATCGAGGTCGACGCCGTCGAGGGCACGGATCGTCTCCTGACCCTTGCGGTGGAGTTTGGTGACACCGCGAAGCGCGATGAGTGCACCCTTCTGAGTGCTCGCTCTATTCATTGCGGATGGCCTCCAACGGTGAGAGCCGAACGATCTGCCGCACGCTCCAGAGGCTGCCCGCAAGTGCGACGGCGACGCAGACCCCGAGGAGCACGCCGACGGTGGCAGGACCGAGGCCCGCGGACAGGTTGAGACTCTCGAGCAGCGTGTCCTTGTAATGCGACGGAAGGAACGGCGCGATCCCAAGGCTGAATGCGCGGCGCGTGATCGGACCGCCGACGAGCGCGAAGAGTGCGGTCGCGAGCAATGCGCCCACCGCGCAGAGGGCGACGGCTTCGGTCAGGAAGCCGAGCACGATCCCGCGATTCGGCGCGCCGATGGCCTTGAGTGTCCCGATCTCCCACGACCGCTCGCGGACGATGAGGAGCATGACGAAGAAGACGACGATCACCATCAACACCGCGGCGAGGAGAGTCCCACTTGTCGTCAGGCGTTCGACAGCGCGCGTCGTGAACTGTTCGAACTCCGCGGCGGCGGTCGGCGCGATGACATCGGCGGTGTCACCAACGAGGGTTCGCAGTTTTTGCTCGACCGCGGGCAGATGTTCGGAAGAGTCCGCGGTCACGAACAGCCACGAGATCCGGTCAGGGACACCATAGATGTCGCGAAACGTGTCGACCGGAATGAAGAGCTGCATGTCGCCGAAGACGTAACCGCTCGCGTAGATGCCGACGACCCGGATCGGGCGCGTCGGCCGTTCGAGGGCGAAGATCGCCGCATGGGTGCGATGGAGGTCGAGGATGAACGTTGCGCGGTCCAGCGTGTCGGGCGTGATTCCAGCCCACCGCGCGAAGCCTTGGCCGATCACCCCGACGTCCTTGCCCCGGTCCTCCGGCGTGAGATCGCGGCCCGCGATGATCCGCGGGTTGCCGGCCTCCCCGTGGGACTCGAGGCGCTTCGTATCACCGGGGTTGAGGCCCACGATCATGCCGAAGTTGTGGCTCTCGGTGGGCGTCATCGCGAGGAGGTACGGCTCCACCCTACGGACGTGCTCGACCGATTTGACCTTGTCGAGCACGTCGAGGGACAGCGTGTTGGAGCTTCCGACCATGTTGACGTGCCCCATCGAACCGCGAGCCCGGAGCTGCACGGTGTTGTCGACGGTCCGTCTCAGCAACTCTGTCTGCCGGTGGACGGCGTCCCCGATCGCCTGCATCACCAGAAGCAGGAAAAAGGGAAACGCGATGAGGAGCGCCACGACGGCGAGCCGCAGCCGGCTCCGGAAGAGGTTCCTGAGGCCGAATCTCGCCATACCCATCACACGCTCCGCATCGCCTCCACGGGGCTCAAGCGGACCCCGCGGATGACGGGATAGAGGCTGCCGAGTGCCCCAAACACGATGGACCCGACGCCGATGAACCAGAGGACGCGGCCATCGAACGCCACAGGCAGTCCGAGCGCCCGCTGGAGTACTTGCGCAAAGATCCCGGCGACGAGCACGGCGCCGAACCCGCCGAGGCCGCTCAGGGTGACCGCCTCGGCGAGGAACTGGATGATCACCTCGCGGTTCGAGGCGCCGATCGCTTTGAGTGTGCCGATCTCGCGGACACGCTCGCGCGTCGAGAGCACCATGACGAAGACGACGAGGATCGCGCCGATCGCGAAGAGCAGGATGGAGCCGTACACGCTCGCCACGGCCAAGCTGCCGAGCGTCGTGCGCGCCGTGGACACAGCCTCCGGCGTCGTGACGGCGTCGACCTCCGGAAACTTCGTCGTGTCCTTGAGGTCCTGCACGACACGCTCGACGTTGCCGACGGAGTCCACCGTGACGAAGATCTTCGTGAGCTTTTTGCCCGGCTTGAACGCGGCGCGAAACGCCTCGATCGGAACGAACACGTGGTTGTCGCCGAAGTCGTTGGCGGTCGTGTACACACCCACGACCTGGAACGGCTGGGCACCGAGGACGATCTGCTTGCCGGCGAGCGCCCCGGTCCCGGGCTCGGCGATATTGAGGCGCTGCCTCGCGTAGAGTCGGCCGACGACGGCTACGTGTGCCCGCGCGTCCTCCGGCCGGAGACCGCGACCCGCGGTGATGCGGGCGTTCTCGTAGTCGACTTCGCCGATCGCGCGCATGGCCGCGCCCGGCGGGGTGCCGATCACCATGGCGTAGGCGTTCGGCCGCGTGGGATCGACCTGCGGCGTGTAGACGTACTCTTCGACCTTCGCGAGGTGGGCCGCGCTCGGGATGCGGCGAAGGCGCTCGAGGGTGTCCACGGAGAAGTCGTGCTCGCCCACGGGCTTGTCGCCGCCAAACCCTCCAGTGCCGAAGGCGCCGGCCTCACGGAGTTCCACCAGCGTCCGGACACGCGCGTCGAGCCGGGCGATTTGGTCGCGGCTCGCCAGCGCGGCCTGGACCATCAGCGCGAGGAAGCCCGTGACGAGCGCGAGCAGCACCACCACGACGCCTGCGCGCAGGCGGCTGCGGAAGGGGTTGCGCAGCCCTCGAACAGCCGCGCCGGTCACGAGTGCGAGTCCCCGGCCTCGGCGGCGGCGGCCGAACCGCGACCGACACTCAGCACCGCATTGAAGAACAGCGACGGACGCCCCCACAATGCATTGACGAAGATGCTCGTGACGCTGGCCGCCATCGCCACCATCGCCCAGACCGGGTACACGAGCCCCGTGGCGGCGGCCGGGATGCCGAGACCGTTGAAGAGGAACGCGAGGATCACGTTCTGCTTGGTCTTGCGATAGCTCCACCGGCTGATCTCGCGTGCCGTGACGACGGCGCGTAGTCGGTTGCCAATGATCACGACGTCCGCGGACTCGATCGCAATGTCGGTCCCGGCGCCCATCGCAATCCCTACGTCGGCCTGCATCAGGGCCGGCGCGTCGTTGATGCCGTCGCCCACCATCGCCACACGGCCCGACTGTTGGAGCCTTCGCACGATTTCGGCCTTCTCGCCCGGCAGGACGCCCGCGTGGACCTCCGTGATACCGACCGCGGCGGCCACACGTCGCGCGGCGCCCTCGTTGTCTCCGGTCACGAGGACGGGAACGACCCCCGCGTCCTTCATTGCGGCTACTGCGACGATCGCATCCTCACGCAGTTCGTCGCCGAACGAGATGGCGCCGAGAAGCTCCCGCTCTCGTCCGATCACGACGACCGTCTGGCCAGCCACCTCGAGCTCCGCGATCCGCGGGCGCAGCGGTGCGACGTCGATGCCGTTGTCCTGCAGATAGGCGGCGCGTCCCACGAGCACCCGACGACCCTCGACGCGCGCCGAGACGCCGCGACCGGCGACCGCTTCGAAGTTCTCGACGGCGGGCACGTGGTGCCCGCGATCCAAGGCCGCGTCGAGGGTCGCGCGACCGAGGGGGTGCTCCGACGAGCTTTCGACCGCAGCAGCCAGGGCAAGCATCTCGTCGGCGTTTCCGAGCGCCACGATCTCCTTCAAGACCGGCCTCCCCACGGTGAGGGTGCCCGTCTTGTCGAGAACGATGCGCCGAACCAGCCGCAGCGCCTGGAAGGCCTCGCCAGTGCGCATGAGAATGCCCTGATCCGCCGCCTCGCCCGCGCCGCGCACGATGGAGAGGGGCGCGGCGATGCCGACGGCGCACGGATAGCCCATGACCAACACGCTGAGCGCCGCGAATACGGCGCGCTCGAGGTCGGGTTGCCCGCTGAGCCAGTACATGCCGGCCGTCCACCAGATGAACGACAGCGCCGACAGGATCAACACTGCGGGGGCGTAGACGCGCAGAATGCGGTCCACTAGGTGCAAGATGCCTGGCTTGAGCGCGCGCGCGTCCTCGACATGGCGGACGACCTGCTGGAGGAACGTCTCCGCTCCGACGGCCGTCACGCGGACGAGCAGCGTGCCGAGCCCGTTGATCGACCCGCCGATGACGGCCTCGCCCTCGGTCTTTTCGACAGGCATTGGCTCCCCGGTCACGAATGACTCGTCGACCGCAGAGTGTCCGGCCATCACACGACCGTCGACAGGGACGCGGGCCCCCGGGCGGACGCGAACGAGATCGCCGACCCTGACTTCCTCGATGCCGACCTCGCTCTCGCGATCGCCGCGCACCACGACAGCGGTATCGGGCTGGAGGTCGAGCAGTCGCTTGACCGCCTGAGAGCTGCGCGTCTTGACGAGGAGCGAGAGCCATTCGGAGAACAAGTGGTAGTTCACGATGAGGACGGCCACCGCGAAGAAGGGCGCGGTGGGGTAGTCCGCGCGGCGCAGAATGAGTCCGAGCACGCCGCCAGCGAGGCCCGCAAATGCGCCGAACTCCAGCAAGACGTGTTGATTGAGGATCCCGCGGCGGATGGACTGGAACGCCATCCGAAGGAAGTGGCCGGCGAGCACGAAGACGACGAAGACAGCAAACGCGGCGGTGATCCACGGCACCGCGGACGTGATCGTGCCTGAGGCCTTCGCCGCCATGACCAGCGCCGCTGCCCCTGCCAGTCCGATCGTCCCGAAGACGGCGCGTCCCAAGCCTTGACTGCGCAGGATGAGGAACGCGAGCGTGCCGAGCGTGAGTCCGACGACGCCGTCGAGCAGCAACAGCCCTACGCCGCGCAGCTGCACCATCATCGCGATCGTGATGAGGCTCAGCCCTGCGGACGCGAGCAGCCGCTTGCCTTCGCGAGCCAGCTCCGCCTCTTCCTCCTCGTACGGTCTCACCTTTCGCGGGTCGTAGACCCAGTAGCCGATGTCCCTCAACGTCTGCAGAATGTCTCGAGGCGTGATCACGGCCGGATCGAATTCCACGAGGGCTTGCTCGTGGGTGAGGCTCACCGCGACCTTGTGGACACCGGGCAGCCGGCCCAGCGCCTTCTCGATCGTTCCGGTGCAGAGCGAGCAGTGCAGGCCACTGATCTTGGCCAGGAACCGCGAGCGCCCGCCGGCGGCTCGGCCCTCCTCGACCCAGTACGGTGTGGACGAGGTTGGTTCGATCGTCGCCACGTTGCTCATGACGCGACCTCGTAACCCGCCCGCTTGATGCGGGTCTGTACGGTCTGGAGTGACGTGCGCGCCGGGTCGAAGACGACCTTGACCCTCGCCGCACGATGATCGGCTACGCTCCGCACCACGCCATCGACCTGCGCGAGTGCCCGTTGGATCCGCTGCTCACACCCCGTGCAGGTCATCCCATTCACGCGAAGCTCCAACTGTTCCATGATCAAACCCTCCGACGATCGGTCCTTCACTGACCCGACGGGTGCGCGCGCTGTACGACGATGCTCGATGTGGGGGCACACAGTGGCGCGGCGTTGGCTCGTGCGGCTCCAGGCCGTGAGACTGTGGCGGATCTGTCGTTGCATATCGATCAAGTCTCGGAGCTTGCGGTCAAGTTCCCGTGCCTTGTCCTCGAGCAAGCGACGGACATGCACACACGGCGGCCCTCCACCCTGACGAATGGAGAGGATCTCGCGGATCTCCGTCAGCGTGAGCCCGAGCCCCGCCGCCTGCTTGACGAAGGTCAGCGTCTCGACGGCGGCCGAACCATAGAGGCGGTAGCCGTTGGCGCCCCTCGTTGGGCGCGGCAGCACGCGCTTGCGCTCATAGAAACGAATCGCCTTGGCGGTCACGCCGACCTGCCGCGCCAGTTGGCCGATCTTCAACGTGCCTTTCACTTCGTTCTCCAGCCCCGAGGCTCGGACACTCGGGATCGCGCCCCGCATGTGCAGCTGACTCTCCGCGACAGCCATCGCTACGCCTTCCTGCCTTTCCGCTGCCCGCGACCCGCGGGCGTCTCGATGTGGGGTCATACTGCCGTTGCTGCGACCGGCCGTTGCTTCCACGCGGTCAGGCTCCGCCGGATACGACGTCGGAGTTCGAGAAGATCCTCGAGCTTGCGATCGAGCTCAGCGGCCTTGTCCCGCAAGAGGCGATGCACGTGCGTGCATGGTGGTCGGCCGCCGCGGCGAATCGCGATGATGTCCTTGATCTCCGCCAGCGTCAGACCGAGGCCGGTCGCTTGCTTGACGAAGCGCAGCATTCCGACAGCCTCGTCATCGTAAAGGCGGTACCGGTTTGCGGCCCGCTTCGCAGGCGGCAGGACCCGCTTGCGTTCATAGAAGCGGACCGCCTTCGCCGTTACGCCGGCGAGGCGGGCGATCTCTCCGATCTTGAGGCCACGACCATCCATCTCAGGCGTAGCCTAAACCTTTCCTCTTAGGGTAAGGTCAAGGGCCATTTTTCGGGCGCAGCGGACCTCCCGATCGAATGCAGCCGTCAGGTCCCGGTCGCTGATGAGACCATCGAGCCGCGCCACTTCCCTACCGCCCCGAACTACGAGGATCGTTGGGATGCTCTTCACGCGGAAGCGCTCCGCGATCGGCATGTCTTGGTCGTGGAGTGCTCCCCAAAGTTCTACTCACCGCGAGGAGCTTAGCGTGAGCTGCCCCATCCGGTACTCGGCTGGGCTGCGCGTCCCGAGTGCGGAATGCGGCTAGGTGTTGGAATCGCCGAACCAACACGGTTTCGGCGTCCCCCAGGGGGATGTCCCGGTCCCTGTTGAACTTGAGAACTGAGTAGCGACGGCTCCCTGGTCGGCGTGAGAATCGCGTCGACCAAGACAAACGGTCCCCAAGCCGGGGCCAAGGAGCCGCCAATGACGAAGAGAACAGAGAGAGCACAGCGAACGCAAGCGGAGAATGGGGCGGGCGCGGCGCTGGCGCACCTGGTGGAGCCGATGCTCGCCGGGATGACGACCACGCGCCAGCACTGGCTCGCGTGGGTCCACGCGCACGGGCTGGCGGCGCTGGACGAGTTGTTTCGCGAGGAGGCCGTGACGCTGGCGGGCCCTAAAGGCCGACATCAAGCCCAGCGCACCCATCATCACTGGGGCACGGCGGCGACGGAGCTCACCTTCGGCGGGCGGCGCGTGCAGGTGCGCCGGCCCCGCGTGCGGCCGACGAGCGGCGGGGAAGCGACGTTGCCCTCGGTGGCGGCGTTTCGCGACCGGGATCCGCTGACCGCGCGCATGATGCAACAGCTGCTCGTCGGGGTCTCGATGCGCGACTACGACGGCAGTCTCGAGGCGCGGCCGAGCGGGCGACGCACCCGGGGCAGTAGCAAGAGCGCCGTCAGTCGGAGCGTGGTGCGGCGGACCCGGCAGCGGCTGCACGAGCACCTCGCGCGGCGCCTGGACGGGCTCGAGGTCGTGGCGCTGTTCATGGACGGCGTTGTGGTGGCCCGGCAGACGGTGATCGTCGTCCTGGCGATCACGCGCGACGGCGGCAAGGTCCCGCTGGGCTTGCGGCTGGGCTCGACGGAGAACGCCGTGGTGTGCACGGAGCTGCTGCAGGATCTGCTCGCGCGCGGCCTCACGCTCGACGGGCGCGTGCTGTGCGTGATCGACGGGGGCAAGGGGCTGCGCAAAGCGCTCGGCGATGTCCTCGGCGACGCCGCGCTGATCCAACGCTGCCAGCTGCACAAGGGCCGCAACCTCGACGCCCTCGTGCCGAAGACGCGGCACGCCTACGTCCGGGCGAGCCTGCGTCGAGCGTATCGGGCGGCCAGCGCGCCGGCCGCGCGCCGCCAGCTAACGGCGCTCGCGACGTGGCTGGAGACCAATGGCCATGCCGATGCCGCGGCCAGTGTGCGCGAAGGCCTGGAGGAAACGCTCACCGTGCTGAAGCTGGGGCTGCCACCGGCGCTGCGCCGTTTCTTCGCGACGACGAACTGCATCGAGAATTTGATCGGCACGCTGCGGCATGTCACGCGGAACATCAAGCGCTGGCGCGATGGCGACATGCGACGGCGGTGGATCGGGCTCGGCTTGCTGCGCGCCGCCGAGCGCTTCCGACGCATCAAGCACCATGGCGAACTGGGCGCGCTCGTGACCGCGCTCGGCACCGTCACGGCCTCGGAGCGCGCCGCGTGAGTCCTCGTGGTCAACGTCGACGAAAACGCGAGGCCACAATCGGCTCAGGATCGATCTTCTCGCCCGGGGGGGACCGCTATGTCGGTATCCCCGTGCTGCCGTGAACGGAGAGTATGATGCGCTGCCGCCGCTCTCAGCCAAGTTCAACAGCGAGCGGGACAACCCCTCCCCCAGAACTCAGCGCCGTACACGCCCCGTGTTTGCGATATGCACACGAGGCCCGCGGTCTTCTGCTTTAGCTCAACCACTCGCCCGCCGCTGCGGCCGGACGAGCTTCTCGGCTTCGGCCTCGCTGAGCTGCCTCGTCGTCTTCTCGAGTAGTAGCGCTGCGAGCTGCATTGGTTCGACGTTGATTCCCCCGTGCTTGCGTACCCGGGCCGTGATGTCCTCTAGACGCTCGAGCGTCTCCAGGGCGAGGGGGACGAGTCGCCGTTCCGTCCACCGAGGATCCGTCGGCCGCCCACCGCCCGCCGGTACGCGGAACTTGGCTTCGACGTCCGCAAGAAGCTGCATCGCGCCGAAGTAACCGCTCGTCGCGGAAACCTTACCCCTGCGCTCGGCTCCGAGCCCCTTAGCGATCCGATCCATGTCGAGCTTTCTCTTCATCGTCTACTCCTCCGCGAAGTCCCGGATGGCGAAGTACTCATCGCCGACCACCAAGCCGACCTCTCCTTGGCGCGCGTCGCGACCCATCCTCCTGCAGAAGTCTCCGAGCTCGGCAAGGTTCCTGGCGTCTTCGATCTCGGCCGGTGTCGTATAGCAATGCACGACGACCGGCTCATCCTTCACCAGTGCACCGCCTCGTTCGTCGTCGCGCCAGATGCCTTGTGCTTTCGGGTAGGCCGTTGCGCCCCCGAAGACACGGCCGAACATCTCCAAGGCCGCGTTGACCCAGCGCGGCTGGTCCACGGCTGTCACCCCATCGCGTTCAACACTCGGGACGAACAAGACCACAAGGACCCGCCTGCGTCCTCCACTGAGGACCGGGCGGCGTCGGGTGGTCTTAGGACGCCTCTTCGGCACCGTACGATCAATATAGATCGTTGGCCGCGATCACGCAAGACAGTCCGACGACACGATGCGTGAAGTGCAAAGAGCTGAAAATGGTATCCGTCCAGAGCTCGAACCTGGGACCGTACTGATTGAGGGTCAGCGGCGTGATCGACCTGCGCCTGGACCCTCGACATAGGAACGGCGACACTTTAGCCCCTCGTCTGAGTCTTGGGTGCCTAACCCAACGCACGGTTGGAACCCAATGCGCCATCGCAAACCGCTGTCAGACACTGCGTTTCGGTAGCCCTGAGAGACTTCTATGAAGCGACGGCTTTGAGCGAGCACAGTCCCTCGCTAAGCGAGCGTCGCGTTTAGGCCGATTTCTCGAGCTCAGGATGAGTGGCTGACTGGCGGTGTGTGAGCTCGAACGGTCGAAAACTTTCATAGTCCGTCAAAGATCGCCAAAGGGGCCGGATCGCTCGGCCCCTTTGGTTTCAGCTACTTCATTGGTTGCGGGGGCTGGATTTGAACCAGCGACCTTTGGGTTATGAGGGGAAATTCGGGCATCACAGCAACCGAGACGAACCGAGGCAAACCAATTACGACAGAGCTTTAGCGAACCGCACCGTTGGAGCCTTTTGGCTCATTTCGGTCGGTCACCTTCATAGTCGTTTCATAGCCCCTCGCCGGCGTCTTGACCCCGCTGATCACGCAGGACGCCTCAAAGCGACTTACGCTCGGTGTGCTGATTTACATCCGTCTTGGGAACCTGCGAATGACGGTGGACGAGACCGATGAGGACACCGTCGGACGTCGTCACCAACGCGTGCTGAATCCCCTCTTTCTTGAAATACGCCGGCATCTCGCCAACTCGGAGATTCGGCCGGAAGGTCACAGGTGCAGGGTCCATCACATCTTCGACACGGCCTTCAGGAGCGGCCCTCAGCACGTCGGATGTGACGAAACCTAGCACGACGCGATCAGATCCTACGACGACCAACGGCTCGGCTTCGCCCTTGCCGATGCGTTCCCGCAGCTCCGCCCCACTCTCTGCGCGTAACGGCTCGGCGCCATGTCTGCTCCTGTGCGCTGAAAATACTCGTGCCCGATCCGCCCGACCCGGGTTCGGCGGGACCCGTCGCGCCCTGTCAGGACGCGTGCTCGACGGTCTCTTGCTTCGACGCGCCCACGCGCCGTGCGCGACGACGACCGGCGTTCACGCTGCCCGCCTGAGCTGCGTCGCGGGGGTAGCCGAGCGCCGGACGAAGCCGACATAGACGCCGCCGAGGATTAGTCCGTACGTCAGGTGGCCGACGAGGCTGCCCATCGCTACCGGATGCATCGGTGGCATCATCAGCGGCGCGAGGGCCGGCATACCAAGGAGGACCGGCATCAGCACGAGGCCGCCGATGACCCACCAGACCGCGCCGTACAGCGCGCCCCAGCCGAGCCCTCGCGCGTACCTTCCGATGTGGCCAGCGACCCATCCGAAGATCGCACCGATCACGGCACTGTTGAAGAGGTGGTAGAGCCAGCCCACGAGCACGCTGTCGGAGCGGACGACCTTCGCGACCATAGCCATCATCGGCATCCGGGTGCCCTCAGGCGTCGGGGCCGTCATCATTTGCATCATCACGCCGAACACGATTCCGGCGATGAGCCCGGCGCCGATGCCGGCGAGGACCGTATTACGTCGCATGGTTGTGTGCCTCCCAAAGCCAAACTTCGCTTCAAAGAGCTAAACCCTACGCGGCGTGCTGATATTCCATCGAATCGTTGGCGGCGCGCCGGGCGTACTAGACGACTCGTCCTCGGAGCACTAATCATGCTCGCTGCCGCGGGCATTGGCGGCCGTCGAGCGCGGGAACGCCCAGCAGCGGCGGGGCCGTTCAGGAGGGTTCCTTGTAGCTCACTTCCGGTGTGCGCGGGCGTGCATCAACCCGTACCAGGTGAGTGACTCTCCCCGGGAATAACATGGCGCCGCCGGGTGTTGTGATAGTGGTTGTGAAAACTGTGCCGTCGGTCGCCGCGCATAGTGGCGTTCGTTGACGGTCCGTCAGCGGCCGGGGAAGGAGCTGTCCATGCACCGTCGTCATCTCTTGGTAGGAGCCGCCGCGCTTCTGTGCGCGCCTGGGTTGGCACGTGCCGCCGAGGTCAAGCCCTACGATCCGAAGACCTTCGCGGCCGCGCAGGAGGCGGGCGAGAACATCGTGCTCGCCGTTAACGCCACGTGGTGACCCATGTGCAAGAAGCAGCAGCCTATCGTGGATAGGCTCTCGACAGACGAGAAGTACCGGAAGATCGCCGTGTTCCGCGCGGATTTCGACAAGGACAAGGACCTCCTCAAGCAGATGAAGGTCACGAAGCAGGGCACGCTGATCGCGTTTAAAGGCAAGAACGAAAAAACGCGGACCGTCGGCGACACGGACGAGGCCGCGATCCGCAAAGTCTTCGACGCGGCGCTGTAGGATAGCATGGGCGCCGTCGTCGTGAGCTTCTTCGCCGGGATGGTGTCGGTGCTCTCACCGTGCGTCCTTCCGCTGCTCCCGCTGGTCGTCGCGAGTGCGCTTCAGCGACACCGCCACGGTCCGCTGGCCCTCGCCACCGGCCTCGTACTCTCGGCGTCGGCGATGGGTGTCTTCTTCGCCTCGCTCGGCTTCACCATCGGGCTCGATCAGGATCTCGGGCGGAGAATAGCGGCGGGCGCGATGGCCATGGTCGGCGTCGTGCTACTCGTGCCGCGATTGCAGGAGGCGTTCGCGCGCGCGGCGTCACCGCTCGCCTCGTCGGCCGGCGCTTTGACGACGAAGCTGCCGTCCGGGCTCGGCGGTCAGTTCCTGCTGGGTCTACTGCTGGGCGTCGTGTGGACGCCGTGCACAGGGCCGACGCTCGCCGCTGCCATCACGCTCGCGGCGCAGAGCGAAACCATTGCGCGCGCCGCCGCCGTGATGCTCGTCTTCAGCGTCGGCGCCGTCGTGCCGGTGCTGGCACTCGCGTACGGCTCGCGCCGCGCGCTCGGTGAGCACTCGGCCGCGCTGGCGACCGTCGGGCACATCGGCAAGCCGGTCATGGCCGGAATGCTCCTGCTAGTCGGCCTGCTCACGTTCACGCGCACGGACAAAACCATCGAAGCGTGGATGGTCGCGCGTATGCCCGACTGGCTGATCGACCTGACGACGCGGCTCTAGCTCTACTACGACGAGCAGGCCCTCTAGCAAGGAAGCACGATGCCGGACGCGCGACCTGGCTCGGCGCGGCCGGTATGCTCGACGGCCCGATGCAGCCGACGCGCGCTCGTGGGCCGGGAATAATGCCCGCGCCTCGCATGTTTACGAAGTCGAAGGAGGCAAGGCGGATTCGCTGGAAGCTCGGGCGGTCCCGGGAGGCCGAGTTCGAGGAGGCAGCGCTCGTGCACCTCGATACGCTGTACAACCTTGCTTGGCGGTTGACGCACAATCGGGCGGAAGCCGAAGACCTCGTCCAGGAGGCATACCTCCGGGCCTTCAAGAACTTTCACCGGTTCAATCCGGGGACGAACTGCCGGGCGTGGCTGTTCACAATCCTGAGGAATGTGTTCCTCAACCGGATGCGGCGCAACGGCATCGAGATACTTGAGGATGACGCGGGCCTGCCCGACGCCGGTCTCGACAGTGTTCCCTCGGCGACGTTCGGCGGGACGCCCGAGGAAGAGTTCTTTCAGACGATCCTGCACGGAAACGTCGAGCGTGCCCTGAGGGCGCTGCCGCTCCTGTTCCGCGAGGCAGTCGTGCTGGCCGATCTCGAGGGGCTGAGTTATCGCGAGGTGGCCGAGGTGCTCGGCTGTCCCATTGGCACGGTGATGTCGCGGCTGTCGCGGGGACGAGCGCTCCTCCGGCGAGGCCTGGGGCACCTCGAGCGCGAGCGCGGGTACATGAAGGAGGACGAATGAGCTGCGCTGATGTTCGGGCGAGGCTCGAAGCATACGTGGATGGCGAGCTGACCGTCGGCGAGACGACGGCGATCGACGCCCATGTGAGCGCTTGCGACTCGTGCGACTGGCTGGCCCGCCGAGAGCGTGAGTTCCGGCGCACGCTGCGCCGGCAACCGCGCGAAGCGGCGCCACCGGAGCTGCGCGCGCGCATCGTCGGCGACATTCGGCGTCAGACGCACGTGCGGACGGTCCGATGGACGGTCGTGCCTGCGGCCGCCGTCGCGGCGGTCATCGTTGTCGCGCTCCTGCTGCCGTGGTCGCGCCAGGCGCCACCGCTCGTCGTCGATCTCGTAGACAAGCACATCGCGTATTCGCAGATCGACCGGCCGGCTGAGCTCACGACGAGCGATCCGCATGAAGTCGCGGCCTGGTTCGTCACGCGGGCCGGGATGCGGGTCACCGTGCCCGACTACTCGCCTGCGGGCATCCAGCTCGTTGGGGCTCGCCTTGCCGATGCGCACGAGCGCAAGGCCGCGTACCTGCTCTATGAGAAGGGGCGGACGCTGCTGTCGGTGTTCATCGTGCCCGTATCGTCAGCGGATGCCGGCGTGCCTGGACGCATCGTTTCGTACCGTGGCCACGACTACCGGGCGTACGAGCAGAAGGGCTTTCGGACCGTATCCTGGGCGGACGGCCACGTGCTCTACGGTCTGATCTCGATGCTCGACTACGAGGCTTTGCTCGAGTGCGCCGATCGCCTCCGCGTCGAGCGAATGAATCAGACGAAGATCTGAGCGCGATGTCACTCCGTCGGCGCTCGCTCGCTGTCGCGGTTGTCGCGGCGCTCGCCTGCACGGCGGCGGAGGCCGGCACGCTACGCACGAACACCGCGAAGGCGCTGGTGCCGCTCAACGAGATCATCTCCGGGGGCCCGCCGCCCGACGGCATCCCGGCCATTGACCGCCCCGCCTTCATCACGCCGGCCGACGCCGCCTCCTGGCTCAAGCCGCAAGAACCGGTGCTCGCGCTCACCATTGCGGGCGATGCGCGCGCCTATCCGCTGCAGATCCTCTTGTGGCACGAGGTCGTCAACGATGTCGTGGGCGGCGTTCCGGTCGCGGTGACATTCTGCCCGCTCTGCAACTCAGCGCTCGTCTTCGAGCGCCGCGTCGTGGGCGAGACGCTCGACTTCGGCACGTCGGGGATGCTCTACAAGAGCGACCTTGTCATGTACGACCGGCAGAGCCATTCGCTCTGGTCGCAGATGGACGGCCGAGCGATCGTCGGGGATCGAGCAGGGACAAAGCTCGCCTCGCGCCCGGGGAATACGATCGCGTTCGAGGCGTGGCGCGCGACACATCCGGAAGGCAAGGTCCTCTCGCGGGACACTGGGCATCGCCGCAACTATGGTGCGAACCCGTACCAGTCGTACGACGAGCCGAACGTCGGGCCGTTCCTCTACCGGGGCGAGCTCGACCCGCGCCGGCCGCCGAAGGAACGGGTCGTCGGCATCGCCGTCAGCGACTCACGGCGCGCGTACCCGTTCCCACTGCTCGAGAAGCACCGCGTCGCGCACGACACCGTCGGCGGCCAGAAGATCGTGATCTTCTACGAGCCGGGCACCTTGTCGGCGCTGGACGACAGCGAGATCGCCAACTCGCGGGCCGTCGGCGCGACGTCAGTGTTCGCCACTCGGCTCGGGGACCGAGCGCTGACGTTCGAAGCAACGCCGCAGGGGTACCGAGACCGCCACACCGGCTCGCTTTGGAACTTCTTCGGCGTCGCGACGAGTGGCCCCCTCACCGGCCAGCGGCTGACGCCCGTCCAGCACGTCGATGCGTTCTGGTTCGCCTGGGCGGCGTTCAACCCTTCGACGACAGTGTGGACAGGACAGTGACGGCAGCATGTCACGCGTAGCTCGCAAGTGCGCTCATCGCCGTGATCGCCACGACGCTCGCGCCGTCAGCGGTGCGTGCCAAGCGCGTCATCGATCGATCGCTTGGGAGTCGTGTACGGCGCCGTTGCCGGGGGCTTCACGCCTTCGAGAATGAAGCTGAGACAAGACCCAGCGTGATTCCTCGGACAACGGGTCGGCGCGTGAGAGCCGTGAGCCACGACACGACGCGCGTCGCGCCCAACATGAACCACAGCGACCCCGTCGCCGCGGCTGCGACGAAGATGGCTCCCCGCGTGACGAAATCCGGATGGGTGATCCCGCGGTGGCGATGGCCCTTTGGTCAACTCGGCAAGGAACATCGCGACGTTGATATACAAGACCGCTCGGAGCACCCGCCGCTGGCGGTCCGTAAAGTCTGCGGTGATCTCGCAGCAGGCCTTCACAGCACTCAACATGCCGAACGAGGCGTCGCATCGCCAGGAGCCACGTCAGTTGGCTGGCGCCGCCGACGCGTTTTCATGCTGTGGTCGGCAGCGGGACATCTCCGCCACATGTGGTGCATACGATCTTGCCGCCGCGCAGCGCGTGTCCGAGCCTCACCGGTGCCCGCAGTCCGCGCAACAGAACGAGTATTCCTGCTCGGTGTCGTCATCGACCATCTGAGCTTCTCCCCTAAAGTGTAAAGCGCGAAAGGATCTCGCGGTCGTAGAGGCGCTGTCTCTTTTCGTCCGGTCCAATCTGATTCCCATCACGAGCGGGCATGAACCCTCTGACCGTTCACGTCTTCGATACGGAGAAGTCCGATGAGCACGCCGTCGGACGTGGTCACGAGCGCACGGGGGATCCGCTGCTTCTTGAGGTAGTCCGGCATCTGTCCGACGCCAAGATTTGGCCGGAACGTGACCGGATTCGCTTGCATCACGTCCTCGACGGGCGTGTCCGGACCCACGCCGAGCGCTTCGGCCCCGACCAGACCCAGCACGACCCGCTGGTCGTCGACTACGACAGACACGTCCCAGCCGCCCTCGCGCACGCGATTGCGGACGGCGTCGATGCGCTCATCGATATGGCACGTTGGGACATCTCGCCGGGCGACATCGGCAACGCGTGGAGTGTGGGCCTCGCTACCTTCGCGCGGCAGCCCCGCCGCAAACCAATCGGCCTTGCCAGGCTGATAGCGATAGACGTACCGGAACTTGAGCGTCTCGAGCCGCGACGCGGCCCGTGCGCTCATGTCTCACTGGTAGTCGTGGCAATACACGATCACGGGCCGGCTGGCATCAAGATGCCGTCCCGTCTCGCGGCCGAGGTTCTTGAGAGGGATGTTGATCGCGCCGGCAATGTGTTCCGCCTCGTAGTCCTTGGGACCGAGCACTTCGACTAGTTGTCCGCCATCTTTTAGAAGCTTCTGGACGCCGTTCCGATCGATTTGCGTTGCCATCGTTCACTCCTTCACGAACCCTCGGCCGTCGGCCTGAGGGCGGCCCGCTCTCGGGACGCCGGCCGCCTCCAACGTCGTGTCGAGGATGTTCGTCCCGGGCCGATAGGTGTGGTGCATTCGGGTCGCATTCACTGGAGCAATCTGGAAGAAGCCGCCCTGGACACGGTCGAGGAGCCGAAGGAAGAGAGCGGGGCTGTCGAAGTGCGGTAGGCAACACCAGTCGATGGAGCCGTCGGTCGCGACGAGTGCTGCCGATCGTGGTGTTGCCGATCGCGGCGTAGTCGGCAATGGGACGATCGGCGCGTGCCGCCCAGCCGGCGGGTGCCGACTCGACGACTGACTGCCGACTCATCAACGAAAACCCGTCAGCGACCCGCTGGCGGCGGCGCCGAGCGTTGTGTCTCTTTCAACGACGCCTGGAAGCCCGCACGATTCACGACGTCAACCATCTGCTGAACGGTAACCTGCTCGGGATCGAACGCGACGACCGCCTCCTTCGCCCGCAGACTCACGTCGGCCCGGCGCACACCCTTCAGCCCTTCCAGGGCCTTCTTGACCGTGATGGGTCAGGTGCCTCACGTCATCCCCTCGACCGCGAGAACGACCGTGGACGTCGCCGCGACGGCCACGTTCGCTACCAGCGCAAGGCTGAGCAGAAGGATCAGCGCGGACATTGTGCGGCTCATCGCGTCTCTCCCATGTCGTGGCCAGTGTGATCACCATCGCCGCTCATGACGTATGCAAGGAGCTCGGACGTGAACTCTGGGAAGCGGTCGAGCACGATCGATGCCCCGACCACGAGAGCCGCCACGATGAGGAGCGTTAGCGTGACGCGGCTGCCTGCCATCCGGCACGCGAGGGCCGCGCATCGCCGGCGCTCGCGGAAGTAGAGGAAGAAGCCCGTCGTGACTCCGATGATTCCTGCGGGGATCAGTAACCAGCGATACTGCATCGTCACCGCCATGAACGCGCCGCTACCCAGGCCGAGAACGATGACAGCGAGCGGCAGCAAGCAGCACAGTGACGACAGCACGGCCCCCGCCCACGCCGTGAGGCCTGCGGTGAACCCGCCGGATTTCATACGCGCCTCCTACATCTCCTCGGCGGCAAACGCCCCGAATTCGAACGTGAGTGTGTACGTTCGACCGCAGCACGACACCGTGTCTCCGGCCTTGGCGTTCTCCGGTAGTGTCAGCACTTCGTCGCAGTCCGGACAGCTCACCCGGTACGCAAGGGTGGCGGACCAACGGCCGCCTTCCTCGCGAACGCGGAGCGCATGGCCGGCGCAGTTCAGGCACTCGACGAGATCTCCCGGTCGGACGCCGGGAGATAACTCGATCATCGCTTCGCAATCCGGACAGGCAACGGCCGGCACGATCAGATTCCGAGGAGCCGCTGGAGCCGGCCGCGGTCGAAGCCGAGGATGACTTCGTCGTCGATCGTGATCACCGGTACGGCCATGCGTCCCGTCTTGGCGATCAGTTCCTGCCGAGCCTCGGCGTCTTCGGCGACATTCTTGGCCGTGAAGTCGACGCCCCGAGACGAAAGAAACTCTTTCGCCGCGTGACAGGACTGTCAGGTCGATGACCAGTAGACCGTGACTGCGCGATTCGTCATCGTCATGCTCCAGAAACGAGAAGGCCGCCGAAGATGTGGCGGCCCAACTTGAAGCCCTCCGCAATGGTGGTTCCTGCACCTTCGACCATCGGGTTTGCCTCTCGCCAGTCCCTGAGGTGTTCTTCCGACCGGAAGAGTTGATCGTCGTTCAGAGAGAGTCAGCGACCTTGCAGCGCTCTTCCGTCCGTTTCCCGACCCACAGCATGACGCCGGCCGCTTCCGGGCCCGGGCCCTCCGGCGTCACGGGAAACGCCAGTGCCACGCCGCAATGGTGGCAGCGTGAGCGGATCTCGATCCGCTCGCCGACCATCGGCGGAGTGCCGAGCGCGTCGATCGCGCAGCAGACGTAGCGTTTCCTTCCGTCCTCGAACTGGACGAGGAATGCAGTCGGCGATGCCGAGAATGGGTAGGCGACGTCGACGTGGCCGTCGCGGATACGGACCAGGTCGTCGTCGTCGAGCTTGGCGAGCGCCTCGCGGACGGCCTGTGCACGAGCCTGCGTGAGACCAGCGACGATTTCGTCGACGGGCACCGGCCCGCCTCGGTCAAGAAAAGCTCGCAGGACCCGTATGGTCGTCGGGGTCTCTCGGGCGGTACGCCGCGCCTTGCCTCGGCCTTCTATGTCGAGCGCAATCAGTTCGTCGGCACTCAAAACGACCAGTTCAGCCATTGGCCGGCCCTCCTTGCCCGTCTGAAACGACGGTAAACTCTGTAGCAACTCCAGACTCAAGCGGTTTCTTTAGGGGGTCGACGGCATGGACCGACCAGCTCGGATCGCGATCGGCAAGCTCGCCAGACATACCGGCACGAACGTCGAGACGATCCGTTACTACGAGCGCATGGGCCTGTGGGCCGCGCCTGCGCGGAGCGCGGGCGGATACCGGCTGTACGGAACCCAGCATCTCAAGCGTCTGAATTTCATTCGCCGCGCTCGCCTGCTCGGCTTTTCGATCGGCGAGGTCCGAGCGCTTCTTCGCCTCGCGGACGAGCGGAGGCGCCCGTGCGCGGAAGTCCGGGTCGTCGCCGAAGCGCACCTGGCCGACGTGCGGAACAAGATCGCCGACCTGAGGACGATGGAGCGAGTGTTGAAGGAGACGGTCGCGAGATGCGCTGATGATGCGGGGTCGCACTGCCCGCTCATCGACGCGCTTTACCGAGACCCACGGTGACCGCGGTACCCGCGCGCCCCTACATTCCGGGCCCGGATCCGTACGGAATGGAGCAGCGCCTTCGAGGTGATTTTGCGGCAGCGTGGCAGCAGTCGGCCCTACGGCGTGAGAAGTCGCGCAACATTCTCCGCGGTCACGGGCTTGACGAGATGATCATCGAAGCCCGCCTCGGCCGATCGTTTGCGGTCTTCGGGTTGACCGTATCCCGTCAGCGCGATGAGGCGGAACCGCGAGCCGAGTTTTTCGCGGAGCTGCCGGGCCACTTCGAAGCCATTCCCATCTGGCAAGCCGATGTCGACCAGGACAGCGTCGGGGCCAACCGCGGAGACGATTGCGATGCCTTCCGCGCCCGTCCGCGCCGTATCGACGCGGTGCCCGTCGAGGCGCAATGCAGTTGCGAGAGCTTCGCACGCGTCGTCATTGTCCTCGATGAGGACGATGTGCGTCGACGACGACCCGGTTACGCGCGGCGCGTCATCCCGAACCATCGGCTCGGTTGACAGCGGCAGCTGCACCGTAAATTCGGCACCTGTGCCGGAACCGTCACTGGCGGCATTCACCGAGCCGCCGTGCAGTTCGACGAGCCGCTTGACAAGCGTGAGTCCGATCCCCAGGCCGCCCTCGGCGCGAGCGAGACCCGTGTTGAGCTGAGTGAACGGCTCGAAGATCGAGGCGAGCCGTTCCCGCGGGATGCCGACCCCAGTATCTCGAATCCGCAACACAACGTTCTGATTGTCGTGGATCGCGACGCTGAGCGAGATTGCGCCTTCGGGAGGCGTGTACTTGGCCGCGTTGTCGAGCAGGTTTCCGACGACCTGCTGCAATCGCGCTGCGTCACCACGGACGATCACTGGCTCATCGGGAAGCGCTATATGGAGGCGCAGATTTTTCGCCTCGACGCGATGCCGATAGGCCTCCACCGCGAGGCCGAACACGGCGCGGAAATCGAGCGGCTCATTGCGGAGGTCGATCCGTCCGCGGCTGATTCGCGCCACATCGAGCAGATCGTCCAGGAGGCGCGCGAGATGATCGGTCTGGCGTCGCAGCAACGCGCGCGCCAGGACAGGAGTCGGCTCCTGGCTACTCGTGCGGTCCAGGATGCCGACGGCGTTCACGATGGCGCTGAGCGGATTCCGAAGTTCGTGCGCCAGCATCGCGAGGAAGTCATCTTTCGCCCGATTCGCCGCCTCCGCTTCGAGTCTCGCCGACTGTTCGCGCGCGAGGAGCTCTTCGATCGCGGCTCGATCGCGTGCCCGATCGAGCGCGAAGGCCACCTGCGTGGCGACGGTACCGGCGGCGTCGAGTTCGGCTTCCGTGAATTCATGAGGGCTGTCGTAATACAGCATGAATTTGCCGAGCAGGCGTTCCTGGTGAGTCAGCGGGATGAAGGCGAGCGCGCGGATGCCCTCGGACACGATCACATCTCGGAACGGCGCGAGTGATTCGTCCGCCAGGACATCCGGAACGAGCACCGGTGCCGGCTCACGATCGTCAGGCCGCCACGGCGAGTGGCCTTCGACAGCCGCGCGGTACTCGTCGGAGAGTCCGTGCCAGGCCCGAAACCGCATGACCCCGGCGTCGTCGAACACGAGAATGCTCGCTCGATCGGCGTTCGCAGCAACCAGCACGGCATCGACCGCAGTTTTGTAGATCTGTTCGGGGTCCCGCGCCCGGGACACCAGGTCGGCCACTTGACGCAGTGCGCGAAATTTATAGAAGACGATTACTAATACGCGTCTTGCGTCGCCAGTGCTGTAGAGCATCTGCCGCATCAGAATTGGGCCGGGCCGCGCAACACAGCGTTGGCGTACCACCCGTGCCGAGCTCGATGCCGGTTCAGTCGGATGCTTCGCTCGCTATTCTCGGAGTGATCACGGCCCGGCCGTGTCCGGGCGGCCGACGCTCAGCACTGCGTCAACGAACAACGAAGGTCGACCCCACAACGAATTGAGGAAGATGGCCGTCACGCTGACCGCCATCGCGAGCATCGCCCAGATCGGATCGATGAGCCCGGTCGCGGCAATTGGAATGCCAATGCCGTTGAAGGCGAACGCGAGACCGATGTTCTGGACCATTTTCCGATAGCTGTGTCGGCTGATCTCGCGAGCGACGCGGATCAGTCTCAGCCGCGTGCCCAGGATGATGATGTCCGCGGATTCGATGGCAATGTCGGTGCCGCTGCCCATCGCGATCCCGACGTCGGACTGCATGAGCGCCGGCGCGTCATTGATTCCATCACCGACCATGGCGACTTTTCCGTGACGCTGGTGGCGCCGGACGATCTCAGCCTTCTGCGCGGGCAGAACTCCCGCGTGCACTTCATCGATGCCGACATCATGCGCCACTCGCCGGGCGGCCCGGTCGTTGTCCCCGGTCACCAGCACCGCCGTCACTCCGGCCTGGCGAAGGTCGGCGATCGCATCGATGGCATCGGCCTTCAGCTCATCACCGAGGGCGAGAATCCCCAGCGGCCGACGGTCCTGCCCGACCGCGATCACCGTCCGTCCCTTTTCCTCCAACGTCGCAATCCGGTCGAGCAGCGGCGTCAGGTCGATCCGCCGATCCGCAAACAGCCTCGGGTTCCCGACGACGATTTCCCGACCGCCGATCGACGCGACGACGCCTTTGCCCGGGAGGGCCTGGAACGACTCCACCGCCGGTGGCACGGCCTCGCGCTCAAAGGCTGCCTTCATCACCGCCGCTGCCAGCGGGTGCTCGGACGACGCCTCCGCGGCAGCGGCAATGGCGATCAACTCGCTCTCACTGACACCGGCCGGCTCGACCTCGCGAACGATCGGCTTGCCCTCAGTGAGCGTGCCCGTCTTGTCGAGGACGATGTGCGTGACGATTCGGTAGGTCTGAAACGCCTCGCCCGTGCGCATCAGAATGCCGTGATCGGCAGCCTGCCCGGCGCCGCGAACGATCGAGAGCGGTGCAGAGATACCGACCGCGCACGGGTAGCCCATGACGAGCACGCTGAGCGCCGCAAAGACCGCCCGGCCGAGATCCGGCTGTCCATTGATCAGCAGCGGCCCCAGCATCCAACCGACGAACGCAAGCGCAGCGACGATCAGCACGCTCGGCGTGTACACGCGGAGGATACGATCCACGAGATGGAGCATCCCGGGCTTGAGGGCGCGGGCGTCCTCGACCTCGCGAACTACGCGCTGGAGGAAGCTTTCGTCGCCGACGGCCGTCACGCGAACGAGAAGGGTCCCCGTCCCATTGATTGAGCCGCCGATGACCGGATCGCCGTCATGCTTGTCGACCGGGATCGGCTCCCCGGTGACGAACGATTGATCGACGCCCGAATGACCGCTCATTACCGTGCCGTCGACCGGAATACGCTCGCCGGGCCGGATACGCACGAGATCTCCGACCTGTACGTCGCCGACAGCTATGTCGATCTCCTGGCCGCCCCGCACGACGCGCGCTCGGTCGGGCTGCAGATCGAGCAGGCGCTTGACCGCTTGCGAGCTTCGGGTCTTGACGATCAGGGACAGCCACTCCGAGAAAATGTGGTAGGTCGCCACCATGACCGAGACGGCGAAGAACCTTCCGGTGGGATACATCGGCGACCGCCATGCGAGCCCGATGAGGCCGCCGACGATGCCGGCGAAGGCACCCACTTCGAGCAGCACGTGCTGATTGAGGATGCCGCGGCGGAGCGCTTGGACCGCCATCCGGAGAATGTGATGAGCGATCCCGAAGACGAGGATGACGGCCGCCGCTCCGACGGCCCAGGGCGTGATCGCAGTCAGCACGCCTCGAAGATTGAGCACCAGAAGCGTCGCAGACATCAGGACCAAGCCGCTGAACCCACTGACGGCTTTCCAGAACCCGCTCGGCCGCAGAACCAGGAATACGAGGGCTCCGAGGCTCAGGCAGACGAGCGCCGGAAGCGCGGAGAACCAGTGTTCGGTCGGATTCGCGATGAGCGCGATGGAGGCGACGCTCAGGACGACCGCAGCGACGAAGCGCCGACCTTCGCGGACGAGATCTCGCTCTTCCTCTTCGAAGGCGCGTAGCTTGCGGGGATCTGAAACCGTGTAGCCGATATCTCGTAGGGTTTCGAGCAGGGCTTCGGGCCGAGCGAAGTGCGGATCGTATTCGACCAGCGCCTGCTCGTGCGTAAGGCTCACGGCGACCCTGTCCACACCCGGCATCCGTCCCAGCGCCTTCTCGATCGTGCCGGTGCAGAGCGAGCAGTGAAGCCCGCCGATCCGCGCGCGAATCTTTCTTCGCCCGGGACGGCTCGACGGCTCCTCGGTCCAGAGACTGGTCGGCTCGTGAGTGGCCGTGCTCATCATGGACCGACGTTGTAGCCAGCGCGCTCGATGCAAGAGCGAACCGCGTCTTGTGAAGTCCGTCCAGGATCGAACATGACCCGTACACGCCCCGCGCGGTGGTCCGCAGCGCTGTCGACCACCCCCTCGACACGAGACAATGCTTTCTGGATGCGCTGTTCGCATGCATGGCACGTCATACCTCTGACGCGAAGATCCACCTGCTCCATGACTCCTCCCGAGATAATCACGTCGCCATTCTGTTACTGGTCCGGTGTCTGCGCCCGCGACCTGCGGGCGTATCAATATGGGGACAGACCGTCCCGCGCTTCGGCGGCCGGCGGTTCCACGCGCGCAGGCTGTGATCGATTCGCCGACGTACGTCGATGAGATCCTTCAGCTTGCGATCCAGCTCGGCGGCCTTGTCGCGCAGGAGTCGGTGCACGTGGGTGCAGGGGGGCCGGCCGCCCTGCCGAATCGTGATGATCTCCTTGATTTCTGCCAGCGTGAGACCGAGGCTGCTCGCTTGTTTGATGAAGCGGAGCATGTCCACGGCGTCCTTGTCGTAGAGCCGGTACTGGTTGGCAGCCCGCCGAGGCGGCGGAAGAATCTGCTTCCTCTCGTAGAAGCGGATCGCCTTCGCAGTCACCCTGGCGCTCCGCGCCAGTTCACCGATCTTGAGACCGCGATTCATGACGGACATAGCCTAAACCTTTCCCCTTAGGGGAAGGTCAAGGTGATTCTGCTGGCAAGAAAAGCGAGGCTTCAACGACACCCGCGGCTATCCATCCGCGCCTGGAAGATGCTGCGTCCTGCCGAGAAGGCCGCGGGGTCTCGACTGGTCGCACCGATCACACCGCGTGGCTTGACGGCGCGTCGGGCAGCCTCGATCATGAGTCCTCACGGAGCCAGCCGATATGGATCCAGACCGCGTTCCAAGGCTCTCCGCCGAGGAACTCAGCTCGGCGACAGGCGAGCCCCTCGAGCGCTTGCACCAGTTGCGATCGCTGGGGGTCATTGGATCAGAAGACGCGTTTTCTTCCACGGACGTCGAGCGCGTTCGTCTGATTCAGTTCCTCGAGCGGCGACAAATCCCGCTCGACACGATTGCGCGAGCCGAGCAGGATGAAGCGATCCTCACGTCGGTCGTGGAGTTTCTCTATCCCCGCGGCATCGCGAAACGATATTCCTTCGCCCAGGCAATGGAGATGGTTGGCTTAGACGTCGACGTGGCTCGCCGCCTCCGAGAAGCATCCGCTTCGAACGACGAACTGCTGGACGAGCACGACGTCCGGATGCTGACCGAAGCGAAAGTCGCTCTCGATGCCGGGTTTCCGGAAGCGGCCCTCCTCCAGCTCATCCGGGTCTATGCGGACGCACTCGGGCGGATCGCAGAAGCCGAAGTCCGACTCTTTCACTTCTACGTTCACGAAGGACTCAAGGCCAGCGGCTTGACAGGCCAGGACCTGCTCGACAGCAGGAAAGCCGTAAGAGACCACCTGCTGCCGATCGTTGGGCCGATGATCGACTATTTTCACCGTCGAGCGATGGTGAGATCCGTGCGCGAAGACATGCTCCTGCATGTCACGCGCAATCGCGCTCGCCCCGCTGAGGGTGAGCCGCCGACCCAGCTCCGGCTGGCCATCGTCTTTCTCGACATCTCCAGCTACACCCAGATGACCGCGGTCATGGGGGATGCCGTAGCGGCAAGAGTCGTCGAGCGGCTCTCCGAGCTGGTACGCGAAACTACGACGCGCTTTGACGGCCGAATCGTCGATCGGGTCGGCGACGGTTTCCTCCTCGTCTTCCCGGAACCACGCGCGGCACTCATGTGCGCGATCGAAATCGAACGACGCACCGCCGCCGAGCCGCAGTTCCCGGCGATCCGGAGCGCCGTGCACTGGGGAGACCTTGTCTATCAGGAGGGCGGCTACGTTGGCGGCAGCCTCAACATGACTTCTCGCGTGGCGACGGCAGCGACGCCGCACCAGATACTGATTACGGCGGCCGTCCGCGACGAAGTGGCTCATCTCGACGGAATCACCTTTGCTCCTCTCGGGAGGCGACAACTGAAGGGGCTCGCCGAAGCCGCCGAGCTGTTCGAAGTCTCTTTCGACGCGCCCGTGCGCAGCGAAAGAGCACGCGACCCGGTGTGCGGCATAGAGATGATGCCGAGCCAGGTCACGGCCACCCTGCTGGTGGAGGGAAAAGAGCTCGCGTTCTGTTGCGAACGATGCATCCGGCTGTTCTTGGACGCGCCGCATAAGTACGGAGGCTGATCCGGCCGATCAGAGAGCTCGAGCGCGGGGAAACGTTCGTACCGCCTTGTCGGATGGGTTCGCTTGCACCGCCTTTGACGCTCTGAGATAATGACCGCGGGATGCGAACGCGTGCCGTGATCATCTTGATCATGCTGCTGTCGCTGGTCGTCGCACCCGTTGCGATGGCCGCCGACGGCTGCTCCGGAATGACCTCCGTGTGCGGAGCGCCGTGCTCGGCTCCGTGCGTCTCAGCCCCTCCGGCGGCAAGCGACCCGATGCTCGTTCCGATTTCAACGCTCACGCTGGTTCCGCTCGGCCGCGTCGTAGCCGGCGTACTTCAGGCGCCGGACGCTCCTCCGAAGTCCCTCTCCGCCTAGTCCGCAGCAGCCGCTCGTCACGTAACGTTCGTCGCTCCGTCGGTATCCCACGCGTGTGGTGGTGGCTGCGGTAGCTCTCTGTGAACGAGCGAAGCGAAACGTCAGTTTCTGAGAAGGAGAAAGTCTCATGAAGACGGTTATGGTATCGATCGTCGCTGCGTTGGCGGTATCGGCGCTCGTTGCGGCGCCATCCGTGATCGCCCAGCAACGTGACAAGGCAGCAGAGCCGAGCGGTGAGGCGAAGAAGGACCCTCAGGCGGCGTGCATCGAGATGATGCAAGGCTCCGGGACGACGGAAGAAGGCAAGAGGGCGATGCAGGAGTTCATGAAGTCGCCGAAGGCACCGCAAGCGATGAACAACATGATGGAGATGGCGCGCCGCATGGGCAACGGCGACACCATGCTCGGCATGACGAAGATGATGGAAATGATGGGCGGCCAGGGTGGCATGAGCGGAATGATGGGCGGTCAGGCAAGCCCGGGAATGCAGCGACAGAAATAGTCGGCGCCGTAACCGGCGAGGAGGCAAGTGATGGCCACCATCAACGAGAAGACGACGGACACGACTCGGCACTGTGCTTACTGCGGTCTCGCGGTAACCGCCGAAGTGCCGCCGATCGTGCGCTTCGGCGAACGGTTCTGCTCCGAGGCGCATGCCGAGGAGTTCGCCGCCGGCGTGCGAAACGCGCGAATGCAGGCGGCGGCGCGGCTCGAGACGGCGTCGACGTCGTGCGAGGTTTCGTCATCCACACCACGAACGTGGAAGGACTATCTAAAACGGGCGGCGTGCTGGGGCGCGCCAGTGCTTCTCCTTCTCGCGATCCCGTTGTTCTGGAGCGGCAGTGCCGTGGCGGCGACGGGTGGATCGATCCTGAGCGTGCTGGCATTCCTCGCATGTCCGCTGGGGATGTATTTCATGATGCGCGCAATGGGGAATATGAGCCATGGCGGACAATCGCAGGCGAAGGATGCCGAGAGCGATGCTCGACCGCGGTGACCGTGGCGCATTGGCTCGACAAAGCAAGACATCTGCGCCGTCGCGAATCCTATCGTTGTTCGCGACCATCGTGCTCGTCGGCGGTACGTATGGTGCCATGACCGTGAGCGAGGCGGCCGAGCGGGCGGAGCAACGCATGCTGGCCGTCGAGCACGTACATGCGCTGGCTTTTGACGCCGCCGGTCGCTCGCTGTGGCTCGGTGCGCATGCGGGCTTGTTTCGAAGCGAGGACGGTGGGCAGTCGTGGATGAAAGTTGCCTTGCCGGTGAAGCACGAAGCCGTGGACGTGATGGCGGTCACGGCCCATCCGGGCGATGCCGGCACCATCTACATCGCCACGCATGAGGCAGGTGTCCTCAAGACCACGGATGGCGGCCAGACGTGGTCCGAGATCAACACCGGCCTTCGCGGCCACGACGTTCACGGGCTAGCCATCGATCCAAACGCGCCGGAAAAGATTCATGCGCTGGTGCGTGACAAGGGCGAAGGCGTGTATCGAAGCACGAACGGCGGCCGAAACTGGGCGAGAGTCGACGATGGTCCGGGAGGGGAAACAAAGATCCTGGCATCAGTCAACCTTCCGACCGGGATGGGCGGCATCTATCTGTATGCGGGTACGGGCGAGGGCCTACTCCGAAACCCGGACTGCTTCTGAGGGTGGAAGACGGTGGGCGGTCTGCCCACGAGCACGGTGAATGGGTTCGCCGTCGATCCCTCGGATGCAAAGGTGATGTACGTGGCCATGCGCGACGGCATCTTTCGAACCGACAATGCGGGCTCGAAGTGGATCGCGGTCGAAAATAGTCCGAAGAATGTCGCCGCCGTCGCGGTCAATCCGAAGCAGCCACGCGAGGTCTACGCCGCCACAGTAGACGGCGCAATCGTCCGCAGTGCCGACGGAGGGACGCAGTGGCACGCCGCACGGTGAGTGTCGTCGTCGCGGCGACGGCGCTGCTCGTTGGAAGCCTGGGCGCGACTGCGCGGGCGATCGATCCATTCGATGCGATGGCGGTTCTCCGCCCGGCTGCAGCGGCCACGGCACCCGACATAGCGTTCGCGAGGCTGGATGGTCGCGAGGCTCGGGTTCAGGACCTCCGTGGAAAGGCGGTGCTACTCGGCTTCTTTACCACCTGGTGACCGAACTGTCGGCGGGAGGCTCCCGCCAAGTCCCCCCTGTACGAAAGGTACAGGATGCGTGGCCTCGAGATCGTCGCTGTCGACTTGCACGACAAGCGGGAAGTCGTGGAGCAGTTCCGAGACGATTACGGAATCGGGTTCCCGATCTGGATGGATCACGGTGGACAAGGGCCGGCGGCGTTCGGTGTGCGCGGCCATCCGAATACGGTGCTCATCGACCGAACGGGACGCATCGTGGGACGCATCCTCGGCGAGCGTGACTGGGGTAGTCCGCCGGCGCACGCGCTCGTCGAGTGGTTGCTCGATGAAAGCCGGTAGCTCCGTGAGCACTGTCGTTCGTGAGGTCGCCGCTCAGGACCGGACGGCGCCTGTCCGTCGGCGTGTGTTCATCCTCGCGGCCGCTCTCGTGCCGGCGATCGCGGTTCTGGCGTTGCTGGCGTACGGGTTTCGGACGGAACCGCGCTACATCCCGAGCCCACTGATCGGGAAGCCGGCGCCGCCATTCACGCTGAGACTGTTCGATGGCGGCGTACTGAAGCTCGAAGAGCTGCGCGGCAAGGTGGCCCTCGTGAACTTCTGGGCATCCTGGTGCGTGCCATGCCGGGAAGAGGCGCCGGCGCTCGAAGCAGCAGCCCGGGCGTACCAACGGCGCGACGTCGTCTTTATCGGAATCAACATCCAGGACAAGGAGCCCGATGCACGTGCCTTCCTCGATGAGTTCGGTATCACGTACGCGAATGGTATCGACCACGGCAGCCGGATCGCGATGGACTATGGCGTCTACGGCATTCCCGAGACCTTCATCATCGATCGGGACAGCCGGATTGCCTACAAGCAGATCGGTGCCATGTCAGCGGCGACGATCGCGACGAAGATCGATGAAACGCTCGCGGGTGTCATCGGCGCATCGGAAGGACGCGGCGAATTCCGATCCGTTCAGTGAGGCAACTGCATGCGTCGAAACGCACACGATAGTGAGCGAAGAGATCGCCGCGGAAGGAACCTGAAATGAGGCGACGAGAGTTCATCGGAATTACGGCATCGGGAATGGGGCTGCTCTTCGTCCCGGGTCGCATCCTGGCGGGAGGCGTCTCCAGAGATGCGATCGGAGATATGGTGCAGAGGCTACCGAAAGGAGAACTCCCGGAGTTTGCCCGCACAGCGGATACCCGGGCGTTGTATCAGTATGCCGTCGACCACGGCGATGACCTGCAGTACATCCCGTGTACGTGCGGCTGTTTCCGCTTCGGACACAAGAGCAACCGCGACTGCTACATCAAGTCGTACAACAAGGATGGCACGCTGACCTTCACGAGCCATGCAGCAACGTGAACGATCTGCCTGGACATCACGCGTGACGTGATGGCGATGCGGGCCGCGGGGAAGCCGTTGACCGAAGTGCGAAAGGCGGTCGACGCGAAGTATCACGGACGCCCGACGCCTACGCCCTACCCCAAGGCCTGAAGTGAACGCGCTGGCTCTCGCCTGGTATGGCTGGCTGAGCGGCCTCACACAGGGCTCGGTCGTGACGCTTCAGGCGTGGGCTGACTACGTTCAGATTCCGCTCGTCACTGTCGTGCTGCTTGGACTGATCGGTGCAACCTCCCCATGCCAGCTGACAACGAATCTGAGCGCCCTGGCCTACGCGTCGGCGCAACCACAGCGCCTCCGGCCGTTCGCCGTCGCGCTCGCATACCTTGCGGGCAAGGTATCCATCTACACGCTCGTGGGCGCGCTCATAATCGTGGCCGGCCTTCGGCTTGAGGCGCTGTCGATTCCCATCGTTCAGATAGCACGCAAGGCACTCGGACCGCTCATGCTTTTCATCGGGGTGGGGTTTCTCGGGCTGATTCGCTTGAGGATCGCGGTAGGACAAGGGTTCGCCATGCGGCTTCGTGCACGTTTCATCGGACGAGGTCTCACGGGTGCCTATGTACTTGGCGTGGCGTTCGCATTCGCATTCTGCCCGACGCTGTTTTGGCTCTTCTTCGGACTGACCCTGCCGCTGGCGGTCCAGAGCACAGGCGGCTGGGCGTTCCCGGCACTCTTCGCCGCCGGTTCGTCGCTGCCGTTGCTCGTCGGGGCAGGCCTCGTGGCCGCCGGATTCGGCGCGGTTGAGGCACTCACCGGACGAGTGGGACGAATCGCCGGGCCGTTGCGTCTCGCGGCGGGGGCAGTTCTCGTCATTGCAGGCGCGCACGACACGCTCGTCTATTGGTTGCTCTAGCCATGCGCCGTCGTCATGCCTGGTTCGCCGTCACAGTTGGCATCGCAGCCGTCGCGATCGTCGCTGCAGTGGCCGTTTACGCCTCGCGCTCGGCGGCGCCACCGGACGAGGTCAGCCTTGAACGCCTGGGGCAGTACGGTCGCGTGCCGGCGTTCTCGCTTACCGAGCGCTCCGGACGGCGGATCGGCCGGGATGACCTGCTCGGCCACGTCGCGTTGATCGACTTCATCTATACGGAATGCACCGAGACATGTCCGACGCAGAGCTTGCGGTTCGCGCAGATTCAGCAGCGGTTCGCCGGGGTGCGCGATTTGCGGCTCGTCACCATCACCGTCGATCCGCAACACGATACGCCCGAGGTGCTCGGGCGTTACGCGGCTCGCTACGGGGCCGACGAGCGCTGGTGGTTCCTGACTGGTGATCAGCGAGACATCTATTGCCTGGCACGGGACGGATTTCATCTGAGCGTCGTCGATTCATCGTCGGGGCAACCGCCGAACTGCGGCAGCGCCTTGCGATTCGGGCCGGCGACGGCTTGGGCCAGTCACGGATCGAGAGGGCTGATTATGCACAGCGCGCGACTCGTGCTCGTCGATCGCCAAGGCGAGATCCGTGCTTACCATCTTGCGACCGACGCCGACGCCGGCGAAAAGCTCGAGGCTAATCTCCGGACCCTGCTCGGCGAGAATTAGGACATCGCAAACATGCGGATCAGCCGATCGTCGTCCACTCGAATCGTCGGCGCCGTACCGATGGTTTTGGCGCTCATGTTTCTACGCCCTGCGCCGACGGCGGCGCAGCCGCCGGGCGGCGGCGATCCCGCACGCGGCGCGGCGCTGTTCCAGCAGTGCGCGGCTTGCCACTCTGTCGACCCGGGCGTCCATCTCACCGGGCCGAGCCTCGCCGCCGTCTGGAATCGGCGCGCCGGCACCGTGCCAGGATTCGGTCGCTACACCGATGCGCTCAAGCGCGCCGGGATCAGCTGGGACGCGCCCACGCTCGATCGTTGGCTTGCCCGTCCGCAAGCCGTCGTCCCGGAGACGACGATGACCTTTCCCGGCATGGAGAATCCACGTCAGCGGGCGGACGTCGTGGCCTATCTCAAGGCACTCGCGGAAGGAAAAGCCCCACCCGCCCCAGGCGGAGGCATGATGGCGATGGGCCCACGCGCCGATCTGAAAAAAGTCGGCAAAGAACGGCGCGTGACGGCCATTCGGCACTGCGGCGATGCCTATCACGTCACGACCGAGTCGGGCCGTACGGTGCCGTACTGGGAATTCAACCTCCGCTTCAAGACCGACTCGAGCCCGCAGGGGCCCGAGCGGGGCAAGCCCGTGCTGGCGCCGCAGGGCATGCAGGGTGACCGAGCTCAAGTGGTCTTCAGTACTCTCGACGACCTCAAGCGCTTCATCGTCGAGCGTTGCGAGGAGTCGGCGCGATGAGGACGCGAAGGGACTTTCTGGTCGCTGCGGGCTGGCTGGGTCTCGGCGCGGCGGGCACTCGCACGCTCGCTTCACGCTCGGTTGAGGCGGCCGACAAGCCTTCGCCGTGCACCATCCATCTGGAGGCGCGCGAGGTGACATGGGAGCTCGCGCCCGGCAAGACGATCAAGGCGATGGCGTATAACGGCGAGGTCCCTGGCCCGGCCATCCGCGCGCGCGAGGGCGAGCGACTTCGGATCGTCCTGAAGAATTCGCTGCCCGAGCCCACGACGATCCACTGGCACGGCGTCGATGTGCCGAACGCGATGGATGGCGTGCCCGGGGTGACTCAAAAGCCGGTGCAACCCGGTGAAACGTTCACCTACGAGTTCGATGCGAAGCCGGCCGGCACCCGCTGGTACCACACGCACTTCGACGAGCACCGGCAGATGGACCTCGGCTTGGCGGCGCCGCTCATCATCGAGCCGACGGCAGCTGAGACGCTCTCGTATGACCGCGAGTTGACCCTGGTCCTCGACGACTGGGCAACAGGGACCGGAAGACCTGTTCCTGACACAGACGCAGGGACCGCAGGTGGTCGCGGGAGCGCGGGAGGAATGATGGGCGGCATGATGATGGGTCGCGGCGGCATGGGCGGCATGATGAGCGGCCGCGGGATGGGTGGAATGATGGGCCGTGGCATGGGCGGCATGATGGGCGGCGCCGAGGAGCGCGCATACAACGTCATGACGATCAACGGCAAGACGTACCCGGCCGTCGCCCCGCTCCGCCTGAAGAAGAGTGAGAGGGTGCGCCTGCGAATCATCAATGCCAGCGCGGAGCACACCCACGTCGTGCGCCTTGCCGGTCACAAGCTCGCCGTGACACACACCGATGGAAACCCGCTCGAAACGGCGGTCGAAGTCGATGCGCTTCCGATCGCGCCGGCCGAGCGTTACGACGTCGTTATCACTGCAAACCACCCTGGCGCGTGGTTTCTCCACTGCACGCAGCCGGGTCACGTGGAAGCCGGCGAGCGCATGCTCGTCGTCTACGAGGACCATGCCCGCGCCACGCCCCCCGCTCCCGAGCCTGGCATCAACGGTCTCCGGCTCTGGGAATACGGCATGGGGCGCGGGCGCTCCGTGCTTCCCATCTCGACCGGCGATACACGGAACGTCATGCTTACGCTGAGCGGCGGGATGATGGGCAGCGAGGTCTGGACGATCAACGGCAAACGCTATCCCGATACGGACCCGATCCGATGCCGGAAGGGCGACCGCGTCCGCATCACCCTTCGGAACAACAGCATGGAAGCGCACCCCATGCACCTCCACGGGCAGTCATTCCGCATGCTGGCCGCGAACGGCACCCGCTACGAGCAACCGATCGTGAAGGATGTCGTCGACGTGGAGGGGCACATGGGATCGGCGGTGGTCGAGCTGGTCGCCCACAACGGTGGTGACTGGCTATTCCACTGCCACAAGCCGATGCACATGATGGGCGGGATGGTCTCGGTCGTGAAGGTGGGCTGATGCGCGGCGTCGAACAGATCCCGTGGCTCTACGAGATCATCTGCTCGCTCTACGAGTGGAGCGGGCTCGGGGAATGGCGGCGGTGGCTCGTCGCCGGTGCTCACGGCCGAGTGCTCGATCTCGGCACCGGGACGGGACGGAACTTGCCGCTGCTGCCGCGCGGGACAACCGCGGTCGCGGTGGACCCGTCGCTCGACGCTCTCGAGCGCGCCCGGCGCCGCGCACCCTCGGTTCCTCTGATTGCCGCGCGTGCCGAAGCATTGCCGTTTCGAGACCGCAGCTTCGACACCGTGCTGAGCGGTCTCGTGTTCTGCAGTGTCGATGAACCGGCACGCGGCCTCGCAGAGGTGAAGCGTGTGCTCAGGCCCGACGGGCGGCTGCGGATGCTCGAGCATGTCCGTTCCACGGTGCCATGGCGCGCGCGCCTTCAAGATGTCATCCAACCGGCGTGGACGTGGGCAGCGGGCGGATGCCATCCCAACCGCGAGACCGAATCGACCGTCGAGCAGGCGGGATTCCGTATCGAGCCCGAGGGACGGCAAGCGAAGGGCACCAATCGCCGGTTCGCGGCAACCGTTCTTGCCCTTAGCGCCGACGTCTCGTCGGCGGCTGATCCGTTCGCGGATCTCGATCTGATCCGGCCAGCTCGCCCTACCGCGGCGCCCGATTTCACCGTTCCGCGGCTGGACTCGGGATCGGTGGCGCTCAAGGACCTCCGGGGCCAGCTGGTCTTCCTCAACTTCTGGGCGACGTGGTGTCCGCCCTGCAAAGAGGAGATGCCGTCGATGGAGCGTTTGTATCGGCGGCACAAGGAGCAGGGCTTCACGATCGTCGCGATCTCGATCGACAATGGCGGCACCGAACGCGTCGCCTCGTTCGTGAAGAAGCTCGGGCTCAGCTTTCCGATCAGTCTGGATCCGAAGGTCGAGGTCGCCAATCGCTACACGGTCCGCGCACTGCCATCGAGTTTCCTGATCGATCGCGCCGGGAAAACAGTAGCGGTGGCGTTGGGGCCGCGCGACTGGAACGGCAAGGCCGCCCACGAGATCGTCGAAGCGCTCCTGCGATGATGTATCACAGTCCGGCTCGGAGGCGGTGATGGTGGGCACAGCGGCCGGGATCGAGCGGGCCGTTGTGCTGCTCGTCGTCGTCGCTGCGTTCGGCGTTCCCCTCGCGGGCGCCCACGAGCTGCCGACCTTCCCGCGCATTACCGTGCTCGCCGCGCGCCCCGACCCGTTTCGTCCGCAGTCGTGGAACTACAGCGTCCGCGTGCTCGATCCGGCTGGCCGCTCCGCGGTGAGCAATGCGGACGTGCGGATCACCGGTTTCGAGCGCCGTCGCGGGTCTGATGCGCGGCTTGCCGCCGTCTGGCTGGCACCCACACCGACGCCCGGCGTCTACCAGGGCACAGTGGAATTTCCCGAGGGCGGAACATGGGAAGTCACCATCACGGTCAAGGGCCAGTTTGTCGGCGAGACGCATGTCCAGACCATCGTCGGATCACCGGAGCCCGTAACCTCGCCCCTCGACCGGCCCGATCTCGACGTCGACTGGATCCTGGTGCGTCATCTGCTTCTTGAATGGGGGCACCTGGCGGGGTTCGGCTTGTGGCTCGGCGCGACCGTTGTGGCGGTGCTTGCTCCGGACACGAATCTCCGTACGGTCACCGGCGTGACGTGGATCGCCCTCGTGCTCGCGACGGGGACCGGACTCCACAAGCTGCAGGTCGGGACACCATTTCCTAACGGTCTGACGCTCGGCCGATGGGACATCCCGCGCATCTTCTTCGGCCGCGAGTACGTTACCACCCTCGTCGTGAAGCACGTCCTGACCGCTGGCGCGATCGTTGTCACTGCCGCGCTCACATGGCGCGCCTGGCGACGTCCGGATGCGTGGAAGACGTCGCGCCGGCTGCTCGCAGCCAACCTCACGCTCGCGGTGCTCATCGCAGGCTGCGTCGCCGTGCTCAACCTGCTCCATGCCATCGTCCTTCACTTCTCGTGAGCCGATGGCGCGTCACGTTCATCGATGCCGCGACGGCGAAGCAAATCGAGGTCGATGTCGATGCTCAGGACGCCGACGCCGCGCGCGAGCGCGGCTGGGAGGCGCTCCGCGCAGCGCGACCAACTGGGCTCGTTGTCGTGGATCTCGTCGACATCCGTCCAGCAGAGATCTCAAGCGGTTCGATTGGCTCTGAGGGAGGACGATCATGAAAGAGATCAAGGCGTACATTCGTCGCGATGAAGCGAATGAGGTGGTCGAGAGACTGCAGCGCGCCGGTGCGCCCGGCGTATCGGTGATCGAGATTCATCCCGTCGGCTACGGATATGAAGCGAACCCGTTCGAGCCGCACGGGGCCAGGCTGGTCGACCGCTACCGGTACCTCACCATCGTAAAGCTGGAGATCATGTGCATGGACGACCAGCTCGAGACGCTCATCGGGGTAGTCCAGAGCAGTTGTTGCACCGGGAATCCGGGGGACGGAATGGTATTCGTGTCGGAGGTCGTCGACGCAGTGCGCATGCGTGATGGCGCCCGAGGCGAACCGGCGTTGCGTGTCAGCCGTGCAACCGAAGGCCTTAGACACGCGTCGTAACAGTCGAGGCCGAGGAGTCGCTGGCATCGACCGTGCTCCAACTCATGCTCGGAGCATGCGTAGACTACCGTTCGACGCGTCCGAAAGGAGATTGCGCCATGGCAAAGGACCCAGTGTGCGGGATGCAGGTCGAGGAGCGACAGGCTGAGGCGACGGCGCAGCACAAAGGCCAGACGTTCTATTTCTGCTCCGAGGACTGCAAGTCGAAGTTCGAGCAGGATCCGCAGCGCTACGCGCGGCAGACCGCATGAGCTGAGAGCCCGACGAACAGGGCGTCGCGAACCAGCGATGCGCAACGACGACGGCGGTGGGAGGCAAGCGTGGACATGATGTGGGGGATGTCAGGAATGATGGTCTTCATGGTGCTCGGGTGGCTCCTCCTCATCGTCGCCGTCGTGGCCGTCGCGTGGTGGTTGCTCAGGACCGTCACGCCGCAGCGCGGGGACGACGCCCTCGCAATCCTCCGCGAGCGATACGCGCGCGGCGAGATCTCACGCGAGGAGTACGAATCGCGGCGTCGCGATCTGGCGGCCTGACGTGGCCGCCGAGTACGCCGTGCCGGCGGCGATCCTCGTCGTCGCCGTGGCCGTCGCGCTGTTGACCGTGCGCATTCCAGCATTGTTCATATCGCGTTCGCCACACTCGGATTCGAATCCAGCCTACGAATACGGCAGCCGGACGGTCCACAAGACCTGGGTGCAATTCCATGTCCGCTACGCTGTCCTCGCCCTGCTCTTCGTCGCGTTCGATATGGAAATGGTCTACATGTTCCCGTGGGCGGTGGTCTTTAAACGCCTGGGGCTCGTCGCCTTCCTCGACATGTTCGTCTTCATCGCCATCCTGGCCGCGGCCATCGCCTTTGCCTGGAAGGAAGGCGCGTTTGATTGGGAGGGCTGAGCGGCACTACGTCGGCGTCGACGGCGGCGCGGGAGCGTCATTGCTCGGCCAGCTGCGTCACGCCGACGCTCGGCTGATCGAGGTCGTCTCACCGCGCCATGCAGATCTGATGATCGTCGTCGAGCCCATCAGCTCGGTGCTCGTGCCGTTCGTCGCCGAGGTCTATCGCGCGTTGCCACAACCCCGCGACGTTCTGGCCATCGCGGGGGCACGCGGGAACCACGGAGCCGTTGCGCCGTTGGACGACGTCCTATCGGGCGTCCGCCGCGTGCCCGACCGCACCCCCCAGGCGGTGCTCGCTGCGGCACTCGCAGCGCCACGCGCCGCTCCGTCGGACGACGTCCGCTCGCCGGATATCGAACCGCTGACCGAGGCACTTCCATCCAAGAACGAGCGCGACATTGCAACCGAGCTGATTGTCGTCACGTTGGGTCCGATCCAGTCCATCACCGCTGGCCCGCTGCGCCTGGTGCTCGTCTGTGACGGGGAACAGATCGTCTCCGCAAAAGTCGACGCCGGATACGCGGCGCGGAATATTGCCGGTGGGATGAGGCACTCGTCGTGGGGGGATGCGGCGCGATTGGCAGCCGATCTCGATCCGCTGGCCCCGCTCGCCGGCCGCCTGGCCTTCGTCGCGGCGCTCGAGCAGATCCAGCGCCGACAGCCCGCGCTGTCCGTGCAGACCGCGCGCGATGCTGCACTCGCGCTGGAGCGGGCACAGAATCACTTGTCGTGGCTCGACCGCTTTGCGACGGCACTCGCTTACGAGGCGCTCGCCGATGAGGCCTTCCGCCTGAGCTCGAGCCTCCGGGCAGCCGTTTCACACACCACCGATTCGTCGCACGAAGCCGTCGCGCACGCTACGGGCGACGTCTTACTGACCGTACATGTTCCCGCCGTCAGGGTTCTTGCGACCGAGATTAGAGGTTTGCGCGCGCGGCTCGCCCACGATCGCTTGCTTGGGCTTCGGACGCGGCGAATCGGAGTCTTCGACCGTGTCCGCGCCGATGCAGCCGGGGTGACGGGACCCGTCCGGCGTGCCAGCATCGAGCGTGATGGCGACGTTCGATCGCGTCTGCTCATCCGCCTCGACGATGTAGTCGCCGATCTCGAATTCGTCGTGGATGCGTCCGGGCGCGTGGACGTCGCGGGCGAATCCGTCGCTCGGCGTGTCCCCGCGGGCGAAGCGACGGCGACGGTCGTGGGACCGCGCGGCGAGATGCGCCTACACGTGAGCAGCACTGGACACGATTCGCCATCGCTCGTCGAGTGGACGCGCCCCTCCGCGACGGTCCTCAGAATCATTCCGGAACTGCTCGCCGGCCAGAGACTGGCCGACGCCGAGCTCATCCTCGCGAGTCTCGACGTGGCGACGGCGGAGGCCGATGGATGAGCCTCGTCGCGAGCGTCCTCGGCATGTTAGTCGTCTTGATCCTCGCGACCTACGGTCTCCAGGTCATAGAGCGGCTGATCGCACGTGCCGCCATAAGGACGGCACTGGTGGCACCGCTTGCGCATGCCCAGGCACGGCTGGGGCAAGAGACTCTGACGCCGCGAGGTGCCGATCGTTGGCTCTTCGGGAGCGCGCCTATCGTCGTTTTCGTCTCCGTCGCGCTCGCGGCATCCGTCATCCCGCTCGCGCCAGAGTTCACGGCGTTCGATCCGTCCATCGGCCTCTTTTATTTCATCGTCGTCCTCGGGCCTGTCGTTGTCGGGCTCATGAATGCCGGCTGGGGCGCTAACGCCAAGACCGGCCTCTTCGGGACCTTTCGAGCGGCGGCGCATCTCGTCAGCTACGAGGTCTCCCTCGGTTTTGCCGCGATCGGACCGGCTATGGCGGCAGAATCACTGAGTCTCACGCGTATCGTCGACGGCCAGGTCGGTGTCTGGTACGTCGTCTGGCAGCCGCTTGGCTTCGCGATCTATCTCGTGGCGGCGCTCATGACCACCTACCGACGGCCGTTCGACCTGCCACAGGCCGGCAGCGAGCTCGGCGCCGGCGTCCTCGCGGAATACTCCGGACCGAGGCTCTTGCTGTTCGAGCTCTCACTGGACGCGCTGTTCATCGTGCTCGTCGCCGCAGGCGCCGTGCTTTTCCTTGGCGGCTGGCACGGACCGTGGCTTGCGTCGCCGGTATGGCTGGCCGTCAAGACGTTCGGCGTCGCGGCTGTCCTGCTCTGGATCGGGCGCCGGATACCACGACTCCGTCACGATCAGATGCTCGCGCTCTCGTGGAAGATTCTGCTCCCTGCGTCGCTCATTAACGTCGCGCTCGTGGGCATCGCGATCCTCCTAATCGGCTGACGCCATGAACGTGTTGATCGAGTGGCTGGTGTTCCTGGGACTCTCCGCGGTCGCCGTCGGAATGGCCGCGAGCATGCTGCTGACGATGAGCATGTATCGGGCGGGCCTGGCGTTGATGTCCAGCTTCCTCGCGCTCGCAGGCCTCTTCGTCCTCCTCGACGCCGACTTGCTCGCCGCCATTCAGGTCATGATGAACGTGGGCGGCATGCTCGTGATGATTCTGTTCATGGTGATGCTCATGATGGACCCGGGCGGCGAAATGATGTGGGACATGAAGCGCAAAATGCGACTGTCCGGTCTCGGCGCATTGTCCATGACGATGCCGCGAAGCGCTCCAGCGGACAACCGAGAGACCGCGTCGCACGCGCACGAAGCGGCGCATTCGACGGAATGGACCTGTCCAATGCATCCGGAAGTGCGAAGTCAGCGTCCCGGCGACTGCCCCAAGTGCGGGATGGCGCTGGTGCCACGTCCCGCGCAAGGCGGGAGCGCTGCCCCGACGATATATACGTGTCCGATGCACCCCGAAGTGAAGCAAGAAACGCCAGGGACCTGCCCGAAGTGTGGGATGGCGCTGGTCCCCACCGCGGATAGCGAATCGAACAGCCACGAGATGCCCGGTATGGGCCGCGACCAGCATCATCAGATGATGGTCGACATGGCCATGTCCACGGCCCAGCTGCCGTGGGCGTTAGCCCTCGGAGCAGTCACGGCGGCCGCGCTGATCTGGCTTCTCACGCGAACCGCGTGGCCCATCTCCGGTGCCCGTCCGACCCGCGAAGCCGCGGTCGCTGTCGGCGAGCTGCTGCTCTCCCGCTACATGATCGCGTTCGAGGGCGCGGCGTTTCTCATCCTTGCCGGCATCGTAGGCGCTGTGGTCTTCGGCATCCGGGACGTGGCGGTGCGGCACAAACACGGGCATCGATGATGGGACCCGGTCTCGTGTCGTATCTCGTCGTGGGTGCTCTTCTGTTCGGCATCGGCGTGATCGGGGTACTTTCGCAGCGAAGCGCGGTCATGGTGTTGATGAGCGTCGAGATCATGCTGAACGCCGCCATCCTCAATTTGGTCGCCTTCTGGCGGTTCGTCCGTCCGGATGTGTTCGACGGCCAGGTATTCGTGATCGTCGCCGTCACCATCGCGGCGGTCGAGATGGCGGCAGGGCTCGGCCTGATGCTGCTGCTGTTCCGCCAGCGCGGGACGGCCAACGTCGACAGCGCTCAGGAACTGCGCGGATGACGGTCAGCCACTTCTGGCTCACGCCCCTGCCTCCGCTCGCGGCGTTCGCGCTGCTGGCGGTCTTGGCCGGCCTTCGACGCCGCGTTGCCATCGGCCTCGCGCTCGGCGGCGTTGCTGTCTCATGCATTCTCTCGATGGCAACGCTTCCTGGCGCTGGGCAAGCCATGGCTGCCGGCGTGTCGGCAGATTGGCTCGACGTCGGTGGGCGCCCGTTTGCACTTGCGCTGCGGCTCGATCCGCTCGGCGCGGTGACCGCGGCCCTCGTCTCGGTCATCGCGCTGGTCGTCTTCGTCTACGCGGCGACGTACATGGCCGCTGACCCACACGTTCGGCGGTTTTTTGCGCTCATGAGCCTCTTCATCGGAGCCATGCTGACGCTGGTCCTCGCCGCGGACCTCATCACCCTCTTCATCGCCTGGGAGATCGTGGGCGCCTGCTCGGCGCTGCTCATCGGCTTCTGGGGCGCTCGTCCGGGGGCCGGCGCCGCCGCGACGAAAGCATTTATCGTGACGCGATTCGGTGATGTGGCCCTGCTTCTTGCCGTCTTGCTCATCGTCCAGAAGGTCGGCAACGCCCGAATCTACGAGGCGCTCGGGGCTGCGACCGCCGGCGCGATCTCGCCGTCCTACGTGGCGGGCGTCGGCTTCTTGGCGCTCATCGGCGCCGCCACGAAGTCGGCGCAGGTTCCGTTCCAGGGCTGGTTGCCGGACGCCATGGTGGGCCCGACGCCCGTCTCCGCGCTCTTGCATTCAGCGACAATGGTCGCGGCGGGTGTATTCCTGATCGCCCGTCTCTATCCGCTGTTCGAAGCGTCACCGTCGGTCATGGCAACGATCACGTGGGTGGGAGCCTTGACCGCGCTGCTTGGAGGGGCAGCGGCGCTGGTCGAGGAGGATCTCAAGCGTGCGCTCGCGTACTCGACGATGAGTCAGCTCGGCCTCATGTTCGTGGGCCTCGGTGCCGGCAGTCTCGTCGCCGGCATGCTGCTGCTGATCGCGCAGGCCATCTACAAAGCCTCGCTCTTCCTCACCGCCGGAGTGATCGAGCACGCCGTCGGGGGAACGGACTTTGCGCGGATGGGCGGGCTTCGGCGCCGCTTGCCGTGGACATTCGTGGCCGCCGCCATCTCAGCCGCTGCCCTGGCGGGCTTGCCTGTGACGCCTGCGGCGCCGCCCAAGGACGTGGTTCTCACCGCCGCATGGACCTACAACACCGCTTTGTTCGGCGTCGTGCTCGCGGCGAGCGTTCTCACCGCGATGTACAGCGCGAGGATTATAGGACTGGTCTTCCTGGGTACCCCCACGACGGCCGGCATCTCGGAGCGCCGCGGCGGGGTAACGGGCTTGTTGCTCCCTGCACTTGCGCTGACGGCGCTCGTATCTCTCGGACTCCTGATCAACGCGGACATTGCCGGTCGGCCTCTCGAGCGGCTCCTTGGCGTTTCGACGGCGACCGTTCCGGCGACGACGGCCATTGCGGTCGTTGTCGCCGTGGTCGGCGTCGCCGCTGGCCTGTGGGCGCGCCATCGGTGGCCGGCCGCCGTCGTGTGGCCGCCGCTCCGTTCGCTCGCTCCGCTGCTGTGGCGCGAGTTCGGTCTCCGGGACGGATATGCGTGGGGGGCCGCCGTGGCGTCCCGCCTGGCTCACACGATGGCGTCGACCGACCGGCGCTTATTCGATCCGGTCGCTGACCGTGTCGCGGCGCAGGCGCTCGGCATCATCCGAGGGGCGGCCGGCTTCGATCGCGCTGTCTTCGACGCGATCTCAGCGCGAGCGACCCGGCTCGCGCTTCGCGCGATTGTCGCCGCCGAGCACTTCGATCGCGCTGTCTTCGACGCGATCTCAGCGCGAGCGACCCAGTTCACGCTTCGCGCGATTATTGCCGCCGGGCGCTTCGATGTTCGTCGCATCGATGCCTTCGTCACGAGCGTCGGCGCTCGCGTGCTGACCGTCAGCGAGCGGCTACGGCCGCTTCAGACCGGACGGATCGAGAACTATCTGGTGCCGCTCTTCGTGTGGGGTGTGTTGCTCGTGGCGCTGGCCGCGCTCCTGGCACGCGCAGCGTAAGGAGCGCCATGCTGACCGCGATGACCTTCCTACCCCTGCTGGGCGCGGTCGTCCTTTACCTGACACGAACGCCGCGCGCATGGCGGTGGACGGCGGCGCTCGCGAGCGGTGCTGTCCTGGCTCTCGGCGCCCTCCTCGCCGCGCAGTTCAACTGGCGCAGCGGCGCCCTCCAATTCGAGCAACAGGCGCCATGGATTCCGAGCCTCGGCGCCAGCTACCACGTGGCCGTGGACGGGCTCTCGTTGCCGCTCGTGCTGCTGTCGGCGCTTTTGACGTTCCTCGCAGTTCTCTACTCCTGGAGCGTCACGGATCGGCCGCGCGAGTATTTCGCGCTGTTCCTCGTGCTCGAAACAGGGCTCATCGGCGTGTTTGCGACGCTAGACCTGCTGCTCTTCTACGTCTTCTGGGAAGTGGCGCTCGTGCCGATGTACTTCATCATCGGCGTCTGGGGCCACGAGCGGCGGATCGAGGCCGCGCTCAAGTTCTTCCTCTACACGCGCGTGGGCAGCCTGGCCATGCTGCTTTCGATCCTTGCGCTCTATCTCGGCACTGAGCCGCGAACGTTCGATCTTCCGCTGATCGTGACGGCGCGGCCGTACGCCGGCACCGGGACAGGTCCATTTCTCGTCCTCCTCGGGTTCTTCATCGCGTTCGCGATCAAGCTGCCCGTCGTGCCGTTCCACTCCTGGCTGCCGGACGCCCATACGGAGGCGCCGACGGCAGGCAGCGTGATTCTCGCCGGCGTGCTCCTCAAGATGGGCGGCTATGGCTTTCTCCGCCTGGCTCTGCCGACAATTCCCGACGCGCTCGGCGCCTGGGCGGTCCCAATCGCCGCGCTCGCCGTCGTCTCCGCCGTCTACGGCGCGGCGGTCGCGATGGCTCAAGCCGACTTGAAGCGGCTCGTCGCATTCTCGAGCGTGAACCACATGGGCTACGTGATGCTCGGCGTCGCCGTCGCCGCAGCGGCGCCCGCCGCCGATCGCGCGGCCGCGTGGACCGGCGCCACGTATCAGCTCGTCGTGCACGGACTCGTCACGGGCGGCCTCTTCTTCCTCGTCGGCATGCTGGCCGAGCGGACGGGGACGCGCGAGATCGCCCGGCTGCGTGGCGTGTGGACGCTCTTACCTGCGTACGGCTCGGTGCTCGCCTTCATGATGTTCGCGTCGCTCGGTCTTCCGGGGCTGGCGCATTTCGCCGCGGAGGTGCAGATCCTTCTTGGGACTCTCGCACTCTACCGGTGGGCAGCGGTGGGCATGCTGTTCGGCGTCCTCGTCACGACCGCGATGTTTCTCTGGACGCTTCAGCGCGTGTTGCTCAGCGCGCCACCCGGCGACAGGCGGGCGCTGCCGGAGCTGACGGCTCGTGAGTTGTTTACCCTGGCACCGCTGGTGATTCTGGTGGTCGTTCTCGGCGTCGTGCCGGGCCCCCTGGCGCGGGCCATCGAGCTCGCGCTCGGCGACGGCAGCCTGATCGCGCGGGCCATCGGACGGTAGCAACGTGACGCAGATGAATGGCGGGATGGAGCTGTGGGCGATCGTGCCCGAGCTGATTCTCGCGAGCTTCATCCTGGTGTTGTTGCCGCTCGGCGCGTTTCTCGCCCACGCGCGAAAGGCCGTGGCGACGTGGGTCGCACTGACAGGGCTCATCGCCGCCGGCGCCGCGAGCGGCGTGATGCTGTCCTGGCCGCCACAGCCCGTATTCGGTGAGACATACGCTGTCGACCCGTTCGCAACGTACTTCAAGCTTTTCGCGATCAGCGCCACGGCGCTCGTGCTCCTCGCGACCGAGAGCCACTTCCGCGGCTTTGCACACGAAGGCGCCGTGCCCGCGCTCCTGGTCCTCGCCTGTCTGGGAGTCGTCGGGCTCGCCGCGAGCCAGGACCTTGTCCTCATCGCACTCTTCCTGCAGTTGATCACGGTTACCTCGTACGTACTCGTCGGCGTGGCCAAGCAGGATCGTCGAGCAACGGAAGGCGCGATCAAGCTCTTCCTGTTCTCCGCCACCGCGAACGCCGTCATGCTCTACGGCATGAGCCTCCTCTATGGGCTCACGGGAACGCTGAGGCTGACGGAGCTCGCCGTACGTCTGCCGGGCGCGCCGATCGCCATCGTCCTCGCCAGCCTCGGCCTCGTCGTCGTGGGCTATGGATTCAAGATCACCCTGGTGCCATTCCACGCCTGGGCGCCCGACACGTACCAGGGCGCGTCGACACCCATCGCCGGCTACCTCGCGGTCGCGCCCAAGGCCGCGGGGCTTGCCGTGCTCGCACGCACGCTCGTCGTGGCGTTTCCGGCAAGCCTTGGCGATTGGCCGGAGATGCTTGCAGTCCTTGCGGGCGTGACGATGACAGTGGGCAACGTGTTCGCTTTACGACAGCAGAGTGCCAAGCGCATGCTGGCCTACTCGTCGATTGGCCAGGCGGGATACCTGCTCGTCGGAATCGCTGCGGCCGGCCGGGATCCCCTCGCTCTTCCCGGCACGCTCCTCTACCTCGCGGTATATCTCTTCATGAATCTTGGTGCGTTCCTCGCTGTCGATGCGCTCGAGCGACAGACCGGATCGGACATGATCGACGAATTGCAAGGGGTCGGCGCGCGCCTGCCCTTGAGCGGCGCGGTTCTCGGGCTCTCGTTGCTGTCGCTTGCCGGAATTCCTCCGCTTGGCGGCTTCGTCGGGAAGACGATGCTGTTCGGGGCGGCGTTGGGCGCCGGATGGAACGGGCTCGCCGTCATCATGGCGGTGAACGTGGCCCTCTCACTTTTCTACTATGTTCGATTTCTCGAAGCGCTCTATCTGCGGGGACCGCGTGAGGCTTCGCGCGCACTCCACTCGGAGCCGATGGCTCTGCGTGCTGCACTGGGGAGCTTGGCGCTGGGTACCGTCGTCACGGGTGTGTTTCCAGAGTTGTGGACGGCGTTCGCTTCGTATGCGTCTTCACTGCTCATGAAATGAAGGATTGTGGCGTTTGAGGACTACCGATTCAGTCTCGCTGCCCAGCGCACCACGATCCAGAAGGTCAGAGGCAACACGATGATTGGCTGAAGAATCGGCACGAGTCCAAGCCCAACTCCAGGAACGATTGGATGAAGCGCGCGATAGCTCCATAACCGTAACCCGTGCACGGCGTACCACTCAAAGAGGAGGTGCACGATGAGGCCAGCTCCAGCCATCACGGCGTAGCGATGCAGCCGCGGCGGCATGAACCACCGATGCTCGCCGAAGACATAGACGCCGAGGCCGAACACCGCGACCGCGACAAGGGCGTCGGCGACGGCCGCGGCGGCGCACAAGGCGACCGTTGCGAGAACGCTCTCGGGTAGGCCTTCGAAGGCAGGCATCTGCAGCATCTCCCAGGCGAAGTTCAGCGGCACGCTGATCGCCAGGAGCCGCGGCACGATAAGTTTACCCGCCGGACCTGTTCCGGGCTGCCTCACCGCGCAGAAAGAAGCTGCCGTCGGTCACCACCTTCTCACCTGGCTTGAGACCCTCGAGGACCTGCACGAGATTGCCTCGCGATGGTCCGAGCTTCACCAGGCGCTCCGTGAACTTCCCCTCGTCGCCGGCGACCGGCGTGTATACCACCGTCCGCTCACCGATGGCTTGAACGGCCGCCTGGGGCACCACCGTCATACGCTGATTGGTCCCCGTCTCGATCCCCATGGTGACGAACATGCCGAGGCGGAGATTGCCGCTCGGGTTCGGCACTTCGACGCGAATCTTCGCGGTCCGTGTCGCGGGATCGACGCGGGGGTCGATGTAGGCCACGCGGCCTCGGAGGGTCTGATTCGTTGCCGGCACGGTGATCGAAGCGGTCGAGCCAACCCGGACGGCGGGAAAGTCTTTCTCGTAGAGGTCGCCGATCACCCACAGCGTCGTGAGATCCGTCACAACGAAGAGGTCCTGACCCACGCTGACGACCTGTCCCGGGTTCACCGTGCGGGCGATGACGACGCCGTTCGCGGGCGCGGGTACGGTCACTTCCGACACCACGTGCGAGGCATCGGTCACAGCGTCGAGTTGCTTGTTGGACAGACCGAGCAAGACCAGCCGTTGCCGGGCGGCTGCAACCTCGGTCGCGTGGCCAGCGTGGGTGGCCGTGACTTCCTCCAGTTCCTGCCGGCTGGCCGCGCCGAGTGTCACGAGCTTTTCCGTTCGCACGAGCTTCTGGTGATCGGCTTCCAGCATGGCCCGCATCGAGAGGTACTTCATCTGGGCGTCCGCCAGGTCGGAGCTGAAGATCACGGAGAGGGGGTCCCCGCGCTTGACCTGTGCACCCAGCTCGACGATCACCTGGCGCACGACCCCGGCCACCAGGGCGTTCACCTTGGTGTCCCGGTACGCATTCGAGGTCACCGTTCCTGGAACGCTGACGCCCTCGGTCACCGGAGTCGTCCGCACCGGCTCGATTTTGATGCCCGCTCGCTCGGCTGCTTCGGGGGTGAGTGAGACTTCCACCGTCTCGTCGGACTTCGCCGACGCCGAGGGCGGCGCGTCGGCCGGCGACGCCATTCCGGACATCCCGGGCATCGACTTCGACGCCGCGGGTGCCGACTTCGCTGCGGCGGGCGTGCGCCGCTCGCTCCAGATCACGCCCCCGGCGACGCCCAGGGCGACGAGCACGAGCCCTGTGACGACCTGCCTGATGCGGTCGCGAGCGGGTCGGCGGCCCCGCGCCCGCCGTTCGAGCATCTCTCCGTCCTGGTCGTCGTCCATCTCGCCCTCCCGTCAGCGCTCGGTCGTCCCGACGGCTCGTTCGATCTCGACCGCCGCGTCGTATACCTGCTTCAGCGCGTCCGTGTAGCCGTTCTCGATTTCGATGAACCGCCGCTGTTCGGCGATGACGTCGAGTAGTGACCCACGCCCGAGTTCGTACGATCGCCTGACCACATCCAGGTTGCGGCGGGCGACGTCGCGCACGCCGCGGCCGTAGATCTCCAGCGAGCGCGCGGAGGCCTCGTGTTGGGCGAACGCGCTTTCGACTTCTTGCTGCACCGTCAGCTGTGCGAACTGCAGGCGGCGCTCAGCCGCGAGCGCGCCGGCTTCGGCCGCCGCGATGTTGCCCTGGTTGCGGTTTCGCACCGGCAGCATGATCGTGACGCCGCCGCCGAAGTAGTGGAAGACGTCCTGGATCGGTCGCGTCTGGCCCGAGTTCGTCAAGCCGTTGAGGCCAAAACCGAAGTCCTGTCGCATGTAGCCGACGTTCACGCTCGCATCCCACCGCCCCTCGGCCTGCTCCTTGCGGATCATGGCGCGGGCCATGGCCATGTCGGCCCGGGCGGCCGCGAGATCGGGACGCGAAGCGAGCGCACGCCGCACGGCCTCGGCTCGGTCCAGACCAGGTGCTGGGGGCATGAGGTCGCCGCGCACCGTGAGCGGAACGTCCGGCGCCATCCCGGCCAGGAGCTTGAGTTGTAGCGTAGTGACCTCCACCCGGCTGGCGAGCAGCTGGCGGCTGGCATCCAGCCGGTTCACCTCGACAGTCTGCAGATTCTCGTCGATCGACGGCGCGGCTCCTTCGCGAACACGGTTGCCGACGACGCTGAACGCTCGACGATTCACCTCGAGCAACTCCTCGGCGATCTGGAGATTGCGGCGCGCGGCGAGCAGCTCGCCGGCCTTCATCCGGACGTCAGCGCGCAAGCGGCGCTCGCGGTCCGCCAGTTGCGTCCGCTTCAGCGTGAGATCCTGCTCCGCGACCGCGACGCGGCCTCCCTTTCGATCGTTGAGATCGAGGGGCAGTCTGAGGGTCACGTTGAGGTTATTGTCGGGGCTCAACGCCTTCTGGCCGCCCAGATCGAGTTCGGGATTCGGGCGGAGGCCAGCCTGCCGTAGTCGGCCGACCGCGGCGTCGACGTCCGCGCGCGCGGCGCGGAGCTCGGGGTTGTCCGCCACGGCGCGGGCGACCAGCTCATCGATGGTCACCTCTGACGCCGCCGCGGGCCCCTGAGCATGCGCGACCGGTTGATACGTCATCGCAGCAACAAGTGTGAGGATCACCAACCGCCGTGCGCTGATCATCGCCGTCAGCGAACGGGAACGGAGAACTTCGTCGAGCCCTTACCGCCCGGCCCGTCCCACGTGACCGTCACCTGCCGCGTGCCGCGATCCGGGAACTCGATCGTCCCTCGATAACGGCCGGGGCCGTCAGGCGCCAGTGTTGCACCGGCGATCATCGGGGCCATGCCTGACATCGTCATACTGGTATTGAGACTGACCTTACCCGCATCGACCGGCTTCTTGTCCGTCGCGGAGGTGAACTCGAGCACGAAATTGTTCTTGCCGTCCTTCCACTGACCTGACTCGTTCGCGAGGGTCACGACAACGTCCTTCGTCTTCTGCGTATGAATCGGCTTCATGTCCGCTGCCACGGCCATCCCTGCGCTCACTGCGAGCACGACCATTGCCGCCAGAAATGCCTTGAGTCGCTTCATTCCTGTCTCCTCTCTGTTTCGGCGCACTCATTCGGCCGAGCCGAGCGCCGGCCGTTCATGGACTGCTCGTTCGTCGATGCGCCTCTCGGCCTCGGCTCGGCGCAACTCTCTCTCCCGGAGCCAGTAAAAGATCACGGGAGTCACGATGAGCACCAGACCGAGCGAGCTGACCATACCCCCGAGTACGGGCGTGGCCAGCGGCTTCATGACTTCCGCGCCCGTCGAGTGACTCCACATGATCGGCAGAAGGCTCGCGACGACCGTGGAGACGGTCATCACCTTCGGCCTCAAGCGCAACAGGGCCCCCTCCTTGACCGCCTCCAGCAGCGCCTGCCGAGTGAGCCGGCCGCCGAGCTCCTCGCGCTTCTGGGCCACCGCCTCTTCGAGGTAGATGACCATGACCACGGCCGTCTGCACGGCCGTCCCGAAGAGCGCGATGAAGCCGATCCAGACCGCGACGGACATGTTGTAACCGAGCGCATAGAGGAGATAGATCCCGCCGGCCAGCGCGAAGGGGACGGCGAGAAGGACCTGCGCCGCGTCGAGGAAGGAGCGATACGTGAGATACAGCAGGATGTAGATCACGAGCAGCACGATCGGGATCACGATCTGCAGCCGCTGCCGGGCACGCACTTCGTTCTCGTATTGCCCGCTCCATTCGACGTAGGAGCCCTGCGGCAGCTGGACGGTTCGGCCGATCACGTCACGGGCCTCGTCGACGAAACTGCCCACGTCCCGGCCGCGCACGTTGAGGAGCACGGTGACGACCAGCAGTCCGTTCTCGCTGGACACCATCGCCGGCCCGGACACCTGGCGGATCTCCGCGAGCTGGCCCAGCGGCACCTGCGTGCCGTTCGGCGCCGTTACGAGCACGCTCCCGAGCGCCTGCGCGCTCGCGCGATATTCCGGCGCATAGCGCACGCGCACCGGGAAGCGCTGGCGACCTTCGATGGTGAGCGTCAGATTCGTTTCGCCGACGGCCGTCTCGATCACGTCCTGGATTGCGCCCACCGTGATGCCGTACCGCGCAGCCGCCTGGCGGTTGACCCGGACGTCGAGATAGGGCGCGCCCGTCACCTGCTCCGCGTACACGTCCACGGCGCCGGGAATCTTCCGCAGCGCGTCGGCGACTGCGCCGGCGCGCTCCTGCAAGACCTTGAGGTCATTGCCGAAGACCTTCACGCCGACCTCGGACCGGATGCCGGTCGTCAGCATGTTGATCCGGTTGATGATCGGCTGGGTCCAGATGTTCGACACGCCCGGCAGCGTCGTGGCGACGTCCATCTCGCCGATGAGCTGTTCGCGTGTCATCCCCCGTCGCCATTCGGATTCGGGCTTGAGGCTAACGATCGTCTCGGTCATGTTCACGGGCGCCGGGTCGGTCGACGTATCGGCGCGGGCGACCTTCGCGACGACGGACGCGACTTCCGGGAACTTCTGGATCGCCTCGTTCTGCTTTTTGACGATGTCGATTGCCTGCGACAGCGAGATCGACGGGTCCGTCACCGGCATGAACATCAGATCGCCTTCGTTCAGGGGTGGCATGAACTCCTTGCCGATCCGCGGAACCAGCGCCAGGGCCCCCGCCACCGTCACCACCGCGATTCCGAGCGTGACGACTCGATGACGCAGGGCGAAGTCGAGCACCGGCCGGTACAGCCACACGAGCGGGCGCATGATCGGGTTGCTCTCTTCGCCGCGGATCTTGCCTCCGATGAGAAGACTGCAGAGCACCGGGACGAGCGTGACGGACAGGATCGTGGCGCCCACCATGGAGAAGGTCTTGGTGAAGGCCAGCGGGTGGAAGAGCTTGCCTTCCTGGCCGGTGAGCGCGAACACCGGGATGAAGGCGAGGATGATGATCGCCATCGAGAAAAAGATCGGCCGGCCGACCAGCCGGGTAGCCTCGAGCACCGTTTCGGTGACCCGGCGCCGGTTCCGAGGGTTGATCCCTCGCTTCTCCATGAACCGGAACGCGTTCTCCGTCACGACGATCGCCGCATCGACAAGGACCCCGATGGCGATGGCGATACCCGCGAGCGACATGATGTTAGAGCTGATGCCCAGGTACCGCATGAACAGGAATGCGGTGAGCACGGCGAGCGGCAGCGGGATCGTAACGATCAGGACAGATCGGAAGTGCAGCAGGAAGATGATGTTGATGATTGTGACGACGATCGTCTCCTCGACGAGCGCCCGGCGGAGCGTGTGCACTGCGCGGTCGATGAGCGCCGAGCGGTCATAGAATGGAACGATCTTGACGCCCGCCGGCAGCCCCGCCTGGAGCGCCTGGACCTTGTCTTTTACTCGTTTGATCACGTCCACCGTGCTGACCCCGTAGCGCGCGACGACGACACCACCCACCGCCTCCTCAGTGCCCTTCACGAGTGCGGCCGCCCGGAACGCGTCGCCGATCTTCACCGTCGCAACCTGGCGGACGAAGATCGGGACGCCGTTCTCGGCCGCCACGACCACGTCCTCCAGGTCACGCGTGTTCTCGATGAGGCCGAGGCCGCGCACCACGGACCACGTCCCGCTGGCTTCGACCACGTTGCCGCCCACGTTGCGGTTGCTGCGCATCACGGCGTCGACGACGCTCGAGAGCGGGATCTTGTAGGCGCGGAGGCGGTTCGGGTCGACGTCGATCTGGTATTGCCGGACGAGGCCACCGATGCTGGCGACTTCCGCCACCCCCGGGACGGCATTGAGCTGGTACCGGATGAACCAGTCCTGGATGGATCGCAGGTCTCGCAGCGAGTGCCCCTTGCCCTCGACGGTGTACCAGAAGACGTGGCCGACCCCGGTGGCGTCGGGCCCGAGCGTGGGCACGGTGCCCGGCGGCAGCGACTTGCTCAGGAGCTGCAACCGCTCGAGCACGCGCGAGCGCGCGAAGTACAAATCGACGTTGTCCTCGAAGATCACGTTGATCATCGAGAATCCGAAGGCGGACGAGGACCGGACCACGCGGACACCCGGCAAGCCTTGCAGGCTCACCGTCAGGGGATACGTGATCTGGTCCTCGACCTCCTGCGGCGAGCGTCCCGTCCAGTCGGTGAAGACGATCACCTGGTTGTCCGATAGGTCCGGAATCGCGTCGATCGGCGTCGTCAGGAGCGCCCAGTAGCCCCATCCGCCGACGAGGAGGAAGAACGCGATCACCAGGAACCGGTTGCGCAACGACAGCTCGATCAACCAGTTGATCATCGGACGATCCGTCCTTCTTGCGTCATCGTTCGATATGTGGGCGACTGTCGCTACCGGCTCCGCCCCGTCTCATGACACAGGGGCCAGCCAGCCGTCGATGGTCTGCTGCACACGGGCGACACCGATCTCTGTCAGCGGAGTTTCGAATCGGAAGACGAACTCGGTGCAGCCGAAGGTCGGCCGGCCGGACACCCTGGCGATCGGCTCGGCCGTATGGGTGAAGAGTCGGACCGAATCGCCTCGAGTCTTGATGTGGAGCACGACCACTTCCGCGCCTCGAGGAAGAGTGAGCTCGCCGGCCTCGTGCGTCATGAGCTTGCCGGACACCACCTCAACGCGCGCGTAGTCGCGCACATGGAACCTCGGGGACTTCGCTATTCGCTTGCGTGGTATGAAACGCTTTCGCCGGAATGCCGTCCGATGCGACACGGAGGCGCACGCCCGGCCTTGCGACCGTCCCTTGCACGGCCGCGTTCTGAACTTCGATCTCCGACACTTGGTAGCGCCGCTTCAGCGCTTCGGCAACAGCATCGCGGGCCTGAGCGGCTACGATACCGGTGAATGTCAGGATCAGCGCCAAGCAGACGACGACGGTGTTTCGGGATTGCATCGCCTATGCTCCTTTCGCGGCGGACGATAGCGTTCTCCGTCCAGTGGACGGCGGCCGGCACGAACCCGTTAACGAGTGGACAGACTACGGGTTACGCGAAGAGGAGCGACGATCTGGGCGGGAGTTCGAACAGGGCTGGGACGGCGCTGGGAGGTTCCTTCGTGTCCGCCGAGAGGAGGCCGCCGATAAGCGGCAGCCCCGGACCCTCGGGGATCCCGAACGTGGCACAGGAGGCGGCTCCGCACGGCCCCTCACAGGCCGCTCCCATGGCGGCACAGTTGGCGGAGGCCCATGCCAGCGGAGCTGACACGATCAGCCCCACCACGATGAAAACCGCAAGGGTCACGAACCGAGCGCTACGCATCGCCACCTAATATAACACCTGGAAAGGCGGTCGAGATTCGCTGCCGCTGTCTTACCGTCACCGAAGGGGTCTCCTGCCGTTAGAGACGCCGCACCGGCCCAAATGGTTGCCGTGTCCAAGTGCTCGATGTGACCCATCAACTCTTTGACGGAGCAGGAGGAACACGATGCAGACGCGGAGCTGGATCCAGGCGGTTCGTGTACTTGTGGTCGTTGGCGTGATCGGCGTCACCGCGGTGGTTCCAGCCGTTACGTTCGCGGCGGACGTCAGCTCGGAGTTCTCGGGCCATCATGTCAACGCCGGCACCGTGACGCACGAGGTGAAAGGCGGCAAGCACGTTCTCACCCTCTCCAAGGATTTCCCGGTGCCCGAGGCTCCCGATCCGCACTGGCGCCTCGTCGACTCGAAAGGCAACGTCTTCCTTCTGGATCGCGTGAAGATCAGGGACGACAAGATCAACACCTCGATCACGGTCCCCAGCTATATCAAGGACATCGCGAAAGTCGAGATCTGGTGCGCTTTCGTGGAGGTCGTCCTCGGCGAAGCTTCCTTCACCAAGCCGATCGCTCTGCGGGGGCCAAGGTATGCGACGAAATAACCGCGCCTTTTGTACCAGCTGCACGGCAGAGGGACGGCGCGGGAGCGTCTGCCGTCCTTCTGGGGAGCAAGAGTTTGAATACGAGCGCATAGTGCCGGAACAAGCCCTACGCCGTGCCGAGCGACTGCCCAATCCCAGTCGCCAGGGCGGCGACGGCGAGCGGGACGATCACGAACCGGGTGGTCACATCCATGGCAAGGTAAGCAGCACGTACCTTTGAGCATCCCGACTGATTAGACCTGTGATAGCGAGTGCGAGGAAGGCAAGGGCCGCGCCGAGCCAGCCGACGGCGGAAGTGACATCCACGGTCAGCATGAAGGTGCGGAGGCCGGGTGTCATGCTCGCGGCCGGGCGGCCCTCCGTCCGGACACGGCGGTCATCTTGATGCCCTGGGGCGGATCACGCGTAACGTCAGTTCCCAGCGTTCGATTATCTGGAGCGACCCGCGGCGCCTGATCCTCTCGAGCCCCGCAGTTGGATGGCGATCATTAACGGTTCAGCCGCTGCAGCATCACCTTCATCTGGTCGATTTCCGCTTGCTGGCTTGCCACGATCGCTCCGCACAATCGCTTGATTTCAGGGTCGCCGATCGGCGCTTGCTCGCACATCAGAATCGCACCACCGTGATGCGGAATCATCGATCGCAAGAACTGCTGATCCGTTACGGCGACCTGCTGCCTGATCAAGAGCCAGAAGATCACGAGCGCGACTGCACCGCCAGCGGCGATGATGACGTTCGCCTTTCGATTTGGGTACATGCCGCGCATGAGGACAAGCTCAATGAGCGCCATCGGCGCGGCCATCAGTCCAGCCATGTACAACTGGTTGACGTTGACGTAAACATTCGAAATCGTGTTCACCATCGCGTACATCAAGGCGTACATTGCGACGAAGGACAATCCGACCATGACGAGCATGCGGCCGTAATGTGACTGGGTCATCGCACGATCTCCCCGTCGGTCAAGACAGCGCTGCGATCATAAGTTCGGCAGAATCGGTGGAGAGAACGCTGAAGCGTCAGAGCTGTCTCGACCTGAGGCGTTGTTGGGCCCACCCACGAGGTGACACGAACGGATCGGTCCAGCATTTGCTCAGGGATCAAGACATACCCCCATGACCGTGACCGTCGGGCACGTGGGCGGTAGTTCTGACGGCCTCTCTTGCGTGACGTCGATTACGCCACGAAGCACTCCGCCGCGTTGGTCATCGAAATGCACGGTATATGGATGTCGGCCTTCTCCATGAAAGATCGCCCAAATCGAGTCTCGCACGCCAAAGACGTGATGCTGCTTGGCGTCCCCGATAAAGTCGATGTGCAGGTCGCGACCCGACTCGTTGATGAATCGAACTCGTTGGTTGGGCAGCACTCCTAGGATCGGAGGCTCGAGACGGTGTAGGCGAATCACGACTTCGTTTCCTGCCGTGTGAGAACCTAAGAGTAGCAGCAGCACGATACTTGCCCACGCCATCAACGAACCGCCTCAAGCGTGGCGCGCGCGGCGAACGTCTGGCCACTTCGCCAGTAACGCAGCCCTACGCTCTCACCGACCTTGCGAGCGGCCAAAAGGTCATGCAGGTGATGGAGATCGTTGACCGACCGACCCTCGACAGCGGTGATGACGTCGCCGGTTTTCAGACCGGCGGCCGCGGCCGGACCATTGGCATCGACGCGGATGATTAGGGCTCCTCGTTCCATCGGAAGGTCATTGGCGTAGGCCACCTGAGGTGTCACGCTGACGGCATAGACGCCGATCGACGCCCGCAGCACGTAGCCCGTCGCGATCAGTACGCGGACAACTGGGCGCGCAGTGTTTGCCGACACGGCAAAACCGATACCGTGCGCGGACGGGATCAGAGCCGTATTGACCCCTACGACGCGACCGTCGAGATCCAGGAGGGGGCCGCCCGAATTACCGGGATTGATCGCTGCATCCGTCTGAATCAGGTTGTGGAGGATTGGCAGCCCCTCCTCCTCCATCGACCGGCCGAGAGCACTGACGACCCCCACCGTGACCGTCGGACCGCCCTCGATCCACAGGGGATTACCGATGGCAATGACCGTCGCGCCGACCTCGAGCCGTCGCGGCTCGCCGAGATCTAGCGTCGGAAGGCGGGAGCCGTCGATCTTGAGCACGGCGAGTTCGGTGAAGCGGTCGGTTCCAACGAGGGTCGCCGCAAAGCGGCGCCCGTCTGAAAGGGTGACCTTGATGTCTTCGGAATTCTCAACAACGTGGAGGTTCGTCAAAACGTACCCGCGAGGATCGATGATGAACCCGGAACCGAGACCGCGGCTCGGCGTTGAGCGGTTGAACTGGTCCTGTTCGATCCGGCGTGTCGTGATGCTTACGACAGCCGGCATCGCCTTGCGGACAACGCTCGGGATCACCCGGCGTCCTGTAAAGTCAGAGCGCGCCGCCGCCGGCGGTGGTGAGAATGCGACTATGGTTGCGAGCATCACAGCAGCGCCTTGAGAAAACGTCATACCTTCTCCCCTCACTGGATCGTGTTGGCGACCTGTAGCTCTCGGATGTATCGCGTGATGGCGGCGATGTCGCCTGACGCAAGGTCGGGTTGCGGCGGCATGTCGCCGAACCGCCAGTGATGCGCCCGAACGCCGCGCTGCAGAGCAAGGCTGAATGCGACATCGGCGTGCAGGGCGGGTCGGTATATCGAATGCACGAGTGGTGGGCCAGTCGGGCTACCAGCGCCGTGCACGCCGTGGCAGCGCGCGCAGCTCCGCTCGTAGGCCGCGCGACCGGTCTCCGCAACTGACGAGAAGTTCGGAATGCGAACGGACATGTCTTTACTCGATTCGGGCTCTGGGCGCAGCCACAGGCCCCAGCGGGCGTATCCTGCCATCACGGATGCAACGAAAACGGCGATCGGGATGAGCCAGCGTAGCTGGCGCCTTGTCACAACGTCCAACCCTCAGTCTCGGTCTGCGACAGCTCGCGCTTGAGCAGATCGGTCCGGCTTGGCGCAACCTCGACGTATGAAGCCGCGAGGTACATTCCAAGAAGCTTGCGGCGGTCGTCATGGGAGAGCGTCTCCGGCCATTCGTCGCGTCCCCATCTATCTGCGACGTGGGCGCGGACCGCCTGCCAGGACGTGACCCCGCACCGGTCCGCCCACGTCATCCACGCCCACAAAGCCCGTTTCATCGCCCTGCGATCCAGGAGGTCGGGCCGCCGATTGCGGATCCATAGCGGTAGAGAGCCCAGAAATTCGACCCCGAATGACCTGCCGTTCTTCGCTAGAAACCGCAGGAGGAAGTCTGAGACAAGCGTTGGCGCCGCCGCGGGTAGCAGCGCCGCCAGCGCGACCGGGCGTCGCCGAGGCATGATGCCGCACACCAGTCCCCCGCTTTCGCCGATCCAGATCATGCCGAGCGTGGCGCTGCCGCCTTTGGACGGCGAGACGCCACAGTCGAAGAGCGGCTCTATCTGCGCGGCGGCGAGGCGCCGCGCTGCGGCTGCGCCTAGAGCCTTTGGCAGATCGATCGGCGCGGGCGGGCGAAAAATTGCGCCGTCCCCGGCTCTGGGTATCTCGTGGCCGAACGCCGCGACGATCCGACGGAAGCGGGACTCTACGCTCATCGTTCCCTCCTCGGCGTGTGCGACTGCTTTCGTAGCGGCGCAGGGCGCCCGGGCCGAGCGGTTCAGGCCCGACGGCCCGTCACCTTCGCGTTCAGCGGTCGTGCCGCATCGCGCAGCTGGCGCAGCGCCTGCGAAGGTTCGCTATTGCGTGCCGCGATGAGCAGAGACTTCCTGGACATATTTCTCCTCCTCGATCGAATGGGTCCGCAGCCGTAAGGATCGATCAGCCGCGGGGAGGAGCGCGTTGTGCGTACGGACGAACGGAGCGGGCGCCGTCGGCGATCACGGGGGGCGGTTCGTCGGGCGTCCCGCAGTGCCATACGATGGTCGCATTAGGCATGGCGAGCGTCAGCACGGGAGACGTGCGCTCGGGAGACGGTATGTGTTCGGTGCCGGCCTTGACGCTGACTATCGTGAGTTCGCAGGGCTCGGGCTCAGTGTCGACATCGGGCTGGTGCGCATCGACACCCAGGCACGACCCGAGCACGACCACGAGGACAATGAGACTCATGAGGAGCAGGCCGCGGCGCTGCTTAGAACCCAAACGAAAATCCTGTTGTGAAGAAGAACTTCGATCGGTCGCTCGGCCCTGCGAACTCGGTTCCAACGCCGGCATCGAGCACGATGCGAGGCGTCAGTTGATGCCGAAACCCGGCTTCCACTCCGATCACGTTGGATTCACCCCTGCGAGTGCCCTGCTCGGTGAAGACGTCGCCAATGAGCGTCGTGCGTGTGTACTGCGGCGCACCGATCGGATAGCTCGCACCGAACACCAGCTCATAACGGCCGTCACGATCGCCACGCTCGGTTCCGGTCAGGAATTCATAGGCCGCATTGAGGTGGATCGAAAGGCGGTCGAAGGACTTCGTGGCCAAGCCCTTGATCTCGACGTCGACGCCGAACGAATCCACGCCGGTCGGGAGGTTGACGGTCAGCTTTACGCCGAAAGCGGGCAGCTTCAGCGTCTCCTGATTGAAGTTGTAGAGGCCGCTTAGCTGGAGATCCCCCGACTTCGTCGGCCCGTCCATTTCGTGCGGGTCGGTTGACAGAGAAGTACCGAACCCGAGTTGGAGATTGGGTATCACACCGTAGAGGATTTCGAGCGGAAACACTCCCCGGTTCGGACTTCGCCGCTGAAGCGTGAAGCCGGCGCCAGCCTCCAGCGCCCATTCGCCGGTGGCGATCGGGTACGCGTCCTCCAGCCTGAGCGGTCGATTCTCGTCGAGGTTCTTATGATCGATCGCGTATGCCTCGCCGAGACCGCCGGCAAGGAAGCCAACGAGGAGCAGGAAGGTGAGGCGTTTCATCCAACTCTCCTCAGTGCTTGTCATGGCCGGCTGGCTGTTCGCCAGACGGCACGCCGGTTCTCGGCTGCGGCGAGGTGCGCCCTTCAAGGACATCTTTTGCCGAGGGCGGGCGTGGCCCCATATCCATCATCATCTGATGGCCCTGCGGACGCTGACCGTGTCCAGGCATCGCCTGGCCGCTCATGCCGTCCATCATTGCCATGCCGTGAAACGCCTCGTATCGATCTTGTGGGGCATGGTTGCGGTGAAGATAGATCGGCAGGATGCGGAGAATCGCGGCGCGCTTGGCGTCGGCCGTCGGAAACAGATCCCGCCGGCTGAGCACGTCGTCGATGTTGTCGTGTAGCATGTGCAAGTTGTCGAAAACCGCTGCCGCTTCCCGAAACCGCTTGCTGAACTCAGGGGACCCTTCGGGCAGCATCGGCATGTACTGCCACTCGACCGGCGGCCGCCGGAGATACCCGTGATAGTGCTCAATGAGCTTGGGTATCAATTCGCGTTGCCGGGAGGCACCGCCCATGAGCTGGACGTCATACGTCGCCGCCTGCAGCCAGTGGTACGCCCAGATCTGAGTATTGAACGTGCGGAACCTGTCGCGGAACGACTTTGACTCCGGGAAGCTCCACAACTTGCCGTGGTGGTCGAGACGGTGCGAAGTGATCGCCTCGGGCTTCTCCAGATAGTTGGCGAGGAGCCTGCGGTACACGGCCTCTTTGTCGGGAACCTTGTCGGCGGCGAAGAGATCGTAGAGGCTGCGATGGAACGTATGGGCCCAGTTGAACGCGCGGTTCGCCTCCCACACCATGCGCGTGAACCGGGGCGCCACCTGCTCTTCGTCGGGAGGCACCGGCGGCGAGCTGAAGATGAAATCGAGTATCTCAAGCCGCGCCTTCTCGACCCGCTGCTGGTCCTGCGTCTTGAGGAGGGTTTCAGCGAGATGTGAGTGGCCGAAGTCGATGCCGTTGAACTCGCGATAGAGCTGAGGCAGTTCGCGGGGAATCGCCCAATTCCACCGGCCGCGTGGCTGCCAACGGTGATCGCGCGTGACCCACTGGCTCGTCTTGACGTCGGGCAAGACGATTAACTGCGGAGCCGCGCTGCCCGCCGCGTGCTGCTGGCCGACATCATGACCGCCCGCGACCTGACCCCGTGCCTGCATTTCCGGGTGCTCGGCGACGACATGCGGTCTCGTGTGGCCGGACTGGGTGTGCTGGTATGCGATGACGGCCCAGCGATCTTCCACCGAGAGCTGATCCTTGAACGCCGGCATTACCGAGCCACGAGCCACGAACGGCTCGACGACGACGCCGCCCTCGCTGACACGCCAGAACCAGTACGCGTCGATCATGGCAGCTACCATCCGCTTGTCGGTGAAGTCCGGCGGCTTCAGGCGCATCGTCTGCGCGGCCGGAACACGCCCGTCACCGGTGTCGCCGTGACAGCTGCTGCACTTCTCGGCGTAGATTTGCTTCCCGCGCGCGATCATTCGCGCGTCGGTCCAGAGGCCCGCCGGTACCTTGGCACCGGCGTACTGAGGCGGGACCGGAATGGACGCGTGCTCATGGCCGTCGCCGGCTCCTCGCGCGGGGTCGTGCTGAGCCGCAATGCCGCGCGAGACAGAGAACCCTGCCGATGCGAGGCCGCCGAGGACTGCGAATGCGAGCGCGATCCGGATGCCGGACTTCATACTGGCTACCTCATCTGGTTCTCACCCGAGCCCCGAGCGTCAGTGGCCCCGGTGTCCAGCAGGCGTCCCGCCGGGGGGTTTCAGCACTCCGAGAAATGCCACCAGGTCGATTAGCTCCTGAACCGTCATCGAGTCGTTGAACGACGGCATTTTCGAGGTGCCGTCCGCGGCCTGGTATCCCTTGCCCTTCTCGATCACGGCGCCGGGATTGATGATCGCTTCGGCGAAGTAGTCCGCTTCATGCAAGGGGCCCATCATTGACAGTTCGGGGCCGATCTTGCCCTTCTCGCGCGTTGCCGGGAACTTCTCACCTTTCACTTCATGACATGCGTAGCACTCAAGCTTTGAAAACACCTGACGGCCCTTGGCCGGGTCACCTTTCGGCCACGTGAGTTTCCAGCCTTCGGGTGTCCCGTGATCCCCGTGTGGCTGAGGCCGCGCCTTCGGCGCCTGAGGAGGCGGGGTGGGCTTCGCAGGCTGCTGCTGAGCCGCGGCGACGGCGAACGAGATGACGACGAGCACGCCGGTGAGACCCGCGGCGGGCCGGCGAAAGCTCTGCGTCATCGCTCCAGCACAACCTTGACGAGATCGGCGACCTCCTTGTCGCCCTCGTGTTTCGTGGCAATGCTCACCATCCATCCCGGCTTCAGTTCGCTGAGGGGGACGGTTTGCTCGACAAAATCCGTCTTCCCGGGCTCCGACGATCTAGCGAACTTCACGACCTTGGCGCCAGGTTTCAGGTATACGGTGACCTGGCGTGTCTTGCCCTTCGCCGTGGACTCGATCGTCACGGTCTGTGCCGCGGGATCCACGGACTTCACCGTTCCTGAAATCGGTGCCTCGTCCGCGGCCGCGACCCCGCTCGCGACGGTCGCGATCACCAGCATCAAGATCATCACGCGCATCACGATGAGTTCCCTTTCTCGACTCGACGGCTATCGGCTAGCCTCGGCCGCTCGTGGACCGTTCTTCGAGAGTGACAGTACGTAGAAGACCAAGTCCCACGTCTGGTCCGGCTCCAACGCGTCGGCGTACGACGGCATCGGCGTGCCGGCCAGGCCCGTCGCCAGGGTCCGGTAGATGTCCTCGGGTCGGCCGCCGTTTTTGAACCGCCGCGGATTTCTGAGATCAGGCGCCGCGATCGGCAGGTCACGGCTATCTTTAAGCGTCGGCGCCGAGGGACCGTCGCCCCGCCCTGTCTCACCATGGCAGGCCAGGCACTCGGCATCTGCATATAGCTTCTTGCCGCGGGCGATGCGCTCCGCTGTCATTTGTGGGCGAGGCGGAATCTGCACGACCTTCACCGCACCGCGCTCCCAGAAGTCCTTGTTCAAGCTTTTGACGTATTCGATGAGCTCGAGTCGCTGCTCTTCTGGCATATGGCGGAAGCTCGGCATGATCCGGTAGCCGCGAAGGCCGATCGTGAGAGGTCCTCCGCTTGCCCGCACGCCTTCCGTGACGGTGCGCATCAGATCGGCTGTCGTCGGCAGTTGGCCTGAAGGCGTCGATCGGAACTTGAAATCCTTGGTCGTGAAATCACGAGGCTGCGGGGAGCGGCGCGGTGAAAGCGTGGCGCCGACAGAGCCGTCGCCCTTGCCCTCGGCACCGTGACATGCGACGCACGCCATGGCGAATATGTCGCGCCCAACAGCAACGCTCTCTGGGTGCTGCCACGGCACGTGCGGGCCATTGTGCCCGGAGAACGTGTGCTGGTACGCCATGACGGCCCAGCGGTCCTCGACAGAGAGGGTCTCTTTCCAGGGTGGCATCGCCGAGCCCTTCGACTTGAAGGGTTCAACCTGACCGCCCTCGCTGACTCGCCAGAACCAGTAGTTGTCGCGCATTTCGGCGACGCCCGCCTTATCGCGGAAGTCCGACGGCTTCAGAGGTAGTGCGGTGCCGGCCGGCCCTCTGCCGTCCCCCGTGTCGCCGTGGCAGACAGCGCAGCGGGCGGTGTAGATTTCCTTTCCGCGGGCGATCATCTTCGGATCTGTCCACACGCTGATCGGAACGTGGGCGTCGGCGTAGGGCAGCGGCGCGGGCACGTGCGCGTGGCCGCCTTCGTCCTCGTGTTTCTCACCATTGGGATCCGCCCGAGTGACGGCCGCGCCGCCAACCCAGAGCCCGACCGCGAGCCCCGCCGCGATGGTCAGCATCCACCATTGCTTGGCTCTCATACCGTTCTCCTTAGAAATCCCAGTCGAGGCCGACGAACACCTGGTTGCGGTAGCTCCGCAGCGGGTTGTCCTCATGGAACTTCCTGAGATTCACGCTGTCCCGGATGAAGAAGGCGATGTTTTGCCACGGGTAATAGCGGATCTGCGCCGTGAGCACCGTGCCGTCGAGCTTGTCGTCCTTCAGGCCGCCAGCCCACACCTGATCGAAGCGGCTCGAGACGAGCACTTTCTCGTGAACGAGGTAGTCGGCCTGGACGGTCAATCCCATCGCCGTACGGTCGAACTCACCGCGCAGCTCACTCGGCAGCCCGTAGATGCGGTCCCAGATGAGCGCGCCGTACACGTCCAGACCCTTCCAGCGCGCGTTGGCCGCGATCCCGTAGCGCAACCGGTCGAGACGTCGCGGGCCCGCCCGCTCATGGTCTTCCGGGTCGGGGGCGCGCACGACGCCGAAGCCCCAGTTGAGGAGCGCGGAGACATTGAACGTCAGCTCTTTGCGGTCGAGGATGTCGTATCGGACCATCGCGTACGTATTGAATCCTTCGTTCTCGCGTAAGAACCCGACCTGGCCGAGGACGACATCATTGAACATGGCGTGGAAGTCGGCGCCTGGCGTCCCCGTCGTGTTGTACATGACCTGGTCGGTCACGAGCTGCGGTTCATGCTCTCGTCGGTTCTTGAACAAGCCGAAGAACTTCGAGCTGAACGCGTACGGAACGATGGGAAGGCGGTGAATTTCGGATTTGTCCTCGCCCTCCTCCTTCTCGAATTCGAGTTCGGTGTCGAGGATCAACTGTCGGTTTGTGGCGTACGAGAAGTTCGTGCTGGGGTCGATCTTGCCGGCCATGATCATCGGCCCGTGCATGGTGAAGCCGCCATGCCGTCCCACCATCGTCTGGCCGCCCATCTCCATCGTTGGAGCGCCAAGCAGGCCGAACAGCCCACCGAGGTTGGCCATGAAGAACGCTTCCTTGCCGAGCCCGAACTTATGACCGCGGTTAAAATACCCGCGGTCGCGATCGAACTCGGTGGCGTTGGGCTCGTATTCGAACTCCACATAGAAGCTGAAGCTTGGCGTGATGGCGCGCGTGACGAAGAACTCCACCTCGTGTGGCGGCTCTAGCTTTGCTTCCGTTTCCCGCGGTGACTCGCTGTACTCGAAGATTCCGCCGAAGGTACGGACGGCGACGCTGTCGAGCAGTGTCTTGACGACGCCGTCGTCCTTGAGACTGCCGACGAGGCCTTCCGGCCGGGAGGCGCTCGGGATCTGAAAGCCCATCATGTGGAACTGCTCGCCGAAGCGGTTCAGACGAGGCGGGCGAGTGTGGCAGGCATTGCACTGCATGTCGTACTGCCGAGCAAACGCCGGAACGGCGTGCGACGGCCCGACCTGCACGTACCCGATCAGGGCTCCGACAACCGCGATGCCGAAAAGAATGCGTCGGACCATGCCCTCTCCCTCTCGTTGGCGACATAGACTGATGCCTCGGACCGAAACGAGATGCGACGGGGAGGAACTGGTCGGTTTAAATCAGGAAGGACGCGTGCAGCAGGAAGAGGGCCGGGCCGGTGTCGTATCGACTCGGTCGATCAACGACGCCCATGATGGCCGTCGGCGCCACAGACTCTAACGGCAACATGCTCTGCGCCGCGAGTGCGATTGTTGCGTCGGCTGCCGCGACCGTCGGCGCCGGGCGCGACATGGCCGCATCACAGGACGCAATGTGCGAGGCTTCCGGGACGCTGTCCGTTGGGCCGTGCGAGTCGGCCGATGTGGTAAAGGGACTATGAGCCGAGAACTGCGGCGGAACGATATGCGCAAGGAAGGTCAGCATCGCCAGCGCGAGCAGCACGGACCCGAGGAAGCTTCCACGCGCAAAGGCCGCCCCGTTCATGCGCCCGACAATACATGCCATAAATCGGCACTGTCAAGATGAAGGGCGAGAGCGTGTCGAGAGCACATCATCTGACCGCTCCCGAGAGCAAGTGATCTGACCGCTCCAAGCAGGCGGCCGGGATGGAATCGTCACCGGGGAGGTGACGATGACCTACACCCGGGCCGCTGTGGAGCGGGCCATGAAGGTGCAGGAAGTCATCTTGCGCGCGTTGAGCGGGCGGCAGAGCTGGCTACAGGTGGCCGACGTCCTCGGGGTGAGCCCGCGGACGGTGCGCCGGCTGCGCCTTCGGTATCAGAAACTCGGCTACAGCGGGCTCTTCGATCGTCGCCGGCAGCGCTCACCGCGCGCGGTGCCGTTGGACGAGGTCCAGCGCGTGCTGCGACTGTACCGAAACCGCTACGGCCCGCGCGACGGCCATCCCGGCTACAACATCCGGCACTTCTGCGACGTCGCGCGGCGCGATCACGACGTGCACCTGTCCTATAGCTTCATCAAGCAGGCGCTGCAGGCGGCCGGGCTCGTGCGCAAACGCCGCGCCCGCGGCCGCCATCGTCGGCGGCGCGAGCCGCGGCCCTGCTTCGGCGAACTGCTGCACCTCGACGGCAGTCGCCACCGCTGGCTCGCCCTACTCCCGGAGGCGTGGCACACGTTGATCGCCGTGGTCGATGATGCGACGAACCGGCTGCTCTACGCGCAGCTCGTCGAAGGCGGCGAGAGCGTCGAGACGGTGATGACGGCGTTGCGGGAGGTGCTGACCACGTACGGCATCCCCGGCGCCCTGTACACCGATCGCGCGCACTGGGCGGTGCACACGCCGACCTCGGGCACGGCCCCCGACCGCACGAAGCTGACGCAGGTGGGCCGGGCGCTGGCGCGCCTGGGGATCGAGCACATCCTGGGCTATTCGCCGCAGGCGCGCGGCCGCAGCGAGCGCGCCAACGGCACGCTACAAGGCCGGCTCGTGAACGAGCTCCGCGTGGCCCGGATCGCGGCCCTCCCGGCGGCGAATCGCTATTTGCGCGAGCACTTCATGCCCGAGTACGACGCGCGTTTTGCGCGCTCGCCGGCCGACCCCGCTTCGGTGTTCGTCTCCGTAGGCCGCCACGACCTCGAGCAGATCCTCTGTCACGAGGAGGAGCGTGTCGTCGCCCGCGACAACACCGTTCACTTCGGCCGGCTCGTGTTCCAGGTCGACAAACAGCGAGGCCGCCGCAGCTGCGCCGGCCTGCGCGTCCTCGTCCGCCGTCACCTCGACGCCACGCATTCCGTATGGTGGGGACCCCGGTGCCTGGGGCGCTACTCGGCGGCCGGTCGCGTCCTGACGCCGGCCGCCTAGCCCCATGCCGTTCACCCAAAGGCGGTCAGATCACATGTCAAAGGCGAGCGGTCAGATCACTTGTCAACGACAGATGAAGGGCGAGAGCGGCGTTAGCCTTGAGCTTCTGAGCCGCGAGGTGCGGCGGCGTACGTTCGCCATCATTTCACATCCGGATGCCGGCAAGACGACGCTGACCGAAAAACTGCTGCTCTACGCCGGGGCGGTTCACCTGGCCGGAGCGGTTCGGGCGCGGCGAAGTCGTCGGCACGCCGTGTCCGACTGGATGACTATCGAGCAAGAGCGCGGGATCTCGATCACGACGACCGCACTACAGTTCGAACATGACGGGTACATTCTCAATTTGCTCGACACGCCGGGACACCAGGATTTCAGCGAGGACACGTACCGCACCCTCATGGCAGTCGACAGCGCTGTCATGGTCCTGGACAACGCGAAGGGCATCGAGCCGCAGACACGGAAGCTGTTCGCGGTGTGTCGGATGCGTCGGATTCCGATCCTGACCTTCATCAACAAACTAGATCGCCTCGGTCGCGAGCCCCTGGATCTTCTCGGCGAGATCGAACAAGTTCTCGGCATCCCGGCGGTTCCGAAGAACTGGCCAATAGGTCAGGGCCCGACGTTCCAGGGAGTCTTCGACCTTGAACGCGGTTCGGTTCTCACGTTCGAGCGCGCCGATCATGGTCAGCGGCCCGCGCCCGTGATCGTGGGCGACCTGTCGAGTCGACAGCTCGAGTCGTCCCTCGGCGCCGCGGCATGTCGTGTCCTCCGAGAGGAGGTGGAGCTTCTCAGCACGGTCGGCGCGAGGTTTGAGATTGCGAGGTTTCTCTCGGGCGACCTTACCCCGGCGTTCTTCGGCAGCGCTCTGAACAACTTCGGCGTCGAGCCGTTCTTTCGCGCACTTCTGGATCTCGCTCCCTCGCCTCGTCCATACAGCAGTGATCGCGGCTTGGTGGACCCGACCGTCTCGACGTTCTCGGCTTTCGTCTTCAAGATCCAGCCGAACATGGACCCGCTCCACCGTGATCGAATGGCATTCCTCCGAATCTGCTCCGGACGGTTCGAGCGTGACATGACGGTCTACCACTCCCGGCTTCGACGCCGGCTCCGCATGACACGCCCACATCGGTTGTTCGCTCAGGGACGGGAGGCCATCGACGAGGCGTATCCGGGCGATGTGGTGGGCTGCGTCAACCCGGGCCTGTTCGCAATTGGCGATACGGTAACGGACGGGCCGCCTGTCGAGTTCGAGCGACTTCCCCGATTTCAACCAGAAGTGTTCGGCGTCCTGCGGAATCGCTCGATCACGAAGTACAAGCAGTTCCGCCGAGGACTCGAGCAGCTCGAAGAAGAAGGCGCGATCCAGGTGTTCCTGTGGCCTGATAGCTCTCGCCGCGAGCCCGTACTGGCAGCGGTCGGCGAGCTCCAGTTCGAGATCGTGCAGGCGCGACTTAAAACCGAATATGGCGTCGAGACGACGATCGACCGTCTGCCGTTTTCGTTAGCTCGATGGATTCAAGGCCCTACCGAGGTTCTCCAGAAGGTGGTGTGGCCACCGCTGGGAACCGCCCGCGTCGTCGACCGCGCGGGGCGGCTAGTCGTGCTCTTCGGGCTGGAGCGTGATCTTGATTACTGTATGAGCAAGAATCCTGAGCTCGACTTCCGGGAACTCGGCTGAGACGGCGCGTCCAGGCTTGTCGAGAATCGCGGTCTCGGCTGCTCGTGCCGGCCTCTCGGCGAGGGCGGACCCGCGGGCAGAGACGTCACTGTCGCAGCAGCTTTCGGCGTGAGCTGCGAATTGCGTTCGGAACGATGAGCCCCAGTCGGCAGCGAGATGACATCGGCGGTCGAAACGTTTTCATGGCTCGTTGTGTGACGAGGCGGACCGTGGCGACCACCGATGAATAGCAGCACGACAACCATCAGAACGACGACGAGAGCGACGGTCCCAAACACTTTCACCCAGCGTGGCGTGGTGGGGATCGATTCACCGTCAGGGCCTGCACCCGTACGCTTCTCGTGCTGCTTACGTCGGCCGTACGGCGTGATACCCCTCGGCTTGTACACCGCCAGCATCGTGGCGACCAGCAGCATTAAGAGGGCGAGCGCCGAGTGGAGCGCGGGCGATATGTTCCGGACCACGGTAAGATCAGCACTCGCATTTTCCGCCACGCCTACCATGAAGCGAAACGTCTCCATGTACATGAACAAGACGACGCTCGCAAAGACGGTTATCAGAAGTTTGAACAGAACCCAATAGTGTTGGAACAATCCCCAGGCAGTACCCACCGACTGGACTATCCCGGTTAGCAGCGAAGCGAGGCTTAGAGGCATCGCCGCTAAGATAATTTGACGGTAAATCGCCACTCGTTGCGTTCACTGAGTCATAGCACCCCCATCGCCAGGAGGGGCTATGGCCAAGCGCGCGAAGACGATCGATCTGCTGCGGGTCGTCGATCTGCTGCAGGAGCACATCACGCCAGCACTGTGCCGCACGGTCTTCGGCGCGGTGCGGAAGACCGAGCGGCAGCGGGTGTGGACCCTCGAAGCCTTGATCCGCTTCTGGACGGCGGTGGTGTTGCGGGCCCCGAAGGCGTTGAGTCAAGCCCTGGTCGACTCGCTGGAGGGGCGGGATCCGACGTTCCCCCGGATCGAGGCGAGCCCCGAAGCATTCTTTCAGCGCTGTCGCGATCTGCGGCCGGCCTTCTTTGCCGAGGTCTTCCAGCGCTTCACGACCCGCCTGGTGACGGCGGTGCCGCCGCGCTACGCCGCCGAGGTGGCGCCGGTGCGCGCCCGGTTCACCGCCATCGTGATCCTCGACGGGTCGCGCTTGGCCGCCATCGCGCATCGACTGAAGCTGCTGTGGAACGAGCGCGCGGTGGTGCTGCCGGGCTGCCTGCTCGGCGTCTACGATCTGGGGCGCGGGCTGTGTCGGCAGTTGACCTTCTGTGCCGATGCCGCGGCCAGCGAGATGACGCGCGCGAAAGCGGCGGTGGCCGCCCTCGGCCGCGACACACTCATCCTGGGCGATCGGCTCTACGGCACCGCCGACTTCTTCGCGGTCTTGGCCCACCAGCACTGCTGGGGGGTCGTCCGGCGTAATCGGCAACTGAGCCTGCACAAGCTCCAGCGCCTGCGCAAACGCCGGATCCACGGCGGGCTGCTCGAGGACTGGCTGGTGCTGGCGGGCACGGGGGCCTCCGCCCCGCGTCAGGTACTGCGCTACATCCGCTGGCGCCGCGGGAGCACGCGCTACGAGGTGCTCACCAACGTGCTCGCGCCCGCGCGGTTGAGCGCCGAAGAAGCGCTGGACTTGTACCCCTACCGCTGGAGTGTCGAGCGGATGTTCTTCGATCTCAAGGAAGTGCTCAATCTCAATCGCCTGTACGCCGCCAATCCCAATGCGGTGGCCATGCAGGTCTACGCCGCGGCGATCGTCTACAACGCTCTGCGGGTGGCCCAGAGCGAGGGCGCGGCGCAAGTCGGGTGGGCGCCTGAGCAACTGTCGCCGGCGAAGTTCTACCCCAAGGTCGCCACGGCCACCTATCTCTACCTGCATCGGCAACAGTGGGAACGCGAGATCCGGACGCGATACCGCCACCTGCATCTCCGTCTCGTCGGCGGCCGCCGGCGCTGGGTCCGGGCGGCACCGGAGCCCGTGCAGGTCGAACACCGAGCCAACCACCGTCGCACGCGCCGGTTCTGTCCCGCGCGCCGTCACTGGAAGTCGTTCGCTCATGTGCGAGGTGGCCGACGTTTCACGAAATTATCTTAGCGGCGATGAGGCTTAGAGGGGCGAGGACGAACCATGCGACCGGCTCCATTACGAGATAGGCTCCACGTACCGTCTGAGCATCTCGGCTGGTCAAGCCGATGACGGCGAGAGCTAGGAATACAACGGTCGCGCCGAGCCAGCCGACAGTCGTCGTGACATGCACGGTGAGCACGAACTGGCGGAGCCGAGGCGGCATGATCACGACTATTCGACGTTAAGTTCTATTACGCTGCAGACAGTCCCGCATCACGTCGTGCGTTCGCCTAACAGACGTGAGTAGTTCAGCATGACGGCGACGTCCAGCAGCGACAGTGCTGCGACCGCGCCGATCGGAGGCAGCCAGCCGGTAGCGGCGAGCAGCACACCGACGAGGTCGTATCGAAAACAATAAGCTGCATAGTATCGCTGCCCAGTGTCGCGATCAACACGGCCTGGACACGCATTTAACGTTGTCCATTTCGCTTCAACTGAATCAGCTGGGGAGATTCAAGCTGGATGGTGGTGTGCTCGATGCCGAACCGCTCGTGGAGCGCCGTATGGACCTCACGGAGAAGCGCATTACCGTCCACGGCGCCATCAACGATGAGGTGACCACTCATCGCTTCCTTGCCTGATGTCAACGTCCATACATGAAGGTCATGAACCTCCTGGACGCCGGGGACCGCGTGTATGACGCGCTCGATTTCCGCCAGGTCGAGGTGGGACGGCACGCCTTCCAGTAAGACATTGATACCCTGGCGAAGCAGCGCCCACGTGCGTGGGATGATGAACAAGCCAATGGCGGCGCCGATGATTGGGTCGGCGCGCGGCCAGCCGACTAATACGAAACCCGCGGCGACGAGCACGCCCAGCGATCCGAGTGCGTCGCTCATCACTTCGAGATATGCGCCCTTCACGTTCAAACTCTCTGATGCGCCCCCGCGTAATAGCCACGCGCTGATGAGGTTCACGATGAAGCCAGCCGCTCCCACGATCAGCATCGGACGGCCGATTACTTGAGGGGGCGCGAGGAGGCGGCGATAGGCTTCCCAAACAATGAAGATGGACATGACGAGGAGAACCACGGCATTGCCGACGGCAGCGAGAATCTCTACTCGATAGTAACCATAGGTCTTCGTCGCGCTCGGCGGCCTGGCAGCCCACCAGACGGCGACCAGCGCGAGCACCAGACCTCCGAAATCCGTGAGCATGTGGCCGGCGTCTGCGAGAAGCGCGAGGCTTTGCGTCCAGAACCCTACGGCCGCCTCGACCACCATGAATGTACCGGTGAGGGCGCATGCCGCTATAAGCGCCCGCCGGTGGCGTGCCGCACTCGACTGCGGTGCGCCGTCGCCACGCATACGGTGTCCTCCGTCATCCGTCGTCGCTTGCGAGGGCCGCTCTGTCCCGCCGGCCGGTCCGCACGTGCACGAGACGCTCTACCGGTACGGCGTACACAACACCGTCGCCGGGACGACCCGTACGTGCCGCCTTGCGGATGGCCTCGATCACGTCTTCCGTGTCTTCGTCGGCTACGAGCGTCTCCAGCTTGGCGATGTTCATATAGCGCTCGGCGAGCTCGAGCGAGTAATGCACTTCGTGCGATGGCCGCTCGTGACCCGCCCAAACGGCCCGCACGTCTATCACTGTGATGTTCGTGATGCCTTTGGCCTCGAGCGCTTGGATTACGCTGCCGACAACGTTTACGCGGATGAATGCCTTGATTTCACGCATGGATCGCCTCCCCGGAGGATTCCCCGCCTCGTGGGTCGCGCCGGCGCTCGAGCATCAGATACACGGCAGGGAGGATGAAGAGGGTCAGGAGCGTGGAGGTGAAAAGCCCGCCCACGACAACTGTCGCCAGCGGCCGCTGCACCTCCGCCCCGACGCCCCGTGCGAGCAGCAGCGGCACGAGGCCGAGGATGGCGACGGTTGCCGTCATGAGTACAGGACGGAGCCGGAGGAGACAGCCGCGGCGCACGAGGGTGTCGAGATCGAGTCCCTCGTCGCGGAGCTGGATGAAATATGAGACCAGCACGACGCCGTTCAGCATTGCGACGCCGAAGACCGCGATGAACCCGATGGCGGCCGGCACGGACATGGTCTGCCCGGACAGCAGCAACGCGAAGACGCCACCGATCACGGAGAACGGCACGCCGGAAATGACGAGCAGCGCGTACCGCAGCGAGGTGAAGGCCGTGTAGAGCAGCACGAGGATCAGCACGATCGTCAGTGGAACGATGATCGCGAGCGTCTGCATGGCGCGACGCTGGTTCTCAAACGCTCCGCCCCAGTCGGTGTAGTACCCTGCGGGCAGCTTTACCTGCTGGCCGATCTTCTCCTGGGCCTCCTGGACGAATCCCCCGACGTCCCGGCCCTCGACGTTCGCCTGTACGACGATGAGTCGCGCGAGGTTCTCCCTCCGAACCCTGGCGACGCCCGAGGACACGACCGGCTCGGCCACGCGAGACAGCGGAACGAGATTCCCTTCGGCAGTCCGCAATGGAATGCGCAGGATGTCCTCGATGTTCGATCGCGCCGCCTCGGCGAAACGGACGACGATCTCGTAGCGCTTCGTCCCGTCGATCAGCGTGCTCACGGCTTGGCCGCCGAGCCCCGCCTGCACGACCTCCAGCACGTCGGCGACGCTCAGTCCGAATCGGGCGGCGGCGGCACGATCGACTTTGAGGGTGAGCATGGGCTTGCCGGTGAGGGTCTCGACCTGGACGTCCTTGGCGCCGCGCACGCTCGCCAGCGTGTCCTTGATCTGCTCGGCCAACCCGTTGAGCGTCCGCAGATCCTCGCCGTACACCTTGATCGCGAGCGAGGCTCGGATACCGGAGATCAGCTCATCCACGCGCATCTGGATCGGCTGGCCGAAGCTGAACAGCGCGGTTGGAAAAGCCGCCTCGAGCTTTTCGCGCATCTCGTCCACGAGGCCCGCCTTGCTGACCCCTGCGCGCCAGGCGGAGGTTGGCTTCAGCGCGACGTAGGCTTCGGTGTTATTGACGTCCTCGACGTCGCCGCGCTCGGCGCGGCCGGTCTTGGATACCACGAATTCCACCTCTGGCAGCGCAACCAAGGCCTTCTCGGCGCCCTTGGCCACGGCTAGACTCTCATCGAGCGCCGCACTGGGGATGTTGGTGATCCGGTACTGGATAGAGCCTTCCTCGAGCGTGGGGACGAATTCGGTGCCGAGGAACGGAAACGCGAGAAGGCTCGCCACGAACGAAAGCACTGCGCCTCCGAGGAGCAGCCGCCGCCACGCGAGCGCCCGTTCGAGCGCCGACGTATAGGCCGGCCGGATGACGCGGAACAGGAAGCTCTCGTGGTGCCCGCTCGGCCGCAGCAGGATGCTCGAAAGCGCGGGAATGAAGGTCATTGAGAGCACCAGCGAGCCGACCATCGCGAAGCTGATCCCCATCGCCATCGGCCGGAACAGCTTGCCCTCGATGCCCGTCAGCGCAAACAGCGGCAGGAAGACGACGATGATGATCAGGATGGCGAACGCCACCGGGTTGGCGACCTCGCGGGCCGCCTCCAGGATCGCGGCATCGCGCGCGTCAGCCCGGGGCCGTCGTACCGACATGATGCGAAAGCCGTTCTCGACCATGACGACGGCACCATCCACCATCATGCCGATGCCGACGGCAAGCCCACCGAGCGACATGAGATTCGCGGACAACCCCGTGAGCTGCATCAGCAGGAAAGCGATCAGCATCGAGAGCGGAACCGCCGAGACGACGACGAGCGCGGAGCGGACCTCGCCGAGGAAGAGGAAGAGGATCACCACGACGAGGATGCCGCCCTCGAGCAGCGCCCGCTCGGCGGTGCCCACGGCTTTCTCGACCAGGGACGTTTGATCGTAGAAGGGCTCGATCTTCACGCCGGCGGGAAGCGCCTTCTGCGCCGTCGCCACCCGGGCCTTGACGTTCTCGATGACTTGCTGCGTATTCTCGCCGCTGCGCATCAGCGCGATGCCGGTAACGACCTCCTCGCCATTGCGCGTGACCGCGCCACGGCGAAGCGCCGGCCCCTCGACCACCTGGGCCACGTCGCGGAGGAAGACGGGTGTCCCCTTGGTTTCCTTCAGCACGATCGACTGGAGATCCTGGACCGACTGGGCCAGCCCGCTGCCCCTGATGAGGTACTCCTCGCGGTTGCGCACCAGGAACTGGCCGCCAACAGCCCGATTGCCACCGGCGATCTTCGGGAGCACGTCCGGGAAGCCGAGGCCATACTTGACGAGGCGAGCGGGATCGAGCAGCACCTGGAACTGACGCTCATCGCCGCCGAACGAGAGCACGTCGTCGACGCCAGGTGCAGTGCGGAGCAGCAGCCGCACCGACCAGTCTTGCAGCGAGCGCAGGTCCATCAGCGACAGGCGGCCGTCCTGGGGCTTCAGGTAGTACTGGAACACCTGCCCCAGCCCGGTCGTGTTGGGCCCCATCTCGGGCGTGCCGTAGCCCTCGGGGATGCGCTCCTTGGCCTCGCCGAGGCGCTCCAGGACGAGCTGGCGTGCGAAGAAGACGTCCGTACCGTCCTGGAAGAACACCGTGATGAAGGACAGCCCGAACATAGAGAGCGACCGGATAGTGTCGACGCGGGGAAGGCCAGCGAGCGCCGACTCGACCGGCACCGTGATGAGCTTCTCCACTTCTTCCGGCGACAATCCACGCGATTCGGTGAAGACCTGCACCTGCACAGGCGTCACGTCAGGGAAGGCGTCGATCGGGATGCGCGTGATGGCCCGCACGCCGAGGACCACCACGAAGAGCGTGGCGAAGATGACGAGGTACTTGTAGCGGAGGGAGGCGTCGACGATCCGCGCCAGCACGTCAGTGTTCCTCCCCCATCTTGGCTTTCACGAGCTGCGCCTTCAGTGCGAAGGCGCCCTGCGTCACGACGCGCTCGCCCGCCTGGAGGCCCTTGTCGATCGGCACCCAGCCGCCTATCTCGTTCCCTGCTTCCACCGGCCGCGCGCGGATGCCCTCGTCGGTCTCCACGAACACAACCTGGCTATCCTCGAGCAGCAACAGGGCGTTCTTGGGCACCATCAGCCGCGGCGGGCCAGCCGTCCGCGTGGAGATCTTCGCTGTAATGAACATCCCCGGCTTGAAATGCCTCTCTTTATTCGGAATCTCGACGCGCACTTTGATCGTGCGCGTCTGGTCGTCGAGAACATCGGCGATGTAAGTCACGCGGCCGGTGTGGCTATCGCGCCCCGCCACGACCATCACGGCCTGGCCGCGAGCGATGCTCTGGATGTCGGTCTCGAGGACATCGAGCAGCGCCCAGACCACGCTCAGATCGGCCAACCGGAAGGGCGTCGCAGTCGGGTCGACGAGCTGGCCCTCCGAGGCCTGGCGCTCGATCACGGTCCCGGCGAACGGCGCTCGCAGTGGCACGAGCCGGCCGTGCGCCGCATCATCACTCGCGGGCGGCTCGGTATCAGTTATGCCGATGAGCCGGAGCTTCTGGCGGACCTTGTCCCGCTGCGAGCGAGCCTGGGCGAGGGCGGTGTCGGCGGCCAATCGTTGCTGTCGGGCGTCCATCCGGATCGTCTCGGCGACGGCTTCCATCTCGCTCCGCGCCGTGAAGAGTTCTTTCTCGGCGCGCACGAGGTCCTTGCGTGCACCGATCTTCCCCTCGACCAGGCGCTTGGCCCGCTCGTAGTCGGCCTCTGCCAGCTCGAGCTTCGCAAGCGCGCTGATGTAGTCCTGCTTCGGGCGTCCGAGCTCGAGCTTCTGCAGCTCGCGCAGCGCGGCCTCGGCGGTCGGCTGCCGGGCCGCCGTCTCGAGCATTCTCATCTTCGCGTCGTAGAGGCTCCGCTCACGGTCGGCCTGCGCCTGCGCCAGCGACAGTGCCGACTCCGTCTGCTGAGCGTCGGCGAGCAATTCCGCGGCCTCCGCGCTGTTCAGCAGCGCGAGCGGAGTTCCAGGCTCGACACGGTCCCCGAGTTGGGCCATGACCTTTACGATCCGACCGGGGATCCTGGGCGCCACGACAACGCTCCGATCGGCGTTGGCCACGATCGTTCCCGTCACGGCGAGCTGTGCCTCGGCCACCCGCGTCCCCACGGCGTCCACGCGGACACCGAGGGCTGCGCGCTGCTCCGGCGAGAGACGGATCGCCTCGGCCTCACCCTCCTTGTGCTCCTCACCACCGTGCGACTTGTCCGCCTTCTGCTTCGTCCCCGAGGCGCCGGCCGGGCGGGACTCCTTGGCCGGCGACCGGGCTCCGACGAGCGCCCAGGCGCCAACGCCGAGAACCGCGACGATGACGGCGCCGATGACAGCGATGCGCATGAAGCTTTCCTTCTTTCCCTTACGGCCGGAGCCCGATGGCTCGCTGAAGGTCCGTCCGGGTCGTGTTGTAGGTTGCGATTGCCTCCAGGTAGGCGCTGCGCGCCTCGAAGAGGTCCCGCTGGGCCAGCAACGCCTCCGTGAGCCTGAACTCGCCCTGCCGGTAACCCTCGCGGATGAGTCGCGCAGCCTGTTCCTGCCCCGGCAAAATCCGTTGGACGTATTCCTCAACGATCTGTGTCGCCGCCGCGAATTGCCTGTATGCCGTGACCACATCCTTTGCGACTTCGGCGCGCAGCCGCTCGCGATCCGCCTCCAACCTGGCGACCTCGGCTTCTGCGGCTTTGACGTCGCCGTCCCGCCGGTTCCACAGGGGCAGCGGCACGGAAAGCGCGAGGATGCCGGTGCGCGCCCGGGCGTCAAACTCGAGGTCCTCGCCGTAGGAACCGGACAGGGTCACGGTGGGAATGAAACGCTCGGCCCCCACGAGCCTGAGCGCCGCCCGCGCGGAGTCGGTGGCCGCTTGGGCGGCCCGCAGATCCGGGCGGTCCGCGGAGGCCCGCGCAAGCAATTCACCGAGCGTACCGGGAATCGGCGGAAGCAGCAGTGGCCCGGTCGCCTGGATGCCCACGTCGGGCGGCGCCGCAACGAGCAGTGCAAGGGCGCGGGCAGCGGTCGCAACCGCCGCCTCGTCCTGAGTGACACGGTTGGTCGCGCGCCGGAGCTCCACCGTCGCCCGCAGGGCGTCCAGCTCGGGGACTTCTCCGGCCTCGACGAGCCGGTCGGCGGTCTCCTTGAGGCCGCGCGCGAGATCCAGCAGTTCGCGCGCCAGTGCCAGCCGCTCCTGAGCGTTGAGCAGGTCCACAAACGCCCGTGTCGTCCCCGCGATCACTTCGCGCTCACGGTCGCGCAGTGCCCATTCGGCGCGCCCGAGGTCGGCCTCCGCTCCCTGGATTCGCAAGCTGCGCTGGCCGCGGACCTCGATGACCTGCGAGAGGCCAGCCCGACCGCCGCCAATTGTCCGTCGCTCGCGCTCTTCCCGGCCGCGCGCCTGGCCGCCTGAGCCTTCGACGGAAAGCTCGGGGTTGAACGGGTACCGCCGCGCCTGGAGCAGGCGCCCGCGCGTCACGTCCACTTCGCGGCGTGCGACGACCAGGTCCCGGTTCCGCTCGAGGGCTTGGCGGATCGCCTCGTCAAGAGTGAGCGCGGCGGGCGCGGACACTCGCGGTTCCTGTGCGCTGGCATGGAACGTGGCCAACGTGGCGATGACGCAAACGATCCGCGCAACGAATCGCACGTTCATGTACCTGTCCTCCAGAGAAAGTAGCTATCGACGTCTCGCTGGCCGAGGGCCCGCGATGAGCGAACGGTGCAGCCGGCTGGAGGACTAGGAGCGAGGAGGTGAAACGGGAACGGACAGCGTCTGCGACCCACGACGCGGCGCTGGCAGAGCGTCGAGCGTCGCGCGTGAGTCGAGCAGCGCTGGGGCAGCAGCGACGAACAACGCGCCAGGACTCATCCAGAACTCGCAATGATGACTGGGCGCGGGATCAGAGCCATCCCTCGTCAGACCATCACCGTTTGCGTTCAGTACGGTGATGTGGTCATGGATCCCAAACGCAGCAAGATCCGCGAGCGGCGCCGTGATGGCGGCAAGCAGGAGTACCCATACGAGAACGGCCTTCGAGGCGCGCATCGCGAGCAGTTTACCACCGGATTGGCCGCTCCTGCCGCCCGCCTCCTCAGGCCGGTTAGTTCCCTCAGCCGCGGCACATGAGAAGCGGGCTTTCGGACCGTCGAGACACGCTACGACGACGATGCCTGGAGTGATCGAGCGCGTGCGGAAGGCCTCGCGACACGCCGGCTCCGGTACGGAGCCACAACCCGCTAAACACGATCCTCACGTCAAGACGAACGGTCACACGCCGAGTAGGAAGCGCCGCCGTAAGATCCACACGAGGAGCACCGCGCCGGCCACGGCGACGAGGAATGGGGCATACGGAGCGCCTCGGACCGCCTCGACCTGGAACGAGGCGCTCCCCTGCCCCGCTGGCGCCTGGACCGCCACCGTCACGCGCCATCGCCCCGCTCGCGAGAGCTCGAGCTCGGCGTGGTAGAGAAGCAGGTTCCCACCGCCGCCTCGCACGGCCACTCCGGAGACGGAGGAGGCCGGGTCGTCCGCGTGCCGGGCCGCGACGGTGGCCGCCACGTCCAGGACCGGCGTACTATCCTGCGGCCGCATCACCGCCACGCTGACGTCGAGTCGGCCGACGCGCGGGGGATCGGGCTGCGTCCACACCGAGACGAGGTAGGGGCCAGCCTCCGCCCGCGCCAGGCGCAGCGTGCCTCCGTTTGCTCGCGCAGAACCTGACGCTCCCAGCACCAGTACACCCAGCACCGCCACGATCGTGAGGGCGGAGCGGTTCATCGCTCGATCCCGTGCTCCTCGCGCAGGCGGGTCATGCGCTCCTCGTGGCTGAGCATCCGGGCCACGAGCACGAGCACCACGAGGAGATAGGTCAGGCCCTCAAACTGCATCATGATCAGCCCGGCTGCGCTCTGGTCCTGGAGCGCGCTGAAACCCCATAGTCGCGGCACCGCTTCGTAGTGCTGGTAGAGCAGTCTCGGGAAGAACGCGAAGATCAGCCCGAGCACCTGGCTCTGGAAGGCGGCCGGCACGACGTAAGCGACCCGCAGCGCATGATGCCGATGGCCGTGCAGCATCGGCGCCGGGTTGACGATCGGCCACCAGAAAAGCAGCGCGCCCAGGAAGAACGAGAGATGTTGCGCGTCGTGGATCACCTCGGATCGCAGCGAGGCCCCGTAGGCGACGGGCCAGTGCCACGCCCAGAGGGTCACGACGTACAGCGGCCAGGTCACCGGCATCGCCGTGGCCCGCCTCAAGACGGACCGAAGCCGGGCGCCCGGGATGAGCAGGCGGGCGGCCAGTGGGCGCAGCGCCACGGGAAGACCCCAGAGCACCACCGGGAGCGGGTTGCCGAGCAGCACGAGCGGAGGCGCGACGATCGTGAGGAACTCGTGCTGGATCATGTGCACGAAGAAGAGCAGTGAGCCAAGGGCATCGATCGGCGAGAGCAGGGCGAAGCAGAGTGCGCCCAGGCCGCCGAGATAGAGGGCGAGGCGCCACCGCGGCGCGCTGCGCAAATCGCGCGCGCTGAGTCGCCGCCAGCCCAGCACGTAGACCGTCGCCAGCGTGACGACGATGGCGATGACGTCGGTCCGCCACCGCCAAGAGCCGAGCAGCGCGGTCAGGGGCGGGTCCACGGTCTCTCCCCGCCGCCGACGAAGTCCGCCGCGGCGCCCGCAGTGGCTCGCCCTCGAACGCGCGCCCACACCCGAACGCTGATCTCCGCCAGCCCACCGGGACACAGGATCATGACGCCGATGAGCAGCGTCCCGAGGACGAGGTGGCGAGACAGCGGGAAGCGCACGGCGACCTCCGTGATGGCGACCATGACGGACGCCCCGACGATCGGACCGCTGAAGGCGCGGGTGCCGCCCAGAACCGTGGCGGCGACGAGCTCGGCGTTGAAGAACCAGCCCACTTGCTGGGGCGTGACCTGCCGGACCAGCTGGCCGAACAGGCCACCGGCCAGGGCCATGACCGCCGCGGAGATCACAAAGGCGATCCAGCGGTGCTGCCTGACGGGAATGCCGATGAAGCGGGCGCGGGTCTCGTTGTCCCGCGTCGCGCGAAGCGCTTTGCCGAACGGCGAGTGGAGGATTCGCCACATGAGCACGATGCAGCCGGCGAACGCGGCCAGGATCACGTAATAGAAGACCATGGAGAATCGCTCCGGCTCGAAGTCCATCCCGGCCAGCGTGAAACGCGGGAGGTAGAGGCCGCCGTGGCCGATCAGGAAGAATCCCTTGCCGACCTCGCCGAACGGGCGGAAGGCGGCGCCGCCGACAAAGAGCGCCTGCAGCATCTGGGTGAACGCCAGGGTCAGGATCGTGAAGAAGATGCTGGTCGTCCGGACGCAGAGGAAGCCCACGACCGTCGCCACGAGCACGGCGCACGCGATGCCCGACGCCAGGTAGATCTCGAACGAGGTCACGTCGCCGAAGGTGAACAGGAACCCGCCTGTGTAGGCGCCGAGGCCGAAGTAGGCGGCGTGGCCGAGCGACAGCAGGCCGGCGTGCCCGAGCAGGAGGTTCAGGCCGAGGCAAGCGATGGCGAAGACCAGCGCGTAGCTCGTGACGATGACGTAGTACGCGTTCACGGCGAGGGGGACGAAGGCGAGAAGGAGCATTCCGACGGCGAGCAGCCAACCGCCATGCAGTCTAGCGGCCGACATGTCCGCCCAGCGCGATCACCCAGGCCGGAAGGAAAGCGAGCACACCCAGCCGCCACAGCCGCGCGATGTGAACTTCGGCAGTGTCGCCGGCTCGACGGACATGTGCCTCCGTCGCGATCGCGCCGATGAGCATCGCCGCGGCCGACAGTACCCAGGCCGCGCCGGAAACGAGCTGCGGCTTCGCGCCGGGCTGGGTGCCAAGGAGGCCGACGAAGGCGACGAGCCAGGCTGGAATCAGGCTGACCAAGCCGAGGGCCCAGTAAGCGTGTGGGTCGCGTGAAGCGTCGGCGGCGGTCAAGCGCGTCAGCCCGGCACGGCTTGCGACGACCCCGATGAGACCGAGGAGGACCGACGACGAGATGATCCACATGCTACGCCGGACCGTTACTGCGACGGGAAGCGGTACGTGACGGTGAACGCCTTCGGCGCCGCCGGGACATCCGCGAGAAGCATGTACTCTGAGACAAACTCCCGCGAATCCCGAGGCGGAGCATCACGAGCCCGAGCGGCCGCAAGGCGACATCGAGGAAGCCCGAGAGCGCCATCATCATCGGGAGCGGTGCGGCGCGTCGTGCTGGAAGGCGTTGAGCAGGAACACGTGGCGGCGGTCGACCTGACCGATGTAGATCACGAAGACCTCGATCTCTTCCAGGCGGTCGAGCTCCTCTCTCATCTGGGCCACCAGTTGCTCCTGGACAGGAATCCAGTATTCCGTCCACCCTTCCCGGACTTTCACCTCCTGCCTGAAGACCTCGAGCAGCCGCGGCGTGTTCATCGATTCACCCCAGGCGGCGACGAGCCGCCGGCTGTCGTCCGGGAGAGTCTGGAACTCGCCGGAGTAGACGACCCTGGCGCGGATAGGGACGTCCGGATTGATGCTGACGCCAGCGGCCGTCGGTTGGGTGCGGATCAGATTGCCGAGTCGGCCGGGACGGTATCTCGCGCCGTCAAAGTCGGATGCGTGCGCGGCAGAGAACAGGACCAAGAGAAGGAGGACGACCCCTCCCGGTCGCCAGCGACCGGCCGTCGAGAGCGGGCCGCCTTTCACGGCGCTCCGGTCCCGCGATGTGGAGCGGCTGTGAATCGCGCTTGCGGACCTCGCATCGGATCCTTCTCCGAACGTTTGGCGTTTATGTGTGGCCGGCAGGAACGCCGGCGCCGAAACAACTTGTGTGGAACGCGGGCGCTAAGCGCGCGGAGGAGCGGGCGGAACGAGCGGCGTGTAGTCGGCAATCACCGCGGGACATTCGAGGATTTCGGAGAGCGTTATGGCCGGAGCTGCGAGGTCGAGACCATGGGGCCCTTCCGCAGGACTGATGGACAACTCGCAATGATGCGCATCCGGTGATGGCGCGGTGGCGGAGCCGCTGAGCCCGGAGCCAGCCTCTTCAGCGGTCGCCACGTGGTCATGGGAACCGAACAGCACATGATCAGCCGTCGGTGCGCCCACGAGGGCGGCCACAAGGGTCACGACGACGATCAAGAACGGGTAGCCTGATACGCGCACGTGCGACATGGTATCACGCGATTCGACGGCGACTGAGGTGGCTCCGGCCGCTCGGCCACGGTTCACCCGCGGCGGAGGAGCCGCGAAGAGTTCAGCATCACCGCGACGTCGGGCAGCGACTGGGCCGCCGCGGCCGCGATTGGCGGCAGCCATCCCATCGCGGCCAGCGCCATCCCGACGACGTTGTAACCTGCGGTGAACCAGAGGTTCTGCTTGATCGTTCGAAACGCACGCCGCCCGGTCCGCACGGCTTCGGGTACGGCGTTCCAGTCATCGGCCATGAGCGCCACGTGTGCAGCCTCGATCGCCGCGTCCGTGCCGGCGACTCCCATCGCGATGCCGGCGTCAGCCTGAGCGAGGGCCGGCGCGTCGTTGATCCCGTCGCCGACCATTCCCACCACGCGGCCCTGTCGCTGTAGCCGGCGGATGACGTCGATCTTCTGGTCGGGCAGCACCTCGGCCTCGAACTCGAGGCCCAGCTGTGAGGCGACCGCCTGGGCGACCTGTCGGCGATCCCCGGTCAGAAGGAGAAGATGGCGAATGCCGAGCGTGCGAAGCGCGGCCAAGGCGCCAGGGACTTCGGGACGCAAGGTATCGGCGAGTGCGATCAGCGCGATGACGCGGCCGTCGCGCGCGAGCAGGACGATGGATTTCCCTGCGCCGGCGAGCGACTCCGCCTTCTCTCGGGTTTCGTGAGGCACGGCGACGCCCATGCGCACCATGAAACGCTCGGTTCCGCATTGCACCGCGACATCGTCGTTCCGCCCGCCGACGCCCTCGCCAGGATAAACGGTAAAGTCACGTGGCTCTCGGATCTGGAGTCGTCGCTTCTCGGCCGCGCGCACGACGCCTTCGGCCAGCGGATGCTCCGAACGGCGCTCGAGCGACGCCGCGAGCGCGAGGATGTCGTCCTCCTCGGCCCCACCGAATGTGACGACATCGGTGACCTCTGGCCGCCCGATCGTCAGGGTGCCCGTCTTGTCCATCACGAGCGTGTCGATCTTGGCGAGCGCTTCCAGGTATCGGCCGCCCTTGATCACGATCCCGCGCCGGGCTGATCGGCCGACGGCTGCGAGAACCGTGATGGGCGTCGCCATCGCGATCGCGCACGAGCACGAAACGAGAACCGTCGCGACTGCGGCCGTCGCGTTTCCCGTCACCAAATACGTGATCGCCGCGATGGCGATCACGACAGGAATGTAATACGCGGTGAAGCGGTCGGCAAAACGCTGCACCGGCGCCTTCGCGGCCTCGGCTTCCTCGACCAGTCGCACGATCTGGCCGAACGTCGTGTCCCGCCCCACCCGTTCCGTGCGAACCCGTAGCGCGCCCCGATCGCAAATCGTCGCCGCGAATACCTGGTCGCCGGCGTGCTTCTCGATGGGCGCGGATTCGCCGGTGATCGGCGCCTGGTTCACGCTGGCATGTCCGTCCACCACGACTCCATCCACCGGGATCCGTTCTCCTGGCTTGAGGAGCACGATCTCGCCGCGTGAGACCTCCTCGGCAGGCACCACGAGTTCTACGCCGCTTCGTTCGACCCGCGCCGTCTGCGGGGCCAGCTTCAGCAGTTCCTTGATCGCCCGACGCGACCGTTCGGTCGTGTAACCCTCGATGAAGTCGGCAAGGCGCATGAAGAACACGATCACGGCCGCGGCGGCATACTGGCGGATCACAATCGCACCCAGGATCCCCAGCGTCATCAGTGCGTGCGACGTCACCGTGCGGTTGCGGAGGGCCCGGATGACGTTGCGGAAGATCGGATACCCGCCGGCGAGCACGGCGGCGAGCGCCACCCACGGCGGGATGCGATCGACTATCGCGTCGACGATGCCGAGCCGCTCCCCCACGATCCCGATCAATGCGACCGCGGCGACGATCGAGACGAATCCCCAGCCGAGCAGCTCGACGACCGACCGATGCCGCGTCGCAGCCGGCACCTTCGCGTCCGTGACCGTCATACCGAGACCACGGATCGCCTCTCGGATGGCTTCCGCGCCGACTCGGTCTGAGTCATACGCCACCATGGCTCTTCGAGCGCTCACAACTGTCCGCACGTCGAGCACGCCCTCCAGGCGTCCGAGCGCTCCCTGGATCTGTTGCGCCTCGTCCGCGCAATCCAACTCTGCCACCGTGAGCTCGACGGCCTCCCTCATCGGCGCCACCCAGCGGGCATGCCAGTCCGGCGCAGGTTCCGTACGCCGGCCCGCCGATACCGGAGACAGGCGTCGATCAAGCGGCCGACATCGAGCAGCAGCTCGTCGGCTTGGTCGAGAACCTTGACGACCCGCTTGTCGGCGATCGAATAGCTGACGAACTTGCCGTGGCGCTCGCGCGTAACGAGCCCGCACTCAGCGAGGCAGCCAAGATGCATCGAGACGTTCGGCTGCGTTAGACGAGTCCGCGAAACCAACTCGCCGACAGTCAGAGGACCGTCGCGTAACGCGTGCAAGACGGCAAGTCGGGACTCGTCGCCAAACCCACGGAAGAGCTTCGCCATGACGCTGAGATCCCGGCGCCTCATATCAGTGCCTAATGATACGTTCGTTCGCGGTCGATGTCGACGCGATACACGGGGAGTCGATTCTTCGGATTGCCGACGATCTTTTCGAGGCCGGGTTCGAGTGCGCGACAGGGCGGGCATGATGCCTGGTAGAAATCGAGCGCGAGGAAGCTACAGCGACTTCCCTTTCGCTGCCTGCTCTTTCAAGAGGAATGTCTTCGGAAGCTCACCTTTGCCACAAATTTTGAACGATCCGAGTCTTTGTACCAAAAGGGCCGGCGTAAGCTGAACATGAAGCCACTGGCAAAGATCGTTCATCGAGGCACTCTTAGACGCATCGCCGCTAAGATAATTTGACGGTAAATCGCCACTCGTTGCGTTCACTGAGTCATAGCACCCCCATCGCCAGGAGGGGCTATGGCCAAGCGCGCGAAGACGATCGATCTGCTGCGGGTCGTCGATCTGCTGCAGGAGCACATCACGCCAGCACTGTGCCGCACGGTCTTCGGCGCGGTGCGGAAGACCGAGCGGCAGCGGGTGTGGACCCTCGAAGCCTTGATCCGCTTCTGGACGGCGGTGGTGTTGCGGGCCCCGAAGGCGTTGAGTCAAGCCCTGGTCGACTCGCTGGAGGGGCGGGATCCGACGTTCCCCCGGATCGAGGCGAGCCCCGAAGCATTCTTTCAGCGCTGTCGCGATCTGCGGCCGGCCTTCTTTGCCGAGGTCTTCCAGCGCTTCACGACCCGCCTGGTGACGGCGGTGCCGCCGCGCTACGCCGCCGAGGTGGCGCCGGTGCGCGCCCGGTTCACCGCCATCGTGATCCTCGACGGGTCGCGCTTGGCCGCCATCGCGCATCGACTGAAGCTGCTGTGGAACGAGCGCGCGGTGGTGCTGCCGGGCTGCCTGCTCGGCGTCTACGATCTGGGGCGCGGGCTGTGTCGGCAGTTGACCTTCTGTGCCGATGCCGCGGCCAGCGAGATGACGCGCGCGAAAGCGGCGGTGGCCGCCCTCGGCCGCGACACACTCATCCTGGGCGATCGGCTCTACGGCACCGCCGACTTCTTCGCGGTCTTGGCCCACCAGCACTGCTGGGGGGTCGTCCGGCGTAATCGGCAACTGAGCCTGCACAAGCTCCAGCGCCTGCGCAAACGCCGGATCCACGGCGGGCTGCTCGAGGACTGGCTGGTGCTGGCGGGCACGGGGGCCTCCGCCCCGCGTCAGGTACTGCGCTACATCCGCTGGCGCCGCGGGAGCACGCGCTACGAGGTGCTCACCAACGTGCTCGCGCCCGCGCGGTTGAGCGCCGAAGAAGCGCTGGACTTGTACCCCTACCGCTGGAGTGTCGAGCGGATGTTCTTCGATCTCAAGGAAGTGCTCAATCTCAATCGCCTGTACGCCGCCAATCCCAATGCGGTGGCCATGCAGGTCTACGCCGCGGCGATCGTCTACAACGCTCTGCGGGTGGCCCAGAGCGAGGGCGCGGCGCAAGTCGGGTGGGCGCCTGAGCAACTGTCGCCGGCGAAGTTCTACCCCAAGGTCGCCACGGCCACCTATCTCTACCTGCATCGGCAACAGTGGGAACGCGAGATCCGGACGCGATACCGCCACCTGCATCTCCGTCTCGTCGGCGGCCGCCGGCGCTGGGTCCGGGCGGCACCGGAGCCCGTGCAGGTCGAACACCGAGCCAACCACCGTCGCACGCGCCGGTTCTGTCCCGCGCGCCGTCACTGGAAGTCGTTCGCTCATGTGCGAGGTGGCCGACGTTTCACGAAATTATCTTAGCGGCGATGACTCTTAGACGATATCCCAGAGGTGGGTGATCCTGACGACCCGATCCTTGAGCTCCGTCTCTTCGAGCAGCCTCTTGTAGAGGGGGAATCGCCCCGGGTTGTAGTAGAAGTAGATCTCGCCGTAAGGCTGGAGCCGCTCATCGAAGTTGTTGACGAGCTCCGGGAATTTCGGATCGGCGACCCGATTCGGGTCCCCGACGTCATCCGTGTACCATTCGTGCTCCTCTTCGCAAGCCAAACTCCATAGTGATCAGAAAGATCGCCCAGCGTAACGCCACGCTCCTTGCAGCGCCTCATGAACCGCCGCGTGGGTGTGGCTGTGTAGAGCAGATCGGGCGTCACCTGCCGGCCGGTTCCCTTCAGGGAATCGCCCTTCTTGGACGCGCAATGGGTGACGTAGATCCGCTCTAGGTTCACTCTCGATATCGCCATGAGCGCGCTCCTCGCGAATTTCTTCCCAACGTCAAGTCAAGCTCAATGATCCCCGGGACCGGTCAAACTCTCCGACTCCTAGCCAGCAACTCCGATCACTGAACGACGCAGGTCCGACGATGGCCGCCAAGATCAGCCCGCGGGACTTTCGTCGATGGTCGAGTCCGCGTCTTTCGGGGCGGAAGGGGTATTGGGATCCTGGCTCGGTGCGTCCGACTCGCGCACGCCGCCGGCTCGCGTCAATGTCCTAGGACGGCCAGCTTCAGAGCCGCTCGAACTCCGCGCTTGACCACTGCCGGTCGGTGGCTCGCCACTCGCGCCGGCTGAGGAAGACCGGGTGGTCGCCAGCTGACCGTTCCCGGTGTGCAGCGACGTGTAGACACGCAGCCGGTCAACGCCCCATCGCCCGGCGGCTACCGCCGCTCCGCCGACAGCGCCGGCGGCAATGACACCGGCACCAGCTGCGCGACTCCCCCAGATCGCCGGATAGACCGCGTCCGCGAGTGAGAGGCTGACAGCACCGGCCATCATCGAGCCGGCCACTGACGGGATGTGCCACGTGAGGAACACGAAGACCAGCGACCCGCCCATGACGTAGAAGAACGGAATCGGGCTGAAGCCTCCGCGCTCCAGTACGGGCATCCACCGTGCGGCGATGCTCATGCCGACGCCCATGATCAGGTACAGCACGAAGAGCTTGACACCGATACTCGCGACGTAGCTCAGATACCGCTCGGTGAAGAACTTGGTCCAGCGGCTCCCAGCGAAGCCAAGAAACAAGACCCCCGCCCCGATGACGATGAAGCTTTCGACCAGGGCCACGAGGAGCTGGGCGGCAATGACCGCAAACGCGATGACCACGACGATCGCCGTGATGCCGGCGATGAGGCTCGCAAAGAAGCCGTCGAGTAGGCCGAGATCGGAGGTGGCGTTGAGAATCTTGTTGGCCAGCGCCAGACCCTGATCGAAGACACCGGTTGGGCTGAGATCCGTCAGCCCGGCGGCCGTTGCACCGGCCTGTGAGAAGCTCTGGATAACGGCTGGAACCCAGGTCCCGCCGTTCAGTAGCAGAGCGTAAAAGAAGCCGATCGCTACGACCTGACGGAGTAGGCTCGAGACTACCGCGAGCCCGTCCTCCCTGTCGATGACCCACCAGATGGCGGACCAGGTCAATTGAATGGCGACGAGGATCCAGAAGATCTTGTTCGCGATCGGAACGAGTGCGCTGAACCATGAGGTGCTGATGGCCTCGTAGTCCCGAACGATGTCGTTGAGGATGGTAGAGCTCATGGGTCACTTCCCCACCGAGGTCGGTATCTTCGGCGTTTCGGGTCCGAAGCCCTTGGTCGGCGGCGGCATGCTGCCGGACGTTGGGAGGCCTAATTCGCGCGTGCCGCCCCGCATCCACGCCTTCAGGCGCTCGCCGAGGTCGTCGTCCTGACTAACGGCGATGATCCGCACTGTCGTATCGACGGCAAACACCACCCGGCAGTTCGGCGTTGAGCTGAGCTCCTGGCTCTTACACGCCTGCTGCGCTTCCTTCCAGAGGGCAGTCTGCTTGCCGGCCTCGTCGGCCCAGAAGCCGCTGTGATATTTCGGTGAGAGGGTCTCGGACTTCAGTGAGCCAAGGGCTTCCCGTGCGGCGTTACCGCTGCACGCCGTCGCGAACAGGATGAGAGCGACGAGACGAAGCGCCCGAGTAGCCACGGCACTGCCTCACGGCCTGATCGACGCCGGACTGGTCGTGCTTGCCGGAAGGACCGGTGCTTCGCGGTTTCCGTTCTTGATCCACTCCTGCTGCGTCGCGACGCGCTGGGCATCTCGGTTGGTCTGGTTGGCCATGTAGACGTTCTGCGCGTTGATCTGGGCCATCATGAGCTGGCGAAGCTTGGTGAGCTGCTGGATCTGCTCGGCAGCGAGCATGTTGCCAGCCTGGATGGCTTGCATGCGGCCCTCGGCGCTGTCGCTCAGCGCAGTGAGTGTCTGGACGCGGCGCTGCTCATCGGCGAAGTCGTCGGCGTGGAGACGGACAGCCGCAAGAGTGCCTCTCAGTGTGTCCAGGGTCGTACGCGTCCATTGATCGTAGGCAGCCGCCCAGTCGGTGATCGGCCGATAGCCGGGATACTTGTCGCGGAACACGCGGTCCATGCCGGCCATCGCGTAGGCAATGGCCTGCTCTTGCTCCATGATCTGCCCCAAGCGCACGAGGCTTGGGAGGGCTTCTCGGTCCCAGACGCCCGCGTAGGCACGCGTGTTCTGCACCAGGTTCTCGATCTGCTTGACCTGGTTCGCGATCATCTGGACCTCGTTGATCACCGATTCGATCGCCTTGAGCGCGCTGATGGTGTTCTGGATCAGGTTCGTCGGATCGAGCACGATCGCCGCATAACCCCAGGCGGAGGAGGCAGCGATCAAGATGACCGCGATCACTGCGATCAGCTGCTTCGACAGCCTCGCAACAGAGCGGGTGGCGCTTCCGATGGCTGAGGCAATCGATGCAAGCGCCGCCGCGATGTGACGGCCGAGCACGTAAGCCGTGCACGCGGTGCCCCACACCGCCTCGGCGACCCGGACAACGGCTCCGAGCATGACAAGTGCGATCGCTGCCCAGGCGAGCCAGCCCGCGAGACTCATGGCGTGCGGTCGGGCGGCGACCAGGGGGCCCCACACGAGGACGACTCCCGCCATCACAAGGACCCCGATCCCGAGCTTGCCCAGCAGCCATCCGCGGCTATCGACGTGGACCAGGCGGGTACCGATGGGAGCGATGATTCGAGTCATGGCTGGTTACCTCCCTCTACGACCTGCATCCAGGCCTTAGCCGCGGTCTCTAATCCGCGCGATCGCAGCCATGCCGCAGGCCATTGCGGTCCGTGCGTTCTCACATGCTCGTTGACTTGGACGATAGCTTCCCTCCCCGCCATTCCGACGAAGCTGAGGGCTACCGGCCCCAGCCCGAGGCTGATGAGCCGCCGTCCCAGAGGGGACAGTACGTAATACTGCCTCTTCGGAAGGGCGGCCGCCAGGATCTGGAGCTGCCGGCGATTCAGGCCGATGCCCTCGTACAGCCGGCGGACGTGGTCACTCTCGGCCTCGGGATTCGGGAGAAGAATCTTCGTCGGACAGGATTCGAGGATGATGTCGCGACGCGGGGAGTTCACGACGTCCGCGACGCTCTGGCTGACGAAAACCACCGCGGCGTTCTTCTTCCGCAGCGTCCTCAACCAGCTCTCGACTGCGTTCCCAAACAGCGAATGGAGTGCAGTGACCCACGCTTCCTCGACGATGAGCAGGGATGGAGTTCCTTCTTGGAGGCGCTGCTCCACTCGGTGAAAGAGGTAGAGTAGGATCGGCACGAGATGCTTCTGCCCGAGCGCCATCAGGTGGGACATCTCGAAGACCTGGAACCGCCCCTGACCCAGGTCGTCCGTCTGAGCGTCTAGCAGATGTCCGAGTGGCCCACTCAGCGTGTAGTGCGCAAGCGCTTCCCGAAGACTCTCGTCCTGTAGCGTGTGGACGAAATCCGTCATGGTGCGGCTCGGGCTTTCGGCGAGCAGCTCGAGTGCCCGCCAGAGTGCTGCGCGCTGTGCAGGGCTCGGCGTGAGGCCTTGCAGGTCGACAAGGACCTCGATCCACTCCTGGGCCCACCGCCGCTCGTGGCTCCGGTCGATCCCCGCAAGTGGCGTGAAGGCCAGGCCGCGCTCGTCGTCGCCGGCGATGTCGTAGTACTCGGCGCCGCAGGCGTGTGCGAGCACGTACGCCGAGTAATCCTTATCGAAGAGGAACACTTGGGCGTCGGGGTAACGGAAGAACTGAGCCATCAGCAATCCAACCAGCGTCGACTTGCCGGAGCCCGTTGGCCCGAGGATCAAGGTGTGGCCGACGTCGCTGACATGGAGGTTCAGGCGGAAGGGCGTCGCGCCGGCGGTGGCTGCGTAGCAGAGCGAGGGACTCGCTGGCGGATAGTACGGGCATGGATGCTGCTCGAGCCCGGGCCAGATGCTCGTCAGCGGAATCAGGTCGGCAAGGTTCAGCGTGTGGAGAAGTGGCTTGCGGACGTTCTGATGGCCGTGCCCTGGAAGCGAACCGAGGTAGGCCTCCAGAGCGTTCACTTCCTCGACCCGCGCGCCGAATCCGTGATGCTGAAGCTGCTTGGCGACCTCGCGCGCAGTTCCGTCGAGCCGCTCCCGGTCGGAATCGAATAGCAGCACGTTGCACGTGAAGTAGCCGAACCGGACAACGCTCGCGCTGGCCTCGGCCACCGCGTCGTCCGCGTCCTGGGCCATAGCCACCGCATCCTTGTTGGCAAACGTGACCGTGCCGAAGTTGAACGACTCCTTCAGAAGACCCAGCAGCCCATGCCGCTTCTGAAACCAGTTTCTGCGGTACACGCGGAGCGCTCGTTCCGCGCTCGCAGGGTCCAGGAAGATGAACCGCGTAGACCAGCGATACTCCACCGGCAGACGATTCAGGAAGCCAAGCATCTCGGGTACGGACTCCATCGGGAACCCCATGACGCCGATGACGCGAACATGGTGCTCGCCGATTCTCGGCCTGAAGCCACCGATCAGATCCTGGGTAGCGATCACCGCGTCCAGGTACATCGGTATGGTGGGTACCTCCACGTGATGCCGAAGCCCGGTGATGCATGTGTGGAGGTAAGTCAGAAGCGCCACCGAGTCGAGGCGCACCAGCGTCAACCGGGACGAGAGTGCATCTTCCAGTGACGTGACCGTTTTCCTGAAGATGTCGAGGACTTGGTCCCAACCCTGGCGACGGCCGCCCTCACCTTCGAGGAACAGCGCCGACACGCGTTTCTCGATCTCGGCCGGCGGGCGGTACGTCAGCGCAAGGTAGTAGGCACTCTCGAAATGGGTGCCCTCAGCGGTGTAGCGTCCGCGGCGCTCGTCATCGATGAGGCGCGTTGTCGGGTCAGGAAAGGCCCCGCCTGCCGGGTAGCCGACACTCGGTCGCCGGATGGCGTCGACGTGGAGCATCCAGCCGTTGCCAAGCCGTACCAGGGCTGAATTCACCTGGCTCGATAGCACGGCCAGCTCGTCATGGCTGGCCGACTCAAGATCCGGGCCGGTGTATGTCCAGGCGGCGAGGAAACCTCCGTCCTTCAGAAGGCAGACGCCGTCATCGACGAGAGCCGCATAGCTGACGAGGTCGGCAAGGCCCTTAGGCTTCGGAGTGAAGACCGCCACCGTCAGTCCTCCACCGAGGGATACACCCACGCAGGCGCAGCTGCGATCGGCGGCCGGGCCGGATAATAGGACTGGTAACGGACGTGGCGGACGTAGATCCGGCTAAGTCGCGGGTCGTACTTGGCGGCGCGCGTGAGCGCCCAGTGGCCGGCCGTGGCGAGCAGAGTAGCGATGGTGAGACTCACCCAGTGAAATCCCACGCCGAAGATCAGCGCGGCGATGATCGTCCCGTTCATCAGAACCAGCTCGCGCTCCGCGCCGGCCAGCAGCAGCGGTCGAGTAAGCGACGGATGGACTGGTGCTCGGCGTGGCTCGTCCATCAGAACGTGGCCCCCGCCCAGCCAACCGCGGTCATGAAGCTCAGCGCTCCAAGTGCGAGCGCGCCACCGAAGGCAACTCCGAACAGGCGCCGGGCCCCTGAGCCGTGCTCGGTGAAGGCGAACACCAAGCCTGTCACGATCACAGCGACGGTGATCAGCACGTGAGCGACAGTCCCGCTCAGACTGCTGAGGATCGTGTTCAGCGGACCGTCCCAGGGCATCGCAGGTCCGGTGGCAGCCGCCTCGGCGACAGAGCTGACAGTCTCCAGAAGAAGAACGCTCCAGCAGACAGGGAGAATCAATAGACGTCGGTGATCACGCATGCTCGACCTCCATGGGGACAGGATCGACCGGCTCGAGAACGTAGCTACCGCGCGCGGGGTCGTACGAGCTGACGCGCGCCATTTCCCGCACGCGACGGCCTTCGGGCGTGCGAACGATGAACGCCACAAGATCGATGGCCTCGGCCACGAGCCTCGGCTGCGGCGGCACGCCCGACTCCTGGATGAGGCTATCGAGGCGCAAGAGGGCGGCCGCGGCGCTGTTGGCGTGGACGGTAGTGATTCCGCCCGGATGCCCCGTGTTCCAGGCCTTGAGGAGCGCCAGGGCCTCCCCGCCACGCACTTCTCCGACGATGATGCGATCCGGGCGCAGACGCATGGTGACCCTCACCAGTCGCGTCAGATCCGCCACGTCGCCGGTGTGCAGTTGCACAGCGTTGCGCGCCTCGCACTGGAGCTCCCTTGTGTCCTCGAGAATCACGATTCGCTCCGTCGGATCCCCAAGACCGACGATCTCGCGCATGAGAGCATTCGCGAGTGTGGTCTTCCCAGAAGCGGTTCCGCCGGCGATGAGGATGTTTCGGCGGTCGCGCACAGCATCGACGAGCACCCTCTGCTGCGCGGGCGTCAGGATCCCGGCCTTGACGTAATCGTCGAGGCCATAGACCTGGCTCGCACGCTTCCTGATGACAAACGTCGGCGCCGTGGAGACCGGCGGCAGGATTCCCTCGAAGCGGTAGCCGTTGATCGGCAGTTCGCCCTCGACGATCGGCGCGCGTCCGTGCACCACGGAACCGAGGAGTGCGGCTACCGTCCCGATGAGGCTTTCGACCTGGTTCTCGCTGAGGCGGTCGCCGAGGTCCCGCATCCCCTTCGCGTGCGACTCCACCCATAACGCGCCGTCCGGGTTACACATCACTTCGGTCACATCCGGATCGCCGAGGGCGGCAAGCGTCGCGGCGCCCAGCTCGCGGCAGAGTTTCGCGTACAGTCGCTGCTGCTGCTCGGGATGCGCCGCTCTCATGCTTCAGCTCCGACGTCGAAGCTGAGCTGAACCGCGGAGTCGCCATTCGTCGTCCCAGAGCGAACGAGACGCTGGACCGTCCTCCGCCAGTTCCGATAGCGCCGGTTGGCGCTCGCCACCGCGGTCGCCTGGAGGTCAGCTGGCACTTCTGGTGTGTGGAGGAAGTAGCTCACGGCCTGGCGGTCGACCATGCTCTGCAGCACATGCAGCTCTCCGATGAGATCGCGGAACCTGGCGTCGAGCGTCGCCGCCAGCCGTGACTCCGTGCGCGCGAGGAGGACGTGGATGGGCCCACCCTGGTGTTGGTCGCCCGGCCGACCGGGGTTGTCGATCGCGGCCGCCATCTCTTCGCGCCAGGCGAAATACTCGCGAAGGCAATCGATCACGCACTGCGAGACCGAGATCCCTCGAGCGGCGGCCTCGCGCTGCAGACGCTGCTTCTCCGGGCGCTGGACGTAGGCCTGGATGTGGTCTCGCATCGCAGGCATCGCTCAGAAGGCCTCCTGGGGACGGATGGTCTCGGTCTCCTCTTCCTCGGTCTCCGGCAGCAGCAACGTCTGCGCCTCTTCGGGCGGGACGGCGGGGACTACCCGCGGGAACGATCGCGAGGTCCAGTGAGACCAGTCGTGCTCGAGACGATCCGATTCGACCGGAGCCGGTACGGCGGCTCTGCTGCAGAATTCCGGATCCGCGTAGTAGCGGATCTTCTGCGCGTGGATCGCCGGATGTCCGGCGACGAAGACGAGCGCCGAGTCGTCCGGCAGGCGCATCACTTCGTCCGGAGTGAGAAGCGGCCGAGACGTCTCCTGCTCGCTCGCCATGACGTGCATCAGCACCGGGTTCAGACGGCTCCCCGTGTACGTGCGAGTCTCCTTGTGGACGGTCATCGTGCCGACCATGTCGGAGATCAGCTTGGCGGTCTCGACCTTGTTGGCGGCGAAGGCCACGCGCACGTGACAGTTCGAGATGATGGCCTCGTAGCGGCCGTACGCATGGGCGAGCTGGGTGAGGTCCTGGACAATCAGATAAGCGCGGATGCCGTAACCGGGCAGATACGCGAGCGCGGTCTGGAGCACGTCCATTCGCCCGAGGGTCGGAAACTCGTCCAGCATCAGCAGGAGCGGATTTCGGTGGCGAGGGTCGGCTCCCGGTTCGCCGAGGTCCATGGTCTCGGTCAGCCGGCTCACGATCTGCTGGAGCAGGAGCCGTAACAGTGGTCGAGTCCGGTAGATATCTGAGGGAGGAATCGTGAGGTAGAGGCTCACGCGCCGATCGCTATGCATGAGGTCTCTGACCGCGAAGTCCGAGGTGCTTGTGTTCCTGGCCACGACGGGATCGCGGTAGAGGTTGAGAAACTTCACCGCCGACGAAATGACGCTCGAGCGCTCGTTGTCGGACTTGTTCAGCAGCGTGCGCGCGGCGCCGGAAACCGCCGGATGAGTCCGCGTCGGGTGTCCCACGCCGTCGACCCACCCGTAGTGGCGTTCCGGATCGTGCACGGTCTTCAGCATTGTCGTGAGAGTGCTCTCGATCGTGCGCGTCGGATCCGATAGCAATGCCAGGCAGCCGTGAAGTGTCTTCTGTCGCTCGGCGTAGAGAACATGGAGGATCGCGCCCACCAGCAGATCGTGCGCCGTGAGATCCCAGTGATCTCGACTGCCCTGCCCGTCCGGGTCGATCAACATGTCCGCGATGAGCTGCGCATCCCGCACGTCATTCGGCCACTGGCGAACCTCGAGGAGCGGGTTGTAGCGGGCCGAGGAGCCGTCGGCTGCCGTGGGGTGGAACTTGAGACACACGCTCCCGAGACGGTCCCGCCGCCAGCCGGCGGTCAGGGCCCAGTTCTCGCCCTTGATGTCGTTCACGACGACGCTCGACGGCCAGCTCAGGAGCGTCGGGAGCACCAGGCCCACACCCTTGCCCGACCGGGACGGAGCGAAGGCCAGGACGTGCTGCGGTCCGTCATGGCGCAGGTAGACCGTCTCGCGCTCGTCGGGCCAGGCGCCCACGTAGACGCCGCTCCGACCCACGAGCCCGGCGGCTTGGAGATCCGCGCGGGCAGCCCAGCGCGCGGAGCCATGCGTGTCCGTCGGTCCCGTGAGCCGCCGGGCTCGCCTGACGGCGACGATGATGGCGACGAAAACGGCGGCGTGGCTCGGAACCGACACCATCCAGGCGCCCTGGCGCCAGATTTCCTCGGTGCCACGGACGTCGCCGAACCGCCACCACCAGATGAAGAAGTTGAGGGGCGCGTAGAGCGGCCCGAGGCGCAGCGCCAGCAGCCCGGCCGCGACCATGAACAGCATCGCCGCGGCGCTTCGCCAGGCCGGCATTATCAGGCCACCGACTCCGAGCGTCGCGACAAGGATCGCCGCGGGTCCCAGCAGCTCGCGGTAGGGCGATCCGATGGTGATCAATGAAGCCCCGAGCGCCGGATGAAAGTGGAGCCGGTAGGCCGTTACCTGCGTGGTCATCCAGATGCTCGCGAAGACGATGCCGGCGACGGCGCCGATCGCTCCGAGATAGATCCCGGCCGCGGTGTTCCCCCCGGCAACCGGGAGCCGGTAGAGTGTCGGCCTGCTCACCGAGCACGCTCCCGCTCGTGCTCCTCGTCACCGAGCCGCCAGACCAGGACTCTCCGCTTCCGATCGTCCTCGTGCTCCTGGCCGCGCACTCTGATATCGCGGCCCGGCGCGCCGACCAGGTCGTCTGTACGGAACGCGGTGAGCTCGCGACCGGTGTCCACGACGGCATGTCGACGGCCCGCCCGATCACGCGCGTAGCCAACGAGGCGGCCGCGGTGGATCGCGCCCACGACGGGCTCCTCAACGTTGACCGGCCGCCCCTCGCGTCTCGAGAGTGTCTTGAGAGTGGGTAGCCGTTCGGGCTCGGGGACGCGCGCGGGTCGCGACCCATCTCGGCCACCGGCGCCCTGACCCGGCTGGAGCGCCTGCACGCGAGTCTCGACCATGACGCGTCCTCCTCTCTCGATCGCCTCGCCGCTGAGCGTGACGACGTCGCCGATGCGGAGCTGGCCCTGGCCGCGCGCCTGCTGGACGGCGGCCGGCTGCGGAATGTAGTGGAGGCGGTCCCTGGTCTCGAGTAGCAGGTAGCGCTTGTCACGAAGCTCGTCCGCCAGGCCAGTTCCCACCACGCGGCCGGTGATGACGGTACCTGGCTCGATCTCGGTCACCACGACAGGAACGTGTGGATTCGAGAGACGCGGCTGATGCCGCGCCCGGGCCTTGATGATGTCGCCGCTGATCTGCGCCTGCCGGAGCGTGGTCTCGAGCTGCGGCGAAAGGCGCCAGGTACGAGTCCACACCTTCTCGGCGAGGCCCAGTCCTTCTAGTACCTGCAGCCTTCGCAGTTCCTGGCGCCTGAACTCACGCGCCGCCGGCGACTTCGGGAGTTGCCCGTCGACCGTCACGAGACCTCGCGTTCCCCCGTGACGGATGAGTGCCCGGTCGACTTCGGTGAAATGGAGCCGTTCGATCGACTGACCTCGCGCCTGCACGATCTCGCGTTCCGAGCGATAGCCGAGCGCCTGCGTCGCCAGGTCCTGACTGCGCCGGCGGAGACCCTGCCGCAAGTAATCGGGATGGATCCGGAGGCCCTGGCCTCGGGCGTCTCGACCACGGACGAGGAGATGAACATGCGGGTTGTCGGTGTTGTAGTGATCGATGGCCACCCACTCCAGGCGTGTCCCCAAGTCGCGCTCCATGTGCGAGACGAGCGCTCGTGTGTGCGTCTTGAGGTCCAGGCGCTCGGCATGCTCGGGCGAGACGATGAACTTCCACAGGCGCTCGTCGCCCGCGCGCTGCCAGCTGCGGAGGGTCGCCGGAAGATCGATGCCCTCCTGCTCGGCGCTGAATCCGCGCCCCTTGCCACCCCCGCGCTGTGCACCCTCGCGCGCCAGGTACGTCCCATGCGCGGCCCACGACGCGCTCCGGCCGTTCCGGGAGTAGGAGGCCTTCACGGCGCTTCGCTGCCAACGGGGATCCACGCCGCCGAGAAACGCGCGGCCGCGGCCCAGTCGGTTCCCGCGCAGCCGAGCACCCCATCGACCGCGCCGGGCCCGGCGTGGCGCAGGCGGGCGACGGCGCCGATGGTGTGAGGCGAGCCGTGCGGAGAGCTCCAGGTGATCGCTGGGAATCGCCATCACACTGCCGCCTCAACCCGGACAGCTCGGCTGCACGCTCTCATCAGTCGATCGTCCATACGGGCCGCGCGACCGACCACACCTGCGACGTCGAGATCGGCCCGAGATATCGGCTGTCCCAGCTGTTCGGTACGCGCGTGCTGACGAGCCAGAGCTCGTCGGCTCCGACGACGTGCCGCCCCCACGCCACGTGCTGTAGCTCGCGCCCGAGGCTGTCCCTGGTGGCGGTCGAGCTGTCGGGAAGACGTTGACCGTTGACGGTCACCGCGTCGGGCCCGATTTCCACGACGTCGCCGGCGACCGCGACCACGCGCTTGAGCACGGGCTGGACGCCGCCCGCACATGGCCCGGGTCCGAGATAGCCGCGCGCGTGTGCGAGCGCCGCGCTCGGCAGGCTCACACAGGCCACGATCCAGGCCCCGCGCGTCGGCAATCCAGCCACGACCCGGTACAGCCCGCGCGGCGCACTTGCCGAGAGATTCACGTGCAGGCCAAACGCGAGGATCGCCGCGAGGAGTACGCCGACCGCAGGCAAGGCGACGACAGCCCGGGCTGCAGTCCGGCTGCACGCCGAGCGACACCCCGCGTGCAGCGTGCGTGCGGGCGAGCCACGAAGTACCCCGGAAAGGGCGTGCTTCACGACTTGGCCCGAGGCGACGCTGGCTTGCGCCGCACGTGAGGTGACTTTTTATCTTGCCGTACCATCTCCTTCTTCCTCCCCCGTCTCTCTCCCCGTCTGCTCCTCAGGTCGTCACCGATCCAGCTCCGGGCCCGTTCTGACTCCGCCGCCGCCACGTCTGGAAGTCGCGGTCCGTCTCGATGAACCGCTGGAGCATCAGAACGATGAGGGGCCACACCTCGATCGGCTGGCCGCTCGTCTCGCGGTAGTAGCTCGTATATGCGCTCAGTGCCGCGTGAAGCTCGCCGGGGACTCGCCCCTTGAGCGACACGTCGGTGTAGGTCTGCGCCGGCTTGAGTCTCATGGGCGCACCGTGTCGTCGTACGGGCCGGGGAACACGAGGTCCTGGGTCACCATCACGTTGAAGGCGTAGCCGGGGCGGATCTCGATCGTGGGTGCGATGTTCATACCCCGGCGGATGAGCTCGGTCGACGTCTGGCCCAGCTCCTGTCCCACCGCGGCGCCCAGCACGTTGCCCGCGGTGGGCCCCGTGAAGCCCTGGCCGAAGCTCGGGATCTGGCTCAGCTGGATACCGGCGCTGAAGATCGAGAGCAGGAGCGCGTTGCCGAAGACGCGGACCAGGTGGTGATTCACCTGGTCGTTGAAGCCGGCAGCGCCGGCCGGGTCGGTGCCGGGCATTCCATCCTTGAGGCTCAGGCTCGAGCCGTTCGGAAAGATGACCCGCTTCCAGGTGACCAGGACGCGCTCCTGGCCGTATGCCGCCTGGTGGTCGTAGAGCCCGATCAGCCGCGCGCCCTGCGGAACCAGCAGGTACTGTCCGCTCTCGGTGTCAAAGACGTTCTCGCGCACCTGGGCGATCATCTGTCCGGGCAGATCCGAGTTGACGCCAGTCACGAGGACCGCCGGGATGATCGTCCCCGCCTTCACCTCGTAGCGGCTCGTCGGTGGGCGGAGCGCCGCCGGAAGCATTTCAGGCCGATCCGGCGGTGGAAACGCGGCGCGTGGCGCGGGCGGCAGGTTCGCGGTCGCCGCCTGGGCCGCGGCGAGCGCTGTGGCCGGGACGATCGCGGCGGGTGTCTGAGCGCTCTCGGTGCCGGTTCCGGATCGGTCTGCGCTGCTCGCGCGCGCGATCCCGGACCGCGCCTCGAACGCGGCCGCGGCGATCGGTGCCGCCATGGCGGCGCGCAGTGCGCGCTCGCGGCGCTGGGCCTCGAGCTCGGCGTCGGTCAGTGTCTTGGCCGGCGGCGGGCTGGCCGGCGGCAGGGCAGGCGCAGGCGCTGGTGTCGCGCTCGCCGGCTGGGCGAGCGGCTCGCGGTCGGGGACCTTGTCGAACCAGCGCTCGCCGGCCGGCGCCGGTAGGCGCGAGCCGTGGGAGTTCGCGTCCTGCGCCAGGCGCGAGCCCTGCGCGCGCAGGGCGACGAGCCCGGCCAGGACGACGACGACGAGCGTGCCGCCGATGATATAGAGGACGCGGCGGTTCAGCCGCACCACCGGCACGCGAGGCGCGGAGAGTCGCGCCGGCCCGAGCAGCTGGGGATTGTCCTGCTGCCCGGTCATTGCCCGTCAGCCTTGCGGCGAATCGTCACGCGGTCCTGCTGCCGGCCGACGCCAACGATCAGGACGGCGGCGTCGAAGAGTCTGTCGACGATGTAGTAGGGCAGCCGGACCCGGTAGTTCACGAGGGCAGGCTCGCCGCCGCGGCTCTGCACGAGTAGCGCCGGCGCCTCGCTCGCCTGGATCGTCGCCGGCATCTGGATGTAGACGTGCTGCCCGTCGTCGAAGACGCGAACGGGCCGCCACGCGAGGCCCTGGCCCCCGACGATCTCGTAGCCGAACGAGAGCCGCTCCGGTGCGAGCCCGCGCGCCACGGTTGTCTCCGGCTCGCGCCGCGCCGACGTAGCCTTCGCGCGAAACGTCCCGTTCGCCTGCTCGACAAGATCGAGCGGGTAGTAAAACTTCACGCGTCGCACGTACCCGGGTTCGTTCCTGGCCTTAGAGACCAGGCCGAGGTAGTACGTCCTCCGGCTTGTCGTGATGATCGCGTTGGTCGCGATGCCGTACTCGGACGGCTTGACCATGACGTGAGGCGTCAGCGTCTCGCGGGCGCCGCTGAACGCCGGGTGGACCAGCCACCGGGTGGTATCGCCGATGGAGACGTTCTGGACCTCCTCACCGGCGTCGAGCTCGACGTCGCAGACGCGGAGGGGCTCGCACGTCACCACGGCCTCCGTGAGGCCGTAGGGATACTGGATGAACTCAGTCGTGCGGATGATCGGCGCGGACTGGCCCGACTTCCAGGCGCGCATCGCCGCCTGGATTTCCGGGTCGTCGGGCGGGACGAGCTCGCCAGCCGACGGAGTCGGCTGGGTCTTCGCGGTCTCGGCCACGGGCGTCGCCCGGACGAGATCCGCGTCGGCCGGGGTCGGCGGCGCCGCTTGAGCGGCGCAGCCGGTGAGCACGGCGAGGGCGGACAGCATGGCCGCCCGAGCCGCCGCGTGGCGAGCAGCGTGGATCACAGTTGCTTGGTCCATCGGATCTCCGTCACGTACAGTCCGAACGGGTTGGCCTGGATGCCATCGGCGCTAGTTGGCGGCGCGAGCTCCACCACCAGCACGGCCTCCCAGTTGCTGCGTCCGAGCAGCGTTCCGTCCAGGCCTCGCTGCTCCTCGCTCCACCGCACCTGCCACGATCGGTCAGAGACCTGGAGGAGGCTGGTGACGGCCGCTGACACGGTGTAGGTCTTGGCGGTCTCGAAGGGGTTGTTCGTACGGTAGTGATCGTCGAGGAACATGCGGGCTGGCCCCCGCGCGTACGCATAGACCTGCTCGAAGCTTCGCTTCATCGCGGCGCGGTCGGTCATCACCGCACGCGCCCCGCGGATGAAGGCGGCGAGCTGGTAGCGTACGATCCGCTCGTCCGTCGGGCGCCCAGCCGCTTCCGCAGGTTTCACGGCCACCGCTGCGCCCAGAGAATCGACCTCGACGACGTACGGCACCGTCTTGTGCTGGAGACTCAGAGCGACGAGGCCACCGCCAAGGGTGGCGACGAGTACGAGCTCGGAGACAGCGGCCACTTGCCACCAGCGTCGCGCGCGAACGAGATCGAGATACCGATCGTTCCATTCGCGCCGGGCTTCGACGTACGGGTTCAAGTCCTTCATCACGCGACTCGTCGCAAGCGCGTCGCATTCCAAAGGCGATGCCAGACGTTGAAGTGCGAGCCAAGTGCAGGTGAAGTCAACCGAGTCACGGCGGGAGCCGCGAATGCCGCGGAGGGGCTAGCGCGGCAAGGTGCAGCGGCGAGTGGTGATTCGCAGCAAGCGTCCGCGGTTGCGGAGACGGAAGCCCCGGCCGGGGGCCTAGGCCCCCGGCCGGGGCGACGGGCCTAGATGAGCCCGCGCTCGGCGAGCGACACCCATGCTTCGGTGCCGTTGCCGATGATGATGTGGTCGTGCAGGTTCACGTCCAGGAGTCTCGCGGCGTCGGCAAGCTGCCGCGTCAGGCGCAGGTCCTCGCGCGACGGGGTCGGGTCGCCGCTCGGATGGTTGTGAACAAGGATCAGGCTGGCGGCACCTTCGCGAAGAGCCGGCCCCAGGACCTCTCGCGGGTGTACGAGCGAGGCCGACTGAGTCCCGATCGAGACCAGCGTGTGCATCAGGTAATGGTTCTTGGCGTCCAGGAAGATCGTCCAGAAGTGTTCCTTATCGTCGTCGTGGTCGCGCAGAAGGTCCCGGGTGAGCTCCGCCACTGCGGCAGGATCACTCAGTGTCCGCGGAGACAGAGCTCCGGGCTCTCGAACCACCGTCCACGTCGCGAGACGCAGTCGATAACGGCGGGTCGTCATGACCGAAGCTCCGCGGCGCTCGAGCGCTCTCGCTCGGCGCGCCGGTCGTCATGATGACCGCTTTCGCTTGGGATTCTTCCGCCGCCGAGGAATAGAATTCGGTCGGCTCGGATCTCTGCCGTGATGTGCTTGTTTCCCCGCGCGTCGGCCCACACACGGGTCTGTAGCCGCCCCTCGACCAGAACATTCCGGCCCTTGCGCAGGTGCTTCGCGGCTCGCTCGCCGAGCGCGGCCCAGGCCACGACTTGATGCCATTCCGTATGCCGCTCTCGCTCGCCGCTTCGCTTCCTGACGATCTCGTGCGTCGCCACCGAGAGCCGCGTCATCTTCTGTTGATCGCCGAACATCCGCACTTCCGGATCACTGCCCAGGTTCCCGACGAGGACCACATGATTCACCATGACCTGCTTCTCCTACCGGCGCGGGCATTCCCGAAGGGGAGCCACGTTGCTGCGCGCATTCATCTGGGCAGTCATGGTGACCGGCGACCAGCCGCCGCCGACCCGCTGCCCCGCGCCCAGCCAGAGCAGCCCCAGCGAACTTTTCTGGCTGGCCCTCTCACCCATTGCCGGAGGGTCCAGACAGAAAAGTCCGATCCGGAACGCGCGCAGCGCGACCTCAATGTGTGGTTATGAGACGCGGGGCCCCACCGGCAAACCCGTGACAGGCGCGGCAGTATGCGCCTGGCGCGGCGTTTGGGTCCCGCGGCTGTCGCCGGCCGCCGGCGACGTTCGTGGCAAGCACCAGTTGCGTGATGCGCCAAGCGACGAGCTTCAAGGAGCGTCCAGGCTGGTGATAACCGTCTGCATTGCGCCGGATGAATGCTGCGACTGCAGGCCGTGAAGGTAGTCCACGGCTCGCTGCGCGTGCGCCGCGGCGGTGAAGATCGCCCGCTTGTCCTCGCGTAGGATCCTCAGCCAGTGGTCCATGTAGGACGCGTGGTCTTCGCGTGGCTCGAGGGCGACACCGAGGTCAGCGCAGAGGAATGCAGCCCCGAGCTCAGCGACGAGCTCCTCGCGAGCGTAGCCGGCGTCGCCGAAGCGCTTGCCGCCGAGATCACGGGCGAGACGCTGCGGATGAGAGGTCCAGTGAGTGAGCTCGTGGGCCTTCGTTGCGGCATAGCTCTCGGCGTCGCGGAACGCCTCGGGCACGGGGAGCTGGATGACGTCGGGGCCGGGTGAGTAGTAGGCCCTGTCGCCGCCGTGACGGATAACCGCGCCCGTGGTGGAGAAGAAGCGCTCGGCAGCCTCCATCAGCTCAAGCTTGTCGGCTTTCTGATTGATGGAAACGTAATAGTGGGCCGGCAACCCGTCGATCTGAGCGACATTGAAGACGCTATAGGCCTTCAGGAACGGAATCTCGCGCTCGACGTCCTCGCCGCGATCGTCGGTCTCGGTCCGGATGATTCGGTCGGCGTAGACGATCGCCGAGCCATGCTCGCCACTGCGCACGTGTCCGCCGAGGGCAAGCGCCTGCTTGAATGTCATCCAGATCGTGGAGCCGTAGCCCTTGTCGAGCGCCTCGCCCCACAGCACGAGGACATTGATGCCGCGATAGGGCACACCGTTGTGCCGGCGCGGTAGCCCGACCCGCCCGGCGGTGTTTCCCGCGCTCCAAGGCTTCAGCCAGGGCCGGACGCCCTTCTCGAGATCGGCGATCACGCGCTCGGTGACGCGGCTGTAGAGGTCTGTGCGGCTGGTGTAGGTGGAGGTTCTCATCGTCTGTCTCCTTTCGCTTGCGGTCACTTCGCGAAAGGAGCGAGCCGTTCCCGCCGCTCGTTCACCCGAAGGGGAAACGCCAACACGGGAGCCGTGCGGAGCCGCTGCATCTGTTCTGGCGGAGCAGGGCGAATGGAGCGGGCCGGCGTTGAACGCGCGGCGGGGCGCAGTTAGGCGAGCCGCGACAGTGACCCAACGAAAGGAGCGGATGAGAACCGCAGCCGCGAGAACTCGGGCGCTCCGGTCGAGAAAGCGTCACCGATCGGTAAACGTGGAGGGATCGGGAGGCAGCGTGCGCCGCCAGTATCGGCGCAGGCGCCTAGGCTGGCCCCGTTGCTCGAGTTGATTGCAAGGTTTTCCTTGACGCCTCGACCGATTCTCTCCGACTATGGCAGGCGCGGGCCGATTCAAGATGGTAGATACCGACTCCGGGAGCGAGCGCTGGCAGTCCGTCGAGGCTGTTGCCAAACACCTAGGCGTGGCTCGCGACACTATCTATCGCTGGATAGAGCAAAAGGGACTTCCCGCGAACCGGGTCGGTAGGCTCTGGAAGTTCAAATTTTCAGAGATCGACGCATGGGTCAGGGCAGGCGGCGCCAGCCAGGCGGCGAGCGTACTTCAAGAGACGACAGGCGCCGGGCACGCAGGTGGGGCCGGCGCGACCCGCGGGGCACGGTGATAGCGGATCGATGCCATCACGGATCCCGGCGGACGGACGTCTCCTGACTCCACTTGTCTATGCACTGCCATATGACACTGCGCGATTTCACGCGTAAGGCGTGAGTTAGACCGTGATGGGTGCGCGTCGTTCTTCGGTGCGGTACCGGGCCGCGAAATACGATGGCGTGCCGCGCCAGCGCCTTCGCGAGCATTCACGCCCATACACGACACGGCTCCAAAAGGGCGGAGCCCTGATCGCGGATATGCGGCGTGTCTTGCTTGAGTGGGACGGAACGCCAGGGTCCGCGGACCGCATCATCCGGGCGAACGCCGTCTCGGCCCCTAGCCGTCATCGCGCCCTCGACATCGTGACCCGTACGTTCATTCCTCGCTTCGTAAACTCCCGACCACCTGACCTTTGGCGTGGAGTACGGGTTCTCGAGCAGGCGGGATGGTCCCAGTCCGCCCTGCTTCCACTCCACTACTACGCGGCGGCAGCCGCTGAGCCCCTGCTATGGGACTTCGTGGTCGACGTACTCAACAACAAGCACGCCGCTGGACACGACCAAGTGCGCGTGAGCGATGTACTTCGCTTGCTCGACCGGTCGCCGAGCATACGCTTCGACGGAAGACACTGGAGCAAAGAGGTAAGCATCAGGGTCGCACGCGGCCTGCTCGCGGCGCTCCGCGACTTCGGAGTGCTCTCCGGTGCGGTGAAGAAGCGCATCAAGCCGATGCTACTGCTACCGGAGAGCTTCGCCATTATTGCGCGTGTTCGGCACGATCTCGGAGTTCTCGGTCACGCCGCGCTAGAGGATTCCTGCTGGCAACTCTTCTTCCTGGGCGAGACCGCGGTGGAGCGGTTCTTCCTGGAGGCCCACCAGCGTAAGCTCCTCAGCTATCTCGCCGCCGGCTCGGTCATCCGGATCGACTTTCCTGGTCACGACCTGGAGGCCTACGCACGTGAGCTCGCTCAAAGAGCGCATTGAGTGGCTGGAGCGCGAGCTCCCGCCAAACCCTCCCCGCTTCAAGATCCATGATGACCTTCCCTTCGCCGTGCTCCGCTATGACCCACAGGAGGAATGGGAAGTACGGCGTGAGGCGCGTCATCTGGCCACGCGTCTGTCCAACCGCGGCATTTCCGTCACGTTCGTGTCTCTCGCCGAGCTTCTCTGGGAGGCGATCGAGCGGTCGGAGGGCATCGACGCGCTCGTCCGGGTGGAGGGTGAGCGAGGCTTCGAAGTGGCCCAGGAGCAAGCCAACACGTACCTCTCCGATGAGGACTTCTCACCTCTCTCGCGCCTCCTCGCCGGGCGGCTATCGGCCCTCGATTCTGACCGGGAAATATGCTTCCTGATCCGCGCCGCCAGCCTTGCGCCGGATATCTACCATGTATCGAAGCTCCTCGAGGAGATGCAGGGCAAGACGCGCGTGCCGACGATCCTGTTCTATCCCGGTCAGCTGATTGGCACGAACTCACTGCGGTTCATGGGACTTCCAGACCGCGAGCCTCTCGTTTCCTACCGGGTGAAGATCTACGGATGAGCACGATCGTCGAACCTACGTCCGCTCTCCGGCCGATCCAAGCGTTCGACGACAACCTGCGGCCGGCCCGGCTCATGCTCAATGTCTATCGCCTGCTCGACTGCGGCGATGAGATCCTGACCGCCGGCGAGTTCGTCGAGCAGCTTCGCGACCTCGTTCGCGCGTCGGGTGCCGAGGAACTGATGGTCGTCCAGAACGAGATCTTTCTCGGACTCGTGCGGGAAAAATCGGGCCTTCCGAGATTCGAGCTTCGGCGGGCCACGCTCACGCACCTGCTCCGTCTGGCCATCGTCGCGAGCTGCACCGCGTTGGAGACCTATTTGCCGGCGCTGCTGAAGCTCAGGCTGCCCGATCTCATCCGTCTGAAGGGCCGCGACTTCCTGCCGCCCGACGAGACCGTCCGCGACTACTGCAAGGACCTCGTGTTCAACGTCGACGAGGTCTTGAGGCTCGTCGCTGACCCCGAGGCGGCCATCTACATCTCGAACAAGCTCGTCGGTTTGTCGGGCTTCAAGTACCTGAGCGGGTCGAAAGGAGTCCACGTTGTCGGAGCGCTCCTCGGCCTTGATAAGCCATGGGACTCGATCGCGACCCATCTCGCTCGCGATCGCAGGGAGCTGGTCAAGGCCGTCGACGAGACCGCTCGCCGGCGCAACGACATCGTCCATCGCGCCGACCGCGCCCAGACCGCTCCGGACGGCGAACAACAGACGCTCACGCCGGCCCAGACCAAGCAAGGGGTCGAGACGATCGGTGTCGTCTGCCTCGCGTTGGACGAGCTGGTCGAGACCCGGCTCAAGGACCTAAAGAGCCTGAGAGAGGCTTCATAGTGGCGCCGCTCGACCAGCCACTCCGCAACGCGCTGCGGACAGCGGTGCAAGCGTGCCGCGACATCCTCACCAAGGACCTTACCGACTGCCTCGAGCGCGAGTACGGTATTCACTCCAACGGGCAGATCGAGCCGCTCGGCAGTATCCCGGCGCTGGAGACCGATACGCAGGCCCGCGAGACTCGCGAGCTGCTCGAGCGGATTTTCCCGGATCCGCCGACGAGCCGCGCGCAGCGCGCAGAATTCGAGGCGTCTTTCGAAGCCGTGGTCCGTTCGCTCGCCTTCACGCACATGAACCGCCTCGTCGCGTTCAAGACACTGGAGGACCCTTCCCGGAGGATGGTGCGGGAAACCGTCGGCCAGGGGCTCAAATCCCGTGGCTTCATCTTCTACCTGGCCGACCACCAGGACGACGAGGAGCTCTGGAAGACGGGTCGGCAATACGATGCCTATCGTCGGTTCCTGCTCTGGCAATGCGAGCGGCTCAACCAGGAGATTGGCGTCCTCTTTGCCCCGGACGACCTCGCGAGCAGGGTCTTCCCGCGGGCGAAGGCGCTGGAGGGCGTGGTCGCCATCCTCAACGCCCCCGAGCTTGTCTCCGTCTGGGCGCACGAGGAGACGATCGGCTGGGTCTACCAGTACTGGACCCCGCGAGAGCTGCGCGAGCAGGCAAGGAAGGCGCATCACGCCCCGCGGAACTCTTACGAGCTGGCGTTCCGAAACCAGTTCTACACGCCGGACTACGTCGTGCGGTTCCTAGTCGACAACACGCTGGGTCGGATCTGGCTCGAGATGAAGCCTGATACGGCGCTTCGAGAGCAGTGTCGGCTCCTCGCGATCAGGCCCGACGAGCCGCTGCGAACCCGCAGCCCGAAGGACCCTCGCGAGATCCGCATCATGGACCCGGCCAGCGGGTCCGGGCACTTCCTTCTCTATGCGTTCGACCTGCTCGAGACGATCTACCGCGAGGCCTACGAAGATGCGGCGCTCGGTTCGGACCTCAGACAAAGATACCCAGAGCGGAAAGATTTCGAAAACGCGATTCCCGGCTTGATCGTAGAGCATAACCTGCACGGAATCGACATCGACAAGCGCGCCGTACAACTCACCCAGCTCACTCTGTTCCTCAAGGCGAAATCACGGACGCCGGAAGCACGCATCGAGCTTAGCCATGTCGTCTGCGCCGAGGCGATTCCGGGAGAGCGCAACCTCTTCGAGGACTTCAAGCGGCGGAAACTACCGAAGCTCAAGGAAGGCCAGGCGGTCGTTGCTCGACTCCTGGACGGGATCCAGCAGCATCTCGCGCTGGCTGCCGAAGCCGGGAGCCTGCTCAAGGCCGAGCAGGAGCTGAATCGTCTCGTCGCCGAGGAGAGTGCCGCCTGGCGTGCCCAGCGCGCTCGCGGAACTCAAGACGTACTGTTCGCAGAGTACAGGAAGCCGGAACAGCAGCGGCTCGACTTCGCTGATATCAGCGATGAACAATTCTGGACCCGCGTCGAAGCCACTGTCGAGAAACTTCTTAGCGAGTATGCAGAGGAGTCAGAAGGCGCCGAAGGTGCCCATCGCAGAATCTTCGCCAGGAACGGCGTAGAGGTCCTGAGGTTCCTCGACGTGCTCAGGAAACGTTACGACGTCGTCCTGATGAATCCGCCGTTCGGTGAGCCGACGCCGACCATAAAACTACTTCTTGAATCAGATTTGAAGGAGTGCGGTGGCGATATCGGCTGTCTGTTTGTGCGCGATGCCATGGAGCGGCTGGCGCCCACCGGTTCACTCGGCGTGGTGTTATCAACCACGACGTGGTTCTGGCCGTCCTTCGCCAGGTGGAGAGAGGCATGTCTTCTCGGGACGTCTCGCGGTATCCGTGTCGCGGCTCATCTGGGTGGCAGAGTGCTTGATGAGGCGACCGTCAGCGCCTCCGTCTTTACGATCACGCCGCGGACGCCAGGAGACGCGGCCATATTCCTTCGCCATATTCGCGACACCGACAAGAATCGGGAGCTTCAACAAGCCCTGTCACTTCATCGCCGCGGGGAGGCCTCACCCAGGGTCTTCTCGGTGACCGCTGAGGATCTTTGTCGCTACCGCAAGGTGCCGCTGGCGTATTGGATCTCCCCAGACCTTCGTCGGGCCTTGGCCAACCTTCCCCGGCTCGAAGGAAACGCTGCGGAGGTCCGGCAGGGTTTGGTTTCGGCTGATGATTTCCGGTTCATTCGTTGCTGGTGGGAGGTTCCGGCACAAGACCGCGGCATTGGTCGTAGGTGGCTGCCATTTGCGAAGAGCAGTGAGTTTAGTCCGTACTGGGATGACATTACGTGGGTTCTCGACTGGCAGGAATCTGGGGCCGCGATCCGCGCTACGGGAAAAGCCAGACCCCAGAATCTCCGCTATTTTGGCCAACCCGGGGTAACGTATCCAGGTCGCTCCGTCCTTGGCTTCAACCCGCGCGTGCACCCCGCCGGCTGTGGGTTTGGTCACATGGGTTCCGTCGCTTTCCCGCTGGGGACCACCGACCCAGGAGCTTTGTTAGGTTACCTTTCCAGTCGTCCTCTTCACTATGTGTTGAGTTTCTCCATCGGTTCCTTGCAGGGCGAAAAGGGCACGTACCCAAACCACTACGAAGTGGGGCTGATTCAGGATCTGCCGTGGCCTCCATTAACTGAAAGCCAACGAGAACTTCTCGCTGCCGCTGCCCGATCTGCAGCCACCGCATGCATAGAGCTTCAGGCAACGAACGAGGCAACCCACCAATATCGGGGGTGGATGTCCTGGCCTTCCCTGGAAACGATCCGCTCCCATGCAGAGAAACAACTAGAGCGTCAGATCCTGCTTGTCGGATCCGCCGAGGACGCCACAGCCAAGCTCGACACAATCGTTTCAGAGGCTCTCGGCTTCCGTCAGCTTGACCTCGACGACCTTAAGGCCGAGTTTGCGGCCTGTGAGCGAATTTCGACCGGGCCCTGGAGTCCCGCCTATGCCCGACGAACTGACGACTATTACCGGAGCGACGCCGCCGCGCTCCTCTCGTTATGTGTCGGTACCGCGATGGGCCGGTTCGACGTAAGACTCGCCGGCCGAAAGCGCAACGAATGGCCCGACCCGTTTTCGTCTCTTCCACAATATCCCGAGGGGACTCTTCGCGATGACGTCCAGCCTTCCGGCTATCCGATTACGATCGCCGAAGACGGCATCCTTCTCACTGACGAGGGGAACGAGTTTGACATAGTGACGCGAGTGCGCGAGGTCTTGCATCTCGTTGCCGCTGATAAGGCGGACTCGATCGAGCATGAAGCGTGCGAGGCGGTCGGTGTCGCTTCACTGCGTGATTACTTCACAAGACTTGGCGCCAAGAGTTTCTGGGAGGACCATCTTGGCCGATACTCGAAGGGCCGTCGGAGAGCACCCATCTACTGGTTGTTCCGGTCTCCACACGGTCGCCACTCCGCGTGGGTCTACTACCACCGCCTCAATGGTGACACGCTGCATCGTCTCCTCGGTCCGAAGTACCTCGAGGGCAAGACCCAGCGGGTTCGGCAGGCCATTGACGAGCTGCGTCCAGGTGGGCGCATGAAACCGGGGGCCACCAAGAAGGACGAGCGGCGGCTTGCTGACCTCGACGACCTCCTCGTAGATCTCGAGGAGTTTCGAGGGAAGATTCAGGCCGTCGTCAACCGGACGAACGATCGGGGCGAAACCGTCGGGTACGACCCCAATCTCGATGATGGCGTTGTGCTGAATGCCGCGCCGCTTCACGACCTAATTCCATGGCCGCGAAAGAAGAAGCACCGTGGGCAAGCGATGACTGAGCTCGCCGTGTACTGGTACGAGCTGACCGAGGGGAAGTACGACTGGGCTCGCGTGGCCATGCACTACTGGCCGACGCGCGTGAGGGAGAACTGCCGAACGGACCAGTCCTTGGCGCTGGCCCACGAGCTCGACAACGAGTTCTTCCCAAGCCTCCGCGCGGAGCTGCGGCGGCAGCCGGACACGGTCCGAATGACTGCGTCAGATGAGGAATCCGCCGACGACGAAACAGACGACGAGGAGGACGACGAATGACCGCGCCGATGAAGGTCGGCGACCTGATCGCCCGCGACCTGTCGCGCCGGATAGAGGAGATCATCAAGGTCGATCAGATCGACGAGCAGTCGGTGCATACCGAGATCACGGAGTACGTCGTTACCGGCCGTCTGCGTGAACATTACCGGGCATTGCTCAAGGCCATTGCCGAGTACTCGGCGGATCCTCATGAGGGCACGGGAGTCTGGGTGTCGGGGTTCTTTGGCTCCGGAAAGTCGTCGTTCGCCAAGAACCTAGGATACGTGGTCGGCGATCGCACGGTTCTAGGACAGCGTGCGGCCGATCTTTTCAAGGGCCAACTCGAGGATCCGCAGAGCGTGGCGCTCATCGACAGCATCAACCGACGCCTGCCCACCGAAGTCGTGATGTTCGACGTTCAGACTGACCGGGCGAGTGGCGGCTCAGGTAGCGTCTCGATCTCTCACTATCTCTACCGTGCGCTCCTTCGCACGCTCGACTACGCTGAGGACTTCGACATCGCGGAGCTGGAACAGAGCCTCGAGGCCGACGGACGGTTGGACGACTTCATTCGCCGGGCGGAGGCGCGCTTCGGCCCGTGGCGCACGCGTCGAAAAATGGCACAGAAGATGAACGAGGCGAGCGCGGTGCTCCACGAGATGGACCCCACTACATACGCGCAGCCTGATTCCTGGGCGCGGGGGCAAGCGGGCAAGCGCGTCGAGATCACGCCGTCGGGCCTCGTCGAGAAGACATTCGAGCTGGCGGCTCGCCGGCGCCCAGGCAAGGCGATTATGTTCGTGGTCGACGAGGTGGGCGCCTACGTCGCCCGGAGCGCCGAGAAGATCGAGGATCTCCGGGCCGTCGTGGAGCAGTTCGGCAAGACTAGCAAGAATCTCGTGCGGGCGAGGAAGGCGCCGGGGCCGGTCTGGGTACTCGTGACATCGCAGGAGAAGCTGGAGGAGGTCGTCGCGGCGATCGACTCCAAGCGAGTGGAACTGGCAAAGCTGCAGGACCGGTTCGCGACCAGAGTGGACCTGGCGCCAGCCGACATTCGCGAGGTGGCGACCCGGCGAGTGCTCGGCAAGACGAACGATGGTCGTGCCGAACTGACTCGCCTGTATCGCCGCGTTCACGGGCAGCTCAACACGAGCGTGAAGCTCGACTGGCCGGGCGGTCGAAGTTCGGTGGCGGAGGGGGACTTCGTCGAGTTCTATCCCTACCCGCCTCACTTCATCGATCTTTCGATCGACATCATGTCGGGTATTCGCATCCAGCCCGGTGCGCCACGACATCTCGGCGGTAGCAACCGTACGATCATCAAGCAGACGTTCGAGATGCTCGTGTCCGAGCGGACTGCGCTGGCTCGCGCTGAGGTGGGGCGCTTGGTGACGATGGATCTCGTGTTCGAGCTGGTTGAGGGCAACCTCGCCACGGAGAAGCAGAAGGACATCAGCGACATCTCAGCCCAATTCGGCGCCGCCTCGATGGAGGCCCGGGTAGCCAAGGCGATCGCGCTGCTGGAGTTCGTACGGGGGCTGTCGCGGACCGAGGCGAACTTGGCCGGTACGCTGGTCGATCGCATCGACGCGCCGGCGCCCTTGCCGCAGGTCAAGGCGGCGCTCCAGGCGCTGCAGGACGCCAAGTTCGTCCGCAACACGGAGGAGGGGTACAAGCTCCAGACGCAGAGCGAGAAGACGTGGGAGACCCAGCGGCGTTCGCTCGACCCGAAGCCTCGGGACCGGAACGAAATCCTGCGAGAGATGCTCGGCGAGCTGTTTGCCGAGCCGGCCGTTCGGAGCTGGTCGTACAAAAATCTCCGCACCTTCCGGGTCGGCCTCACCGTCGACGATGTGAAGCTCGAGGACGGGCAGGTCCCGCTGCGCGTGGTCACCGCCGAGAGCCCATCGGATCTGCCTGTACTTATCACCCAAACGCAGGCGCGGAGCCGCCAGCCCGAGCACCAGAACGACGTGTTCTGGGTTTTCGGGCTCTCGCCGGAAATCGACGCGCTGGTGGGTGAGTTATTCCGGTCGGAAACGATGATCACCCGCTACGACCAACTCCGCGCCCAGGGCAAGATCAGTCCGGAGGAGTCGAGTTGTCTCGCCGGCGAGAAGACCGAGCTCGTGCGGTACCAGGGACGCCTGCGTGAGCGCCTAGGCCAGGTGCTCCAAGCAGGATCGGGGCTGTTCCGGGGTTTGTCGCGGGACGGCTCCGCATTGGGCAAGTCCTCGACTGAGGTTCTGCGACGCTGGTTCGACGCCACCGTGCCTGAGCTCTACGCCAAGCTCGAGATGGGCTCACGGCCGCTCAAGGGCACCGAGGCCGAAGAGGTGCTGAAGGCCGCGAACCTCGGTGGCCTCTCGCAGGTCTTCTATGATGGCGAGCAGGGGCTCGGCCTCGTGGTGAGGGACGGAGCGCGCTATGTTCCCAACATCGCCGCTCCAATCGCGAAGGAGATTCTCGACTTCATCGAGCAGCGCGCCGGGTACGGCGAGCGAGTCTCGGGACGCGATCTCGAGAACCGCTTCACGGGCGTTGGCTATGGATGGGAGCGCGAGGTCATTCAGCTCGTGCTCGCTGTCCTCTTGCGGGCCGGCAGCGTCGAGCTCACCTATCAGGGCCGCCGGTTCAGGGGGCACCAGGACGCGGTGGTCCGGACCCCGTTCACGAACACTACAGCGTTCCGAGCCACCACCTTCTCACCTACCAAATCCATCGGGCTCAAAGTGCTCACCACCGCTGCTGAACGGTTGGAGGAGATGACGGGCGAGGAGGTGGAGATCGAGGAGAGCGTGATCGCGCAGGCGTTCAAGAGGATCGCGGCGGGCGAGCAGGTCGAGCTGCTTCCGCTGCTGGCCCGAGTCCGGGCTCACCGCCTCCCGGCTGAGTCGCTGCTCACCGAGTTCGCCGCCACGCTCGACGCGATCCTGGCGAGCCCAAGCGACGATTGCGTCCGCGACCTGGCCGCGCAGGGCAAGTCTTTTAAGGAGACGCTTAGCCGAGTCAGAAAGATCCGCGACGCCGTGACGGACGCGACGATCGATTCGGTGGAGACAGCGAGGCAGGTTCTGACGCACCAGTGGCCGCTTCTCGAACGACGGGAAGTGGCCGCGGAGGTGGCGGAGGCGGTCGAGCGCCTGAAGTCGCTTATCGAGAGTCCCGACGTCTACGAGAAGCTCCGTGACCTCGCTGCTGCCAGCGCGACGATCGACACCGCCTACGGTGGGGAGTACTCGAAGCTTCACGAGAAACGAAACACGGTATTCCTCGCGGAGATCGATGCCGTGAAAGGACGACCGGAGTGGCCCCAGGTGTCGCCGGGTCAGCCGAAGCCTCCGAGCGTCGTGTCATTGGAGGCTTTGCTGACGCCACTCGAAGAGCGCACCTGTCATGGCCTCGTCCGAGCCGCTGGCGCTGTGACATGCGGTAACTGCCGGGCAACTCTCGCGCAGATGGAATCGGACCTCGCTGCGGCACCGGCCCTACGCAGCCAGATCCTAATGCGCCTGCAGGAATTGACGCGACCCGAGGAGCGCGTGGAGCGGATCCGGCTGGCCGAGCTACTCCAGGAGCCACTTGACAGCCAGGAAGCAGTCGACCGATTCATCGAGGCGCTAAGGGCGCAGATCCTCAAGTTCATCGCCGAGGGCAGTCGCGTCACTGTCGAATGAGCCGCGGGAAGGTCACGGACGCGCTCGTCGCACGCATCCGCCGGCAGGTGGAAGAGCACGAGCTGCTTCTCTGGCTCGATCCCGAGCGTCATTATGGCGACGTTCCGGTGCTACTTGCGGCGGATGGTGTCCCGGTTGCTACGTACCGGAATAGCGTCTTCGAGCTGCGTCACAGCATCGATGCTGTACTCGCCGGATCGGAGCGATCGCCGCTCCTGGTATACGTGCCTCTCCCCGAGGCCGACGTGATGGGACCACTCGCTGAGCTGGCGGCGGCCGCCGTCGTCCTGAAGCCTGGTCAGCAGCCGCCGGTACGAAACACTCGCCTGGCCGTGGTGGCTCGCGCCGCGCTCTCGGATCATTTGCCGGCGGCTGCGCTCGAGGCGGTCGTCCGACAAGCTGAGGCGGGGCACCTCGGGCTTGCCGAGCTCGACCGACTGGCCGACCAGGCCGGCGGCTCGGGTGTCGGCACACTCGCGCTCATCTTCGGCACTCCGAACGCGCAAGAGATCGCGCTCCAGTTTCTTGGCAGCAGTGTGCACGACCGGTCGATTGTGGAGAAGGGCGCACTTGCCGACCTCGCACGACTTCTGGCCGACGAGTATGGGCTTGCGGCGAGCTTCGCTTCCTCGTCCCCAGCACTGCGCGACACCCTCGCACGATTCGCTCTCGGGGCAGAGCTGGTGAGCGCGCTCGGCGATGAGCTTCCCGCGAACCTTCGCGAGATTCCGCGCCCTGGCGGGCCCGTGCTCCTCCAGAAAGCCGTCGACCTCGTCCGCACGTGGCGGCACCGGCGAGACCTGCAAGCCAGCTATGTCGAGCGTGCCTCTGTCGTCGAGAGGGAGCTGGGCGTGATCGCGCTGGACTGGTCACTCGATGCTCTGGCAAGGCTCGAGACCTTTCCTTCTCTTGAGGAGCGGCTTCAGTCGACGGTCGAGGAAGCCCTCGCATCGACCCCCGACCCGGCTCTCATCGAGCTCGGCGAGGAGAGGCTCAGGGGGTTCTGGGCGTCGGCGGTACCGGAGACGATGCAGCGGTGGGCGCTCATCGTGATGATCGCCCGCGTGCTGCGCGAGGCCGTGAGGCTCGAGGCCGAACTCAAGACGGCGGCGCCGGACGCGAGAACCCTTGCCGCACGCTATATCGGGACGGACGGCGCCGAAGCTTGGGCTCTCCTCGATGTCGCGCACCGTCACATGGAGCGGCACTTCCATCACTTCGAGCTGGATCTCGGCGGCGGCCATCAGCGCCTGGAGCACTTGGTGGCCCTGGCTAGGCGCCGGTACACCGAGGTAGCGACAGAGCTCGCCCGCCGGTTCTCAACTGCGCTCCGCAGCTCCAGGTTCAAGGTGGAGGGACTGCCGCCTCAGGTTGAGACGTTTCACCGATTCGTCCAGCCAGCAATCGAGATCGGCAAGACGGCGTACTTGCTCGTGGACGGGCTGCGGTACGAGATGGCGCGCGAGCTTCATATCGGGCTCGACGCCGACCATCAGGCCGAGCTTCGCGCGACGCTCGGAACCGTCCCGTCAGTTACAGAGATTGGCATGGCGGCGCTGATGCCTCGGGTCCACGAAGGGGCCGAGCTGATCGCCGCCGGCGCGGGCAAGATCGCTCTCAAGGTGGGGGATGCGCTGCTGAGGAATCGCAAGGATCGCCTCGAGTACCTCGCGGCATCGGCGGGCGTCAAGACTTTCGGGTGCCGCCTCGAGGCTTTGCTCCCGCCGAACAAGAAGACGCGCGACGCCATCCAAGATGCTGATCTCATCGTGGTAACCGCGACAGACGAATTGGACGGACTCTGCGAGGCTGGAAACATGCCGATGGCCCGGCGGCTCATGGATGATGTCCTGCTGCAGATCCGTCGCGGACTCCGTGTGCTGTTCGATTTGGGCGTCCAGACCGCTGTCGTGACCTCGGATCACGGCTATCTGTTCGGAGAGACGCTCGACAGCGGCAGCATGATCGACCCGCCAGGAGGGCAGACCGTCGACCTTCACGCTCGCGTCTGGGTCGGGAGGGGTGGAGCAGCCTCCGACAGCTATCTCCGCCTGCGCGCGTCCGACGTCGGCTTGGGCGGTGACCTCGAGCTTGCGATCCCCTTGACACTGGGCGGTTTCGCGACGCCGGGCGCCCGCGAGGCGTACTTCCATGGCGCGGCCTCGCCGCAGGAGCTGATCATCCCGGCGTGGACGGTCCGGCGTACCCGCCCGTTGCCGACAGCCGGTGGCACCGTCACTTGGAGTCTTACGCCCGGCACCTCGTCCCTCTCGACTCGCTTCCTGTCCGTCCAGCTCGACGCAGAGATCGCGGGGCTGTTCCGCGTCGAGCCGCCGCGCGTCCGCGTGGAGGTCCGCGAGGCGAAGGGGTGCCTGTCGAGAGCGGTGGCCGCTTCCTATGGCTTCGATGAGGCGACGGGTTCCGTGAAGCTCGCGCTCTCCACTGATGGACGAAGGCTCCGACCGAACACGGTCACACTCATGGTCGAGAACGCTCCCAAGGGGAAGAAGGTGGACGTGGTTCTCCTCGATGCGGTCGCCGATCGTATCCTGGCAACCGTCTCCGGCCTCCCAGTGACAATGACGGCCTTTTGAGGATCGAGGCTCGCATGACTGACGCCGTGCTCGATGATCTCGACCGGAAAGTGGCTCGTGCGCTCGCCGGAAAGGTCGTCCGCAAGGACCTCGTTCGCGCCGTCAAGGTCGGAGCGACGGTCCCGGCCTTTGTTCTCGAGTACCTGCTCGGCAAGTATTGCGCAACGGACGACCCCGTGGCCATCGAGGCTGGGCTCCGCGTCGTGAACTCTACACTCGCCGAGAATTTTGTACGGCCAGACGAGGCGAACAAGGCGCAGTCTCGCGTGCGTGAGCGAGGCCGGCACACCGTGATCGACAAGGTGAAAGTTCGGTACCTTGCGGAGGACGACAAGTACTGGGCCGAACTGGTGAACTTCGGGCACCAGTACGTCCATGTCCCGGAGATCTACGTCCGCGAGTACGACCGGTTGCTCATGGGCGGTGTCTGGGCTCAGCTCGATGTCCGGCACGAGTACGATGAAGAAGCCAAGGGACGCCGGAGCCCGTTCTGGATCGGCGAGTTCCGGCCGATCCAAATGGCGAGCTTCGACCTCGCCGAGTATCGCGACCTTCGCAGGCAGTTCACTACGGAAGAGTGGCTCGATCTCCTCGTGCGTAGCATCGGTCTGGAGCCGACCCACTTCAGCCGTCGGCTCAAGTTCCTGCTCCTCTGCCGGCTGCTACCGCTCTGCGAAGCGCGCTTCAATCTCGTGGAGCTCGGGCCTCGCGGTACCGGCAAGTCGTACGCGTTCCAGGAGCTATCGCCGTACACGATCCTCCTTACCGGGCCAACAACGGTCGCCAACCTTTTCTACAACATGGCCACCGGGAAGATCGGTCTGGTCGGCATCTGGGACTCCGTGGCTTTCGACGAGGTCGCTGACCTCCAGAAGATGCCGAAGGAGGTCGTGACGACTCTCAAGACCTACTGCGAGTCCGGGCAGTTCGCGCGCGGCAAGGAGATGCTGTCCGGCATCGCGTCGATCGCGTTGTTCGGGAACACCAATCAGCCGGTCGACGTCATGGTGCGGTCATCCCATCTCTTCGTCCCCATGCCGGATGTCATCAGCGAGGACCTGGCCTTCCTCGACCGTCTTCACTTCTACCTGCCAGGGTGGGAAGTCCCGAAGATGCGGAACGAGTTCTTCACGGACCACTACGGATTCGTGGTGGACTATCTCGCGGAGGCCCTCAAGGAGCTCCGAAAGCACAACTATACCGAGGTGCTTGATCGGTACTTCGCCCTCGGCGCGCACCTCAACGCGCGGGATGCAAGGGCTGTTCGGAAGACCGTCTCGGGTCTCGTCAAGCTTCTCTATCCCCACGAAGACTACTCACGCGACGAACTGGCTGAGCTTCTGGACATCGCGTTGGAGGGGCGGCGGCGGGTAAAGGAGCAGCTCAAGAAAATGGGCTCCTTCGAGTACCATCAGACGTCGTTTTCCTACATTGATCGGGAAACGACCGAGGAGCGCTTCGTTGGCGTTCCGGAGGAAGGCGGGCGCGACCTGATCGCGTCGGACCCGCTGGCGCCGGGGTCTCTCTACGCCAGCGCTGTCAGTGACGAAGGCAAGGTCGCCCTATACCGTTTGGAGGTCGGAATCTCGTCCGGAACCGGCAAGCTCCGGATCGCCGGCGGCGTGGACGGGGCCATGCGCGAGTCGTTCCAACGAGCTTTCGCCTACCTCCAGGGTCATAAGAAGGATTTCGGTCTGGGCCAGATGATTGACACGACAGATTTCCACGTCGAGGCTATCGACCTGCTGTCAAACCGCATTCCATGCGAGGCCGGCGTCGCCCTGTTCGTGGCAATCTTCTCGGCTCTCCAGAAGCGGGCGCCCCTGCCTGCCCTCGTTGTACTCGGTGACATGTCGATTCAGGGGAATCTCAAGCCGCTCCGGAGCTTGAGTGAGCCCCTCCGTCTGGCGATGGACAACGGAGCCAGGCGAGCACTCATCCCAATCGAGAACAAACGCACTTTCCTTGAGGTCAGTGCCGACATCATCGAGCACGTTGATCCGATTTTCTTTGGTGACCCGAGGACAGCGGCAGCGAAAGCATTGGCTATGACTTAGGCTTGCCGAGTTCTCCGTCTCCGATGTGAGTTGCCCGTAACTGACCGCAATTACTATCGTCGCCTTCGCCGGTACCACACGATAAGGGCGACCAGACGAACTGCCGCCAGTAGCTCTCCGCCAACTCCACCCAAGTCCGCAGGCCGTCTGCGGAGTGCAGGAATTGTCGTGCACTTACAAGGAGCCAGCTCTGGACCGCCTGGCTGTCTCGGCAGCCATCGCAACGTCCGGACGTGCAACAGAACTGGATTGTTCGAAGGTCGGCGCCGTAGGCGTTGAACAGCGGCAGCGTCGGGTTCTTTCCAGCACATTGGGATCCTAAGCTTAGAATTCCACGTGGACAAGTTGTCGC